>Ga0265797_10000022_pt1 | contig 383803 bp, 326 predicted proteins | sample P2T30metagenome_FD_192433 | JGI IMG/M metagenome (GOLD analysis project Ga0265797, IMG submission 192433) | Plant litter microbial communities from East Loma Ridge, Irvine, California - P2 T30 | ecosystem: Environmental > Terrestrial > Plant litter > Unclassified | place: USA: California... | reverse complement strand
CGCGGCGGGTGAGGTGCTGGGCAGCAGCACGGCGGACAGCAACGGTGTCTGGCGCTTCGCGGTGGCGGAGCTGGCGGACGGCGAGCACAGCTTCACGGCGGAGGTGACCAGCGCGGCGGGCAACCGCAGCGAGGCAACCTTTACCCTGACGGTGGATGCGACTGCACCGATCCAGCCAGTGATTACCGGCATGACTGATGACGTGGGTACCGTTCAGGGTACGATCACTGTCAGCGGCGGTGTTACTGACGATCCGGCGCCGACCTTCACCGGTACGGCAGAAGCGGGTTCACTGGTTACTCTGTTCGACGGCGACACTGTATTAGGCAGCGTTTATGCAGACGCAGAAGGAAACTGGAGCTATACCCCGACCACTAATCTGGTCGATGGTACTCATAGCATCACCGTCACCAGCACAGACGCAGCGGGCAACGTCTCCGCGCCAGGTGCTGACTGGCAGTTTGTGCTGGATACCAGCACGATGGCACCGGAAATCACCACCAATACCGAAGCGGAGCTGGCCGGTAATGCCGAGCCGGGCGCGGTGATAGTCATCACCGATCCGACCAACGACAGCGTGACCGAAACGGTGGCCGATGCCGACGGGCACTGGAGCATTCAGCCGAACCCGGCAGGAGTGGGCGATAAAGATGTGGTGGTGGAAGCCACCGACGAGGCGGGCAACAGCAACAGCACCATCATTGATGGCCCGGCCGACAGCACGGCGCCCGATAACGAGACCTCCGGTATTGTGGTTGACTCTATCAGCCTGACCGACAATGTTGGCCCGGTCACCGGCGAGATCGCCGACGGCGGCGTCACCGACGACACGCGTCCGACCCTCTCGGGCAACGCGACCGCCGATATCGACCACGTCAATATTTATGACAAAGGCGAGCTGGCCGGCAGCGCAACAGTTGATGAGAACGGCAGATGGAGCTGGACGCCGGAGCAGGATATGGCCGACGGCACTGAGCATGAGTTAACCGTGGCTGCCGTTGATGCCGCCGGTAATGAAGGTCCGGCTGTCAGCGGCACCGACGACGACGGCTGGAGCTTCACGGTAGATACTTCTGCACCGGGTGAAGATGCGTTGACCGAAGGCAGCATCACGCTTATCGACGATGTAGGTCCGGTACAGGGCGTGATTGCAGATGGTGCAACTACCGATGATGCGCGCCCAACCTACAGCGGCAGCGTGAGCGCGGAAGGATTAGCGGAGGGTGTGGTCAGCGTCAATATCTATGACAACGGCGAACTGATCGGCAGCACAGCTGTTGATGAGAACGGCAGCTGGAGCTGGACGCCTGAAAGCGCGCTGGCGAGCGGGGCGCACGCCCTGACCGTGGCGGCGGTTGACGCGGCGGGTAACGAAGGCCCGCAGGTGAGCGGCACCGCGGATGAGGCGTGGGACTTCAGCGTCCTGACCAGCGCCCCGGCGCAGCCGGCCATTGAGAACATCGTGGATGACTACAGCCAGGGCGAGGACGCCGATACCGGCTTCCTGCAGAAAGGGCAGTCCACCAACGACAGCACGCCGACGGTGAACGGCACCGCAGGCGCGGGGCTGACGGTGATAGTGTGGGCCACGGACGCCGCAGGCAACCGGGTGAACGTGGGCGAGAGCGTGGCGGACAGCGAAGGCCGCTGGAGCATCACCACGTCGGCGCTGGGCGAAGACGGCAGCTACAACCTGACGGCCACGGCGGTGAACGCGGCGGGCGTCTCCTCGGCGGAGACCGGGCCGTTTAACGTGGTGCTGGATACGACAGCCCCGGCGGCGGCAGAGGCTCAGCTGATGGACGCGCAGGGCGAGGTGCAGGGCGCCGTGGCGGACGGCGGCGTGACCGACGATCGCGCTCCGGTGCTACAGGGCACGGCGGAAGCGGGCGCCACGGTTGCGGTCTACCTGGACGGCAGCAGCACGCCAGCCGGCACCACCACGGCGGCCGCAGACGGCAGCTGGAGCCTGGTGCTGGGCACGCTGGCGGACGGCGAACACAGCTGGCAGGTGAAGGTCACGGACGCGGCGGGGAACGAAACGCGCGGCGAAAGTTCAGCCTTCACGCTGGATAGCAGCAGCGTGGTGCTGACCATTGACCAGGCTAACGACGACGTGGGCAGCGTGACCGGAGCGGTGCTGAACGGCGGGCTGACCGACGACAGTACGCCGGAGTTGCAGGGTACGGCGCTGCCGGGTGCGGTGGTGACCGTGCGCGACGCGGCGGGTGAGGTGCTGGGCAGCAGCACGGCGGACAGCAACGGTGTCTGGCGCTTCGCGGTGGCGGAGCTGGCGGACGGCGAGCACAGCTTCACGGCGGAGGTGACCAGCGCGGCGGGCAACCACAGCGAGGCGACCTTTACCCTGACGGTGGATACCACACCGCCTGAGCCAGTGATCATTCAGTCACTGCAAGATGACGTTGGCACTGTCCAGTTCACCTCACCGGTGGCTGGCAATGTCACCGACGATCCGGCGCCGACCTTTACCGGTACGGCAGAAGCGGGATCGCAGGTTACGCTTTATGACAATGGCATTCTGCTGGCAACCATTACGGCAGATGCGGAGGGTAACTGGAGCTATACCCCGACCACTAACTTGTTAGAGGGAACACACAGCATTACCGCGACGGCGACGGATGCGGCAGGCAACGTAAGCGAACTCAGCAATAGCTGGAATTTCATTCTGGACATCACGGCGCCTAACGTGGGTATTTCAGGCAACTCTGAAGAGTCACTGAGCGGTGTGACTGAACCTGGCGTTGTGGTTGTTGTAGTGGATAAAAACGGCACGCAGTACAGCACCGTGGCAGATCAGCAGGGTAAATGGGTAATTGCGCCTAACCCTGTGGCCGCGGGAGAGTCTGGAGAGATCTATGCGATCGATCCGGCAGGCAACCAGGGCGAAGCGGTAGCGTTTCAGGGATCGGCTCTGGCCAGTTATAGCTTGCTGAATGAAAGTACCCAGGTGAATACCACCACCGCGGGCGACCAGCTTAACCCGGCGACCACCCGGCTGGCCGACGGCCGCATCGTGGTGGTGTGGCAGGGCACGGGCGTTTCGGGTACCGAGGTCTACATGCAGCTCTATGAGGCCGACGGTATTCACAAAATCGGCACCGAGCAGCAGGTCAACCAGCGCACCGCCAACAACCAGGACAGCGCGCAGGTGATCGCCCTGACCGACGGCGGCTTTGTTATCGTCTACGAGTCCAACAACAACGGGCTGGACAACAGCGGCGACGGGGTGATGGCGCGGCGCTACGGTCCTGACGGCCAGGCGGTGACCGACGAGTTCCAGGTCAACACCACCTACAGCGGCGCCCAGAACCGTCCGGGCGCGATGGCCACCGCCGACGGCGGCTACATCATCAGCTGGGAAGACCAGGGCACCAGCATCGTGCAGCGCAGCTACGGGGCGGATAACCAGCCCCTCACGGGCGAGGTGACGGTGGCGAGCGGCAGCGGCATGGGCGCCTCCGGCGGCCCGGAAATGGCGGCCTTCACCGACGCGGCGCACAGCGGCATGTACGTCACGGTGTGGAACGCGACCAGCGGTCCGGGCGATACCAGCGGCACCGGCATTGTCGGGCAGATTTTCAAAGCGGACGGCACGCCGTTGGGCAGCAGCTTCCAGGCGAACACCACCACGGACAGCTCGCAGAACTATCCGGACGTCATTACCCTGAGCGACGGCAGCGTGGTGATTTTCTGGGATACCAGCGACAGCGGGGCAAACGGCTCTGACATCCGCGCGGTGCACTACCGCGTGGACGCGGAGACCGGCGCGCTGACCCTGGTGGGCAGCGGTGACTTCATCGTCAACGGCTATACCACCGGCAAGCAGTACAAGCCGGTCGGGGTGGCGCTGGAAGATGGCGGCTACCTGCTTATCTGGGGCTCGGATGGCGGCGACGGGGATGGCTCCGCCATCTACGCGCAGCGCTTCGACGCCAACGACCATAAGGTCGGCCGCGAGTTCCTGGTGAACACCACCACGGCGGGCAACCAGGGCAACGGCGGCGACTCGGTGGACGCCACCCACATCTTCGACGCGGTGCTGACGGCGGACGGCAGCGTCTATGTCACCTGGCAGTCGGATAACGTGGACGGCGCGGGCACCGGCATCGAGGGTATCGTGATCGACGTGGGCGCGGCGTTCTACTCCGAGTACATGGTGAACACCACCACCACCGGCGCGCAGACGGTCTCCTCCGTCACCGGCCTGCCGGACGGCGGGGCGATCGTGGTGTGGCAGTCGGCAGGCGGCGACGGTTCCGGCAGCTGCATCAAAGGGCAGCTGCTGGATGCGAAGGGCCAGCCGGTGGGCGCGGAGTTCACGGTGAACACCACCACGGCGGGCGATCAGCTGACGCCGCAGGTGGCGGCGCTGGCGGACGGCAGCTTCCAGGTGGTCTGGAGCACCGACTCTGGCGTTCATATCAAGGGCCAGGGCTTCAGCTACAGCTACGACGGGGCGGGCAACGTCAACGGCGTGGTGGCCAGTGGCGCCGAGTACAATGTCGATTCCAGCACGGCGGCCAGCAAGCTGCGCGTTCCGGCTATTACCGGCCTGGATGACGGCGGCTATATGGTGGTGTGGGAAGCGAGCCTGGGCGGTACCTGGACGGTCTACGGTCGTCAGTACGATGCCAGCGGCACGCCGGTTACGTCGGAAATGGTGCTGGCGTCCACCAGCCTGAACGCTAACGCCCTCATTCCTGAATGGGAGCCGTTACCGTCGGTGGCGGTGCTGGAAAATGGCCAGGTAGCGGTTACCTATACGATAAAAGCGACCGGCTATGACGTGGGCGTATCGGTTTACGATCCGTCGAGCCATGCGGTGGTGAGCAGCTTTGTCGTTAACGAGACCCTGGCTAACAATCAGGCGTCACCGGCGGTCAGCGCGCTGGACAACGGCAACTACGTGGTGACCTGGGACTCGAACGATAACAGCGGGCCTGACCAGAGCGGCTTCGGCGTCTGGGGCCGCATCTATGCGGCGGACGGCACCGCGCTGACCAGCGAGTTCCTGATCAACACGGCCACCGCCAGCGATCAGCATATGGCGAGGGTGGTAAGTCAGGCAGACGGCAGCTTTGTGGCGGTGTTCCTCTCTTCAACCGACACGGCGCCAGGCGCAGGCACCAGCGGTATCTACGCGCAGTACTTTGACGCGGCGGGTAACAAGGTGGGTCAGCAGATGCAGATCAACCAGCTGACCTACGGCGAGCAGGTGGAGGTGGACGCCACCTTCCTGACCGGCGGACAGCTCTACGTTACCTGGACCGATCAGGGTGTGGGCGACGGCGACGGTTCGGCTATCAAAGGTCGCTTAGTCGACCTGAATGAGACGCTGGGACTGACACCGGATCGCGGGGCAACGCATATTGAGTATCAACCTGCGCAGTACGATCTCAATGGCACCGCTGGCAATGATTTACTGGATGCACGTGGCGCCCACTCCGTTGATGCGAAGGAAGGCGATGACACTATTGTGATCAACAGCACTAACTTCAGCAGCGTTGAAGGCGGAGAAGGTCACGATATGCTGGTCTGGAATTCTCATAACGATTTAGAACTCGGCACGGTATCGGGCAAAATTAGTGGCATAGAAGCTATTCATATGGGTAATAACACGGCGCAGACTCTGTTTATCAGCGCCAGTGATGTACTCGACATCACTAAAGATAATGGTGATGAAGCGAATACATTACATATTACCGGTGATGTGGCTGGCTCTGACAGTAATGGCGCAAATGACACCGTTAATATAAATAAAGAGGAATGGACGGTCTCAACATCGCAAACCGAAAATGGTGTTAATTATGATGTTTACACCAATAATGATGACACTACCGTCAAGCTGTTAATCCAGCATGGCTTAAACGTTATCTAACCTCCCAGGCGGTGGCTTCGGCTACCGCCCCCTTTTTTAGCATGAAAGCAGAGGCTGCCTTTCTGCATCCGCTTTCACCAGCTTTCTGACGCTGGCGGCGGCCCCGTCTCCACAGATGAAAGTGATGAATAAATCCATTCATTAAGGATTAAAAATCTATATATGCCATTTTGCAGCATTAACGTTGCCAAATGACACTTTGGGCGGTTACAACAACCCCGTCGCAGGATCGTTAAGGCGACAGGATAAATAGCCAGTCCACTTCACTTTTTATTTTTGAGTTAATTATGAAGAAGACTTTTTTTTCACCAGAATCAAAATACCCGTTGCGCCGGATAATAGTGGCATTGCTATTTTTGAATCCTGTATTAAATGCCCACGCAACGGACTTTATTGAAATGATACGCATGACCGCGGATCATCCTTCGGTACGGTCGGCATTATCGACCAGTGCCGGTGCATATTATGATATCGAACAGGCGAAAGCAGCGAACGGCTTTCAGGTCAGTACCGGTATCAGCGCGGCAGGCTATTCCGGGCAGCCAGGTTATGAAAATAATCCGCTATCGCCTCATGTTTCTGTCAGTAAATTACTTTACGACCATGGGCGCACCGATGCCAGCGTCGCCGGTAAACAGGCTGCTTATTCAATGCAGCAAGCGCAAATTAATGTCACGCGCGAAAACCTTAATCAGCAGGTGCTTTCACTGTTCACCTCGGCTGCGACTAACGCCAAAGTAGTTGGCGTGCTGGATAAAGAGATCGCCGCGCTGCAAGACCTGTTAAATCGGGTTCAGACCATCGCTACTATCGACAGCGGCCGCGCCTCGGAAATCAACCAGGTCGCGACTCGTCTTAATGCGGTGATCGCCAGCCGCGAAATGAGCTACACCACCTACCAGCAGGCGCAGCAACAGCTCAGCGCACTCCTCAATAATGAGATCGTCCTGACACGCGATCTGCCCGATCTGAAAAAAGCGGGTCTGTTGCCCGCCTCGCTGGCGCAGGCACAGCAGGTGTTAAAGGAAAATCCCAGCTGGGCAGTTTCACGGCAACGTAAAGAAGAGGCGAAAGCCGCAGTGGAACTCGCCTCAAAGTGGAACAGGCCGAAATGGAGCGTGCAGTTAAGCCTGGATAGCCCGAAACGCAACGGTGAGATGGAGCCGTTTAAAGCCGTTACGTTACAGGTAAACAGCGACATTAACCTGTGGGACGGCGGCGCTGGCAGAGCGAACGCCAGAGCTGAAACGCAACGACTGATCGCCGCCGAGGCGGAGCAGGACGCCACGCTCCGTACCTTAAAACAGCAACTGGATCAGCTTTGGGTCTCATTACCGCTGCGCGAGCGGCAGATTAACGCCCTACAGAGACAGTCGGAAACTGCGCTGAAAACCTGGAAAGCGGGAGAAATCCAGTTCTTCGCCGGTCAGCGTCCGTTAACCGATTTGATCTCTTTCGCCACAGATTACTACACCAGCCTGGCAAGCTATCAGGAGCAGCAAATGCAATACCTGGCAGCCCAGTGGCAGATTGTCGCTGCGCTGGGGAAAACCAGTGAGCTGGCGCAGAAGGTTAATTCGCTTCCTGCCAACACCATTCAGGCCGTGCGCTAATTCTGCCCGGAAAAAACCGAACAGCATGCCTGGCGGCAGGGATCTTTTTACCGCCGGGCCAGGACGTATAAGCCGTCCAGAGGAGCAATACCGTGACTGATATTCATTTTGAGCCTGCTGGCTCTGTAGCAGATGTTGAAAAAAGCGCTATCCCAGTGCCGCCGCCAGAAATACAGGAGACCCTGCTGGTCGCGCTGCAAAGCGCACTGCGGCTGTTTGATGTTCGCCTGACCCTGAACGCCTTACGCGCAGATATGCCCGCTTTTCCTCCGCATGAAGATATTGCGGCGCAAAACCAGTGGGCGCTGCGCGCGCTCCAGAGCCGCGGCATCAGCGCAGCCTGGCAGCAGATTGACCTGATTGATGTGAAAAGCTTTGTGCTGCCAGCCATTATGCGGCTGGAAACCGGATACTGCGTATTAACGCAGTGCAGTGAAAAGCGCTGCGCCATTATCGATCCCGCATTGGGCAGTCAGCCGGTTGAGGTCGATTTTTCGCGTCTTGCCCAGCATTATAGCGGCGAGCTGTTGCTGCTACGGCCAAAATCTTACCTCGACCATCGTGCCGATGACATTGTGCGCGTTGGGGAAGGGCACTGGTTCTGGCATACCTTATGGAGCTTTAAACGCTACATCTATGAAGCCGCCGCGCTGTCGGTAGTGATCAACCTGTTGGTGCTGGCGATGTCAGTGTTTACCATGACGGTCTATAACCGGGTACTGCCCAATCAAACCTACGTCACGCTCTGGACCATGGCTATCGGCGTAAGTCTGGCGTTGCTGTTTGAACTGGCTGCCCGGCTGGGCCGCGCATGGATCACCGATCGCGCCGGGAAAAAGATTGACCTGGTGCTGGGCGCGCAGCTGTTTCGCCATGTGCTGAAAGGCAAAATGACCAACCGCGCGCAGTCCAGCGGTGCTTTCGGCAACGTTATGCAAAGTTTCGACAGCGTTCGTGAACTGACCACCTCGGCGGCGCTTACCACCGTCGCAGACTTACCCTTTGTTTTACTTTTTCTGGTGGTTATCCATCTGGTGGCCGGGCCGCTGGTCTGGTGCGTGATCCTGATATTGGTGATTATCGTGACCATGGTGCTGCTGATGCAGATCCCGTTGAAGCGTCATGCCGAAGAATCGATGAAAATCGGCAGCAACCGCTATGGCCTGGTGATCGAATCGCTGGATAATCTCGAAACCATCAAAGTGCTGCGCGCTGAAAATCTGGTGGCGTCCAAACACGATGTCGCCAGCGTTAAACTCTCCTCAGTGAACATGAAATCACGCTTTCTCGCCACCATGGGTTCCAGCGTAATTCAGACGACCCAGCAGTTCGGCACCGTCATTTTGCTGGTCTGGGGCGCTTATCTGGTGGGGGATGGCGACATCTCCATGGGGGGCATTATCGCCACCATGACGCTGATGGGGCGCGCCATTATGCCGATTGCGACACTGGCAGCGTTAGGACTGCGTATTCAGCAGGCGAAAACCTCGCTGGAAATTCTCAATAAAGTAATGCAGGCCCCGACCGAACGTGAAAAAGAGAAAGTCTATGTGCAGCTCCCGCAGGGCAGCCAGACCGAGATCGTCTGTGAAGGAGTAACCCTGCGTTACAAAGACGATCTGCCTGCGGTGGTTGAGCAGCTGGATCTCCGTTTCCGCCAGGGGGAACGTGTCGCTATTCTCGGCAAAATGGGCAGCGGGAAATCCTCCCTGCTGCGTCTGCTGGTAGGCCTCTATCCGCCCACCGCAGGCACCATCACTGTCGCCGGCGTGGATATCGGTCAGGTGGAGCCAGTGGAGTTGCGCAGTCGTATCGCGCTGGTGAATCAGGAGCCGCGCTTTATGTTCGGTTCCCTGCGCGACAACCTGGTCATGGGCGCCCCCTACGCCAGCGATGAGGAGCTGATAGCAGCGGCGAAAATGACCGGCGTCAGCGAGATTATCGCGGCGCATCCAATGGGCTTCGGTATGCCGGTCAGCGAACGCGGAGAAAACTTCTCCGGCGGCCAGAAGCAGGCGATAGCGCTGGCTCGTGCCATCCTGTCGCGCCCGGATGTGCTGCTGCTGGACGAGCCTACCTCTGGGATGGATATGGGGTCGGAACGCATGATCCTGAATGCGATCATCCCGGCGATGGAAGGCCGGACCGTGATTATTGTGACGCATCGCCCGGCGGTTCTGAAGTATGTCGATCGGGTCATTGTGATGGATGAGGGCGTCAAGGTCGCGGATGGTCCGCGAGAAGAGATTATCAGCCTGTTAAATAGCGGGAAGATCCCGGCTGCCTCAGTGCTGCGCGCCGCAGCCAAACCTGCTGGCGTCGAGATCAGTGCAGAGGCACCGCGCCACTCTGGCGAGGTGACGGCATGAGCAATTTATCGAAAGGCAATAAACGTAAAGAGCAACGCGTGACGGAATACACCGCCAGCGAAATGGTGCTTGCGGCGCGTCAGGATCGCTGGGAAGGCTGGCTCTATATCGCCTGGGGCGGCGTGGCGCTGATGGTGCTGGTCGTGCTCTGGGCAGCCAATTTCAATATTGAAGAGGTGACCACCGGTTCGGCGAAGATCGTGCCCAGCTCCCGGGAGCAGGTCCTGCAAAGTCTGGAGGGCGGTATTCTACAGGAGCTGATGGTGCATGAAGGCGATACCGTTGATAAGGGGCAGGTGGTAGCGAAAATAGATCCGACACGGGCCGAAGCTTCGTTTCGTGAAAGCGCTAATCGCCTGCTGGCGCTTAAGGCCCAGGCTGCGCGTCTGGAAGCTGAGGCGACCGGCAGCAAGCTGGTCTTCCCACCTGAGGTTATGGAGGCGCCGGAATTAGTGGCGCGTGAAACTGACGCCTGGAAGCTGCGTAAACGCGCGCTGGATGAATCTATTGCAGGCTATCTGAAGTCAAAAGCTCTGCTACAAAAAGAGCTGACGATGGCGCGCGAACTCTCAGCCAAATCGTTGCTCTCCAAAACCGAGGTGCTGAAGCTTGAGCGGCAGGCCAACGATGCTGAATTACAGATTACGGAGCGACAAAACCGCTACCGTAATGAAGCCAACGATGAGCTTTCAAAGGTCGATGTCGAAATGACCAGCCTCCAGGAGACCGCGCTGGGTCGTCATGACACCCTGGAACGCACCGAGGTACGCACGCCAGTACGCGGGATCGTTAACAGCATCAAGATCAACACGCTTGGCGGGGTGATTCAGCCTGGCGCGGCCATTATGGAAGTGACGCCGCTGGACGATCAGTTGCTGGTTGAGACCCATATTCGCCCCTCAGATGTCGCTTTTCTGGCTCCAGGCCAGGAAGCCGTGGTGAAAATTTCCGCCTATGACTACTCCATTTATGGCGGACTGAAAGGGCATGTACAGAGTATCAGCCCCGGCGCCCTGAAAGATGAGGAGAGCAAAACCGCAAGGCGGCCCGGCGCAGATGACACCTACTATCGCGTAATGGTGCTGACGGAAAACAATACGCTCACCAAAAGCGGCAGTCAGGAATTACGGGTGATCCCAGGGATGACCGCCACGGTCGATATCCGTACCGGCGAGAAGAGTTTACTACAGTATCTGCTACGGCCCTTGCTGCGTGTACAGGAAGCGTTCCGCGAAAAGTAACTGTGGCCGGAAAGAAAAAGCACGCTTTAAGCGTGCTTTTTTATGCCCGTTTCAGAGGCCGGAAATAAGCCAGACTGCGCTGGCTTTATGGTAAAGGGCTGGGTTACTTCAGAATATAGACACGATCGACGTCAATTTCAGTCCGGCCGTTGTTATGGTCGATTTCGCCGCTGATCCGCACCTTTTTGCCCACCAGATAGTCGTCATCGTCATCGTCATCATCATCGTCAACGTCAATGCGAATGCGCCCGGTAGAGTCCTGCAACCAGTAGTCATCATCATCTGCCCGACTGCTGACAGTGCCGGTAATCGACACGTGACGATCGTCATGCATTTCTTTTGCCTCCGCTACGGTAACTTCCTGACGGGCATAAGCCGATGACGAGCAGAGCAAGGCCAGCATAATCCATAAGGTTTTTTTCATTGACTACTCCTTTTGTTAAGAGAAACAATTTCTGTTTTTGCCATAAAATCAGAAGCTAAAACGATAGCCTGCATTAACCTGACGCTGATTGAAGCGTTCGCCGTCCACCATATCCGCTTCCAGGAAGAGGGTATGATTACTCATCCGCGCGCTGACGCCGATGCCGTTATTCCAGCCGTTACCCTGGAAGGAGTGCCGCTCCTGAGAGCCATTCAGCGCGTATTTGGCATCGCCGCTGTATTCACGCATTACGCCGGTTTTGATATAGGTGTTGAGTTTGTAATCGCTCTGGTTAATCTCATAACCTGCCAGCACGCTGGCGCGGCCCAGCAGAGATTTGTAGCTGGAGAGGTCGATATTCAGGCCGTTAGAGGCGCGCAACGAGGTGCCATCCTGATGACCTGCGGTGAGTTGTAACTGAGGTTCCAGATAAAACCCCGCCGCATTGTCAGAGAAGCTGAATTTTTTGCCCGCTTCCAGTGACGCGCTGACGCCGGATGAAACGCCGTTGCCGGTCACGCGGTTATTCTGGGTATCAGTAACATTGAACTGATTGCGCAGACGGTTGATTTTCACCACACCATCCAGATAGTAACCGGCATCATTCAACCAGGTGCTGTAGAGACCGAAACTCTCAGATTTCGTATCGCCATCACCATTCTTATAGTGGGGCGATCCTTCCGTCACGCCCATAAACAGACCCAGATAAACCGGCAATTCTTCAGACAGGCGTTTATCAACCCCGAACTGATAGCCGGTGTAGTTCATGCTGAAATTACTCATTTTGCCGCTGGCAAAGCCGCTGAACCGGCCATCCATGCCGCGCAGCCAGACATTTCCATCGGTTTTACCCTGACGAACATCGCCCATACGCTGCAACAGCGTCTGGGTTTCGGCATAGTTCATCAGATAGCCGATATTAAGGAAATTAGCGCCCGCATTAGCCGTGCTGGTGATCACCCTGCCGCCGTCCGGCTCTGTAGGTGGGGTGGTTGAGCCGTTAGCTGGTGCGGCAGGGAGAACAGCGCCACTACTATCAGCTGGCGTGAAGCCGGTATTATCTGTCGGCGTGGCGGCACTATTATCAGCTGGCGAAGCAGGTGCAGCTCCGGCATTATCCCCAGGCGCTGCTGGCGTATTCTCCGGAGCCGGAACCTCTGCGGGTTTCGGCGATGAGAGCACCCAGTTGGTGCCCTGTTTATTAACGGTATAAACATAACCGCCCAGTTCAACGTCTGAATTACCCCTGAACGTCGCAGTCCCATCGGGTGTTTCGACCAGGGTCAGCACTTCGTCGCCCGTGGTGACCGCACTGCCGCGGTTCTGAATAGTCAGACCATAATCACCGGCGCTGCTCTCTGTCACCACCACTTTATCGCCAGTGTTGTTGACGCCATCGCCCACCAGATCGGTACGTAATGAAAAGTCCCCGCTGCCGCTAAGCCTGGCGATGGTCAACGTGGAATAGGTGTCGTTGTCGGTCGCCGCAGAGAGATCTACCAGCGAGTTGCTCATTTGCAGGTCATCGACGTTGGAGGTTTGCGCAACATTCCAGGTACTATCGGTGAGGTTAACGTTTAAATGGCCGCCGTTGACATTATCGCTGACGGCGCTACCGGACCAGATTGATCCGGCAGCCAGGCTAAGATCGATTAAGCCGCCCAGAGATTCTATGCTGCCGGTGATATCCATTTTCCCGTCGGCGCTGATGACGCTGGGTGCAAAGCCCTCATCGTGTTGGGTAGCCATCGCTATGCCAGCCGGAGAGCCCATATCTATAGTCAGATCGCCGGTCAGATTGACCTGGCTGTCGGTCCCGGCATAAACGCCGACAGAACTGCCGGAGCCGGTAATGGTCAGCGCGTCGCCGTTGATTACCCCCCCGTCACTGGCCCAAAGCCCCATGTTTGTAGCGACCCCATTAGTTATGGCGATATCACTGTTTTGTAAGTTTATTACCGCACCAGTTGACTGCGCCGATACCCCATAACCCTGGGCTGACTGTACCCTGTTGCGCTCCTCTGCGCTGCCGAAAAAATTAACGGTCGCACTCTCACCCATCGCCACAATACCGCCGGTCTGCACGGAGGAGATCACGCTACCAGGGCCGATATTCGCCACGCCATTCTCACTGACTGACAGGCCAGCGGAGTTGGCTCCTGAAGTGCTGATAGTCAGATGGTCGGCGGTTAAATCGCCCAGACTCTGGATGCCATCTGAGGTGTCGCCGCTGGTAATAATGGTGGAATTACTGCCCAGATCGACCGTACTGTTGGCCTGAATATTGATACCCTGCGAGCCGCTGCCGAGGGTATTAATGGTTAACGCATTAGCCTTCAGGTTGGCAGCACCGTCAGCCGCATCGCCAGTCAATGTATCAATCTGTATACCGTGACTGTTGGTGCCACTCGTCTGTACACTACTGTCATCGCCGATATCGGCATTGCTGCCATAGCCGTCTATATGCAGCGCCGTGCCGTTATCACCCTGAGTCGTGATTTGCAGCGTATCGGCCAGCAGCGTGGAGGCGTTACGGATCGCTACCCCTTCAGACATGCTGGGGGCAACGATATTAACTGAAGAGTCTAATCCTAAATTGGCGCTGACTTTATGGCCGCTTAACTCAAGGCCAGTCGCTGTGTTGCCGGAAACGTTGAGAATTAATTTATCTGCGGTAAAACGACTATTATCCGCCCTTAACAAAATGCCTTTGGCATAATTGCCGGTATCTTTAACGCTTACCGTTGTACCGCTACCCGCTGCGACCGTACCTGCTGGCCCTTCCGGAACAATAATGCCGTAGAGGCCATCGCCAGTTGAAGTATCGGCAATCAGCGTCGTCACATCCCCTAATATAATCTCGCTGCCTGACTGACTGCCTACCATAGCAGCACAGACCATTCCCGGCACAACGCCCATGCCGCCAGCAAGTAATAACGCTTTTGCAATTCTACTCAACTCAAATTTATTGTTCATACCAGTAACTCTTCCGTAAGATTTTAGTGATGAGCCAAAGCTGTCCGAATAGACATTATGAATAGTAACGGCTATTAAATGCAGCGCATCGGCTACTCTGGCAAATACAAGCCAGTAAATTTCTATTATTTCCAGTGATTATCTCAGGTCTGGAAAGTAACAGGATTATGCAGGGGGGTGTTCAATTATGTAAAGATGGTGCAAATGTTTTGTCTATTTCTCCATTGAGAAGAAAAAGCGTCAGGCAAAGGTAATTTTCATTAAAAATTAAGAGAATGCGGTTATTGCAAACGAGGAATTGCTGTTAATTTTATTAACATGCATTCTTTTTTGATAATGTTTATTTAGGCGGATCCCCTCCGCTGTGAACAATAAAGGATAAAAACAGAGGGATCGTTGAGGAGAGGTTAATTCATTTCGCTATAAAGTAAGGCGCTCTTCTCCCTTCGTGTAACCATCGGCCGGTTATTGATAAACGCCAGCGCGTGGCACCAGAATCATGAAGGGAGAATGTCAGGATGGGAGTGAGGCTGGCAGGCCGATATCTGCGCCGGGCCAAAGCACTTAAGCCGTGCTGAAACAAAACAAACTCAGGAGTGTTACTGATGAGAATGAAGAAAACTACTGCCATGCTGCTGCTGACGGGACTGCAACTCTCCGCCTGCGCACAGCACCCATCGGCAGCAAAAGTTTTAAATATGCATAATCCCGCTACGGACTGGTGTCTGCATGTGGGCGGCAAGCCTTCGCAGATTAAAACAGAGGCTGGCGTAGTGTGCTATTGCACTCTTCCTTCAGGAGAGTTAATTGAGCAATGGGCGCTTTATCATCGGGATCATGCCATGTAAATTCCACTTCTCTCTGACGCCGATCCCGCCATTTTCAGCCTGTCCAACCAGAAGCAACACCCGTTTCACTTCTCAACAAGCTCATCGCGGGGAGAACCACAGCCCCGCATTTTTTTGTTAAACACCTCTCCTGCAACGCGCAAACGGAGGAATAGCGTCTGGAAGCGGGCAGTAATGCGACGGGGCAGGCATCTCCGTAAACAGCCTGTGAGCGTCGATCAGGCATCAGCGCGCTTTCCATTATGTGCAACGAACCTGTCAGTAAAAGAGTGTTCAGGCACCATCCGGGTTAGCGATCGCACTCTCCCAGCGGAGAATTAATTATTTTCCTCCTTCTAATCTGTTTGTCAGGAAATATAAAAAAGACTATTGCTTTATAATCATTTCAGCCTGAAGCTTACTTTATAATACATTAATTGACGCAAGGCGTTTTTATTGTGTCTGGCTGTGGTTTTAAATATTGTTTATTTACGCAAAATTTCGCGAAACAGACATTATGCTATTTTGGCAACAATGGCTAATTAACATATTTATAATATTCATTCTCTTTTGGGAGTGGTTTTAAATAACCAGAAATAACAGTCGCTTACTGGTTGTTTGTCGGTGAATTGATGGCGTTTTTTGATTATGATCAACAAACTTAATAAAGGTGAGTTTCTGAAAATTGCTCCTGCAATGGTATTCTCCTCTTAATTGTCCGTTGTTATTTTAATAAATGATAAACTTATGAGGATAGTCCATTGAAACATTTAGGCGGCGCGGCTTTTTGCTGCACTGTTTTTATCTGTACCAAATCCTATGCTGGTATTATGCGTCACGATATTGATGTTCAGGAATATCGTGATTTTGCAGAAAATCTGGGGAAGTATTCTGTTGGGGCAAAAAACATAGCGGTATATACAAAAGAGGGTTCACTGTCTGGCTCTCTGGATTTCACCATGCCAGATTTCGGCATGGTAGCGAATTATGGTTACAGTACCCTGGTTGCGCCCTCCTATGTCGCCAGCGCTCGCCATAACACCGGTTATAATACGGTCGGCTTTGGCAACGGTGCGCAATATGGTGCGACCTACAAGTTGATTAACCGCAACGAATCGCTTTTATCTGATGTCGATTTTCATTTGCCACGCCTGAATAAAGTGGTTACCGATGCCGCCCCCATCGGCACAGTGGAAAAATCAGAAATTATCAAAGGCGATACCTCGCGGTATAGCTGGTTTACCCGTCTTGGCGGCGGCACGCAAAGCCAGCTCAGTGAAGCGCAAACGGAACGCATTATACTGAGCGACGCCTATAACTGGGTGAGCGGGGGGACCGTGAATGCCGGTACGGTTGCCTTTACCTCCGGCTCGCTACAGGCGACCAACTACGGCCCTGATAATCCGCTGACCTCTCCACTCTCTATCGGCACCATGGCCGGTGACAGCGGCAGCCCGATGATGGTGTATGACGAGCGGGATAAAGCATGGAAGATTGCTGGCGTCCTGCATGGCGCATATGTGGATGATGGCACCGGCTATGGCACAACCAGCATATGGGAGTACATCCCTGATGGCTATATCCAGAATATCTCTGAAGCTAACCGCTCGCCAGATGTCGTGGATAGCGCCGCAAACGGCACGATTTACTGGAGCGATAAAGCGATAACGCAGCAGGGAACCCTCTGGTCATGGGCGGGGCTTGATAAAGCTTATGCAAGCGCTGCACCGACAACAGCCAGCAATGCAGAGCTGGATGCCACCAAAGATTTACGCTTCAACGGAGCAGGCGGGTCGATCAAGCTTAACGACCCTATCAACATGGGGGCCGGAAAACTCCGCTTTTCTAATAATTACACCGTAAGTTCAGCAGAGGGAATAAACGCCACCTGGGTTGGCGGAGGCGTGGAGGTGGATGCCGGCAAAGAGGTGCTGTGGCAGGTTAATGGTTTGGCGAATGATGCGCTGCATAAAATCGGCGCCGGAACGCTGCATATCAATGCCGCAGGTGTTAACGAAGGCAGCCTTAACGTGGGAGAGGGCACCGTTATCCTTGATCAGCAGGCGGATAGCGCAGGGAACAAGCGGGCTTTCTCATCGGTAACGCTGGTCAGCGGCCGTCCTACCGTGGTGCTTCAGGATGGTGATCAGGTGGCGGCCAGCGACATCTATTTTGGCTATCGCGGCGGTAAGCTCGATTTAAACGGTAATGCGCTGACCGCTAAAAAAATTAACCATACCGACAGCGGTGCAGTGCTGGTTAACCACCGCGCTGACCAGAACGCTACGCTCAACATCACGGGTTATACCTCCGCAGATGTCGCTTTTAATACCTTCTCCGGCAGTAATCCGAAGGGGACACCGGGTTCAATTTATGTCTACAACAATCCCTATACCAAAGAGACCGAGTATTTCCAGCTAAACACCTCTTCTTACTGGTATTTTCCGTCAGATAAGAGTTCAACCCCAACCTGGACCTATCTGGGAACAAACGGTGATGAGGCGGTTAATTACCGCTTAACGCAGTTAAACCAACAGGTTTTCCGCGGCTTTTTTGGCGAGACGGATCAGAGTGCGGTGAATGGCGGCATGGACGTCACGCTAAAACCTGAGAACGCGACGGCAATAATGGCGCTGACTGGCGGCATGAATCTGAATGGCACGCTCACCGTCGAAAATGGCACGGCGATACTCTCAGGCCAGCCTGTTGCACACGCGGGCGGCACCGTCATCGGGGATGACTGGTCGACATCGCTGTTTAAAGCCAGCGAAATCAACGTGGGTAAAAAGGCGGCATTACAGGTTGGCGACTATGCCGGCGTCCAGGCTCGTTTTGTGGCGGATGAGTCTGCGCGTCTCGCTTTTGGCTATAACAATAGTGAAACAGAGAATGAAAAGAGCTGGCGCTGCTATGCCGCTATCTATCAGGACGCATCCTCGTGCAGCCAGCCGGTGCGTGACGCCACTGCTCTGGCGCTGCTGCCAGCCAGTGAAGTGACAGGCGATGTGCAGTTAGCGAATGATGCTTCGCTCTATCTCGGTAAAGTGAATTATCAGGGCGCTGTAACATCATCCGGCAACACGCGCATGACACTGGATGCAAATGCTAACTGGGTTATGACGGACAACAGTCATGTCAGCACGCTGTATGCGCAGAAGGGGGCGAAGATTTCTATGGTGCCCGCGGGAAGCTGGCGTGCAAAAAATCTCGAGGTCGATTCGCTGGAGGCTTCCGGCCTCAGGCTGGTATCAGGGGTGAAACCTGCCACGTTGGAAAATGACAAACTCACTATTCAAACCTCAGCCAGCGGCGGCAATAACCTGCTGGATGTGAATCTGCTGGTGGAGGCCGGGGAAGAGGTCTCGCTGCAACAGGATATAGTGATGATCGATGCGCCAGCAGGCACCGCGCATGATTATTTTTCCTTCGCCAGCGGTAACAGCGGTTTCACTATTTACACCCCGAACTACCAGGTAAAAGATCAGAACGATCGCGTTTTATGGGTGCTTGAACATAATCAGACACAGCCCGAAACGCCGTTAGAGCCAGCAGTGCCGGAAACGGGTACTGATACGCCAGCGCAGGGCGACACCACGCCAGAGACGGGCGCTGATACGCCAGCGCAGGGCGACACCACGCCAGAGGCGGGTGCTGATACGCCAGCGCAGGGCGACACCACACCAGAGGCGGGTGCTGATACGCCAGCGCAGGGCGACACCACACCACCAGAGGCGGGTGCTGATACGCCAGCGCAGGAGGACACCACGCCAGAAACGGGGGCCGATACGCCAGCGCAGGAAAACACCACACCTGAAGCGGGTGCTGATACGCCAGCGCAGGAGAACGTCACGCCAGACAAAGGTGCTGACACTCCGGCTGCGGGTGAGGGGAGTGAAGAGAAACCCGAAGCTGAAGCTCAGCCCGATGAGGGGGTTAATCAGCCGGTGTTCAATCCGGATGAGTGGTTTACGATTTATGATAACCAGCCGCTGATTCAGGATACGCGTGCGATGATGGCCTCGCGCCAGTACATCTTTAGCGAAGCCATCAGCCAGCTCTATAACCGAACCGACAGGCTGCGCGCTGCGCCGGAAAACAGCGGAGCATGGGCGACGCTGGAGCAAAGAAAAGGGGGGTGGCTCGGCCTGAAGGCCAGTGAGCAGACGCTGAATGTGGGCTGGGATAAGCTGAATAAGGCGCAAACTCTGGGTTTCAGCGCCAGCTATACACAGGGCGAAATCAAAGGTAAAGGCAAGGAAAACCACCGTCTGGCTACCGTCGGCGCGTATTACTCGTGGCAGTCGGAGAGAGGATGGTTTGTTGATGCCGCCAGCCGCTTTATGTACCTGAATCAGGAAATAACGCTTGATCCTGTACTGGATATTAACGGTAAAAAGCGCTCCAGCACCCTGTTAGCAGGAAGCCTGCGAAGTGGTTACCAGTTCAGCTTAGCGGATGACACACTGCTGATCTCACCTTTTATCGGGGTCAGCGCTGGTGTGCTTTCCGGCTACTCCCTGAAGGGTCAGGACGCCGAAGTCGCTCTCAGTTCAGCTAATCCATACTACGGAACCGGCGGAATAATGGTGCAAAAACGCGGAATTGGCGAAGAGCTGAAAAATGTCAATCTGACGGCCAGCATTGCCTGGCAGTACTCTCCAGGCAAAAACGGTTCAAAGACGACGCTTTCAGATCGCCAGTCAAACCGTGAGTATCAGGCCTGGTCCGACAATCGCTATCGCGCAAAGGTGGGCGTTGAAGGGGCGGTAACCCAAAATGTTTTGTTAAGCGCCGGTGTTGAGCGCAGTTTTGGTGGCACCTTTAAAACGGACTATAGCGGAGTAATGGGTATCTCTTATCACTTCTGAACAAAAAAGAGCATCACGTCAGGCAGAGTGATGCTCTCTTAGATCGGCAACGGAAAGTGAATGCCTGGATGAGGTTTCAATAGCAAATTAAAGGTCAGAAGCTTTTTAATTAATCTGCCGCCATACTTCTGCTGGAATGTCGTTATAAGTTTTATTCATTAACAGCTCCGCCTTGCGGTGATCGCAGGCACCTTCAAAAGAGCAGATGTCGCGCGAAGGAATTTTTTTACGCATATAGCTGGAGACAATATCGAGTATATCTTTGGAAGGACAGTGTCTTAACTCACTCAGGTAGTGGTTTTTGTTCATGATCTTCTCTCAAATTTATTAGTGAAATTTACATGCTGAAAGATTTTATCAACTCTGTGAATTTATGACTTCGGTAAGGGCTGAACATCTTTAACGGGTACGGCATCGTCTCCGCAGATGTCGGTATTTACCGCTTCTGCTTCGTTGTTCAGAAGCCATCGCGTAAACCATTAATGATGTTCCCCTGCTGGAGTGATGACTTCCAGACTCTAAAACAAGGCATATGGCCTGATTTTGAAAATTATCTGAGCCATGACAGACAACCTCTGGTTTCAAACCGAATCTCTCTGTAGAAATTAAAAAATCAGTAGACTTTCAATAAGCCGACGCCAGATCAGCTGGCTGGTTATAATAAATCGTCGTTGTCGCGACTTTATAGTTATTAGCACTAATAAGATCAAGTGTGAAAAGAGTAACCCGATGGCCGAATTTTACCCGCTAAAAGTTTTCAGAAATAACATTTATGTGAAAATGGATTTTCACGCTTACCTTTTTTCATTGTAAATCCTTGAAATATAATGCTTATTTTAAAAATTTAAGGCAGTGTGATATTTCTCTGTCACTAACAAAATGACAGCAAACCTGTAACTATGGTCACCATGATGATCAGATAAAAAAAACTCTGTTTAGTGATGGTTGATATAAACGGCACAGAAAAATTCACCGGTTATTTAGGGGCTTACAAGGTGTGAGCGGAGTCAAACTGAGCTGACAAGTTCAGCAGATAGGTATGGCGGCAGGCAGCCTGAAGCGCTCCCATGCCAGATAAAATCGCAGGGCATACGCCAGAAAAGAGCGTTTATGCAAAATCTTTTAAGGCACTACGGAGATGGAAAAAAAATAAAGGACGCCAAAGCGTAGCAATGTAAACAGAGTGTAGCTTGCACCCTCTATCTTTGTTTATCGTTGGTTTAATAGCCCGGAGTTAAATTTAATCAGCAAAATTACTAATATCTGTCTGAATGGGTTACTGCCTGTAGCGTAGCCAGCAAACCGTTCACCCGGAAATAACGGAGTGAAAACATGAAATGCCAAAACAGAAATGAAGTGCGCAGCCGTACCTGGCGATTAATAGTGATTTTCTGCATCCTTTTCTGGAGTAGTATCGGTCTCTTATTTTTCATACTGCCACGATAATGCCAGAATGTTATTTTTATATAGCTAAAACAGGCGATATGTCTGTCCTGGCCAGGACTGTAAGGATAAAAGGGGACTGGCTGAACAACATCAAATAACAGCTAAATGCGCTTTGCGCTGACATAGTGCCTTCCGGACTGGTCTTATTTTTTCGCTTCCAGAGTCATCACTCCTTACCCATTGTTCTGGGTCTGTCCTGATACAACTGTTCCGCCAGCCATGCCCTGATCCCCGTTACCTGGCTTCTTAGCCAGCCAGGCCCGCTGTTGTTCGGAAGCGCTTTTTAAACTTACCCTAAACCAAATTATCCCGATCTGTTTCTTTAATGTTAAACGCAATTTTCTCTTGTTAAGAATAACAAAAACTCTGCCGTTAATTTAATTTAACTACTTGTTTAACAGCAGTTTAATAAATAAAAGAGACTGGGCGCTCTGGCGCATGAAAAAGAGGTGTTAATTTCATTAACATTGCGCTTTTTTTTGGAGTTGACGATTGTGGTCGCTGTTTTTAGAATTCAGCTCCTCAAGTTAATATAAAGAGAGTTATGCGAAAATGAAAAGCAACAGAGAAGTACATTACGTGCCGGGGGATTTTTCTCTCTCAAAAGATCGCCTGATGATGAAATTAAAAAATGCCTCACCACACCTTGAAGATCTGGTTAACTTTCTGAAAGTTAAACCGGGTAATTCACTGACTGCTGCCGATTATTACTCTGTTCGCGCAGGAATAAAACGCTTTTTATTTATTTATGATGATCTGAAGCAGGACTATTCTTCATTACGCGAATTACTTTCTGAGCTGGACGCCATTCTGAATTAACTCTGCGTATTAAAAGTTAAATTAAAATAACAGGAAAATATCTATGCGTTTTTCCGGAATGACCGTTTTCGCTGTATTGGCCTCTGTTTTTGCCACCTCCTTTTTTATCTCTCATGGAGTGAGTGCGCAGCCCATGCGGAAAATTTATCCCACTGCTTCTCAGGAGGAGAGCGTGTCAATAATGCACGCCTCCGCTAGCGAGCGTCTTCTGAAGCAATCGGGGATGGAAAATGCTTCTGTACATAAATCGAACAAAGTTGTCGTGACGCCGTCCTCTTATCTCAGCGGCTCTGGAAATGTACCCAAGCTGCGGCGGATCTCTGTCCGGGGGAGTTTTCCCAGTGGCCACGAGTTGCTCTGTTACTTCGTTTCTGAAGCGATACCATCGATTAATGAAACTACTGGGCAGAACACTTTTAAAATTGCCATGGCTAATCGAATCAAACAATGCTTTTTGATGATGATTCAGGAAGTAAACGGATGGCGGACGGGATATCTGAATATGAGCCTGGCGAGGTAAATCACAGTGAGGTAAAAGGGTTACCCTTCTGGTAAAGGTAAAGGTAAAGGTAAAGGTAAAGGTAAAGGTAAAGGTAAAGGTAAAGGTAAAGGTAAAGGTAAAACCTGGCGCGATCGGAAGGGGATAACGTAACTGCAACCAAAACCATAAACTGTTCAGAGAAGAGTCTGTGGCTTTGCAGTGTATTATTTTCTCCGGGGTCGGCACCCTTTCTCAAATCAGCGTCATGCCAGGCTTCAGAAAAACACTGAAAGAATATATTCAATTTCTGTTTGCAGTTTTTTTAACTCATCAAAGTACTGTTTGCAGGAGTCACTATAATTGTTACGCAGACACTCTTTAAGTTTTTCATAGATAAAACGATAGGAGGCAGAGTCCAGACTTTTACTACAAACATTTTCTAAAAATGCCAGAATGCAACTGCACTCTACGAAGCCATAAAACTCCATTCTTTTAATCAAATATTCGCGGTTTAGCGTATCAGGGCTGGGAAGGATCATGATTCTCTCCTGCGAAAATTTTCTTTATAAAATTATCCAGGCTGGCGTGTAAAGGCGCCAAAAGGACAACGTTAAATGAAGAGAGTATGCTAGTGAATTGCGCATTAAATGAAATATTAAATCGCAAAAAACCGATAAAATAGGTTTTTTATCTGTTAATTAGATTACTACAGGGGTATTTAACTGATTCCTTAGGGTGCAAAGCGCCCGGCAACCTGACCACTATCGGGGTAGCCGTCATGAGTATCCTGCCTGATGAAACATTCCAGCTATGCAAACCGCTAATATCCGTTCTGTTTGTTTTCTTTTTTCCTGTTCATTCTGTAATGCCGGCAGCAATTTATCAGATCTTTCCTGTAGAAGTAGTGTGACGCTTGAGTTTTTTACCTTCCCGCCAACCAACAAATTTATCAGATGATTTTCAAAATGGTAAACAACTTCACTTTAATGATTTTTCATTATGAACACGAATCAGCAGGGAAACTGAAAGCTATGCGCTATTGTTGCTGGTTTTTCCTCTGTTGCCGGAGAAAATTGAGGTCTTATTGAAAAAGCGTTGCAGTAGTATGGGCAATCATTGTCGGGAAAGAATTTTGATATAAGCAACGACAGAAGCTGAGCTTTGCATCACTTTAAGGCGGACTTAATAACAATCCGTCAGACAGCGTAAAGCGCACACTATTTTGTACAGGCATGGCGGATACAGATTTACCCGATACCAGAGCAGCGTCAGGTGTTAAGAAGCACCCCATGCCAGCAATTGGGAGAATGAAAATATGGCAGACATCATTGATGAGGCGATGGAAGCAATTGCCCTGATGGAAGGTTTAGAGGTGGAGGTTATTCGCAGTCGGTTAAGCGGCCCTGGTTGCGACATTTGTGAACATTGTGGTGAGGAGATCCCTCTGGCGCGGCGCCAGCTTCTGCCTTCGGTAACTACCTGCATTACCTGCCAGGAAATTCAGGAGCTTCGGGAGCGAATCGGACAGGCAGGGCACGCCGGCAGGCAATGGGCAGTGGATAATTAGAGGCTACAGGGATTGCTGACAGAATGGCCCCGCTCAGAAGACGTACTCTCGCTGAGATGACGTAAAAGACGTTTTACTCATTATTGAACATAGCCGATGTCAGCCTGGCGGGGTTTTTTATTATCACTAAAGTCTGGGCAAAGGCTGTCTGCAAAACTGACAGAGACGAAATCCTGCTGGTTTTGTGTCTGGCCGGGTTTCAGGTCAGACTCTATTTAGTAAAATGGCACCCGGCATTGCAGATTTTATTTTTTATAAAACATAAAATTAACGATAGTCGTGATCGCAATTTTCAAACAAAATACGATAAATATGCTGCACAATGTGAGTTAAAAAACCCTTATAGCCCTCTCTTTCCTTATGGAAAAGACATTGCGCCGTATCGATAACTGCCATCATATGTATCTTATGTAAAGTGAACATCAAAAACGCAATGCCTGCTACAGTCCAGATAAGCACCAGGGGATTTAATTTTTTCAGCAAACTAAAACTATATATCCAGTCTGTAAGCATTGAGTAGGGGTAAAATATGAATAGCGGAAGAGGTAACAAAAATATTACCATTTAACCTAATGGCTGTGTCACTTAGTTATAGTAATACATCCATTTTAAGTTTCTTAATAGAGGATGCAGGTTAATTATTTGAGTTGATAAGGTAATGAGGTTAATCTGTAATTAAGAAGTTGATGTATGTTAAAGTCAGAGGATTAATGTAATTTAACTTTGCCAATACATTTGCCCTGAATCTTTTACAGTAAATTATTCCCTGACTCCCATTAATATTTTCCTGCCAGTCAGCTGTGGCGCGTTTTCAGTGTGCAGAAACCATTGAGTAAATAGCGGAGGAACAGGAAGGAGACTTAAAACTTTAAATTGATAAAAAGGGGATGCCGTCCGGCAGGCCGGAACAGGAGGAGATCGCTTGCGGAAAATAAAATTTATTACTGTATGTAGCCGGGTAGGGAAAATCAGGATGTTGGCGGGAGCGGGAACAGCCGGTGGATGATAAAGACGCGCATACAGCCGCTAAACTTACTCTGGGCTGGGATGATAAATCAGTGGCTGTCAGCCTTAACTAACTGTCAGAACTGAACTTTTGACCGCTCAGGGCATTCCCGTCATCGCAGGTCAAAAATCAGCAGTTGTGATGCCAGCGGATGCTGGTGAGGCCTGGCTAGCTAACCTTTCCCCGCGTTCTTTTAAGCTACTATCCATGACTCTGCCGGAATGCTAATTACGCCTTATCTTGCGATAAGCATCATCACAACGGCGGTAAATTTATCACGTTGAACTTAAACCTGCTGCCAACGGTAACGTCGGTAAATGTAATAAAAAAGTTATCATTTACCAAAGAATCAAGTTTAAGCCGCATTGACGGCAGATGAGATACATTAATCACTCTCCACAGGTTAATAATAAAGGTAAAGGACAAAAGGACAATATGAAGAAAACGTGCCTGCTTCTGCTGACTTTTTTGCTCAGCGGGTGTATCGACCCTGTGCCTGGTGGCCTGCATCCCGAGGTAAAAGTGGCCTATTTCAAGGGATCTAAGCAGGCAGTGGAAAATTGCCTTTATGACTCAGCTAATAGCCAGCACCTTTCACTGATCCCAGACGATCCTTTGCCCGGTGGGAGCGATCGTTTCCACCTACAAAACAGCCGCCTGGAAAACGTTGCATCACTTGATGTGTCTGATTTTGGTGTTAATCAGACCAGCGTTGATTTCTTTTATGCTCCGCATATACCTGAGCTTTATGCAGCGGTATCGGCAATGATCGCGTATTGCAAAAAGTAATGCTGACCCATACAGCCGAAATTGCTCTCGGCTATCGCCGGAAAGCCCGTATAAGACCTCTCCAGGTGTGCATTCCTTTATTCGATCTTTCCCTTTGAAAACACCCGCAACTTTTACGGATTGCGGGTGTTAATGACGTTTATTTACTCGCTTAAGATCTGAATGTTCAGCAACTACTGTCGCCTGTTCAGTCAGCGCTCAACAGTCAGTTTATTTGGGCAAAGCGTAAACCACCACCTGATCGCCGACCTGATCTTTCAGAATGGTATTGCCTCCAACCACAAACGCCACATACTGGCGCCCCTGATACTCATAGACAGAGGGGTTGGCCACGGCTGGCGCTTCGACCTGATCGGACCATAGCTCTTTACCGCTCTTCAATGAATAAGCCCGCACTTTGGCGTCCATCGACGCGCCAATAAAGATTATGCCGCCTGCGGTAACTGCCGGGCCGCCGATGGTGGGAGATCCCCAGCTTTCCGGCATGAAAAAGCCGTACTGTTGAGATGCGCCAACCGGACGTCGCCATTTCACGTCGCCGGTGTGCATATCAATCGCCACGAGTTCGCCAAACGGTGGCTGCCAGCACGGCATGCCCAGCCAGTTATTTGCCACGTCCAGGCGCATACCGTAAGGTGCGCCTTCCTGAGGGGAAAAACCGCTTTCATTACCCGACCCTTTGTCGGCTTTGTTGTAATCTTCACGGCTATACAACTTCAGGTACTGCACGATATGCGAGGTGTTCACCACTGCAATCTGGTTTTGCGGATCGAACGCCACGCCACCCCATTGCACACCGCCGGCGCTATCCGGGTAGGTCAATGTGCCCTCGCCTTTGGTGGTTGGCGGCGTGTACATACCCTCATAGGTCAGCTTATCCCAGAGACGTGAACACTGACCGGCACCCACAATATTCGCCAGGGACCAGATTTTTGGTTTTTCAGACTGATCCAGCAAAGGTGCAGGTTTGGTCGGGAAGGGCTGAGTAGGTGACAGTTTCTCGCCCTGTACTGAGCCGTCGCCTTGTGGAACCGGACGCTCCTCAATAGGCCAGACATCCTCACCTGTCAGTCGGTTCACCACAAACAGGAAACCCTGTTTTGTAGCCTGGATCAGTGCCGGGATCTGCTTTCCGTTGACCGTAATGTCCATCAGCGTCGGAGCAGAGTTGATGTCGTAATCCCAGACGTCGTGATGCACCCACTGTCGCGACCAGACTACTTTGCCGGTATTCACATCCAGCGCAGTGGTGGAGGTGCCAAGCGGAATGGCATCAACACGATTGCCACCCCAGTAGTTAGGTGAGGGTGAGGATACCGGCAGATAAACTAATCCGTTCGCTTCGTCAGCTGACATGTGGGTCCAGACGTTGGCAGTGCCGGTGCGCTTGCGAATGTCGGCGGGAATGGCTTCAAACGTCCATTCGCGTTGCCCGGTTTCAGCGTTGATTGAGAAAACGGTGCCTGGAGGTGCTTCGGCGTACGCCCAGTCTTTACCGGCCCAGCCGATGATCAGATGGTTGCCGACCACGGTGGGTGGTTGCAGGAGCGACAGGGGATATTTTGCATTCAGGGTATTCCACTGGTCGACGTTCAGTACACCCTTATCCGCAAACTTTTCGCACGGCTTACCGGAATCTGCATCCAGCGCATAAAGTTTGCCATCAACGGTACCCATATAAACGATCTTCTGACAGGCCTCACCAGCAACTGGATTTTTTGCCTGCCAGTAGGAGACACCACGGTTTTTCAGTACTGGCTGCGTCAGCGCTTCGCGCGGGGCTTTGGTATCGTAATGCCATTTTTCCTTGCCAGTACCGGGATCGAGCGCAATCAGCCGGTAAAACGGCGTGCCGATGTAGACAGTATCGTTGGCGAAGATGGGCGTTGCAGACCAGACGGTGGCAGGCGTTTTACCTTTCCCATCAGAGACGTCGCCGGTATGAAACTCCCAGACCTTCTCCAGTTTACTGACGTTATCGGCAGTGATCTGTTTGAGTGGGCTGTACTTCTGGGCATTGAGCTGGCCATGGAAGCTGTCCCAGATCGCTTTTTCCGGCACCAGCGAAGTACCTGTATGGCTGGCAGCCTCCACCTTCTGACCCGCGTGTTCAGATGAAGCCTCTTCCGTGGTGTGGGTTGTACCTTTTGCCTGCTGATCGGCGGCATCCACATTAAGCTCTTCCTGCGTTCCTTGCGAAGCTTCAGCGGCTTTGTCTTCTGCCTGTAATGTGAGTGGCGCCATCAGCAGGGTGAGTGCCATGATGCTGGTTTTCATCAGGGGGTTCTTTTTATCATTGTGCACGGGCGGCTCCTCAGGCTCTGACGGATTTATTGTTACGGGCTGGATTACGGCTCATGATAATCAGCCCGATCAGGCCAACTACCATCGCGGCGGTAATCACACCTTGATGAAGCAGCAAAGCAGCAAAACCAATGCCGGCCAGAACTAAAAAGGCGATCACTCTCCAGAAAATAGGTGCGCCGCGGCCTGAAGAGATGCGCAGAATAAACGTCAGTAACAGCAGAAACAGATTAGCGATCGCTACACCCAGCGCACCAATAGAGCCAGTAACGCCCGTTAAAGGTGTCAGCCAGGCATATAACGCCACCCCGAAGCCGATCGCTGCTGCCAGCAGCAGCAGCAGGCTTCCCAGGCGTGAAGATTGAGAAAGCACCATATCAGGTAATCCCCTGTAAGCAGAAAATAGTGAAAAAAGCAGCACCTGTGAATGCATGAATGCCAATACAGCAGGATGCTAAGTAAGTGCTCACTGCATGAATGGCAAAGGAACATACAGGCGAGCGCAGTGAAGTATAGAAGAGGATAGTTCACTTATTTTGCGTATGTTGCAGAGAGTTTCAGAGAGTGAAATTCACGAAAAAAACATCGCGTTTGGCCTGAAGTTAATGCAAAACCCTTGTCACCAGCCCTTCGGACGGGCGCTGGCAGAGGAAGATTGACGATATGGACGGGAATAAAACAGGAGGTTAATTCATCTCTGGCGCTGACCCTCTGTCACGGTATGAATCTGCCCCTGCCTTAATCATGGAGAAGTAGTGCGGTGTGGCTTATACCCTTTGTGCCCTCTTTGGCGGAGGGCTCATGACGTTGATCCTTCCCTTTTTCTGTTACTTTTAAGCAGGCCCTCTGACGGCGAAAGGGCAGTTAAATCTGCACCATTTCGATTGACCTGATTCCATCGACTAATGACCTGAGAGCATATCACGGCCTGTTCCCTTCTCATCTTATAGTGACCCCACTCGCATCCATCCTGCCGGACAACGGTGAAGGCGGTGGATTAGCCCTGAAATCTGATGAATGACTGGAGCAATCAATGAAATTAACGCAAATCCGCAACGCCACGCTTGTGCTGGAATATGCTGGTAAAAAATTTCTTATCGACCCGATGCTGGCAGAAAAGGAAGCCTGGGAGGGCTTTGCCGGCAATGCTCGCCCGCACCTGCGTAATCCTATGGTTTCCCTGCCGGTGACTGTGGAAGAATTACTGGCTGTTGATGCCGTTATCCTGACGCATACTCATACCGATCACTGGGATGAAGCGGCACAGCAGGCTGTACCCAAAGATATGCTTATTTACACGCAGAATGAGAGTGACGCGGCGCTGATCCGTTCTCAGGGTTTTCTCAACATCCGCGTTCTCAAAGATGAAAATCAGTTTGTTGATGGCCTGACTATTTATAAAACGGACGGTCAGCACGGCAGTAACGAACTCTATGCAGATGCGCAGTGGGGTGAACTACTGGGTGATGCATGCGGGCTGGTCTTCACACATCATGCTGAAAAAACGCTCTATATTGCGGGTGATACCGTCTGGGTTAAACCTTATGTAAGAAGCCTGCAACGCTTCAAGCCGGAGATTGTGGTGCTGAACATCGGCTATGCGGTCAACGACCTTTACGGGCCGATTATTATGGGCAAAGAGGACGCGCTGCGCACGCTTAAGATGTTGCCGACTGCGACCATCGTGGCTTCTCATATGGAATCGATTAACCATTGCCTTCTGACCCGCGCGGAGTTAAGGGCGTTCACCCAGCAACACGGCATCGAACAGAATGTCCTGATCCCAGCAGATGGCGAAACAATTGCTTTCTGATAAGCCACTCTGCCTGTGAGGGTTAACATGCCATTCCGGCAGGCCACCTGTTATCCTTTGGATAATGACATTCAGCGCTTTAGCTGCCGGTGAGCTGGTGGTTATCATTTAGGGTAAGGTTAACGTTATGTCTGCTCTGACGGTCGCCGTGATCGCCACGGCCGGATTCAGCCCGTTTCACTTTTCCGTGCCCTGTATTCTTTTCGGGCAGGCAATGCCGGAGCCGGGTTTATTCCGTGTAGAAATCTGTGCGGAAAAACCCGGCGTAGTCTTCTCTGATATTGGGCTTTCCATCAACGTGGAACATGGGCTTGAGCAGCTTGACGCTGCCGATATCATTATTGTGCCTTACTGGAATCATCCGGAAGAAAGGCCCTCCCAGGCACTGCTGGATAAGCTGATAAGCGTATGGCAGCGTGGTGCTGAAGTGGTGGGCCTTTGTTTAGGAACTTACGTACTGGCCTATTCAGGCCTGCTTGATCAGCACCGTGCTGCAACACACTGGGAGTATGAAAAGGACTTCACCGAACGCTTTCCTGCCGTTCATCTGGACAACAACTCACTCTATACCAGCGATGAACGTCTTATTACCTCTGCCGGTACTGCCGCCGGTATTGACTGTTGCCTGAACATCATTCGTGAACATTACGGATCGGCAATTGCCAATCGGGTGGCAAGGAGAATGGTTGTCCCACCTTACCGCGAAGGCGGGCAGGCGCAGTTTATTGAACGCCCGGTCCCGGTATCGACGCGGGACAGCAAAATGAATGAGCTGATGGAATATTTGCGCCGCAACCTGGATAAGCCGCACGATCTCGACTCACTGGCTCGATTTGTCAGTATGAGCAGGCGTACCCTGACGCGTCATTTTATCAAAGCCACCGGCACTACGATTGGAGAATGGCTGAACGCGGAGCGTCTGCAAAGAAGTCAGGAACTGCTTGAAACCACGGACAGCAGTATAGAAAGCATTTCCGGCATGGTCGGGTTTCAGTCGCCCATCTCATTTCGCCAGAGTTTTAAGGCAAGATTCAGCGTCAGCCCAAGCGAATGGCGTCGGGCATTCCGTGGTCCTGCGCCTGTTGATCAGCAAAAGGCCAGAGAGAAAGCTAAGCCACTAGTGTCCTGACCCACCTTGCCCCGGCTGGCAGAAACTAACGAACTGGCTTCTTCTTTAACTTCAATTTCAAAATGGTTTGCGGTTAGTTTCTATAAAAAAAATAACAGGTTGTCTGCAAAAACCCTGTTTTATTTATCACCGCGTAGTGAATGTCGAAGGCCATTAATACAGGAAAGGAAGATTTGCAGGCTCGCAATACATTTGCCTGTACCGGACAGGCATTCTTAAACCAGAGACATAATAAACAGGCCAGAGGCTTTCGCCTGGAAAACAGGCCTGGATTGTTTTGTACAGCAAGAGCAATTTGTAATGGAACCCGATGCAGGTGTTTGCCACTAATGGGCTAACTCTCCATTTGGCACCGGTAACACTATGCACATTAATCGTTCTCCGTCTTCTGCCTCTGTTCACCAGACGCACACCACGACCCCAGATAAAATCACGACGCCTGAGATAAAAGGTTCAGCCCTTTCCTCAACAGACAACCTGAAAAACCAGCTTACACCGCGCAGCCATGACTATCTTTCGCGCCTGCAAGCGCATGGCTCTTTGACTGAAAAGTCCCTGGCTTCTTCCGTCTCCAGAGCACTGGATAAAGGTAGCTTTATGGAAAACCCAGTCAGTGAGAAACCGGTCTCTCAGTTTGGCGTTGCCACGATTCTGGATGGCCGTAAAGGCATACTGCTGGCAAACTTCATGCCGCATAACGATAAGCTTGAGCTGGAAGCGCTGGCTTTCCGCGAAGAGCGCTTCTTTGAGAGTGAGGTGGGCAACATTCAACTGGTGGTAATCCAGAATGCGCGACATCTGCCGGAGGTGAAGGCGCATCAGCCGGGAAATGATCCCTCTGCTACTCCCTCTGACTCCCTTAAGTTGCAGCACGCAACTGGCAAGGATCCCGAAGAGGAAGCAAAAGCACTCGATAAAGATATTAAACGTTTTCAGAACCAGACCATGCACAGACAAATGGCAAGTAAGCTCGCTGATTCCTACGTTAATAAGGGGGAGTACAAAAGCCGGGCGACAGCGCTACCCGCTGCACACGCCGCTGTTCTTGGTGCCAAAGCACGTAACCTGTTCATGTCACCTTTCCAGAGCAAATCGGGGAAAAGCGAAGCGCCAGCACCTGTGCCTCCCTCCGCTGCCTCTGTAGACGTTCCTCGTGGCCCGCAGTTCCAGTTCACCAAAGAAGCGTTCAGCGACTTTCATGACGATTTCTGGATGCAAAATCCGGCAAATAATCCTGAATTAACTCAGGACAGTCCAGAATCGCTCACTGAGGCACAGAGCAGCCCTGCCAGTGAAAGCTCGTCTGAAGCAGCCAGCCCATTATCCGGACGCCGGTTCGGCCAGGTTATCAGCGATCAGATGAGAAGCGATTTGCTACAGCAGTTAAACGACAATGCTTCATCTTCCCCGACCAATTCAACACCAGAGTCCCGCCGCGACGCGCAAGTTTTTGATAACCAGTTTATTGAAAAATTAAATCAGCAACTGAAAGATGCGGGCGCGTCATAAAGCGCCAGTCACGCTGTGATTTTTTACAAAATTGCAATAAAGAAGACTTGATGATCCCTTGCTGATCGTTGCGTTTGACTCAGGCTACATTCCCCGGTGTCGGACGTTTAAATCAGAGAACATTTGACGCGTCCGGAGGATTCTTTCCGTAAAATCAAGGATGTTTTCGCTGGCTTAAACGAAGCCGGCTCAGGTGCAGGCAACAGACGAAGGGGTGAAATGATACGCCTGGCGGAACGCCAGATTTTATGCAGGGGCTGACGCAGCGCCTCTGTCAGCTTAACCCTGATTTCTGTAATTTGGGACGGGGAGCAGGCAGCTTATTATCAGATGCCGCGCGAGCGGCATGAGAAAAATGTACCTCCCAAAATCACCGCCGTCCCCGCAAGTACCCCAAATCTCTCACAGGCCAGCCCTGTTCAGGAAAAACCGAAAGGCGGATACCGTACAGATGGAACAGCGGCGTAAACAGTTGCTCATCTTTTACCGCTAATACTTCCAGCTCCAGCAACAGCAGATCAAGCTCATCCAGCAGGCCGGTATGCGGGTTAGCCTTGAGCGACTTCATCCGGCGTTTCAAAAACAGCGCCAGTTCGTGGAACATCTGACCGCTGTCGAGGTGATGCTGACCCAGAAGCTCCCGGCTGCGGGCGTAATAGTCATAGCAATTCACCCCCAGCCACACCTCGGTAACCAGGTTACCTGCCAGAAGCAGATCGGGATGCGGATCCAGACGCATACGCGGCAGAATGATGTTCACTCGCTCCAGCATGCCGGTAATAAAGTGCTGACGCGCCAGCAGGGAAGAGCCGTTTCGCTCCATCTCCTTCACAAAGCGCAGCAGCTCACGCACGCCCGAACGCACCGCCCTTTGGGCAATCCAGGCGGGGCGCTTGTTGCGGATAAGAGCAGTGATGACCACCGCAATAAGGATGCCGGTCATGGAAGCGATCGCCGTGTTAATGGCGCCAGGCAGGTCGGGTCTGAGGTGGTGACTCATACCAAGCAACCCCGGGATCTGAATGGCGGCGCTCAGGCCGATCATATTGGTGGCGGGGTTGGCAATCACTAACCCAAGCGCGAAAAGCCCCGGAACCAGGCAGAGCATCAGACCTTCAAAAGTGATGGCCTGCGGGATCAGCACCGCCACGTAGAGCACGCTGATAACAATAGAGAGCAGCGTCCCTTTAATAAACAGCTTCATCGGGTTGCCCGGCGTATCTGCGCTGGCGAAAAAGGAGCTGAGGATTGCGGCCATCATCGGTGCGGAGGCACCTTCCCGCCAGGCGGTGCCCATCCAGAGCAGACAGGCAGCAAAGGTTGCCAGAAAAGAGGTCGTGGCGGAGAGCAGCACAAGGCCGGTGTCAGTATGAGGACGCGATCGTTCCTTACGGGCGAGGCTGGTATCGCCCGATAAATCGCTGACCAGATGGTTCACGCTCTGATAAGCCCCGGCGATGCGCACAAAATCGGCAAGGCGCTCAAGCAATCCCGTTAACATCAGGCATTCGCTGGCGGGCAGCGCACCCTGCCGCCAGGCGTTTTTGAGATCTCGCTGACCGGCGGCAAGGGAAGCCTGAATATCCAGGCTTTCCCTGGCCTGTTCATCAGCGTCCAGCCACAGCAAAAACTGCTGAAAGAGCAGCGCCACCGCTTCGGGAAAACGAATATTCAGCTGCGCCATCTGGTGCAGACGGCCTTCAATCGCTATCAGCGTCGGGATCAGATAAGAGAGATGCCGGTACTGTACGCTGACCAGACGTATCAGCCTGCGCGCTGCATCTCCCTCATACACGCAATGCGTGATCAGCGTCTCGACCTGCTGCGGGTACTGCGCCATACGGATCAGGATCTCTTCCCGCTCCGGTGCCGACTCTTTAGTAATGCCGTTCAGGAGAGCGCTGCACAACCTGCGCCCGTTCTGATACCAGACGGTGACGCTCTGCTCCAGCAGGCTGCGCATCGAAACGGGCAGCAGCAGTCCGTGGATCATGCTGCTACAGGTGACGCCAAGCGCAATCTCTTCAATACGCGAAATCACCGTCCCGGTAATAGAGAGCGGTTGGGTAACCGAGGGAAAACCCATGATAGCCGCGCTGTAACCCGCCAGCATAAACACATAGCTTTTGGGCGTGCGGTCATGCAGTGACAGATAGAGGCAAAAGCTCACCCACAGCGAAACGCACAGGCTGAAGAGCATGGGAGACTGCACGGTTTCCGGGTAAATCAGAAAGATAAAAAATCCGCCCAGCAGGGTGCCCAGCAGGCGAAAGAGCGATTTGGAAAAAGTAGAGGCAGAATAGAGCTGGGAAGAGACGTAGACGGTGGTCAGCGCCCAGGCTGGTTTATCCAGATTAAGTTCAAGCGAGAGATAAAGAGCAAGAAAAGCGGCAAGACAGGTCTTTAATGAAAAAAGAACGGCATTCTTCGAAAACCACTGCATGACAACTACCAGAGACGCGCTAAGTGCGCAGCATCCTGCCAGAACAGGCGCTCATTTCACGGTGATTACTACGACAAATTGTTTCGTCATAAAAATAAATATTCCCGCTGGGTGATTAATGATGGTGGAAACTGTACAGGCAATCTTAATCCGCAACAGAGGCGACTATAATCAATAGTGCTGCCCGGAGAGTTTGTGCCAGATAAAACAGCAGCATGCAGCTTGCGGATAACATCTGAACTATTAAACTTGTCTATGATAATTATCAAGTGCATGTCAGTTAGCGAGCAATAAATAGCCGGCAACCATAAAAAATATTCGTGGCGGTTCCTGCATGGCTGAAGGAGTAAAGAGTGAATATGCGACATTCTGTTATTGCGATGGCGTTGCTGCTTGGGGGAGAAAGCGGGGCGCTGCTCTCCTCATCAGTATGGGCAGCAGACAGCGAGTCAGCAGTGACAGCAACGCCAGGGGAGGCAACACCGGTGAAGATAAAAAATACCGTAATCGGTCAGGGCGCGCCGAAAATTATCGTTCCCACTACGGGTAGCACGGCGGAGCAGGTACTGGCTCAGGCTAAAGCCATTGGTGAAAACCCCGACGCAGATCTGATCGAATACCGCATTGACTACCTGGATTTCGCCACCGATGCAGGCCGGGTCGCTGCTCTGGGAAAACAGATTGTGGCAGTGGCAAACGGCAAGCCGCTAATCCTGACGTTCCGCACCCAGCCTGAAGGCGGCAAGCGTAAAATCAGCGATCAGGAGTACGGGGCACTGTACAAAGCGCTGATTAGTGAGCACTTTATCGATGTCCTTGATCTGGAAATGTTCCGCGAGCCGGAAGTGGTGCAGCAGATCCTTGCGGTTGCCCATAAGGCCGGGATCAAAGTGGTAATGTCCAGCCATGACACCAGGAAAACCCCGGAAACGGCGGAGATGGTAGCGCGACTCCGTAAGCAGGATCGGATGGGGGCAGACATCCTCAAAATTGCGGTGATGCCGCATGATGCCAGGGATGTGCTCAGGCTGCTGGATGCCACGAACCAGGTGCGCGAAAGCTACTCCAGCAAGCCGCTGCTGACGATGTCGATGGGCGGGCTGGGCGCAATCACGCGGCTTTCTGGCGAGGTGTTTGGCTCCGATCTCACCTTTGGTATGACCGGCGAGTCATCTGCGCCAGGCCAGATTGAGGCGAAGTCACTGCGTCAGGCACTGGCGACTGTTAACACCGCTATCAAAGGCGAATAACTTTCGCTGCACTTTGCTGCCAGCCGGATCAGGTGCAACAATGCGGCCGGGCTTCCGCCCCATCCATCGTCTGATTCTGGAGAAAACCCATGACGCTTTTCAGCTTAGAGAATAAAAGAATTCTGGTGACCGGCGCGGCTCAGGGCATCGGCTTTACCATGGCGCGCGGCCTGGCGCAGCACGGCGCTGAAATCATCATTAACGGCACGTCACAAGAGCGGGCGGAAAGGGCGGCGGCAACGCTGCGTGATGAAGGCTTTACCGCGCATACGGCAGTGTTTAACGTTGCCGATCCGCAGGCAGTGGAGGCCGCGATTGAGAAAATTGAGACCACTGTCGGGCCAATCGACGTACTGTTTAATAATGCCGGCATTCAGCGCCGTCACCCTTTTACCGAGTTTCCGCTAAACGAGTGGAATGAGATTATTGCCACTAATCAGACCGGGGTGTTTCTGGTTTCCCAGACCGTGGCGAAGCGGATGATCGCCCGTAACGCGGGCAAAATCGTCAATATCTGCTCCATGCAGAGCGAGCTGGGGCGCGACACCATCACGCCTTATGCGGCAGCAAAGGGTGCGGTGAAAATGCTGACGCGCGGCATGTGCGTGGAGCTGGCCCGTTACAACATTCAGGTTAACGGCATCGCGCCGGGCTATTTCGACACGCCGATGACCAAACCGCTGGTGGATAACCCGGAGTTCAGCGACTGGCTCTGCAAACGCACGCCCGCCGCCCGCTGGGGCAACCCGGAAGAGCTGGTTGGCGCGGCGGTGTTTCTCTCTTCAAAAGCCTCTGACTTTGTGAACGGGCATCTGCTGTTTGTCGATGGCGGTATGCTGGCTGCGGTTTAACCTGCAAGGGGGCAAAGGGCAGGTCACTGCATCATGGTGACCGTTACTCTTGAAAGGACAGAAACCCGCCACAGTCTCTGCGGAACGTCACTGGTTTGCGCAAACCCGGCGCGCTGGCGTGGCTTTTTCGCTATGGGATGGCTTCTGCCCGAAGACTATTCTCTTGCACTACTACAGGCCTGATCCCAGCAGAAACCAGGCCCTCCAGGTTGGCTCAGTAAAGTTGACGATAAAGTTCGGTAATTTCCGCCAGGGTTGCTTCACGGGGATTACCACCGGTGCAGACATCGTCCAGCGCGGCCTGTGCCAGGGCGGGGATATCTTCCTCTTTCATTCCCACATCACGCAGCCTGGCTGGAATACCTACATCCGCAGAGAGCTGCTTCACCGCCTGCACGGCAGCGGCACGCACTTCATTCAGATCCATGCCGCAGACTCTGGCTACGCCCATTGCGCGGGCAATATCCCGGTATTTTTCCCCAGTGAACTCCGCGTTCCATGCCATAACGTGCGGCAGAATGATGGCGTTAGCAACGCCATGAGGAACGTTGTAAAACGCGCCCAGCGGGTGCGCCATGCCGTGTACCAGCCCCAGCCCGACGTTCGAGAAGCCCATGCCCGCGATATACTGGCCCAGCGCCATCTCTTCCACCCCTTTCGCCTCTCCGGCAACAGAAGCCCGCAGCGATCGGGTGATGATCTGAATCGCTTTCAGGTGCAGCGCATCGCTAAGCTCCCATGCGCCCCTGGTGATATACCCTTCAATGGCATGCGTCAGCGCATCAATGCCGGTGGCGGCTTTCAGGGCGGGCGGCATGCTCGCCATCATCTCAGCATCAATAATCGCCAGGATGGGGATAGCGTGCGGATCAACGCAGACAAATTTGCGGCGGTTCTCTTCGTCGGTGATCACATAATTGATGGTGACTTCCGCGGCCGTTCCGGCAGTCGTGGGGATGGCAATAAGCGGTACGCTGGCGTTGCGTGTAGGCGCAACCCCTTCCAGGCTGCGCACGTCAGCGAACTCGGGATTATTGATAATGATGCCAATCGCTTTGGCGGTATCCTGCGGCGAACCACCCCCCACCGCAATCAGGTAGTCCGCACCTGAACTCTTGAACAACTCAACGCCTTGCTGCACGGTGGCGATAGTGGGATTGGGCACCACCTCGTCATAAATGATAAAAGGCAGCTGATGCTTCGTCAGCAGGGCGGTAACGTTTTCTACCACGCCCGCTTTGATAAGGGTTTTATCTGTTACCAGCAGCGCTTTTTTAAAGTTTCGTTTCGTTACTTCATTCACGATTTGCGAAAGAGATCCGGCGCCAAACCAGGCGGTTTCGTTCAGTACCATTCTGTGTTGCATATTTGCTCCTGCGGAAAGTTTTTATTTTTTTAAGAGAGGTCGCAGGGAAATATGCGCAGGAACAAGCGAAGGAAGTATTGATAAAGATCACTCCGGGACGAGATTTCTCGTCCCGAAGAGGTCAATTTGTGGAATTAAAGCAGAGCCAGAGGTAGCCGGTTTTGCACCATACGCCCTTATTCTGGCGTTACTGAGTGCTTATCATTAGCTGGAGCAGAAAACTTTACAGCACTGTTTCCGCAGCGGTAAGGCTTATTCCGCTCCGCTATTTCGCTCAGTTAATTAGCCATAATGCTTGCCGCAAGCTGCGCGCTGTCCGGCGTATTGCCAATCAGTTCCGTCAGCAGATTATTCACCCCATCGCTCATGGGCGTGAAGCGCGTCTGCGCGGAGCGGGTCACCACTATAAATACGCCCACGCTGTACTGCGGCACCATCGCCATATAGGTGATAAAACCGCCGCCGCCGCCGGTTTTCTGAATAATTCCCGGCCTGCCGCCCTGCGGAGCCATATAAACCCATCCCATGCCCAGTGCAGAAGCTTTGCCTGGCACATCCATACCGATAACTCTGGTCAGCTGGTCACGCTGATAAATCATGGTCTGAATACGGTCTGCCTGTGCAGTGCGGGGATGTATGTCAGAAGAGAGGAACTGCTGCATCCAGCGGCCCATATCCTCCGGGGTAGAGTAGACGCCGCCGCTGCCGATGGCAGCCAGCGTATTCAGGCACGGGCTGGCGCCTTTTTCGGCCACCATCAGGCGACTACATTGATCCGGAGAGGGGGTAAAGGTGGTGTCTTTCATCCCCAGCGGGCGGGTAATCTCTCGTTGCAATAGCGCGGGATAAGATACGCCCGCGGCTTTAGAGAGCGCATCGCCCAACAGGTCAAACGCCAGGTTGGAGTAAGCGGCCTGGCTGCCCGGCGCGGCCTTCAGTTGCGCGCTCTTCAGCCAGCTCCAGCGCTGGCTGTATGTCGGCCAGACAAACACCGGGCGATGCGGCTTGCCACCGGGCTGTTCGCGGGGAAGCCCGCTGGTGTGGGTGGCAAGATTAATCAGGCGAATAGTCTGCCCGGCATAGCTGGGGACGCTGCTGCCAGAGGGTGCATATTTACTCAGCGGATCGTCAAGCCTCACCACGCCCTGCTCAGAGAGTTTGACTAACAGCTCGCTGGTCAGCAATTTCGTCAGGCTGGCGATCCGGATAACGGAATCTTTTTGCGGGCGAACCTTACTGCCCGGACGGATAGCGCCCTGGCTGGCAAACACGCGCTGGTTGGCATCAATGGCCACCATCGCCATGCCGGTCGCTTTGGTGTTATAGAAGATGTTCTGCGCGTAGCGGTCAACAATCTGGGACGCAAGCAGCGGATCGGGTGCGGTTCGTGCGGCCAGTCCACTGAGTGGAGTCACAACAACGAGCAGGGCCAGCAAACGGTGAAGAAAGGGTTTCAACGTGCGTACATCCATCTGAATCAGGCTTAAGATAATTCGTATAGTAATCTGTTTTATACCGGCTTCCAAAGGCATCGGCACGGTTTTTTTGCGCTTAAGCATGGGATGCACAAACGGCCGTTTCCGGCCGTTTGTTAACGCTTTTCTATCTGACTGACTCAGGCTGGTAAGGCGTGCGTGTCGTTTACCTTAAAGACGCTGATCGCCAGAGAGAGCTGTTCCGCCTGCTCCTGTAGCGACTGGGCTGCTGCCGCAGACTGATTGACCAGCGAGGCGTTCTGCTGCGTAACCTGGTCCATCTGGGTTATAGCCATGCTGATCTCATCAATGCCGGTGCTCTGTTCCGAGCTGGCAATGGAAATCTCGCCCATAATAGAGGTCACGCTTTTCACGCTGGTCAGCACTTCTTCCATGGTGGTGCCCGCTTTAGCAACCTGCCTGCCGCCTTCATCCACCCTGGCAACCGAGTCCTGAATCAGCTGCGCAATCTCTTTCGCCGCTGAAGCGGAGCGTTGTGCCAGGCTGCGCACCTCGGAGGCCACCACCGCAAAACCACGCCCCTGTTCACCAGCACGCGCCGCTTCCACCGCTGCGTTCAGTGCCAGAATATTGGTCTGGAAGGCGATGCCGTCAATCACGCTGATAATATCAACAATCTTCCGGGAGGAGCCGTTGATCATATCCATTGTGCTGACCACCTGTTTCACCGCGTCACCGCTCTGGATCGCAACTTTAGAGGCAAGCGCGGCCAGTTCGTTAGCCTGACGGGCGTTATCCGCATTTTGCTTCACGGTAGAGGTCATCTGTTCCATTGCGGAGGCGGTCTCTTCCAGTGAGCTGGCCTGTTGCTCAGTACGGGAAGAAAGGTCCATGTTACCGGCAGAGATCTCGCTGGAGGCGGTGTGGATCAGGTCAGTACCGGAACGCACTTCGGTAACAATACGCAGCAGGTTCTCATTCATGTTTTGCAGTGCCAGCATCAGCTGACCGGTTTCATCGGTAGATCTGACCTGGATCACGGTGCGCAGATCGCCCGCCGCCACGTTTTCGGCAATGGTCACGGCTTCACGCAGCGGCTGCACAATAGAGCGGGTCAGGAAGAAGCCCAGCAGGAACGCGGCGACCACGGCAAGTCCAGAGAAGATTAAGGTGATCTGGATGGCGGTATCGCCTTCCGTGTTGGCAACTGCACCTTCCGCCACAAGCTGGCTGGACTGGGAGTCAGCAAATTTGCTCGCCAGATTAAGAAATGTATTTTGCGAAGGCGTCATTTTTTGCAGTGCAAATGCAGCCGCCTCATCTGCGTTGCCTGCTCGGATCATCGCGATCAGCTCCGTTTTGGCCTTTTCAAAAACCTGAGCGGCTTCAATAACGTCCTGGATTTTCTTTTTGCCTACGGCTGTTGTCTGCAACTGAGCAATTTTATCAATGGCCTGAGTGGTTTTTTTCGTTGCGTCTTCAAGCTGGCCGAAACGCTTGACGTTAAATTGTGGACGCGTGGTATCGATCACCATCCCGCGCAGATACTTTATCTGTTCATTCACGCCGTCACGGACGTCAAAAGCAAGGCGGACTTTAACGTAGCGGTCTCTGACGATACTGTCTACAGCGCTGTTTATGTTGTTGATTTTCAATACTGCTGTTGCGCTCACGATAATCAAAAGCAGGATCACTAAACTGAACGCTGCGCCGAGGCGAACCCCGACCTTCATATTTTTCACAGATGCCATCACATGTTTCCCTCTAAGATAGGGCTTGCTGTTTACGCCCCTCGAAGCCCTGTAAATCGGCAGCGGGGGCGAAAACTTGATGAAAATCTGTGAAGCAGTTCTCAATTTATTCGGTGGCGGTAACCTGCATGCTCACCAGGCCAATCCCAAGTTTGCGGGCAGCAAACCCGTCCACCGCGCCTTCAGCGGTCTCTTCCGGTGCGGGTGGCTGGATCACAATGGTTCTGGCCTGGCCTGGGTTAGTGAAATGCACTTTGACCGTGCTGTCACCGTTGCTGAAGGTGATTTTCTGGGTCATGTCCCCCACTTTTATGCTGAACGGCTGCTGGCTGTTTTTGCCGAATGCCCGCGCGGTCAGCGTCAGATCGAAGCTTGCTGGCAGAGGTTCCAGATACTGCACGGTGACTTCAGGAAGCAGATTGGCATCGGACCAGCGTCCACCCCAGGGTTCGATAAAGGATAAGCCGGTTACTTTTTGCACCTGTTCAGGCAGGCCCGGCAGGCCAAACATAATGCGGTCCGCGGTGTAGCGCAGGTCATCATCGCTGATTCGCAGCCGTGTGACCGCCTGCTGGTAGCGATCGTCGCTCTGCTTGCCGGTCTGGCTGAAGGTCGCTTTGCCCAGCGTGAGGCCCGGTTTAACCTGCTGGATCTGCGGCAGAGCGTTCAGCGTTCCTTCCGCTATGCACAGGTTCGGGTTCAGCTCCAGCTTCTTATCCCAGACGTCGCCCATCTTAAAGCAGCGATCGATCCAAACAAATTTCTCGTCGGGGGCAAATTTTGCCAGCTGCTGTTTCAGCGGAGCCGCCAGATAGACATCAAACTTTGGCTCAATTTTATTGGGCATCACAGAGAGCAGGAGCGGCAGCTTGAAGTGCACGCCAGAGAAGCTGAAGGTATTTTTGTCGGTATCAATTTTGTAATCTGAAATCACCTTTGGGAAATTCCACAGTTTGATGACGTCCGGCTTCCACTCGTTTATTTTCTCTTTGATATTAAGATAGGTGGCGGCCATTGAAGTGGAAGAGAGGCTGCTGCGCCCCAGCCCAATAAAGTTGTCGCCGCCCATCGCATCCAGCACGGTTGCGCCATTATCCAGCGTGCTGCGTTTAACCGGGATCACTTTGCTGCTGACATTATCCCCGCGCACCATAAAGAACAGGTCGCTGCGGTTATGCTGGTTGAGATATTTATAAGCGGTGTTATTCATCGCCAGATGATCAGAGCTGACCACAATAATCGTATTTTTAAAGTAAGGGGTAGCCTGAATGCGCTGGATCAGGCGCGCGATATGCTCCTGGCTACAGGCCACGGCGGCAAACGATTTATTGGCCTGACCTTCATACGGATAGGCTTTGCGCTGGCAGCTGCGCGAGATAAAGCCATCGGGATGATGGGTATCGACGGTTAGCGCAAACAGCGAAAAAGGGCGGTTCTTACGGGCAAGCTCCAGATATTTATCAAACACCACATCCAGCACCGTGTCGTCATACCAACCCCAGTCGTTGCGGTAACTCTGGTCTTTCACCACGCTTTTCAGTTCGTTCAGGCCATAAAGATGATCAAAACCGTGAGAAGAGAGAAACAGATCCTTACCGGCAAAGCTCAGGCTGGCGCCCTGATAAAAGTAGTTCTGATAACCGGACGACTTCAGGATATCGCCCAGGCAGACGTTTTGCGGGTAAAAAGTGGAGAGCGAGCTGGAGGCGTTGCCATCAAAGGGAGCAAACAGGGGAATACCGCATTGCGAAGCCACCATCCCGGCGATGGTGTATTCCGTGCCGGGCAGCTGTTCCGTATTACTGAAGTCTGTGGCGTTGTTTTTAATCTGGTTCAGCTCGGGTGCCAGACCCGGAAACGCTTTTTCATCAAAATAGGTGCGCTCCAGGCTCTCGGCATAGATATAGACCAGATTGGGCTTATCACCCTGAATCTGTTTCCCCGGCACTTTATAATGGGTGTAAAAGTCGGAGTTGCCTTTTCCAACCTGCGATTTAATCAGGCTGGTAACCTGCTGATAGGCGGGGGTGGTGTTAATAGAACCCAGCGCCAGGATCACCGCCAGCAGGCTATAGAACTGGCTGGTACGATGCCCTTTACGCAGGCGCAAAACCCAGGATAAAAATATAAACAGCAGCACCAGAATCACAATAAGTCCGGCCGCAGGCAGAATATATTTACTGACCCCCGCACCGCTCAGGCTGCTGGTAATGGTGTAAATAACCGCGTCGTTAATTCCTTCACCGGTAAAATAATTGCTCGCCAGCAGAGAGGCATTAAGAATGATATAGATGCCTAAAAACAACAAAATCGCGGTAAACCAAAGTTTGTTCCTTCCCGCTTTCCAGGTGTAAAGCGTTACCGAAGCAATAAACAGTACCAGCGAAAGTAATTCTGAACCCATAAGTTATTTTTATCCTCAAACTGGCGCCATCCCCGTCCTGTGCCGGTGAAAGGGGGAAGATCTGCGCGGAATAAGCCAATTTAGCGCAGCGAATTATCCCTGGCAATATTGGGGTGGCACAGAAGAATGTCACCGCATGGCCATTTCATTGCAGTCTGTTTACACTTTGTTTAACTTTGTTTAACTTTGTTTAACTTTGTATGAGTTGTACATCGAGGAAATTAACCTATTACAGCGGATTTGTTCGCCCGAAAGGGCCTGGTATCAGGGAGAGCGTGCGCTCATGGCTGGGGAACTCTTTTTATTGTTAAGTAAAATTAATAGGGTGGTTCGCTGGCTGAACAGCTGGTCAGATGCAGGAATTCAGATTTAAGTCACACTATACCGCGGGTAACGTCAGACCTTTTATCTCGCCGCCAGCCGGGGGCGGTTTTAAAGACGCGCCAGAGAGGGAGCGAGGCGAAGTCAGGATGGCGTTAAAAGCCTGCCAAGCCCATGCCGGGCAGCCAGACGCGCAAGGGTTTCCGCAACATGCTGTTTCGCATACTGAGAAGACCAGCTACGCTCCTGCGCCAGCAGCGCAGCCACCTCTTCAACCAGCGGCAGGGTGAGCTGGCCGCTGACAGCAAGGTGCGTACGCCTGATCAGCAAATCCTCCAGCGTCTCTACCTGTTCATACCTGATCAGGAAGCGCAGCTCGTTCTGGCTCCACTCCGGGTGGGCCTGCAACAGCGTGTCGGGTTGCTGCTGCATAAAAGCCATTACTGCTTGTGCACGCGTACCGTAGCGGGAGAGTAACTGAGCAGTGCGCAGCGGTGACAGCGCATAGAGGCTGCTCTGCTGCTTTATCCACCCCTGCCTGCCTGCGGCACCCGGAAAATGGCTGCCGCCGCCAATTGGCAGCTCCACGGTGCTCACTTTCCGTTTTTCCCCCAGCAGCTTCAGAACCCGGTCAGCGGCTTCTTCACCGAAACTGCGGAATGTGGTCCATTTGCCTCCAACCAGACAGAGCGTGGTGAAGTCCCGCCCGGCAAGAGGCGGCAGCAGGATTAGCGAGTGGTTACGGGATATCGTACCGTTGACAGTAGCTTCGCTGGCGGGCAACGGGCGCACGCCGCTGAAGGTATAAAGCACATCTTCCTTATTCACCTGCAAAGCGGGGAAAATAAAACGCAGGGAGTCCAGAATATAGTTCTGCTCCTCTTCTTCACACACCACATCCGGATTATCTACCCGTATATCGGTTGAACCAACCAGCACATTGCCGTACCACGGGAACATAATACAGACCCGCCCCTCCTGGTTTTCGTAATAGACCATTTCGCCATCCAGCATCTGCAACAGCGCCGGACTGCGAATAATCAGATGTGAGCCTTTGGTGCCGCCAATCAGTTTGTTGGGGGGCAGGGCGGGGCTTAACGTGCCGTTAAGCTGATCAATCCAGGCGCCGGTAGCGTTCACCACAACATGGGCCGCCAGGGTGAACGTTTCGCCGCTTTGGCGATCGCGCAGGGTGAGCTTTTCGCCGTCGCACTGCTCAAGGCTGAGATAATTCAGCGCCAGGGCATCGGGCGCCGCGCGTTCAGCATCCTCAATCAACTCAAAACCCAGGCGTTCCGGCGCGGCGATCCACGCATCATAATAGGCCGCGCTGTATTTCACCCACCTGGCAAACCCTGGCCAGCGCTGCTGCGTTTGCTGCTGATTATGCATCTGATGCCTGGGCATGGTGCCAAACTGGCGGGACCAGGTGTCGTAAAGTGTCAGTCCCGTTTTAACCACCAGGGCGCCGCGTCGGCTGGGCTGGTCTGAAAGCTGCAAAAAGCGTTTGCCGGCATTCAGCAGCCCGCCGGTCCGGCTGCCAATGGGCAGGGTAGTACGCAAAGGCGCAACGTAGTGTGGAGCATTTTTCAGCAGCCGATCCCGCTCCTGAACGGCCTCTTTAACCAGTCCAAACTCACCGGTTTCCAGATAACGCAATCCGCCATGGATCATACGTGAAAGTGCCCCGCTGGCTGCCTGGCACCAGTCATCTTTCTCCACCATCACGACCGGGACCCCCTGCAAAGCCAGCTCACGAAAGGTGCTGATACCGTTGATCCCTCCGCCAACAATCAGCACGGGCACGCGGGTAAGCTGGCGGAGCCGCGCAAGGCGCGCACTACGTCCTTCTGGCTTTCTGCTCTCTGATGTCATGCCTTCCTCCCGATCGACGAGCCTCTGTGAGGTATAGCCAGGCAAGGGGAGAACACCACTGTTGCGTTGCAAAAGTGTTAAGTGGAACGGCAGGGGCCTGCGAGGATAAAAACGTAAAACCAGCGGAGCCAGAGGCAGACAACAGGCATGACATAAATCAAATACCGCACAAAATGACCATATTTGTGTGCATTTGCGTCAAAGGACATATTTTCTTAAGGATTATGTAAGAAAAACCGCACAAAAGGGTCATATAAATTTACGTTTTGACATGCTTCTCGGGCTACTATCTCACCCGGAAAATCTAAGACTATTCTTATCAGGGAATTATAATGTTAACAAAAATGCGCGTTTTAACTCAGGCCATTGGTCTGGGGCTGCTGGTGGGCAGTGCGTCGTTTGCCGCTCATGCTGAAATTACCGTTCTGAAAGCTGACCCTCAGGCTGGCGACCCGCTCAGCCGTCTGAACTTCACTGTTGGTGGCAGTATTCGTCCACAATTCAACAATCTGACAGGCGACGGGGATAAGGGTTCCTATAAGCGTAACGGTTTTGATGGCGGCACCCGCTTCCGTTTCCTGGCGGATTACTACCTGTTTGATGATGTAAGCTGGGTGGGTTACTACGAGCTGGGCGTGAATATTCCGGCCGTGCTCGGTTGGGACAACCACCATGCTGACGGCGCGAACAACACCAGCCGCCGTATGCTCTATACCGGCTTCCAGAGTAAAACCTGGGGTAAGCTGACGTTTGGTCAGCAAAACAGCGTTTATTACGATGTTGTTGGCGCAAAAACCGATATCTGGGACTACGATATGTTGGCGCAGGCACCGGGTAACGGCATCAACGGTGATTACGACGGCTCCTATCGTTCCCGTAAAATGCTGAAGTACAAAAACACCTTTGGCGATGCTGACGTCTATGCTTCTTACCTGTTTGAAGACAGCGAATATCTGCCGGGCAACGGCCTGCGCTACAAGCGTAACGGCGGCGGTTCGCTGGGCGTGGATTATCACCTGACCAAAGACCTCACCTGGGGCGCGGCCTGGAACTATACCCGTGCCGAGATACGCAACCCTGGTAACGATGATTCAAAAGCCTACGACCAGAACATCTATGGAACCTCCCTGAGCTGGAAACCAGACAACTGGACCTTCTCGGTCGGCGGCGGTTACTACGAGAACTTCCTGACCACCAAACGTGTAGACGTGGATAACTACTTCGCTGGAGATGCGTGGGGAGTCGAATATCTGGCCGGTTACACCATCCCGGTTGGGCAGTATGGCCTGAAAACCTTTATGCCATACGTTATGGGTGACCGTCTGGAGTACATCAGCGGTCGTGATTACCAGCGCATCGATAACGGTGTAGGCGTGACCTTCCAGCTGGATTACGGCTTCCGCGTCGATTACGAGCACGTGTTCACCTCCAGCACCGACAACCTGGGTGACATGAACCTGGTTCGTCTGCGTTACGACTTCTGATTTCCTGAACGCCGCAGGGAGCCATTTTCTCCTCACGGTTAAGCGAAACCAGCAACGCTCCGGCCTGCGCCGGAGCGTTTTTATTCAGCCAGTGCGCCTGCTTCCTGCCCTGAAAAAACGCTGCTTCATCACCATGCACATAAGCGTGCTAAGCCATCTCGGTTACAAATCGCCAGTCATATATTGCGCCACGCCGTTGCCAAAGCTCCAGTCACCTTTGCTGTTAGTGATAAAACTGATCATCACGTCGCTACCTGAAATACCGCAGCTCTCTTTCAGCTCCCGGCACAGCTCCGCCATAAAGAACTGTTTCTGCTCGTCGCTGCGTGGACTGGTGAACACCCGAACCATAACCAGGTTATCGGTACGCGTCAGCCCCAGGCCGGTATCTTCAAAAACCATCTGATAAGCTTTGTTTTCATGAACAATCTGGTAACGATCGCGTTGCGGAACCTTAAAAGCAGTCAGCACCGCACGGTGAGCGGCATCCAGCAACGTTCTCATCTCTGATTCTGAACGACCCTGAATTACATCAAATTGCAGTAATGGCATATCTTTCCCCCTGATTTCAGTTAAATCCACAGAGAGAACAACAGACTATCTGCGGCTATGTTGGAAGCCACTTTACGGTGAATAAGCAGTGGGAAAAAGCGCTATACTTGAATTGATTATTTACTATAGTGAACAATAGATGAAAGAGGCAAAGCGTGACGCCCTGTGGGTACACCTGCATTGGTTGACGATATTGGCTGAGCAGGGGAGTTTTACCGGGGCAGCAGAAAGGCTTGAAGTCAGCAAAGCGGCCATGAGTCAGAAAATTAAGGAGCTGGAGCAGTTTGCCGGCGTGCCTCTGGTGACGCGTACCACGCGCAGCGTGCGGCTCACCAGCGCGGGGGAGAAGCTGGTAGAGGAGCTACGGCTGCCTTTCGCCCAAATCGAACAGAGCTTTTTCAGCGTGCGTGATTCCGCAGGCCCGCTGCGCGGCTTAATACGGGTTACGGCACCCGTAGCTTTTGCCCGTCAACAGCTGGTTCCCCATATCACCGCGTTTCTGCGTGAGCACCCGCAGGTTCGCGTGCAGTTAGAAGTCTCTGACCGGCTGGTTTCTCTGGCCAGTGAAGGCTTCGACCTGGCTATTCGTCACAGCGACACTTTGCCGGAAACGCACGTTGCGCTTCCGCTTTGCGCCACCCGCGCTCAGGTTGTGGCGTCGCCCGCTTATCTGGCTGAACACGGATTTCCGCAGACGCCGGAAGAACTCGGTGCTCATCAATGCCTTTATTATCCCCGAGGTACTGAAACTCCCCGCTGGACATTTACTGCGCTGCAAGAGGGGCAGGCAGCGGTAACGGTCAACGTTTCCGGCCCCTTTGCGACCAATAACAGCGAATCTATCCGCGATGCCGCGTTAGAAGGGCTGGGGATTGCGCTTTTGCCCGATTTCAGCGCGCGGTCTGCGCTGCGCGAGGGGCGACTGGTGGAAATATTGCCTGAATGGCAAACAACAGGGGCCTTTGCCACCACATTGTATGTGGTGCGCCCCTGGTCTGCTCAGGTACCCCGAGCCGTCAGCACTTTTATCCACTGGCTACGTCAGGCTTTTCAGCAGAACTGAGCGGCTTTCTTTGCATAACGGGATTTATTTTCCATAATAATCCCCGTCATGCCTCAACCTCACGGATGCTCCCCGCTACGCTGTCGACACAGAGGGGAGTTGAGGGCGGGCTATTTCATACTGGCTGACCAGCCGTAACTTAACAAGGAGCAAACGTGAGCGAGACCGATGAACATACGATAACGGATATCCTGGCACCGGGATTGCGCGTGGTTTTTTGTGGCATCAATCCCGGTAAATCCTCTGCCCATACCGGCTTCCATTTTGCCCATAAAGGGAACCGCTTCTGGAAAACGATCTGGCTGGCGGGCTTTACGACCCACCAGCTGAAGCCGGAACAGGAACAGCAGCTGCTGGATACCGGCTGCGGTATTACCATGCTGGTGGAGCGTCCCACCAGGGAAGCCACTGAGCTGTCGCGTGACGAATTGCGTGAAGGGGGCAGGACGCTGATTGAGAAAATTCAGATCTACCAGCCCTATGCTTTAGCGGTGCTGGGTAAACAGGCATGGAAGCAGGCGGCCAGAGTCAGCAAGGTGGAGTGGGGCAAACAGCCGCATACCATCGGCGAAACGGAAGTGTGGGTATTGCCCAACCCCAGCGGGCTGAACCGCGCTTCTCAGGATAAGCTGACGGCTGCATATCGTGAGCTGGATGTGGCGCTGGCTGCGCGAGGCCGCTAACTCGATGCTGTCTGGCCGTCAGGCTGCATATTATTGTGTGTTAAAGTACCCCTGCTCGTTAAACTTTAGTCCCTTGCGTTGATGCTACTCGCAGCAATGGCCCTGGTGAAGCAGTCTGCTGGAGCAGGAGTTTCCCTGGCGTCTTTACCTGCGGTGCGCAGCTTCAGAGGGATTAGCCTTCCACCAGTTGATGAGCCAGGCGATTGTGTTTCTCAACGATCACCGGTACATCTACGGTAGTCACCTTACCGTTATCCACCACCACGCGACCATTGATGATGTTGTAAGCAACCTTACCTGGGTTACAGAACACCAGTGCGGAAACCGGATCGTGTTGCGCGCCAGCAAGACCAACGCCTTCCAGGTTAAACACCGCAATATCCGCCATCATGCCCGGTGCCAGCGCACCAATGTCGTCTCGATTGAGGTTTTTCGCACCGCCAAGGGTGGCGATTTCCAGCGCTTCACGTGCGGTCAACGCTTCCGGGCCGAAACCCACTCGTTGCAGCAGCAGAGCCTGACGCACTTCGCCAATCATATCGGAGCTGTCGTTAGAGGCAGAACCGTCCACGCCCAGACCCACGTGCATGCCAGCATCCAGCATAGGGCGCACTGGCGCGATACCCGAACCCAGACGCATGTTGGAGCAAGGGCAGTGAGCAACACCAGTACCGGTGCGGGCAAACAGCTTCATGCCGTAATCATCAAGCTTCACACAGTGCGCATGCCATACGTCGTGACCGACCCACTCCAGATCTTCTACATACTGTGCCGGCGTTTTGTTAAAAGTCTTTTTACTGTATTCGATATCGCTGACGTTTTCCGCCAGGTGCGTATGCAGGGAAACACCGTGTGCACGGGCAAGTTTCGCGGAATCACGCATCAGCCCTTCGCTGACCGAGAACGGTGAGCAAGGCGCAACCACTATGCGGATCATCGCGCCGCGTTCAGCGTCGTGGAACTGCTCAATCACGCGCTGAGTATCTTTGAGGATGAACTTCTCATCTTCAACGATAGAATCCGGCGGCAGGCCTCCCTGCTTTTTGCCCACGCTCATACTGCCGCGACAGGCATGAAAACGCATTCCCATCTCCTGCGCCGCTTCGATACTGTGATCGAGCTTGATGCCGTTCGGGTACACATACTGGTGATCGCTGGAAGTGGTACAGCCTGAAAGCATCAGCTCTGCCATTGCGGTTTTGGTCGCGATTTTCATCATTTCCGGGGTCAGTTTTTCCCAGACAGGATACAGTGCGGTCAGCCAGGTAAAAAGTTCTCCGTCCTGAGCAGCAGGTACTACGCGAGTCAGGCTCTGATACATATGGTGGTGAGTGTTAATCAGACCTGGAATAACGATATGGCCTCTCAGCTCGATAACTCTGTCTGCTGTTTGCGGCACTTCGCTTTCCGAACCGACGGCAACTATCGTATTGCCTTTGATAAAGACGCAGCCGTTTTTTATTTCGCGCTTGTCTTTATCCATGGTCACGACCATATTTGCGTTTTTCAGCAGCAGCGTCTGACTCTGAGACGCAACAGAACCTGCCGCCTTATCGCCATTAAGGGAATAGAAAAGTTTCTCTTTTGCTGTCGTCGGCAATGTAGCTAATAATGGGGCCAGAAAAGGTGTTTTAACTAATAAGCGACGTAGCTGATCCGGTTGTTTATCCATCATGACTGCTCCTTGTTTTAAATAAACTGACCAACTGATTTTTAATGATCCCTGTCAGATGCAGATCTGAGTATACCTAATAATGGAAACTGTCTGTCCGAAATATTAATGAAGGCAGTGAGTCGTGAACCAAAACGTTTATTTCTGACTGTTGGTACAGTGCCTGGATGCAACAGATCTGCAACAGGCTGGGCCAGAAGATACCCTGTTGTTGCACTGGAATCAGGTCTGGCTGTACCGGATGGCAAACTATCAGGCAAAGTTAAGGTACAGGGAGTGGAATAAAGTATGTCGCGCAAAGGAAACAGCGTGGATAAGGCGGTGAGGGAGAACTTATTTAGTACGCAGAAATCGGAATGTTTTTACCTGACTCAGTTCAGCAGTATCAACGAAATGAACAAGGCGACAGAGGACTCTGTCCATAACAATAATAACGAACGTATCAGACTGAAATTAAAAGGCCTGAGTTCGGCAGAATACCAAACCCAGGCCCTTAAACCGCTTAACATCAATTGCCCAACTTTTGGCAGGCAGTTCAGGCGGTGCTTTTTAGCTGCTCAGAACGATTAATCGTCCAGGAAGCTACGCAGTACTTCAGAGCGGCTTGGATGGCGAAGTTTACGCAGCGCCTTCGCTTCAATCTGACGGATACGTTCACGCGTCACGTCAAACTGTTTGCCCACTTCTTCCAGCGTATGGTCGGTATTCATATCAATACCAAAGCGCATACGCAGCACTTTCGCTTCACGAGCGGTCAGGCCAGCCAGCACGTCGTGCGTGGCAGAACGCAGGCTCTCAGAAGTCGCAGAGTCCAGCGGCAGCTCCAGCGTGGTGTCTTCGATAAAATCACCCAGATGCGAATCTTCATCATCACCAATCGGCGTCTCCATGGAGATCGGCTCTTTAGCGATTTTCAGCACCTTACGGATCTTATCTTCCGGCATCAGCATGCGCTCGGCCAGCTCTTCCGGTGTCGGCTCGCGGCCCATTTCCTGTAGCATCTGACGAGAGATACGGTTGAGCTTGTTAATGGTCTCAATCATATGCACCGGAATACGAATGGTGCGCGCCTGGTCAGCAATGGAACGGGTAATTGCCTGACGGATCCACCAGGTGGCATAAGTTGAGAACTTATAACCACGGCGATATTCAAACTTATCAACCGCTTTCATCAGACCGATGTTACCTTCCTGAATCAGGTCCAGGAACTGCAAGCCACGGTTGGTGTACTTTTTGGCAATGGAGATAACCAGACGCAAGTTTGCTTCAACCATCTCTTTCTTCGCACGGCGAGCCTTGGCTTCACCGATAGACATACGACGGTTGATGTCCTTAACCTGCTCAATTGTCAGGCCGGTCTCTTCTTCAATCTGGCCAAGCTTCATCAGACTACGCTGCACATCTTCAGCGACATCTTTCAGTTTTTCAGACCAGGGCTTGTTCATCGCCAGAGCTGCTTTAAACCAGGTTTCGCTGGTTTCATTGCCGGTAAACAGGGTGATGAAGTTTTTCTTCGGCATCTTACAGATTTCAACACAGAGCTTCATGATCAGGCGTTCTTGCGTACGAACGCGGTCCATCATGGTGCGCATGTTGTTTACCAGGAAGTCGAATTGCTTCGGCACCAGGCGGAACTGTTTGAATACGTCAGAAAGATTCTGAATTTCGGCAACGGCATCGGCGTGACTGCGGCCTTTCGCTTTGATAACGGTACGCGCTTTCTCGTACTGAACGCGAAGGTCGTTAAACTTCTCGCGCGCCAGTTCCGGATCAATGCTGTTGTCATCGTCAGCAGTGTCGTCATCTTCTTCATCTTCATCTTCGTCGTCATTGCGCTCTTCTTCAGAAAGCTCAGACCCTACGTGTGTTGCTGTAGGGGCGATATCTGCTTCAGCGTTAGGATCGACAAAGCCGGTGATCATATCAGAGAGGCGAGCTTCGCCTGCTTCAACGCGATCGTACTGCTCCAGCAAATAGGTAATCGCTTCCGGATATTCAGCAACGGAACACTGAACCTGGTTGATACCGTCTTCGATGCGTTTAGCGATGTCGATTTCGCCTTCGCGCGTCAGCAGTTCAACGGTACCCATTTCACGCATGTACATGCGAACCGGGTCAGTAGTACGTCCGATTTCAGATTCAACGCTGGATAACACTTGAGCAGCCGCTTCGGCAGCATCTTCGTCCGTGTCGCTGCTGTTTTCGTTCAGCATCAGATCGTCGGCATCAGGCGCTTCTTCCACAACCTGTATGCCCATATCGTTGATCATCTGAATGATGTCTTCGATCTGATCGGAGTCGACGATATCTTCCGGCAGATGGTCATTGACCTCGGCATAGGTCAGATAGCCTTGCTCTTTACCACGGGTGACAAGAAGCTTAAGCTGTGACTGCGGGTTTTGCTCCATAAGACGGTATCCACACTTCTGTTAAATTAGATTGGTGTCGGTCAGCTATGCATGATGCCAACAATAACAGTGAGGGCGTTGGATTTTTGCCGCTGCCCATCGAAGCGGCTGCCAGGCTCGACCTGGCGCATATTCGGCACTTAAGCCGCTAGAATTTTTGTTTGACGCTATCTTACTTGTCATTTTGAACGCTGGCAGCGTCCAGACTGACCTGGCGATATACGCTTTTAAATTTATTAAAGGCTACAGATATCAGCTGGTTGAGCCGGGTTTTTTAGCGAACTCCTGGTTTAAATACCAGTATTCCCGGCGCTCATTTGCATCCAGCCCATGCGTCCTTTCTCTGGCAATTAAGAATTCTAAGCGGCGTTCCAGCGCCGCGTCATACATGCTGGCCAGCGAGTCCTTAAACATGGTTTCCACTTCATCTTCTACGATCATGTGGTTCCATGTGGCCAGAGTTTCAAGGCTCTGGCTAAATTTTGTTCCACGGTATAACTCTAGTAGCTGTCCGGTGGTCAGGCCAGGATGAGCAACGCAAGTGCTTACTAACTCAACAAATAGCGGAAAACCCGCCAGCTCTGACGCCTGTAACCCTTCAAGTGGCGGAACCATTGCCGCCAGCGACGGATTCTGTATCAGTAACCCAATCAGTATACGCATGGTGGTGCGTTTAAGCTGCGGCTGCTGCGGCGGTTTCGCGTTCTCGCTCTGCTTAGGCATCAGCTTATCCAGCTGAGTATCATCCAGAATGCCCAGCTTGCTGCCCAGCGTCTGCCGCAAATAGATGCGTAACGTTTCGCCGGGAACCTGACTGATCAGCGGCAATGCCAGCGTACTGAGCTGAGCGCGACCATCCGGTGAACGCAAATCCACCTGCGGCAGCAGCGTATCAAACAGGAAAGCGGAGAGCGGCATAGCCTGCTCCATCCTGGCTTCAAAAGCCTCTTTCCCCTCTTTACGCACCAGCGTATCCGGATCTTCGCCATCCGGCAGGAACATAAAGCGTAGTTGACGACCGTCATTCATGTAAGGCAATGCGGTTTCCAGCGCCCGCCATGCTGCTTCCCGGCCCGCTCTGTCGCCGTCGTAGCAACATATAACGTTATCGGTCGTGCGGAAAAGAAGTTGAATATGCTCAGGCGTGGTAGAGGTTCCCAACGACGCAACGGCATAATCGATGCCAAACTGCGCCAGCGCCACCACGTCCATATAGCCTTCTACCACCAGCAGCTTCGCCGGTTCAGGATGCTTTTTTTGCGCTTCATAGAGGCCATACAACTGCCGGCCCTTATGAAAAATATCCGTTTCCGGCGAGTTAAGGTATTTCGGCACTCCATCGCCAAGCACGCGACCGCCAAATCCTATCACCCGCCCGCGCTTGTCGTGGATCGGGAACATCACCCGTTCGCGGAAGCGGTCGTAACTGCGGCCCTGGTCATTAGTGACCAGCATACCCGCATCGATCAATGCCTGACGATCGTCCTGATTGCGACCAAATCGCTTCAGGGCGTTATCCCAGCCGGCGGGTGCGAAGCCAATAGAGAAATGCTTGATGACATCGTCACTCAGACCACGATTAGCGAGGTATTCGCGCGCGCCTGATGCCTGACTCTGAGAAAGCGACTGCTGATAAAACTCGTTCAGGCCGCCCATCAATTGATAGAGACTCTGGCGCTGATGGCGCTCAAGCTGGCTGGGGCCAGTGCCGCTTTCATAGGGCACTTCAAGGCCGTAAAGCGTAGCCAGCTCCTCAATGCTCTCCACAAATTCCAGACGATCGTAATTCATCAGGAAGTCGACAGCATTGCCGTGAGCGCCACAGCCGAAGCAGTGGTAAAACTGTTTTTCACCGTTCACGGTGAAAGAGGGGGTTTTTTCGTTATGGAAAGGACAGCACGCGTGATAATTCTTGCCCTGCTTTTTTAACTTTACGCGCGCATCGATAAGATCCACGATGTCCGTGCGTGCCAGCAAGTCATTGATAAATACACGTGGAATTCGTCCAGCCATAAGCCCCGGTTTATCAGCTCATAAACGAGAACAAGCCGCGCATTCCTTCCGGAAAGCACGGCCTTCTTAACTACTTACTTATCTGTATTGCGTGAGGGCGAACCCTCAAAGATTAGTACAGACGAGTACGGCGTGCGTTTTCGCGAGCCAATTTCTTCGCGTGGCGTTTAACAGCAGACGCTTTAGCGCGCTTACGTTCGGTAGTCGGTTTTTCATAAAACTCACGACGACGAACTTCAGCCAGAACGCCTGCTTTCTCGCAAGAACGCTTGAAGCGACGCAGTGCTACGTCAAAGGGCTCGTTTTCACGTACTTTAATTACCGGCATGTAACTCTCACCTCGATAAATTCGGTTTTGTTGCTGACGTCGGTGCCAGCTTGTTTCAAAATGGTGCGGAATTTTACTCCAACACAGGCCGCGTTGTAAAGCACCATAGCATAATGTCACCAACAGATGCGCCTGTGCCACTGCCGGTTTTTTTCAGGCGAAGGAGTATACATCAATGCAGGTGCGGGCGCGAAAATATTTTCCTCTGCATTATCAGGCAGTCAGGCTTTAAAGTGCAAAATTGGCGGCTCCAGCCTGGCCTTCATGCTACACTGCGCGCCGCAAGAATGAGGTAAAAAAGTCATGCGTGTACTCGGAATTGAAACATCCTGCGATGAAACGGGGATCGCCATTTACGATGAGGCGGCCGGTTTACTCGCCAATCAACTTTACAGCCAGGTTAAACTGCACGCCGATTACGGCGGCGTAGTGCCGGAACTGGCGTCGCGCGATCACGTGCGCAAAACGGTGCCGCTTATTCAGGCTGCTCTGCAAGAGGCGGGATTACAGGCGCAGGATATTGATGCGGTTGCCTATACCGCAGGGCCGGGCCTGGTCGGTGCATTACTGGTCGGCGCCACTATTGGTCGCTCTCTGGCCTTTGCCTGGGATGTGCCGGCTATCCCGGTACACCATATGGAAGGGCACCTGCTGGCACCGATGCTGGAAGAGAACCCGCCGGACTTTCCTTTTGTGGCGCTGCTGGTCTCTGGCGGCCACACCCAGCTTATCAGCGTAACGGGTATCGGCGAATACAGCCTGCTGGGCGAGTCCGTTGATGACGCGGCTGGAGAGGCGTTCGATAAAACGGCGAAGCTGCTGGGGCTGGATTATCCAGGTGGCCCGCTGCTCTCTAAGATGGCGCAGGCTGGAACAGAAAAGCGTTTTGTCTTCCCGCGTCCGATGACCGACCGTCCGGGACTCGATTTCAGCTTTTCCGGCTTAAAGACGTTTGCAGCTAATACCATCCGTGAAAACAGCGATGATGCTCAGACCCGCGCCGATATTGCCCGCGCGTTTGAGGATGCGGTGGTTGATACGCTGGCGATCAAATGCAAACGCGCGCTGGAGCAGACCGGCTTTAAACGGCTGGTGATTGCTGGCGGCGTCAGTGCTAACCGGACGTTACGCAGCAAAATGGCTGAGGTCATGAAAGCGCGCGGGGGCGAAGTCTTTTATGCGCGCCCTGAGTTCTGTACCGATAATGGGGCAATGATCGCCTATGCCGGGTTGGTTCGTCTGCGGGGCGGTGCTCATGCCGAACTGAGCGTCACGGTGCGCCCACGCTGGCCATTGGCTGAATTGCCAGCTATTGCTTAACCTGTAAACAGAGCTTCCTGCTAAGCGCCTGATGAATCCTCATCGGGCGTTTTTTATTTACGGCATCATCTGCTTGTTCCTGCCTGCGGCAGCTCACTCAACCGGCCGTTTTTCTTTCTTCTTCTTCTTCCAGATCTTTGTTTCCTGCCCACGCCATAAACGTTGAATATTGTCATGGTGGCGCAGCAGGACCAGGCAAGAGAGCATCGCGACAGGGAAGGTTAACTGGGGTTTAAACCACCAGACGTAGAAAGGCGCAATCAGGGCGCTGATAATGGCACCCAGCGAGGAGTAGCCGCTCAGCAGCACGGTGAGAAGCCATGTCCCGGTCATTAACCCGGTTAAATCCCAGCCGATAGGCGCAATGGCACCAAAAGCGGTCGCCACGCCTTTGCCTCCCTTGAAATGGAAAAAGAGAGGATAGATGTGGCCCAGGCAGGCGGCAATGGCAATAAGACCCAGGTAGAGCGGAGAGACGCCATAGTGGTAAGCCAGCCAGACCGGCAGCATGCCTTTAAGAACGTCAAATACCAGCACCAGAACCGCAGGGATTTTTCCGCCAATGCGCAATACGTTGGTGGCGCCAGGGTTTCCTGAGCCATTGAGGCGAGGATCGGGCAATCTGAACAGACGGCAAACCAGGATCGCGCTGGAAATGGAGCCGCACAGATACGCGAAAAGAATCATACCAAGCGCGAATACACTCATAACACCGTTCCATCCCTTAGGGGTCGTTTTGTTCTCATCATCTGTGGATAATACGCATAATCCGCCGGAAGTGGTATCCGGCAACCACAAAAACAGAGACCAGCATCATGGATATCGTATTTATAGAACAACTGTCGGTGATCACTACCATTGGTGTTTACGAGTGGGAACAAACGATTCAGCAGAAGCTGGTGTTCGATGTCGAAATGGCCTGGGACAATCGCCAGGCGGCAGCCAGTGATGATGTCAGTGACTGTCTGAGCTATGCGGATGTCTCTGAGGCCATCATTAATCATGTAGCGGGGGGCAAATTTGCCCTGGTTGAACGGGTGGCTGAAGAAGTCGCCTCACTGCTGCTGGCGCGTTTCAACTCACCCTGGGTGCGCATAAAGCTCAGCAAGCCAGGCGCAGTGGCGCAGGCGGCTCAGGTTGGCGTTATCATTGAACGCGGGACTAATCCGAAATAAATTCAATGTGATTGCCATCACGACGAAACCAAACCACATTATGCTCTGTCTTAAGGTTGGCCTGATATTTGTCAGGCACAATTTGGCGGGTGCGTGAAGCAGCCGCCTTTTTACTGGATTTAAAACGGATAGGGGTAGATTTGATGGCAGATATTCATCAGCTATGGGTGGCAGCAATACTTGGCATTGTTGAAGGGTTAACAGAGTTTCTCCCTGTTTCTTCCACCGGGCACATGATCATTGTCGGTCATCTGTTGGGATTTGAGGGCGATAAGGCAGAAACGTTTGAAGTGGTTATCCAGCTTGGCTCGATCTTAGCTGTGGTAGTGATGTTCTGGCGTCGCCTGTTCGGTCTGATTGGCATCCATTTTGGCAAAGTCCCGCACGAAGGCACAGGTAAAGGCCACCTTTCACTGATTCATATCCTGCTGGGTATGGTACCGGCTGTGGTGGTAGGTCTGATTTTTCACGACCAAATCAAACAATTATTTAATCCCATCAATGTCATGTATGCGCTGGTTGTCGGCGGCGTCCTGCTGCTGGCGGCAGAGTACCTGAAGCCTAAAGTGCCGAAAGCGGTAGGCATTGATGACATGACTTATCGTCAGGCGTTTATCATCGGTTGCTTCCAGTGTCTGGCGCTGTGGCCGGGCTTCTCCCGCTCTGGTGCCACTATTTCTGGCGGTATGCTGATGGGCGTAAGCCGTTACGCGGCGGCTGAGTTCTCCTTCGTCCTGGCGGTGCCAATGATGATGGGCGCAACGGTGCTGGATCTCTATAAAAGCTACGGCTTCCTGACCATGGCCGATTTCCCGATGTTTGCCACAGGTTTCCTGGTGGCCTTTATCGTGGCGCTGATCGCCATTAAAGTCTTCCTGAAGCTTATCCAGCGCATCTCCTTTGTGCCTTTCGCTATCTATCGCTTTATTGTGGCGGCAGTGGTGTACATGATTTTTGTCTGATTAAACGCTTTTTTCCGAAGCCGGCTCCTTTCAGGCCCGGCTTCGGAAATGCCTTAAAGCTGCTGTTGCTTCCAGTGGGACAAGGCGGCAATTCTTCTTCTGGTTAACTCTTCTCTGACCTCCACCCCTTTAAATCCGCCTGCAACCACCTCTTTTGTGGATACGCCCAGCGCAATTTCAAACGCTTTACGCAGAATATCCCCCTGAGGATAGGCATTATTTTCAAATCCTGTGCGTCCACGGGCGTCCGCTTCACTGGTCAACGCGATTTGCTCCACGCGGTGCGGCTTTCGCCAGGCATCAATGCGCTCAAAGAGCGCGATCAGCGTTTCCGGGCTTTGACGTTCAATGGTGTGCACCACATCGTGAAACTCGGTTACCAGCAGTGCCAAATCACGGATGGCGTTGGGGACGCGAAGACGCTGGCACAGGGCTGCCACTAAAGGCACGCCCGCCGGGCCGTGACCGTGATGGCTGGGCCATTTTTCTGGCGGCGTCAGCGCCTTGCCGACATCATGAAACAGCGTGGCAAAGCGGACATCTACCTCCGGGCTGAGCTGGGCAGCAATGGCCAGCGTCATCAGCGTATGGATGCCGGTATCGATTTCAGGATGCCATTTCGCCGGGGCAGGGACGCCGTAAAGATTATCCAGTTCCGGAAAAAGCACGGCCAGCGCGCCGCAGTCCCGCAGCACCTGAAAATAGATCTGAGGATTGCGGGTTTCCAGCGCTTTTTCGGTCTCTTTCCACACGCGTTCCGGCGTCAGCGTGTTCAGCTCACCGCTCTCTGCCATCCAGCGCATTAACGCCTGGGTTTCTTCGGCGACCACAAAGTTGAGATGGGCAAAGCGCGCCGCAAACCTTGCCACGCGCAGCACGCGCAGAGGATCTTCCTGAAAAGCCTGAGAAACATGCCGCAGCTGGCGTTGCTGGAGATCGGCACGGCCCTGATAGGGATCGTAAAAATGGCCCTGTTCGTCCTGAGCAATAGCGTTAATGGTCAGGTCGCGGCGCTGTAAATCCTGCTCAAGAGTGACATCTGGCGCGGAGTAGCAGACAAAGCCGGTATAACCGCTGCCGCTTTTCCGCTCCGTCCGGGCCAGAGCATACTCTTCGTGGGTCTCTGGATGCAGGAAGACCGGAAAATCACGGCCCACCTGCTCGTAGCCCAGGTTCTGCATCTCTTCGGGTGAGGCACCCACAACTACCCAATCTTTGTCTTTGACCGGCAGATTTAACAGTGCATCGCGTACCGCGCCACCGACAAGGTAAGTCTTCACTACCGCGCTCCTGATCTGTTTGTTTCATGCATCATACTTGAAGTGTAGAACCATCCCAACGTTGTGCGGCCATCACTTTCCTGAAGGCATGCCAAAAAGGGCATCAACGGATGCCCTGAAAACATTGCCCGTACGGATCAGTTCATCCAGCGATCTTTCTTTTTACGGCTTGGGATCATGTGCGGCAGTAACAGGCCTAACAGCAGGCCAACGCCGGCCACGCCGCCGCCATACATAAACCATTGCATAATGATGGTGCGCTGTTTGTCATCCAGCTGAACGTTGGCGGCACTCACTTTTTTCTGCGCGACCACCAGCTGATTTTTCAGCTTTTGGTTTTCCTCTTTCAGGCTGTTAATCGCCCCATCGCTGCCCGCTACTTTCTTCTGCATCTCGGCAGTGCGTTGGTTCCAGCTGCCATCAATGTTGGCCAGCTTGTCAGTGAGATCTTTTACCTGCTGCTCCAGTTGCGGCACGCGAGTCCGCAGGCTTGGCTGCTGGCTGAGCTGCGCTTCAGGGATCCAGGTTGTGCGGCCATTGGCATCGCGGATCTGCGCATAATGCGTGCTGTCGTTGGTTTGCAGCAGGTCAACCTGCTCGCCAGCATTCAGGGTGCCAACCAGGCGGAAACTGTCGCTGGGGCCACTACGCACCCAGGTAGAAAGCTCGTCGGAGATATAGCGCTTCTCTTCGGCATGTACGGATGCTGCAACGCTAAAAGTCAGTAAAGTGAGGCCAATAAAATGTATTTTTTTCATTCGATGTCTTGTTTACGTGAATCCTGGACAAAAGTAATGGCACAGTCTGGAGCTGGCTCGCATAAAGCTGAATGAGAACTTTCCTGGTCTCTGGCCCGTGCGAGGCGTGGCGCGAAAGCATAATAAAGCCGAGACAGCCACGGCGATTCTGCATTACTCTTCACGTCATATCTGACCGATTTGGCTCGCCGTTTCCTGCTGCTCAGGCGCAATGAAACAGGCAGGGAAATCAGGTCAACACTCCATTTACCGTACCGCTAATCATCTGATCAAGAAAATATGACCATCGAAATCGAAGTAAAGTTCATTGCCACACCAGAAGCCGCCAAAAATCTGTCCGACCGTCTGGCGGGCTGGCCCCATCAGCATACGGCGCCGCTGAAGCTGACCAACATCTATTTTGAAACGGCAGAGAGTCAGCTCCGCCGTTGGGATATGGGGCTGCGCATCCGGGGGTTTGATGACCGCTACGAAATGACGCTGAAAGCGGCGGGGCAAACCCTGGGCGGACTGCACCAGCGGCCAGAATATAATGTAGAGATTGAAAAGCCAGAACTGGCGCTTGAACGCCTTCCTGCCGAAATCTGGCCTGAAGGGTGCGATCTCACGGCGCTTCAGCAGCAGCTTAACCCGCTGTTCAGCACTAACTTTGTCCGTGAAAAGTGGGTGGTTACTTACAAGGGAAGCGAGATAGAGGTTGCTCTCGATCAGGGTGAAGTTTGCGCTGGAGCCTTAAGCGAGCCGCTGTGTGAGATTGAGCTGGAGCTTGTAAGCGGAGAGAGAGATGACCTGCTGGCCTTCGCCTCGGAGCTTGCGGATCTGGGCGGATTACGGTTGGGTAGCCTGAGTAAGGCCGCCAGAGGGTATGCGCTGGCCAGAGGCAATCCTGCCCGCGAACTGCGGCCGCTCACGGTGATGAAAGTCAAACCCAAAGCCACGGTTGAAGAGGGGATGCTGGCTGCCTTTACTCTGGCGCTGAGTCAGTGGCAGTATCATGAAGAGCTGTGGCTGCGTGGCAACAGTGCTGCACAGCATGAAGTTCGCCAGGCGCTTGAAACGCTTCGTCAGACATTTTCGCTGTTTGGTTCGCTGGTTCCCCGCAAAGCGAGCAACGAGCTACGTCACTCTCTGACGGGCCTGGAGGAGGCGCTGCTTGAAGAGCAGGTGCAGGCGGAATCGCTCTGCTTCAGTCCGCTCTCCCTACGTACCCAGTTGGCACTTACTAACTGGATAGTGACCGAGCGCTGGCGTGGGTTTATCGATGCGAAAGCGGATGCCAAATTGCAGGGTTCGTTCAAGCGCTTCTCTGACATTATGCTGGGCAGGATTGCCGCCGATTTAAAAGAGACCTTTGCCTCAGTACGGCAGATGAATGAGTATCAGGACAAACTGACGCGCCTGCATCGCCAACTGCTGGCGGCACGCTTGCTGGCAGGCGCATACGACGCTGCGGCCGTGGAAGCCTGGATGCAAAGCTGGGAGCAGCTGGCGCAGGCGATTGTATCGGGTCAGGAAGTCTGGCTGGAGAGCCACAGCCGACAGGCGCTGAAACAGGCGGCTTTCTGGAAAAACGGCACGACTGCTTGATCGTGCGTAGGGGTTATGCCGAATAACCGCAGATAAAGCGTTAATCAACGCGTTAACAGGGAGTTTTTATGTTGCCACCACTTTTACCCGCTTTGCCCTCTTCACTGGCCCAACTGACTCAACAACTCAGTCCGGAAATGAGCGCGCTGAGTCAGGCAGAACAGGGCGCTCTGGTTTTCAGTGATTTTATGCTGGAAAACCTGACGCGGCAGCCAGAGTGGTGGCAGCAGTTGCAGCAGCAGCCGCCACAACCTGCGGAGTGGCAACACTATCCCGCATGGCTGACGGAAAAGCTGGCAGAGGTGACGGATGAGAATGGGTTGATGCGGACGCTGCGACTGTTCCGCCGCCATATGCTTACCCGCATAGCCTGGATGCAAACGCTTGCTCTCAGCAGCACAGAAGAGTCCCTGAAACAGCTTAGCGAACTGGCGGAAACGCTGATTGTCGCCGCGCGTGACTGGCTGTGGCTGGCCTGCTGTCGGGAATGGGGTACGCCGATGAATGCCGCCGGGGAGCCGCAGCCTCTGCTGATCCTGGGGATGGGCAAGCTGGGTGGCAGAGAGCTGAACTTCTCCTCGGATATCGATCTGATCTTTACCTGGCCGGAAAACGGCACCACTGCCGGTGGCCGGCGTGAGCTGGATAATGCCCAGTTTTTCACCCGCCTTGGGCAACGCTTAATTAAAGTGCTGGATCAACCCACCGCAGAGGGTTTTGTTTATCGCGTGGATATGCGTCTGCGGCCATTTGGCGAGAGCGGGCCGCTGGTGCTGAGCTTTGCGGCGCTGGAAGATTACTACCAGGAGCAGGGACGAGACTGGGAACGTTATGCCATGGTCAAAGCACGGCTGATGGGCGGCACGGAGGATCGCTGGAGCCAGGAGCTGGAGCAGATGCTGCGGCCTTTTATCTATCGCCGCTACATCGATTTCAGCGTTATTCAGTCCCTGCGCAACATGAAGAGCATGATTGCCCGTGAAGTACGGCGGCGTGGCCTGACAGATAATATCAAGCTGGGCGCGGGCGGCATCCGCGAAACAGAATTTATCGTCCAGGTCTTTCAGCTTATTCGTGGTGGTCGTGAACGCTCGCTGCAACTGCGTTCACTGCTTCCCACGCTCCAGGCGATTGGCGACCTTAACCTGCTGCCGAAAGTACAGGTGGTTCAGCTGGAAGAGACTTACCTCTTCCTGCGGCGTATGGAAAATTTGCTGCAAAGCATCAGCGATGAACAGACGCAGACGCTGCCGGCTGACGATCTGAACCGCGCCCGGCTTGCATGGGCCATGGGGGAGGAGAGCTGGAAAACGCTGACAGCGAAGCTGGAAAATCACATGGCAGCAGTTCGCGCTATTTTTGACGATCTCATTGGGGATGATACGCCAGAGACGGGCGGCAGCGTTGAGGCGGATGAGTATGGCGTGCTCTGGCAGGATCGGCTGGAAGAGGCCGATCTCATCCCGCTGGTGCCTCACCTTGAAACCAGCGCCCGGCAGCGGCTGCTTCAGGTTATTCAGGACTTTCGTCAGGATGTGGACAAGCGCACCATCGGTCCACGGGGCAGGCAGGCGCTGGATCAGCTGATGCCCCGCCTGCTGAGTGAAGTCTGTCTGCGAGAGGATGCGGCAGTGACGCTCAGCAGGCTGACGCCGCTGCTGCTGGGCGTCGTTACCCGCACCACCTATCTCGAACTGCTCACTGAATACCACGGCGCGCTGAAGCACCTGATCCGCCTGTGCGCCGCGTCGCCGATGATAGCCAGCCAGCTGGCACGCTATCCCTTGCTGCTTGATGAGCTGCTGGACCCGGCCACGCTTTATCAACCCACGGCAACCGATGCCTATCGTGATGAGCTGCGGCAATATCTGCTGCGTATCCCGGAAGAGGATGAGGAGCAGCAGCTTGAAGCGCTACGCCAGTTCAAACAGGCGCAGCATCTGCGCATTGCCGCTGCGGATATAGCTGAAACGTTGCCGGTGATGAAAGTGAGCGATCACCTGACCTGGCTGGCAGAAGCGATGATTGAGCAGGTGGTACAGCAGGCCTGGCAGATGATGGTGCAACGCTATGGACGGCCTTCTCATCTGGCTCACCAGCAGGAGCGCGGTTTTGCCGTGGTGGGTTACGGTAAGCTTGGCGGCTGGGAGCTGGGCTACAGCTCCGATCTGGATCTGGTCTTTCTGCATGACTGCCCGGCGGAGGCGGTCACCGACGGCGAGCGCAGCATTGACGGGCGGCAGTTCTATCTCCGTCTGGCACAGCGCATTATGCATCTGTTCAGTACGCGAACATCCTCAGGCATTTTATACGAGGTCGACGCCAGGTTACGCCCTTCCGGTGCCGCCGGGATGCTGGTCAGCACTTTTGACGCCTTCGATGATTATCAGAGAAATGAAGCCTGGACCTGGGAGCATCAGGCGCTGGTGCGGGCGCGGATCGTCTTTGGTGAAACGGCGCTGAGCCAGCGCTTTGACGAGATCCGACGCGGCATTCTCTGCCTGCCGCGGGAAGCAGAGAAGCTGAAAACAGAGGTGCGGGAAATGCGTGAAAAAATGCGCACGCATACAGGCAATAAGCATAAAGGGCGCTGGGATATCAAAGCTGACCAGGGAGGAATTACGGATATTGAATTCATTACGCAATATCTGGTCTTACGCTTTGCTGCCAGCGAAGCAAAACTCACGCGCTGGTCCGATAACGTTCGTATTCTGGCGCTGCTGGCCAGCGATGGCCGAATCAGTCAGCAGGAAGCCCAGGCCTTAACCAATGCCTACACCACGCTGCGTGATGCGCTGCACCATCTGGCTTTGCAGGCGCTGCCGGGTCACGTTCCCCTGGAAGCTTTCAGTGAAGAGAAAGCGGTGGTAAACAGCAGCTGGCAACGCTGGTTTGGTGAGTGAGCGTTTACAAGTGAGAACCCGTGACGCAGTGCGCGCCTTAGCCAGCTGGCAGGGTAAGCGCTTATTCTCTGCTTGCAGCGCAAAGATGCAGGTAAATGTGCGGGATAGCCAGCTTATGCTATCATCGCGCGCACTATTTTTGACTTCAGCCTGGAGTGTCTGGAATGAAAATTACGCTGCCCGATTTTAACCGTGCAGGTGTTCTGGTTGTTGGCGACGTGATGCTGGATCGCTACTGGTACGGCCCAACCAGCCGCATCTCCCCTGAAGCCCCGGTGCCTGTTGTGAAAGTGGATAACGTTGAGGAGCGTCCGGGCGGCGCGGCTAACGTAGCCATGAATATCGCTTCACTGGGCGCGGGTTCCCGCCTGGTGGGGTTAACAGGGATGGATGATGCAGCGCGTGCGCTGGATGCGACCCTTAGCGGCGTCAAGGTTCAGTGCGACTTTGTGGCGGTGGCGACGCATCCCACCATTACCAAGCTGCGTATCCTGTCGCGTAATCAGCAGCTGATCCGCCTGGATTTTGAAGAGGGATTTGAGGGCGTGGATCCGGAGCCTCTGCATGAGCGCATCCGTCAGGCGCTGCCAACCTCTGGCGCGCTGGTGCTCTCAGATTATGCCAAAGGCGCGCTGGCAACCGTTGAGCGCATTATCCAGATTGCCCGTGAAGCGAAGGTTCCGGTGCTGGTCGACCCGAAGGGCACCGATTTTGAACGCTATCGCGGCGCCACCATCCTGACACCCAATCTCTCTGAGTTTGAAGCGGTGGTAGGCAAGTGCAAAGACGAAGCGGAAATTGTGGAGCGTGGTATGGCGCTGATGGCGCAATACGATCTCTCGGCGCTGCTGGTTACCCGTTCTGAGAATGGCATGACGCTGCTGCAACCGGGCAAAAAGCCGTTCCATCTGCCCACTCAGGCGCAGGAAGTTTACGATGTGACCGGTGCGGGCGACACGGTAATTGGCGTGCTGGCGGCTGCTCTGGCGGCGGGAAATACGCTGGAAGAGAGCTGTTTCCTCGCTAACGCGGCTGCGGGTGTCGTGGTGGGTAAACTCGGGACATCAACAGTTTCTCCAGTTGAACTGGAAAACGCCATTCGCGCCCGTCCGGAGTCCGGCTTTGGCGTAATGGATGAGGCACAGCTGAAAGAGGCCGTAGCCCTTGCGCGTCGTCGCGGCGAAAAAGTAGTGATGACCAATGGCTGTTTCGACATTCTCCATGCCGGACACGTCTCCTATCTGGCAAACGCCCGCAAGCTGGGCGACAGGCTGATTGTGGCGGTAAACAGCGATGCTTCCACCAAACGCCTTAAGGGAGAAAGCCGTCCGATCAATCCGTTAGTAAACAGAATGATTGTGCTGGGTGCGCTGGAAGCGGTTGACTGGGTGGTGCCTTTTGAAGAGGACACGCCACAACGGGTGATTGCCGATATCCTGCCGGATCTGCTGGTCAAAGGCGGAGACTATAAGCCGGAAGAAATTGCTGGCAGTAAAGAGGTGTGGGCTAACGGCGGCGAGGTTCGGGTACTGAACTTCGAAGATGGCATTTCAACCAGCAATATTATTAAAGCGATTAAGTCGAAGAAGTAACCCTCCTGCTTCAGTGACAGATAAAAAAAGGGCGATCTGAGATCGCCCTTTTTTGCATCCTTCCAGCCTGCTACTGCTTATCTTGCGTATCGATTGCGTCTGTTGGAGTAAGCGGTGAAGCTGGTGCGGCTGAATCCGTTGCGGCTGCGGGAGAAGCCGGAGCCGCAGAAGCGTGCGTTGAAGCCGGCGCCACTGAAGAGGTAGAAACCGGCGCAGCTGAAGAGAGAGGAGCAGCAGCGGATGAGTCTGTTGCCACAGCGCCCCGGCTTTCCAGTTCCGCAATACGCTGTTCCAGCGCGGCAAGTTTTTCACGGGTGCGCAATAACACCTGCGTCTGCACATCAAACTCTTCACGATTCACTAAATCCAGACGAGTCAGCTGTGACTGTAGCGTCTGACGAATTTTTTTCTCAACGTCGCCGCCGAACTCACGGATGCCTTTAGGCATAGACTCGTGCACCTGGCGGGCGAGTTGTTCAATTTTTTTCGGGTCAATCATAGCGGCATCCTGATAGCGGCAAAGTTTCTCTAAGTGTAATGCGATAATCCAAAAGGATAAACCAGAAATCCCTAAAGCGGAAACAGGGCAAACGAATCGCACATTTTGTTCGTTGCCCAGATTTTTTATCGGCGTTATAGTAATCAGGCTTATTCTCAGGGCGGGGCGAAATTCCCCACCGGCGGTAAATCAGCTTTGCTGAAAGCCCGCGAGCGCTTCAGACCTGCCGGTCTGAAGGTCAGCAGACCCGGTGTGACTCCGGGGCCGACGGTTAGAGTCCGGATGGGAGAGAGTAACGTATCTGGCCGGGCCTGCGCCCGCCTCGCCGTTATTTTTTGTCACTGCATGACACTCCTAAGCACGCCCTGATTCTGGTAACCCATACATTTTATAAGGTTTTATTACCATGAATCAGACGCTACTTTCTGAATTTGGCACGCCGCAGCAGCGTGTGGAACGGGCTATCGCAGCATTACGCGAAGGGCGCGGTGTGATGGTGCTGGACGATGAAGATCGCGAAAACGAAGGCGATATGATCTTCGCCGCAGAAACCATGACCGTTGAGCAGATGGCACTGACCATTCGCCACGGCAGCGGCATCGTTTGCCTTTGCCTGACTGAAGAACGTCGTCGTCAGCTTGAGCTGCCGATGATGGTTGAAAACAATACCAGCTCTTATGGTACCGGCTTCACCGTTACCATTGAAGCGGCTGAAGGTGTGACTACAGGCGTTTCTGCCCGGGATCGTCTTACCACTATCCGCGCGGCAATCGCTGACAATGCTAAACCTTCCGATCTGAACCGTCCCGGTCATGTGTTCCCGCTTCGTGCCCGCGAAGGCGGTGTTCTGACCCGTGGTGGCCATACCGAAGCCACGATCGATCTGGTTACGCTGGCCGGTTTCAAGCCTGCTGGCGTGCTGTGTGAGCTGACTAATGATGATGGTTCGATGGCACACGCGCCGGAAGCTATCGTGTTTGCTAAACAGCATGATATGCCGGTGGTAACTATCGAAGACCTGGTCGCTTACCGTCAAAATGACGAGGCGCGTCGGGCAGGTTAAGCCACAGAGCATAAAAAAACCGGGCGCTGTTTGCCCGGTTTTTTTTCGTCTCAGCTCAGGCCACTGCTTTGCAGCAGCGTCAGGCTTAGCCCCATTACCGACATTCCACACAGGACGCCATAGCTGGGGTTACTGTGCGGATCGATCTCTTTAGCCAGCGGCATAAGTTCATCTACAGAGAGCGCCACCATGATCCCGGCAACGGCAGCCATGATAGCGCCCATGATCACCGGTGAAACCAACGGCCCAAGCAGCCAGAATGCCAGCAGCCCTCCGACGATCTCAGCCATGCCGGAAACCCCAGCCCAGAAGATCGCTTTGCTCTTTGAACCCGTAGCGGCATACATCGGTCCGGCCACGGCAACTCCTTCAGGAATATTGTGGATAGCCACCGCTAAGGCGATGCCCAGCCCCATTTCAAGGTCACTGCTGGCGGTCACAAAGGTGGCGACACCTTCCGGAAAATTATGCAGGCTGATCCCAAGCGTCAGCAGAATAGCAGTACGGCGCAGGTTGGCTGGCGGCTGATTTCCTTTCAACAGATCCTGTGGATGCTGATGAGGCAGCAATCGGTCCAGCGCAAAATAGCCAAGCAGACCCATCACAAACATGCCGTAGCCCAGCACCGGCGACATCCCTTTGGCGTGCAGTGCCGCAGGTAACATCTCCATCAGCGAGATCAGCAACATGATCCCAGCCGCAAAACCCAGTGCAAAGGCCAGTACCCGGTTAGATGGTTTTTGCCCGACCACACCCAGAAAGGCGCCGATAAAGGTTGCGCCACCGGCGAGTAAAGTCAGTAACAAAGGCACGGACATGGTGACCTCCTGAAAGAGTAAATAAAGTATAGCCTTTGCTATACCTTAGCAAAAAACAATCAGCAGGAATGTCAGGAATTGTCTGGGAAGGTCATTCAAATTTCCTGATAATCTTCGTCACGCTTATCCGGGTTCATCGCCCGATAAAAGCGCGTAGTGTAGCGCTCATTAAGCCGACACTTTCAGGGGAATTATTATGAGTCAGTCACGTATGCCCGCACTTTTTCTCGGTCATGGCAGCCCCATGAATGCGCTGGAAAAGAATGTTTATAGCGAAGCCTGGCGTGAGCTGGGGAAAACTTTACCGCGCCCAAAAGCGATTATAGCGGTATCCGCTCACTGGTATACCCGTGGCACTGCGGTCACCGCCATGGAAAAGCCCCGCACGATCCACGATTTTGGCAATTTTTCCCAGGCGCTGTTTGATACGCACTATCCAGCCCCCGGCTCGCCAGATTTAGCCAACGCGGTAGCAGAAGCTCTGGCTCCCTGTGAGGTGCATCTGGATCGGGAGTGGGGTTTCGATCACGGCGCCTGGGGCGTGCTGATCAAGATGTACCCCGAGGCAGATATCCCAGTCGTACAGCTCAGCATCGACGGCACCAAACCGCCTGCTTACCATTTTGAACTGGGCCGTAAGCTGGCCGCTTTGCGTGAGCAGGGCATTATGATTGTGGCGAGCGGCAATGTGGTGCATAACCTGCGGATGGTACGCTGGCAGGACGAGGCGGAACCTTATGCCTGGGCAAGCTCCTTTAATGACTATGTGCGCGAAAACCTGAATTGGGAAGGAGAGGCTGAGCAGCATCCGCTGGTGAATTTTATGCGCCATGAGGGTGCAGCGCTATCTAACCCCACACCAGAGCACTACCTGCCGCTGCTCTATGTGCTGGGCGCGCGGCTGCCTGGTGAAGCCGTTTCTGTTCCCATCGACGGAGTGGTGATGTCCTCACTGAGTATGCTCTCTGTGCAGGTTGGATAGGGTGTGCAGGTTGGATAGTGTAGGGCCAGACAGATAAGATAACCACGGCAGAGCTGGGGAATATCCGGGTCGGGCTTTGAGGCGGAACGGGTGAAAATAGCGCTCTGTTTTAGCGGGCTGAGTCCGGTTGTGTGCCGGACTCAGACAGGGCAGAGGATCCTGTTCTTCGGGGTCAGACAGGCTCTGTTTCTTTCAGCCGCCCAGGCCCGTTCTTATTCAATAAACGCATGCGGATAGAAGCGGGAGAGATCCTGGGTGATCAACGCGCGATCTTCGCGCAGACCAATACCAGCAGGCTGATCGTCAATCAGCCAGCTGCCAATCAGCGTGTAGCTGTCGCCAAATTTAGGCAGCGGATGGAACTGCTGCACAATCATCCCTTCTTCACCATAAGGCCCATCTGCACGGGCAATTTCCTGCCCCTTATCCATAATGCGGATATTGGCGCCTTCCCGTGAAAACAGAGGCTTAACCACATAGCTCTCCATGTGCGGGACTTCATCTTCAGCAAAATAAGCGGGCAGAAGATTAGGGTGGCCAGGGAACATTTTCCATAACATCGGCAGCAGCGCTTTATTCGAGATAATGCTTTTCCAGGCCGGTTCCAGCCAGCGAACGCCTGCGTCTTCCAGCTTGGTTGAGAAGACCTCTCGCAGCATGAACTCCCACGGATAGAGCTTGAACAGATTGCTGATAACCTGATCCTGTACGTCGGTAAACTCGCCTTTTTCGCCTAAACCAATCTCATCAATAAAGAGAAATTCGCCCGGCAATCCCGCTTCCGTCGCACAATCCTGTAGATATTGCACCGTACCGCGATCTTCATCAGTATCGCGACAGCAGGCAAAGTGCAGCAGGCCAAAGCCATGCTGCTGATGCAACGCCGCAAAGCGCTCAATCAGCTTCTCCTGCAAACTGTTGAACTGATCGCTGCCTGGCGCAAGGTTACCTGCGGCGAGCTGATCTTCCAGCCAGATCCACTGGAAAAAAGCGGCTTCATACAGCGACGTTGGCGTGTCCGCATTGTTCTCCAGCAGTTTGGCATCGGTCTGGCCATCCCAGGCGAGATCGAGGCGGGAATAAAGCGAAGGCTGAGTGGTCTTCCAGGAGGCGCGAACAAAATCCCAGGTGTGTTTAGGAATGCGAAATTTGGCGAGCAGCTCTTCGCTGTTCACCACTTTGTCGACCACCTGTAAACACATCTGGTGCAGCTCGCTGGTCACCTCTTCCAGCTTCTCAACCTGCTGAAGCGTAAACTGGTAGTAAGCGTCTTCACACCAGTAAGGCTCACCGTGCATGGTATGAAAACGAAAACCGTACTCAGTGGCTTTCTCACGCCAGTTTGGGCGCTCAGCAATGGCAATACGCTTCATAGCCCTTAGCCCCCGTAAGAGCGGCTGGAGCCGGAAGCGGCGCTGCTACGCTGCATAGAGGTCTGTTTTGCCACGCTTTCGCCAAAGCCACCACGGGTAACGGTGCTGGTCGTCGCTGGTTTTGGTGCCAGTGCGGTTTTTGGAACCGTCATGGTACGACCAGGTGTGGCCGTGCCGAAGCTTTTGCCGCTGGCATCAACAAACTTACCGTTAGCCGGGCTGTTTGGCGCGCGAGAGGTAAACAGCGGCTGCTGAGCACCCATGCCGCCTCCCATCATGCGGCCCATCATGTAGCCTGCCATTAATGGCATCCAGAAGCTGCCGCTTTGCTGAGATTCTGCGTTAGTGGTTCCGACACCCGCCTGAGCAGGTGCCTGCTGGCACTGACCTTCACCGAATTCTGCCACGCAATCCTCGCGGGTGGCGTATTTCGGTGCGGTTTTCTCCGCTTCTTTTTTGGCGTTATTAAAAGCGGTCGTACACTGTTCACTCTTGCCAGGGTTGGCGCTGGAGCAGTCGTCCGCATTTTGATACATGGTGACGGTTTCATCCGATTGTTCACAACCGGCAAGCATAAATACCGCAGTAACCGCTAAGGCGACCGGGGTTAAGTGTCGTGCGCTCCAGCTTTTGCGAAAGGAGGCATGATTAATTTGTTTAGTCCGTTTCATCACGTTCTGTCCTGTGCCCAAAGGTAACTGACAGAATAGGGTAATAGCGGTGGAAAATGAAGCGACGGGGGCTGTTGGGAGGGGGATCTTTACTTAGCTATACGTTTGATTGTGAAGGGGCAGCCGATGCTGCCCCTCAGAGATTACTTAGCGAAAGGATTACGGTTGGTCTGGGCCGGTGCGGTGCTTTGTGCCGCAGGGGTAGCAGATGGCGCAGCATCACCATTATTAACCGAGGCATTTTGCTCAGGCGTTTCCGGCGCTACAGCTTCAGGCGAGGTAGAAATATCCTTGCCCAAACGCGCATTCAACGCCAGCAGATCCTGCTCATTAAGCGTACCCAGCGCAGACTTGATGTTCAGCTCATTGATCATGTAGCTGTAACGCGCATCAGAGAGCTGCTGCTTGGCGCTGTAGAGGGTAGAGGTAGCATCCAGCACATCAACAATCGTGCGGGTACCAACCTGATAGCCAGCCTCCATCGCATCCAGTGAGCTCTGTGCAGAGATCACGGCCTGACGGTAAGCTTCGATGCTGCTGATAGAGGCGTTCACGTTATTGAACGAGGAGCGTACGGTCTGTACGGCCGAACGGTGCGCGCTCTCTAACTGCTCGCTGGCAGAGACGTAGGAATATTGCGCCTGTTTGACCTGAGAGGTGACCGCGCCGCCGCTGTACAGCGGCAGAGTGAAGCTCAGACCAACCTGGTTAGACCCGGTAATGCTGTCTGCGGTAGATGAGGTCTGGTTTGCCCGGCTGCCGCCATATTTGCTGTTTGAGAGACCGGTAGAGGCGGTCAGATCCAGCGTTGGCATATGGCCGGTTTCCGCATAGCGGATCTGCTCACGCGCTAAATCCTGCGATAAACGCGCAGACAAGACGTTGAGGTTGCGGCTCTCCGCCTCTTTCAGCAAGGCGTTAACCGGCTGAGGTTTTTCCGTTTTGAAACGTTCAACGTTCAGCGAGGCGAGACTTGGGTAATAATTACCGGTGACCTGACGCAGAGTCTCTACGTTATTATCCAGGTTATTACGGGCAGTCACTTCGTTAGCCAGTACGCTGTCGTACTGTGCACGGGCGTTCTGCACGTCGGTAATGGCGACCAGACCCACGTTAAAACGTTGGGTTGTCTGGTCTAACTGGCGATAGATCGACTGTTTCTGCGCTTCAATATAAGAGAGCGTATCAATGGCGTTCAGCACGTTGAAGTAGGCAGTCGCAGTGTTAAGGATCAATGTCTGCTGCGCGCTCTGATAGGAGACGTCCTGAATACCAGCCGTTTTCTCCTGAAGCGTCAGCGCGCGCCATTTTGACATATCAAAAATGGTCTGAGTCAGTTGAAGAGAACCGCTGGTGGTGTTGGAATGCAGGCCGCTACTGTCGCGATAACCGTTGTTATAGGTATAATCAGCACCCAGGCCTAACTGCGGCAGCAACGGGCTGCGGGATTCGTTAATTTTCTCAAATGCCGCATCACGATCGGCCGCAGAACTGCGCAAATCGGGGTTAGACAGCCGGGCCTGTTGGTAAACCTGCAACAGGTTTTCAGCCTGACTGGCGACACTAAAGCTGCCCAGGCTCAGACCAATAAGTAAAGGGAGCAGTTTGTTCATTTGCATTCCTTGTAGTGCAGCAAAATTGCTATGGTAGCACTGACGTAAGCCAAAAAATTATCGCCGATTCTAGCAGAGTAAACGGAACAGTGAAGTTGGCTGAAAGTGCCATGTTGCCCTAATTTACTCAAATAATTCATTAAGAACCACATTCTCAGCGGATTCGGGATTGCATTTCTCGTCTTTGCCCTCATCAGGAAAGGAGCGGCCCCAATGGAAAACAGAAAAAAATACCCAGTGACTTTCACTCAAAACGATGTAGAAATTATTGCACGAGAGTCACTATATAACGGTTTTTTTTCGCTCACCCGCTACTGTTTTCGTCACCGTCTCTTCAGGGGCGGCTGGAGCGGTGAAGTTAAAAGAGAAGTCTTTGAGCGCGGAGAAGCCGCCGTGCTGTTACCCTATGACCCCGTACGGGATGAAGTGGTCCTGATCGAACAAATCCGCATTCCCGCCTTTGACAGCAGTCAGACACCCTGGCTGTTAGAATTAGTCGCCGGTATTGTGGAGCCAGGTGAAACGCCTGAGGATGTGGTACGGCGTGAAGCGTATGAAGAAGCTGGAATTCATCCGGCGCGCGTGAACCCAGTGCTGAGCTATCTGGCCAGCCCTGGCGGCACCAGCGAGCGGTTGCATATTCTGGTGGGAGAAGTGGATGCCAGCGTGGCGCAGGGAAACCACGGTCTGGAGGAAGAGAATGAGGATATTCTTGTCCATGTGGTCAGCCGCGAACAGGCTTACCAGTGGGTGGAAGAGGGGAAAATAGATAACGCAGCCTCTGTCATCGCATTGCAATGGCTTGAGCTGCACCATAAAAAATTACGAAGCGAGTGGAAATCCGAATGATAAAGCGTTACGTCCCTGACTTTCCTGAAATGATGCGTGTCTGCGAAACCAATTTCGCTCAGCTGCGTCGCCTGCTGCCCAAAGAAGATCGGGCGGAAGAGTCAGTGACCTATCAGGTTAACGGGGCCAACTATTCGGTCACCATCCAGGAGTCGACGCGTTACACCACGCTGGTCGAGATCAAGCAAACTGCCCCCGCCGTCAGCTACTGGAGCCTGCCTGCCATGTCCGTCCGGCTCTATCATGATGCCATGGTGGCCGAAGTGTGTTCAACGCAACAGATCTATCGCTTCAAAGCGCGCTATGATTATCCTAATAAAAAGCTTCATCAGCGTGATGAAAAGCATCAGATAAACCAGTTCCTGGCTGACTGGTTGCGCTACTGTTTAGCACATGGCGCGATGGCCGTACCGGTTTGTTAAGGCTGAGCTGGCGTTAACCCTAAGGATTTTGATTGGAAAGCCTGCTAAAACTTCCTGCGGCGAATGGGTCCAGGATCAGGATTTTACAGATCACGGATACCCATCTCTTTGCCGGTAAAGACGAAACGCTGCTGGGTGTAAATACCTGGGCCAGTTTTGACGCGGTGCTTCAGGCGATTTCTGCCAGCCCGCGTCACTACGACCTGATTGTCGCAACGGGCGATCTGGCTCAGGATCATACGGTCGAGGCCTATCAGCATTTCGCTGAGGGTATCGCACGGCTGCCTGCCCCTTGCGTCTGGCTGCCGGGGAATCATGATTTCCAGCCTGCGATGTTCACTACGCTTGCAGAAGCGCAGATTGCCGACGAAAAGCATGTGCTGATTGGCGACAGCTGGCAAATTGTGCTGCTGGACAGCCAGGTGTTTGGCGTCCCGCACGGCATGCTGAGCGACTATCAGCTCGAATGGCTGGAAACCACGCTGGCGATGGAGCCGCACCGGCATACGCTGGTTTTGTTACACCATCACCCTTTGCCTTCCGGCTGTACCTGGCTTGACCAGCACAGCCTGCGTAATTCCCATATGCTTGAAGCCGTATTGCAAAACTATCCGCTGGCGACCACGCTGATTTGCGGCCACATTCATCAGGATCTTGATCTCAACTGGAACGGGCGACGGCTGCTGGCGACGCCATCCACCTGCGTGCAATTTAAACCTCACTGCACCAGCTTTACCATCGATTCTGAAGCGCCCGGCTGGCGCTGGCTGGATCTGTTGGAGGATGGCAGGGTAGAGACCGAGGTCGAACGGTTGATCACAAGGGCGTTCAGTCCCGATCTCGATTCGGAAGGTTATTGATCGTGGCGACGCTACTCTATCTGCATGGCTTCAACAGCTCTCCGCAATCGGCGAAAGCGACGCAGTTTCGTGAATGGCTGGCGGAACATCATCCGGCGCTTAATCTCTTTGTGCCTCAGTTGCCCGCCTTTCCGGGGGAAGCGGCTATCGAGCTGGAAAACTGGATCATGTCTTGCGCAGGGGAAGATATTGGGATTGTGGGATCTTCCCTGGGCGGCTATTACGCCACCTGGCTCTCACAATGCTTTGCCTTACCGGCGGTAGTGGTAAACCCTGCGGTGCGGCCTTTTGAGCTGTTAACCGATTACCTGGGCCACAACGAGAACCCATACACCGGCCAGCAATATGTGTTAGAGTCACGCCATATTTACGATCTGAAAGTGATGCAGATTGACCCGTTACCGTCACCCGATTTGCTCTGGTTACTGCAACAAACGGGTGACGAAGTGCTCGACTACCGACAGGCCCTGGCGTATTACGAAGCCTGCCGTCAGACGGTCGAAGAGGGCGGCAATCATGCTTTTATCGGATTCGAACGCCATTTCTCCCCGATCCTCGACTTCCTGGGCCTCTCCGGCACCTGAAGCAGGCCGCGGAGAGTGACTACTCATTTTTAGCCACCAATCAGATTCTTACGATGACTCAATCCAGCTATAACGCTGACTCCATTGAGGTTCTCAGCGGCCTTGAACCCGTTCGCCGTCGTCCGGGAATGTACACCGACACGTCACGTCCAAACCATTTAGGCCAGGAAGTGATCGATAACAGCATTGATGAGGCGCTGGCGGGCCACGCCAGACGTGTTGAGGTGATCCTCCATGCCGATCAGTCGTTAGAAGTTATTGACGACGGGCGCGGGATGCCAGTGGATATCCACCCCGAAGAGGGTGTGCCTGCCGTTGAGCTGATCTTCTGTCGCCTGCATGCTGGCGGCAAATTCTCCAATAAAAACTATCAGTTCTCTGGCGGCCTGCATGGCGTGGGGATTTCGGTAGTGAATGCCCTCTCCACGCGCGTGGAAGTCACCGTCCGGCGTAATGCTGAAGTCTATGAAATGGCTTTTGAAAACGGCGACAAGGTAGAGGATCTGCACGTCACCGGCACGGTTGGCAAACGCAATACCGGCACCCGGGTGCGCTTCTGGCCGGACGTCAATTTCTTCGACAGCCCACGCTTTTCTGTCTCCCGTCTCAGCCATCTGCTGAAGGCCAAAGCGGTGCTCTGTCCGGGCGTGGAAATCATCTTCAAAGATCGCGTAAATAATACCGAGCAGACCTGGTGTTATGCCGATGGGCTGACCGATTACCTCTGTGAAGCGGTAAACGGCTTACCCACGCTGCCAGAGAAGCCGTTTGTGGGCGCCTTTGCCGGAGATGTGGAAGCGGTAGACTGGGCGCTGCTGTGGCTGCCGGAAGGGGGCGAGCTGCTGACAGAAAGCTACGTCAACCTGATCCCCACCATGCAGGGCGGCACGCACGTCAACGGCCTGCGTCAGGGGCTGCTGGATGCAATGCGCGAGTTCTGTGAATATCGCAATATTCTGCCGCGCGGCGTCAAGCTCTCTGCTGAGGATATCTGGGACCGCTGTGCCTATGTACTGTCGGTAAAAATGCAGGACCCGCAGTTTGCCGGTCAGACCAAAGAACGTCTCTCTTCCCGTCAGTGCGCCGCGTTTGTATCCGGCGTGGTGAAGGATGCCTTCAGCCTGTGGCTGAACCAGAACGTGCAGGCGGCTGAAATGCTGGCGGAGCTGGCTATTTCCAGCGCCCAGCGTCGCATGCGTGCGGCGAAGAAAGTGGTGCGTAAAAAGTTAACCAGCGGCCCGGCCCTGCCCGGCAAGCTGGCTGACTGTAGCGCTCAGGATCTTAACCGCACCGAACTCTTTCTGGTGGAAGGGGATTCCGCAGGCGGATCGGCTAAGCAGGCGCGCGATCGTGAATATCAGGCGATCATGCCGCTGAAGGGTAAGATCCTCAATACCTGGGAAGTCTCTTCGGATGAGGTTCTGGCTTCGCAGGAAGTGCACGATATTTCGGTGGCGATCGGCATCGATCCTGACAGTGAGGATATGAGCCAGCTGCGTTACGGCAAAATCTGCATCCTTGCGGATGCGGACTCCGATGGCCTGCATATCGCCACGCTTCTCTGCGCGCTGTTTGTTCGTCATTTCCGTACGCTGGTGAAAAATGGTCACGTCTATGTGGCGATGCCGCCTCTCTACCGTATCGATCTGGGTAAAGAGGTTTACTACGCGCTGGATGAAGAAGAGAAAGCGGGCATTCTTGACCAGCTCAAGCGCAAAAAGGGCAAGCCTGGCGTACAGCGCTTCAAAGGGCTGGGCGAGATGAACCCGCTTCAGCTGCGTGAAACCACGCTTGATCCCAACACCCGTCGCCTGGTCCAGCTGACCATTGAAGATGATGAGGTGGAGAAGACGATGGCGGTGATGGATATGCTGCTGGCGAAAAAACGCTCGGAAGATCGTCGTAACTGGCTACAGGAAAATGGCCATACGGCAGAGATTGAAGTGTAACAAACGGCCTGTAGTATGAGGGGGCCGCATACGTTTAAGCAGGGAAGCTTAAACGGGCTGATAACACCGTAAGACCAGGTAAAAAGTTTCCACGAGGACCTATGCCACACTCACCAGAAGATAAAAAACGCGCCCTGAACAGAATCAAACGCATTCAGGGACAGTGTGAAGGTATCCAGCGCTCGCTTGAAGCGGGAGCCGACTGCACGCCTGTTTTGCAACAGATCGCCTCAGCGCGTGGGGCGATGACGGGGCTGATGACCGAAATTCTGGAAAGCTATATCCGCGATGAATTTGTGAAGCCGGGCGAGCAGGGGCCGAATGATGAAGAGATCGCTGTGCTGCTCAGCCTGGTCAGGTCATATACAAAATAGTCCCGCCGGGATTTTTCGTGCGGATCTGTATACCCCCCACCCCTATATCATGTATAGTCCCCCCCATTATACCGTCTGACTGAATTATCCTGGAGAACATGATGAAATCCCGTGCTGCTGTCGCTTTTGGTCCCGGAAAACCGCTTGAAATTGTTGAGCTGGATGTCGAGCCGCCTCGCGCGGGTGAAGTGCTGATCAAAATCAGCCATACCGGCGTCTGCCATACTGATGCCTTTACCCTTTCCGGGGAGGATCCTGAAGGGTTGTTCCCGGTGGTGCTGGGCCATGAAGGGGCTGGCGTCGTGGTAGAAGTGGGAGAGGGTGTCACCAGCGTTCAGCCCGGTGACCACGTAATTCCCCTCTATACCGCAGAGTGTGGAGAGTGCCTGTTCTGCAAATCTGGCAAAACTAACCTCTGTACTGCCGTACGCGCCACGCAGGGAAAAGGCGTGATGCCGGATGGAACGACCCGTTTCTCTTATAATGGTCAGCCGATCTATCACTACATGGGCTGCTCAACCTTCAGCGAATACACCGTTGTGGCGGAAGTGTCGCTGGCTAAAATCAACCCGGAAGCGAACCACGAGCACGTCTGCCTGCTGGGCTGTGGCGTCACCACGGGAATTGGTGCCGTGCATAACACAGCAAAAGTTCAGCCAGGCGATTCGGTGGCAATCTTTGGTCTGGGCGGAATTGGCCTGGCCGCTATTCAGGGCGCCCGCCAGGCCAAAGCTGGCCGCATCATCGCCATTGATACCAATCCTGCAAAATTTGAGCTGGCGCGCAAATTTGGTGCCACCGACTGCATCAACCCGAAAGAGTTCGATCGACCCATTCAGGAAGTCATTATCGAAATGACCGGCTGGGGCGTGGATCACTCGTTTGAATGTATCGGCAACGTCAACGTGATGCGTGCAGCGCTGGAGAGTGCTCACCGTGGCTGGGGCCAGTCGATCATCATCGGCGTGGCCGGAGCAGGTCAGGAAATTTCAACACGCCCCTTCCAGCTGGTTACAGGACGGCAGTGGAAAGGTTCTGCTTTTGGCGGCGTCAAAGGGCGTTCTCAGCTGCCGGGCATGGTTGAAGAGGCGATGAAAGGGAATATTGAATTAGAGCCGTTTGTCACGCACACCATGGGGCTGGACGACATCAACGACGCATTTGATCTGATGCACGAAGGCAAATCCATTCGTACCGTGATTCGTTATTAATTCCTTTCTTTTCTGGCGCTGCCTGGGTGGCGCCATTTCTTCTGCACTGTTCTCATCTTCCCTGTCTGCCTGCACTTTCCCTGGGTAAAATCGATCCTGCTATCACCGGCCCTTGCCACAAGTCTGGCCGACGCATTCAGGTAAAAAAGCCCGGCAGAAACTGAGATATACTGCCGCGACCTTCCTTACTGCTAAGGCTATCCTTGAAAATTACGCTTGAAGAGTTGCGAGCCTGGGTTGTGGTGGTAGATACCGGTTCGATAACGGCTGCGGCAGAGCAGCTAAGCCAGACCACATCCGGCATCAGCCGCGCATTAAGCCGGCTGGAGAAAAAGCTGCAAACCACCCTGTTGCATCGCACCACCAGACGGATTGCGTTAACGGAAGAGGGGCATATTTTTCTTAAACATGCCAGGGAGATCCTCCGTTCGGTTGAAATGGCTGAAGAGCAGATAGCGCACCGGAGAGAGGTGCCGTCAGGTCGTTTGCGGGTCAATGCCGCAACGCCCTTTATGCTGCATGTGATTGTGCCGCTGCTGGACGCTTTCACCAGCCGCTATCCGCTTATCCAGCTTGAGCTTAATACCGATGATGTGATCATCGATCTGCTTGAACAGCAGACCGATATCGCTATCCGCATTGGCGAGCTGAGGGATTCAGGTATTCATGCGCGGGCGCTGGGCAGCAGCAAGCTGAGATTGCTGGCAAGCCCCGATTATCTGGCAAAATATGGCACGCCAGCCAGCGTGGCGGAATTAGCTAACCATCGTCTGATTGGGTTCAGCAAGCTGGATCGCCATAATATCTGGCCGGTATGGCAGAGCGAAGGCGAGCTGCTGCAAATCACGCCCACACTCTCTGCCTCCAGCGGCGAAACGCTGCGGCAAATGGCGGTATATGGTCAGGGGATCGTGCGGATTTCTGATTTTGTCAGCAGGGAAGATCGCGCCTGCGGAAGGCTGGTGCCGGTGTTGGAAGAGGTAACCCACGAGATGCTTCATCCCATCCATGCTCTCTATTACCGCAATACCACGCTCTCACTACGCATCAGCTGTTTTCTGGATTTTCTTAGCGAGCAGATCGCCAGCAAAGAGATTTTTTAACCCGAAGCGCAGCAGATAGCGGCAGCGAAATGTCGCCCGTTTCCGGGCGACAGATAACATTACCGTACCAGATGCAGGAAGTGCAGATGCTTCTCGTACTGATCAAGAATGTCGTGAATAATCTGTTCCTGCGTCCAGCTCATCACGTCATAATCCTGGCCACCCTCTTTCAGATGGATCTCGGCCCGATAATACTTGTGCTCTTCATCGCGCTCTTCATCTTTCAGTCCCACCAGGGCGAAAGCGGGCTGAATGTAAGCCCTTAACCGGACTTCATAAACAAAGTTCAGGTCATCGCCTAAATCGACCTCAAACCGCATCCGGTTATCATGAGAGTCATCAATTGAAGAGCGGGTATTTTGCTTAGCCAGCTCCGCTTCTACCATCACCATAGCGGGTTGAATCACCTCGCCCATAAAGCGTTTCACCTGCGAACGCTTCGGAAAGTAGGCGATATTACGCAACCGGCGTTGCCAGGAAATAGGGTTCCGTGAAGCCGTTGGCGCGATAGTTGTCATCTGCTGGCTGTCACGTTTGTAGGCATCCACCCTCAGAGCCTTTAATAACCCATATATCGATACCAGCAGGATCATTGAGAAGGGCAGGGCACTGGCAATCGTCACCGTTTGCAGGGCTTTCAGGCCACCAGCCAGCAGCAGGGCAATGGCGACTACGCCCATCATGGCAGCCCAAAAAATACGCTGCCATAGTGGCGTCTTGTCTGTCCCGCCGGAAGCCAGCGTATCCACCACCATGGCGCCCGAGTCAGCGGAAGTCACAAAGAACACTACCACCATTGCCATGGCGATAAAGGAGAGCACGTTGCCGAAGGGGAAATGCTCAAGGAAATTAAACAACGCCAGCGCGACATCATTTTGCACCGTATCAGCCAAATCGCGCGCGCCTTCCGCCACAATCAGATGGATAGCGCTGTTACCAAAGAAGGTCATCCAGAGCAGCGTGAAGCCGGCAGGCACAAACAGCACGCCAGTTACAAACTCACGAATGGTGCGCCCACGCGATACGCGAGCAATGAACATCCCAACAAACGGCGACCACGAAAGCCACCATCCCCAGTAGAGCAAGGTCCAGCCACCCAGCCACTGGGTTGACTTTGGCTCGTAGGCATAGAGATTAAACGTCTTGCTGACAATTTCCGAAAGGTAGCCACCCGTATTTTCCACAAAGGATTTCAACAGCAGCACGGTCGGGCCGAGCGCGCCGACCAACACCAGCAGTAAAACAGCCAGTCCCAGATTCAGCTCAGAAAGGATGCGAATGCCTTTATCCAGGCCGGAAACCACGGAAAGCGTCGCCAGACCGGTGATCACCACAATCAGGATCACCTGCACCGTCATGCTAACAGGCAAACCAAAGAGATGGTTCAGCCCGGCGTTGACCTGTAAGACGCCATAGCCCAGCGAAGTGGCGACGCCAAACACAGTACCAATGACGGCAAAAATATCCACAGCGTGCCCAATCGGGCCATAGATCCTGTCACCGATGATCGGATAGAGCGCTGAGCGCAACGTCAGCGGTAAGCCGTGACGGTAGCTGAAGAAAGCGAGAATCAGCGCCACGATAGCGTAAATAGCCCAGGCATGCAGTCCCCAGTGGAAAAAGGTCAGCCGCATGGCCTCTTTCGCGGCCTCTATGGTTTCAGGGGTGCCAACCGGGGGAGAAAGATAGTGCATCACCGGTTCGGAAACACCAAAGAACATCAGCCCGATGCCCATCCCTGCGGAGAAGAGCATGGCGAACCACGAAATATAGCTGAAGTCGGGTTCAGCATGATCCGGCCCCAGTTTGATATTCCCGTAACGGGAGAGACCAAGATAGCTCACGCTGAGCAGGATCAGCGCCACGGCCAGAATATAGAACCAGCTGGCATTGGTAAAAATGCTCTGTTGAAGGGCTTCAAATTTACTGTTTGCCAGTTCCGGGAACAGCGCCGCGAAGGCGACCAGCAGAATAATCAGCGCCGCAGAAATAAAAAAAACGGGTGGGTTAATTTGGCTCTTGCGAGCCGGTTTTTCAATGCCTTGTTGGCTCATCATTTCGCTCTCATCCCACAGTGAAAATAAGCACGCTAACAATTTTAAAAAGAGTAGTCAGCGAAAAAGAGCGATAATTCTACAACAGAACAAAATGGATCCGGGGAGCAGAAGGCGTATTTACATTTACTTACAGAGCGCGAACCTTTTGTCTGGAGAAAAACCATTAAAATACAATGTGTTGAGTTGTTATGCGGGCAGGGTCATTTAATCACGACTATTTATTATCAGCGCAAAAAAGATCAGCATGATAATTAACCTTGAGGTTAATAAGGTTATTTTGCGTTGACAGATTAGTCATTCTGAATTGATCGTTTTTCGCCCTGCGGCAAAGTAATGACTTAAAAAAAGCGGATTTAATGCAGGCTAAAAATTAAAGGCGGAATATAACTATTAATGGTGTCTGATTCCTCTTACAGCCAATTTACTTAAATAATCAACAGGCCAGGGATAGCGGCATAACCAGTACATATCCAACGTATTTTTAAAATGCAGACAGGGCGGCATCGCTGCCGCCCTGTGAGGCTTATTTTGCCGGTTCCAGCACAAAAATCTTCACCTCCACCACATCCTCTTTGATGTTGGTGCGATGCGTTTCCATATGTGCAGCCTGCTGATGCTGCTCCAGATGGCGCAGAGAATCCCAGTGCTCAACCATAAAGATAGAGTCGGGTGAGTTTTGCTTCCACGGCACCTGAGCCTGATGATCAAGCAACGCCTGGTAGCTGCCGCAACCCTCCTCCTGCAACACCGTTGGTGTCACTTTCTCAATTGCCTGCATAACGGCCGAACGGCGGCCGGGCTTAACGCAAATTTCAGCGATCACGGTGAGCATACTTGTTCCTTAACAGGGTTGTGGTCTGATTAGTTAAGCAAAGATTTCGCTCAGATGTGTCCGATAGCGTGCGATATCGGCAGGAATATCAGGCTGCTTGATCACATCGTTACAGATAAAGGTCGGTAAACCTTCCATGCCCAGAAACTGGTTAGCCTTATGGAAGTGCAGATAAAGACCATCCACGCCCACGCCTTCAAAAAACTGTTCCGGATCGGTAAAGGCCTGTAATGGCGCGTTCCAGGTCAGGGAAAGCATATATTTTTTGCCCTGAAGCAGGCCGCCGGAGCCATATTTTTTGGCGGCGTCCGAACGGGTACGTCCATCGCTGGCGTACAGAGAACCATGCCCTTCGGTAAACACTTCATCAATGTATTTTTTCAGGATCCATGGCTCGCCCATCCACCAGCCCGGCATCTGATAAATCACGGTATCCGCGTCAAGATACTTCTGCACTTCATCTGCCACCACATAGCCATCGTCAACGACGGTGATATCAACCTGATGGCCCGCATCACGTAAAAAAGAGGCGGCAACGTCTGTTAACGTATGGTTCAGTTCTCCTTTGGAGTGGGCAAACGCTTTTCCGGCATCAATGATAAAAATCTTGCTCATACTCTGTACTCTCCAGTTCATGAAATTAATGCCAGTCTACGCGCGAGTGCCGCGCATAAAAATGTGCTATTGATCACAACACTTTTGCTTTCTGCGCAATAATAGGGCGGCAAAGGGTAGGATTTGTCCTCTTTAACCATGAGACCAACAACAATGATAAAAACAGGGATTGCCGCCTTACTGCTGGTGGCGGGCGGCGCCAGCGCTCAGTCACATCTGGACCGGGTGCTGCAAAGCAAAGTGCTGACGGTATGCACCACGGGCGACTACAAGCCTTATACCTTTCTGCGCGCGGATGGACAGTACGAAGGCATCGACGTGGCAATGGCGCAGTCGTTAGCGAAAACGCTGGGGGCAGAGGTGAAGTGGGTGCCAACCACGTGGAAAACGCTAACGCCAGATTTCCTGGCCAAGCAGTGCGATATCGCCCTCGGCGGCGTTTCGGTCACCCTGAAGCGTCAGCAGACCGCCTGGTTCGCCACGCCGCTCGGCACAGATGGAAAAATACCGCTGGTTCGCTGCGCCGATAAGGCGAAATATCGCACCCTTGAGCAGCTCAACAAACCTTCGGTGCGGCTGATTGAACCGGCGGGCGGCACCAACGAGGCGTTTGTGCACAGCCACTTGCCGCAGGCTAACCTGACGCTGTTCCAGGATAACGTCACCATCTTCCAGCAGTTAGTGGATAACAAGGCCGACGTGATGATCACCGACGCCTCTGAAGCGCTGTTCCAGCAGAAGCATTACCCGAAGCTGTGTGCGGTGAACCCAGAGCAGCCGATGCAGTACGGCGAGAAAGCCTACATGCTGCCGCGTGACGACCTTAGCTGGAAGCTCTATGTTGACCAGTGGCTGCATCTGAGCAACGCCACCGGCGAGTATCAGCAGGTTGTCAGCCAGTGGCTGGCCGTCACTAAATAATCAGCAGCAGAGGCGAGACGGAACCGCTTTCTGCCGTTAGCGGGCATCAGGCAAATAGTCCGCGCAGGCGGAGGATCTTTCTGCTCCGCCTGAATCGCCTTTCCCGCCACACTACCCTGTGACAGCACCCGCCCTGATAAGGTACTATCCTCGCCAAACGACCCCGATGTGGCGCGATGGATGCGCCGCGATGTGAGGAATAAAGAGTAATGAGTGACCTGACGCAGGATGGTGCAGAGCGTCGTGCCCTGCATAAGTTTACGGAAGAGGCCTACCTCAACTATTCCATGTACGTCATCATGGACCGCGCGCTGCCCTATATCGGTGACGGCTTAAAACCCGTGCAGCGGCGTATTGTCTATGCCATGTCGGAACTGGGACTGAACAACAGCGCTAAATTCAAGAAATCGGCCCGTACCGTGGGTGACGTGCTGGGTAAATACCATCCTCACGGCGACAGTGCCTGCTACGAAGCGATGGTGCTGATGGCTCAGCCTTTCTCCTATCGTTATCCGCTGGTGGATGGCCAGGGGAACTGGGGCGCACCGGACGATCCTAAATCGTTTGCGGCGATGCGTTATACGGAATCCCGCCTCTCTAAATATGCGGAAGTGCTGCTGGGCGAACTGGGTCAGGGCACCGTTGACTATATTCCCAACTTCGACGGCACGATGCAGGAGCCGAAGATGCTGCCTGCGCGCCTGCCGAACATTCTGCTGAATGGCACCACCGGTATTGCGGTGGGGATGGCAACGGATATTCCGCCGCACAACCTGCGTGAAGTGGCAAAAGCCGCTATCAAACTGATTGATTCGCCAAAGACCACGCTGGATGAGCTGCTGGATATCGTTCAGGGGCCAGATTATCCCACCGAGGCGGAGATCATCACGCCGCGCAACGAAATTCGTAAAATTTACCAGAGCGGACGCGGCTCCGTGCGCATGCGTGCGGTGTGGAAGCGGGAAGATGGCGATGTGGTGATCACCGCGCTGCCGCATCAGGTTTCTGGCGCCCGCGTGCTGGAGCAGATTGCCGCGCAGATGCGCAACAAAAAGCTGCCGATGGTGGAAGATCTGCGCGATGAGTCAAACCACGAAAACCCGACGCGGCTGGTGATTGTGCCGCGCTCCAGCCGCGTGGATATGGACCAGGTGATGAACCACCTGTTCGCCACCACCGATCTGGAAAAAAGCTACCGCATCAACCTTAATATGATCGGCCTGGATAACCGCCCGGCAGTGAAAAACCTGCTGGAGATCCTCAGCGAGTGGTTAGTCTATCGACGTGATACGGTACGCCGCCGTTTGCAGCATCGTCTGGATAAGGTGCTGCGTCGCCTGCATATCCTTGAAGGTTTGTTGGTCGCGTTTCTGAACATCGACGATGTGATCCATATCATTCGCACCGAGGATGAGCCGAAGCCGGTACTGATGTCCCGTTTTGAGCTTAGCGAAACCCAGGCAGAAGCGATCCTTGAACTGAAATTACGTCACCTTGCCAAACTGGAAGAGATGAAAATTCGCGGCGAGCAGGATGAGCTGGCGAAAGAGCGTGATAACTTGCAGGGCATTCTGGCTTCAGAGCGCAAAATGAATACGTTGCTGAAGAAAGAGTTGCAGGCAGACAGCGACACCTATGGCGATGACCGCCGTTCACCGTTGCGTGAACGTGAAGAGGCGAAAGCGATCAGCGAGAGCGAGCTGGTGCCTTCTGAGCCGGTAACTATCGTGCTGTCGCAAATGGGCTGGGTGCGCAGCGCCAAAGGGCACGACATTGACCCTAATGGCCTGAGTTACAAAGCGGGCGACAGCTTCCGTGCGGCTGCCAGAGGCAAAAGCAATCAGCCGGTGGCGTTTATCGACTCCACCGGACGCAGCTATACGCTGGATCCGCTGACGCTGCCTTCGGCAAGAGGGCAGGGCGAGCCGCTGACCGGCAAGCTGACGCCGCCGCCGGGTGCCGTTATGGAGCAGGTGCTGATGGAGGCGGACGACCAGAAATTGTTGATGGCCTCCGATGCGGGTTACGGATTCGTCTGTACCTTTAGCGACCTGGTCTCCCGTAACCGCGCGGGTAAAGCGCTGCTCAGCCTGCCGCAGAACGCCAAAGTGCTGACGCCGATGGCGATCTACCATGATGACGATATGCTGCTGGCGATCACCGCTGCGGGCCGGATGCTGATGTTCCCGGTGGGGGATTTGCCGCAGCTCTCCAAAGGCAAAGGCAACAAGATTATCTCGATCCCATCTGCCCAGGCGGCCTCTGGCGAGGATGCGCTGGTTTGGCTGCTGCTGCTCTCTCCGCAGACTTCCGTCACGCTGCACGTTGGCAAACGTAAGCTGACGCTGAAGCCGGAAGAGTTGCAGAAATTCCGTGCCGAGCGGGGACGCCGCGGTACGCTGTTGCCACGTGGCCTACAGCGTATCGATCGGGTTGAGGTTGACGGCCCGGCCAGGCCTTCAGCGGGTGAGAGCGAAGCGTAACGACAGGCCAGCCGCTACAGAGGCTGGCTAACCCTGTGACAGGCAGTTGTTTCGCTAATTCAGGTATACTTTAACGGTTATCCGGGGACTGGGCCGCAGTCCTGCCTCCGGTCAGGTTGTCAACTGCTCAGCAAACGACGGCCTGCAAAGAGTCTGAAAGCCATAACGAGGAAGTGATGCTCGCAATTATACGTTTTTTTATCGTGGTGATTTATTCCATCCTGGTGTGTGTGTTCGGCTGCATTTATTGTCTTTTCAGCCCGCGTAATCCCCGCCATGTGGCCACCTTTGGCCACCTTTTTGGTAAGCTGTCGACCGTGTTTGGTTTGAAGGTAGAGCTGCGTCGGCCTGAAGGGGCAGATAACTACCCCAACGCTATCTACATCGCCAATCACCAGAATAATTACGACATGATTACCGCAGCCAAAATTGTTCAGCCCACCACGGTAACCGTGGGCAAGAAAACCCTGCTGTGGGTGCCCTTTTTTGGTTTGCTCTACTGGCTGACCGGCAACTTACTGATAGACCGGGATAACCGCGCAAAAGCGCACGGCACCATTGGCGAACTGGTTGAACAGTTTAAAAAGAAGAAGATCTCGTTCCTGATGTTTCCTGAAGGGACGCGCAGTCGTGGCCGTGGCCTGTTGCCGTTCAAAACCGGCGCTTTTCATGCCGCTATGGCAGCCGGCGTGCCGATCATTCCTATCGTAGTCTCTAATACGCATGACAAAATAAAACTTAACCGTTTTAACAATGGTCATGTGATTATTGAAATGCTGCCGCCGATCGATACGGCAGCATTTGCCGATCAGTCGGTGCGTAAGCTGGCTACCCATTGTCGTGAATTAATGATGGCGAAGCTGGAAGCGCTCAACGCAGAAGTGGCCGAACGCGAAGCGGCAGATAAAAAATAGTATTCGCCGGTGGTCTGACCGGCAAAACCAGCACTCCTTACAATCATAAAAAAATGGATAGCAGTCCGGCAACCGGGCTGCGTTTTACCTTACGGAGTTTTTATGTCATTCAGTCGACGTCAGTTTCTTCAGGCTTCGGGGATCGCGCTTTGCGCGGGGTCATTGCCGATTGATGCGCTTGCCGCCGGGCCGGGTATCCCCTTGCCGGTTCCGCCGCTGGTGGAGTCACGTCGTGGACAGCCTATTTTTCTGACGTTGCAGCGCAGCCACTGGTCCTTCACCGGCGAAGGCAATAAAGCGCAGGTCTGGGGCATAAACGGCCTCTATTTAGGGCCTACGGTGCGGGTCTGGAGCGGCGATGACGTGAAGCTGATTTACAGCAACCGGCTGAACGAACCCGTGGCGATGACCATCAGCGGCCTTCAGGTTCCGGGCGCACTCTCCGGCGGTGCGCCAAGAATGATGTCGCCAGGGGTGGACTGGTCACCCGTGCTGCCCATCCGTCAGGCGGCGGCAACCTGCTGGTATCATGCCAACACGCCAAACCGCATGGGGCCGCATGTCTATAATGGCCTGGCGGGGATGTGGATGGTAGAAGATGAAGTCAGCAAGGCGCTGCCGGTGCCCAATCATTACGGGGTGGATGACTTCCCGTTGATTATTCAGGACAAACGCCTCGATAATTTCGGCGCGCCGCAGTATGACCCGCCCGGCAGCGGTGGCTTTGTAGGGGATACGCTGTTGGTGAACGGTGTGCAAAACCCGTTTGTTGAAGTTTCGCGCGGCTGGGTGCGCCTGCGCCTGCTTAATGCCTCTAACTCGCGCCGTTATCAGCTGCAAATGAGCGACAACCGTCCCTTTAACGTTATCGCCAGCGATCAGGGCTTCTTACCCGCCCCGGTCGCGGTGAATCAGCTCTCGCTGGCACCGGGCGAACGGCGGGAAATTCTGGTGGATATGAGCCAGGGCGATGAAGTCTCTATCACCGCAGGGATGGCGGCAGGGATTGTCGATCGTCTGCGCGGCCTGTTTGAGCCTTCCAGCATTCTTACCTCTACCCTGATCCTGACGCTTCGTCCCACCGGGCTGCTGCCGCTGGTGACCGATAATCTGCCGATGCGTTTGCTGGCAGATCAGGTCATTGATGGCAGTATCAGCCGGACGCGTGAATTCAGTCTGGGCGACTCGTTGCCGGGGATTAATGGCGCGCTGTGGGACATGGAACGCATCGACATCCAGGCGCAGCAGGGCACTTATGAACGCTGGATAATTCATGCAGATCTGCCGCAATCCTTCCATATTCAGGGCGTGATGTTCCTGATCAAGAATGTGAACGGCGCGCAGCCGATGGCGGAAGATCGTGGCTGGAAAGATACTGTCTGGGTGGATGGCACGGTGGAGCTGTTTGTCTCCTTTACGCAATCTTCTGCCGACCATTTCCCCTTTATCTATTTCAGTCAGACGCTGGAGATGGCCGATCGCGGCTCTGTGGGGCAGCTGCTGGTTCAGCCTGCACTCTGAGGAGGGACGGGTATGAAGAGACGCGAGAAAGAGAGTCAGCTTCTCTGATAAGAAGCTGAGAGAAGGGGCAGACAGCCTGCCCCTGAAAGAGAGATCAGTTCAGCTCTTCCGGATTCGGCCCCAGACGGTTACCTTTGTCCAGCGAGGCAATATCGCTGATTTCCGGTTTTTCCAGACGGAAGTCAAACACCTTGAAGTTCTCTTCAATACGCGATGGCGTGACCGATTTCGGGATCACTATCAGTCCGCTGTCCAGATGCCAGCGAATCACGATCTGGGCTGGGGTTTTGCCATATTTTTTGGCCAGGTTTTTAATGATCTCCTGATCAAATACCCCTTTTCCGCCCTGCGCCAGCGGGCTCCAGGATTCAGTCTGGATCTGATGCATGGCATTCCACGCATGCAGCGTGCGCTGCTGGAACATGGGATGAAGCTCAATCTGATTGATTACCGGGCTGACGCCCGTCTCATCCAGCAGACGCTTAAGATGGGTTTCCTGGAAATTACAGACGCCGATGCTTTTGGTCAGCCCCTGTTTTTGCAGTTCAATCATCCCTTTCCAGGCTTCAACAAAGTTATCTTTTGCCGGACATGGCCAGTGCATCAGGTAGAGATCTACACTCTCCAGCTGCAATTTTTTCAGGCTGGTCTCCATCGCCTGCTCTGCATTAAGCTGATCGTCATTCCACAGCTTAGTGGTAACAAAAATGTCATCGCGGGCAATATCCGTTTCCTGCAACGCCTGACCAATACCTTCTTCGTTTTTATAAATCGCGGCGGTATCAATAGAGCGATAGCCTACCTCCAGCGCTTTCACTGCGGCTTTACGCGCGTCATCAACGGTGGCCTGCCAGACGCCAAGCCCAAGCTGCGGCATCATGTTGCCATCGTGGAGTTTGATTATTGGTTGATCTGCCATGATATCTCCTTTGCAACGAATGAACCGGCACCTCTGTACCGGTTAGTGAAACTAAGTCTAGTTGAGATTGCCGTACAGCCTGGAAAATCTTGTCAGCAGAGGAGGGGAACGGCACTGCCATTCTGGCTTTCGCCATTGCTAAAGTTCGCCCGCCCACCCGCTACGTGCTTGCCCAAACCTCCAGAACACTGGAGAATAGTGGCCTGATTCGGCAGGATAATATTCAGAAACTTCTGAGTGGGAGAAGAGAACATGGATCGCAACGCACTTTGTACGCAGCTGGCCAGGCAGGTGGTGCATATGGTGACCTCCGGGGCTTCGCCTCTCGCCTCTCTGCCAGACGTTCGTCTGATTTATGCCGATCGGCCCAGCGGACGCACGCCTGTTCTCTACTCATCCGGCATCGTAATCCTGTTTCAGGGACACAAAACCGGCTATCTGGGAAACCATGTGTTCAACTACGATGCCACGGAATATCTGATGCTCACCGTGCCGCTCGCCGTGGAGTGTGAAACCTTTGCCACGCCGGAAGCGCCGCTGGCGGGGATCCTGCTCAATGTTGATCCGGTAAAGCTACAGGATTTACTGATCGATATCGGTGACGACGAGAGCTTCCATCCGCAGCCGCAAACGCGGGGGATCCACTCCTCGCCGCTGACGGAAGAGATGCTCTGCGCGGCGGAACGGCTGCTGGATGTGCTGGCGAACCCGCGGGATGCGCGGGTGCTGGGGCCGCAAATTGTACGGGAGATGCTTTACCATGTGCTGATGGGGCCTTGCGGCGGCGCGCTGATGGCGTTAGTCAGTCGGCATACGCAGTTCAGCCAGATAGCCCGTGCGCTGCGGCGTATTGAGCATCACTATACGGATAACCTGAGCGTTGACCTGCTGGCCGCCGAGGTCAACATGAGTGTCTCTGCGTTCCACCATAACTTTAAGGCTGTCACCAGTACCTCGCCGTTGCAGTATCTGAAAAGTTACCGGCTGCACCAGGCACGCATGCTGATGCTGCACGAAGGGTTAAAAGCCAGCGCGGCGGCGATGCGGGTAGGTTATGAGAGCGCTTCGCAGTTCTCGCGGGAATTTAAGCGCTATTTTGGCGTTACGCCGGGTGAAGAGGCGATGCGGATGCGTCAGTCGGGATAGTTATCAGGCCGGACAATCCGGCCTGTTTTATGCCGATTTTTTGCGCCTGAAAACCAGCAGCAGGCTGCCAAAGAGTCCGGCGCAGAGCAGCACCAGCGGCAGGATCATCAAAATGGCCATCACCTGATCTTCATGGCGTTTAATAAAGGGCACCTGGCTGATGGCATAGCCCAGCGAGACCAGAATGCCGACCCACAGGGCGCCACTCAGCCAGTTGAACAGCTGAAAACGGCCATTCTTGAGGCCAGAAATCCCCGCCATGGTAGGCAGAATAGTGCGGACAAAGGCGAGAAAACGGCCAACGAGCAGCGCCATTAACCCGTGGCGGTGGAACAGATTCCAGGCGCGCTGGTGGTACTGCGCCGGAAGGTGCATCAGCCAGCTTTTTACCAGGCGGGTATTGCCCAGCCAGCGGCCCTGCAAATAGCTCAGCCAGCAGCCCAGGCTTGCTGCCAGCGTCAGAATGAGCAGAGTCGGAATAAACTCCATCACCCCTTTTGCAATCATCGCCCCCGCCAGCAGCAACAGGCTGTCGCCAGGCAGAAACGAGGCTGGCAGCAGGCCATTTTCCAGCAGCAGAGTAGTGAACATGATCCCATAGACAATCCAAATGACATCCGGATTGGCCAGCGCCGCAAAATCCTGATGCCACAGCGCCTGAACAATCTCGTGCAATACACCCATTTCATTTCCTGTTTACTGCGGTTATCTGTCGATTGTACGCGCAAAAATCCCGCCACACCTTGATCGCAGGCGCGGATGCCGCGCCGTTGAACTTCTGTTTAGCTTATCTGACCGGCAAGGCGATCAAAGCCTGCGGCCAGATCCTCAAGTAAATCGTCGACGTTTTCCAGGCCAATATGCAAACGTACCAGCGTACCGGTGAACGCCACCCCCGTTGCTGGCCGGATTGCCGCCAGTTCTTCTGGCTGATTGGCCAGAATTAATGACTCATAGCCGCCCCAGGAGTAGGCCATGCTGAAATGCTCAAAGTGGTCGAGATAGTCAGCCAGCTGCCTGTCGGTCAGCCGCGCCTTCAGGACAAAAGAGAACAGGCCGCTGCTGCCGGTAAAATCCCGTTGCCAGAAAGCATGCCCTTTACATTGCGGCAGAGCAGGGTGGTTAACTACGGCCACTTCCGGGCGGTCGGCCAGCCAGTTTGCCACTTTAATGCTGCTCACTTCATGCTGACGAAGACGGACCGCCAGCGTTCTCAGCCCCCTGCTGGCCATATAGGCAGTATCCGCATCGACCATCTGCCCCATCAGATAGGAGTTTTCACGCAGCTGCGGCCAGCAGCGCTCGTTGGCGACCGCTGTACCAATCATCGCATCTGAGTGACCAATCAGATATTTGGTGCCAGCCTGAATGGAGATATCGATGCCAAACTCCAGTGCACGGAACAGGATCCCTGCCGCCCAGGTGTTATCGATCATGATCACGGCATCTGGAGCTTTGCTGCGAACGGCGGCCACGATCGCCGGGATATCCTGCACCTCCATAGTGATGGAAGCGGGGGACTCCAGGAACACGACGCGAGTAGTGGGCTGCACCAGTTCGGCAATTTCCGCCCCCAGGCAATGATCGAACCAGGTGGTTGAGACGTTCATTTTGCTGAGGATTTTAGTACAAAAATCCTGAGTTGGCTCATAGACAGAGCCAGCCATCAGCACGTTGTCGCCCGCCGAGACGAAAGCCAGGATTGCATTGGCTACCGCTGCCGCGCCACAGGGATAAAGAGCACAGCCTGCGCCGCCTTCCAGTTCCGTCATCGCTTCCTGTAGGGAAAAGTGCGTCAGGGTGCCCCGGCGACCATAAAAAAGCTCGCCATCGGCACGGCCAGCCGTGCAGCGTTTTTTCTCTGCCACGCTGTCAAATACCAGCGAAGAGGCACGCTGGATCACGCTGTTTACGGATCCCTGGGTGTAACGTTTACTGCGCCCGGCGGCAATCAGCGCCGTTTCAATTTTTTTACTGGTCATCAGAAAGCTCTGTCTGCAAATAGCGGGATTTTCTTAACGTTAACACGCCAGGCGCCAGCGGGACATTGCGGGAAGGAGAGAGTGAGAAAGATTCAGTAAAAAGCGCCCTGGAATGCGGTAAATCAGTAAATGTGCAAAAAATGTTACCCGGAAAGTAAATAGTAATGATAACCACTATCAATTCAGCACTGATTTGGTATGATCCGCACTGGTTTTTTTTACCCGTTAATGACGTTGGAGACAGAGCGTGACCAATAATTTGATGCAGACGGATCTCTCCGTCTGGGGCATGTACCAGCATGCGGACATCGTAGTAAAAGTGGTGATGATCGGTTTGCTGCTGGCGTCGGTCGTGACCTGGGCAATCTTCTTCAGCAAAAGCGCTGAACTGAGCGCGGCTAAGCGCCGCCTCAAGCGCGAGCAGCAGGCGCTGGCTGGCGCTCGCTCGCTGAAAGAAGCGGCTGAAACCTGCGCCACCTTTAAGGCCAACAGCCTGACCACCCGGCTGTTACAGGAAGCGGAAAACGAGCTGGAGCTTTCTGCCGGTTCAGATGACAATGACGGCATCAAAGAGCGTACCTCTTTCCGTCTTGAGCGTCGTGTTGCCTTCTTCAGCCGTCATGCTGGCCGCGGTAACGGATTCCTGGCGACCATTGGCGCCATCGCGCCGTTTGTCGGGCTGTTTGGTACGGTCTGGGGCATCATGAACAGCTTTATCGGTATTGCACAGACGCAGACCACTAACCTGGCCGTTGTGGCGCCGGGCATCGCCGAGGCGCTTCTCGCGACGGCTATTGGTCTGATTGCGGCTATCCCTGCGGTGGTTATCTACAATATCTTTGCCCGTATGATCGGCAACTACAAAGCTTCCATGGGCGATGTCGCGGCTCAGATTATGCTGCTGCAAAGCCGCGATCTGGACCTGGCTGCCGGCGGCGCGCAACGTGCGCCAGCACAGAAACTGCGGGTAGGATAAGCACCATGGCTATGCGATTTAATGAAGATCTTGAAAGCAACGGCGAAATGCATGAGATCAACGTCACGCCGTTTATTGACGTGATGCTGGTGCTGCTGATTATCTTTATGGTCGCCGCGCCGCTGGCTACCGTTGACGTTCGTGTTAACCTGCCTGCCTCTTCCAGCGCCCCTCAGCCGCGCCCTGAAAAGCCGGTCTATCTCTCTATCAAAGCGGACAAGCAGCTCTTCATTGGTAACAATGCGGTGACGCCAGAAACGCTGGTAGAGACGCTGAATGGGCAGACGGAAGGGAAAAAGGAGACCACCATTTTCTTCCAGGCCGATAAGTCAGTGGATTACGAAACGCTGATGGGCGTGATGGATAAGCTGCGTCAGGCGGGCTATCTGAAGATTGGACTGATGGGAATGGAAACCGCCGGGAAGTAATTCTCGTCTGTTGAAGAAGGGGCCGGTATGCAGATACCGGCCCCTTTTTTTATTACATCTGCACTGCCGTAGCACCGCTCTGTTTTGTCTGATACTGCTGGATCAGGCGTTTGATGATCATCGTGCCAATCAGACCGCATACGGCGGCAAAGGTCAGCCAGACACCGGGCATCGCTTTATCCCCCGTGGCGTGGATCAGATAGCTGGAAATCGCTGGCGTAAAGCCGCCGAACAGCGCCGTCGCCAGACTGTAAGCCAGGGAAAAACCGGTAGCCCGGACTTCAGCTGGCATCACCTCCGCCAGGTAGACCACCATCGCGCCGTTGTAGCTGGCGTAGAGGAAGGAGAGCCACAGCTCAGCTTCCAGCAGGTGCGAAAAGGTTGGGGAACCTACCAGCCAGTGCAGTACCGGCCAGGCGGTGGCAATCATCAGCAAAGTAAAGAGGATCAGAAGCGGACGGCGACCAAAGCGATCTGACATTGCGCCCATCACCGGCAGCCAGAACAGATTAGAAATCCCTACGCATAGCGTGACGAAGAAACTCTGCTTGTCGCTCATCATCAGTACGGTTTTACCAAAGGTAGGCGTGAACGCGGTGATCATATAGAACATCACCGTGGTGGTGACGACCATCAGCATACCTGCCAGCACCAGCGCCCAGTTGCTGGCAACAGAACGGACAATCTCTCTCATAGAGGGATGGACTTTACGCTGGCTGAACGCTTCCGTCTCTTCCAGCATGCTGCGGATCCAGAACAGGAAGGGCACGATCAGACAGCCGATCACAAACGGAATACGCCAGCCCCATTCGGTGACCTGATCTTTTGCCAGCAGATGGTTCAGCGCCAGCCCCAGCAGGGCGGCAAAAATCACCGCAACTTGCTGGCTGCCGGACTGCCAGCTGACAAAAAAGCCTTTGCGGTTCTCTGGCGCAATCTCAGCGAGATAGACCGACACGCCACCGAGTTCGACGCCAGCAGAGAAGCCCTGGAGCAAGCGGCCCAGCAGGATCAGGATGGGTGCAGCGGCTCCCAGCGTGGCATAGCCAGGCACCAGCGCAATAGTTAACGTACCCATAGCCATCAAACCCAGCGTCAACAGCAATCCTTTACGGCGACCATGATGGTCAATGTAAGCGCCGAGCACGATGGCACCGAGAGGCCGCATCAGGAAGCCGGCACCAAACGTCATCAGCGTCAGCATCAGCGAGGCAAAAGGGTCATCGCCGGGGAAGAAGGTTTTGGCGATGGCGGTAGCGTAGTAGCCAAATACCATGAAATCGAACATCTCCAGGAAGTTACCGCTGGTTACGTTGAAGATGGTTCTGGCAGAGCTTTGTGGTTTCTTTTGTGGCGTGGAGGGAAAAGTCACGGCAGTTCATCCTTTAGGGTTTTCTCCCGTTTTAGCCTGCCGCCAGGGGTTTTAATGTGATGCCGATCACTCTTAAGCCTGAGATGCGGATACCTATTCGTAACAAATAATTAACAATGTGATTGGATGGCTGCACTCAGCCACCAGCAATAAACGGGGTTCCGCAGGGCTGTGCTGAGCAGAAAGAGGTCAGGCCCCTTTCTGCCGGGCTGGTTAAAACGAGAGATCCACAACCACGCTGTCGCTGTAGCTGCCTGCCACGGGCGTGCTCTGCGTGGTGAGTATTTGCGCCGTGTAGTTAAACGTGCGCGTCAGGCCATCCGTACTGATGCTGTTAGCGCCGCTACTGGAGGCTCTCTCTGTGCCGGTGGGGCCCCAGCGGGAGGTGGTGGCGCTTTTATAGATCTCATAGGCCAGCAGGTTGCTGCCGCTGGCCATATAGCGCTGCGCGCCTACCGCGTGGCTGCCGTTGCTTATCCCTACGGTGTAGGTGCTGCCTTTGGTGCAGATAACATTGATGGATTGCGAAACGGTATTAAAGCTGCTGACCAGCGGTGCGCTGCCAAAGCTGATATTGGGGGCGGTGATAGTGGTGCAGTCGTTAGTAACGATAAGCGTGGTGGTGATGGGAACCGTGCCAGACCCTGACTGTTGACTCCCCAACAAACATAATCCTAACGCGCCGATGCCCGTACAGATGTTGTAGTTCACCAGAATATTCAGCGTGACGGTATAAGTTCCGGCGGCCACAACCTGACCGGGAACCGTTCTGAGATAGAGGGGAATAGAGAAGTTTTGCCCTCCGCCCAGCCCTAAAAGATTAAGTAATTGCGCCTGACTGTAGGTTGTGGCCGTGCCGCCAACCGACAGCTCGTTGCTGCATGCAGTATTAGTACAAACCTTTACCGGGATCGCGTCCGTGCCGGTACTGATAATCTTCAGCGTGCCCCGCGTTCCGCTGAAGAAGGTGGCGCTTGCCAGCTGGAGCCTGACATAATCTGTTGAGAGCAGGGAAAGCACGCTGCCCGCGCCGCAGTTCACCAGCACGTTGGCGGTAGTGGCGCTGGCGCTGGTGTTAATGGCAAAGGAGCTTGCGGTGCCAAAACTTGCCGTCGCGGAGGGGAGCGTACAGGCCGCCCGACCCGGCAAGGTAAAGGCCATTAACAGCAGCAACAGCAGGCCGGAGAGCAATTTTTTCATGGTGGCGTTCCTGAAGAGGGATCGGGAGAGAGAGAACAGGTCAGGGGACCGTAAGTTTCCAGCGATTTCGGGCGTCCACCGGGCACGGTCAGCGCCGCCTCACAGTGGCGGCCATCCGGCGTTTCAGCCCTGAACGGATTCTGGCTGGAGAGATTTTCCATCCAGGCCAGACCATCCCAGCCGACATATTCGGTCGCCTGACCCTCACGGATAATCTGCGTGGAGACCGGCAGCGGCTGACCGTTCTGATCGTGCAGGATCACGCTGGCGGCACGCAGAGGCTCCACCGGGAAGTGCAGCAGATAGCCACTGTCGCGCTTAACCGCAAAGCGCTGCTCAACGTGTGAGGTGGTCATATCGGCAGGCAGATCCAGCGTATCGATATCATATTTGGCCGGATACCAGGAGCTGATGCCCGGCACCAGCAGATAGCCCTTATCATCCGTATGGCCCATCAGCTGGTTTTCATAGCGAACTTTTATATTGGGGTAATCCGTTTTCACCAGCACGAAGGCGTCGGTGACCTGATTAGCCGCAAACAGGCTGCCATCCATCAGCACCACCGAGCCGGTAATATCGGCCCATTCGGTACTGTATTCATCGTCGCCATAAAAGCCCGCCGAGGTTTCGATATTATTATTCCGCCAGCTCAGGCTGCCCTGACGATAATCGCTGCCACTGCTCTGATTCGCCCAGGAGGCATCCCAGGCCAGCCCGCCCTGAGAAGGCATCGCGCGGGAAGCCGTGATGCGTTGGGACGTGCCGCCCCGCTGATCCCGCTCCAGGCTGACGCTGGCGGTGCCCAGATCGCTGAAGGGGATCAGTAACGAAATAGCTCCTGACCATTCGCCCTGCTGCTGGTCACGGCTGGCGGAGAGATAGAGGCTGCTGTTGCCCCACAGGTTTTTGCTCCAGGAGAGATTCCACAGCTGCGTGCGGTCGCCGGTGCCGCTGGTAATATCGATAAAGGCCGCGCCGAGACTGCCGTACTGATTCAGTGAGAGGCTGGCGCTGTACTGGGCGCTGCGACGGCTTAGCGTATATTCCGTTCCGGCCACGCCGCTATTCCTGTCGCCATACAGCGCCAGATTACCGAACCCTGCGGAGCGCACGATATGCTGCGTGCCGACGCTGAAGCGACTGTTGTTGTACTGATAGCCCCAGCTGTACTGGTTGCCATGCTCGCCCTGCATCTGGCTTTGCGTTAAAGCTGCATTAATGACCCCCAGCGAGCCGATGCGTAACTGGCCTCCGGCTCCCCCCAGCGCCAGCGACTCTGCCCCTTCGGCATGACTCTCCAGCGTCAGCCAGTCATTCAGGCCATAACGATAAGAGCCGCTGACCGCCCCCGCGCCATAGTCAAAATTCTTTAAGCCATAATTTTCACGCAGGGCGCCCGCCGAAAAAGAGAAGTCAGAGAGGCCTGGCTTGAGGAGTTCGCTGGATACGTAAAACGGCAACGTGGTGGAAACCCGACGGCCTACGGCATCCGTCGTGACCACCACCGCATTGCCCGCACCGTTAACAAAAGGCATATTGGTCAGCGACCAGGGGCCAGGCTGAACGCTGTTGGTGCTGTTTTTGTAGCCATTGACAAACAGGTCTACGGTGGAGGGCACCGCCGCCTGCCCGGAAAATGAGGGCAGGGGATAGGTGATCAGATCGGGGCGTATTGAAAAGTCCCGCCCAATCCGGACTCCGCCCAGCCTGACGCTGTTACTCCAGGAGAGCGAGTCGGTGGTCAGGTCTCCCACCCGCCAGCTCAGGGAGTGGTTCTCGTTCTGATTGCTCCACCAGGTGTCATAACGCAGATACCCCTCATCCTGAGCGCCGGGCGTACCGGAAAGCTGCTCCTGATAAACCCCATTAGTAGCAAACTGCCCCTGGTTGCCAAACAGGCGGAATTCGTTCCAGGCGGAAAGCCGCGTGCCGCTGGCGGAGGTATGGCTGGTATAGAGATCGTAATTGAACAGCGCGCCAGGCGTGGTTCTGCCGGGATAGCGTGGGCCATTACTCTCTTTGCTGGTCAGCGTCTGCTTTGGCAGCCAGGCTGGCGGTACGGTCAGCAAAATACGTTGCCGGCTCTGATCATACACGGCCTTTACCTCCGCCATCGTGGAGACATCCATCATTGATGAGGTGATTCTGGCAGTGGGGATCCCGGCGCGTTGCAGATCGCCCGCCCGCAGCAGATAGTGGTTGTCCCGAAACTCAACCGGCACCACCTGCCCGCTATCCTGGTCGTTCACCACTAACCCCAGCATATACTGCTGCTGCTGTTGTCCCGGCGTATTCTGTTGCGGTGGCGGCGGTAAAGAGGAATAGGTTTCCGCGCTGCCTGTCACAGGGAGCAGGCAGCTTAAAACGCCGGTAACGGCCAGGGAGCAGCGTCCAACAGACGCAAAGCTTCGCCTGCTCATGGCTTAGTGTGAAGAACCGGTGCTATGCCAGCTTTTATTATTTTCCAGCTGTGCGCTCAGTTCAGAGCGGTTGGAAACCGGGAAATTAACAGGGAAAATATTGCTGGAGTTCGACAGTACGTAGCCAAACAGGCTGTCAGAGAGCTGCCTTCCTCCTAATGAAACCTTGCTCAGCCTTGCATGTCCTGAGCCGCTGTTGGTGATTTTAATGGCCGAACGGCCGCCCTGATTAACCACTTCCCAGCTGAGTTTGGGGCTGGCTGAATCCGCACTCAGCCCCTGGCCATAAGTAAAAAGCGGAACCGAATAACGCATCTGGAAGTTGAGACCAGCCTGGTCTTTGCCCGGCGTCTGCGGCGTCGGGATCTCATCCAGCAACACCCGGTAGGCCACTTCCCGGCCCGGCGGCGGCGGCGATTGATTTATCAGACGAACCAGCTGCTTCTGGCCCGGCTCAATCCTGACCAGCGGCGGGCTGGCCACCACGGTTTGCTGAGTCTGATACTGCTCCTGACCGTTCACCTGTTGCCAGGTGAATATCCTTACCTGCATCAGCGTGGTGGCTTCACCGCGGTTTTCCAGCCACAGCTCAGTGGCTTTATCGCCGCTGTGGATTTTCGGGTCAATGGGCCAGATAAGCACGGAGTTCCCCGCCCTGGCCGGAGTGAGAATTACCCAGGCGAGCAGCCCGAAAAGCAGGCCACTAAGAAGTCGCATCTTCATGATTCAGTCCTTTTCAAATCCCTGTTTTACCAACTCAGCGTCACGGTTAGCGTGTCGCTGTAAGTCCCGGCCCGGTTAACTCCGCTTAGCTGCAAAAGACCGTAAATGGGCAGGGTAATGTTATTCGCATTGCTGTAGGTCAGCGCCAGATTCTGGTTGACCGGAATGACACTCGCCGCGCTGTGCGTGGCGCTGGTATAGAGCGTATAGGCGACCAGATCGCTGTTATTCGCTACTTTCAGATTGCGGCTGGTGCCGTAGTTGCCGCCGCCGTTGATGCTCATGTTCAGGGTTGTGCCGGGAGTACAGGCCAGATTAATGGTGGAGCTTTGAACATAACTGGCGCTGACTGAACGGCTGCCTACACCGGGTTGGGTGCCGAAATCCAGCGAGCCAAACACCCCGGTATTTGTTCCGGAAACCAGACAACCATTCACAACGGTGGCGCTTACCTGAAAGGTTTGCGTGGGCAGCGACCAGCCCGGATAAGAGATGCAGAGCATCATCAGGCCCAGCGCGCCCCTCACCCTCCCTGGTCGCATTCCCCATTCCGTCACGTTATATTCTCTGCCTTTTCAGTCAGTAATTGACGGCGACGTTAATGGTGTCCGTGTAGGTACCAGCCGGAATAGCGGCATTGAAGCCCCCGCCAGTGATACGGCCATAGATGGGATAGTTATCGCCATTCACCGGATCTGTCGTGCCGGTGTTGGCCAGGTTGGTGTTGTTGGCAATAGGCGTGGTGTAGGAGGTTGTGCCGTACAGGGTATAGGCAATACCTTGCGTGGCGTCGCTGCCTAATACCAGATAACGAGGCTGTGCGGTGACGGCGCCAAACACCGTGGCCGGTGCGGCATTGCTGCTGGTAAGCTGAACATTATAAGTCTGCCCGGTAGTACAGCGGACAAAAATACCGTTTCCCAGCGAACCGACAAGAGTGGCATTCAGCGTATCGAAGGTCGCGGCGCTGCTACCAAAGTCTAAGGTACCGAAGTTGACGCCGGTGGTGGCAGACTGGCCATTCACCAGGCAGCCCGTAGTAAGCACCAGACGGGCGTTAATAGTTCCCGTGGTGGTGGCGGCAAAGCCAGAAGAGACTACGCCGAGGCTCAGGCCACAGCCCAGCAGAAAAAGCTTCATTTTCATAACCAATCCTTACTGATTAGACAGATGAACGTGCTTTTTCGCCTGATGTGAAATTAATATAAGTGGGGCTAAATTAAACAGCTAAAATAATCGATCTCTATCACACTAAATGGCTTTGCCGGGGCTTCAGACATTTGAATTAACAGTTTAGTCTTATTTTTCTTTACTATAGATCAGCATGGACCTTACAGAGAAGCGAAACGCAAAAATAAAGCTTATGAATTACTGAAAAAAAAGCAAAATGGTCGGCAAGCCTGCATTCATCGGTCATAAGGATTAAATTGAGAGTAATCTTATTTAAGACTTCTTAAAAAAAAGAGGCGATGCTATGTTCGTGCGCAGATGTCAGTAAGTGGTAAACGATATAAATGGCAGGGATATCATTTTGTTAACCGGATTTATTATCACGGCCTGTTGGCTTTATTTTTGAGAGCGTAAAGTTGGCTGTTCTTTAGCCGATACCGTGATCGTTGAAGGCGGATTTTTTCAGCAGTTTTGTTTAACTACACGGCGCCAGAGATGGCATCAGCACCCGAGATTTTCCTATGCTTATGAGCTCCTACGACCAGCTGCTGGTCATCGTATCCATTTTTGTTGCCTTCCTGGCTTCCTACACCGCGCTGGATATGGCGGGCAGGGTAGCCACCTCTACGGGCAAAGTTGCTCAAATCTGGCTTATCGGCGGCGGATTCGCTATGGGTGTTGGCATCTGGTCGATGCATTTTATCGGCATGCTGGCAATGAATATGGCAATGGTGATGAGTTACGATCCCACCTTAACCCTTGTCTCAATGGTGATTGCCGTGGCGGCCTCTATCTTTGCGCTGTGGATTGTCTGTTATGGCGAGTTACCGCTTCACCGGCTGATGATTGGGGCACTGGTTCTGGGGGGTGGCGTTGTCGCCATGCACTATACCGGCATGGCTGCACTGATGTTTGAGCCGGGTATCGTCTGGAACTGGAACTGGATCATCCTTTCGGTGGTGATTGCCCTGGTCGCCTCCACCGCAGCATTATGGCTGGCGTTTAAGCTTCGTCAGGGTGGCAGCAGGCTGGCCCTGTTGCGCGCTGGCGCGGCGATGGTGATGGGCGCGGCGATTGCAGGGATGCACTACACCGGTATGGCTGCGGCGTCATTCCCCATGGGGAGCCAGGCAACGGAAATGGGGGTTAACAGTAACTGGCTGGCGGTAGTGGTGGTGGTGGTCACGCTGTCGATTCTGGGTATCACGCTGGTTGTCTCCACGCTGGATGCGCGGCTACAGGCGCGGACATCGGTGCTGGCTTCCTCGCTGGCTGATGCTAACCGTGAGCTGGCGCAGCTGGCGCTTCACGATAATCTTACCCGTCTGCCAAACCGGATCCTGCTGGAAGACCGGCTTGACCAGGCGATGAGTAAAGCCTTGCGGGAAGGCACCTCGTTTGCGTTGATGTTTATGGATCTTGACGGCTTTAAGGCGGTAAATGACGCTTTTGGTCACCATATTGGCGACAATCTGCTGGTCGCCGTCACCGACAGGATGAAAAATCTGCTGACAGGGCATCATACGCTGGCCAGGCTTGGCGGTGATGAGTTTGTGCTGCTGGTGGAGATCAACGACCCCAACGATGCAGCCAGCGCGGCTGACATGCTGGTGAAAGCTATCGACAGGCCGTTTGTTATCTCCCGCTATGAGCTGGTGGTGTCGCTGAGTATAGGCATTGCCGTCTTCCCCGGTGATGGCGAAGATGAACGCGAGCTGATGTTCAATGCCGATGCGGCGATGTACCACACCAAAAATAATGGCCGTAATGGCTACAGCTTTTTCCAGCCCTCAATGAACACCCTTGCGCAGAACCAGCTTCAGCTGATTAACGATCTCTGGGCTGCGCAGGAGCATAACGAACTGCGTCTGTTCTATCAGCCAAAATTCTCTGCACCGCAGGGGTCAATTGTCGGCTTTGAAGCGCTCATTCGCTGGGAGCATCCGCAGCGCGGCCTGCTGACCCCGGACGTGTTTCTGCCGATTGCTGAGAAAACCGGTCTGATTGTCAGCATTGGGAACTGGGTGATCAATGAAGCTTGCCGCCAGCTGCGTGTCTGGCATCTACAGGGCAACCCGCACTGGTCGGTAGCGGTTAACCTCTCCGCGCTACAGTTTGAGCAACAAGGGCTGGTAGAGACGGTGGTGAAGGCGCTGGAGACCCACCATATTCCTGCGGAATTGCTGACGCTGGAGGTGACCGAGACCACCGCCATGCGCGACCCGGATGAGAGCATTCGTATTCTTACCCAGCTTACCGACCTGGGCGTGAAGGCTTCTATTGATGATTTCGGCACCGGCTACTCAAGCCTGTTGTACCTGAAACGTCTGCCGGCAAGCGAGCTGAAGATTGACCGGGCTTTTGTGAACGAACTGCAAGCGCACAGTGAAGATGCCACCATTGTCACCGCCATTGTTGCCCTGGCGCAGACGCTGAATCTGAAAGTGGTTGCCGAAGGGGTGGAAACGCTGGAGCAGCAGGCTTTTCTGACCAGTCTGGGCTGCAATTCGCTACAGGGTTATCTGCTGGGGAAGCCGATCCCGCCCGATCAGGTTCCTGGCCTGAAGCACTACGTCGGTGGCACGGAGAGGGAAGTACTGCCTTCGCTTAAAAAAGAGCAGGCAGCGTCGGTGCCGGGCGCTGTTTAATCTGCCGCATCGCACCTATAATAGTCGCTGGATACCCGACCTGGATGTGTAACAGTTTTGGCTAAATACCAGCAGCTTATCGATCGGCTCCAGCAGCAGATTTCTCAGGAAATCTGGCTGCCAGGGGAAAAACTGCCCTCCCTGCGTGAGCAGGTGGCCCTGAGCGGCATGAGCCTGATGACGGTGATGCACGCCTATCAGGTGCTGGAGAGCCAGGGCTGGATCCAGTCCCGTCCGCAGTCGGGCTACTACGTTGCTCCGCGTGCAGAGTTCCTCAGCCAGCCCGCCAGCCACCAGAAGGTGCAGCTGGCGGAATCGGTGGATATCAACGAATTTATCTTTAATGTGCTGCAAGCCTGCCGTGATCCCCACATCCTGCCGTTTGGCTCCGCCTTTCCCGACCCCGAACTCTTTCCCCAGCGCCAGCTTATGCGATCGCTCTCTGCGGTTTCCCATACGCTTAAACCAGCCGATGCGCTGAATAACCTGCCGCCCGGTAACGAAGCCTTGCGCAAAACGCTGGCGCAGCGCTATGCCCTACAGGGGATTCAGGTTTCGCCGGAGGAGATTGTTATCACTAACGGCGCAATGGAAGCCCTGAATCTGAGCATGCAGGCGGTCACGGAGCCTGGCGACTGGGTAGCTATTGAGAATCCCTGCTTTTATGGCGCACTACAGGTCATAGAACGGCTGAAGCTGAAGGCTGTGGCTATTGCCACTGACCCGCAGCACGGCATGGATCTGGATGAGCTGGAGCGGGCGCTGGAACGCTGGCCCGTTAAAGCGTGCTGGATGATGACCAACCAGCAGAATCCTGTCGGGCATACGCTCAGCAAAGAGAAGAAACAGCGGCTGGTTTCGATCCTGTCGCAGCATCAGGTAACCCTGATTGAAGATGACGTCTACAGCGAGCTGTGGTTTGGCAGTGAAAAGCCGCTGCCGGCGAAGGCGTTCGAGCAGCAGCAAAGCGTGCTGCACTGCTCCTCATTTTCGAAAAATCTGGTAGCGGGTTTTCGCGTTGGCTGGGTGGCGGCCGGGCAGCATGCTCAGCGCATCCAACGCCTGCAACTGATGAGCACACTCTCTACCAGCGCGCCGATGCAGCTGGCGCTGGCAAATTATCTGATGACCCGCAGCTACGACAGTCATCTGCGCAGGCTGCGGCTGGTGCTGGAGCAGCGGAAAAATCAGGCGCGGCAGTCGCTGAAGCGCCACCTGCCGGGTGAAGCCAGAATCAATGATTCTCAGGGCGGCTATTTCCTGTGGATTGAGCTGCCACGGCAGGTCAACACCACTGAACTCTATTACCGCGCGCTGGATCTTAATATCAGTATTGCGCCCGGTAAGATGTTCTCTTCTGGCGAACAGTACGCCAACTACTTCCGCTTTAATGCCTCCTGGGAGTGGGGAGAGGTGCAGGAAGCGGCAGTGGCTGTTTTAGGCGGGTTGATAGCGGAGATGCTGTAAGGGCGACCCTTCGCCACGACGTGGCTCTCACTTCATGAAGGCTTTCAGGAAACAGGGAGATCAGGGCCAGCAGGCTGGCCCTGACAAAATCAGACGGTAGAGGCGCGTCTCTGACCCCAGGTGAGGTGGTAGACGTCATAAAAATCGACTTTACCCTTCAGTGAAAGCAGCTTTGTAATGCCCTGTTTAACGGAGTCGGTCACTTTGCTGCTGGTGAGGATCTCCTGCACCGCCTGCTCGGAAAGCGTACGGTCATAATACCATTCGCCGTTGTAACAGACGCGCAGATCCAGGGTATCGATATCCTCAAACCGGTAGCGCGGATTGACGTCCAGCAGCATCAGGACGCTCATCAGCAGGACAAAAATCGTCGCGCCCCAGAAGGCAGGCCAGCCCAGGAATTCCGTGGTAAAGATCAGCGCCACGGTAAGCGCATAGCAGACATACATGGATGCCCACAATCCGGGATGGTTTTTAAGAAAAGTAAAGCTAAAGCGCGGCTTGTTATCACGCTTCTCTTCGCGGTTTAACGTGTCGATCTCGCGCAGTAATATCTGTTTTACATCTTCCATCTTTTTCACCTCATTCGTGACTCTCACCAGTAGACCACAAAACGCAAACCTTGAGCAGTCACAGTTATTCTCCATCTGGCTATAACAGTTTGCCGCTTGCTGTTATAAGCCAGCAGAAACCAAAACGTTTCTGAAACCGATCGGGAGCAGCAGGCGGGAGCCATTTGGCGTAATTTGAGTTAAGTCCCGTTAAATTAGTGAGTTATGTGATCGCCCCTCTGCGGGTGACGTTGCAAATTATCTATTATTTGCCACAATTGATTAACACTTTCACCCAGCAGGAGACGGCGTATGTTGTCGCAATCTGGTTGTATGCTTACTATGATGTCGTTTGCCGCCGGAACCTTCGCGGCCGGAACCTCTACCAATCCACAATATATGACGTTTCAGCCTGCCAGCGGCGTACCCAATAATCCCCTGCCGCTGATCATCTATCCTCAGGTCGCCTCTGAGGAAGTGGAGGATATGGCCCGCTTTTTTGAAGACCTTTTCGCCAGCCATCAGTGGCTGCCACGCTGGCGCTATCCGGTTTTCCCCTATACCCACTATCATCCCAATACCCATGAACTGCTGGGCATTGCCGCGGGTTGGGCGCAGATCCTGTTTGGCGGCGAAACGGGCAGGGCAGTGACCGTCTACGCGGGCGATGCGGTGCTGATCCCGGCAGGCGTGGGCCATCAACAGCTTGCCGCCAGCGAGGACTTCTTTGCCGTAGGCGCTTACCCTCGCGGGATGCAGCCAGAAACCCGGCGTGAAGAGCAGGAACAACTGAACCAATCTGTGGCAGAAATCAGCCGCGTGCCTATGCCTCAGCACGATCCTATTACCGGCGGCGAAGGCGCCGTCACCGAAATCTGGCACCCGCTGGAAAGCCACTAATCGCCTCACTGAAACGCACTGTTATGGTGCGTTTCAGCTTTCTCGCCCCGTTCCTTCCACCACGTTACGCCTCACGATACCAATACGGCTCAGCAAGATGTTGAAGCCGCAGCAGACTTGCTCTCCACTGGCCAACTGGCACGGTTTGTGCAGCTCCTTGAGATGCTCACCGACAGTGGAAGGGAAATCATGAATCAAGGCTATCAGGCAGCATCCCCCTTTTATGATGAAATGCTGCTGGGGAACGGTCAGCATCGCCCGCACTATCGCGACTACTGGCACTGGCTGCAAAAAGCCGATCGGGAAGCTATCGCCCGCAAGCGGGAAGAGGCGGAACTGCTGTTTCACCGGGTCGGTATCACCTTCAATGTCTATGGTCAGGATGGCGGTGCCGAGCGGCTGATCCCGTTTGACAGCGTGCCGAGGATCATTCCCGCCAGCGAATGGGCGATGCTGGACAGCGGCATCCGCCAGCGCGTTCAGGCGCTGAACGCCTTTCTGCACGACATCTACCATGACCAGCAGATCCTTAAAGCGGGGATCGTTCCCGCGGAGCAGGTGCTGGTAAACGATCAGTATCAGCCCTGTATGCAGGGCATTAACCTGCATCGAGATATCTATGCGCATATCTGCGGCGTGGATATGGTTCGCAACAGCGATGGTGAATACTACGTGCTGGAGGATAATCTGCGCACGCCCTCCGGCGTCTCCTACATGCTGGAAAACCGCAAAATGATGATGCGGCTCTATCCGGAACTGTTCGCGCAACAGCGCATTGCGCCCGTTGAACGATACCCCTCGCATCTGCTGCAAACCCTGCGGGAAAGCTCGCCAGTAAACGATCCGGTGGTGGTGGTACTGACGCCGGGCCGCTTTAACAGCGCTTATTTCGAGCACAGTTTTCTGGCGCAGCAGATGGGCGTTGAGCTGGTAGAGAGTGCCGATCTGTTCGTGAAGGATGGGGCCGTGATGATGCGTACCACGGCAGGCCCCTGCAAAGTAGACGTGATCTATCGCCGCGTGGACGATGCGTTTCTTGATCCGCTCGCCTTCCGGGCCGATTCGATGCTGGGGGTGCCGGGGCTGCTTTCCGTTTATCGCGCCGGGAATGTGGTGCTGGCAAATGCCATTGGTACCGGCGTGGCGGATGACAAATCGATCTATCCTTACGTGCCCGATATGGTGAGGTTTTACCTTGCGGAGGAACCGATCCTCAATAACGTGCCAACCTGGCAGTGCCGCCGGCCTGACGAACTCTCCTGGGTGCTGGCCAATCTGCCAAAACTGGTGGTGAAGGAGGTTCACGGCGCCGGGGGGTACGGCATGCTGATTGGCCCGGTCGCCAGCCAGAAGCAGCTTGAGGATTTTCGTTCGTTGCTGATTGCCAGGCCGCAAAACTATATTGCGCAACATACCCTGGCGCTCTCCACCTGTCCCACTTTTGTGGAGCAGGGGCTGGCACCGCGCCATATCGATCTGAGGCCTTTTGCGCTCAGCGGCGCGGAGATCCGCCTGGTGCCGGGCGGGCTGACCCGCGTGGCGCTGACGCAGGGATCGCTGGTGGTGAATTCATCGCAGGGCGGTGGCACTAAAGATACCTGGGTTCTGGAGGATGACGCATGCTGAGTCGCACAGCCAGTGGCCTCTACTGGATGGCGCGCTATTTAGAGCGTGCCGAAAATATTGCGCGGGTGCTCGACGTGACCAACCGGCTGTCGCTGATGCCGGTGCGCAGCACCCATGACGACGAACTGCGCGTTCCGCTCACGCTTACCAGCACCGACGAGCTGTTCTGGACGCTGAATGACCGGCTGGCGATGCCGCAGCTGTTTAACTTTTTTGTCCTTGATGAGCGCAACCCTGGCAGTATTTTTTGCTGCTGGGAAGCGGCGTGGAATAACGCCCATGCGGTGCGCGGCAGCCTCTCCTCTGAAGTCTGGGAAAGCATAAACTCAAGCTGGATAGAGATGCGCAAACTGCGGCGGCAGGGCGTCAGCAGCACGGGTGCCGATGCCTTTTTTGACTGGGTAAAAGAGCGTTCGCACCTGTTTCGCGGCGCGATGTTTGGCACGCTGATGCGCGGCGATGCCATGAGCTTTATCCGGCTGGGCACGCTGCTGGAGCGGGCGGACTGTACCGCGCGACTGCTCGACGTCACGCACGCCCTTACCGAACAGGATGACGATTCGGTGCGGGAATATTACCGGCTGGACACGCTGCTGCGATCCGTATCGGCCCGCGAGGCTTATCACACCATCTATAAACAGGAGCTGGTCAGCGACAGCGTGAACGAAATGCTGATCCTGCGTGAAGAAAGCCCGCGATCCCTGCGATCCTGTATCGACGAGATCGCCAACCAGCTGAACCTGATTGGCGGAAACGGAGAGAATCGTCCCCGGCGGCTGGTGACCGTACTGGATGCCGGGCTGCGCTTTACCTCTTATGAATCGCTGATAGCGGAAGGGTTGCACAGCTGGCTGCGTCATTTTCTGGACGATCTGGGCATCATTGCCGAAAGCATTCAACAGACCTATCTGGAGGCGAAATGAAACTCGATATCGCGCATAAAACCTGCTTCAGCTATCAGACGCTGGTAAAGCAAAGCACGCAGTACCTGCGGCTGACGCCACAGAACTCGGTGCACCAGCAGATCCTCTCCTGGGATCTGGTTCTGCCGGAGCAGGCGATCTGTACTACGGACACCTATGGTAACGTGCTGCATGTGCTGACCCTTGATACGCCGCACCAGTCAATAGAAATTGAGGCGCGCGGGGTGGTGGAAATTATGGAGGATGAGAGGTCGCCAGATCCCGACAGCTGTCTCTCACCGCTGGTATTTCTGCGTATCACGCCGCTGACCCAGCCCGACGCCGCCATTCACGATTTTGCTCTGCGCTATTTCCGGCCTGAAGCGCCGCTGGCAGCGCTGGAAAGGTTAATGGGAGAACTGTTGGTTAAAATGCCTTACCAGCCCGGCAGCACCTCGGTTACCGACAACGCCGCGAAGGTCTTTGCCGCAGGTACCGGCGTTTGTCAGGATCACAGCCACGTGTTTCTCGCCTGCTGCCGCAGCCTGCATATCCCTGCTCGCTATGTGAGCGGATACCTTTATACTGATACGGTTGAACATGTAGCCACGCATGCCTGGGTTGAAGCCTGGGTGGAGGGCAGCTGGCACAGTTTCGACATCACCAATAATACCCGCAGCACGCGTCAGCATCTCAAGCTGGCGGTGGGCGTGGATTATATGGATGCCTGCCCGGTGCGGGGTATGCGGCTGGGTGGAGGCAGTGAAGAGATGTCAGCGGTGGCTGCGGTGCACCTGGTGAATTCGCAGCAGTGATAATTTTATCGGGCAAACTATGACTTACTGTGTGGCAATGCGTTTATCGTCAGGGATGATTTTTGTTTCCGACTCCCGTACCAATGCGGGCGTTGACCATATCTCCTCCTTCCGCAAACTGCATGTTTTTCAGCAGGATGGCCAGCGCACGCTGGTGCTGCAAAGCGCTGGCAACCTCGCCACCACGCAGAGCGCCCTCAGCCTGCTGCGGCGGGGATGCGAAGATGCCAAAAGAACCAACCTGATGAGCTGCCACACCATGTATGACGTTGCTCTGCTGGTAGGGGAGACGCTGCGTGGAGTGATTAAGCGCGATGGCGAAGAGTTTGGCGGAACGCTGATGCTGGGTGGCCAGATCAAAGGGGAGGAGCCGCGCCTGTTCCAGATCTATCCTCAGGGCAACTTTATTGAATCCAGTATCGACACCCCCTATTTCCAGATTGGTGAGAGCAAATATGGCAAGCCAATCATCGACCGCGTCCTGCGTTTTGATACGCCGCTGGACCAGGCGATGCAGTGCGCGCTGATTTCCATGGACTCGACGCTGGCGAGTAATATTTCGGTGGGGCTGCCGTTAGATGTGATGATCTACCCGGCGGACAGCTTCAGCAGCGCTCAACAGTACCATCTTACCGACAAGCATCCTTACTATTCTCAGATCCGCCAGCTCTGGAGCGCGGGCTTACTCAGCGTGTTTGCCCAGCTTCCGCCTTTACAGCTGGACGACTGATTCTCCGCAACAACGACAGGCTCTCTGTTACGGTCACGCTGTTAGCGTCTGGCGCTCAGCAAGCTAATGGCCCTCAGCGTTTCTGGCTCTGCCCTTCAGGGCTTGCACGCCTGCTGGCGGTCGTCACTGCTGGCCAGCCGCAAGAGCATGCGGTGGCCGATATTGTTGTCCCAGTTAAAGCTGTTCTGCAACACCACAATAGCGGTTTTATGCCTGATATCCATGCCGATATAGCTGGCAAAGCCGCCTATAAAGCCGGACTGATAGAGGATGCTCTGCCCGTTAAAATCATTGCTCAGCCAGGCCAGCGCGGAGGAGTCATAGTCCGGCTGTCTGAAACGCACAGTCGTGGCATCTTTAAAGGCGCTCTCCAGGCTGGCGTTGCCGCTGCCGTTCATATGAGCCGCAAGATAGCTCAGCAGATCGTTCGCGCTGGACCACAGTGAAGCGGCACCCACCATATAACCGGTAAAATGCCAGTCCGGCACCTGCTCTCCCCGACGAACAAATTTAGGCTGATCTCCCGCATGTCCCCGTGCGCGTGACGCGTAGCCAGGCAAAATTTCAGGCTGATAGCCGGTATGGGTCATGCCCAGCGGGGCAATAATTTGCTGGCTGGCGATCGTCTGCGGCGTCTCTCCGCTTTGCCGGGTAATCACGTAATCCAGGATGGAGTAACCGAGATTGGAATAAACCACTTCGCGGTAGGCAGGACGGCGGAAATCCCGCAGATAATCCAGAAACTCGCCGCGATCCAGCTCGTCATAGAAGGGATGCCCGGTAAACAGATAATCACTGAGCCTGCTCAGCATATGCAGCGTGGTCATCTGTCGCGGCAGGCCGGAGGTATGGGTCGCGAGCTGTAGCAGAGTAATCTGCCCGGCATCCGCACTTAACGGCACCTCTTTACCGATTGTCTCACGCAGCGTGCTGCTCCACTTCAGCTTACCTTGCGCCACCAGGAGCGCGGCGCTTTCCGCCGTAAACCCTTTGGTCACCGAGCCGACGGCGAACAGCGTGTCGCCACTCACCGGGATAAGGCGATCGGTATCAGTAAAGCCATAGCTGAACACCTGACGCTGGCCATTATGCAGCAACGCAACCACCAAGCCGGGGGTGCGGTGACTGTTGATCAGCGGCAAAGCCAGCGCATCAATCTGCTGTTTCACCGCTATGTGGCAGGTTGCCACCAGGCTTGCCTGTGGGGAAGTATCAATACTGTTACTGGACAAGGATGCACAGCCGCCCAGCAGCAGAGAACAGCACAACAACAGAGGTTTAAGGGAAGTCATAATCGATGCCGTACTGATGATTTCGGTTGCCGCGTGCCTTTTAGCTTCATCAATATGACATCAGCGCGATTTTCCACGCCCGATTGCCCTTAATGCCAAAGATAAACGTTTGCAGGGGAATAAAATGAGTAGAAAAAATAACAATTTATATTGCGTGATATTTTACCCTGGCGACATTGTGTACGGCAAGGATAAGGCGCAATTCGTGCGGTAATTCTTACTTCTGCGCGAAAATCTGCGCCCAGGCGGAACGCGGGAGTGGCGTAAAATCCTCAATCAGCAGCGCGGCAGACAGCGCACGATTTGCCGGATCCCGCACCACCCGAGTCAGCGCGTCACGCAGATCCTGTAAATATTCAGGCGAGGTCGTGGCGGCGGTAATCAGCGGCAAACCCGGCACGCTGGCCGTCTGGCCAATAATCTTTAACCCGTTAAGCTCATCGGGGAAATCTCGCTTCAGCAGCGCCCAGCTGACACAGTCGATAGCGGCAATATCCGCTTCGCAGCTTTGTAGCAATTGCAGAGAACGGCGGTGGCCGCCGGAGGCAACGGTTGCGGAAAAGAAGGCTGTACCGCCGGTGATTTTCATCAGGCTGTGATAGCCGGAGTAGGAATCTTCGCTATTGAACACCAGTTTTCGTCCCTGAAAATCCGCCAGCGTCTGGCCGCTCTCCTGCTCCCGCACCGCTATCCAGCTGCGATAATTCGGCCCTTCACAGCCCGGCACCGAGTAATGAAACGCGCCCACGACCTGGACTTCTGGCAGCCGTGTCATCAGCGTATAGCCGCAGGTCTGGCTGAGCAGCAGATCGTTACGTTGCCAGTGCGTTAACAGCGGATCGGGCCAGCTCAGCGTCAGAGAGGCCGATATCCTAAAATTTTGTACCTGCCAGCATGTTAGTCGTTGCCGGCTCCGGCGCATGCCGTCCTACTGGCTGGCCATTTTGATACTTGAGCGGCTATTCATTTTCAGCACACAGAGCCAGCCCGCCATTTTTAATCCAGAAACAGGCGTGTACCGCCCCTGCGGAGATAATCACTGCCGCCAGGGCATCCAGTGGTTTCTCTTTGTAGTCGAGTTTGTTTTCTATCCAGTTTGCAGCGGAACCCGCTCCGAATAGCCCGCATGCATACGTGAAGATGAAATACCCAACGATCTGTTTTTGGCGAGCTTTGTTGTTGTGACGATGAAAAACACGCTGCCGGTAAATGCTCCAAATACAATTGAATAATCAACCGGTGTAATAAATCCCACCAGCGCAGACGTGACAACGCCCCAACCAGCTACCGTTCCCACAGTAGCGCTGGTGCTCAATGGCTCAGCCATCACAAATTCCTGTAAAAACGTGAATAAAAAAGCCCAACATAAATGTTGGGCTGTAGTCGTATAGAAATAAAAAAACCTCGCCAGGGCGAGGTCCATAATCTTTAAGTAGAAGATGCATAGAACTCCTACTGTGGACAAATAATACGCCGCTTTCGGAGAAAATCAACCCTTCATTGATGCATGTTAATTTTTATTTAACTTTGTATTCTCGTACTGGTAAAACGTTACGTGCTCTTGTTATTTATCAAACTAAAAGGAATTTTTAACCAGCAAACACAATAAGGAAATAACATCATGGCTATTCCAGCGTATCTGTGGCTTAAAGATGATGGCGGCGCTCACATCAAAGGTTCTGTTGATGTTGCGAAAAGGGAGGGCAGTATAGAAGTTACTGGTTTCGGACACTCGTTAAGTATTCCGACCGATGATAATACAGGCAAGTTGACAGGCGCACGGCAGCACGGAGCCATGACGCTAGAAAAAGAATTTGACTCATCCAGTCCGTACTTATATAAGGCTGTGGCTACCGGACAAAAGCTTCTATCTGCTGAGATTAAATGGTACAGGATCAATGACGCTGGACAGGAAGAAGAATATTTCAACATGCTACTGGAGGGGGTGAGGATTGTAACTATTGTTCCTTCAATGAGTCGAAGTGAGAAGATAAACCACATTGAGCATATATCCCTACGCTACGAAAAAATCACCTGGAAATACTGTGATGGCAATGTGCAGTTTACTGACTCATGGAATGAAAGAACAACAGCATGATCACCATTACACCGGAATTTCTTTTAAAAATTGCTCAACCATACCGGACAAACAAAAACCTCATGAATGCACAATTGGGGAACGTTCACGCCCTGGCGTTTCCTATGAATCATTGGTTTACAGTCCACCATATTAATGAGAAACCGCTCCGGGTCGCCCATTTTTTAGCTCAGGCATGTTGTGAAACGATGGATTTTACCTCGTTAACAGAGCACACATCCGGGCTGAAATACGAACCAACAACACGTGCGGGCCGTAATGTAGGCAATAAATATCCCGGTGATGGACCCAAATTTATAGGGCGCGGTGTTTTGCACCTGACAGGCAGGGAAAATTATGAACGTTATGGCAAGATACTGCACGAAGATCTGGTTAATCATCCGGAGAGAATAGCGCTAGATCCTGATATGGCAGTCAAGACCGCGTGTGAATTCTGGTCAAGAAGGCATATTAACTCGCTGGCTGATAAGGATGATTTTAACGAGATATGCTACAGGGTTAACGGTGGAATAAATGGTAGGGATGCGCGGTTTTCAGCACTAAAACGAATCAAGAAGTTTATGGGTATATAAACAACAATAGCGGAAAAATTCATTTTCCGCTATTAACGAATTAAAAAGAATCGGATACAATAAAAACTTTACCAACATCAGAGCATGACCAAATGCTATCCCCTTTGAGGTTTTTATTCTTAATCATAAATCGTTCGGAAATAACTTTAAAACCTTGCTGGTTCTCTAACTCATAATACTGCTTATAGATAATATGATTCATGTATCTATTGTACACAATCCCGCCAGGCTTGACGTCAGCAGCAAATTTTTCATCAAAAATCCTGGCTACCAATTCTTTATAAATTTCTTCGTTAGACAATTTTTCAGAAGCAAGCAGCCTGACTTGAAATTTTAAAGTTTTATCATCGGGATTGATTTGCTCATAATACTTACCATATTTATTACTTTCAACACCAATAGCTAGCAGATATGAAGCCACTCCACCAACTACTTCATCATCTGAACAAAAATGGTCATAGCCATTTACTTCGGCATGAGCCATTACTGAAAAAAACAATAACCCCGCCCATCCAGATAAATGTTTTTTTAACATGTTACTTCTCCCTGTTACGTGTCTAAGTGAAATGTTACTACTATCATAATCTACTGGCGCGGCAATAAATGGTATAAATTATAAAAACTAGCATGTTGTCTTTTGAAATTGAATATCCGCACGGTTTTATTCAATATCGCATTTTGCAACGAGCTTCTCGAAAAACGGTTTCCAGTTGCGGTTCCAGGCGCGTTCATGCAGATCCGGCACCAGCAATTTTACAGCCCTGAATGCCCGTATAGTTGACATGCGCCTGAATCCCCTACCAAAACACCGAGCACATTCTTTATCTACCGGTGCGCCCTGCCGTGCTGATTCCTCCATATTACGCACTCGCCCGGTTTGTCAGTTATTGCCCGCGCGGGCAGTGCAGCCCGCACCTTCTGCCAGAAAGCTTCATTGTCCTGAGGGGTGAAAGGGTACATCGGCAGGGACGCTATCGTCATGATGCCTCGCTTAACAGGGGCTTTAGGGCAGTCGCCTTATGACGATGCCAACTTTTTACCCGCTTATGGGATACAGGAAAGCATAGATACCAGGCGAATTTTGCGATCCTGTTCTACATGATAATAATTTAACTACCTGAAAATTAACTTCTTATTTATTTCATTACTCTAAGGCTAACGTTCTCACCCCCCGCTTTATTGATGCAAACCCGCCTGAAGCTCAGACTCCCTGACCAGACCCTTATGACAAATCAGGGACCTTACTGGAGGCAACTATGTTATCTGGACACTCGTCCACCCGAGCCTGGGACAGCCGCCGTAGCGAAAAACGGCGTCGCATCGACTCCCTGGGCCTCAGCGGCAAAGTGCTGCCGACTGACGATCTGGTGGCTATGCTCGAAAAACTGATCGCCCCTGGCGACCGCGTGGTTATGGAAGGCAACAATCAGAAGCAGGCCGATTTCCTTTCGCGCTCGCTGGCTGAAGTCAGCCCGGCTGTTATCCACGATCTGCATATGATCATGCCAAGCGTGGGCCGCAGCGAACACCTGGATATTTTTGAAAAGGGCATCGCCCGCAAGCTGGACTTCTCCTTCTCCGGCACGCAAAGCCTGCGTATCTCGCAGCTACTGGAAGATGGCCTGCTGGAGATCGGTGCGATCCATACCTACATCGAACTCTACTCTCGTCTCTATGTTGATCTGGCCCCTAACGTGGCGCTGATTGCTGGTTTCAAAGCGGACCGCAAAGGCAATCTCTACACCGGCGCAAGCACCGAAGATACGCCAGCGCTGGTTGAAGCCGCCGCGTTTCATGACGGCATCGTTATTGCGCAGGTGAATGAGCTGGTGGACGAGGAGTGCGATCTTCCCCGCGTGGACATTCCCGGATCCTGGATCGATTTTGTGGTGGTGGCGGATAAACCCTTCTTTATTGAACCGCTGTTCACCCGCGATCCCCGCCTGATCAAACAAGAGCATGTGCTGATGGCGATGCTGGCGATCAAAGGGATCTACGCCGAGCACCAGGTGCAGTCACTGAACCATGGTATCGGTTTTAACACCGCCGCCATTGAGCTGCTGCTGCCAACCTACGGCGAACAGCTGGGGCTGAAAGGCAAAATCTGTAAACACTGGACGCTGAACCCGCACCCGACGCTAATCCCTGCCATTGAAAGCGGCTGGGTCGAGAGCGTGCACTGCTTCGGTGGTGAACTGGGGATGGAGAAATATGTCTCCGCCCGCCCTGACATCTTCTTTACCGGTGCCGACGGCTCCATGCGTTCCAACCGCGCCTTCTGCCAGATGGCAGGGCAGTACGCGGTAGATATGTTTATTGGTTCCACCTTGCAGGTGGATGGATCGGCGAACTCCTCAACCGTTACCCGTGGCCGTTTATCTGGCTTCGGCGGTGCGCCAAATATGGGCCACGATCCGCACGGTCGTCGTCATGCAACACCTGCATGGCTGGCGATGATCAACGAGCCGGATCCGCTGGCGCGGGGTCGCAAGCTGGTGGTGCAGATGGTGGAAACCTTCCAGGCAGGGGCTAAACCGACCTTTGTCGAGAAACTCGAAGCCGTGGACGTGGCGAAAGCCTCCGGTATGCCGCTGGCACCGGTAATGATTTATGGCGATGACGTCACCCATGTGCTGACGGAGGAGGGCATTGCCTATCTCTACCGGGCGAAAACGCTGGAAGAGCGTCGGGCAATGGTCGCTGCCGTGGCCGGGATCACCGATATCGGACTGGGCGTGGATGCTAAACGCGTGGCGCAGCTGCGTCGTGAAGGCAAAGTCGCCTTCCCGGAAGACCTGGGCATCCGCCGCACCGAAGCCAGCCGCTCCCTGCTGGCAGCAGGCAGCGTGGCTGATCTGGTGGAATGGTCTGGCGGCCTCTATAACCCGCCAGCGAAATTCCGGAGCTGGTAATGAGCAGACAACCGCAGTTTTCGCAGGCTGGCATTGAGCTGAAAGCTGAAAAACTGGCGGCTCTGGCTACCCGCTGCCTGATTGACGAGGCGCGCCTCAGCCCAAAACCAGGGCTGGTCGACAGCCGGGGCAACGGGGCGCATCTGGATCTGTCGCTGGCGCTGATGGAGCGTTCTGCCCACAGCCTGACCCATACCTTTTACGCGCTGGCGCTGCACTGCTGGAACCGTCCGGCGGATGTTGCGCTGCGGCAGCTGGTGGGCAGGCTTGGACGTGAAGGCGAGCAGGCGATGATGCAGGCGACCGGCGGCGTAAACACGCACCGTGGCGCGATCTGGGCGATGGGGCTGCTGGTCAGCGCCTGCGCGATGCTGGCAGGCGAGCGCGAGCCAGCACGGGTAGCAGAAAAGGCGGCGCAGCTTGCCAGGCTGCCCGACGACGCCGCGCCAAAAATGTTCAGCAAAGGCTTACGGGCTACCCAGCGCTATCGGGTGCCGGGCGCGCGTGAAGAGGCGCAGCAGGGCTTTCCGCATGTTATGCAGCTTGCCTTGCCGCAGTTGCAGCAGAGCCGCCGGGAAGGCGCCAGCGAAACGCAGGCCCAGCTGGATGCGCTGATGGCGATCATGAGTTCGCTCAGCGATACCTGCGTACTTTCCCGCGCGGGTGAAGCGGGTCTGCGCACGATGCAGCAGGGCGCAAGAGCCGTCCTGGCTGCCGGTGGCACAAAGTCTCTTGCCGGAGAGCAGGCGCTCCGCTGGCTGGATGCCGAGATGCTGGCGCGCAACGCCTCACCTGGCGGCGCAGCCGACCTGCTGGCCGCCACCCTATTTACAGACCGTTTAGGCGATCTCACTTTTTAAGAGGACGTTATGGAACAGATCACAATTTCCCTCCCGGCTTCGCGCCAGCTCAGCGGTAAAGCGCTGGCGGGCGTGGTTGGCTCCGGGGATATGGAAGTGCTGTTTGTTGCCGATGGCAGCCAGCAGCTGACCGTCACGCTGACCACTTCCGTCGATAACAGCCAGGTACGCTGGCAGGCGCTTTTCAACCGTCTGGCTGAATTTGGCGAGCTGCCGGCCGGGCAGATGACCATTCACGATTTTGGCGCCACGCCGGGCGTGGCCCGTATCCGCATTGAGCAGGTATTTGAGGAGGTGGCTGATGCGTAACGACAGCAGCTTTATTGAACTGAAAGCCCGCCAGCGCGCGAAATTCTTGCTTGATGAGGGCAGCTACCGCGAACTGCTGGACCCCTTTGCCGGGATTATCTCTCCGTGGCTAGGCCCGCAGGGCATCGTGCCGCAGTCCGATGATGGCATGGTAGTGGCGAAAGGCACCATTAACGGACAACCCGCCGTGGTTGTGGCAATTGAAGGCGCGTTTCAGGGCGGCAGCATGGGGGAAGTCTCCGGGGCCAAAATGGCCGCCGCGCTGGAGCTGGCGGCAGAAGATAACCGTAACGGCATCCCTACTCAGGCTGTGCTCTGTCTGGAAACCGGCGGCGTTCGCCTTCAGGAAGCCAATCTTGGTTTGGCTGCGATTGCCGACATTCATGCTGCGATTGTGGATCTTCGTCGCTATACCCCAGTCATTGGCATTGTGGCGGGCACCGTGGGCTGCTTTGGCGGTATGTCGATTGCAGCCGCGCTTTGCAGCTACCTGATCGTCACTCGCGAAGCACGGCTGGGGCTGAATGGCCCACAGGTGATCGAGCAGGAAGCGGGCATTGAAGAGTATGACTCCCGCGACCGGCCATTTATCTGGAGCATGACCGGCGGTGAAGTCCGTTATCAAAGCGGGCTGGTAGACGCGCTGGTAGACGATGGGCAGCAGGCGGTAAAGCAGGCGATGAATGCAGCCATCGCCAGAGGCGTGCCGGCGCAGCATCGCACGGACAAATATGAGGACTTTTTGTCACGCCTGAGCCAGTTCGACACTTTAAAACAGGCCGACAGCGAACAAATCAGGGCGCTATTTGCCCGGGAGGATCAGTAATGAGCCAGAAAATCAGCCGTGGTGAGCAGTGGCTCGCCCTGCTTACCCACAATGCACCCCGTCTGAGCGGACTTTGTCCTTCAGTCCAGGTAGCGGACGGTGAAATTAACGGCCAGCCAGCGCGCTTTGTGGCCGTTATCCCCGACGCGCAGAACCACTACCCACGAGCCGCCAGAGGCGAGGTGGGCCTGCTGGAAGGCTGGACGCTGGGAAAAGTGGTCAGTGAAACCGTGGCGGAAGATGCAGACCAGCCCCGGAAACGCGCAATCGTGGCGGTTATCGACGTCCCAAGCCAGGCCTATGGCCGCCGCGAGGAAGCGTTCGGCATCCACCAGGCGCTGGCGGCAGCGGCAGCGGCTTATGCCAACGCCCGCCTGGCAGGCCATCCGGTGATTGGGCTGATTGTGGGTAAAGCGATGTCGGGGGCGTTTTTGGCGCACGGCTATCAGGCAAACCGGCTCATCGCCTTTAACGATCCTGGCGTGATGATCCATGCGATGGGCAAAGAGGCGGCGGCACGTATCACGCTGCGCAGCGTCGAGTCGCTGGAAAAACTGGCAGAAACCATTCCGCCTATGGCCTACGACATTGCGAATTACCATTCGCTGGGGCTGCTGGAAAGCCTGCTGGATATCAGCAATCCGGATGCGCCTTCCGCCAGCGACCTTGCCTCCGTTGAACAGACGCTGGCCGAAGCTGTCACCACTGCCCGCCAGGATCCGGGTCTGAAAGATCGGTTAAAAGCGCAAAATCGTCACAGCTCTGCGCTGGTACGCGAGAAAATGCGCGCTGCCTGGTAGCGCGCATTCAGCCACTAATAAGACAAACCTGCCAGGCCGCTTTTTGAGCACGCGGTTGCGTGCTCAGCAATACCAGCCTGAAAAAATAATAATCATCGCGCCTGTGCTTCTCCCAACTTCTACAGGTGATGTTATGACATACGTGATAGTACATGCTCTGGCACCAATCTTCGTCATTATGCTGCTGGGCTTTTATGCCGGTAAAGCGAAGATGGTGGACAATAAAAATGTCTCTCTACTCAATATTTTTGTCATGGATTTTGCACTACCGGCGGCGCTGTTTACCGCCACCGTCCAGACGCCCTGGGCCGGGATTGTCGGCCAGTCGCCGCTGATTGTGGTGCTGGTGCTGTCGATGTGGGCGGCGTATGCCGCGTTCTATTTTTTATGCATCAAAGTGTTCCATAAGTCACCGCAGGATGCCGCAGTGCTGACGCTGACGGTTGCCCTGCCGAACTATGCTGCACTGGGCCTGCCAATCCTGGGTAGCGTGCTGGGGGAAAGCTCCGGGACGTCACTCTCCGTGGCGGTCTCTATCGCCTGTGGATCGGTACTGATGACGCCGTTCTGTTTGCTGATTCTGGAGCGTGAAAAGGCGCTGGCGGCAGGGGGTGAACACAAATCGAGCCTGGCGATGCTGCCGGTGCTGATGTGGCGTTCGGTGACCAAGCCTATTGTCTGGGGACCGCTGCTGGGCGTGGTGCTTTCAGCGCTGGGTATTCGTATGCCTGAACTGCTGCTCTCCACCATCAAACCACTGGGTCTGGCTGCCACTGCGGCGGCGCTGTTCCTGACCGGACTGATTCTGTCGGCGCGTCAGCTGAAAATGAACAGAGCGGTAGTGGTAGCCAGCCTGACCAAACTGCTGATCCAGCCGTTAATCGCCTGGGGGCTGGTGCTGGCACTTGGCCTGCACGGTCAGATAGCGATTACCGCCATTCTGATGATTGCGCTGTCAGCCGGTTTCTTTGGCGTGGTGTTTGGTAACCGTTTTGGCGTCTCTTCGCCAGATGCGGAAGCGGCTCTGCTGATCAGTTCAGTATTGTGTATCATTACTCTACCGCTGTTTATCTCGTTAACTTCAGGAATGTAAGATGGTTTTCTCCCTTCGTGCGCACGATCTGGTCTGGCTTGCCAGCGCTCATGACCTCCAGGGCGAACTGCCTGAATGGGTCAGCAGCCAGTGGCGTTCAGCCTTGCCGCTGGTGGTGCGCCGGGACTGGGATGCCGGAGGGAGAATTCCGGTGGGTATCCGGGGGTTACGCCGCGACCAGCGCGCGGCAGCCTGGATCTCAGCGGATGCGGTGCGCCGCTGCGTAACGCCGGAGTCGCTCAGCGAGAGTGCGCTTCTGCTGGGGTCGCCCTTTGTCTCCCTGCCGCCGGTACAGGCCGCTATCCAGCTTACGCAGCAGCGCTGGGGCTGGCAGTGGGGCATTACCGGCAGCGTGGGCTATGCGCTGGCGACCGAGGTGCCGGTGATGCATGCCGCAAGCGATCTCGATCTGGTTCTGCGTTGCGACCTGCCCGTTGCGGAGCAGGAGCTGATGCGCTGGCAAGAGTTCACCCGGCATTTATCCTGTCGGGTAGATACCCAGGTGGAGACGCCGCAGGGCGCTTTTGCGCTGGCGGAATGGCTGCGTGAGGGAAGGGTGATGCTGAAAACGAACCTTGGGCCTCGCCTGACAGCACAGCCTTGGATCGCCGGTGAAGCCGGGACTGCTGCGCAGCAATAAATAAGCAGCATGAGGAAGCCGGTGCATATTTAAGCGCCGCGTGAACAGCCTGAAGATGCCGCTAAAGGCTCAACCACGGAGAAACTGCGGATGAAAATTTTGCTCACTTTTCCCGGCCAGGGGCCGCAGCGCGCAGGCATGCTGCAACAGCTTCCGGCAGGGGACGAGATTTTACGCCACGCCAGTGAGGTACTGGGCGAGCAGGCGACAGCGCTGGACAGCGCCGAAGCCCTGCGCCATACCCGCGCCGTGCAGCTGTGCCTGCTGATTGCGGGCGTGGCGCATGCACGTGCATTACAGGAGCGGGGGCTGTTTCCGGACATGACCTGCGGCCTGTCGATTGGCGCCTATCCCGCGGCGGTGATTGCCGGAGCGTTAAAATTTGAGGATGCGTTGCGGCTGGTCTCTTTACGCGGTGAGCTGATGGAGCAGGCTTACCCCCACGGCTACGGCCTGACGGCAATTATCGGCCTGACGTTGAGCCAGCTGGAGCCGCTGCTGGATGAGCAAAGCTGGATCGCTAACATCAATGCCGAGCAGCAGCTGGTGATTGCCGGTAGTGATGCCGCTATGCAGCGGGTGGCCGAAAAAGCGTTGAGTGCCGGAGCGCAGAGAGTACACCGTCTGGCGGTAAGCGTGCCTTCCCATTGTGCGCTGCTTGCCGGGCCTGCGGAGAAGCTGGCAGAAGCGTTTCAGAGCATCACGCTCTCCCGCCCACGCACGGCTTATCTGAGCGGCAGCAGTGGCAGGGTAGTGTGGCAGCCGGAACAGATAGCCGACGATCTCGCCTTTAATATGTCGCGCACCGTACGCTGGCATGAAGCGATGATTGCAGCCAATGAACGTGAAGTTCGTCTGGCAATAGAAATGCCGCCTGGGGCGGTGCTGACCGGGTTGACCCGGCAGGCCTTCAGCGAGGGAGAAGCCCTGTCGCTGGAACAGGGCGGAAGCGACCTGGCGCTGACGCTGGCTAAGCGACTCCGAAACCAGCGCTAGTCCGCTGGCGGCTGTACATCCTGCCCTCTGCCGCCAGGGCCAGCAGATTCGGATCGCGTTCGCGGTTACGTTCAAACACAATCGCCAGCGTTTGCCGCATCTGATAGGGCGCGGCAAGGTTCAGCAGCTGTACCGAATTCTCATATACCCGTTTCATCCTGCCGGGGATCAACGTCAGCCCCACGCCCGCCTGCACCAGACTTAACATAGAAAAAATATCGTTTACCCGCATCACAATATCAGGCTCGAATCCGGCGATATTAAATGCCTCTTTAAAGCCGTGATAGGTGGCAAACCCCTCAGCCAGCGCAACGAACTTCTGCTGACGAAAGTCCCGCAGATCGGCGGGGTGAGAGGTATCAAAACCCGACGCGGCAGGCGCAGCCAGGAAAATATCATCTTCAAACAGCGGCAGAGCAACGAAACGGTTAAGATCAATTTCACTGTCAGTCTGTGAAATCAAAATGGCGTCCAGAAAGCCCTCCTCAAGTTTACCGAGCAGCGCCTGGTTGGAACCCATCATTAAATCCAGCTCCAGATCGGGGCGGCGTATTTTCATCCCCATAATCAGCTGAGGAATGGTTTCCAGCGTCAGCGAATAGAGAGTACCCAGCCGTAACCGCCCCTGGCCCACCCCCGCCGTTTTGCGCGTCTCTTCAATTCCCCGCGCCATTAAACCCGTGACTTCCTGACTGTATTCGCACAGCGTATGGGCAGCGGGCAGCGGAACCAGGTTGCGCCCCTGATGGATAAACAGCGGACAGCGTACGTTCTCTTCCAGCGTATGCAGGGCGCGATGCACGCTCACGCTGCTGATCCCCAGCGCCTCGGCGGTGCGGGCAATGTTGCCGCGCTGCATAAAGGCCATAAAAATATCCAGCTTGCGAAAAGTAATATCCGCATCAATTTTCATCGTTCTGACCTGTGCGTTACCTGTACCAGCAAGAATAGTAGCCCGTTAGCCCGGTTGAGGATAACACCTTGATGCGGAAGGGAGGCAAACCTCACGAATGTGTAACCCAGATCAATTTGCGGCGCCCGCCGCGCATTGTGATCCGCCCAGGGCCACGGTTTACCGGATTCAGCGCAGAGAGATAACGTTAACTTCAGGCGCCCGCACCTTGCCAGACTGGTTCACAGGCATTGCCAGGGCGGGAAATCCCCACCGGATGAATTGTTAACAGTGGCGGGGATAGAGGCAAAATGAGGCGTAAAGTTTGCGTAATTACGTGGTACAGTCTTTTTTATCACCCCTCAGTAAGAGAGCAGGCATGATGACGCAAACCGTGTCACTTCATCGTTATCAACCCCGTTTTCATCAGGGGGTCGTGGATCTGATCCTGCCGATCCAGACCCAGGAGTTCGGCATTGCTATCACCGCCCAACAGCAACCAGATCTTAATGAAATAGAAACATTTTATCAGCGCGGCATGGGCGATTTCTGGCTGGCCCTGGCGGGCGACAGAGTTGTGGGCTGCATTGGGCTGAAAGATCTGGGGCAGCAGCAGGCTGCTCTGCGCAAAATGTTTGTAGCCAGCGATTTTCGGGGCAAATCTCAGGGGGTGGCGAACGCGTTACTTAACACGTTGCTGGGCCATGCAAGCCAGCGCAAACTGGCGTCCATCTGGTTAGGCACGACCGATAAGTTTGTTGCCGCACACCGTTTTTACGAGAAAAACGGCTTCCGGGAGGTCAGCATAAGCAGCCTGCCGGAAGCCTTTCCGCTGATGGCGGTAGACAGTAAATTTTACCGCCTCTCTATGCCGAAATAGTGGTGCAGGCCGTCTGCGGATGGCCTGACGTTACCCACTTTTCTCCGCATTTCCTTTGCTGGCACACAATCCCTCCTTGCCGATCAGCATCGTGCTGCACGGTGGGAAAGCGGCCATAACGCATGGAGCCGTTACAGGCTTAACTATGCCTGGTATTGCATGGTGTCTGGACGACCGGCAGGGAGCAGATTTAGCCACTTTCGTGCGCAGCAGTTGAGTCAATAACGCATCGGCGGTGAAAGCTGAACCGGTGAAGGAAAGGCGAAAAACGTCCCGACCTTGAGCATAAAAATCCTGATAAGCAGCGTAATCCGCTGGAGCAGGCGGTAAAACGGTCAGCGAGCAGCGGCGGGTAAAGCGCGGGAATGTGCTTTAAATAGCATCACCATAACCAGAAAAAGGAGGCTTGCGCCTCCTTTTTACTGTTCAGCTTTGGCTGTGCTTACTGTCGCCTCTGTCAGGCGGGGAAGCCAGCGAAATTCTTAAGCCTCTGGGTTGCTGGTGCTGCTCATCTTCATCAGATCTTTATCCACAAAGAACATGCCCTGGCCACCGGTGCCAACCAGCGCCAGTTTATCCAGCACCGATTTGAACAGCTTCTCTTCTTCATGCTGCTCGGAAACATACCATTGCAGGAAGTTAAAGGTAGAGTAGTCCTGTGTGGTCATGGCCGCGTGAGCCAGTTCGTTGATTTTGCCGGTGATCAGCTTCTCATGCTCATAAGCCTGCTCCAGCACTTCATTCAGCGAGTTAAACGTTACTGGCGGTGCAGCAATGCTGCCCAGCACCGGCATGGCACCGGTGTCGCTCAGGTAGCTGAACAGACGCTGCATATGCTGCATCTCTTCCACAGAGTGCTCATGCATGAAGGCCGCAGCCCCTTCAAACCCTTTATCCGCACACCAGGCGCTCATCTGTAAATAGAGATTGGCAGAATAAAACTCAAGGTTTAACTGGTCATTCAGTTTAGCGATCATATCGGCAGTCAGCATAGTGGCTCCATCAGGCAGGGAATAAATTTAAAAGAGTAATTGTGCGCATTATGCACGTCTGTTGCGGAAATAAAAACCGTTTGTTGGAATTATTATCTTATTATTTTAAGTGTATAACATTTTGAAAGTTAAGTGATAATTATTTCGTGATGAATGTTACTTATTCCATTAGCCAAATGGTTTTGATAACCATTCTTATTGTTATTTGCTGCGGGAAAATAAATAATTCTCGCGCTGTAAAAAGCGTAAAAAATAGTTATTCCCTGATCCGCTAAGGGAAAATATCACGATTTTATCGTCACAGGATCGGAATAGCCTGCGCAGTTTTGACGTGTAACTAGAGAATTGATCCCCTTAGGGCACGGTGTCGCTACCTGTCGCTTTGGTTTGGTGCTGGACCTGTTTCTGTTCCCTGCACAGGGCTGGCGATGATCCTGCCCGGCATGCTGATCACCTGCTTTGCAGGCGGAAGCACCGGCATCTTTGTCAGTGCAGGGGGCGATTGTCGTGATGCGATGATCGGCGGGATCTTCCATGGCCTGTTTATCACGCAGCTGCCTGCATAATGGTTGTCGCTGTCAGGGCAAAAGGGGGTGGCCAATGTCACTTTCAGTGATTCAGAGATGATGGGCAGGGCTACTCTTTCGGCACCTTCCTGACTTCTTCCACTAACGGAGGCTCCAGGGATGCAGCAATTACCGCGATCGTGCAACAAGGCTTACCGGCGAAAGAGTGTGCTACTGCGCAACGAGCCGGGGAAATGCAGACAGGAGCGGCAGGATAGGGATCTTGCGATTGCCTGCCGGGAACAGAGCATGGCGTGCCAGGGCAAACCTGGTTTTGCGCAGGTTCAGTTGATGGAAGCCGGTAATGCGAAACGCCGGGCACGTTCACAGGCAAGGGATGGGGCTGGGGTGGAACGCCACTTCATTAAAATCGATAAAGTTATGCAAAACAAAGAGGCTATTCCCTCTGGATTTTAACGATAAGCGTGGATCGGCGCACAATGGCGCTCATTTTCCTGACGCCTGGGATAAAATCCGAAAAGTATTATTTTTCGATCTTGAATGGAAAAAATATTTTTTATAAAGCTTAGGGGAGTAACTATTTTAATTAATGCCCAACAGAATGAATTAGCTCGATATAAAATATAAAAAATATTGAACGTTTACGATTAAAACTCAATCAGCGTTTTCATTTCAGTGCCAAGACCGGTGGCCAGAACAGCAATAACTTCCAGCGTAGGATTACGTAAACCTCTTTCAATTCCAGAAACATAGGTCCGGTCCAGCCCGCATTTTAGCGCGAAAGCTTCTTGCGACATGCCTGCCTGCAGTCTGAGTTGTTTAACTCTTTTTCCAAAAAGAATTTTGGTGGTGTTTAGCTTTTCCATGCGCTCAGCATTGCGCTTTGCAGCCTATTAGTCCACGGACTATTAGTCACAATTGAAAAATAACGTGATATGCTTGTGACTCATAGTCTACATGTATGACTTTAACCAGGCTAAAAGAGAGTCATTATGAATAATGAGGACTGGCACCCTGCCGATATTATTGCTGCATTAAAGAAAAAGGGGACAACGTTATCAGCGTTGTCCAGAGAGTCCGGACTGGCTTCTTCAACATTATCAAATGCTCTGCGGCGTCCCTGGCCTAAAGGTGAGCAGCTGATAGCGGCTGCGTTGGGCAGGCAACCACAAGAGCTCTGGCCAACACGGTACAAAAGAAAAAAATAGCTCCGTGCCGGGTAGCTTTATTTGTGAAGCAGGCACGGATCTGCGTTTCATGCTCATTCTGAATTCCTGCTCGCTGCGTTAAGGATGTAAGTTTTTACTCATCCAGCGCACTACCATGCTGCCAAGTCCGGCCAGCGTCAGCATCACGACTACGCCCTGCCAACCTGCGAAGTCCAGGATCACGCTGCCAAGCGCCGATCCTGCCGCCATACCGATAAACACCCCGGTGAACATCAGCGCATTCAGGCGACTGCGCGCTGCCGGCTCCAGGCTGAAAATAATCGACTGGTGTGACACCAGCGTTGACTGGACGCCAAAATCAAACCCCACGGCAGACACCACGATCAAAGCAAGCTGGTAAGGCACGGGTAACAGCGGCAGCAGAAACATCAGCGCAAAGGAGAGGGTGGCAAGCGTAGTGCCGATGCGGGTCACCAGTTCCGGGCCGCGACGGTCGGCCAGTGAACCTGCGAGCGGGGCGGCCAATGCGCCCGCCGCGCCCGCCAGCCCAAACAGGCCTGCGGTAGCGCTGCCCAGATGATAGACCTCATGCAGCATAATGGCCAGGGTTGACCAGAAAGCGCTGAACCCCACCGAAAGCAACGCCTGCGCCAGCGTGGCTCTGCGCAGCGGTTTATAATCTCGCCATAAATGGCGCATTGAGGCGAGCAGTGCCGGATAACTCATGGTGGTGCTGGCCGGGATAGCGGGCAGGCTTCGCCAGATAATCAGGGTAATAGTCAGCACCATGATCGCTGCGGCGCCAAACATAGTCCGCCAGCCATAAAACTCCGCCACAAAGCCGCTCAGCACCCTGGAGAGCAGAATGCCCAGCAGAAGGCCGGTCATCACTGTGCCTACCGTTTTACCCCGGCTTGCGGCAGGGGAGAGGGTTGCCGCAGCGGGAACAATATCCTGAGCCATTGTTGCCGTGATGCCGACCGCCAGACTCGCCACCAGCAGCATAATAATGCCGCCGCTAAAGGCGCTCAGCAGTAAAGCCAGCGTCAGCATAACGCCTTTCAGAATGATGATCCGGCGGCGATCGTGACGATCGCCCAGCGGGGCCAGCAGCAAAATACCCAGCGCGTAACCAATTTGTGTGAGGGTGGGAACCAGACCAACCGTACTGACGCCCGCATGCAGTTCGTTAACCAGGATGCCCAGCATCGGCTGGCTGTAATAGATAGCGGCGACGGCAAAGCCTGCGCCGGTAGCAAGCATCAAGACGGTGCGGCCTGTCAGACCTTTTTCCTGCAAAGTGGCGGTTTCAGCTAAGGACATAATGTAGACTCATTGAGTGATGATGGTCACATTTTTACCCTATTCTCCGGCAATGGGTAGTGCCCTGCCGGGTAAAACTGTTATACGCTGGGTGCATGAAAGAAACGGCCTTGTCAGGCATTGACCGTATAGCGTTAATGCAAACTTTTGTCCTTATTGTCGAAGCAGGCACCCTCTCTGCGGCGGCGTTGCGTCTGGAAACCTCCCAGCCTACGGTCAGCCGGAGGTTGCAGTCACTGGAGCGACTGCTGGGGGTGAAGCTGCTGCAACGCACCACGCACGTGATGAAGCTGACCGATGATGGCGAGCGCTGTTTTGCCCACGCCAAAGCACTGGTGGAACAGTGGCAGGCAATAGAGGACGATCTGCAAGGTGCCGCTGAAGAGCCGAAAGGTTTGCTCCGGGTGCTGGTGCCCCATGCGTTTGGTCAGGATCAGATGATCGGGCCATTGCAGGAGTATCTGCAACGCTATCCCAAAATGCGGGTGGAGTGGATGCTCAGCGACAGGCGGCCGGACTTTATTGCCGAAGGCGTTGACTGTGCAGTGCACGTCGGCACGGTGACCGATCCTTCTGTGGTGGCGCTGCTGGTGGCGGAGATCCCGCGCATTGTGGTCGCTGCTCCACAACTTCTCGCTTCCGGTCTCGTTATTGAGCATCCTGCCGGGCTGGCAGAGTTACCCTGGGTGGCACTGAGCACTTTCTATCGTCAGCAGGTTACCCTGACCAGCGAGCAGCAAGAGACAGAGCATATTGCTATTCACCCTCAGCTGCTGACAGACAGTCTCTATGCCCTGCGCAATGCGATGCTGGCAGGTATGGGGGCGGGCATCGCCTCATCCTGGGCGGTGAAAGAGGATATTGAGCAAGGGCGATTACAGCATCTCTGCCCTGAATGGCATGCGGCACCGTTGCCCATTTATCTGGTTTATCCTTACGCCCGCTTCTATCCCGCCAAGCTGCGACGTTTTCTGGAGATGATGCGCGAAGTGTTGCCGATTATCGGGGGCACGCAGGCACCGGTAAAATAGCTCGCCTCCCACTGCGCCCGTCAGACAACAAGTCACCCGACAGCTCTCAAGCTAACCCGGCCCCATCAGCTGACAACAGGGCCGGAGCAAGCGATTAAAACGTCTCCCAGTTCCCCCCTTCAGCACTCACGGCCACTGCTTTACGTGGCGCGGCAGCTTTCAGCGTTTTTACCGGCTTGCTGACGGGCAGCTGCTGACCGATTTTGAATACCGCAACGGCTTGTGAAAGCAGGCTTGCCTGCTCCTCCAGCGAAGCGGAGGCCGCCGCAGATTCCTGTACCAGCGAGGCGTTCTGCTGGGTAACACGATCCATCTCCGTCACCGCCAGCCCAATCTGATCGATACCGCGGCTCTGCTCATCCGAAGCTGAAGCGATTTCGCCCATGATGTCCGTTACGCGTACCACGGCATTAACAATATCGTGCATGGTTTCGCCAGCGGTGGCGACCTGCGCCGATCCTGCATCCACGCGGCTGACCGAGGCCTCAATCAGGGTTTTGATCTCTTTTGCAGCCTGCGCGCTGCGCTGCGCTAAATTACGGACTTCACCGGCAACAACGGCAAAACCACGCCCCTGTTCGCCCGCGCGTGCCGCTTCCACCGCCGCGTTCAGTGCAAGGATATTGGTCTGGAAGGCAATGCCGTCGATCACGCTGGTAATATCGGCAATTTTCTTGGAACTGCCGGCAATTTCGCTCATGGTTTTCACCACGCCATCCACGACTTTACCGCCTTTTTCTGCGGTATCGGAGGCGCTTTTCGCCAGCTGCGATGCCTGGCGGGCGTTTTCGGCATTCTGCTTCACGGTGGCAGTCAGCTCTTCCATACTGGCGGCGGTTTGCTCCAGAGAGGCAGCCTGCTGCTCGGTACGGGCAGAGAGATCGTTATTGCCGAGAGAGATTTCACTGGCGCCGGTAAAGATGGCATCAGAGCTTTCGCGTACATGACCCACGGTAACAATCAGCGACTGCTGCATGGCGGTGAGATTGCTGGCAAGCAGCCCCATCTCGCTGCGGCCTTCCACCACCAGCGTATCGGAGAGATCACCTGCGGCGATGCGCTGAATATGGGCCAGAAGCTGTTTCAGTGGCGTCAGCAGCACACGTTTAATCACCATCCAGACGGAGATAACCAGCAGCAACAGCACCAGCACCACGGTAGCCAGTGTCCACATCATATGGGTGAACCCTGTCTGATTCTCTGTCATCCCCACGGCCAGCAGCTGGTTGTTCTGGTCGCGCCAGCGATTGTAGCTGTTTTCGAGGGCATCCTGAGCTTTCTGCGCATCCAGATTACCGTAAGCCTCGTAGTTATTGGCGCTCAGATACTGAATCGACATCTTCATCGTATCGAACATCTGCTGGTAGCTATCGCTCACCGCAGCAGCTAACTCACTATTCTGGCCGCTCTGTTGAGGTGCCTGCTTATAGCTGGAAAAGTGCTGGGCAGCGCCGTCCAGCGTGGTGCTGGCAGTGGCGAGCAGCTTGGTTATGCCAGCCAGTGAAGCGGGATCGGTCTGCTTCTTGAGGATACGGATGGCGGCACGGTTAATGGTAATGCGGGTTTTAAGCAACGTCTGTAAGGTGTCACTGAGCTTCCCCTGCTGCTGGGTCAGCACGCTGGCACGCACAAAGTTATTTTTATCCTGATTGATGGCGTTAAAGGAGAGGCCGCTGGAGAGCAGCAGCAACGCACTGAAGACGATCAACATAATGAGAATGCTGGTAACGACTTTAATATTTTTAAGCATGGTGCTTACTCTGTAAGGGAGATAACCTGGTAAAAAGGTTATCGGTACAAAGTGGCTTAACTTTAAGCACTCTCAGCAGCAAAATGAAGAGCGTTGTTATTGCTCACAAACCTGCTTACCGGCGCTCTGCACAGTTCTGTTTTCCTTTTACGACAGGCATGGCTGAATTAATCAGCCCAAATCCAGCCCGAACTTTCTGTGGCTAACCGTCGGGAATAATGACGGAGTTTATCCGGGGAAAAAGAGGCAAAAAGGGAGGGGGAGAGGTCGGGTAAATTCAGCTGCTGTTGCTGCCAGTGCGCCAGGCATTGTGCTGGAGTCTTAATTGCCTGGCCGGGAAGGGCAGCGATCGGAACAGCGGATTTTTTCTGTAGCTCTTCTTGAGTGAGATCAGCAATAACGTCGGGCATATCGCGGAGAAAATTCACGATATGCGCCCTAAGCTCTCTGCTGCTCAGCGTAGGCGACTGAAGCGCAAACAGCAGGCCCGCCTCTCCGGCAGAGTGATGATAACGGCAGCTCACCACATAGCCGATATTCAGCTCAACCCGCAGCCGCTGGAAAAATTCCGGCTCATAGAGCGCCGCCAGCAGTTGCCATGCGGCCAGGCACTCCGCTGTGCGATCGATCAGCGGACAGAACAGCAGCACGGCCGCCTCGTCGCCGGTTGTTGCCGCTGGCGCAGGCGGGGAAATGTTTGCCAGTAAAGCTGCGCCTTCGCCCTCTCTCTTCACAACGGCTGGCCGGGCTTGCTGTGGCCACGCAGGGAAGGCTTCCGGCAGAGGCCCAGGCGGCCAGCGGGAAAGCAGCCTTGAAACCGCCTTCTGCAATGCTGCATCGCCGCCGTAAAGCGCGGCCTGCCACGGCATTCCCCCCAGGCTGGACGCACCGTAACCGGCTGTCGGGGATATCTCTGCCTGGCTTGCAGCAACAGACTGAGGATCGTCGAAGGTGCTGGTCATCGCTTTCGCAGGTGAACTTATCAGCTCAGGCAGGCGGGCCAGCAACGCGCGGATAGCAATATCCGCCGACTGGGCCTGCATTGCCTGGTGGTAACGTCGTTTGCCCTGGGAAATCGTCGCCGGGGAGAGAGTAGTAAGTGCGTCGATCGCCGCTGCAAGCATGGTCAGCAACAGATCCGGCGGCGCGCTGAGCTGAAGCAGCCAGATACCCTGTTGTTGCGTAAAACTCAGCTCGCCGCCCTGGTGCAGAGCGTGGCCGATAACCGGCTGTAACGCCGCCTCTGCCAGCGCGGCGGCCTGGTGTGAGAAGAAGCCAGCCGCAGGATTGAGCAGCAGCACAGGCTGGCAGAAAGCAGGGAAATGCCTCAGCGGAGCCTGTTCATCGGGCAGAGAAGGCAGCCTGTTGGCTTCTCCGGTGGCATAAAATCTCATTTCCGGCGCGTTGCAAAGAGGGCTTGATCGCCAGTCGACAGCACCGCTATGCAGCGTGAAACCCTGCAACTGCACAGGGCTGGCATCAACGCAGGATGAGATCCAGAGTGTGGTCAGCTTTTCCGGCTGAAGCGCTGACAACAGCGCCTGCCACCGCTCCGTCAGTGGGACATCTGCCGTGGGGGGAACGAAACCAAAGGCGCGCGCCCGCAGCTGATCCAGCGCAGAAAGCTGCGCAAAGCGACGACGCGCCAGCCCCGCGTAATGAGTGAGCAGATCTTCATCCAGCATGGTCAGCTGCTGCACCCAGCGGCTGAACAGCGCCTCCACGACTGAAGGCGTGAAAACGGCTTCTGAGATCGATGTGCCACCCTTGCCGGATGCAGGTTTTAAGGCAGACAGGCTGAGCAGGGCTTCACTGATAGCCGGATCGGTGGCGTCACAGAGTTCAAACTGCACGCTTATAACCGACTGGCGTGGAGCGCGGTAGGGTTCAAGCAGCGTTACATCATCGGCCAGCCCCCACTCTCGCAGCGTAGCAAGCAGGCTGCGTTCAGCCCTGTCCGTCAGCAGTTCGCGCAGCACAGCAAGCATTTCTGGCGTTCCAGAGAACGCAGCGCTGAGCTGAAGGCGCTCTGCGCTGGAGTGATGCAGACCATAATGGCGGGGCGAATTCAGAGTGAGCGGTTGAATTTCAGCTTCGCTGAGGGCAGGGGAAGAGGAGAAGATCGCGCCCACCTCTTCAGCAAGTTCAGCCAGCGCTTCAACGGACTGCGGCCCCTGAAGCCACAGCTCCAGCTTTTCAGCCCGGAAAAAGCGCTGGTGATAAGCCTGTAACGCCTGTTGCAGCGCCGCGTCGTCATCACCAAAGGCAGCGCGATTGCCGACATGAAACGCATGAAGAGGCTGAGGCGTGGCAAAGGCCTGGCTCAGCGCGGCTTCACACAGCGTCTCCGTATGGCGGGATAAGAGCCGGAACTCTGCATCAATGATCGCGGCTTCCTGGCGTACCGACTCCTGTGTCAGTAAGGGACTGGCGAGCATATCTGTCAGCCGCCGCAAGCCCGGCCTGAGTTTTTCCGGGGCAATTTCAAAGAACCAGGAAGTGTAGTGAGCCTGTGTAGTGGCGTTAAGCCTGGCACCGTTAGCTGGCCCCCAGGCCATCAGCCGCTGCTGATCCTGATACCCTTCGCTACCGGCAAACAGAACGTGCTCCAGCAGATGCGCCAGGCCAGGCCACTCACGCGGGCCGTCATGACTGCCGGCAGCAAGCTGGATCAGCGCGGCGGCACGGCTGGCGTCAGGATCCTGGATCAGGTTGACCCGCAGGCCGTTTGCCAGAGTGATGCGCCGCACTGCCTGCATTTTCAGGCGCCCGTTTTGAAGATCAGCTGGGAGTTTGTGCGGTTGCGGAACTGAAGGTGGCTTATCTGCATATTGGTGCAGTTCGCCTGCTCGCGGGCCTCCAGGATCTTGCCGTGATGCGGAGATTTCGAGCAGACCGGATCGGTGTTGTCGGCGTTACCGGTCAGCATAAAGGCCTGGCAGCGGCAGCCGCCGAAATCTTTCTCTTTTTCTGAGCAGGAGCGGCACGGTTCCGGCATCCAGTCGAAGCCGCGGTACTTGTTGAAGCCGAACGACTCATACCAGATCTCCTGTAGCGAGCTTTCCAGCACCGAGGGGAACTGTACGGGAAGCTGACGGGCACTGTGGCACGGCAGGGCGGTGCCTTCCGGCGTAACGCTCAGGAAGATGGCTCCCCAGCCGCCCATGCAGCCTTTGGGCCGCTCTTCATAATAATCGGGCGTGACAAACAGCAGGTTTGCGAGGTTGCCGCTGGCGGTCATTTTCTCGCGGTAGTGGTGCACCACCTCTTCGGCGCGGGCAATCTGCTCACGCGTGGGCAGCAGACCTTCCCGGTTAAGCTGCGCCCAGCCGTAAAACTGACAGGTCGCCAGCTCCACATCATCCGCTTCCAGCTCAATGCACAGCTCAATAATGCGATCGATCTGATCGATATTGTGGCGGTGCAGCACAAAGTTGAGCACCATCGGGTAGCCATGCGCCTTCACTGCTTTGGCCATCGCCAGCTTGGTCTGGAACGCCTTTTGTGAGCCAGCCAGCGCCGCATTCAGCGTCTCATCGCTGGCCTGGAAACTGATCTGAATATGATCCAGTCCGGCTTCGGCAAAGGCATCGATCTTCTTCTCCGTCAGGCCGATGCCGGAGGTGATCAGGTTGGTGTAAAAACCGAGATCGCGCGCTGCGCGGATCAATTCCGGCAGATCCTTACGCACCAGGGGTTCGCCGCCGGAAAAGCCCAGCTGCACGGCGCCCATCTGACGAGCCTGTCTGAACACTTCAATCCATTGCCCGGTGGTCAGCTCCTTCTCCTGCTGGGCAAAATCCAGCGGATTAGAGCAGTAGGGACACTGCAACGGGCAACGATAAGTCAGTTCTGCCAGCAGCCAGAGCGGCGGATTGACCTGAGGATTAAGCTGGGTCACGGAAGATTATCCACTTTTGTTCGTAAGCCTGACCGAAAAACTCTTTTACGTCGTCATCCACGCCGCCAGCGTCAGGAAACTGGGCGTTCAGCCCGGCAATCAGGTCGGCAACGGAACGCTTGCCATCCACCAGCTGTAAAATAGCGGTGGCGCTCTCATTGAGTTTTGCCATGCCTTCCGGGTAAAGGATGACGTGGCAATCCTGCGCCTGCTCCCATTGCAGACGGTAGCCGCGACGGAAGGCGGGGATCTGCTGCTCGTTAATCACCATCACACTAACCTCTCTTTATGCCAGGACATCTTGTCGGTCACGGTGTGATAAGGCGGACGATGCAGCTCGTAGGCCATGCTCATCGCATCCAGCATGCTCCAGAGAATATCCAGCTTGAATTGCAGAATTGACAGCATCCGCTGCTGTTTTTCCACGGTGGTGCAGTAGGTCAGCGCCAGTTGCAGGCCGTGCTCAACGTCGCGGTTAGCCTGGCTCAGGCGGCCACGGAAATAGCCGTAACCTTCAGCTTCTATCCACTTGTAGTGCTGTGGCCAGCTATCCAGGCGCGACTGGTGGATCTGCGGCGCAAACAGCTCGGTAAGGGAGCTACAGGCCGCTTCCTGCCAGACTGCACGGCGGGCAAAGTTGACGTAAGCATCCACGGCGAACCGCACGCCGGGCAGTACCATCCGCTCAGAGAGCAAAACATCACGCTCCAGGCCCACCGCTTCGCCGAGGCGCAGCCAGGCTTCAATGCCCCCTTCACTGCCTTCCTGACCATCGTGATCCAGAATCCGCTGCACCCACTTGCGGCGGGTTTTCGGATCCGGGCAGTTCGCCATAATCGCCGCATCCTTCAGCGGAATGCTGGTCTGGTAGTAAAAACGGTTCGCTACCCAACCCTGGATCTGTTCACGCGTGGCCTGGCCGTTGTGCATCGCAATATGGTACGGGTGATGGATATGGTAATAAGCGCCTTTGGCGCGCAAAGCCTGTTCAAACGCTTCGGGCGTCATCGGCTCTGCGGGAAAATTATCTGACATCGTCTTCATCTCGTTAAAGGTCAATTACCATGCCGTCCCAGCTGACTTCAATGCCCAGCTGCGTCAGCATCTGACGTTCAGCGGACTCTTCATCCAGGATCGGGTTGGTATTATTGATATGAATAAGAATTTTACGCTCCGCCGGCAGTGAGGCCAGCAGGGCAATCAGCCCCTGCTCCTCTGCCAGCGCCAGGTGCCCCATATCCCGACCGGTGTTGCGGCCCACGCCGGTAGTGGCTAACTCATTGTCCTGCCACAGCGTGCCGTCAATCAGCAGGCAGTCCGCTTTTTGCAGCCAGCCCATTAGCTCGCTGTCCGGCTCCCCCAGACCGGGCGCATACATCAGCGTCTTACCGGTGCGGGTATCTTCAATAAACAGCGCGATATTGTGGCCAGGCAGCGGCTTACCCCGCCAGGCGGAGTAGGGCGGAGCGTTGCTGAGTAAAGGAATAGCGGTAAATTTCAGCGCCGGACAGACGGCCACAGAGAAAGCTTCACCCGGCGTAATGCCATGATGGATCAGGCCGCCGTTCCAGTGCTTCAGCATGGTAAACACCGGGAAACCGGTGGTCAGGTCATCATGCACTTCTGGCGTACACCAGACCTGGTGCGGACAGCCTTCACGCAGGCTCAGCAGTCCGGCAGTATGGTCAATCTGGCTGTCGGTGAGAATAATCGAGCCAATCGCCGTGCCGCGCAGCACATCTTTTTTAATTAACGCAGGCGTAGCGGCCAGCTGATGGGCAATATCGGGTGAGGCGTTGCACAGCACAAAGTTGATGCCGTCATCGCTAAGGGCTATCGAAGACTGTGTCCGCGCCGAGGTTTTCAGGGTGCCATTACGCACGCCCTGACAGTTTCGGCAGTTGCAGTTCCACTGTGGGAAGCCGCCACCCGCCGCAGAGCCGAGAACGTTAATCTGCATGTGTAGACCAGGAAAAGAGAAGAAGATGCCCACAGCAGGCCGTGGGCATAAGGGATTAACGGTTGGAGATGTACAGCGTCACTTCCAGACCTAAGCGTAAATCAACAAATTTAGGTTTAGTCCACATGGCGGGATCCTCTCAGTGTTAATGAAAAATCAAACGTTCTGCCCTGATAAGTTCGGCAGGTAATGCGCTTGTTGTCAAATATCGAAAATTTGGCGCACAAATGTTGCGCCTAAGCTTATACGATATCAACCCTGTAAGCAGCAGGGTTACCGGGGAAATGCGCACAAAATGTTCCATATGGTTCATTCACCCCAGGTTTTTCTCAGTACGGCGACCCAGTTGCGCCAGCAGATTTTTTCAATCAGCTTCGCGGAATAGCCTGCCGATTCCATGGCTTCGATCAGGCGCGGCAACCCGGCTACGTCCTGAAGGGCATCCGGCACGCTGATGCCATCAAAGTCTGAGCCAAAGCCAATGCGATCTTCCCCAAGGATAGCCATCAATCCTTCGAGGTGACGAAGTATCTGCCCCAGCGGCGTATCGCCGTCGCGTTTACCGTCGGCGCGCAGGAAAGCGTTACCAAAATTGACGCCAACAAATCCGTCGCTTTCTGCAATGGCCCGCAGCTGAGCGTCAGTAAGGTTACGCGGCTGGGGACAAATGGTATGAACATTTGAATGGGTGGCAACCAGCGGTGCATTACTCTGCTCAGCGGTTTGCCAGAAGGCTTTTTCATTCATGTGGGAAAGATCAATCAACAGCTTTTTCTGGTTGCAGGTGCGCAGCAGCTTCAGCCCCAGCGGGGTCAGTCCTTCGCCGCTGTCGGGCGAGCCGGGGAAATTGCCTGTGACGCCAGTGCCAAAGCGGTTCGCCAGGTTCCACAGCGGGCCTGCGCTGCGCAGCCCGGCCGCTATCCAGCTTTCCAACTGGCTTAGCTCTTCATCCAGCGCTTCCGCCCCTTCAATATGCAGCACCATCGCCAGCACGCCCTGCTGGATGCACTGCTCAATCTCCGCTGCCGTGCGGCAAATTTTCGCGCCGCCTGCGCTTTCCGCTGCAATTCTGTGCAGCAAGGCGATTTGGGCTTCAGTGATAGCTAAGGGATCGTGCTGCGCCTCGTCATAAGCTTCACTGCCTTGCTTAACAAATTGCGCGGGCGGGACAAACACGGCAAAGAGTCCACCCGCAAAGCCGCCCTGACGGATGCGGGCCATATCCAGATGCCCCGGAAGAGAGCCGTGCAGAAAACGCGTCACAGGGTCCTGTTCAGCCGGCAGCCAGAGGCGCAGCAACAGATCGTTGTGACCGTCAAAAACCGGCAGGCGTGGGGCAGGGGAAAGTTGGGTCATGGCTAATGGGCGGCTCGGTAACTTGCGGTGATTGACGATAATCTGCCAGCGATCATACGCATTTTTCACCAGTCTGCGTCGTTAAAAAGTGCGATGGCAGCCAGCCAGAACGTAAATTAAAGGTAAATTTTCCCCTGGCATAGCGGGATGCGGCATGCTGGCTTCAGGGCTGATGCGCTGTCAGGGCGCTAATGAGCCTGACTTCCTCTGTTCTTACGTGAAAGGAGCACCGTTATGGCCCGACTGACCGCGAAAGATTTCTCCCCTGAGCTGCTGGAAATTTACGACTATTACGTTCACGGCAAAATTAATAAGCGCGAGTTTCTCTCGCTGGCGGGTAAGTTCGCGGTGGGCGGGCTGACGGCCGCCACGCTGTTGACTTCCCTCAGCCCCAACTATGCACTGGCGGAACAGGTGGCGTTTACCGACCCCGATATCCTGCCTGAGTACATCCATTATCCTTCGCCAAACGGTAATCAGAGCGTACGCGGCTATCTGGTCCGGCCTGCCAAAGCCACCGGCAAGCTGCCCGCCGTGGTGGTGGCGCATGAGAACCGGGGGCTGAATCCCTATATTGAAGATGTGGCGCGACGACTGGCGAAAGCGGGTTTTATTGCGCTGGCGCCGGACGGGCTGAGCGTGATGGGCGGCTATCCTGGCAATGACGAGAAGGGCCGGGAGATGCAGGCGCAGATCGACCCCACCAGACTGATGAACGATTTCTTCGCGGCGATAGAGTTCATGATGCATGATGAGCGAACCACTGGCAAAGTGGGGATCACCGGCTTTTGCTACGGCGGCGGCGTGGCGAATGCGGCAGCCGTGGCTTATCCCGAACTGGCAGCCGCCGTGCCATTTTATGGCCGTCAGCCGCAGGCAAAAGATGTGGCCCGCATTAAGGCACCGCTGCTGCTCCATTACGCCGGGCTGGATACGCGCATCAATGAAGGCTGGCCAGCTTACGAGGCGGCGCTGAAAGCGGATAACAAGGTCTACGAGGCGCATATCTATCCGCAAGTGAACCACGGCTTCCATAATGACTCAACGCCACGCTATGACAAAAAAGCGGCTGAGCTGGCCTGGGAGAGAACGCTGGGCTGGTTTACTCAATATCTGGCCTGACGGTGGCTCAGGATGCGGGCAGGCAGGAAAGCCTGCCCGACTGGCAGAGTGCTGTTTTACTGGCGCTGTTGTACGCTAAACGGCAATCTGAGCGCTATGCCGCTGGCTCTGTTCTGCCCGAAGCGCGCCGGGCGTTTTGCCAACGGTGCGCTTAAAGGCCCGGCTGAAAGCGGCCAGAGAGCCGTAACCCAGACGCCAGGCGACCGTTTCAATCGCTTCGCCATCCCGTCCGATCCACTGCACCGCCAGCTGCATCCGCAGCTCCGTCAGATAACGTACCGGGGTCATCCCTGTCACCGCCAGAAAACGCTCGGCAAACACCGATCTGGAGCTGCCCATTTCCGCCGCCAGCTTTGCCACAGTCCAGTTTTTGCCGGGTTCCCGGTGCAGAGCAACCAGCGCTTTACCCAGACGCGGGTCGCGCAACGCCTGAAGCCAGCCCCCGGCATCGCCACAGCCAGACTCTACCCAGCCCCGCACGATAAACGAAGCCACTACGTCTGCCAGCCGGGAGAGGATACTTGCGTATCCTGCCCGTCGGCCCAGCGACTCGCGCTCCATCGCCTCCAGCATCGGCTGCACTTCAGGGTATTTATGCATCAGCGTATCGGCCAGCAGCACTTCTGGCATCGCGCTGATCAGCATCTGCATACCGCCCAAATCAAACTCCATACAGCCGCTGAAAACCAGGGCAGCGGGTTCATCCGGCGACTCCTGCGCACAGGCCTTTACGCAGCAAACGTTGCCGCAGACCGGCGTGCTGCTGAAGGCATGAACATCCTGGCAGGGGACATCAGGGGAGGAGAGCAACACGTGGTCAGTGCCGTGGGGCAGCAGCAACGCATCGCCCGTATTCAGTACATAGAGCCTGCCGCTGTGGGTGCGCAGCATCACCGGCCCACGGCTGACAAAATGAAACTGCGCCCGACCCGGCGCGCTGTCAAATCCTACGCCGAACGGGGCCGCCAGCTCAATTCGTCGGTACTGCACGCCCAGCAGGCGCATACCTGAGAGCAGTTCACTGGCAAGATCGTGCGTTTCCGCTGGCATAGCTTCTCTCTGTTCCGGACGAATAATCAATAATTACGGATTATACATCATAGACCATCCGGGGTGAGCCTTATAGGCTGTATATTCTTCACCTCCAATGGAAGCAAACCATGAACGCAGTACAACAGGCCAGTACGGCACAGGAAAAGCCCCAATGGGGCGCAGTATTTTCGATGGCGCTTGGCGTGTTTGGACTGGTGACGGCAGAATTTCTGCCAGCCAGTCTGTTAACGCCGATGGCCGCCAGCCTCGGCGTGACGGAAGGCGTGACCGGACAGGCTGTCACCGTAACGGCCATCTTCGCGCTGCTCACCAGCTTTTTTAGCGCCTCTGCCACCCGCAAGCGGGATCGCCGTGGCGTGATGCTGCTGTTTTCGCTGATGCTGATTGTCTCTAATTTGCTGGTGGCTTTTGCCCCCAACCTGACCTTTATTCTGGTGGGCAGGGTGCTGCTGGGTATTGCGCTGGGCGGCTTCTGGACGCTGGCGGCAGCCACCACCATGCGGCTGGTGCCGGAAGCGATGATCCCGCGTGCGCTCTCCATTGTGTTCAGCGGCGTGTCGGTGGCGACTATTGTGGCGGCGCCTATGGGCAGCTATTTTGGTCACCTGCTCGGCTGGCGTAACGTGTTTGTTGCCGCTTCACTTATTGGCGTGGTGGGGCTGCTCTGGCAAATTGTTGCGCTGCCAAAAATGCCGCCGCAGCTCTCTGGCAAGGGCAGTTCGCTCTTCTCGCTGATGCGCCGTCCGGGCATGCAAACCGCGCTGCTGGCTATTATTCTGGTCTTTTCCGGCCACTTTGCCTTCTTCACCTATCTGCGTCCCTTCCTGGAGAGCGTGACTGGGGTAGGCGTTAACGGGCTTTCCGCCATCCTGCTGGGCTTTGGCGTGGCGAACTTTGCCGGAACGCTGATTGCGGGCGTGCTACTTGAACGCAACCTGCACCGCACCCTGATTGCCATGCCGCTGGCAATGGGCCTCCTGGGCGTTGGCCTGGTGGTCATGGGTTCCGCGCCGCTGGTGGATGCGGTGCTGGTAGCGCTCTGGGGAATGGCGTTTGGCGCGGTGCCGGTTGGCTGGTCAACCTGGATTACCCGCACCATGCCGGATGAAGCGGAGAGCGGCGGCGGTCTGCTGGTCGCTTCCATTCAGCTGGCCATTACCATTGGCGCGGCAGCGGGCGGAGTGATCTTCAACGTTACCGGGGCGAAAGGGGTATTTATGGGGAGCGCAGTGGCTCTGTTAATTGCCACGCTGACCATTTACGCCGCCTTAAGAGCCAAACCTGTGATGGCATAAAGAGCGCTGTGCGGCAGCGAGAGACTTCTCGCTGCCGCAACAAAAAGTATTTCTTCCCTGCAACAAAATTCCTATGCAACCGCTACTGCGTCTCGGGTCACCGGAACAGCGGCGCTATTTCTTGTCAATATGCCCCAAATCCCGCTCCGGGAAACAATAATTCCGCACGCGCTGCTTCAGCTCTTTGGCTTCCGGGAAGCCGCCATCGGTTTTGCGATCCCAGATGATCTGCTCATCAATTTTAATCTGATAGATGCCGCCGGTACCGGGCACCAGGCTGACGGAACCCAAATCCGTGCTGAAGGTGTGGAGCAACTCTTGTGCCATCCAGCCTGCACGCAGCAGCCAGTTACATTGAGCACAGTAGTGAATAGTGATGGCGGGTGCGGTTTTCATAGCAATGCCCTGACGCAGGAAAGGATCGCTATTTTCCGGCGGGTAGCCCGCTGGTGTCAAGATAACCCCAGGCGTTACGCTGGTTGAAATGTGAATAAATCAGCAAGGTTATTCATATACAGATCCTATCTCATTAGCATTCGCATTCTGAATCATCTGTGGAATGTTAACTCGGGCGCGGAATGCGCACTTTTTTCGCAGCCACTTTGAACTGCGGTCGCAATGTCTGAGTCGATACTGATAAAGAATAAAGGATTACTAATATGCGAACTTCTCAGGGCTTTATTAAAAATAGCGTGCTGTTTGGCCCGCTGGTTACCCCTGGTTTCAGTATCGCTGCTGAATCTTCCTCAGGTAAAAGCGGATTCGACCGCAGCGGCTGTAACATTCGCGGCCTGAAAAGCAACAGGCTGCTGCATGAGGGTAAACTGGTGGTGAACGGCACGCCGGAAGAGGTGATGAGTGAAGAGACGTTGAAGCGCTGTTATCAGGCCGACCTTAACGTGCATCATCACAGCCGTGACGCGGTGCCGCAAATCGTGCTGCGGCGCCAGCCTTTTGATCCTTTGAATCAGACCGCCATCAGCCTCGTAAAATGGGGCGGCAGGCTGCGGACGGGTGTCCGGTCATCCTGCAAATTCACCTCAAGCTGAGGCAAAACCTTTTACACAGCGGCAGAGGCCGCAAACAGCAGCTCGGCGGGCTGCGGGCGGCTGAGCAGGTAGCCCTGTAGCTTGTCGCAGCCCGCTTCCGCCAGCGTCAGGCGCTGCTGTTCGGTCTCGACGCCTTCTGCGGTCACCGAAAGCCCCAGCGAGTGGCCCAGCTTGATCACGGAAGAAACAATAGTGTCGGCCTGTTCCTGAATGCCCAGCAGCTGGATAAAGCAGCGATCAATTTTTAGCGTGTCGACCGGGAACTGGGTGAGGTAGCTCAGGCTGGAATAGCCCGTACCGAAGTCGTCGAGCGCAATCCGGAAGCCTGCCGCTCTTAAAGTCTGAATGGTTTGCAACGCCTGCTGGTGATCTTCCAGCATCACCCCTTCCGTCACTTCCAGCTCTATCTGCCTGGGATCCACGCCCTGCTGCTGCACAATCTCCTGCAAGCGTTCGATAAAATTGCCCGCCAGAAATTGCAGGGGAGAGACGTTCACCGACATACGCAGATGCGGGCAGCTTTTGGCGCGGCTGAGAGCCTGCTGCAATACCCAGTCACCCAGCGGAATAATCAGACCAGTCTCTTCAGCAATCGGAATAAAGTCAGCCGGTGAGATCGGCCCCAGCGTGGGATGCTGCCAGCGCAGCAGGGCTTCTATTCCCAGCATCGTCTCGCCCGTGATATCCATAATAGGCTGATACCAGAGCGCCAGTCCCTGAGCGGTGTCCAGCGCCAGGCGCAGCGCCTCCGCCAGCTGCTGACGTTTCATCAGCGTTTCGCCCAGCACCGGCGTAAACATATGGCAGCGCCCGCGCCCTTCCGATTTGGCCGCATAAAGCGCGATATCCGCTTTACGCATCAGTTCCTGCCGCTCGGTGCCCTGTTCTGGTGCCACGGCAATACCGATACTGACCCCAACCCACAGGCGATTGCCTTCCAGCATCACCGGCGTCGTGAGTTGTTCAATGATTTGCTGACAGAGCCGGACGAGCTGCTGCTCATTTTGCGGGTGATTCACCAGCACCACAAATTCATCCCCTCCCAGCCTGCCAATCGCATCTTCAGGATGAAGCAATGCGGTTAGTCGTTTGCTCACCTCAATAATTAACTCATCGCCGATATGATGCCCGTAGGTATCATTGATCATCTTGAAGCGATCCAGATCCAGCAGCAGCAAGGCCACGCTGTCGCCGTCTGTCGCCAGCGTGCTTAACCGTTTGTTGATCTGTTCTCTCATTGCGGCGCGATTCGGCAGCCCTGTCAGGACATCCTGCATCGCCAGCCGCTGGGCATGGGCTTCACTGGCTTCCAGTTTTATCACTGACTCTGACAGCCTGAGCGAAGAGAACCAGAGGCGGCGCGTCATTTTGATGCCCATCAGCGTGATCGCCATCATCGCCAGTAACACCAGCGGCCCGGTCACCATCAACATCTGGCTGCCAGGCCGCATGGGTTGCCAGGAAACGTAGCTGACCGGGATCTTAAGGTGAGATTGCAGTAAAAAACCGGCGCTGTTTAGCTGGTTTTCATCGCTGGGGATAAAGCGGAAATCGGTGACCACGCCACGGTGTTCCAGAAAATCGACAAAGCTGTAGTGCAGATAACGGATAAAAATAAGTTTCTGACCGCCGCTCTGCGGCACTTCGCCCAGAGCGACTTCCGCTACACGTCCGTTAAGACGAATAAAATCAGCGGTCACAGCAGGAGAGGAGAGGGAAGAGTGGCGATAAAGCGTTGCAAGCCAGGGAGAAAGTTGATGCTTAACGTCGAGGTAATGATCTGATGCGACCTGTTTGCCCGCCAGCCAGGCCATCAGCGGCTGGTTTTCTGCATTCAGCAGATAGACTTCATCATCACCGGCAAGGGTATTAAGCCAGTAACCAAATCGCTTGCTGCCTTCCCGTAACTGAGCGGTGAGTTCAGGCCAGGCAAGCAGATTCTGATGTTGATGCAGATACTCATCCAGGTGCTGGGCAAAAATGTTTTCAATCACCTGCTGCTGCTTCGCCAGCGCCCTGGCATTGCTTTGGGTGGTTACCCACCAGGCGGTAAAAGCGCAGGCGAGAAACGTAAACAGGATCACCAGGATCATCGGCGTCAGCACGTTGCTCAGGAAGTGGCGCCTTAGCGCCTGGCCATGTTCGTTAATCATTTACTTTCCAGCAAAATCGATTCAGTCGCCATCTGAGACTGGCCTCACGAGGGTAAGACATTACCTCATTGTCGTTTATCGGCAAGTGATAACGCCTTCTTTAGTGGAGTTTTTTTATCGGGCGAATTTTGTTTTACCGTTGCAGGCAGGCGCGGGGTAAGCATTGGCGGCCTGAAAAGGCCGCCGGAAGAGGAATAAAAGCCAATAACAAGCTGAAAAAGCGGCTAACGGCTACAACAAAAGCGCTATTGCGCAGTGGCATTACTGGATGGATCGGCCGTAACCGGCATGGGGGCAACCTCTGGCGGCAGGAAAATATGGTCCATGATATTTCTGACCACTGGCGCCGCGGTCACGCCATTGATCCCTCCGTTCTCCAGGATCAGCGCCATGGCAACTTTGGGGTTATCAAACGGCGCAAACGCGGTGTAGAAAATGTGGTCACGCAGGCGGGCAGGGATCATTTTGGCGTTATAGACCTGGTTTTGCTTCAGGCCAAACACCTGTGAAGTTCCGCTCTTGGCGGCAATGCCATAGGGCGCGGTGTGGAAATATTTATACCCCGTGCCGTTTGGCGCATTCGCCATACCAAACATCGCGTGGCGGATCAGGCTCCAGTAAGGTGAGTTCGCGTCACCAATCTGTTCGCGGGGCAATGTCGGTTGCCACAGCCTGACGTTCTTCCCCTGCTTCTGCTCATAAAGCAGATGGGGCTGGATCACTTTGCCGTTGTTAATCAGCGTATCCATCGCCTTCACCATCTGAATCGGCGTGGCAATCCAGTAACCCTGGCCAATGCCCACAGAGACGGTATCGCCCTGGTACCACCCTTTTTTATGCACTCTCTGCTTCCATTCGCGGCTGGGCAGCAGCCCGTTGTACTCTTCATTCAGGTCGATGCCGGTGGACTTACCGTAGCCAAACTGGCTGAGCATGGTGTGGATCCGATCGATACCCATCATAAAGGCGACCTGATAGAAAAAGGTATCTGCCGACTCCTCAATCGCCCGCGTCACGTCCAGCATGCCGTGGCCCGATTTTTTCCAGTCACGATACTTACGCTGTGTGCCGGGCAGTGTCCAGGTTGGCGCGCCAAAGAAGGTGGTCTGCGGGGTAATGACGTGCGTCAGCAGAGCCGACATCGCCATATAGGGTTTCACGGTTGAGGCGGGCGGATAAAGCCCCTGAGTCACGCGGTTAATCAGCGGCAGATCTTTATTGGCTAACAGTTCTTTATAGGCTTTATAACTGATCCCTTTTACAAACGGATTGGGGTCATAACTGGGGCTGGAAACCATCGCCAGCACCTCACCATCTTTTGGGTTTTCGATAAGCATGGCGGCACGCTGCCCGGCAAGCTGGGTTTCAACATATTGCTGAAGGTGCAGGTCCAGCGTTAGATAGAGGTTTTTGCCCGCCACGGGAGGGACTTCTTTCAGTACGCGGATCACCCGACCATGGTTATCCACTTCCACTTCCTGATAGCCGGTTTTGCCGTGCAGAACCGACTCGTAATAGCCCTCAATTCCCTGCTTACCAATATTATGGTCAGCCGCGTAATTCTCGCTGACTCCCTCTTTCTCCAGCCGTTTATAGTCGTTATCGTTAATCTTAGAGACGTAGCCAATCACATGTGCCAGGTCGGGGCCATAGGGATACTGACGATCTTCATAGCTGCTGACGTCCACACCGGTAAACCGGTACTGATTCACGGAAAAACGGGCGACTTCCTCATCAGAGAGTTCGGTTTTTAACACCACAGGTTTGTAGCGGCTGGCGGCATGTAACGCGCGGGTGAAGGTATCGATATCGTCGGCAGAGAGGTTAACAATCGGCGTCAGCTCTTGCAGCAGCGCAGGCATATCTTTGACTTTGTAAGGGACAATTTCAATGTCATACCAGGTGACATTTTTTACCAGCGGAATGCCGTTACGGTCGTAAATCATCCCACGCGTTGGCGCGACAGGGATCATTTTGATGTCATTTTGATTGGAGCGGGTCTGGTAATAGTGGTTCTGCTCTATCTGTAAGTGGTAGAGATTAACAACCAGCGTGACAAATCCTGCCAGAACGACCCCAAAGGCGACCAGTGCCCTGCGAACAAACAGCTTTTCTTCTTCTGCAAAATCTCTGAATTTCATTAACGGACAATCGCATTATTTTTCGTCGTTTTGCCGCCACATGATAGAGATATCAGGGCAAATCACGACCTGAAAGATGCATATGCGGGCGCTAAAGTGTGACATTTATTAAAGATGTTTCAGAGAGGACACCTCACTCTCTTCTCAGGCCTTGCTGTCAGCAGGCTTATTTTGTGCAGGGCATTTGGTGCTACAGGAGGAGAGCATGAGAGCGGGTAAAATAGGCGTACGCTTTTTGCAATTCTACTACTGAGGACATTATGTCAGGGTTATTTTCCCCCTTTGAACTGAAAGACGTTACTTTACGCAACCGCATTGCGGTACCCCCTATGTGTCAGTACAGCGCCCAGGAAGGCATGAGCAACGACTGGCATCGCGTGCATTACAACAGCCTGGCTCGCGGCGGCGCGGGACTGGTTATTGTGGAAGCTACAGCCGTTTCGCCAGAAGGGCGCATCACCCCCGGATGTCTTGGGATCTGGAACGACGAGCAGGCAGAAAAACTGGCGCAGATCGCCCGTGAAATCAAAGCGGCCGGTGCCGTGCCGGGCATTCAGATTGGTCATGCCGGCCGCAAAGCCAGCGCCAACAAGCCGTGGGAAGGGGACGACCATATCGTCAAAACCGATCCGCGCAGCTGGGAAACCCTCTCGCCATCAGCCGTCGCTTTCGGCAGCAACCTGCCGCAGGTTCCTCATGAAATGACGCTGGAAGATATTGCCCGCGTGCGTAATGATTTCGCTCTGGCGGCTCGTCGCGCCCGTGACGCCGGTTTTGAATGGCTGGAGCTGCACTTCGCGCACGGTTATCTGGCGCAGAGCTTCTTCTCTGTGCACGCTAACCAGCGTCAGGATCAGTATGGCGGCAGTGCGGAAGGACGCGGTCGCTTCCTGCTGGAAACGCTGGATGCGGTACGCCGTGAGTGGCCGGAAAACCTGCCGCTGACCGCCCGATTTGGCGTGATTGAATATGATGGCCGTGATGAAGAAACCCTGAGCGAAGCGATCGATCTGACCAAAAAGTTCCGCGCCAACGGTCTGGATCTGCTCAGCGTCAGTATCGGTTTCTCAACGCCAGATTCCAACATTCCGTGGGGACCGGCATTCCTGGCACCCATTGCAGCGCGCGTCCGTCGCGAGGCCAACATTCCGGTGGCGTCCGCCTGGGGAATTGATGCGCCGCAGATTGCGAACCGCACCATTGAAAACGGCGAGCTGGATCTGGTGATGGTGGGCAAGGCGCACCTGGCTAACCCGAACTGGACCTATCAGGCGGCGCTGGCTGTGGAAAAAGAGCAGCCTTCCTGGGTGCTGCCAGCGCCTTATGCGCACTGGCTTAACCGGTATCGCGTCAGCGAGTAACATTGTCGGGCAGGCGGCTGGCCTGCCCGTTTTTCATTACTCTGCCAGTTGCCGCATCACGCTAATCAAATCTGACTTCCCTTCAAAACCAATGCCCGGCAGTTCAGGCATCACGATGTGTCCCTCCTCAACGCTTACCGAATCGGGGAAGCCACCATAAGGCTGGAACAGATCCGGATAGCTTTCATTCCCTCCCAGCCCCAGGCCCGCCGCGATATTCAGCGACATCTGGTGCCCACCATGTGGAATACAGCGCGATGGCGACCAGCCAAACTGTTGCAGCACCTCCAGCGTGCGCAGGTATTCACACAGGCCGTAGGAAAGGGCGCAGTCGAACTGCAAATAATCTCTGTCCGGGCGCATGCCGCCATAACGTAGCAGGTTGCGGGCATCCTGATGAGAAAACAGATTTTCCCCCGTTGCCATCGCGCCGGGATAGAATTCGCTAAGGGCGGCCTGAAGCGCGTAGTCGAGTGGGTCGCCAATCTCTTCGTACCAGAACAGCGGATATTGCCGCAGCATTTTGGCATAGGCGATAGCGGTTTCGAGATCGAAGCGCCCGTTGGCGTCTACCGCCAGCTGAGCCTGTGGACCAATTTCCTGTAGCACCGCCTCAATACGGCGTTGATCTTCTGCCAGAGAAGCGCCGCCAATTTTCATTTTCACCACGTTGTAACCGCGGTCCAGGTAGCTGCGCATCTCTTTGCGTAACGCGCCAAGGTCTTTTCCCGGATAGTAATAGCCGCCCGCGGCATAGACAAAAACGCGGGGGTTAGCTTTCACGCCTTTCTTTTCGGCCAGCAGGTGAAACAGCGGCATCTCTTCAATTTTGGCCACGGCGTCCCATATCGCCATATCCAGCGTGCCGACCGCCACCGACCGTTCGCCGTGCCCGCCGGGCTTCTCGTTCGCCATCATCAGATGCCAGAGCTTGTCCGGGTCGAAATTGCTGCCGGCGTCGTTCAGATAGCTGTCCGGGTCCGCTTCCAGCAGGCGGCTACGGAATCGTTCGCGGATCAGGCCGCCCTGGCCGTAACGGCCATTGGAATTAAAACCGTATCCCACCACCCGACGCCCATCACGAACCACATCGGTAACCACTGCTACCAGGCTGGTGGTCATTTTTGAAAAATCGATATAGGCGTTGCGAATGGGGGAGGCAATCGGCTGAGTAATTTCTACTACGTCGGTAATGCGCATGGTCTTCTCCAGGCTTCAGAAATAAGTCATTAATGGGGTGATTTGGATACCGGTGTCTTTGCTGCGGCAGACCCGGGCGATTTCTGCTGCAAAATGATGGCGCGGGCTTTCGTTACGTCAAAGGTGTTGTCCCATTTGGCGATTGCCAGCGTGGCCACCGTGTTGCCAATCAAATTCACTACGGCACGCGCTTCGTTCATAAAGCGATCTACGCCAAGTAGCAGCACCAGTCCGGCAACCGGTACGGTGCCAATGGAAGAGAGCGTAGCGGCAAGGGCGACAAACCCCGCGCCCGCCACTCCCGCCGAACCTTTTGAGGTCAGCAGCAGCACGCCGAGCAGCACAATTTGTTGCATCCAGGAGAGATCGGTATTGGTGGCCTGAGCGACAAACAGCGCCGCCATCGTGAGATAGATGCTGGTGCCGTCAGCATTAAAGGTGTAGCCCGTGGGCAGCACCATGCCTACCGTGGCTTTCTCCACGCCCGCCTCTTCCAGCTTCATCATGATACGGGGCAGTACCGCTTCGGTTGAGCAGGTGCCCAGCGTGACAAAAATTTCATCTTTGATGTAACGCAGCAGAGGGATCAGGGGAAAGCCAGCCCAGGAGGCTATCGACCCCAGAACCACCACCACAAAGATCAGAGAGGTGACGTAGACGGCCAGCATCAGATAGCCAAAGGAGAGCAGCGTGGCGATCCCGTACTTGCCGATAGTAAAGGCGATGCCTGCGCCAGCCCCCAGCGGAGCAAGCCGCATGATCAGATTGATCATTTTGAACAGGCCCTGTAACCCACGATCGATAAAGTCGATCACCGGTTTGCCGCGTTCGCCGGTTTGCAGCATTGCAATGCCGAACAGTACGGAGATCAGGATCACCTGGAGCATATTGCCTTTGACGAAGGCATCGCCCAGCGTGACGGGAATGATGCCCATAATGAAGTCAACAATGCCGCCGCCGCTTTCCGCTTTATGCACATAAGAAGAGATGGCGCTGGCGTCGATATGGCTGGCATCAATATTCATCCCCGCTCCGGGCTTAAGGATGTTGACCACGACCAGACCAATTACCAGCGCCAGAGTAGAAACCACTTCAAAATAGAGCAGCGCTTTGGCGCCGGTTTTGCCAACCTTCCTGATGCTGCCCATTTTGGCGATACCCACCACTACGGTGCAAAAAATGATCGGTGCCAGCATCATTTTGATCAGTTTGATAAACGCTTCTGCAATGGGCTGAAGCTGGGTGCCCATGGCGGGAAAGAAATAGCCAAACAGCCCACCAATCACAATGGCTATCAGGACCTGGACGTATAGTTGTTTCAGCCAGCTGAAACGTGAGGGGTTTTGCATCACGCTCACTCCCACGGCTGTTATGCCGTTTTGTTAAAATAGAGTAGGGTAGTGGCACACCATGAGGCGCCGTATATGCCTTGTTACCCTTGAGAGTAGCGATGAGTGCGGCGGCAATCTAATGCCTGATAGGAAAGCTGTTATGCAAAACCGGCATCACCTGGATCTGACCTGGCTTGAAGACTGCGTTGCGTTGTCCGAATCGCTGAATTTCTCTAAAGCCGCAGCAGTTCGATATGTGACCCAGCCCGCATTCAGCCGCCGCATCCAGTCGCTTGAAGAGTGGGTGGGCACGCCGCTTTTTGAACGAACCCGTCGTGGTGTGCACCTGACCCGTGCGGGTGAACTCTTCTGTAAACAGGTTCCGGACCTGATCCGTGCGCTCTATGCATTACGCAGCGAGACGCTCGATTTGGCCGGGCAGGAGGTGCCAGAGGTGGTTTTCTCCGCCACGCATGCCCTTTCATTTACCTTTTTCCCTGCCTGGCTGCGGAATAATGAAAAGATTGCCCGCTTTGGTGCGTTCCAACTGCTCTCTGACACTATGCGCGCCTGCGAGCGCATGCTGAACCAGGGCGAGACGCAGTTTCTGCTTTGCCATTATCATCCGCAAATGCAGCTTAACCTCGATATGGCGCGTTATTTCAGCGTTCGGGTGGGCACGGACTGGCTCAGGCCTTATGCCAGTGCAGTGCCGGGAAAAGAAGGCGAAGCGGCAAAACCCCGCTGGTCGGTGGAGAACAAAAAGCCGTTTCCTCTGCTCTCCTACAGCAAGGAGTCCGGGCTGGGGAGGATTGTCGCCAATACGGCGTCTGTAAACCGCAGAAAAAGGGGAATGGAGGTGGTTTTTACCTCCGATCTTGCTGCTACGCTACAGGTAATGGCGCGGTCGGGGGATGGTGTGGCGTGGCTGCCAGAGTCACTGGCGGCGCTGGAAGTCAGTAACGGCACCTTGTGCCCGGCCGCCAGCGAGCAGAGCGACCTCTGTATTCCGGTGGAGATCCGCCTTTACCGCCCGGCAGGTAAGCTGTCGCGGGCGGCTGAGGAACTCTGGACAATTTTCGTTGAGGATCGGCTGTAACCTGCTGTTCCTTAAAGGATAGCGGCGATAGCGGAGCCGAGATGTTCTGTATTACCCTTTCCGCCCATATCGGGCGTCAGCGACGCTTTATTCTCACTGTCTGCCAGCACCTGCTCAATGGCTTTCACTACCGCTTCCGCCGCCTCAGGATGCCCAAGATGCTCCAGCATCATCGCACCACACCAAATCTGCCCTACCGGGTTGGCAATGTTTTTTCCGGCAATGTCCGGGGCAGAGCCATGCACAGGCTCAAACAAGCTTGGAAAGGTTCTTTCCGGATTGATATTGGCAGAAGGGGCGATGCCGATGGTACCGGTACAGGCTGGCCCCAGATCGGAAAGAATATCGCCGAACAGGTTACTGGCCACCACCACGTCGAAGCGCTCGGGGTGCAGCACGAAATGCGCAGTCAGAATATCAATATGGTATTTGTCGACGCGCACATCAGGATAGTGACGGCTCATCTCCTCCACGCGGCTGTCCCACCACGGCATGGTAATGGCGATGCCGTTGGACTTGGTCGCTGAGGTCAGATGCTTTTTTGGCCGCTTTTGCGCAAGGTCATAAGCAAATTTCAGGATGCGGTCGGTGCCGGTACGGGTCATCACCGTTTCCTGTATCACGATCTCGCGGTCGGTGCCGGGAAACATAGTGCCGCCCACGCTGGAGTATTCCCCTTCGGTATTTTCCCGCACCACATAGAAGTCGATATCCCCCGGTTTAGGGTCGGCCAGCGGAGCTTTGACGCCAGCTAACAGCCGGACCGGACGAAGATTCACATACTGGTCAAACTGACGACGGAACTGCAACAGTGAACCCCAGAGGGAGACGTGATCCGGCACCACCTCGGGCCAGCCCACGGCACCGAAGTAGATCGCATCAAAAGATTTCAGCGTTTCAAACCACTCATCGGGCAGCATTTTGCCATGCTGCTGGTAATATTCCGCGCTGGCGAAATCAAACCATTCCCACTCAAAGGCAAAACCAAACTGGCGGGCGGCGGCATCCATCACTTTGACGCCTTCCGGCATCACCTCTTTACCAATACCGTCGCCGGGGATCACAGCAATTCTGTATGTTGCTAAAGCCATGTGAAAACTCCTTAAGAGAGCACCATTTATGCTGGATCTATTACAGCATAAAAGTGCGGGAGTCATATGGCCTGAGATCTGAAGTTCCCTCTTCTCCGGCACGCTTTCCCTGTTGAGCAGAGTTTCTGTTCAGCAAAAGAAGAGGTAAGAAGCTGCCCGATTAGTTGTCTGAATGGCGGCGGGACTGGATTTTATCTGGCAAAGGCAGCTCCCCTTCCTGTCTGGGGCGGCAACAGTGATAACAGGCTTTCACCTTTTTACCTACGCGCATCTGCGCCACTGTTAACGCCTGAGATACATCGTACAGGCTGCCAATAAACAGCAGCGTCTCTTTCGCCGGCATTGCCGGGCAGCCTGCCCGATGAAGCATATAAAAATCCATCTGATCGGCTCGCCGTGTAACATAATAATATTCGGCAGTCATCTTATCACTCCCGCTGTAAAAAGGTCTGAAGAACATGATGTTATTTTTTTTAGGGTTTGTTAAACAGGGATTATATATCCGTTGATACCTCTGTTGGCTTTTTACAGAATAAGCCCTTACCCGGCAGTTAAGCCTGGGTAATGTATGCGGGAGCGTCAGATTTACGTTACTAATAACTTAAACTTTATGTAGCGGAGAAAAAAGAGAGACTTTAGGAAAAAGCTGCGGCAAAGGCCTGGCAGGAAAGATTAATTATGGCTTCATTTCTGACGTTTGTTTCTGTTAGTCCGTTGTTTTTAACTGAATGCTAATGATAATTTTTACTGATGTACACGTTCTACTATACCCAGCCAAAAATAATAAAAAATTCAGGGTGAGGATTAAAGTCCGGGCGTTTTTATCATTTTTAAATAATCATAACGTTTACCATTTGAGATAATAGTAAGGATTAAAAGCAGGGAAAAAGAAGAATTATCAATCTAAATATTTTTTATGATACATCTCCTGGCTGTAGCTGAATGGCGGCCCAATTTTTCACCAGACCGCCAGGGAGTCAGGATTTATCAGCAGGCAGCATGATCTTCAGGCAGCTCGTCAGCCCCTGGCGGGTCAGAGCCTGCTGTACTGGCGTCAGAGCATAATAGCGTTTGCTGGCACCGCGCGCAGAGTTGCTGTCGAACTCTACTTTATCAAAGGCATAGGAGGCATTTTCATTCACTATCACCTGCTGAAGTTTCGTCATAAACTGCTTCTGACTGGTGGGTTGTCCAATGTCATTGATCATCACGCAGGCCGCAGCAAAGTAATGCGGGTTTTGCTTATGAGGCTTCAGGGCCAGGAAAAGGGCAATGGCGATAATGACCAGAATCAGTATGGCCAGCAGTTTAGTCTTCATATCTTTTGCTTCGGGCTGGAAAAATTTGCGCAGAGCTTAGCGTGGTGCGCCTGATGCTGCCAGAAAAATCTCGACTGGCTCACACTTCATTAACGCTTTGTTGCTGTTGGGGCAATTTGAGAGAACGCCATTATCAGAATGTGCATTACTCCATTTAAGCTCGCCTGTCAGTAAGGAAACTCCTGGGTAAAAAAGCGGATTAATCCATTCGCCTGGCACACATTCTTATTATTCCGCTTATCAAAGGCCAGAAACCAACGCCTCTTTTCGCCGGGAAAAATTGTCAGCGCGGCAACTGCATGGGGATTGTTACTGTCTTTATGCCATGCCCTTCTCAGCGGCAAACCTTTAGTTTATTCATCACTAATCAGCTGAACAGAGACCATTCCCTGGCTGTTCATATTGCGAAAAAAGCCGGGGCAAGTGCAATACGGGCAGGGGTTATATTTATTGCGTCTTGAGTCCGTTTTAAAAAAGAGAGTTTATTCCCCAGCGGGATTACTACAGAGAATGGGCCTCTACAGGCCATTCTCTGTAGCGCAAGCGTAATCACCTGCTGCGTTTAAGTTCTCACTCGCAAAGCTGCTTCAATCTTATCCGCAACTTTCGTCACCACATAAGCAATCACCATATAGAACACCACGGCGATCAGGAACGCTTCCAGATAATAGAAGTTCAGGGCAGCGGTTAACTGCGCCTGGGCAAAGATATCGACCACTTCAATCGCAAAGGCCAGCGAAAGCGCCTTCATGATGACCATAAACGAGTTTGCCAGATCCGGAATGGCCGACACGATTATCTGGGGAAACAGCACGCGCCGGAACAGCTGACCATTGGTGTAGCCTAAGGCATGCGCCGCATCGGACTGACCAGAGTCAAATGAATTCAGGGCGCCTTTCACTACCTCCGCCTGAAACGCCGCCACGCAGGCCGTCAAGGCCACAATGATAATCACCCAGTTCGGCATTGAGTGCGCGTTAATCTCTATACCCACCAGCGAGCTTATTCCCTGCAACGCCAGAGGAAGGCCGTAATAGGCGAGGAAAATCACCACCACCATCGGGATGCCTTTGAAGGTGATCTTATAGAGTACAATCAGCTGGCGCAGCACAGGGATGCGTTTGTGATCGATAAAAGCAAACAGCCCACCCAGCAGCGTCGACAGAATGAAAATGGTCACCGCCATCGCCAGCGTGACCGGCACGGCATCCAGGATGCTCCAGAAATCTGGCAGCAAAACCTCAGTATCAAACATAGTCTCTGACCTCTCTCATCAGACGTTGGCCGTAAAGGTTATCTTTTTGACGGCCGATTTTGCGTTGTACTTCGCATGGCGAACCTCAAAGAAACGCACCAGCAGCCAGGCTACCAGGCAGAGCAGCGAGTAGAGAACGGCCAGCACCAGATAGGTGCCAAATTGATACTGGTTATAGTCGCGTTCCATGATCAAATGGGCGGTTGCCATCACGTCGGCAGCCCCGATGTACATCACCAGCGCCACGTTGTGGATCAGGTAAATAATCGAGTTCCCGTAACCCGGCAGCGCAATATGCACCGCCTGCGGACCGATGATGCGCGTCATCTTCTGCCGGAAGGTATAGCCCATGCTGTCAGCGGCATCATGCTGGCCGCGTTCAACGGCCAGAAAAGCGGGGCGCATCACCTCTGAAAGATAGCCGCCGTGGTAAAGGCTTAGCCCAACCATAGAGGCCATATTGGCGGTGAAGAATTCGTCATTAACGCCAAACTCTGCGGCAACCAGCGGCAAGCCATAAAAGGCAACAAAGAGTTGCAATACCACCGGCACGCTTCGGGCATAGGAGACGTAAAGGTCTGCCAGCTGGCTGAGCAACGGTATTCTGCGAACCCGCAGAGTTGTCGCTGCCAGCGCCAGAATAAATCCGCTGATAAGCGCGACAAACAGTATGGCGAGCGTCAACGGCAAAGCCGAGAGTAGCTCGGGAATCATGGTGGACAGATTCACTGGAAAACACTCCTGAACATCATTTCAGCTTTGCCGTTGCGTGCAACGGCAGGATTTCAGCAGACTGCATTACTTCATGTATTTGACGACATCTTCGCCAAACCATTTCTGAGAAAGCTTGTCCAGCGTGCCATCCTCTTTCAGCGCTTTCAGCGCCTTGTTAACGTCATCATTCAGCGCCTTGTTCTCATCTGATTTATGGATCAGTACATAGGTATTGTTGATGGAAACCGGTTCGCTCGCTTTGATCGCCAGCTTCTGGTTGTCGATAACGGTCTGTTCGCCCAGGTTTGAAGGCAGGATCAGCGCGTCATACTTGCCGTTCTGCACCTCTTTCAGGCGGTCCGGATAGGGGATGCCAGCGCTGGAAGCCTTGATATTCACTTTGTAGTCCGGGTTTTCCTGCTGCCACTGAGTGACAAACTTGTAGACGCCACCGCCAGCCGTGACCGGCACGATATTCTTGCCGACCAGATCCTTAATGCCGTTGATATTGCTCTCTGTGCGGCTGTAGATCTTCATCAGGCTGGCGCCCATTGGGCTTTCCGGGATCAGGAACTGTTTGCTGCGGGCCGGAGCCTTATAGAAACCGCCGGTTGCCATATCATATTTTCCGGTCGCCAGGCCCGTTTCCTGCGCGATATCGGCCGCGCCGACCATCACGAATTTGTATTGCGGCAGTTTGGCGTTGACGGCTTTCAGCACCTCCGGCTCATAACCCTGCGGCTCATGACCGATAGCGCCCCAGGAGAGCGGCTTGGATTCGGCAGCGGTGGCGATTTTGATGGTGCGCACCTCGGCGCTAATGGCAGCAAAGCTGATACCAGCGGAAGCCAGCACCAGGCTCAGTACAGCCAGACGACGAAACGATGGAGTGATTGCAGGCATGTCTTGTTTTCCTTTTATTTTTAGATGACGCGTTCTGAATTAAGAAACTGCGCAAGTCGCGGCAGGGAAGGATTGTCAAAAATCCCGGCAGGCGTGTCCTCTGCCGCCACCACACCCTGATCCATAAACACGATGCGGTTGGAGATACTTTTGGCAAACTGCATTTCGTGCGTGACCAGCAGTGAGGTGATCCCGGAAGAGGTTACGTCTTTGATTACCTTCAGTACCTCGCCCACCAGTTCGGGATCCAGCGATGAGGTCGGTTCGTCGAACAGGATCACATCGGGCCGAACGGCTAACGCCCGCGCAATGCCCGTACGCTGAAGCTGACCGCCGGAAAGCTGAGAAGGGTAGTTATCCAGCTTGCCGGAGAGGCCGACGCGCTCCAGCTCTTCCAGCGCGATAGCCCGCGCTTCTGCTTTAGATTTGCGCTGCACCACGACCAGCGGGTCCATCACGTTTTCAATAACCGTCATGTTTTTGAACACGTTAAACTGCTGAAAAACCATCGCCGTGCGCAGGCGGATCGCCTGAATGGCGTTTTTATCTGCATTCTGGTAATCCATTTTTATCTGGTCAAAAGTAATGCTGCCCGAAGTGGGTTTAGCCAGATAGTTAATGCAGCGCAGCAGCGTTGTTTTTCCCGTTCCGCTTGGTCCGATGATCGAGACCACATCGCCGCGCTTAACCGAGAGATTCACCCCCTTCAGGATCTGCGTGCTGCCGTAAGAGAGTTTAAGATCGTTGAGTTCAAGCATGTCAGTCATCCTGTTTATTTCCCGCTGTCGGCATGGCCGAGAACGTGCATCAGGCGGTTCGCCCAGCCGAAGATTGAGATGGCGTGGATCAGGTCGATGATTTCAACCTCATTCATTCCCACAGCGCGCAGCGAGGCGATATCTTCTCTGGTCGCCGTGGCGGGCGCAGCGGAGAGACGACAGGCGAAGCGGTAGATGGCTGCATCCCTTGGGCCTAACGTTTCCGGCTTGTTGAACCAGAGCGCGCTGACGACTTCATCGCTTTTGGTCAACTGCGCATGACGACGGGCATGCACCACGGCGCAATATTTACAACCGTTCACTATTGAAGCGCCCAATGCGCCGAGTTCACGATCCTCACGTGCCAGACCGCCTTCAACATACATAATGGCGTTAAAAAGCACGGTGCGGGCAACGTAGCTTTCCGGGTCGTGCGCCAGTGTACGAACGTATTCAGAAATCTTCTTGCCAGAAGGCGTGACCTTCATCGCCTCAAGCTGATCCGGCGTAGCTTCAGCGACGTCGACAGGGGCGATATAAGGGTGCCAGGTGAGCGGCTTAAGGGTAACCTGCGGGATCATGCGGACCTCATCAGGCGTAAGCCAGCGGCTACGCGCGTCTGAAAATTCACGAAAGCGATCAGTTCAGATAGCGCGACGATCTGTGGATTATTCAGCCCTGCCTGCTCCAGCCGATTGATGTCGCTGGCCTGAGCCGCAATCGGCGTCAGGGTCACCAGGTCGACATGACGGGCGATAGTGGCCAGCGGCTCGTCCAGATCTTTTGCGCCACTGGCCAGCGCCAGCAGCGCTTCACAGGGGTCGCATTCAGCAAGCTGCGCATCATATTCAGCAATCAGAACCGCATCGGCATTCAGCGCCGCCATGCGGCTGGCAAGCGCAATGCGTAACCCGTGGCTGAGGCCCTGGTCGTTGGCCGGACGCAATACCGAAAGGCGGCAAAGCTCTGCGCCTTCTACAAATTCTCTCCTGAAGCGTCGTGCGGCAAAAAGTTCATCATCCGGCGCAAGCCCGGCAGCCTTGTCTACTGCGTCAATCACAACGCGTTCTCCTGTTTTAGCAACGGGGTGGAATCCACCCACTCATCACCCTGAAGTTCCGGGGTACTGTAAGCAACCAGACTGGCGAAATGGCTCTCAACGTCCTCTGCAAACAGCGAGGCGGCGATCCCGCGAACCAGGCGATCGGCTCCGACACTCACGGCCGGAATATCGCCGGATACTTTGCCGTGGCTCAGCATGGCGGCATCATTAAAGCAGTGAATATGGGCCAGAAGGGGGCAACTGCCTGGCTCGCGCTCCTGAAATTCGAAGTCGGGGCCGAGATCGGGCGCTTCCAGCATGTTCTGCCGCGGCGCGCCCATTTCTGGCTGGTAGCGTTCATCCGCCCAGCTTTTGATATAAGGAGCCAGCGCAGCAAACTCCGGGCGGCCGCTGAAGTCATTGGCAAAGCCCGTTGCGGCAATCAAAAAGTCGTACCGGAAGCAGCCCTGGGTGGTGGCAATCTTCAGGCCTCCGGCCTCTTCACTCACCGATACGATGCCGCAGTCCAGCAGGAAGCGGGCATCAGGATGGCGGGAAACCCGCAACGTGGAGGAGCGCGGCGGCGGCGTCTGGGTGGCGGCGGTGTAATCAACAAACTTCCACTTCCAGCTGTCCGGGAGCTTATGCATACCGTGAACAACGCCCTGACTGCCGATGCCGGTCATTTTATTGATGCGCGGCATCTCTTTTCTGCGGATCAGCAGATCTACCGCGCCCGCGCCGGTCTCCAGAGCGGTTGCCGCGTTGTCCATAGAAGATGCGCCCGCACCGATGACCGCTACGCGTTTTCCCTTCAGCGCGTCGAAATCAATGTTATCTGCCGAATGCGCCCAGAATTTCTGGTCGATACCTTGCAGGAAGTCGGGAACGGCGAAGCCGCCTAATCCGGAACGGCCCGTTGCCAGAACCAGCCGGCGGGTAAGAACCCGGCCCGTTTCTGCGCCTGCAACAGTAAGCGCAATCAGATTGCCATACGGGTTAATCGCGGTGATGCGCACGTTGTTACGTACCGGCAGGTTGAGAACTTTGCGATACCAGACGAGATAATCCATCCACATCGCTTTGGGGATTTTATCCAGCAGCGCCCAGGCCTCTTTGCCCTGTTGGGCGGTGAACCATGCACGGAAGGTCAGCTGTGGCAGCCCCAGCGCCGGGCCGTGCAGCGTCTTCGGCGATCGCAGCGTTTCCATGCGTGCAAAGGTTACCCACGGCCCTTCCAGCCCCGCCGGAGCAGCGTCATAGGCCACCACGTTGCTTATGCCGCTCAGCAGCAGTTTTGCCGTAGCCGCCAGCCCGCACATCCCCGCGCCGATAACCACCACATCACGCACCGGCTCGCCTGCATGCTGCTGCTCTGGCACCCAGGATTTTGCCGGGAGTTCCAAAAAGTCGAGATCTTGCTGGAGTTGCGCCTCCAGCGCAGCAAGACCATGGGGCAAAGAGAGGGCAGGCTGAGTCATAAAATATTCCCTGGCTTATGGCGAATCCGGGACGGCAACAGGCAAAGCCTGACTCTGTCCATACGGGCAGAACATGGTAAAAACCGGCATCAAAATCAGGGCTTTTATTATCCCTTTGGTGCATTGTTCTGCGCTTATTATCTGGATAATGCATGATAGAAAAGCGTTTTCGCATAATCCGCTGCGCTCATAAAAGTGTCAAGCAGAGTGATTATTTCTTAGCCAATGAAATTCTTATATCTTATGCTGGAAAAAGCATAAGCCCGCCGTTGATGGCAGTAAAAAGGGCAGGGACGGCAACTCGCAGGGCGGGACATTGCCGTTAGCTGAGATAAATCAACTGACTGGTAAGGGATTCATTAACCTCAGGTTTGTGCGTTAACTGCAAAGACGACAGCAGCAGCCGTTACTCCTGATTGATTAACTTCATCACCCGTTGATGCTCAGAGGCAGGCAGGCGCTGGAAAGCAGGGAGCAGGTCTGACGCCGCCTGTTCCAGCGCATCGACCAGCGATTGTGCCGCAACGGAAATCTGGCGGCCCTGCGGGGTGATCACCCCAAAGAAATAGGGGATCTCTTCCTCCAGCGTACGGATCGCGACTCCTTCCAGCGGCATGCCCCATGCGGTGACCGGTTCGAGAATTGCTACGCCAAGCCCGGCGCGGACGCAGGCAAGAATATTAGCGGAGGAGTTGGTTTCAATGGTTTCATGCGGGGGGAGTTTGCGTTTTTTCAGCACTTTTTCGAAGCGGCCGCGCAGACGTAAAGGGCTGAGAGGCACAATCATCCTTCTGCCCGCAAGGCTTGCGATCGAAACCTGCTCTTCTGCTGCTAAGGGATCGTCCTGATGCAGGGCCACCACGCAGCGAGACTGCCCAATCCAGTGCAGATCCACTGCGTGATGTTCCAGCGGCAGGCTGCATAATCCCACATCCGCCTCCGCGGTGATCACCGCGTGCGCAGCCTGCTCTGCGGACTGGCTCACAATCTGGATCTTGTTCTGCGAAGCCATCATTGCCAGCGCCTGGGGCAAAAGCCCGGCAGCTAACGCGGGGGTGGCAACAATACTTAACGGGCGGTGCTGCTGGTGGCCAATTTCGTCAGCCCGCAGGCGGATCTGCTGCAATGAGAGCAGCGCTTTTTGCACATACTGATGCAGTTGCAGGGCCTCTTCGGTGGGATGAATACGCGGGCCGTTACGGATAAACAGGGGGTAGCCCAGCGACTGCTCAAGCTCCTGTATCAGCCTTGAAACCGAAGACTGCGACCGATCCAGCGCCTTTGCTGCGGCGGTCACGCTGCCAGCAGAGATCACGGTGGCAAAGGCCTCCAGCTGCCGTAAATCCATATCGTGTAATGTGCTCATCCCGCCCCTAACTGATTGATAAATCCCAACAACAGTGTGGGAAACCTTTTTTATCATAATCAGAGCGGTGAGAATAAGCTACTGCGGGGGAAAGAGAGCAATGCTTCCGTGCGTTCAGCTTTTGGCTCACTTCTTGAAGCCTGGAGCAAAGCAACCAGAGTGCAAAAACTGAGAGGATCAGCCGCTCGTGGGATCGGAGGGCGGCGGATGGTGTGCTGTAATGCACTTTAATCTCGCTCCAGCATATCCAATCATGTCTTTCCTGCTTACCGGCATTTGGGGGTAACGGCAGGATAAAAATAGTCAGTATCCTGGTTAACCGTTGTTCATGCGTTTGCCCTGAACTCTCTTTTTGTCCCTTTTTATAAAAAACTAAAAATCAGATTTTTCACGCGGATGGGTATTTTTTGTACAATTCAGATTTCTGAATTAATCTGACATTTTTCTGCACCCCTTATCCCATGCTGACTGCGAGGGTAAATTAAGAAAATTCTTGCAAATCAGTTTGATGAGAGATTTTTGCTAACTGCTGTCTCTGTAAAATTAAGTTACATTTTTTTATTTCCATCAGGGCGGTTAACCTTTTTACACTCCTCTCCGTGGGGTTTTGTCCGAAAAGGAAGCAATTTCAGATAAGCCCCTGAAAACAGGTGTCAGCTTGCTGGTGAATGGAATGTGCTCGCTTTTGACCCCGCTATTGGATTCGTGTCGGATGACGCGAACAGGGATGTATTCTGGCAAGGTAGCCTTTCTTATGAATATTTCACTGGCAATGACCCTTTCTGTTACTTCATAGAACAGGGATAGCCATGTCTAACTCCTATCAGTCCGAGATCCCTAAATCTCGCGTTAATATCCAGTTAAGCCTGCATACGGGCGGCGCTCAGAAAAAAATCGAATTACCCCTCAAGCTGATGGTCGTGGGGGATTACAGCAATGGCGCCGAGCAACGTCCGGTGTCGGAGCGTGAAACTGTCAGCATCAATAAAAACAACTTCGACAACGTGTTATCTGAATTCTCTCCCTCCGTAACGCTTTCCGTTGAAAACACGCTGGCCGGTGACGGCAGCGAAGAAAACGTCAGCCTTTCCTTTCATGAGATGAAAGACTTCGAGCCTGAACAGGTTGCCCGTCAAATCCCGCAGCTCAAGGCGATGCTTGCCATGCGTAATCTGCTCCGTGACCTCAAAGCCAACCTGCTGGACAACCAGGCCTTCCGTAAAGAGCTGGAAAAAATCCTGATTGACCCGGCGCTCAGTGCCGGGCTAAGAGCCGAGCTTTCTGCCCTGGCGCCGAAACAGCCATAACGGTCACGTGATTTAACGGATTAATTAAGGAGTGCTGATGTCTGTACAAAATGAGAATAGTGCTGGCGGCGCAAGTGTGGTGCTGGAGCGGCCAGACGCGGGCGGCGTGTATGCCTCTCTGTTTGAAAAAATTAACTTAAGTCCGGTCTCCGAGCTGAGCGCACTGGATATCTGGCAGGATGCGCAGGCGATGTCCGATGCGACCGCTGACGAACGTCTGACCGCGGGCATGCAGGTATTTCTGGAGTGTCTGACCAAAGCGGGTTCAAAAGTCGAAAAACTGGACAAGAACCTGATTGACCACCATATCGCTGAGCTGGACTGGCAAATTAGCCGCCAGCTGGATGCGGTAATGCACCATGAGGAATTTCAGAAAACAGAAAGTATCTGGCGTGGGCTGAAGTCGCTGGTTGATAAAACAGACTTCCGTCAGAACGTCAAAATTGAGCTGCTCGATCTGTCGAAAGAGGATCTGCGTCAGGATTTTGAAGATGTACCGGAGATTATTCAAAGCGGATTATACCATCACACCTATACGGCAGAGTACGACAGCCCTGGTGGAGAGCCGATTGCCGCCCTGATTTCTGCGTATGAGTTTGATGCCTCAGCGCAGGATGTCGCTCTGCTGCGCAATATTTCTAAAGTGTCCGCTGCCGCTCATATGCCGTTTATCGGCTCGGCGGGACCAAAATTCTTCCTCAAAGACTCTATGGAGGAAGTGGCGGCGATTAAAGATATCGGCAACTACTTTGACCGTGCCGAGTACATAAAATGGAAAGCCTTCCGCGAGACGGATGATTCCCGCTATATCGGCCTGGTGATGCCGCGCGTGCTGGGACGCCTGCCGTATGGCCCGGACACCGTGCCGGTGCGCAGCTTCAATTATGTGGAAGAGGTTAAAGGCCCTGACCACGATAAATACCTCTGGACCAACGCCTCGTTTGCTTTTGCAGCCAATATGGTGAAAAGCTTTATTAATAACGGCTGGTGTGTCCAGATCCGTGGGCCGCAGGCTGGCGGTGCCGTGAAGGATCTGCCGATCCATCTGTATGACCTGGGCACCGGTAATCAGGTGAAAATTCCGTCTGAGGTGATGATCCCGGAAACGCGCGAATTTGAGTTCGCCAATCTCGGCTTTATCCCCCTGTCGTACTACAAAAACCGCGACTACGCCTGCTTCTTCTCTGCGAATTCAACGCAGAAACCGGCGCTGTATGACACCCCGGATGCGACCGCCAACAGCCGTATCAATTCCCGTCTGCCCTACATCTTCCTGCTGTCGCGTATCGCGCATTATCTGAAGCTTATTCAGCGTGAAAACATCGGTACGACGAAAGACCGTCGCCTGCTGGAGCTGGAGCTGAATACCTGGGTTCGTGGTCTGGTAACGGAAATGACCGATCCGGGCGATGAGCTACAGGCATCTCACCCGCTGCGTGATGCCAGGGTAGTGGTGGAAGATATTGAGGACAACCCAGGCTTCTTCCGCGTGAAGCTCTATGCCGTACCGCATTTCCAGGTGGAAGGTATGGACGTCAATCTGTCACTGGTTTCCCAGATGCCGAAAGCGAAAGGCTGAGGCGAGGGTATCAGGGATGAAAATTTATCGCCCGTTATGGAATGAAGGGGCCTTGCTGGCCCCTCAGCAGTTTCAGCAGCAGGCTGAGTGGGAGTCGTTTTCCCGTGCAGGGCTCTCCACGCTTATCAGCCCCTTTCCGTGGGGCGTTGAGCAGGTCGAACTCAATGAGGCGCTTCTGACATCTGGTCGGCTCCAGGCGCAGAGACTGCGTCTGTGGCTGCCGGATGGCACGCTGATTGACACCCAAAACAGCGATTTGCCACCAGAGCCGCGGGAAGTGACGCTGCCAGCTTCGGGGCAAGCGGACAGTGTGATCGTTCTGGTGGCGTTGCCGGTGATACAGCCCGGCATTATCAATGTCCAGACGGAGACGGTGTCTGCTGAGCGTCCGCTGCGCTATCGCGAAGAGTGGGTAACGGTTCAGGATGCTTTTGGTCAGGAAGAAGAGCCGATGGCTGTGGCACGGTTTAATCTTGCCTTTCGCTTTGATCATGAAAGTAACGATGCCTGGCAGAGCTGTGCTGTGGCACGCCTGGTGCGGGATGGTCAGGGAGGCTGGCGCCAGGATCCTGACTTTATGCCACCCATGGTCATGTTCTCAGCAAGCCACGTACTGCGCGAGCGTCTGGTATTGCTTAACCGCCAGTTGCGCTCCCGTCGTCAGCGCCTGATGGCAATGCGTCGTGAAAGTAACGACCGGATGGCAGATTTTGCCGTGGCTGATGTGTCGCTGTTCTGGCTGCTGAATGCGCTGAACACGCACGCACGGGTTCTTTCCGAGTTTGAGCGTTACCCGGCCCGCCACCCTGAACAGCTGTGGACAGAGCTGGCACGTCTGGCTGGCAGCATGCTGACCTTTTCGCTGGATCGCGACCTGGATGCCATTCCAGGATATGACCACCAGGCGCCGGAAAACACCTTCCCGCCGCTGTTCGAGCTGATCAGCGAACTGCTGGAATCCAGTCTGCCGTCGCGTGTCATTACGGTGAACATGACCCGCCAGGACGAGCAGACCTGGAAGGCGGTACTGCACGATATTCGTCTGCGCGAAGAAGCCGATTTCTATCTTTCTGTCCGCTCAAATCTGCCTGCATGGCAGGTGGCAGAGAAGTTTGCCGAAATGGCAATGGCGGGGACCCCGGATGACGTCGGACAAATTTCCAGTGTGGCAATGCAAGGGATCGGGCTGATTCCGTTGAGCCGTGTTCCTGCGGCGTTGCCGGTACGACTGGAAAACCAATATTTCGTGCTGGATATGGAGAGCCGGGCAGCACACGACATGCTGGAGCAGGGGGTCTGTCTGTTCTATGTGCCGTCGCTGCTGGGCGAACTGGAGCTTGAACTGTTTGCGGTGCTGCGCTCATGAGAAACGATATCGATATCGACTGTCTGATGGCGGACACCTGGCTTACCGTGGCTCAACTGCGCCACGGGGCCAGAGCGCCTGATGGTCAGGCGCTCTATAAAAACTGCTGCGAGCAGGTGGAAAAGGTCAGGGATGCGCTGGAGCGTGCCGGATACGACAGCGAGAGCATCATGCATATTTCCTATGCGCAATGTGCTCTGCTGGATGAAGCGGTGATGAACCGCAAACCTGCTGCGGTTTCGCGTGGATCCAACACGTCTGGCCCTGAGTCTGAGCAGGCCACTGAAGCCGATGCATCGCAAAAAGTGGAGGTTGACGAGGGGGCGAAAGCCTGGCGCGCCGCGCCGTTACAGGCCCGTTACTTCGGTTCTCTGCGTGCCGGGGGCGCCCTGTACGACCGCATCGCGGAGGTTTTACGTCAGCCCTCTCCGGTACCGGCGGTACTGACCTGCTATCAGCGGGTGCTGGCTCTGGGCTTCCAGGGGCAATTCAGTCTTTCCGGGGCGGGGCAGGAGCAGCGCGAAGAGATTTTGGCCTCCCTGAATAAACGCGTCCCGCCGCTGGAATCCGAGGTCTCGCTGGTGGCCCATAAGACCGGGAAGCGCCGTTACAGCCTTCTTCGTTCTGTGTGGTTCTGGATAATCCTGGCGGTGATGCTGACTGTGGCAGTCTGGGTCGGTGGTCATCTGTGGCTACAGGATCTGCTTCACCAGCAACTGCCGGAGCTGCACTGATGCGTAGATCTGCACAGCTACAGGCGCTATTTCCGGTGCTGATATGTCTGGCTGCGATTATCTGGCTGATCTGCGGGTTTCTGAAAGCCTCTGCACTGCTGAAAGGTGGCCTGATCCTCGTGGCCTGTATCACAGCGTTGCTGATTGCGCGCCGCCGTTATCGTCGTCAGCGCCCGGCGAAAGCGCAGCAAAAGAGCGGGATTTATCCACCAGAAGGATTCCGCGGGCCGGTTTTGCTGGTCTGTGGTTCTCTCAGCGACAACCTGTTTGCTGACGGGCCTTGTCGCGCTACCGCACAGGGCTGTTATCTGCAAGTAGGGACACCGGAGAGCCTGAGCGCTTGTGTGGACAGGTTACTGATTCGTGAACCACGAATGGCCGGGCAACTGGTTGTTATGTTCCGCTTCCTGCCAGATTTACATGTGGACGAAGGAGCGCTGCGGGCCTCCCTGAAAGTTCTGCGTCAGCAGGTGAAACTGCTGAAAAACCTTTCCGGGTACACACCACCAGTGGTGCTGACGGGGGAGTTTTCAGGCCCCGAAACTCCGTGGATTGTGGTCCGTGGAAAAACGGCGCTGGTCTGCCCGGCTGATGAACCTGCTCTGACACTTGATGAATGGCGCCAGTTACAGGAGAGCGTGACACGTCTGCCGTATCTGGCGCAGGCGATGCGCCTTTTGCAGCAGGTGGTCGTGGATGAGCTGTCCAAACCGGATCGACTCTGCCCCTCAGTGGCACCGTTTGCAGTGGCGCTGCGTAGCGGATCAATCAGAACCCTCTCTGACGCCCTGTGGCCGCAGTGGCTTTTCCGCCACTCAGCCTTGCTGCCGCCGCCGCAGGTTATCTCTTATCCTCCGTTGTGGCACTTTGCCGATCCGGTACTGCCCCTGCTGGCACCTTTTGCAATGCCGTTACAGGGTGGGACAACCGGGTGCCGCGTGGTTATGGTTCTGCTGCTTTGCGCGCTGACAGCAACAGGTCTGTCCGTTATGCATAACCACTCCCTTATCGGCCGGATCAGTTCTGACCTGGAGCGCTGGTACGCCATCCCGATGACGCATTACATCCCTAAAGCGGAGTCGCTGCGTGCCCTACAGCAGGATGCACTGTTGCTGGAGCGTTGGCAGCGCCAGGGCGAACCGCTGCGTTATGGACTGGGCCTCTATACCGGTGAGCGCTTGTGGCTGCGTGTTCAGCAAGCGATTGATACCTATGTGTCGCCGCCACCACCACCTGAACCGCAGCCAAAACCAAAACAGGTACCGAAAATCGTCCGTCTCGACAGTATGTCGCTGTTTGATTCTGGCAAATCTGTCCTGAAAAGCGGCTCCACCAAAATGCTGGTGAACTCCCTCGTGGGCATTAAAGCCAGACCAGGCTGGCTCATCGTGGTGGCAGGCTACACAGACAATACCGGCAGTCCACAACTCAATCAGAAACTCTCCCTGAAGCGGGCCGAAGCGGTGCGCAACTGGATGCGCGACACCGGCGACGTGCCAGAGAGCTGTTTTGCTGTGCAGGGCTATGGCGCAAGCCGTCCCGTAACGACAAACGACACGCCGGAAGGCCGCGCGCTGAACCGCCGTGTCGAAATCAGTCTGGTTCCACAGGCCGACGCCTGTCGAATGCCAGGCAACACCAATGCGTCATTGCAGGATGATGACGTGCACGACTATGAAATGGAGAAATAACACATGGCTATTCCTGTTTATCTTTGGCTGAAAGACGACGGCGGTGCGGACATTAAAGGTTCCGTCGATGTGAAAGATCGCGAGGGCAGCATCGAAGTGGTTGCTCAGGATCACTGCCTGTATATCCCGACCGACAACAACACTGGCAAGCTGACCGGCACGCGTATCCACACGCCGTTCCTGTTTACCAAGGAGATCGACTCCTCCAGCCCCTATCTGTACAAGGCGGTGACCACCGGTCAGACCCTGAAGTCTGCTGAATTCAAATGGTACAAAATCAACGACGCAGGCCAGGAAGTGGAGTACTTCAACACCAAACTGGAAAACGTCAAGCTGGTAAAAGTCGCGCCGAAAATGCACGACATCAAAGATCCTTCCTTCGAGAAGCATAACCACCTCGAGCAGGTCGAGCTGCGTTACGAAAAAATCACCTGGACCTACAAAGACGGCAACATCATTCATTCCGACTCCTGGAACGAACGCGCCACCGCGTAAGCCTGATGCGGATGGGGCGACCTGTCCGCAGTTTTCCTGAGTACCTGCCTGGCGGGTACTGAGTAAAACATCCCCTAACCGAGAAATCTGACCTGATGCGCTTTAGGTTCCATGCAACAAGGAAACAGCGATGGGCGGTAGCGTGCCTGAAGGTCCCCAGACAGCGAGTTTAAAAACATGGAAAACCCGGCAATTCTCCTGCGTCGTCTCAACCCCTACTGCGCCCGTGCCATGGAAGGGGCCGCCTCCCTCTGCCAGACCCGTGCGCATAAGGAAATTCTGCCGGAGCACTGGCTGCTGAAATTGCTGGAGCAGGGCGAAGGTGACCTCACGGTGCTGGCACGTCGCTATGAATGGGATATGGATGCCCTGTGGCAGGATTTACTCGGCTGGCTGGATACGCTGCCGCGCTCCGTACGCCATCGGCCACAGCTGGCGGACAGCACTCAGATCCTGATGCAGGATGCCTGGATGCGGGCGTCACTGGCAGGTGAAGAGCAGATCCGTAGCGTACATCTGCTGATGGCCCTGGTGGATAAACCGAAACTGGCTCGTTGTGACGGTCTGTGGCCACTGCTGACACTGGGCCAGCGTCAGCTGGAGCGTCTGCGGCCATTGCTGGATGCACAGTCCGATGAACGTCCGGAAGTTCAGCACGAAGCGGAGCTGGCGCAGAGTCACGGTGGCGAAGTGGAGTTTATAGGCCGACCGGTCGGGGCTGAAATAAAAGAAGGTGAACTCAACCCGGCGCTGCAAAACGCGCTGGATAAATTCACCCTCGACGTCACCGACAAAGCCAGAGAGGGCAAAATCGACCCGGTATTTGGCCGTGATACTGAAATCCGTCAGATGGTGGATATTCTCTCCAGGCGCCGCAAGAACAACCCAATTCTGGTGGGTGAACCTGGCGTGGGTAAAACTGCACTGGTGGAAGGCCTGGCCCTGCGTATCGCGGAAGGTAACGTGCCGGAAAGCCTGAAAACCGTAGTGCTGCGCACCCTTGACCTCGGTCTGTTGCAGGCAGGCGCAGGCGTGAAGGGCGAATTTGAACAGCGCCTGAAAAACGTCATTGACGCCGTGCAACAGTCACCCACGCCCATCCTGCTGTTTATCGACGAAGCCCACACCATTATCGGCGCAGGCAATCAGGCCGGTGGCGCCGATGCGGCCAATCTGCTGAAACCCGCGCTGGCACGTGGCGAACTGCGCACCATCGCCGCCACCACCTGGAGTGAGTACAAACAGTATTTTGAACGTGACGCCGCGCTGGAGCGCCGTTTCCAGATGGTTAAAGTCGACGAGCCGGATGACGAGACCGCCTGCCTGATGCTGCGCGGCCTGAAATCCCGCTATGCCGAACACCACGGTGTGCATATCACTGACGATGCGGTACGCGCTGCGGTTACGCTTTCGCGTCGTTATCTGACCGGACGCCAGCTGCCGGACAAAGCGGTGGATTTGCTGGATACCGCTGCGGCCCGCGTGCGCATGAGCCTCGATACCGTGCCGGAGCCGTTAACGCGCCTTCGCGCGCAAATCACGGCCCTGGAAATCGAGAAACAGGCGCTGCTGGAAGATATTGCGCTGGGAGGCAGCAGCCAGGGCGAGCGGCTGGCGGCGATTGAACAGGAAGAAATCAGCCTGTTTGCCGAACTGGATAAATGTGAGACGCAGTATGGCCAGCAGTTGTCGTTAACGAAGCAACTGCTGGAAACTCGCCAGGATACCTGCCGCCAGAGTGAAGCCCGCGACCTGCAACAGCAGCTGACTGGAATGCAGCAGAACAGCCCCCTGCTGTCGGCCGATGTCGAGACCCGCACCGTGGCCAACGTGATTGCCGACTGGACCGGGGTGCCAGTCTCCTCGCTGATGAAGGACGAACAGACTGAACTGCTTAATCTGGAAGGGGAGATCGGCAAACGTGTGGTGGGCCAGGATGTGGCTCTTAACGCCATTGCGCAACGTCTGCGCGCAGCCAAAACTGGCCTGACGTCTGAGAACGGCCCGCAGGGCGTATTCCTGCTGGTCGGCCCGAGCGGCACCGGTAAAACTGAAACCGCACTGGCGCTGACCGATGTGCTGTACGGCGGCGAAAAATCCCTTATCACCATCAACCTGTCGGAGTATCAGGAGCCGCATACCGTTTCCCAGTTGAAAGGTTCACCTCCGGGCTACGTGGGCTACGGCCAGGGCGGCATTCTGACCGAGGCGGTGCGCAAGCGCCCATACAGCGTGGTGCTGCTCGATGAAGTAGAGAAGGCCCACCGCGATGTGATGAACCTGTTCTATCAGGTGTTTGATCGGGGCTTTATGCGTGACGGGGAAGGCCGCGAAATCGACTTCCGTAACACCGTTATTCTGATGACTTCCAACCTCGGCAGTGACCTGATTATGCAACTGCTGAATGAACAGCCGGAAGCCACCGAGGCAGATCTGCACGAACTGCTGCGACCCATCCTGCGCGACCATTTCCAGCCCGCACTGCTGGCCCGCTTCCAGACCGTAATTTACCGGCCGCTGAAGGAGCACGCGATGAGTACCATCGTGCAGATGAAGCTGGGCCAGGTAAGCAAGCGCCTGCAACGCCACTATGGCCTGAAAACCCATACAGATGAAAGTCTGTATGACGCCCTGACCGCCGCCTGTCTGCTGCCGGATACCGGCGCGCGTAACGTCGACAGTCTGCTCAATCAGCAAATTCTGCCGGTGCTGAGTCAGCAACTGCTCACCCATATAGCCGCGAAGCAGAAACCACAGTCGTTACGCCTTAGCTGGAGCGAGGAAGAGGGGATTGGGCTGGAGTTTGGTGATGATGAAATGGCACACAAGCCATGACGTGTATTCAGTTTATGAGGGCAACTGCTGAAGAGTTGGGAAAGACGACGAGTGAACTCCGAAGAATGGATCATGTTGAACAAATGGAGTATGTGAAAAAATACTTCAAGATGCAAGAAAATAACGTAGGGATGCCAACTGAGCAATGGACACTTGAAGATGTATATTATTCAATATTTAGCCCTAAAACCATAAAGCTCAAGCCAAATGATGTGGTATATCAGAATAGCGATGGTGGATATTATAATAAAAATCTTTACCATGACATAAACAAAGATGGAAAAATAACAAAATCAGAGATAGCTGAAAACATCAGAGTTAATTACAAGCAAGGTATATCTGAGGCCGGTTAATTATGAAGCTTTTAACGTTAATTTTACAGTTCTTTGTGCTATCAGTGAGCGGTTATTCTTATTCTTCTCAATTACATTCCGTTGATATGTTAGTTGATGCTAATAAGCTGAAATTATCTGGATTTATTGATGGTCAATCCGGCGCTGTAGTTACAGATTTGTATGGCAATGGCTCAAAAGACATTATTGAATATACTTTCTCCAGTACAACCCCTCCTGGAACCTGTGACCAGACGGATTGCTCAGCATCATTGAATTTGTTGCCTATATTAACCTTTCAGATCAAAATGCATGATGGAAAGTCAGTCGATGCTTCATACATGTGCACATCATTAGGTGTTAGTAAAAATAAACATAGTGGGATGAGGGATTTATTTTGCGGGCCCAAATACATTCTTAAGTGGAATGGAGAGGAATATGATAATGAATAAATATCCAACTCTAAGGTTCTGTAAGAATGTATTTATCTGGAGGCGCATTATTCTTTGTCGTGTTTTTATGCATATCGAATGCTATATCGGACGGTTTTAATAAAACAGAAGAGCAATGTAGTAAAGGAAATTCGGAGATAAATAACTCTGTTGTAATGGGGTGTGCAGACACGGCTTCCAATGCAGCAAATAAAAGCATATATATATACTATAAAGACATCGTCAGGCCAATTGCTAACAAAAAAATGATTATGAGAAAATATGAAAACTACCTCACTGAGGAAAAGCAAGGCAAGACAACTCTGCATGCTAGCTCAGCAGAAATGGATAAATTCATTAAAGATAATTACCCAGAGTTTTTATGAAAAAAATTCTTTTCCTTCTGCTAATTCCTGGTGTTTGCTTTGCTAGTGAACCGGAATTATTTAAATCTTCTTGTGGAGGAGTAAACTATAGCATTAAATCATATTGTCATAAAAATAATCTCAAGGACGACCAGGATAAGCTTGATATGCCCATCTGTAAAAAGCAAATTCTTAATATTAATGGCGAAACGCAAGATTTGTCTATTTTAACAGGGGTTGTTGAGCGTTTAAATCAACAAGGTGACAAAGTTAAGATGATGAACTTTGTATTTTATGGTGTCTCGTGTAAAAATGATATAATAATTTTGTCTGGAGCGGGTGGGTGCAATTCATGTGGCGAGATGTTTAAAAGATTCAATCTCTTTGGGCATGTAATCAAAGAACAATCGGGTGCATTAGATTTAGAACCCATGGAGGAAGTTATTCCTGATCTTTTCTGCTGCCGGATACCGGCGCGCGTAACGTCGACAGTCTGCTCAATCAGCAAATTCTGCCGGTGCTGAGTCAGCAACTGCTCACCCATATAGCCGCGAAGCAGTAACCACAGTCGTTACGCCTTAGCTGGAGCGAGGAAGAGGGGATTGGGCTGGAGTTTGGTGGTGATGAAATGGCACACAAGCCATGACGTGTAATTCCAGTAAAAAAACAAGGAAGAAAAATGATGTTCCGAAAATTAGTCTTACTTGCTGCTGTTAGCATATTTTCCAGTACTGCCAATGCAGGGTTGTTTGATTCCAGTGATTTTAAATGTGGCAGGGATGATGCCGTTAAAGCGCTTGCTGAATATATCAAAGATGATGCATCAGCTTTGCTGCAAAGTGATTTCCTGACCAAAAGTAAATTCGATTATAACAAACCTGTTTCTGCCTATCAGAACAAGCTGGACGGCATCACTGTCAACGTGAGTAATGCATCGACAGGAGAGGAGGGTAGCTATGGTCTTAATTGTACGGCCACGATTGCGCTGCAAATCCCTCAGGAAACACTGGATGTTGTCAGTAGCTCCCCTGATTATTTACGTTATGTCACGGGCGCGTACGGGAAAATCAAAAATGGCAGCGTAGTCTGGAGCGACGTCAGCTACAACGCGAAGCTTGCAGACAATAAAAAAGAGATTATTTTCAAAAATTTTAACAAAAATGATATTTCCGATGCGCTGTTTAATGTCAGCGTCTTAGCCGTAAATAAAGACCAGATTGTTAAAGCTCTGTCTCAGGGTTCACTGGGCGAAACTCAATCCGCTTATAAAAATGCTGACAGGGAACTCAACGCAGTCTGGAAAGAACTGCCTGACTCAGCACGGAACGCGCTGAAAAAAGAGCAATTAGTCTGGGTTAATGAGAAAACCAAAAAATGCGGAAAGCTTTCTGATGCTTATTCAGAAGGGATTAATGTCAACCAACGAATTGGCATTTACCAGTGCCAGGCAAAAATGACAAATGAACGCATCTCTTATTTAAGCGGAAATAATAACTAAGCGGTATGAGAGGTCTGTTTATAACCTGTAGACAGGCCTCTGACATTCCGTGGGAATGAGGGGGACAGGATGAGTGATTCTGTAATTGCGATGGCAAAGGACAACATTGATGCGCTTCTGGGGATGTCCCGCTACAGGCTGGATGTTCACGCCTGCCCGCATTTTCTCGACGTCTTCAGTTTTCGGGGCGAAGAAAAGCTCAGTGAACCCTGGCACTATACCGTCAGAGTGACCTGTATTGCTGGTGACATTGCCAGTGACAGCGTGCTGCTTAAACCGGCGGCGTTCACATTTCAGACGCCGCTCTATAACGGGATGCCCGCTACGCCGTTGCGAACCGTCTATGGTGTCGTACATACTTTTCAGCGTCTTTCGACGTCTGCTGATGAAACGCACTACACGCTTAAGATTGTGCCGCGTATTGCGCTGCTGCAACATACAAAGCGCAGCGAGATTTATCTCAATCAGTCCGTAACGGAAGTGGTAGAGAACATCCTGCGTTCACATGGGTTTGAAGGGCCTGATTTTGAATTCTGTCTGTCGCAGTCTTACCCGGCGCGTGAACTCATTACGCAGTGGCGCGAAACCGATCTTGAATTTATTCAACGTCTGCTGGCCGAAGTGGGTATCTTCTGGCGTTTTAAAATGGATGACCGCCTCGAACAGGATGTGGTGATTTTTCAGGACAGCCCGGAACAGTATCAGTTTGGGGTTACCTTGCCGCTGATCCCGCCGTCGCGCACCAGTGATAACGGTCAGATCAGTGTCTGGGATATCAAAACACGCCAGCAGGTGGTCTCCGGGAGCGTGGCGACACGGGATTACAACTACCGTCAGGCGCTGACACCGCTGGACTGCTCTGCTTCCGTCAGCAGCACCGAAGGCATCACGAGGGGTGAGGTGTATCACTATGCAGAACCTTTCCTCAGCGAAGGTGATACGAATACCCCGGAAAGCGGTGCGTATTACGCCCGTTTGCGTCATGAACGCATTCTGAATGCACAACAGGCTGTTACCGGGAAAACGACCAGCCCGGTACTGGCCCCCGGTGAAGTGCTTGAACCCCAGGGGAGCCTGCCAGCCAGCCTGAAAGAGGGGATCGTCATCACAGGCGTGCGGAGCAGTGGCTCTCGCAAACGCAGTTTTCAGATGACCTTTACGGGGATCCCATACAGCGAAGCGGTGTGTTATCGCCCACCGTCGCTTAACCGGCCGGTAATAGCCGGAACGCTGCCGGCGCGCGTGGAAAGCACTGAGAAAGGCGATACCTACGCCTGGCTGGACAACCAGGGGCGTTACCGGGTGAAACTGGACTTTGACCGCAATGACAGTGAACAGGGTTATGCCTATCTCTGGTTGCGAATGGCGAAACCCTACGCCGGTGATAAATATGGTTTCCATGCTCCCTTACTGGACGGGACTGAAGTCTCGATAATGTTTGATGCGGGCGACCCCGACCGGCCATATATTGCCCAAGCCCAGCATGATTCTGAACACCCGGATCACGTTACCGATGATAACCATACCCGTAATGTCCTGCGCACACCGGCGAACAACAAACTTCGCCTGGAGGATAAGCGTCAGGAAGAGCACATCAAGCTTGCGACCGAGTATGGCAAGACCCAGCTCAATATCGGCCATCTCGTAGATGGGCAGCGCGAACAGCGTGGCACCGGTTTTGAACTGCGCACCGATGAGTTTGGTGCCCTGCGTGCGGGGCGCGGAATATTCCTGACGGCGGATGCACAGGCCAAAGGTGAGGGGCAGATGCTGGAAATGACGCAGGCCGTGAACCAGATAAAGCAGGCCAACCGCGAAATGCAGGCTCTCAATGGCGCAGCGGAAACGGCCAGAGCCCTTGCATGCGACATTCAGACACAGAACCATCTGCTACAAAAACGGCTGAAGGATTTGCAGTCGGCAGTAGTATTGGCCTCTGCCCCACAGGGAATTGCGTTCACTTCAGGCGAGCATCTGCAACTGACCAGTACCCAGAACACCATGATCACCGCTGGCAAGCATCTGGATATCGGAGCGATGAAAAATGTCACGGTCAGTGCGGAACAGTCACTGGGGCTGTTTGCGCATAAAGCGGGGGCAAAAGTTATCGCCAACCTGGGGAATGTCGAAGTGCGCGCTCAGCACAGTACGCTGGAAATGAGTGCCGATCAGCAGTTCACGGTAACCAGCAGCAAGGATGAGGTTGTCATCAGCACCCCGAAAACGCTGACGCTCAATGGCGGTGGCTCTTATCTGAAGCTGAGTGAAAGCGGAATTGAACACGGTAGCAACGGGGACTTCATTGTCAAAGCGGCGCGCTATCAGGTGCCGATGTCTGCGGCAAATATGCAGAATGAGCCGCCTGTATTCGATAAAACCACACTTGACCTTCAGCCAAATGAAACTGATGGGATTATGTCACGCTAAGGATGGCCAGAATGAAAACCTGCTTCCCTGCTCGCAAGCAAAACGGAGAGAACTACGCCACGTTGGATGAAATGATGGGGCTTATTGGCCAGGAGCCTCATGGCTCCTGGCTGGCAGGCACCAACAAGATGTGGCATGGCGGTATTCATATCACCGATAAATCAGCGCCGGGGTCTGTTCTTACACCGGAAACGACGGAGACAGCCGTACCGCTACAGTGTATGGCAGACGGTGAAGTGGTTGCCTGGCGTCTGAACAGGGATTACAAGAAGAACACCTTTCTCGGCCATGCCGTAAAGTATTCAACGACCTTTGTGCTGGTGAAGTCAGTTTGTCAGCCTGATCCGAAAAATAAGCAAACCTGGCTTGAGTTTTATTCATTGTATATGGGACTGGCACCATTGTCGGCCTTTGAGAAACGCAGGTGCATGATTGCGAAGAGAAAAGTTAGCAAAAGGATGGCTGGGAACTACGAGAGCAGCCAGAATGCAGCCTCCCATCCTCCTGCACCTCCTCAGACAGGGAAACTCGGACAGGGAAAGCGCGTTCTTATCCTGAAAGAAGCATTTTTCATTAATAAGCCTCAGTCACGCCAGGCACAGGCTGGTGCGACTGAGGCGCAACCTTTTGGGTTGGCACAGGAGTTGGATGAAAACGGTCAGCTGAAGGGCGAAAAGTTCTGGGTTAGCCTGCTACCGGAATATATGGCTCAGGACGGCGAGCAGTACGCCCACCTGCCCGTCTGGATGCAGCAGGCGGTTGCGAAAGGCACCTATGATGCGGTTGTTAAGCCCGATGCACCACTGAAAATTAATGCCGGGGACGCTATCGGTTTTCTGGGAGAAGATATCGCCCCTGCGAGCAAGGGACAAATTAGCGACAGCACGTATGCTCATATTGAGGTTCTCTGTGTTGACAGCCGGATGCCGGAATTCCTCGATAATCCCGGTGGTGTAAAAGCTGGCCGGAAATATATCCGTGTTCAACCTGACGCTGTGCTTTATACCCACAGCGGTAACACGTTTACCAGGACATCATCCTCAGTGAGTAAGGATATGCATCTCATCCTGCCCGTTGATAAATGCAACCCGAAAGAAAGTGGGGGTAAGACGTATTACCAGGCAGGCCAGAATTACTGGTTGTGCCAGGACAATGTGGATGTGAGGGAGCAGTACTACCTGAAGGAGCTGGGATTCACTGCGCTGGTTGAAGAAAGTACGGCAGATATGGCCTCTTCGCTAAAAGAAGGATGGATGAAATCGGCATACCAGTGGCTTGCCGAGCAGGTCAGGCCGGAGCGCGGTATTCAGGAGCAACAGATGTCCCGCTTTTATAAAGGCATGATTGATAAGATGGATAACGATAAGGACGGGCAGCTTTCGGGAAGAGAGCTTTTCGTGGCACTAAACCATCCAGAAAAGGGCGTGCGCGATATAGTCTCCCGGATGATTGTGAAGCACGAAAGCGAATGGTTTGGTGGCAGCGGCGATCAGAAATGGACGGCTTTTTTCCAGGACTATGACACCCTGCGTATCGATATTGCGAAGAAGTGGCTGGATGATATGGAATGGATGAGTCAGGTTAAGCCATTTACGTCGGGTAAAGCAGTCTGGCATATGCATCCGGTGATGTTTTTGGCTGCTTTAGGTGACCCTAAGGAACTGATAAATGTCGATGCTTTCATTTCATTGTATGAAAAAGAACATACTTCCTTTGCTCCAGGAACTGCTGCCTTGTCTGCTGCATCAAAATCAAACTTACGTAAGTTATTAATAAGTATGAATGATTTCTACTCAAATTCTGTGGAATATAAACCTAACTTATATAAGTTAGCTTACATGCTCGCAACTACAAGGCATGAAACTTACCATTTCACTACAGCAGAGTTTTTTAGTGAAAAACCTGAAATCGGTGGGGTAAGCTATTTTAATAAATATGATCCTGTGTTAGCAGATACTCAAAAAAGAAAAGATCGAGCTGTAAAAAATGGAAACACTGCGCAAGGTGATGGTTTCAAATATAGAGGTCGTGGGTGTGTACATCTTACGTGGAAAAATAATTATCAAAAAGCTCAGGATAAATTTGGTATAAACTTTGTCTCTACCCCTGATCTGGCTGGGGATTTTAAATATGCTGTTCCCATTATGGTTTGGGGGATGGAAGAGGGCGTGTTTAGTGGTAAAGCATTAAAAAAATATATTAACGGCAGTGGCGTTAATTATACAGGTGCCCGTTATGTTATTAATGGACAAGACCAGGCGCCTTTGATTGCATCATATGCTAAGCGATTTGAAAAAATTTTAGAAAAAACTTCGACAGTATCGCAAGGGTTCTAATATGAAAATAGCAAACTTCCTGTTTTTTAATGCTCTTATTATTTCATCAGGCATTGCATGTGCCACTGCCGATCTTGCGCCTAACTTATCCTATAGCAAAGTTGAACAAAAAATAAAATCCAATGATAAAAATTCATTTATTTTTTTTAGAGAAAGAGATGAAGGTAATACATCTTATTTTTTTGATTATTTTGGTGGTTATCCATCCATTGTACATGATAATGATTCTCTGGATTCATACTCAACATATTTAGTGATAGAAAAAACGCAGGGTGGTTTCGAGGCTGATTGCTTATATTCTGACCGTAAAAGTGGTAGCAATGGGTTAATGGCAAAAGACGGGCGCTGTGGACTAGGTTTGAAATTTAAGAATAAAACGACAGTTACCGGAGAGGAAGGCGACACTGTAATAAAAAATATAATAAACGCTAGCAACAAAATAAATATATCATATTTTTTAAATGGGAAAGTTAAATACCTCCCAATAATGATATTTCAAAATAAAGAAGAATATGCATATCAGCTTTATAAAAGTAAAGAAGATTTAGAAAACGGTCAGTACAAAATAATATCATGTAAAAACGATAGCAGTGATTGTGATGTGTATGACAACAATACATGGGTAGTGGTTACAAACTCACCTGATCCAGTAGTTAATTTCTCGATATTAAATAAATCAGATAAGGATTCCTCTTTCGATAAGGCAACACCATCTTCTACTATGATGAAAAAAAGCCTCAATAAACCATTTGAAGTTAAATCTTTAAAAGCGAATTTACAATCTCCACTCGGTGTGAAATTGAAATCATACCTGGTTAAAGGGGACAAGGTTACTTTACTAAGAGTAAGCGACAACATTAAGTGTTCAATAAGATATATCAATCAAAGGAATGATATTCTTGATGGTTATATTTCGTGCGCAGATTTGAATTTGTTTAACTAATCATTGTCAAGAAAATGTTACAGGAGGTAGTTGCGACATGATTATGCAGAGTTTTTTAGTAAAATGGGGTTTCCAAATGGTGGAAATGACGCTGTCGATGTTGTTAACCTTCTTGCAATAGCACTGCGTGTGTTGGTCTTTCCTGTTACGGTTAATTCAGAATCACTAAGCGAACAGGATGTACGCTGATCGTTTCCTTACCTGCTGTCGGGCTGGATGCAGCAGGCTGTTACAAAAGGCACCTTGGATAGCGGATAATTATTTTTTATATGATACAGTCATGGGTGAGTTGTCATTAAAATCTGATGCTAGTCTACTTGATTATGAGATGAGAAATCAGAGTGGATAGGGTATATTTTCGCCAGATCCCTCTTATAATTCCTTTTGATATAACAGCTGCTCTATATTGCAGATTAATTATATTAATATAAGCTTTAACCAGCGCGGATTAAAACACACTATCTTTAGTAACTATGAAAAGGGTAAGAGTTCGAGAAGAGTTACGGTACTTAATCTTAAGGCTTAAGAGGAAGTTAGGTATAACAGTAAAAAAGAAGAAGTCGATAAATTTTCATATTTAGCTATAAAACTTCACGGTAGCAAAGATAACTTTCCTGGATGGCGGTAATGAGGATATGTCCTTAATGTGATAATTTAATTCAGTAGCATCAGGTGCTGGAAATGAAAATAAATCTCAAGTTAATACTACCAATGTTAACAGACAGTTTTTAAAGCCGTCAGGGACGTATGGATCTATCTAAGGAGTTGCAATGAAAATGCTTATGCTTGTTTGTTTTTTTTATTATCTTTGAGTTCATTTTCTCATGCGGCAGAAAGCGATCCAATTCTCCTACCTTATAAAAATGTAAATAACTCTGTAATTACTTGAGTTAGAGAGGATGATTGGTTAACTGAAAACTATAAATTAACTTGCCTGCATGATGTAATGGCGGTCGTTGATAATGTACCTGATTTTAATTATAAATTGATGGTGGTTAGTGCTAAGTTTATTGACAGACATGAAAACAATAAATGTGTTAAATAAGTTGGCTGGATCTCAAAGGGATTTGGTTAAGTATAGAAGTGCAGATGTTAGATTTTCTCAAAACATGGGGTTATTATTTAGATGGTGATTATAAGGGAAAGACTGAAGATGGTTATATCTCGGCGAAGAAAAATGCTGAAATTGAACAGCAGATTGTTAGTATGTTAATGACTTATCAGCGAACAAATGTATTTTATCTTTAAATGAAAGGCGATGGTGGCTTTAGTTATGTTTATGCAATTACTGTTGGGTGATTGTTATGAGTAATAAGGGTTAAATATAATAGTTCAAACCATATAAATTTATTTTTTCGATTAAATTTAGTTAATTAAAGTAGCCAGTTACTGCCAGCAATCAATTATCTTTTCCTAAACAGCTAAGGGACTACTTATGCAAGGAATTATTCGAATCGGAGATAAAACCACTCATGGTGGATCTGTCCAGTCAGGCTCCTCTACCATGATTTTCGGTGGAATTGGCGTTGCCCGTAAAGGCGATAAAGTGTCTTGTCCACAGGAAGGGCACGGGCCAACCACCATCACAGAAGGTAATCCTGATTATCTGGATAATGGGATCCCGGTGGCGTTTCATGGCCATAAATGTGCTTGCGGATGCACGCTGATCAGTTCTCTGCCTGATGCATTGGTGGGTTAATCATGCCTGTCGTTCTGGAAAAGATCCCGGAAAAGAAAGCCAGACCGCCACGTCCGACTACCCGGCGCTGGTTAAACTTTGGCGTAGTCGTTTTAATTACAGGGATGGGGCTTACGTTTCTGTTTTGGCAGGGTGAACGAACTGACCCCGGATTCTGGCTGTTTGCTTTTGTATTGCCATTACTTATCTGGGGAGCCCTGTTCTCGGCGCGTCGGGCTGGATATAAATATCAGTGCGTGGGTCAGTATAAAGCAAACAGAACCATCAAAGCCCGCCATGCCACTGCTAAAGGATGTGGGCAGCGATTTGCCTGGTTTACCGGTGAATTTCTGGTGAATGCACTTGAGTGCGAGCATAAGCCCACGCAAAAAGCTGCACTTAGCAAATCTCCCATTCTCCAGTTGGTGGCACCTCGTGGGGCCGAAAAACCGATTAGGCATTCCCGCTTGCCCGGTGGGGAAAATGCCCCCAACTTACTGGAAAGCTTTCAGGCAGAGGTGACTGGTCGCATCAATAAGTTGCTCGACTTACTGCCTCAAGCCATGACTTGTTATCTGGCGCTTGATGTGGCTGAAGATTTGCCGGACCTTTCTCTAAGCTGGTTACCAGCGATTAGCCGTCCGGTTATCCGTATCCGTAATCTGTCAGGGTTACGCATTCTCGATTACTGGCTTGATTACCACTACGACAAACCCTCTGCATTGCTGGTGATAGGCGTACAGCTTAATGATGTGCCTGAAAATGATTCCGGAGAAGCCATTTCGGTGTTGTTGATGACCAACTGCCGTCTTAAAGATACGCCGCCAGTATCAGTACGTCTCCATCGCCCGCAAATTAACCACAATGGCGATTTAGGGCATGCCTTGCGCCACGCCATGCTGTGGGCTGGGCTCGAAAAGGGTACCCCACTTCGAGGCTGGATAACCGGTGGCACACTGGCGTCCAGTGATGCTCTGAGCAGTGCCTGCGAGGCATATGCCCCGGAACTGAGCGTCCAACGTTACGTCAATATTGACACAGTAGCCGGTTTTGCCGGTATTGCCGCTCCGTGGCAGGCCTTAATCCTCGCAACCCGCCAGTGCCTTGCTGACCGTGAAGCGCAAATGGTTGTAACCGAATCGTCATCAGACTTCCGACAGCTCTGCGCTGTCACTCCGGAATAATAATCAGGGAATGTTACCGCTTGTTATGAACAGACCTTCAGCACTTGTATCCGTTATCCTCTTTGCGCTCTGTATCACTGGCATATTGGGTTGTTTTCTCTGGATCTATCCGGAAGAAACGGCCAGTGCGATGCGCTTGGGGCCTTTTAGCCACCTGGGTGTAATGGTCTTTTGCCTGACGCTTGGCATCATCATTCTTATTGTCGGATGGTTTGCTGAAAAATTAATGGCGACGGCTGGTGAAAGCGCCGGTAATCAGGATATTGAACAAGAAAGCTGTACCCTTACTTCTGCGCAGCCTGTTGCGCCGCATACCGATGAAGGCGACATGCGTTTAACCTCCGCTCCTATCATCGATCACCTTCGCCTGCGTTATGGTCGCCGCTGGAAATGGAAGGTTCGCCTGCTGCTTGTTCAGGGTACCGATGACAATATTGACAAAGTGGTTCCGGGACTTAAACGTGACCACTGGCAGGAAAATGACGGTATTGTCCTGATCCATGCTGGTCTGGCAAAAGCCACACCGGACCCTGAGTTTGTTGAGGTACTCAATCAGGTGCGACAACAGCGCCCTGTGGACGGCATTGTACAGGTAATGAACTGTGCAACACTTCCGGATGCCGTCGCACTCGATATGATCGTACGCAACCGTCAGAAAGCTGACGCGATGCTGGGCTGGCAGGCTCCGGTCTGGCTGTGGTTCATTCGCGAAGAAGTCTGGAGTCAGGAAGGGGAAGGGGTTCCGGCCATCGGTACATTGTTTGGTCCGGGTGCTGAACCAGAGGCGGCTGTTGCGTCGCTGGCCTCCCTGTCATCACGTCTCCGCCGGGCCGGCATGCCAGTTCTGCTAAGTGATACCCGCCATGACTGGTTGATGCAACTGTCGGATCAACTGCGTGGCCGTCTTAAACAACAACTGACGCTGACACTTAACACTCTGATGTCCGGCCCGGCACCGTACCGCCTGCGCGGGGTGATGTTCAGCCCGGCATTGCCGAGAGCCACCACAGTACCGCATGCGCGTCTATCGCCGCCGGCCTGGCAGGCGCTGGAAGAAGACAGCCTGCAAGTTCATGCCCGTAAACTCGGTTTCCACTGGCAGCGTGCGCTGCGTCTGGTACTGCTGACGCTCATTTTGCTGTGGGGAGTTGGCACACTGTTGTCGTTGACGGTCAATCGCGCCCAGATTTATCAGGCGCAGGACACGGCGCGTATCGCTGCCGATACAAAGCAGCCGTTACCTGAGCGTCTGCGCAATCAGTTGGTTCTGCAGCAGACCATTGCCCGTCTGCAGAACCGCGAAGTCCACGGGGCGCCGTGGTATACCCGTTTCGGTCTGAATCAGGATCACGATACCCTGAATGCACTCTGGCCGCTGTATGCCCGTAACAATCAGGTGCTGATGCGCGATGCGCTGGCAGATGAACTTCACCACCAGCTGAATGCCTTTGTGCAGTTGCCGCCGGCCAGTAATGCGCGAACCGCTGCGACCAGGAAGACCTATAACCTGCTGAAAGGTTACCTGATGCTGGCCCGACCGGATAAAGCCGATGCATCCTGGTTTGCCGCCAATATGCTGAAAGCCTGGCCGGAACGTAGCGGGGTGTCTGCCAGCGTCTGGCAGACACAGGCCCCGAAACTGCTGGGGTTCTTTGCCCAGAATCTGGCTGCTCATCCTGAATGGAAGATAAAACCCGATGCGGAGCTGGTCGGTACTGTCCGTCAGATATTGCTTAAACAGATTGGGCAGCGTAATGCCGATTCGGGCCTCTATCAGGAGATGTTGCAGCGTATCGCCCGTAACTGGCCTGACTTGACGCTGGCAGATATGACTGGCGATACCGATGCCTCAACCCTGTTCAACACAGAGGAAGTGGTACCTGGGATGTTCACCCGCCAGGCGTGGGACGAACAGGTGCAGAGCGCCATTGATGAGGTGGTGAAAACCCGGCGTGATGAAATTGACTGGGTGCTGACCGATAAAACTCATCAGCCGGGTAATGATATTTCACCGGAAGTCCTTAAACAGCACCTGACCGAACGTTACTTTACGGATTTTGGTAATGCCTGGCTGAATATGGCCAACAGCATCCAGTGGCAGGAGGCCAGCTCGCTATCCGAAGCGATTGCGCAACTGAACCTACTGGCTGACGTACGCCAGTCTCCTCTGGTGGCACTAATGAACACACTTGCCTGGCAAGGCCAGACCGGTGCCAAAGGTGAGCGGCTTGCCGACTCTCTGGTGAACTCGGCCAAAAAGCTGGTCAGCAGCAAAAAGAGCGGTCAGCAGTTCGCGGTTGAGGCACAGGGACCAAAAGGTCCACTGGAGGGTGTTTTTGGTCCTCTGAACGGCCTGATGGCTGGTAAGGACGGCACCGGCAGCAACGGTAACCTGAGCTTCCAGTCCTGGCTGGCCCGCGTGACCCAGGTCCGGTTGAAATTACAGCAGGTGACCAGCGCGCCCGACCCGCAGGCGATGGCCCAGATGCTGGCGCAGACCGTCTTCCAGGGCAAAGCGATAGATCTCACAGACACCCGTGACTATGGCAGTCTCGTTGCCGCAAGCCTCGGGCAGGAGTGGAATGGGTTTGGTCAGGCGCTGTTCGTTCAGCCGCTGGATCTGGCCTGGCGACAGGTGCTTGCTCCTGCCGCTGACAGCCTGAATGCGCGCTGGCAGAGCACGATTGTCTCGCAGTGGAACACGGCTTTTGCCGGGCGCTACCCGTTCAAGGCCACCGGAAGTGATGCCTCACTCCCAATGCTGGCACAGTTCCTGCGGGGCGATTCGGGTCGTCTTTCTGCCTTTCTGAAAACCAATCTTGGCGGGATCCTGCATCAGGAAGGCAGCCACTGGGTGGTGGACCCCTCTGCCAGCCAGGGGATGACGGTGGACCCGGCTTTCCTAAAGGCCATCAACCAGTTGGCGGATATCTCAGACATTATCTTTGCGCAGGGTGACGCTGGTGTTCACTTCGAGCTGATGGCCAGACCGTCACGTGATGTGGCGCGTATACAACTGACGCTGGACGGCCAGAACCTGGATTACTTCAACCAGATGGAGAGCTGGCAAAGCTTCACCTGGCCTGGGAATACGTACTATCCCGGTGTGGATCTGAGCTGGCGCTCGGTGAAAACCGAAATGCGTCTGTACGAACATAAACAGGGGAACTGGGGCTTTATTCGCCTGCTCGATAAAGCGCTGATCACTCCACTCGACAGCAGCCGGACTCAGCTGGTGTGGATAACTCCTGATGGCAATCCACTGAAATTTATCCTGCGCAGCGAGCTGGGCGATGGTCCACTGGCATTACTGAAACTCCAGAGTTTTCGCTTACCAACGTCTATTTTTTCAGTTGATCCTGGCACGGTGAGCGAAGCGTTTGCCTCCACGGAGGGGGAATAACATGGCAACGGCAAAATCACTTCTGGCACTGTGTCTGCCTGACGAAGCACAGCAATATGCGCTGCTTGCGCGCCAGCGGAGCAGTCTGTTTCAGTGGGATAACTGGCTGCAACCGCTCACTGAGGGAGAAGGGGCGGGGGAAGACCCTGCCTACGACGACGATTTTCAGCTGATGCGCGAGGAGATCAATAAACTCTCTGGCACCGATCCGGAAAAGCTCTGCCAGCTGGCAGAGAGGATCCTCTGTCATACCGCCCGGGACTTGCGGGTAGTGACCTGGTATATCTTCGCCCGGCTGCAACGGGAAGGGGAGGCAGGGTTATGTGAGGGCCTGCAACTGCTTGTTGCGATGCTGACCCGCTACGGTGATCGCTGCCACCCCCGACGCTCCAATGCCCGCAAATCGACGCTGGAATGGCTGAACAGCACAAAGATACAGGACACGCTCTCCCGCTGGCCGGATGCCACTCGCGAACAGACCTCACAAACCGCAGCGGCCCTCTGTCTGCTGGATATGCTGTTGGAAAAGTGGCCCGAAAGCGAACGTCCTTTGCTGGATGGTTTATCCCGTACGTTGGAACTCCGTCTTGCGGGTTCCGGTGGGCTGGATGGATTTACCCCGCAGCCAGCCAGCAATCCGGATAATCCTCCGGCAGCGTCCGTCAGAACGTCAGCGACGGCAAGTGCAGTGAAATCGGAAAGTGAGTTTTTGAGCCAGTCGAAAGTGCTGGCAGGTTGGCTGGCCGAACAGCCTGATGGCTGGCTCGCATCACATCGCCTGATGAAAGCCGTGCGCTGGGACACGGTGGGACAATTGCCAGCGCTGGATGCCAGCGGCCGGACCCGCCTTTCGCCCCCCAAACCCGATTACCGCGCTCAGCTTAAACGTCTGTACCTGCAACAGAGCTGGACGGAGCTGGTGGAGCAGGCCAGTGATATGTTCAGCGAAGGTGCCAACCGCTTCTGGCTCGATTTGCAGTGGTATCTCTGGCAGGGCCTGACCCGTGCCGGCCAGCCCTGGAACTGTTGGGCCGATTACATCACGAGCGATCTGAAGCTGCTGCTGGCACGCCTGCACGGTCTCGAACAGCTCTCCTGGAGTGACGGCACGCCCTTTGCCGATGAAGTTACGCTCAACTGGATAGCCGAAAAGGTGAACAACGATTTGGCGCAACTGGGTGATGAGCCAGCGGTCGTTGCCGGAGGAGGGCAAACGGATGACATCCTCGTGCTGGAGGCAGAAGCCATGGCCAGGGGCGATAGCGAAGGCCCGGAAGCGGCGCTGGGCTGGCTTCAGAGTCGTCCGGGTATGAACTCCCCACGCAGCCGCTGGCTACAGCGGTTGTTAATGGCCAGAGTCGCCGAACAGTTCGGGCGTAATGAGATGGCACTTCACCTGCTTGACGGGCTGAAAACCAGCGCTCCGCACCTCACGCTTAAAAAATGGGAGCCTGCATTATTGTTCGAAGTGCAGGCCAGACGTTTGAAATTATTACGCCTGAAAGCCGGTAGAAGTGAAACGGATAAAGCCCGTTTTGCACCGGAAATGGATGCGCTGCTGGCTGGATTGATTGCCATCGACCCCGCCAGGGCGATGGTGTTGTGCGGCTGAACAGACTGCACCTGATGAGCTTTTGACTACCACGACATTCAGGAACCCCGTGCATGGATGATTTAACCCTGCGTTATTATGAAGCAGAGATGCGCTACCTGCGCGAAGCTGGTAAAGAATTTGCCCGCGCCCATCCCGACAGGGCTGCCATGCTCAATCTCGACAAGGCCGGCGCCCGAGATCCGTATGTGGAGCGGCTGTTTGAAGGTTTTGCCTTCCTGATGGGCCGTCTGCGCGAAAAACTTGATGATGATCTGCCGGAGCTGACTGAAGGGCTGGTGAGCCTGCTCTGGCCGCATTACATGCGTACCATTCCGTCGCTGTCGGTTGTGGCCTTCTCGCCGGAGTGGCAACTGCTGAAACAGGCTGAAGTCCTGCCGGAGGGCTTTCCTGTGCTGTCCCGCCCGATTGGGCCGGATAAAACCGTCTGCCAGTACCGAACCACCCGCGATCTTTCGCTTCAGCCCCTTCATCTGGCTGATGCGCGCCTGCAAACCGAGCCGGACGGGCGTGCTGCCATTCGCCTGCGTTTTGAGTGCGCCAGCAAGGTGGACTGGGCGAAAAGCGGGATAGAAAAAGTTGCCCTTTATCTGGATGCTGAAAGTCCTGTCGCTTCGGCCCTGCATCTGGCTTTGACCCGCAGGGTGCATGCAATGTATGCCCGCCATGCCGCAACCCGTAGTGAACGCCTACGCTTTGACGGCTGGTGTAAGCCAATGGGTTTTGAAGACCATGAACGTCTGTGGCCGAAAGGCGATTCGGCGTTCAGCGGCTACCAGCTGCTGCTGGAGTACTTCAGCTTCCGCCAGAAGTTTATGTTTGTGGAGCTGCGTGGGCTGGAGCTGACAGGACTGAATCAGGACACCACCTGGTTTGAAACCGATATCGTGCTTGATGGCGGCTGGCCGTCCGATATGCCGTTTGAAACTGAAAGCTTCCGCCTGCATTGCGCGCCAGTCATTAACCTTTTCACCCTGGAGGCCGACCCGCTGACCATCGATCCGCTGGAAAATGAATACCTGCTGCGACCGCTGCGCGTTCAGGACGGTCACACGGAAATCTACAGCGTCGATAATATCCATGGTGCTGTGAAAAACGGTAAACACCCCTACGTGCCGTTCACCAGCTTTCGTCACCGTGGCGGCATGATGCGCCACGATGCCCCGGAGCGTTACTTCCACACCCGTGTGAAACGCGGGCCATCCGGTTTGTATGACACCTGGCTGATCCTCGGTGGCCGTTCGTTTGAGATGGAGCAACTGGCGGAGAAACCAGAGTCGTTATCGATGCGCATCACGGGCACCAACGGGCAACTGCCCCGTAAGGCGCTGGAGAGTACGTTGCTCGACCGGGTGGTGAAAGCCGGTAAAGTGCCGGTGAAGGTACTGAATCTGAATGCACCGACGCTGCCGCTCTATCCGCCAGCCAGTGACCGCTTTCACTGGCGCGTAATGAGTCATCTTGGCTCCAACTTCCTGAGCATGATGGATAACCCGGAAGTGCTGCGCGGCACGCTGGCGCTCTATGACTGGACCGATGATGAAATGAATCGCCGCCGCCTGGAGGCAATCGTCGCGGTGAAACATACGCTGATACGCCGTTTCGAACGAGGCTACATGCTGCGCGGGGTGGATATTGAAATCACGCTGAATGCAGATAACTTCGCAGGCGAGGGTGATGTGAATCTGTTTGGTGAAATGCTGCACCGCTTCTTTGCGTTGTATGCCGATGTTCACCTCTTCAATCAGCTGACGCTGGTACTGCAACCGACAGGGAAACGACTGCGATGGAAAGAGAATCACAGCCAGCACGTACCGGGTTAACCGAAGACCTTGGCAAGGATATCTGGCGGATTAACTTTTACCGCTTCTGCCAACTGCTTGAACAGGAAAATCCCGACAGACCGCGGCTGGGTACCACCGATAAACCGTCGGGCGACCCGGTGCGTTTTCGCCCCTGGCCAGGGATGGGCTTTCCGGTAAGTGAACTGCGTGTGGTTGAAACAGACGAAGACCACCCGGATCTGCCGCCGACCGTACGCACTACTTTTCTGGGGATGTACGGCGTGGATTCACCGTTGCCGACCGCCTATCTGGATGATATCGCCCAGCATCGCGAAGGGATGGAGGCGACCACAGCCTTTCTCGATATCTTCAGCCATCGCATCACTACCCAGTACTACCGTATCTGGCGTAAATATGCGTACCTGGCCACGTTTGAGCCTGGTGCAACGGATGCCACCTCTCAGTGTCTGTTGGGGCTGATCGGGCTGGGCATTCCCGGCACGGCAGAGAACGTGGCCACTCCGGTTTCCCGTTTCCTCGCACTGCTGGGCACCATGCGCCTGCCGACCCGCAATGCCGAAGGTATTCGCCAACTGGTGAGCCTGCTGGCACCGGACACCATCGCGACGGTTAGCAGTCCGGATCTGGTAAAAGTCCAGGTGTCGCAGCGCAGCGGTCTGAGCAAAAGTAACCGCGTTGCCCTGTCACAACGGGCGACACTAGGTAAAACCGGCAAAGAAGCCTGTAGCCGCATTTTGCTGATGCTGACCACCAATAGTCAGGAAGAGGCCGAAGGCTGGCTGCCCGGCGGGCAACTCTACACGGATCTGATGGTATTGCTTCGGGTGTACCTGGGCTATCGAACGGATGTGAGATTGCGGTTGACCCTCCCCGTCAGTGCGTTACCTGAACCCAGACTGGGCCAAAAACGCCGCGTCCAGCTTGGCCGTACCGGTGTGCTGGGACTGAAAAATGACAGACCCGGCAAACGTACCCACCTGACCGTAAGCCTCGGTTGTTACGAAGGGCTGGACTGTAAGCCGCTTACCCAGGCACAGGATGGTGGTTACCGCTTCGATTAGTTCTGCTGTTTATTCTGAAAGGAACCTCTGAATGACATTCGTATCTCTGCGACAGGTCTTCCTGCTCGCACTTTGTGGTCTGCTTGCCGGTTGTGGCCTGACGCAGACCGTCACTGATGGCACCCTCAACGTGACCAAATCCATTTTCTACAAAAAGATAAAAGAGCTGCATCTGGACTTTGAACCACGCGCGGCGGCCAATGCCGATGAAGCACAGATGCCGCTGGCGACAATGGTGCGGGTGTATCAGTTAAAGGACCGCCAGAAAGTGGATGCCGCCGACTATCTGACGTTACTGCGAGAGGCCGACACTGTGCTTAAAGAGGACATCGTCGCCAGCAGGTCACTGCTGGTGATGCCCGGAGGCAGCGTCACCCTCAATATGCCGATGATCGAAGAGGCGAAATATGTGGCGGTGGTCGGGCTGTTTAACCGCCCGGATATGAAGAACAACACCTGGCGGCTGGTGCTGACTCGCGATGATCTCGACCCGGACAAACCGCGTACCATTGAACTGGGTAACGGTTTTCTGACCCTGGTCCCCGTTAAGGAGTGACGATGAAGGCAATGGACAACTGGCTGGCGCTGTTCGACGGACAGACGCGCTACGCCCTGGAGATAAATGACAGCCGGGTAACACCGGACGTGCTGAACTTTCACGGCCGCGAGGCGCTGAGTGCGCCCTCGCAGTGGCGTATTGAGTTCACGACACCACAAAGCGATGTGACCGCCGAAGAGGTGTTGCTGAAGTACGCGACCCTCAACATGCTCAGTGGTCGGGTGGTGCAGGGGATTATCACCGCGTTCGAATGGCTGGGTACAACCGCCGATCAGACACGCTATAGCGTGACGCTCTCGTCCCGCCTGGCGCTGCTGGGACATACCCGGCGCTGCGCGGTGTACCAGAATCTGTCGGTGCCGGAACTGGTGGAGCAGGTGCTGCGCGAGCATGGTCTTGAAGGAGCGGATTTTGAGTTCCTGCTGGAGCGTACGTATCCGCCGCGTGAACTTATCACCCAGTGGCGGGAGACCGACCTTCAGTTTATTCAGCGTATTCTGGCGGAAGTGGGCATCTGGTTTCGCACCGGCGTGAACGACGTGACCGGGCTGGACACGCTGACCTTTGCCGACAGCCAGCAGTTCTATCTGTTTGATATCCACGTGCCCTGGCAGGAGCCGTCGGCGCTGTATGACGGGGCGGCGGAATCTGCGTGGGGGCTGCGTACCTGGCATAATACAGTGACAGGTCTGGTCCGCACGAGGGACTATAACTACCGCACGGCCACCGCGCCGATGGACGCCGCGCTCACGGTCAGAAACAGCGCCACGACGACCGGGGAACACTACCGCTATGGCGCGCCGTTCCTGGAGGCGGGCGACGACACCACCTCTGAACCTGAAACGGAGAGCGGGGCGTTTTACGCACGCATTCATCATGAGCGTGAACTCAACAACCCGACCCGTCTGCACCTGTTCAGCAACGCCGCACACCTGGCTCCGGGGATGGTGCTGGAGACAGACGGCAGCACCCTGAATGTTCTTCAGGATGGGATGCTGATTACGCTTGCCACCTACAGCGCCGCGCGCGACACGCGCCTGCACGTGTCGGTGTGGGGGATGCCCTACAGTGAGCAGGTCTGCTTCCGTCCGAAAGAAGAACCCCGCCCGACGATAAGCGGCACGCTGCCTGCGCGCATTGAGAGCCGGGAGAAGCACGACATCCGCGCTCACCTGGACGACCAGGGCCGCTACCGGGTGAAGCTGGACTTCAGCCGCGAGGATGCAGAGCCGGGCTACAGCTATCTGTGGATACGCCAGGCCAAACCGTACGCGGGTGATACATACGGCTGGCATACACCGCTGACTGATGGTACCGAAGTGGGGATTGCCTTTGACGGCGGTGACCCGGACCGTCCGTATATTGCCCATGCGTTTCACGACTCAGAGCATCAGGACGTGGTCACCCGTGACAACCGCAGCCAGAACATCCTGCGCACCGCCGGAGATAATGAACTGCGGATGGAAGACCTGCGTCAGGCGGAGCATATTGCACTGAGTACCCCGTTTGGTGCCACCGCCCTGAATCAGGGGCATATCGTGAACACGCAGAACGAAGTTCGCGGCACCGGGTTTGAACTGCGCACCGATGAATACGGGGTTATCCGCGTGGCTAAGGGGCTGTTTGTCACGGCCGATGGCCAGACCAAAGCCGCAGGTGACGTGCTGGACATGGAAACTGCGCTGAAGGAAATCGATGTCTGCCAGCAGCAGATAAAAGCCCTGGCGGCGGCCGCAGAGCAGGCGCAGGCGCTGGAAACGGATATTGCCAGCCAGACAGCGATGTTCGATAAACGCCTGAAGCCGCTAAACGGGATGATTCATTTCTACGGTCCGCAGGGCGTGGCGTTTACCAGCGGAGAGCATCTACAGCTTGCCGCCGCTGCTAACATAGCGATGAATGCGTCAGGGGATTTCAGCAGCGGGGCGCTGGGGGATACCAGCATTCTTGCCGGGGAAAAAATTGGACTGTTCGCCCGCACCGGCAGCCTGACGCTGAACGCCAGCGAAGGTCCGGTGCAAATACAGGCACAGAACGGGGAGATGCACATCAGCGCGGAGCAGAAGCTGAGCCTGATGTCGGCAGCCGCTATGTTGTTTGCCGGTAAGAAGAGGGTGATGCTGACTGGTGGGGGGAGCTACCTCAAAATCGAGGCCGGAAAGATCGAGTACGGCACGGTGCATACCTACACCCGTAATACCAAACGCACACAGAAGCTTCGTCCGACTAGCCAGCCTGTTGAAATGCCGTGGCTGGCCGATCCACTGAAAGACAGAAGCAGTGCGGTGCTGCAATACCTCTATCACGACGATGCGCCTGTGGTCGGGGCACCGTTTACAGCGACGCTGGCGGATGGAACGGTACGTACCGGAAATCTGGACGGAGCAGGCTATCTGCACCTTTATAATGTACCGGATGGCCCGTTGACGGTCGAACTGGGGCCAGACAGCCGTAGTTTTGCCCGCAAAGCCGGTGAAGAAAACCCGCACTGGCGCAGTGAGGGCATCACTGACTCGCAGGCCGATCGCCTGATTGCCCGCCACACAGGGAGTGAATCATGAGCGATATCAGCACTACTGCCTGGTTTAAGCAGACCAGCCTTGAGACCAGTCAGTGGATTTGGGGAACGCTTGCCGGGGCCTTTAATGAAAAGCAGACCATCGGGCAGATTATTACCGATGCGGCCATTGGGATGATCCCTCTGGTGGGTGATGTCACCGCGGTGCGTGATTTACTGGCCGTGTCGATTGGCTTAATTAATGAGCCCAAAAAACGTGAAAGCACCACCGAATGGGTCTTCCTGGTGGTGTTGCTGTTTGCGCTGATCCCCGTGATTGGTGGTGTCATCAAAGGGGTGGGGCGTCTGGTGCTTGTAGGGACGGCCAGAACAGCGAAAGCGGCTAAAAATCTTGAAACGCAGGAGAAAATAATCCAGTTTTTAAACCGCGTCGGAGAAGGTAATGCGCCGAAGTGGCTGAAGACACTGGATGTTCAGTCTCACCAAGCCGCGCTGCTGGATAAGTTTGGCGAATTCTGTAACACGATGATCACGGTGACGAACAAGATCCTGAGCTCAGCGCTGGGACGTGCGCTACCGGACAAATGGCACGGACAGCTCCACTCACTGGTCGATGGTTTTGCCAGCCTGCGGGATATGGGGGGGCGAATGATCCCTTCGGCACTGCAGGAGCTGGATCTAAAGCTAAGAGTGATACAAGGGATGGTCTATAAGGGCAACGTTTTCAGCTTTGCTACAAGCACAGGGCGTGCTGCCGTCCGACGTGAATCCGAGGCATACATGATTGAGCGCGACCTGTGGGAAGCACCTAAGCAAGGTACGAGATTTCCAAGTAATCATGCAGAAGTCAGCCATACAAATGTTTTGAAACGCAAATATTCTAAAGTGAGCTACCCCAATATGCTTGCATATAAAAAGCCAAGCCCCGCATTTGGATCGACATTGATTTATCCGGACATAGCATCCTTCAGTGGAGAAATTACAGCAAAGAGTGCTCATGAGATGGGGGGGAGTATTATCTTTCGTTCCTTCGGTAACCCGACAGGTTTAGCACCGAGGGGTTCTTTTGCTGCTGGCGGGTTTTGGGGATATAAAAAAGTACCGAAGACTGCAAAAGAGTGGCGCAAATTATCAGCTGTACTGGATGAGTGGAATGGAAATGGTTTTCTGGTTGTCCTTCGCCTGCCAGATGATTTTGGGGCGCTTATGCCGGGATCAAATGCGTGGCATGGAACAATAGCGGAGCAATTCGGAAAGGAAGTATCAGCCCAGTACCTTAAGGGTGGAGGAGAACAGGTGATTATCAATCTGGAAAAGACACTAAAAGATGAGATTCACCGAATTGGTGAGCAGGTAAAGGCAACAGGTCAACCTGCCAGCACTGAAATTAATGGCGTAAAGGCTGATTTTTATCCGACGAACTGGCCTGATGCCAATGGAGTGCATGGTTACAGTAATCCGCAAGGGTTTGAGCCTCCTTATGCTACTTATACGCGTCAACTGCATGACGAGGAGTTGCGCAGTAAAGTAGCTGGCCGAACAATAGTTAATGCAGCCCGCATAGATCATCAGACAACAACAGGGGCGAGTAATGATGACCTTTAGTACCAAGTACCCGATGACCGATGAAAGCGTTCGCCGCAAAATTTTTTGGTTATTAAAGCGTCTCAGTAGTTATAGTTTGTGGCAGAGAAAACGAGATGCCTGGGCTTATTTTGTGCAGCGGTATGAAAATGCATTAAAAACATGGCCGGAAAATAAAACAAATGGTTTTCACCCAAGAAACATTATTTGGTCCTATGATGCCCTTCGTCTTTATGATGAAGGTTTGATCGAGCTTGCTCAGGGCAACCGGCAGGTGTGGCAAATAAAAACGGGTGAGTTCTTTCAACTCTTTCATTCTGCAGATTTAGTTGAGTCAAATTTCTATTTACCCTGTCATGAGCGTGGAGTGCAAAGAGAGCCTTACCCTCCTGAAGTAGACCGTCTCAATACACTTAGACTTACAGCTACTTATTGGGGGGATAATTTGCTATACCCACCACATGGCAATGCCTGTAATATTTATGATGCTGCATATTTACTGGATGAAGATTTCTATTCCTATAATTCAAAACAGTTAGCTTATCCTGTGTTTCCAAAAAACCTTCCCTCAGTTCCAGAAGGCAGAAGCATTATTATAAAAACGGGAGAGCCTGTACCTTGTGATGGTATATGGGAACCAGTAAAACCTCAGTACAATCATAAATTTTTGGTGATAAAAACTGATGTTAGTGGGTTTAAAAACCTTGGTACTTATAATTATTTTATACGTGGAATGAATGCACCTTTGCAGGTTTATGAAGACATGTTGTTGGCTGACGGTTGGGGGTATCGTGACGTTCACTGGCGTCTGATCTGGGAAGATACCCGTTATTGTGATGGTATTATTCCCGATGAGTCAGAATATTTTTTGGATGAGACACAGGGTAAACGTATCCAGTGACGAACTGGTGAACAATGTCCGCACTCTGGACAATGGGCCACGCTGGCGGGTGGGCATCAACAGTTTGCTTATGTTCGCTCAGGAGACAAAATGCCGGAGGCGAAAGTCTTCAGTGGCAGTAGTATCAGCCAGTCGACTTTCACTCTAGCAAAGTGGAGCTTGTTGGCTCGTGACGATGACGGCAGTGTCTTTATTAACAGCCCGGACGAGAAAAACTGAAAACATCAGGTTAGTAGCTCAAGTCATCCTGTCCATGCAGGATAATATTCTGCGCATAGTTAACTATCAAATAAAGATGCTGCACCTCGATTTTGAACCACGCGCGGCGGCCAATGCCGATGAAGCACAGATGCCGCTGGCGACAATGGTGCGGGTGTATCAGTTAAAGGACCGCCAGAAAGTGGATACCACCGCACTGTTGGCAGCATTGGCAAAGAATATCGAAGAAAATATCTGTCTGCTGTTTGGAGCAGACGCACAGCCGGAAAAAGATTTCCTGGTGTTTGAAGCAAAGCATGAAAACAAATTACATTCGCTGTCTATCCACCCACAGCTGGTGAAGTTTCAGCACTATGGCACGTGGCTGATGGTGAAATATAATTCTGAGCAGTTGAAGGGTTATGTGGATTCTTTGCCTGGCTGTATCGCGGTCATTATTTCGATTCGCTACTCGCCATTACTAGCGTTGTAGTTGTCTGGCGGTTGCACTATCGTGCCCCTGGAAGGTTCGGCAGCACTGGTTCGCTTTTATAAAAATCATGTCATCGAGGTGCTGGCGGGATGTGCCAAAGAAGAATAGCATGCGTTTTTGTTCAACGGCATAACGCAATGGTGGCTACCGGCTGAAATGCGGTGGCAGCCATTCAATATTAAGCCATCAGAAGTTGAAAGCCTTGCAAATTACATCATTCGGCTGGATAAAACTACCTGGCAGCAGATTGCGGATAAACTGGAAGCGACCAGCGTACTGAAGGAATGACAAAAGATGGCGAACAGTAAGGTGTTTCCTCCTTGCGTGCAGCAATTGATGGTCATAAAGGCGGAGCGCATCGGGCTGGAGAAACCTAAAGATCTTAAGATGTATGCACTTTGTAACCTGAAAGAGGGGGGAAATATATTTGAGTCTGAGGCGTTACGTGAACAGTTATCAAATATTTCACAGGGAAAACAATCGCTCTCAGATTTAGTGATAAAGATCTACTCAGGTAATGTAAAATAAGGAATAAAAAATATGAATAAAGAACAGCGGCAAGAAAACACCGGCCAGGAAATTGCTCTTAATAAAGAGGGTATACCAATGGGACTAAGTGGTTGGTTGGTGCTTATAGCATTTCATTTGGTTGTCATGGCTACTGTTTATGCAATTTCACTATTGATCATTTTTTTTCATCCCGAGGTATATTTTCAATTCCAGCACGTATCCGAGAAACTGTTTTTTATACTGTCTTGTATTGTTAGCTTAATCTCCATAGTAGTAATATTTTTAGCGCTTGTTGCATTTTTTAGAAAAAAATCTATTTTTGTGAATCGTTACAGGTTGTTTATTTATTCTATTGTATTAATCTCAGTTGTGGATTGCGCCAGATTATTGTGGTTTCACGCTTTGAGCTATGATTTCAGTTACGGATGCTATGAAGACGGTATCTTGCTTAAAAAAGTAATGGTGGCCTTTGTTCATCCTCTTTTTCTGATATGCGTATGCATTCCTTATCTGGAGAAATCAAAAAGAGTTAAGAAGACATTTACGCGTTAATTTTATTTATTGAGATGCAGGAGGCTGGGGATAACTTTCTTTAATGTTCTGGCGAAAATAGACAAAAAAATCAATAAAGGTTATGCCCGCTGGAGGGGGCTGCGCTGATCGTACTTTTTATCATTCATGGCTCGTGTATTTTTTGTGTCTATCATGGGGCGCTAACTGGCCCGGTTAATTTAATTATTTACAGTGGAATTGACAGGCCAATTCTGGGGATTAGCGTGAATAGTATCGCGGGGGAAATTCCAGTGCATATAACCCTAATAATAAATATGCGAGTGAAAGTGGAGGGGCAACGACCTGGCTGCTGGAGTATAAAGGGAAAGATCGCCGAGATTATCTGGACGCTCAGCGTCACAGGGCCACAGTATGAGGCGGAGATGCGACCAGAGCAGCGACGAGTGGTGATGCCGATGCCAGGGCGAAAGAGTTAACAGCTACCAATTCCATAATTTCATTTTGAAGAAAAATAACCTGTGTTAAGGGTTACTTTTACATTGATAATATTTATACAAAATCTCCAGTTCGGTATTAATAGGGGCTAACTATGATGCAAAACACACCTTCTTTATACGAGATGCTTTACGGCAATTTCACCGGCGGCCTCGATCTCCATCAGGTCAGTGAAGAAAATCAGGTCATTCTGTCAGTGCTGGATAATATGCAGCGCGTTCTTAACTGTCGCGCAGGCACGCTGGCGCATCTGCCGGACTACGGTCTGCCGGATATGACCAAAATCCTGCAAGGGATGCCGGGTACGGCACATGAGCTGATGGGCACTCTGTCTGCCGTGCTGCTCAAGTACGAACCACGTCTGAAAAGTATTAAGGTGGTTCTGCTTGAGCAATCTCAGCCTGGCGAGCTGCGTTATGCCATTGATGCTGAGCTCAAAGGTATTGGCCTGGTGCGCTATGGTACGGAATTTAAGCCCGAAGGGCGGGTTCTGTTGCGACACCTCAAGCAACAGCAGTACCTGGACAATACTACGAGGATGTAACCCCCTTTTATTATCCAGTACATAAGGCCAGATAAGATAATGTCAGCAAAATCACAGTTCCTGAAAAAGCTACAGTCCCGACAAATCGCCCCCGTCTCGTTCAGCAGTAAGAGTCAGATTGATATCGCCACATTTCGCCTGCGCATGGAGCATCTTCAGGAACAGATGGACGAGTGGCTGGCGGATACCGGACTTAATATGGAAAAGCTTACTGTCTCCGTTACGGATCTGCTGGTTGAGGGAGGCGCTTTTAATATTTCCGCCATCGTTCTGAGTTTCGAAAACCGTGCCATAAAGTTTTTGCCGATATTTCTGTATGGTCAGGGCGTGACGGGAGGGGTAGAGGTTACTCTTCATGCCGGAGGAGGTATTACCTCACTGGGCCGCTTGTTTATGCGTGCAGGTAACGTTAGCGACTGGACCTTTTACCCGCACAGTAATTTGTCCCGGCCCGGACAGTTATTCGATGAAGATACTTTCTTTCGCCTGATTACCAGCCTTCTGCCATAGCAAATTTGTGATCATTAATCCTGATGTCTTTGCTGTTGGCCAATGCATTTTTATCTGGCGAAACGGTCAGTAAAGACGGGGAAATCTCTCTTAATGGATAAAGTAAATCACGGATACAGATATGAAAAAATTAATTCTCTTTCTGGCGTTCAGCGTACTTTTCACCATAAAGGCTGATGCTGCTCGTGGAAGGCAGCCTTGTTCAGGCGCCAAAGGTGGGATAGCGCACTGCACATCGGATGGCCGTTTTGTCTGTAATGACGGAAGTCTGAGCCAGTCGAAGCGATTCTGTTCCGGGTATGGTGCTTCAGGAAACAATCAGCAGGTAAAACCTTCGGTCTCCGTCAGGAAAACGCAGAAGAAAAAGGCGACAGCCGTGAAAAGACAGGAACGGCAGCGTGTTGCAGCAAGCGAGGCGCAGGTCAATACACCCTTCCGACAACCTACCTGTGCTCCTCTCTATATGGCCAGCAAACCCGGATTCACGCATTTGCCCATTTGTTCGGGGCAGCAGTATTAATCCGTTACAGCAAACACCTCCAGCATCCCTTAGGAATGATTTCCGCTCTGGGCGTTTCCCCTATACGCAAAAAATATCCTTCTCCAGAGCTTCCTGAACGCTGGTTGACTGGCTTACCAGCCTTTGGTTTATGCCACGCAATAAGCCGCGCCCTGAAGGTATTAACGGAGGGTATTTTTTGGTGAGTTTTGCACCCGGATCACCCTCATCTGCAATCTCCCTCCAGACCTCGTCGCGTTTGACTCAGACATTCACCAGAGAACTCTGCGGATAAACACCGAAAGACAACTTTTTCTCTGGAGCAGCGAGACGGTATTTTATGCGCCAGTAGCGTTTGCCTGTGGTAACCAGGAGTAAAAGGGCGCGCTCAGCGGGAGTTTTAAATTCTTCTTTGCAGGCTTTGCGGTTTCGGGCTGTCAGTTAAACACAATAAGCCTTCAGAAAAGCCCATGAGGCAGCCTGATACAGATAGTGTTGTGTTGAAGTCAGTGAAGTTTGAAACGTTGGAAAAGATCTATTTAACTGATTGAATTCGAGTTTTGCAGGCTTTGGAAGGGGTTTAGAGAAATGGAAATGGTGCCCGGACTCGGAATCGAACCAAGGACACGGGGATTTTCAATCCCCTGCTCTACCGACTGAGCTATCCGGGCAACGGGGCGCATTAAACCTTACTGGCTGCGGAGCGTCAATGGCTTTATAGCCAAAAACGCACTGGTTGCACTCTTTTCCATCAACCCGGCGAAAAAGTAGCAAGTTCTTATGCAGGCGGGCTTATTTTATACTTCTGATGCTGCCTGTGCAGGCAGGAAAAAGGACGTTCTCTCGCAAGGCAGGCGGTAAGGGTAGCAGGCTATATTTTTGCTTCGCTTATTGCTCCCCCGCGAAAATACCTGCCAGCAGCAGTTGGTGATGGTCAGCTCTGGCGTCATCTGGGGGCTAATAAAGGCAAGTGAAACCGATACCCTCTACGGCAAAGCGAGCAGGGCGGCTGTATAAAGCCCTGTGCCGGAGGCGGGAGCGGGCGCATCTGGGATGATCAATCAGCCCATTGAACCGCAAAATAAAAAATGCCATGATTGCGGCCTTACTGACGAATGCCGTCATCTCCCTTTGAGGCCGCCGCTATGCAAGGTTCACTGCTGCTCTCCAGCAACTGTTCCCGCCATCTCCCGATGCCGCGCGCCTGCCGATCCGCCTGTCACATTCTGTCAAAAAAGAGTCACACCGTTCGGTGAGGTTTTCATACGCTTAACTCATGGCCATGCGTAAAAACAGACGCGATCTGATTTTACTGATGTCTATCGGTTGAAGCCTGCATCTCTGGCTCTTTATCCTTCAGACACCTTTCGCCGGGCGAGGGCTGTTGCCGTTTCCCATTGCTGTGCCTGATGGCACCCACTCATCCTTGCCGCTTAAGGATTTGTGTTATGACCCCACTGAAAATTGCAGCCAGCACCACTGTGGCTATTCACCTCCAGACCGGACGCGAAGTCGTTACGCTGGAGAAAACCGATTTTACCGACGTGGCAGCGGTGGTTGTCTCGGTTGCCGACTCCAGATCCGGCATGCTGGCGCTACTGCGGCATACCGGCTTTAATCTGCCGGTCTTTATCTCGCTGGATTATCCTGAACAGGCGCAAGAGCTGGAGTTGCCAGACGATGTCGGGCTGCTGACCGGCAACGGGGATGATGCTATCAAGCTGGAAGCTGCCGCGGCGGAATACCAGAACGAACTTCTGCCGCCGTTTTTCAATACCCTGACCAAATACGTGGCGATGGACAACAGCACCTTTGCCTGTCCGGGCCATCAGGGCGGGGCGTTTTTCAAAAAGCACCCTGCCGGGCGCCAGTTTTTTGATTTCTTTGGTGAAAACGTTTTTCGGGCAGATATGTGCAATGCTGACGTCAAGCTTGGCGATCTGCTGATCCATGAAGGCTCGGCCAAGCATGCTCAGAAATTTGCTGCCAAAGTGTTTAACGCGGATAAAACCTATTTCGTGCTGAACGGCACCTCCAGCGCCAACAAAGTGGTAACTAATGCGCTGTTGACGCGCGGCGATCTGGTGCTTTTCGACCGCAACAATCACAAATCTAACCACCATGGCGCACTTATCCAGGCGGGGGCCACGCCGGTTTATCTGGAAACGGCCCGCAACCCGTTTGGTTTTATCGGCGGCATTGATGCCCGCTGCTTTGACGAAGAGTATGTGCGTAATCAGATTAAGCAGGTTGCGCCGGAGCGGGCTGATCAAGCACGGCCCTTCCGCCTGGCAGTGATCCAGCTTGGTACTTACGACGGCACGGTTTATAACGCCCGCAAGGTGATTGACAGCATTGGCCATCTTTGCGACTACATCCTGTTTGACTCGGCGTGGGTTGGCTATGAGCAGTTTATTCCGGTGATGGAAGCCTGTTCCCCACTGCTTCTGGAGCTGAAGGAGCACGACCCGGGCATTTTTGTTACGCAGTCGGTGCACAAGCAGCAGGCTGGCTTCTCGCAGACTTCGCAGATTCACAAAAAAGATAACCATATTCGCGGGCAGCAGCGCTTTTGCAGCCACAAGCGCCTGAACAATGCCTTTATGCTGCACGCTTCAACCAGCCCCTTTTATCCACTGTTTGCCGCGCTGGACGTCAATGCCAAAATGCATCAGGGAGAAGCGGGCCGCCGGCTGTGGCACGAGTGTGTGACGCTGGGAATTGATGCCCGCAAAGCCATTCTGGCCCGATGCGAAATGATTAAGCCCTTTATTCCTGACGAGGTGGATGGCAAGCCCTGGCAGGAAGCGAAAACCGAAACCATCGCTGCGGATCCCCGCTATTTCAGCTTTGCACCGCGGGCAGACTGGCACGGTTTCGAGGGTTATGAAAAAGATCAGTACCTGATCGATCCCTGCAAGCTGCTGCTGACCACACCAGGAATTGATGCTTCTGGCGGAGAGTACACTTCCTTTGGCATCCCGGCGACGATTCTGGCTAACTACCTGCGTGAAAATGGTGTGGTGCCAGAAAAATGCGACCTCAACTCCATCCTGTTTTTGCTGACGCCGGCAGAGAGCGTGGAAAAAATGGCGTATCTGGTTGGCAAGCTGGCGCAGTTTGAACAGCATGTGAAAGAGGATGCGTTATTGTCCGAGGTGCTGCCTACTATTTACCGCAAAAATGCGAAGCGCTATGCAGGCTACAGGCTGCGCCGCCTGTGTCTGGAGATGCATCAACTCTATGTCAGCTACGGCGTGAAAGATTTGCAGAAAGCGATGTTCCGTCAGGAGAGCCTGCCGAAAGTCGTGATGAACCCGCAGGATGCTAACATTGAATTTATACGCGGCAACGTCGAGCTGGTGCCCATTGCTAAGGCGGAAGGGCGCATCGCTGCTGAAGGCGCGTTGCCTTACCCACCGGGCGTGCTGTGCGTGGTGCCTGGCGAAGCCTGGGGCGGCGCGGTGCAGCGCTACTTCCTGGCGCTGGAAGAGGGGCTTAATTTGCTGCCGGGCTTCTCGCCTGAGTTGCAGGGCGTGTATGCCGAGGCGGATGAGCAGGGCGTTAAACGGCTCTATGGCTATATGATTAACGAGTAAGCGGTCGGGGCCGCACGCGGCCCCTTTTCAGAGGCTACCCGGCGTCTGCGGCTGAAAGCTTTTCATCTTCACGCGCCTGACGCACTATCGCTTTAGCAATCCATTTGCCAATATCCTGCAACTGGTCATTGGAGCAGCCCCAGATATCCTTCATCACCAGAAAAATCTCCGAGCCGTAAACCAGCGACAGCGACTGCACCACACGCTCTACCCTTTCTGGCGACATCTCCTGATTCAGCGGCTCCACAACGTGCTGTAATAGCGCTTTACGGTTGCCTCTGACCAGCTTCTCTTTCTCGGGCCGTTCATTAGAGCGGGAGTGCGCCCACTGTGTCAGCGAGAGATGCAGCGCAGCGCGAAGCGTACCTTCATGCTCCAGCATGCGCGGGAAGGCAAAACTCAGCAGTTCATTAATGCGTTCGCTGGCATCTTCTTTAGCAGGGCGCCAGCTTTTGATCGGGCTTAACGTCTCCGTCACAATGGCGGAAACCAGCGCGCTCTGCGTCGGGAAGTAGCGGTATGCCGTGGCTCTGGAAAGCTGTGCCTCCTGAGCCACTTCGGTAATGGATGGAAACGCGCCGCTGTCGAACATTTTCATGGCGGTCTCAATCAGTAAACGACGTGTTCTTGCTCTTGTAGCGGTTAATGTCATAACCCCAGCGGAATCCCTTTGCTCCACAATAACCTCATTTGTCCGGTTAAATCTGCTTGTTGTACAAGCGATTGTCTGATGAAGAACAGGGTTACCGTTGTTAACCCAGTTCGAATCTGGTTACCAAATTCCACCATCAAGCATAGTCAATTTCTCAGTGAGACGCGTATTCCATTCAATTGATTTATCAATAATGAAGGTGATACTGTTATCCAATAACGTTAAAGGAGACGCGTCCTTATACGTTATTTACGTTTTTACTACTGATTTATCAAGTCTTTATTTTGTCTGATAACAGGGTGTTGTTATGGCTATGGGTACTAGTACAGGGTATGTCTACGCTGTTGCGACAGCGGATACTAAAGGAAGGGAACTGTTTTACGTCAGGGATTGCGTGGCCCGAACGGGCGCGGATGTCCTGACAGTTGACCTGTCTACTCAACCAGTTAGCGGTGCCTCGGGCGCAGATTTCCCGCCAGAAACAATCGCTGATTTCCATCCCGAAGGTCGTGAGGCCGTGTTCTGCGGCGACCGGGGGAAAGCTATCGACGCGATGGCGCTGGCATTTAAAATTTTCCTCAGCAATCGTCCCGATTTAGCAGGCGTAATCGGCCTGGGGGGATCGTGCGGCACCGCGCTGATCACACCAGCAATGCAGGCCCTGCCGGTGGGCATCCCCAAAGTGATGGTCTCCACCATGGCTTCGGGCGACGTCTCCGGTTACGTGGGCGCCAGTGATATCAGCCTGCTTTATTCCGTTACGGATGTGGCCGGGCTGAACCGCATCTCCCGTCAGGTTCTGGGGAATGCTGCGCATCAGATAGCGGGAGCCGTGCTCTGGAAGCCGGAACGCAGTGCAGAAGATAAGCCTGCGCTGGGGCTGACAATGTTTGGCGTGACAACGCCCTGTATCCAGCAGGTGAGCGGTGCGCTGGAGGCCGACTACGATTGCCTGGTTTTTCATGCCACAGGCAGCGGCGGCATGGCGATGGAAAAACTCGCTGGCAGCAAAATGCTTGCCGGCCTGCTGGATCTGACCACTACGGAAGTGTGCGATCTGCTGTTTGATGGCGTGCTGGCCTGCGAGGAGACGCGTTTCGACGCGATGGCGGCCTCCGGCATACCTTGCGTTATCTCCTGTGGGGCGCTGGATATGGTCAATTTCGGCCATGCTGAGAGCGTGCCGCAAAAATATGCCGACCGACTCTTTTATCACCATAATGCGCAGGTAACGCTGATGCGTACCACGGTGGAGGAGAACGTCAAAATGGCGAAATGGATAGCGGAGAAACTGAACCGCTGTGAAGGGAAAGTGGCCTTCCTGATCCCGGAAGGGGGCTTCTCGGCACTCGATGCGCCTGGCCAGGTTTTCTGGTCACCGGAAGCGGATAATGCGTTTATTACCACTCTGGAGGCGCACCTTACTCAGACAGCGCGCCGCTTCATTCGCCGTCTCCCTTATAATATCAACGATCCTCAATTTGCGCAGGCTGCTGTCAGGCAGTTTCGCCAGCTTACAGAGCAGGAGTGCTGAGAATGGCTTTTACCCGTCAGGAGATACTGACAAAATTTAACGCGATGATCGCGCGCCGCGAACCGATCATCGGAGGCGGCGCCGGAACAGGCCTCTCTGCAAAATGTGAAGAAGCGGGCGGGATCGATCTGATCGTGATCTACAACTCAGGCCGCTACCGTATGGCAGGACGTGGGTCGCTGGCGGGCCTGCTGGCCTACGGCAACGCCAATGAGATTGTGGTAGATATGGCGAAAGAAGTGCTGCCGGTAGTGAAAAATACGCCTGTGTTAGCGGGCGTGAACGGTACCGATCCTTTCTGCCAGTTCGACAAATTTCTGGACGATTTGCAGGCAATGGGCTTTTCGGGAGTGCAGAACTTTCCCACAGTCGGGCTGATTGATGGCAACTTCCGCGCCAATCTTGAAGAGACGGGCATGGGATATGGCCTGGAAGTCGAGATGATCGCTCTGGCGCATCAGAAAGGACTGCTGACCACCCCCTACGTCTTTAACGAGGCGGATGCCATTGCGATGACCAAAGCGGGTGCCGATATCATTGTGCCGCATATGGGGCTGACTACCGGCGGCAATATCGGCGCTGAAACCGCGCTGAAATTATCTGACTGTGTGCCGCTGATTAATCAGTGGGCGGCGGCGGCAAAAGCGGTGCGTAAAGAGGTGATCGTGCTCTGCCACGGCGGCCCAATCTCCAGCCCGCAGGATGCGCAATATATTCTGGATAACTGCCCGCAATGCGATGGTTTCTACGGAGCCAGCTCAATGGAGCGCCTGCCGACTGAGACCGCACTCACCGATACCACCCGCCAGTTCAAGAATATCACCCGCTGACACTCTGGCCTTTCCTGCCAATGGCAGCCTTTTCCGGGCTGCCAGCAGAGATGAACGCAAGTTAATCCAAAGATTTTTACCCTGATGGCAACCGATGTGATTGCCGTACTGCATGACAGGCAGGCATGAAGCGTTACCGGATGAAGAAGACCTCATCCGGTAGATAACACACTTAGTAGAGGTGATAGCTCTTCTGGGCGTTGTTCACTTTGTAGAGATAGCGGCGGGATTCAGCCGACGGATGGTTAGAGGTCAGGGTCTGATAGACCTCCGCAGGAGAGAGGTTGTTAATCGTATTGAACGCCCTGGTCTTATCGCTGGAGAAGACCTTGAGTACGCTGCCAGCTCCCCCGTTATAGGCGGTAATCACCGCATAACGGCGTGAAGTTGGGTTGCTGATACCGGCCAGATAGTTGCTTTGCAGAATCGACAGATAAGCCGTACCGGCATCTATATTATTCTCCGGATCCAGCAGATAGCTGCGGCTCGGTTTGCCCCATTTCCCTTTCATGCGGAACACGTCCACACCGGCGGTGTGCTGCACCACCTGCATCAGCCCCAGCGCATCGGCATGACTGACGGCATAGGGGTTGAAGCTCGATTCAATCTGCATGATCGCCAGGATCAGCGACTGATCGACGTTATATTTCGCAGCGGCCTCGCGTACCATCGGCAGATATTTATGCGCACGCTTATCCAGATGGTTAGGTACCATCGGGATGGTAACTGACCAGATCACATGCAGACCGACATTGCGGCGCTGAAGTTTATTCTGGATCAGGTAATCGGCGAAGCTGGCCGCACGACCCTGCCAGCGGATCGGTTGTCCGGTATTATCCAGAACCTGACCATACAGCAGCGGCTCGGTGCCAAGCTTGATATCGTTCGCATCGGAATAGAGATCGACATTACCCGGATCTTCGCCGATCAGCAGCGTGGTAATAATGGCCTGACGCAGGCTGGCCATTGGATCGGTTCCGGCGATGGTCTCGATGGTAATCGAGCCTGACTCAAAGTTAATGTGGCTGCGCGTGTAATATTGATCGCTGTACTTCACATAATCTTTGGGACCGGCGATCAGCACTTCGTTAATGCCCCAGATATTCTCGATGTTATGGGCAAACTGTCCCATCAGAATATCAAAGCCATTGGTATCCTTGACCCACTCTTCGTGGAAAGCGGGTTTTTTATTGCCTGAGCAGGAAATCAGCAGCGGCGCTATTACCAGCAAACCTATCAGTTTCTTATTCATCTTGTCGTGCTTCGCCCACATTGAGAGGGCCTCATCTGTGAGGCCCAACGATTATTCTTCTGGCGGGGTGTAACCTTCGATATGGACGTCATGCCCTTCGAACAGGAACTTAATCATCTCCTGTTCAAGCTGCTTACGATCTTCCGGGTTCATCATGCTGAGTTTCTTCTCATTGATCAGCATGGTCTGCTTGCTCATCCATTGCGACCAGGCTTCTTTAGAGATCTCATTATAAATACGCTTGCCTGTTTCGCCAGGATAGAGCTGGAAATCCTGCCCTTCGGCGTCACGTTGCAGGAACGTGCAAAAAATCATTCGGCTCATTACTCTTCCTCTTCTGTGGCGCGGATGTTCAGCGCTTTCTGTTGTGGCTGACGCAGTTGTTGTAACAGGCGTTCCACCGGAGCGGCCAGCCCAACGGACTGTGGTTGCGCTAAGTTATACCAGAGACCAGCGCCTTCATCCATTGCCGCGCCTGCCGGAGGCAGTTCCAGCCACATTGGGACAATATCCAGGTGGAAATGGCTGAAGGTATGGCGAAACGCGATACCCTGCTGCAAAGCGGCGCTATCGATGCCTTTTTCACTCAACCACTGTTCCAGCTCCGGCTGAGCAGCAAACTGCGGGAAGCAAAACAGCCCACCCCAGAGGCCCACAGGCGGACGCTGCTCCAGCCACACTTCCTGACCCTGCTGCATCATCAGCAGCCAGCCCGTACGCTCTGGCAGCGTCTGTTTCGGCTTCTTACCCGGATAGTTTGCCCAGCTCCCGTTGGCATATGCCAGGCAACCCAAACTCAACGGGCAGATTTCGCATTTTGGTCGGGAGCGGGTGCAGACGATAGCGCCCAGATCCATCATGGCCTGATTAAACTGGCTGACGCCCTCCGCAGGCGTAACCTCTTCACTGATCTGCCAGAGTCGCTTCTCAACTTCTTTCTTACCCGGCCAGCCTCCAACGGCATAGCAGCGGGCCAGAACACGCTTAACGTTGCCGTCGAGAATAGGGTAATGCTGTCCCAGCGAAAGAGAGAGAATGGCGCCAGCGGTTGAGCGGCCAACTCCTGGTAAATCGGCCACTTCGGCAAAAGTCTGCGGAAAGACCCCGTTATGCTTATCGGCCACCATTTTAGCGGCTTTATGCAGATTGCGTGCGCGGGCGTAGTACCCCAGCCCGGTCCAGAGATGCAGGACTTCATCCAGCGGAGCAGCCGCCAGATCGGTAACCGTGGGGAAACGCGCCATAAAACGCTCGAAGTAGGGGATCACGGTCGCCACCTGCGTCTGTTGCAGCATCACTTCCGAAAGCCAGACTTTATAGGGCGTTTTTTCCAGCTGCCAGGGCAGCGTTTTACGGCCAAAGCGTTGATACCAGTCCAGTACCTGCCGGGAGAACTGCGGCGCTTGCATCATGGTAAAGAAATATCCTGGAGAATAAAAAATCAGGCTGGGATTCCAGCACAGACCAACTATGCTGTAAACCGGAAGTTGCCGGAGCTTGCTTAACCGCTGTAACTTTGCATAATGCCCCCTTTCCAGAGATTCCAGAGCAGCAGGCAGAAACATGAAGAATGATGTCATTTCTCCGGAGTTTGATGAAAACGGTCGCCCGATGCGCCGTATTCGCAGCTTCGTTCGTCGTCAGGGCCGCCTGACAAAAGGCCAGCAGCACGCGCTGGATAATTACTGGCCAGTGATGGGTGTGGAATATCAGCCTGAGGCGGTGGACCTGGTGAGCCTGTTTGGGCGTGAAGCCCCTGTGGTGCTGGAAATCGGCTTCGGCATGGGTGCCTCGCTGGTGACCATGGCTGAAAATAATCCCCAGCAAAACTTCCTGGGTATTGAAGTACACTCGCCGGGCGTGGGTGCCTGCCTGAGCAGCGCACATGAGGCTGGCGTGGAGAATCTCCGCGTAATGTGCCACGATGCCGTCGACGTGCTGGACAAGATGATCCCGGATAATTCGCTGCGCATGGTGCAGCTTTTCTTCCCGGACCCGTGGCATAAAGCGCGTCACAATAAGCGCCGTATCGTTCAGGCGCCTTTTGCCGAACTGGTGATGCGCAAGCTGAAGCTGGGCGGCGTGTTCCATATGGCTACCGACTGGGAAGCCTACGCCGAACATATGCTGGAAGTGATGAGCAGCATTGCGGGCTATAAAAACCAGTCCGAAACGCAAAATTACGTGCCGCGTCCCGAGTCGCGTCCGTTAACAAAATTTGAGCAGCGTGGCCAGCGTCTTGGTCACGGTGTTTGGGATCTGATGTTTGAGAGGATTAAATAATGGCTACCCAACGCAGTCGTCGTTTGCGTAAAAAAATGCATATCGATGAGTTTCAGGAATTAGGCTTTTCCATCGGCTTCGGCTTCCCGGAAGGCACCAACGAAGAGACCATCGACAAAACCGTTGATGCACTGATTGAAGAAGTGATCGATCCTAACGGCCTGGCGTTTGATGGCAGCGGCTACTTGCAGTGGGAAGGGTTGATCTGCCTGCAGCAGACGGGTAAATGCACTGACGAGCACCGTGAGCTGGTGCGCAAGTGGCTGGAAGATCGCAAGCTGAATAACATTCAGGTGACCGAACTTTTCGATGTCTGGTGGGACTAAGTAGTATCCCGCTTAACATCCCGAAGGATGTGGGAAACGATTTTGGGGCCACGCATGCGTGGCCTTTTCACTTTCAGGAGAATGCAAATGCGTAAAGCGATGATGGTAGGTGCGTTGTTACTGGCGGCGGGCCAGGCTCAGGCAGACTATCAATGTAGCGTGAAACCTCAGGATGATATCGTGCTCTCTCCGCAAAGCGTGCAGGTGGTCGGTGCCAGCGGCAATCTGACCATCACGCCGACGGGTGATGTGCAGCGCAACGGAAAAGCCGCGACGGTGGATACCGCAACGCGTCAGAAAGCCATTGATTACCAGACCGCGCTACGACGTGATTTACCCTGGATCGATCAGGGCGCGCGTCAGCGTCTGGAAAAAGGCCGCGTGGCGCTGGATAAGGTGATCGTAGAAAAGCTGGGCCAGGAGAGTAACGTACGTAACCGCCTGACCTCGCTGGACACGCAGCTTAAGCAGCAGATGAACCGCATTATTGAACACCGCGACGACGGGCTGACGTTCCACCATCAGGCCATCGACCAGGTTCGCCAGGACGGCGAGCGTCTGGTGCAGAACGCGATGGGCGGTGTGGTGCAGGACAGCCTGAACGAGATGGGCAGCAAGCAGGCCGGCAACGGCAGCAATCCTTTGCAGGCGATCATGGGGAATCTGGGCGGCTTGCAGCAATCCATTCAGGCCGAATGGAAAAATCAGGAGCAGGATTTCCAGAATTTTGGACATGAAGTCTGTAACCGCGTGACCACGCTGGAAGAGCAGCGCAAGGCGATGATTGCCGGACTGAAATAACAGGCTGGCTTACAGCCATAAAAAAACGCCTGATGACTTCATCAGGCGTTTTTTTTCAGGGAAAATTACGCTTCTTCTGCCAGGAACAGCTCCAGCAGCGAATTCAGAAACAGTTTGCCTTTCTCCGTCACCTGCCAGCTTTCCGCTGTTTCGGTCAGATAGCCCTGGCTCAGTGCTTCGTCGATCTGCGGCCGGATAACGCTTTCCGCAAGACCAGTGTAAAGCTGAAACTCTTCGCGCGGCGCGGCTTCCAGCAGGCGGAAGCGGTTCATAAAGAATTCGAACGGCTTTTCACTGTCGCTGACTTCATGGCGGCGATCCAGATAATTCCCCGCCATAAACCCACGAGGATGCCGCGTTTTGCTGGTGCGGATGATCCGCCCGTCAGCCTGCGTCAGCTTACCGTGCGCACCGCAGCCAATGCCCAGATAGTCTCCAAAGCGCCAGTAGTTAAGATTATGTTCGCAGCGGTAGCCGGGTTTTGCGTAAGCAGAGGTTTCGTACTGCACGTAACCTGCCGCTGTCAGCAGCTGGTCGCCCTGTTCGAAAATATCCCACAGCGCATCGTCATCCGGCAGGACCGGCGGACGAGAGGCAAACAGCGTGTTCGGCTCAATAGTAAGCTGATACCAGGAGAGATGCGGTGGAGCCAGCGCAATGGCCTGGCGCAGGTCATCCAGCGCCTCTTCCAGCGACTGATCCGGCAGCCCGTGCATCAAATCCAGATTAAAGCTGCGCAGATTCAGGTCAGTGGCAAGCCCGGCTGCACGCCTGGCTTCTTCAGGCCCGTGAATGCGTCCCAGACGCGCCAGTTTCTGCTCGCTGAAGCTCTGCACCCCTATCGAGATGCGGTTGATTCCGGCACGCTGGTAGCCGCTGAAGCGGTCTGCTTCCACTGTGCCGGGGTTGGCTTCCATGGTGATTTCAGCGGTCGGGGAGAGCGGCAAACGGGCACGAACGCCATCCAGCAACATCTGCATCGCTTCACTGCTTAACAGACTTGGCGTACCGCCGCCGATGAAAATGGTGCTGACTTCACGTCCTGCGGCCAGCGGCAGGTCAGCGTCCAGGTCCGCCAGTAAATGCCGCACATACTCTTCGTGCGGCACTTCGCCTTTCAGGGCGTGGGAGTTGAAGTCGCAGTAGGGGCACTTCTGCACGCACCAGGGGATATGGATATAGAGACTTAACGGCGGCAGCTTACGCATTACGCATCGCTTCCAGCAGCAGCGTCATCGCTTTACCCCGATGGGAAACGGCGTGCTTCTCCTCTTTGGTCAGCTCCGCTGCTGTTTTGCCCAGTGCCGGAACAAAGAAAATCGGATCGTAACCAAAGCCGCCAACGCCCGCAGCAGCACGGGTAATTTCTCCCTGCCAGCTGCCATGGAATACCAACGGGGTGGGGTCCTCAGCATGACGCAGATAGACCAGCACGCAGTGGAATTCAGCCTGACGAGCGTCGTCCGGCACGTTTTCCAGCGCTGCGAGCAGCTTAAGCAGATTCTGCTGGTCGCTGGCCCCTTCGCCCGCGTAGCGCGCAGAGTAAATCCCCGGCGCGCCGCCCAGCGCATCTACTGCCAGCCCGGAGTCATCGGCAATCGCCGGCAAGCCGGTTACCGCCGAGGCGTGACGCGCCTTCAGGATCGCGTTTTCAATAAATGTCAGGCCGGTCTCTTCGGCTGACTCCACGCCCAGTTCCGTTTGCGCCACAATATCGAGGCCAAAGGTGGCCAGCAGATCGGCCATTTCACGAACTTTGCCGGGATTCCCGGTGGCGAGCACAACTTTTTGCATATCAGGTCCAGAGTTTTTCAAATTACAGCAGATACCAGAGGCCGGGGAACAGATCCATGCCCAGGTAGTTCAACATATAGAGGATCAGGATCACCACCATCGCGGAGAAATCGATCCCGCCCATAGCGGGCAGTATACGGCGGATGGGCGCCATCAGCGGTTCGGTCAGCTGGATTAACAGATGATCTACCGGGCCACGGCCCTGGCTGATCCAGCTCATCAGTGAGCGGATAATGATCACCCAGAACACCAGATAACCAATGGATTTGACCAGCGAGAGCAGGCCAACCAGCAGGTTCATCGGATCAACGGAGAAAGCCCCCACCTGAATTAACAGTAAAATCGGGTATTTCAACGTAGTCAGCACAAACGCCAGCAGCAGCGGCGCAGTATCGACCGGGCCAATAGAGGGGAGGACCCGCCGCAGCGGTTTGAGCACCGGCTGAGTAATTTTTACGATAAATTGTGACAGTGGGTTATAGAAATCACAGCGCGACCACTGCATCCAGATACGTAACAGCAGTACCATTACGTAGAGGTCGATCAGGGTCTTGACCAGAAAAGTCAACGTCAGCATGGGGTTCCTCAGTTATTGTTGTGAGCGGCGCTGTAATCACGCGCGCCAAAAATTGCGGTGCCGATGCGCACCATTGTACTGCCTGCCGCTATCGCGGCATCCATATCGTCACTCATTCCCAGAGAAAGCGTGTCAACAGAGGGATAGTTCTTTTTCAGTTCGTTAAACGCTTCTGCCATCTGGCTACAGACCGCTAACTGCCGTGCATAGTCACTTTCAGGCGCGGGAATAGCCATCAGACCACGCAGCGTTAAACGAGGCAGAAGTGAAACCTCCTTTGCCAGCTCGCTCAGCGCCTCCAGCATGATGCCAGATTTACTGTTTTCGTCACTGATGTTTATCTGAATCAGTACGTTCAGCGGTGGCAACGCTTCCGGACGCTGCTCGTTAAGACGGACGGCAATCTTCAGCCGGTCAACGGTGTGACACCAGCTAAAATGTTCAGCAACCAGGCGACTCTTGTTGGATTGCAGCGGGCCAATAAAGTGCCAGTCGAGGGCAGAATTTCCTGACGCTTTAATTTTGTCGACACCTTCCTGCACGTAGTTCTCACCAAAACAGCGCTGGCCAGCGGCAACGGCTTCTTCGACCGCGCTCGCAGGTTTGGTTTTGCTGACTGCAAGCAGGGTAATTTCTGCCGGATCGCGCCCGCACTGTGCGGCGGCCGCTGAGATCCGCTCGCGGACTTGCTGTAAGTTGTGCTGAATCGAGGTCATAGTCAGGGAATATTATGAATATTGAAGAGATGGTGGCCCTTAGTGTAAAGCATAACGCAGGGGATCTGCACCTTTGCAGTGGTCATTCTCCGTTCTGGCGGCGTTGCGGCAGGCTCGAGCCGGTGCCGGATGCCAGGCCCGTGACCTCCGCCCAGCTGGAAGCCTGGGCAAAAAGGTGGCTTACCGCATCCCGGATAAGGCAATTTGACCAGGCGGGCCAGCTCGATTTTGCTCTGACCATGGCGGATGGCGTGCGCCTGCGTGCCAATCTGTTCCGCCAGCAGCAGGGGCTTTCGCTGGCGCTGAGGCTGATAGCCAGCCATTGCCCCGATCTTACTGAGCTGAAGCTCCCTGCCATCGCTCACACCTTGTTAACCCTGAACGATGGGCTGGTACTGGTAACCGGTGCAACGGGCAGCGGTAAATCCACCACGCTGGCGGCGTTGATTGGCGAGATCAACAGAGAGCAGGCGCGGCACATTATTACGCTGGAAGATCCGATCGAGTTTATCCATCACAGCCAGCGTTCGCTGATCCAGCAGCGGGAGATTGGCCTGCACAGCATTTCATTCAGTGAGGGCCTGCGCGGCGCGCTGAGGGAAGATCCCGATATTATCCTGCTCGGTGAACTGCGCGATGGCGAGACCATTCAACTGGCGCTGACCGCGGCAGAAACCGGGCATCTGGTGCTGACGACGCTGCACACCCGTGGCGCAACGCAGGCGGTGGAGAGGCTGGTGGATCTCTTTCCCGGCACGGAGAAAAATCAGGTGCGTAGCCAGCTGGCTGGCAGCCTGAAAGCTGTTATAGCGCAGCGGCTGGAGCAGGGAGCGGAACAGGGGCAGGCAAGGGTGGCGCTATTTGAAGTGCTGGTGAATACCCCTGCGGTAGCCAACCTGATCCGCGAAGGGAAAACCCATCAGCTTGCTGGTCTGCTGGAAACGGGTATGCAAAGCGGGATGCAGACCTTTGCGCAAAGTCTGGCCGGGCGGAGAAAAGCCGGATTAATCGCCGGGCCAGACCGGGTTCAGGCGGGCTATCCTGACCTCAGGACCAGCTGTTCTCGAACCAGCTTTCAAGAATGATCACCGCAGAGAGAGAATCCACGCTGCCTTTGCTCAGCGCACGAAAGCCGCCGCGTTCGAACAGCTCTGCCCTGGCTTCGATGGTGCTCAGACGCTCATCGTGGAGGTCAACCTGCACGCCGAAGCGGCCATGAATGCGGTTTGCAAACTTACGGGCGCGTACCGTCAGCGGTTGTTCGGTGCCGTCCATATTCAGCGGCAGGCCGACCACTACCCGGTCTGGCTGCCACTCTTTCAGTAACGCTTCAATTTTATTCCAGTCCGGCGTGCCGTCCTGCGCCTTCAGCGCCGCTAAGGGTCTGGCTGTACCGGTGAGCTGCTGCCCAATGGCCACGCCAATGCTTTTAGTGCCGAAATCAAATGCCAGCAGGGTCATATGACTCATCAGGCATGACCTGCATCACTGGTGATATTGTGAATATCCACACCAATACTTTTTGCCGCTTCACGCCAGCGTTCGGCTATCGGGGTCTGGAACAGGATGTTGCTGTTAGCGGGCGTCGTCAGCCAGGCGTTCTCCAGCAGTTCATTTTCCAGCTGATCTTTCTCCCAGGCGCAGTAGCCCAGTGCAACCAGCACATTACTTGGTTGTTCTGGCGTACCCAGGGTTTCCAGCACATCACGTGAGGTGGTGATCACCGTATTATCGGAAACGCGGATGCTGGAGGCGAAAGTTCGTTGGGCAGAGTGGAGGATAAATCCACGATCTTCTGCCAGCGGGCCACCGGAGAAAACCGGCTTGTCGAGTTTGACCTCTGGCTCACGGGGCGTGGGCATAATTTTGAGTTTCTTCAGAATACCGTCAACGGTTAAATTATCCATTGGCTTATTCACAATCAGGCCCATGGCTCCATCATCATTATGCTCGCAGATATAAACCACCGAGCGCTTGAATAACGGGTCCTGTAGCGTGGGCATCGCAATCAAAAAATGATGCTGTAAATTCATATCAGGATTCTGTATTCGGGTTAACCGCACGCGGCCCTGCCGCGTGCGTAATTAACGGGTTAATAAAGGGGCCCGTTGACCCCGCGTACCGTCACGCCAGACGTTTTTCAATGGCATCCATCAGCATACCAGTAATTGAAATTGGGAATGCGGCCTCGATCTCACGGACGCAGGTTGGGCTGGTCACGTTAATTTCGGTCAGCTTATCGCCAATGATATCCAGACCCACAAAAATCAGCCCTTTGGCTTTCAGGGTCGGCCCCACGCGGCGGGCAATTTCCCAGTCGCTTTCAGAAAGCGGACGCGCTTCACCACGTCCACCAGCGGCCAGGTTTCCACGCGTTTCACCAGACTTAGGAATACGGGCCAGGCAGTAGGGCACAGGTTCGCCATCCACAACCAGCACGCGCTTATCCCCTTCTTTAATCGCAGGCAGATAGTTTTGCGCCATGCAGTAGAAGTTTCCATGCTCGGTTAACGTCTCGATGATAACTGACAGGTTGGGATCTTCCTGTTTGATACGGAAAATAGAGGCGCCGCCCATACCATCCAGCGGTTTCAGGATGATATCGCCATGCTCCTGCCAGAACTCACGTATCTGCTGTGCGTTACGGGTTACCAACGTATCTGGCGTCAGTTCAGCAAACCAGGCGGTGAACAGCTTTTCGTTACAGTCACGCAGGCTCTGCGGTTTGTTAACAATCAGCGTTCCCTGCTCCTCTGCACGTTCCAGGATATAGGTAGCATAGATGAACTCAGTATCAAACGGCGGATCTTTACGCATCAGCACCACGTTCAGATCGGCCAGCGCAATGTCCTGTTCGCTGCCAAACTCAAACCACTTGTCATAGTTCTGCTCAACGCTGAGGCTGCGGGTGCGTGCACGCGCTTCGCCACCGCGCAGATAGAGATCCTTCATCTCCATATAATGGATTTCGTAACCACGGCGCTGTGCTTCCAGCAACATTGCGAAGCTGGTGTCTTTTTTAATATTGATGGAGGTAATAGGGTCCATCACAATGCCAAGCTTAATCATTTTGTCTCTCCAGTGAGCTATCTTATTTGCCATGTTTAACGCTGGCCGTGTCTGAAACGCATGCGCCTTTGAGTTCGCTGAAGTTTCTGCACGCTGGCGCGCCCGCAACGAGGAGGCTCAGGCTCAGCGGTCTGGCATAACTTACCCAACTATAATAATTTTGCATCACCAATTGGGCTTTCCGTCCCGCGCTGAAAGGGGGGATGAAGTGATGCGTGCTGTTTTCTCTCTCCAGGCCTATCCGAGATCGCCAAAGCGAACCTGAAGGGCAGTAATCGCCGTCAACGCCGTTGTTTCAGTGCGAAGGACGCGTGGACCTAACAGGATATCGGTAAAGCCGTAACCTGCCGTCATACTGATTTCATCAGCGGTCAGGCCACCTTCCGGGCCAATAAGAAGCCGGACACGTTCCACGGGGAGCGGCAGCGTGTTAATGCTCTGGCTGGCTCTTGGATGCAGGTTCAGCTTTAATCCCGCATCCTGCTCTGCGCTCCACGCTTCCAGCGTCATGGCTTCACGCACTTCCGGCACGCTGTTTCTGCCGCACTGTTCACAGGCAGCAATCACAATTTTTTGCCACTGCTGATGCTTTTTAGCCAGACGATCGGCGTCCAGCTTTACGCCACAGCGCTCAGAAAACAAGGGGGTAATCACATTTACCCCAAGTTCAACGGCCTTCTGAATGGTGAACTCCATCTTCTCGCCACGGGACATCACCTGACCCAGATGCAGATGAAGCGGGGATTCACGGCTCTCTTCGCGGCTTTCGCCCACCGAAACGCGAACGCTTTTTTTATCTGCCTGCACAATTTCTGCGGGAAAAATCAGATTAGTACCATCGAACAATTCCAGGGCCTGTCCGGCCCCCATACGCAGTACGCGACCTACATGGTTAGCGGCCTCGTCGCTGAGGGCAATCTCACTGCCAGCGGTCAACGTCTCGGGATGAAAAATGCGGGGTATTCGCATGGAAATCCTGCTAAAGGTTAATGGCCGTGCAATGGGCACGGCCTGAAGATGTGCTCTAGTTTAGGTCAGCGATTTTACCGCTGGCAAGCTTGCTGTATATAAGGATTATGGTTGCCCTGTACCTTAGCAATGCGGTTATCTCTCTCACACTCCCAGGGGGTGACCGGATAGAGCTTGTTCCAGACCGTCATCAGCTGAGTTTGCTGCTTTGACATGCTTATCTGGTATTGGTCGCGCATATAAAACCAGGTTCGTGCTATGGCGCCACGGGCGCGGGCTGGCGGCTCGGCCAGTTTGTTTTTAAAGTCGATTTTCATTTCACACTGACCATACTGGCGCTCACTGCCGTTCCACTGGCTGTACATAAAGTTACCGCGATCGCCGTTCACCTCACCTATTGCGGGCTGAAGGTTGTGCAGGTCCGTTTCAATACGGCGATAGCCGGCATCTTTGGCACACTGTTTACGCCCGCCATTCTGCCAGCACTGGCGCTGGTGTCCAAAGGTCCAGGCCGGTACTACATGTTCCCATTCGATACGCTTTGCGCGGCTGGCGTTTTTACGCACCTGATAGCCGCAGGAGGCGAGGTCAGGGATGCCTTTCTTGCCTTTCCAGGTGATTATACAGCCACAGTAGAAGGAACCCGGAGCATCCGCATTGAGCTTAGCCGCATACTCTTTAGCCTGGCCAAAACTGTTCTGATGATAGTTGTTCTGGCTGAAGCTGTGCGCAACCAGCGGGGAGAGGAGCAAAAAGAGTGAAAGGCTGCGAATAATGTTGCGAAGCATGTTCTGAAAATCTCTCCTGAAAACGAGGCGGCGAGAGTAACAGATGGAGGCGGTTACGGGAAATCAGCAGGAGGTAATCAGGGCGTTAATAGCGCTATTTTTCACCCTCAGGCCAGTTTTTCAGATTTTTGGAACTCCCCAGGCAGAAGGCGTTCACCGCAGGAGACGCAGCGATACTCGCTTTCTCCTCGTATTACGCGGTTGTGGCGGCGTACGGTTAACTGATGCTGCTGACAGCCACAGCGATAAGGAAATGCACGGCTGCGTACAGAATCAATCTCAAACTTATGGGTACGCTGTGCAGGCACGCCCAGCACGCTTTCCATCATCCACTTCCATTCTTTGCCGTGCGGCGGCACGCGGCCAAAATGCTTCCAGACCAGAAGATGGGCCAGCTCATGGGGAACGACTTCACTGATAAACGCCTGCTGATTCTCCAGCAAAAGCACCGGATTCAGGCGGATCTCCCACTGTTCCAGCCATGCGGTGCCCGCAGCCGTGCCGCGCTGCTGGTAGAGAAGTTTGGGTTCAGGGTAGTGGCGTTCAAGCCGATGGTTTGCCTGCTGCAATTTTTCACGCAGCGAGCGCATCACTGCCTGTTGCAGCGCAATGGGAAGTCTGGGGGATTTCATACGGCAAAGGATACGATCGGAGGAAGAGGATTACAATAAAGCTGGCCGGGTTTCCCCGGCCAGTACTGTTTACTGTTTAGTCACGCTGGCCGATATCGCGCAGCTTTTTGCCGCCCAACAGGTTGCGTTCAATGTGTTCCAGCGAAACGTTCTTGGTTTCCGGAATCAGCATAATGGTCAGGATGATAAACACGATGTTCAGACCGGCGTAGACCCAGAAGGTGTTCGCATTGCCCAGAGTGTTGAGCATGGTCAGGAAGGTTGCGCCGACAATCATGTTGGCAATCCAGTTCGTCGCGGTGGAAACGGTGATACCGAAATCGCGGCCTTTCAGCGGCTGGATCTCAGAACAGAGTACCCAGATCAACGGACCGGCGCTCATGGCGAAACCAATGATGAACATCATCAGCATGGCGATAGCAAAGTACTGCGCGCCTTCAGAATGAATGCCCATATGCAGCATGGTTCCCAACACACCCATGCCTACTGCCATCACCATAAAGCCCAGTTTCAGCGTTGGTTTACGGCCCCAGCGGTCAACCAGACCAATAGCGATAAAGGTAGCCAGTACGTTGACCAGGCCAACGATGACGGTGCCCCACATCTGCTCGGTGGTGTTGGTAAAGCCAGCAATTTCAAAAATCTTCGGCGCGTAATACATAATGACGTTCATGCCGGTGAACTGCTGCATCACCTGCAAAAGTACGCCCAGGTAGACCGCACGACGGAAGTTGCTGTTGTCTTTAAACAGGCTCCAGCCCGATTGTTTGATCTTCAGGCTTTCACGGATTTCATCCAGCTCGCGTTTTGCCTGCTCGCTGGTATCACGCAGACGGTCCAGCACGCGCTGAGCGGTGCGGAAGTCGCCTTTTGCCGCCAGCCAGCGCGGGCTGTTGGGCAGGAAGCACACCCCCACCAGCAGCAGAGCAGCAGGAATAGTGATGATACCCAGCATCCAGCGCCATTCGCCGGTGTAGCTGAAGGCGGTGTCAGAGAGGTAGGCACCCAGGATCCCGATGGTAATCATCAGCTGGTAAAGGGAGATCATACTGCCGCGAATTTTTTCCGGAGCGATCTCGGAAAGATAAAGCGGCGCAGTATAAGAAGCCACACCTACGGCCAGACCCAGCACAACACGGGCGAAGATCAGCATTTCCGGGTTAGAGGACATGGCAGACCACAGGGAGCCGATAACGAACAGGACTGCGCCAATCATCAGGCTTTTTTTACGTCCCAGACGGGAAGACATCCAGCCGCTGCCGACGGCACCGACGGCGGCGCCGAACATCATCGAGCTGACAATCCATTCCTGCTGATGCGGGGTGACGTTAAAATCTTTGGCGATAAATGGCAGGGCGCCGGCAATCACGCCGATATCCAGACCAAACAACAGACCGGCCAGTGCTGCAAGGAAACAAACAAAAAAGGTCATCGCCTTGTTCGATGTTCTGCTCTGTTTCTTATTTTCAGGCATAACGCCTCCATTAAAGTGGTACTGCTTATTGTTGTTATAAATGTTAGAAAACCTTAGCCCGCAAGACTGTGCTGGAGATCACATTGGTGTAATCGGTTACACACCAGATCAATCCGATAAACAGCATTTTCACGCGCGCTTACGCTTTGTAACCAGAAAGTGAGGTAGTCTCACTTAGTTCCCAAGTGCCCTGCTATCAGACAGCGCTGAAAATAGCGCATTCCGCCACACCTTGTTAAGCGTGTTAATTCTTAATTGTCAGATTTACAGAATGTTTCTGCGTGTAACCGTTAACAATTAAGCAGTCAGGGCCAGAAGAAGTGTAGCCACAGAAGACTATTCTGCCAGCCGCAGAGATCAAAAAGGGCACCCATTGGGTGCCCTCTGTCGTGCCTGATTTGGCTTATTTGAGGCCAGCTGCCTCACGCAGTTGCGCAGCCTTGTCGGTTTTTTCCCATGGGAAGTGTTCACGACCAAAGTGGCCGTAAGCCGCTGTCTCACGATAGATAGGGTGCAGCAGGTCCAGCATCTGGATCAAACCGTATGGACGCAGGTCGAAGAACTCGCGCACCAGCAGAGTCAGCTGCTCGGTAGAGATTTTCTCTGTACCGAAGGTTTCCACCATGATTGAGGTAGGTTCAGCCACGCCAATAGCGTAAGAAACCTGGATCTCGCAGCGGTCAGCCAGGCCAGCAGCAACGATGTTTTTAGCTACATAACGAGCCGCATAGGCCGCTGAACGGTCAACTTTAGAGGGATCTTTCCCAGAGAAAGCACCACCACCGTGACGCGCCATACCGCCGTAGGTATCAACAATGATTTTACGTCCGGTCAATCCGCAGTCACCCATTGGGCCACCGATAACAAAACGGCCGGTCGGGTTGATATGATATTTGGTGCTGCTGTTGATCCACTCTTCAGGCAGTACCGGCTTGATGATCTCTTCCATCACCGCTTCCTGTAGATCTTTCAGCGAGATATCTTCGGAATGCTGAGTAGAGAGAACGACAGCATCGATACCGACAATTTTGCCGTTATCATACTGGAAGGTGATCTGGCTTTTGGCATCCGGGCGCAGCCACGGCAGCGTGCCGTTTTTACGCACTTCTGACTGACGCTGCACCAGACGGTGCGCATAGGTCACGGGGGCTGGCATCAGCACTTCGGTTTCGTTGGTGGCGTAGCCAAACATCAGGCCCTGGTCGCCTGCACCCTGCTCAAGAGGGTCAGCACGGTCAACGCCCTGGTTGATGTCCGGCGACTGTTTACCAATAGCATTCAGTACGGCGCAAGAGTTGGCATCAAAGCCCATATCGGAATGGACATAACCGATTTCGCGCACGGTGTTACGGGTGATCTCTTCAATATCGACCCAGGCAGACGTAGTGATCTCGCCGCCAACCAGCACCATGCCGGTTTTTACATACGTCTCGCAAGCCACACGAGCTTTCGGATCCTGCTCAAGAATAGCATCAAGCACGGCATCAGAAATCTGGTCGGCGATTTTATCAGGATGTCCTTCTGAGACGGACTCGGAAGTGAAAAGGTGTTTAGCCATTAATTCTTTACCTTACTGAATACGGGTTGAAATCGACTGCATAGCGCGAAAATACTGTCACCGTTAACCGGTTCAGGCTCTCAGCGCCCCCTCAGGCAAAGCCATGAGCAGTACATATAAAAGAAGACGCTTAGAAGTTAACCAGTATAGATGGATTAACATCTGGACGGCTATTTTAGGTTACTCATTAATCGGATTGCCAGCCTTTTTTCTTTAAAGCTTTTTTCAGTTGAGGCACAAAGTGGAAAATATTCATGACAGGGTACGCATTTCAACGATTCAGATTTTGCATTTTGGGCGTTTCAGCTGTATAAAACGCCGCTGCGTTGCACTGTCCTGACCTCCTTCATCTTTCCGACACCTACGCCGTCTACTCTTTTATCAGACTTCCCCCTCACTCAGCATTGGCTGAGAGTGAGAGCCGTGGGGAGTGTACGCCATGTTTAATGTTATACTTCACAGAACGATTGGTGTGATTCGCCAGTGTTTTATGCTGGATTTCCCGGTAGTCGATGGGTTGTTGTCGCAGCATTTCCCTGCGATAGTAGTTAACTGTTTCGCATCATTTGAATTTGAGGCTCGTAATGTCTGACGACATGAAGACTATCAAGGGTTCGTCAGCAGGCGAACAGGGTGTACTCCGCTCCATGCAGGAGGTGGCTATGAGCGATCAAGATGCCAGCAAGATGCTGCGCACCTACAATATTGCCTGGTGGGGTAATAACTATTATGACGTCAATGAGCTGGGGCATATCAGTGTCTGCCCCGATCCGGACGTGCCGGAAGCTCGCGTCGATTTAGCGAAGCTGGTTAAAGAGCGTGAGGCTGAAGGCCAGCGTCTTCCTGCCCTGTTTTGTTTCCCTCAGATTCTGCAACATCGCCTTCGTTCGATAAACGCGGCCTTTAAGCGTGCGCGTGAATCCTATGGCTATCGCGGTGATTATTTCCTTGTCTATCCGATAAAAGTTAACCAGCACAAGCGAGTGATCGAGTCGCTGATCAACTCTGGTGAACCGCTGGGTTTAGAGGCTGGTTCCAAAGCTGAGCTGATGGCAGTGCTGGCCCATGCGGGCATGACGCGCTCGGTGATTGTCTGTAACGGCTACAAAGACCGTGAATACATTCGTCTGGCGCTGATCGGCGAAAAGATGGGCCATAAAGTCTATCTGGTGCTGGAAAAAATGACTGAAGTGAAGCTGGTGCTTGAAGAGGCTGAACGGCTGAACGTGATCCCGCGTCTGGGTATCCGTGCGCGCCTGGCTTCCCAGGGTTCCGGTAAATGGCAGTCCAGCGGCGGCGAAAAATCTAAATTTGGTCTGTCGGCAACGCAGGTTCTCAAGCTGGTGGAGATCATGCGCGAAGCGGGCCGGATGGAAAGCCTGCAACTGCTGCACTTCCACCTTGGTTCGCAGATGGCGAACATCCGTGATATCGCTACTGGCGTGCGTGAGTCGGCGCGTTTCTATGTGGAACTGGCTAAGCTTGGCGTAAACATTCAGTGCTTTGATGTCGGCGGTGGCCTGGGCGTGGATTATGAAGGTACGCGTTCGCAGTCCGACTGTTCGGTAAACTACGGCCTGAACGAATATGCAAACAACGTGATCTGGGCGATAGGCGATGCGTGTGAAGAGCACAACCTGCCGCATCCTACGGTGATCACCGAGTCTGGCCGTGCAGTAACCGCGCACCACACCGTGCTGGTATCAAACATCATCGGCGTGGAGCGTAACGAGTTCAGCGAACCACAGCCGCCTGAAGGTGATTCGCCACGTCCTATCGTCAGCATGTGGGATACCTGGCAGGAGATGCACGAGCCAGACAATCGTCGCTCGCTGCGCGAATGGCTGCACGACAGCCAGATGGATCTCTTTGACATCCACACCGGCTACTCGCAGGGAACTTACGATCTCAAGCAGCGTGCCTGGGCCGAACAGCTTTATCTGAGCATCTGCCACTATATCCAGCAGCATCTGGATCCAAGCAACCGCGCTCACCGTCCGATTATCGACGAACTCCAGGAGCGCATGGCGGATAAAATCTACGTCAACTTCTCGCTGTTCCAGTCGATGCCGGATGCATGGGGAATTGATCAGCTGTTCCCGGTTATGCCGCTGGAAGGGCTGAATAAATCGCCAGAGCGTCGCGCCGTGCTGCTCGATATCACCTGTGACTCGGACGGCACCATCGATCACTATGTGGACGGTGACGGCATTGCGACAACCATGCCAATGCCGCAGTACGACGTGGATAACCCGCCGATGCTGGGCTTCTTTATGGTCGGCGCCTATCAGGAGATCCTCGGCAATATGCACAACCTGTTCGGCGATACCGAAGCGGTTGACGTCTTTGCCTATGCCGATGGTCGGGTTGACGTGCAGCTTTCAGATGAAGGCGACACCGTTGCTGACATGCTGGAGTATGTGCAGCTTGATCCTCAGGAGCTGCTGACGCATTTCCGCAATCAGATCAAAGAGAGCGATCTGGATGAGGAGCTGCGCGCGCAATTCCTGGAAGAGTTTGAGTCTGGCCTCTACGGCTATACCTATCTGGAAGATGAATAAAGAGGATTGTGTATGAATAACACCCTGGGCAACCAGTATGATAACTCGCTGGTTTCAAACGCCTTTGGTTTTATGCGTTTTCCGGTTAACTTCCAACCCTACGACAGCGATGCCGAGTGGGTGATTACCGGTATTCCTTTCGATGCGGCGACCTCTGGCCGACCAGGCAGCCGCCTGGGGCCGGGTGCCATTCGTCAGATCTCCACTAACCTGGCATGGGAAGGCTGCCGCTGGCCGTGGAACTTCGATCTGCGTCAGCGCCTGAAGGTGATTGACTGTGGCGACCTGGTCTATGCCTTTGGCGATTCGCAGGATCTGACCGATAAGCTTCAGGCGCACGCGGAAAAACTGCTGGCGAACGGCAAGCGCATGATGACCTTCGGCGGCGATCATTACGTGACGTTGCCTCTGCTGCGCGCGCATGCCAAATACTTCGGCAAGATGGCGCTGGTGCATTTCGATGCCCACACCGATACCTACTCTAACGGACCAAAGTTTGACCACGGCACCATGTTCCACCATGCGCCGCAGGAAGGGCTGATCGATCCGGCACGCTCGGTGCAGATCGGTATCCGCACTGAGTTCGACGCCTCGCTGGGCTTTAACGTGCTTGATGCGGCGCAGGTTAACGATCGCAGCGTGGATGACATCATTGCTCAGGTGAAAGAGATCGTAGGCGATATGCCGGTTTACCTGACCTTTGATATCGACTGCCTGGATCCGGCTCACGCGCCGGGTACCGGCACGCCGGTGATTGGCGGATTGACCACGGATAAAGCGACCAAGCTGGTGCGCGGTTTACAGGGGTTGAATATCGTCGGTATGGATCTGGTGGAAGTGGCTCCGGGCTACGATCAGTCCGATATCACTGCGCTTGCTGCGGCAACGCTGGCGCTGGATATGCTGCACGTTCAGGCCGTCAATAAAGGCTGATAACGGCAGGGAAGAGAAGGGCGCGCCTCTGGGTGCGCCCTTTTTTTATCGCTTCAGTTATTTACCGGCAGCGATACGATCTTTGATGTGCTGGGCGCGGGAAGTGGAAGAAGGGTGGGAGTCAAACATGGTGCTTTCGTGGCTGCCTTCCAGCTTCGAGAGTTTTTCAAAGCTGGTGACCAGGCCTTCCGGATTGATGCCGCGCTTCTTCATCAGGTCAAACGAGTAGTCATCCGCCTGAGATTCCTGCTTCTGTGAGAACTGTGCGTTAACCAGTTTCTCTCCCAGGTCGCCCAGCTGAGACTGGGAAAGCGTAGCGGCGATGCCGCCCACCGATGCCGCAGCTGTACGGGCAGCCGTGGCGCTGTAGGCAACCTGCATGGCGCGACGGGTATGGCCCAGCGCAACGTGGCCCATTTCATGACCGAGTACGCCTTCCACTTCGTTGTCGGTCATCATATCCATCAGTCCGCTGTAGACGCGGATACAGCCGTTCGCCATCGCCCAGGCGTTAACGTCTTTGGTTACATAAACCTTGTAGTTGGCTGGCGTGCCGTTGATGTTGTCGCCCAGCGCCGCCGCAATTTTGTTCAGGCGCTGAGTATAGACGCTGCTGGCAGGAGCAATCTGTGCTTCGCTGTCCATCTGTTCGCACGACTTCACGCTCAGCTCTTTAACCTGCTCATCGCTCAGCGTGGCAGCCTGATAAGCCTGCGCGCCAGACTGCAACAGCGCATTACTGTCGAAATTCTGGCAGCCAGAAAGTGCGGAAATCAGACCCAGAGTAAGTACAGAGTTATTTAATTTCATATTATTTCATCCATTGGGTAACAAGGTAATAAAAACAAGAACCTGCCAAAAAGGGCGATAAAAAAGCGAACAATAAAGAGGGCGTTATAACCTTCCCCGAGACAAATGCATAGTGGCTAAGCTCTCAAAGCGCAAGTTTCCTCCCGGTATTTTGCACGTTTCGCCATGTACAGGAGGCCCGTGTTTCATGTACATTGTGGGTCGACTTTTACAACTTTGCCTGATAACTCATTGATTAAAATAGGTTAAGGACGGCGAAGCGTTTAATCCGACCTGGAGTAGAACATGTCTTCTCGTAAAGAGCTTGCTAACGCCATTCGCGCATTAAGTATGGATGCGGTACAAAAAGCCAAATCTGGCCACCCGGGCGCCCCGATGGGCATGGCAGATATCGCCGAAGTACTGTGGCGTGACTTCCTGAACCATAACCCCACTAACCCACTCTGGGCCGACCGCGACCGCTTTGTGCTGTCCAATGGCCATGGCTCAATGCTGATTTACAGCCTGCTGCACCTCAGCGGCTATGATTTGCCAATCTCTGAACTGGCTAACTTCCGTCAGCTGCACTCTAAAACTCCAGGTCATCCGGAATTTGGTTATACCGCAGGCGTTGAAACCACCACCGGCCCGCTGGGGCAGGGCATTGCCAACGCCGTAGGCATGGCGATTGCAGAGCGCACAATGGCTGCGCAGTTTAACCGTCCTGGTCACGATATTGTCGACCACAGCACCTATGTATTTATGGGTGATGGCTGCATGATGGAAGGGATCTCCCACGAAGTCTGCTCGCTGGCGGGTACGCTCGCGCTTGGCAAACTGGTGGCTTTCTATGATGACAACGGCATCTCTATCGACGGCCATATCGACGGCTGGTTTACTGATGATACCGCTAAGCGTTTTGAAGCCTACGGCTGGCACGTAGTGCGCGGCGTGGATGGTCACGATGCTGAAGCGATCAAAAAAGCGGTTGAAGAAGCGAAAGCCGTCAGCGACAAACCTTCTCTGCTGCTGTGCAAAACCGTTATCGGTTTCGGCTCGCCGAACAAGGCAGGCACTCACGATTCACACGGCGCGCCGCTGGGTGATGACGAAGTAGCCCTGACCCGCAAGCAGCTTGGCTGGAGCCACGCGCCGTTTGAAATTCCACAGGATATCTACGCGCAGTGGGATGCCAGAGAAGCAGGCCAGGCTAAAGAAGCCGCATGGAACGAGAAGTTTGCCGCCTATGCTAAAGCCTACCCGGAGCTGGCAAAAGAGTTCAGCCGCCGTATGGGTAACGAGCTGCCAGCTAACTGGCAGGCAGAGTCGCAGAAGTTTATTGAACAACTTCAGGCTAACCCGGCGAAAATTGCCAGCCGTAAAGCATCACAGAACAGCCTGGAAGCCTTTGGTAAGCTGCTGCCTGAATACCTTGGCGGCTCTGCCGACCTGGCACCAAGCAACCTGACCATGTGGTCCGGCTCTAAGCCGATCAATGAAGACGCAGCCGGTAACTACATCCATTACGGCGTTCGCGAGTTTGGTATGACCGCCATTGCCAACGGCATCACGCTGCATGGTGGCTTCCTGCCATACACTGCAACCTTCCTGATGTTTGTGGAATACGCGCGCAACGCTGCCCGTATGGCTGCCCTGATGAAAATTCGTCAGATTATGGTCTATACCCACGACTCTATCGGTCTGGGTGAAGATGGCCCGACGCACCAGCCGGTTGAGCAGATGGCAAGCCTGCGCGTTACGCCAAACATGAGCCTGTGGCGTCCTTGCGACCAGGTTGAGTCTGCGGTGGCGTGGAAATATGCCATCGAGCGTGTCGATGGCCCAACGGCGCTGATCTTCTCCCGTCAGAATCTGGCGCAGCAGGATCGTACTGCTGAGCAGCTGGCTAACGTTGCGCGCGGTGGTTACGTGCTGAAAGATTGCGAAGGGCAGCCTGAAGCGATTCTGATCGCGACCGGTTCCGAAGTTGAGCTGGCGGTAGGCGCGTATGACCGGCTGACTTCAGAGGGGCATAAAGTTCGCGTAGTTTCTATGCCTTCTACCGATGCCTTCGATAAGCAGGATGCTGCCTACCGTGAAGCGGTACTGCCGAAAGCGGTCAGCGCTCGCGTGGCTATCGAAGCGGGTATCGCCGACTACTGGTTCAAATATACCGGCCTGAACGGCGCTATCGTAGGCATGACCACCTTTGGTGAGTCAGCACCTGCTGAGCAGCTGTTTGAGATGTTTGGCTTCACCGTGGATAACGTGGTCGCCAAAACCAAAGAGCTGCTGTAATGCGCAGGGGCGGGAGTCATCCCGCCCCTTACTGCGGCTTTCATTCCTGCCAGAAAATTTGCCTTTAATATCTTTTCTGCCGTCTCTTACAGCATGATCAGAAAAGCTGTCTTCGCTGTCTTTCCCACCCTTTCTCCCGGCACGACCAGAAAATTTCCCTTTAATGGCCTTTTTGCCGCAGGTTCTGACAATAATCAGAAGCGCTCTCTTCATCGCCAGCTTTCCCACTGCGGTGACAGTCTTAATTTTCTAAATCTGTGACACAGATCCAAAGATTGTCGCTGCAATTGATCCCGGTCATTCCTATTATTCCTGAGTTGAACTATTGTGGCTGAACCGTTTCAGTTCTACTGTGTGCTGAAGTCTGACGGGTTTTCAGGCCGGTGGTCTGACATAAAAATTCCCTGTACAAACCCGATCGTCTGCCTCAGGCTAACGCTCCAGTTTTACACTGAATTCAGATGCTGGAGTGATATGACAGTTCGCATTGCCATAAACGGGTTTGGCCGCATCGGGCGTAACGTACTGCGAGCGCTCTATGAAACCGGCCGTCGGGCGGAAATCACCGTGGTGGCTGTCAATGAGCTGGCGGAAGCGGCTGGCATGGCGCACTTACTGAAGTATGACACCAGCCACGGACGCTTTGGCTGGGACGTGCGCCAGGAGCGGGATCTGCTCTGGGTAGGCGAAGATACGATTCGTTTGCTGCACCATGCGGAGATTGCCGGGCTGCCGTGGCGGGAGCTGAATGTCGACGTGGTGCTTGACTGTACCGGCGTGTACGGCAGCCGCGAAGATGGCGAAGCGCATCTGGCTGCGGGTGCAAAAAAAGTGCTGTTTTCCCATCCCGGCGGTAATGACCTGGATGCCACCGTGGTCTACGGTGTGAATGAGAAAGAACTCCAGCCGAATCACCTGATTGTCTCTAATGCCTCCTGCACGACGAACTGTATTATTCCTGTGATTAAACTGCTGGATGATGCCTATGGCATTGAGTCGGGAACGGTGACCACCATTCACTCTGCAATGCACGATCAGCAGGTGATTGATGCCTATCACAGCGACCTGCGGCGTACGCGCGCGGCCAGTCAGTCTATTATTCCGGTCGATACGCGTCTTGCCGCCGGGATTACTCGTATTTTTCCTAAATTTAATGACCGGTTTGAGGCTATAGCGGTGCGCGTTCCCACCATAAACGTGACGGCGATTGATTTGAGCGTCAGCGTCAGGCGCGCGGTAGGGGCGTGCGAAGTTAATGCCTTGTTGCGAAACGCGTCAGAAGGGGCATTTAGTGGTATAGTTGACTATACGGAACTACCGTTAGTCTCAATAGATTTTAACCATGATCCGCACAGTGCCATAGTCGATGGCACGCAGACGCGGGTCAGCGGTCAGCACCTGATCAAGACACTGGTCTGGTGCGACAACGAGTGGGGCTTTGCTAACCGGATGATCGACACCACGTTAGCAATGGCCGCAAGCGGTTTCAGGTAGGGCGCGGACTGCGCCCGTCAAAACTTAGAGAATCAACGAGAGGATTCACCATGTCTGTAATTAAGATGAGCGATCTGGATCTTGCTGGCAAACGCGTACTTATCCGTTCTGATTTGAACGTGCCGGTAAAAGAAGGGAAAGTGACGTCTGATGCACGTATTCGTGCTTCATTGCCGACCATCGAAGCGGCGCTGAAGCAGGGCGCAAAAGTGATGGTAACCTCCCACCTTGGTCGCCCAACTGAAGGTGAATACAACGAGGAGTTTTCTCTCCTGCCGGTTGTTAACTATCTGAAAGACAAACTCTCTTCTCCTGTTCGTCTGGCGAAAGATTACCTTGATGGCGTAGAGATTGCCGAAGGTGAACTGGTCGTTCTGGAAAACGTTCGCTTCAACAAAGGCGAAAAGAAAGACGACGAAGCCCTCTCTAAAAAATATGCTGCCCTGTGCGATGTCTACGTGATGGATGCCTTTGGCACCGCTCACCGCGCGCAGGCTTCCACCCACGGCGTCGGCAAATTTGCTCCGGTTGCCTGTGCAGGCCCGCTGCTGGCTGACGAATTAGAAGCCCTGGGCAAGGCGCTGAAAAGCCCGGCTCGTCCAATGGTTGCTGTGGTTGGCGGTTCTAAAGTTTCCACCAAATTTGACGTGCTGAACTCGCTGGTAAAAATTGCGGATACCGTGATTGTGGGCGGCGGCATCGCCAACACCTTCGTGGCTATTGATAACAACGTCGGTAAATCTCTGTACGAGCCTGATTTTGTTGAAGCGGCGAAAAAACTGCGTGATGAATTTAAAATCCCGGTTCCGACCGACTCCCGCGTAGGTACAGAATTCTCTGAAACTGCCCCCGCTACCGTCAAGAAAGTCAATGAAGTCAAAGATAACGAAGAGATCATGGATTTCGGTGACGAAACCGCACTGGCAATGGCTAAGCTGTTGAAAGAAGCCAAAACTATTCTGTGGAATGGCCCGGTTGGCGTGTTCGAATTCCCGAACTTCCGTAAAGGAACAGAAATTGTAGCGAAGGCGATTGCAGAGAGCGATGCGTTCTCTATCGCCGGAGGCGGTGATACGCTGGCTGCCATCGATCTGTTCGGTATCGAAGATAAAATCTCTTATATCTCTACCGGCGGCGGTGCTTTCCTGGAGTTCGTGGAAGGCAAAAAACTGCCAGCCGTCGCCATGCTTGAAGAGCGTGCGAAACAGTAATTTCTGGGGCGGGAGCGCGTCTCCCGCCGGACTGATTTGCCCGACTATCGGGTGCCAAATCTCTTAATACGACCGACGAAACAGGACAAAAAACATGTCTAAAATTTTTGATTTCGTAAAACCAGGCGTTGTCACCGGCGACGACGTGCAGAAAGTTTTTAAAGTAGCGAAAGAGAACAAATTCGCTCTGCCAGCCGTTAACTGCGTGGGTACTGACTCCATCAACGCCGTACTGGAAACCGCCGCTAAAGTTAAAGCGCCGGTCATCATCCAGTTCTCTAACGGTGGCGCTGGTTTCATCGCCGGTAAAGGTCTGAAGTCTGACAAGCCACAGGCTGCGGCTATCCTGGGCGCAATCTCTGGCGCACACCACGTGCACCTGATGGCTGAACAGTACGGCGTGCCGGTTATTCTGCATACCGACCACTGCGCCAAGAAACTGCTGCCGTGGATCGACGGTCTGCTGGATGCGGGTGAAGCACACTTCGAGAAAACCGGTAAGCCACTCTTCTCTTCCCACATGATCGACCTCTCTGAAGAGTCGCTGGAAGAGAATATCGAAATCTGTAGCAAGTATCTGGCGCGTATGGCCAAGATCGATATGACGCTGGAAATCGAACTGGGTTGCACCGGCGGTGAAGAAGATGGTGTGGATAACAGCCACATGGACGCTTCTGCCCTCTATACCCAGCCAGAAGATGTTGATTACGCTTACACTAAACTGAACGCTATCAGCCCACGCTTCACCATTGCGGCCTCCTTCGGTAACGTACACGGCGTGTACAAGCCAGGTAACGTTAAGCTGACCCCAACCATCCTGCGCGATTCTCAGGACTATGTGAGCAAGAAACACAACCTGCCACATAACTCTCTGGATTTCGTCTTCCACGGCGGTTCAGGTTCATCAGCGGCTGAGATTGAAGAATCTATCGGCTACGGCGTGATCAAAATGAACATCGATACCGACACCCAATGGGCAACCTGGGACGGTATCCTACAGTACTACAAAAAGAACGAAGGCTACCTACAGGCGCAGTTGGGTAACCCGGAAGGCGCAGATAAGCCAAACAAAAAATACTACGATCCGCGCGTCTGGCTGCGCGCATCCCAGTCCTCTATGATTGTGCGACTGGAGCAGGCTTTCAAAGAACTCAACGACGTTGACGTGCTGTAAGTCACCTGACTAAGCCGAAAAGGCCCCTTTATGGGGCCTTTTTTTATGCCAGAAGCTGGTAACCAATTGTTATTTTGACTGCTTATTTGGCACAACAGACTATTTTTAGTTACCCTTTGGGTTTGGGCTGTCAGTTTCTTCTGGCGATAGCACCTATTGAGAACAACAACAGGATAACCAAATGGAAGATCTTAACGTGGTACATGGTATCAACAGCGCTGGTGGCTGGCTGGTGCGCAACCAGGCGTTGCTGTTGAGCTATGCCGTCAACATCGTCGCGGCCGTCGTCATTATCATTATCGGGATGATCGTCGCGCGCATCATCTCTAACATGCTGAATAAAGTTCTGCGGACACGTCATATTGATGCCACGGTTGCTGATTTTCTCTCCGCGCTGGTACGCTACGGCATTATTGCTTTTACCCTGATTGCCGCGCTGGGCCGGGTAGGGGTTCAGACCGCCTCCGTTATCGCCGTACTGGGTGCGGCAGGTTTAGCTATTGGTCTGGCCTTGCAGGGATCGCTGGCGAACCTGGCGGCGGGTGTGCTGTTGGTCACCTTCCGTCCTTTCCGTACCGGCGAGTTTATTGACATTGGCGTGATGGGAACCGTGCAGAACGTGCAGATTTTCTCTACCACGCTGAAAACCGCCGACGGAAAAATTGTGGTGGTGCCTAACGGGAAAATTATCGCGGGCAATATCGTGAACTTCTCACGGGAGCCGGTTCGCCGTAACGAGTTCATCATTGGCGTGGCTTACGATGCCGATGTGGACCAGGTTATTCAACTGCTACAGGAAGTGGTGGATGCCGAGCCACGTGTGCTGAAAGATATGGGCGTGCAGATTGGCCTTAACGAGCTGGCTGCCTCTTCCCTGAACTTTGTAGTGCGCTGCTGGAGCAACGCGGGCGATCTGCAACTGGTGTACTGGGACCTGATGAAGAACTTCAAACGTACGCTGGACGCGCACAATATCGGTATCCCTTATCCGCAGATGGATGTTCACCTGCATCAGGTTAAAACCCCTGAAGCGCCGCAGAGTGACGCAGCGCCGCAGGTGATACAGACGTTGTCAAAGCCGGAGTAAATTTCAGGCGGTCAGGAATGTGTAAGGCGCGGCGCAATTTCACCACGGCCCGCGCCAGCGTGTTTTTCACAACAATATATGGCCGCAGCTAACTGAATTTACTGCGCAAATAAGGCGAACTCCGGTTCGCCTTATTCAGATCGGGGCCATTAGCTATACTGATATACCATAAGATTTTTCCATTTCATCTAATGACTTCTCCCCTATACACTCGGCTGACATCATCTGGTTGAGGAAGTCTTGTGTTATCTATTTTCTTTCAGGGCATGGCGCTGGGCGCTGCGCTTATTCTCCCTTTAGGTCCTCAGAATGCGCTGGTGCTGAATCAGGGTGTCCGTCGTCAGTATCATTTGATGACTGCCGGACTCTGTACTTTGAGCGATATTGTACTGATCTGTGCAGGGGTCTTTGGCGGCAGCGCCTTGCTGACCCAGTCGCCGTTACTGCTGAACCTTGTCACCTGGGGTGGCGTGGCATTTTTAGTCTGGTATGGCTGGGGCGCCCTTCGCACCGCTTTTAGCGGAGAAGTCGATCTCGCCTCATCAGCGGCGATGAAGCAGAGCCGGTGGCGAATTTTTGCCACCATGATGGCAGTGACCTGGCTCAATCCTCACGTTTATATCGATACCTTTGTTGTGCTCGGCAGTCTTGGCGGCCAGCTACCCGCAGAGGCACGAAGCTGGTTTGCCCTGGGGTCGGCCAGCGCCTCCTTGCTGTGGTTCTTTGGTCTCGCCTCGCTGGCTGCCTGGCTCTCACCCGTGCTCAATACCGCGAAAGCGCAGCGGGTCATTAACGCTTTAGTCGGCGTGATGATGTGGGGCATTGCGCTTAAGCTGGCGCTACAGGCGGTAGGCTGGGCTTAAGGGAACTCACTCCAGGAATTAAGGTCATAGCCTGATACCTGAAAACGCAATAACATAACCTGTTGCGTTTTAACGGAACAATTCTCTGGCGACGAGCCTTTTTCATCGCCCGGATATGACTGAAAGCCCCCCACGGAGGAACCCAGTGAAGCTTACCAAATTGGCTCTGGCCGCAATAATTGGACTTGGAACAGTACCCGCACTCGCCCTGGCAGATGAACTGCCAAACGGCCCACACGTTGTTACCTCCGGCCAGTCCAGCGTTGACGCCACGCCGGATATCGCCACGCTGGCTATCGAAGTCAGCATCACCGCTAAAGATGCGGCTGACGCCAAAAAACAGGCGGACGAACGCGTCGCGCAATATTTTGATTTCCTGAATAAGAACGGGATTGAGAAAAAAGATATCGATGCCGCAAACCTGCGTACTCAACCTGAATATGACTACACCAAAGAAGGTAAAGCGGTTCTGAAAGGCTATCGTGCGGTGCGTCAGGTGCAGGTTACGCTTCGCCAGCTGGACAAGCTGAATGAGCTACTGGACGGCGCACTGAAATCGGGCCTCAACGAAATCCGTTCTGTAGAACTGGGTGTGGCGAATCCTGACCAGTACCGTAATAAAGCGCGACAGGCGGCTATAGAGGACGCCACGCAGCAGGCAGGCGAGCTGGCAAAAGGGTTTAACGCTAAGCTGGGAGAGGTTTACAGCATCCGTTATCACGTAGCTAACTATCAGCCGATGCCGGTGGCCAGAATGTATAAGATGGCTGACGCGGCGCCCATGACTTCCGCCGCACAAACCTATGAGAAGCAGAGCATTCACTTTGACGATCAGGTAGACGTTGTTTTTGAGCTACAGCGCGGCCAGTAACGGATAACGTTTTTGCTGTCGGCTCATGCTGGCAGTTTCAGCATGAGATCGGCAACTTCAGGGCCTCCTTCGGGAGGCCTTTTTGCTGGTTATTCGCTCTGGCGCAGAACGCGATGGCCGTGGCCAATCAACGCATCGGTTACTTTACGCATCAGGCGGCTCTCCGGGGCGAAGCGGTGCCAGTAGAGCATCCGCCGCTGGAACAGGCCTGGCGTTAAGTAAATCAGTTCGCCCTCGGCCAGCTCACGTTCTATCTGCAAATGCGGGATCATACAGCAGGTGGTTCCCTGCCGCGCCAGCTGCACAAAGGCTTCAGAAGAGTTGACGATATGACAGGGGACGCTGCCTGGCGACAGGTCAAAGTTCTGCTGCAAAAACGCCTGATGCATATCATCCAGATGGTCAAACGCCACCGCAGGCGCTTTCAGCAGGGCAGATCGGGTTACGCCGTTGGGAAAATAGCGTGCGGCGAACTCTTTCGAGCCGACAAACAGGTAATCCAGCGCGCCGAGCTGATCAACCAGACAGCTTGGCAGCGGCTGCGGCTGGATACTTACGGCCCCAACTACTTCCCCGCGACGCAGGCGCTCCTGGGTACGGCTCTCATCCTCTACCTGCAAATTCAGGCGGACCGGCGAGTCCGTTAACACGGTTTTCAGCGCCGGGAGCAGCCAGGTGGCCAGACTGTCGGCGTTGACCGCCAGCGAGAGCAGCAGAGGCGTGGTTCCGCCGTTTTCATCACCCAGCCATTGCTCCTCCAGCAGCTCGACCTGGTGCAGCAGCGCCAGCAGCTTTTGTCCCTGCTCTGTGGGGCGCGGCGGCACGGTACGTACCAGCAGCGGCTGACCAAACATATTTTCCAGCTGTTTGATTCGCTGGGACACAGCCGACTGAGTGATACAAAGCTTTTGTGCTGCGCGCTCAAAGCCGCGCTCGCGAATGACGGCATCCAGCGCCTGAAGCGTTCGATAATCCGGGCGTTTCATTGTGGGTATAAACTCTCTTTCAGGTGTGGAAACTGCACTATGCCATAAATTTGCCATTTTCCCCCAGGGCAATAATCACTTTATCGCTTTGTGGGCCGGCTTCCAAACTGCCAACAAATGCCGCGTGAAGGCGGTGATTTCTGACCGGGTTGTTTTATACTGGCGGCACACTTAAGCCCTTCGGAATTGAAACTGACCATGACACAGGATGAACTGAAAAAGGCCGTTGGCTGGGCCGCGCTGGACTATGTCTCTCCAGGCACCATTGTTGGCGTAGGAACGGGTTCCACTGCCGCGCATTTTATTGATGCATTAGGCTCTATCCGGCATCAGATTGAGGGGGCAGTCTCCAGCTCGGAGGCCTCTACCGAAAAGCTGAAAGCGCTGGGCATTCCGGTCTTCGATCTCAATGAGGTGGATTCTCTCTCTGTCTATGTTGATGGCGCGGATGAAATCAACGGCATGATGCAGATGATCAAAGGCGGCGGCGCAGCCTTAACGCGGGAAAAAATTATCTCTGCCGTTGCGGATAAGTTTGTCTGCATCGCGGATCAATCCAAGCAGGTAGATGTGCTGGGCCGCTTTCCGCTGCCGGTGGAAGTGATCCCTATGGCGCGCAGCTATGTGGCGAGAGAACTGGTTAAGCTGGGTGGCCTGCCGGAATACCGTCAGCATGTGCTGACCGATAACGGCAATATCATCCTCGACGTGCATAATCTGAAAATCCTTGACGCGGTTGCGCTGGAGAGGGCCATCAATGCGCTGCCTGGCGTGGTGACGGTAGGGCTGTTTGCGGCGCGTTCAGCCGACATTGCCCTGATCGGCACGGCCAATGGTGTTAAGACCATACAAAAATGATCTTACCGGCGCCGGAGCGGCGTCGGGTCATTGCAGCTAAAAAAACATCTTTTATGAGTGCAATGAAATTTGGTGACTTATGTCACATAACAGACCCCCACAGGGTAATCCTGCTGATCCTGCCGCGCGCGCCACGATTATCTGCCGAAATGTGCTGCCGCTCCCCGTCGCCATGCTACCGTGCAGGCAATCGTTTGTATTGCCGCAGGGCGAAAATTTGATATTTTGACAGAAGGCTAACTTATGCCCGGGTTAAGACAGGGGTAAGCTGGCACATCTGAAGTCTGCTAAATAGGGTCGGGAAATGGCAAAAGTATCACTGGAGAAAGACAAGATTAAGTTCCTGCTGGTGGAAGGCGTTCACCAGAGCGCGGTGGAAAACCTGCGCGCATCAGGGTACACCAACATTGAATTTCACAAAGGTGCGCTGGACAGCGAAGCGCTGAAAGAGTCGATCCGCGATGCGCATTTCATCGGTATCCGTTCGCGTACCAACCTCACTGAAGAGATTTTCGCCGCGGCGGAAAAACTGGTGGCAGTAGGCTGCTTCTGTATCGGCACCAATCAGGTTGACCTGAATGCAGCCGCTAAGCGCGGCGTGCCGGTATTCAACGCGCCATTCTCCAATACCCGATCCGTAGCAGAGCTGGTTATTGGCGAGCTGCTGTTGATGCTGCGCGGTGTGCCGGCAGCCAATGCCAAAGCCCACCGCGGCATCTGGAACAAACTGGCGGTAGGATCTTACGAAGCCCGTGGCAAAAAGCTGGGGATTATTGGTTACGGCCATATCGGTATGCAGCTGGGCGTGCTGGCAGAGAGCCTGGGCATGCACGTGTTCTTCTATGATATCGAGAACAAGCTGCCGCTGGGTAATGCCACTCAGGTTCGCCATCTCTCCGATCTGCTTAACATGAGCGATGTGGTCAGCCTGCACGTGCCGGAAACCCTCTCCACGCAGAACATGATGGGCGCAGAAGAGCTGGCGATGATGAAGCCGGGCGCGCTGCTGATCAACGCCTCTCGCGGCACCGTGGTGGATATCCCTGCACTGTGCAAAGTGCTGGCAGATAAGCACCTTGCTGGCGCAGCGATTGACGTTTTCCCGGAAGAGCCGGCAACCAACAGCGATCCATTCAACTCGCCGCTGTGTGAGTTTGATAATGTGATCCTGACGCCGCACATTGGTGGATCAACGCAGGAAGCACAGGAGAATATCGGGATTGAAGTTGCCGGTAAGCTGGCAAAATATTCCGATAACGGCTCCACGCTCTCTGCCGTTAATTTCCCGGAAGTTTCTCTGCCGATGCATGGCGACCAGAGCCGTCTGCTGCATATCCACGAGAACCGCCCTGGCGTGCTGACGGCTATCAACAACATCTTTGCTGGTCAGGGCATCAACATCGCCGCCCAGTACCTACAGACAACTCCGCAGATGGGGTATGTGGTAATTGATATCGATGCGCCGCAGGATATTGCCAATACCGCGTTGCAGCTGATGAAAGCGATCCCCGGAACTATTCGCGCCCGCATGTTGTACTGATCATAAAAAGAGGCAGAAGGTGAGTCTGACTTTCTGGCTGCCCGGCTGATACAGCCGCTTTATGCACCTGCTGGCATCAGCCAGTCAAGCCCCGGCAGATTTTCTGCCGGGGCTTTGCTTTATCTGCTTACCATTGCCAGATATGCGAAGGCGTAATGATTGCCGGCAGCGGCACATCCCACTCAGCCACCGGCAGCTCATCGACCTGCTGGCAGTCATGCGCCAGACCCACCGGTAAAAAGCCGTGCTGCTGCCAGTTTTGCAGGGTTCTGTCATAAAAGCCGCCGCCCATTCCCAGACGCTGTCCCTGCCGGTCAAAGGCCACCAGCGGCACCATCACCAGATCCAACTCGTCCAGCGTTGCCAGGTGGCGTATATCCAGCGGCGGCTCAGGAATGTTCAGGCGATTTGGCGTCAGTAGGGTAGTGGGTTGGTAGCGGATAAAAAGAAGCTGTCCGGCAGAAAAGGGGTGAAGCACCGGCAGATAGACCTGCTGCTTGTGCTGCCAGAGTTTGGCAATCAGCGGTCGGGTACTCAGCTCGCCATCAAAAGAGAGAAACAGGGCGATTTTTTTTGCTTGCTGTAGCGGGGCGAAATTCAGCGCCCGTTCGGCGGCCTGCACCGCAGCCATCTGCTGCTGCTCTGGCGTCAGCGCACGCCGCAGATGGCGCACATGGGTACGGATATCCTGTCGGTCAAAAAGATTGAGGCTCATACATTCCCCAGGGTCAGGCTGGCTAATGGAGGTTACAGAGAAGGGTGCCACAGCTCAGACCGGAGTACGAGCCTGTCAGCATCGACTGGCTAAAAACAGCACTGAATTTTAGTGAGCAAAACCTGTTTGCAGGAAATCGGGAAGCATCAGACAGCGAGAAATTCTGGTGAGGACAGAAGCGGTAAAAGAAGGCGTTTGTAAACGAGAAAAATCGTGTTGGAAATGAGAACTCTAAAGATGAATTTTAGCTAAGAAAACAAAGCGGTATGGCGAGAACGCGGCAGGGATGGAACTGAATAAGGAATCTCCGAGATGCCGCCGCAGGCTGTAACCCTTGAACCCTTGGTTCAAGGTGAGACTGCCGTCGTAACCATCAGGCTTCTCGGACGAACCGAGCTTGCACACAGGTTACAGAGCGTCAGACTCTGTTGGTATTAAATATCGGCTCAGGGGACTGGCCCGCTTGCAAACATCTCAGAGAATTTTTTTACTTCACCGTTACTCTAACATGAATAACGATGAGGTGTTATTCGAACTTGCTTCCGGTTCTTTCTGTAATACGACCCTGTTCAAGCAATGCCTGTTCAATGGTCTGTTGCAGCATCCGGATACGCTGCTCCATGTTACTGGCGTAATCGCGGGTTTTGACTTTTTCCGCAGCCAGCTCATGGCAAATGTTCAGTGCAGCGATAAAAACCAGCTGCTCGGTATTTGTGACTCTAGTGCGAACTTTTAAATCTTGCAACCGTTGATTGAGATCTTCAGCAGCCATGTTCAGCGCATCTTGCTGTTCTGGCGGACAATTTACTCGTAACGAACGGCCAAAAATTTGAATATCTACCGGTTGTGCAGACATGCCACCATCCTGACTGATTACTCTACCGCCAATCTCCCTACCGCTCAGTGGGTTGGGAGGGTAGGCGACTATAACTACGCCTTATAGAAGAAACAACCCCTTTTCTGGAATCGTTGAGGCACCTGGTGGTAGCATAACACGAACTTATCCAGCCAACGATGGCCAAAACGTATGTCACTATCAAACACAATGCCGGGCTATGATGCGCTGGCTTCAGCACTGACGCAGCAGGGCGTAGGGATGACACCTGCCGAAATGCATGGCTTACTCAGCGGAATGATCTGTGGCGGCACGAAAGAGAGCGGTTGGCAAACGCTGGTCCATGAGCTGACCAATGAAGGCATGGCTTTCTCCCAGTCGCTGGCCTTGCCGTTGCAGCAGCTGCATGAGGCCATCGGCAACACGCTTGAGGAAGAGGGTTTCCTGTTCCAGCTTTATCTGCCGGATGATGAAGATATCAGCGTGTTCGATCGCGCCGATGCGTTAGCGGGTTGGGTGAACCATTTCCTGCTGGGCCTGGGCGTCTCTCAACCCAAGCTCGACAAGGTGAAAGGCGAGACGGGTGAAGCGATAGACGATCTGCGAACTATTGCGCAGTTGGGCTACGATGAAGATGAAGATCAGGAAGAGCTGGAGCAGTCTCTGGAAGAGGTGATTGAGTACGTTCGCGTTGCGGCACTGCTCTGCCATGATACCTTCACCCACATTGTGCCCACGGCTGTGGAAGTGAAAAAACCGACCCTGCACTAAGCGGGCAATATCAGGAGAGAGGGATGACCCAGCAAGAATTCTTACGTCGTCGGCAGGCGCTGCTGAGCAAAATGGCCCCGGCCACGGCAGCGGTGATCTTTGCCGCCCCGGAAGCCACGCGCAGCAACGACAGCGAATACCCATACCGTCAGAACAGCGATTTCTGGTATTTCACCGGCTTCAACGAGCCTGAAGCGGTACTGGTGCTGATCAAAAGCGACGAGAGCCATAATCACAGCGTGCTGTTTAACCGCGTGCGTGACCTGACGGCGGAAATCTGGTTTGGTCGCCGTCTTGGGCAGGATGCCGCTCCGGAAAAGCTTGCTGTAGACCGCGCGTTACCTTTTGGCGACATCGCTGAGCAGCTGCCGCAACTGTTGAACGGTCTGGATGGCGTTTATCATGCGCAGGGGCTGTACGCCGAAGCCGATGCGCTGCTGTTTGCCGCTCTGGAAAAACTGCGGGCTGGTTCTCGCCAGAACCTGAAAGCGCCCGCCTCGGTTACCGACTGGCGCCCCATCGTCCATGAAATGCGTCTCTTCAAGTCACCGGAAGAGCAGGCTCTGCTGCGCGAAGCGGGGCATATCAGCGCGCTGGCGCATACCCGCGCCATGCAGCAGTGCCGTCCCGGCATGTTCGAATATCAGCTGGAAGGGGAGATCCATCACGAATTTACCCGCCATGGCGCGCGCTATCCTTCCTACAACACCATCGTTGGCGCAGGCGAAAACGGCTGCATTCTGCATTACACCGAGAACGAGAGCCAGATGCGCGAAGGCGATCTGGTGCTGATTGATGCAGGCTGTGAGCTACAGGGCTATGCGGGTGATATCACGCGCACTTTCCCGGTCAGCGGTAAGTTTACGGCGCCTCAGCGCGCTGTTTATGACATTGTTCTTGAGTCACTGAACACAGCGCTTAAATTGTTTCGCCCTGGCACCAGCATCCGCGAAGTGAATCAGGAAGTGGTTCGCATTATGGTCACCGGGCTGGTGAAGCTGGGCGTGATGAAAGGTGAAGTAGAGACGCTGATTGAAGAGCAGGCGCATCGCCAGTTCTTTATGCACGGGCTGAGCCACTGGCTGGGGCTGGACGTTCACGACGTCGGCTATTACGGCCACGATCGTGACCGCGTGCTGGAGCCAGGTATGGTTATCACCGTTGAACCGGGCCTCTATATCGCTCCGGATGCAGATGTACCGGCAGAGTACCGCGGTATAGGTATCCGCATTGAAGATGACATTATTATCACCGCCGACGGCAATGAAAATCTGACCGACAGCGTGGTAAAAAAGGCGGATGAGATTGAAGCACTGATGGCGGCAGCGAAGGCGTAATGAGCATTGTAATTGCAGGCGGAGGGATGGCTGGCGCCACGCTGGCGCTGGCTGTTTCTCATCTCACCCAGGGGAAAGTTCCGGTCACGCTGGTGGAAGCCACCGCGCCAGCCAGCCGGACGCATCCGGGCTTTGATGGCCGGGCAATTGCGCTGGCTGAAGGAACCTGCCAGCAGCTGGCCGCCATTAATCTGTGGCCGTCTCTCTACTCCTGCGCCACAGCAATCACCCACGTACACGTCAGCGATCGCGGGCATGCCAGCTTTGTTTCGCTGTCTGCCGCTGAACACGGCATCTCTGCGCTGGGGCAGGTGGTGGAGCTGCATGATGTCGGCCAGCGCCTGTTCAGCCTGCTGGAGAAAGCGCCCGGCGTGCGGGTCTGCTGCCCGGCTAAAGTCACTCAGGTGGCACGCAGCCAGCAGAGCACTCGCGTAACGCTGAGCAATGGCGAAACGCTGGAAGCTCAGCTGCTGGTAGCCGCAGATGGTTCAGGTTCTGCCGTAGCAGCCTCCTGTGGCATACAGTGGCAGTCGCACGATTATCAGCAGATGGCGGTTATCGCCAACGTTTCCACACAGCAGCCGCACGGTGGTCGCGCCTTTGAGCGCTTCACCGAGCACGGTCCGCTGGCCTTGTTGCCGATGTCGGCAGGAAGAAGTTCGCTGGTCTGGTGTCATCCGCTCCAGGAGAAGGCCACCGTAGATAGCTGGAGCGACAGCCAGTTCAGGGCGGAGCTGCAAAAAGCGTTTGGCTGGCGGCTGGGCCGTATCACGCAGGTCGGGCAGCGCCACAGCTATCCTCTTCAGTTGCAGGCCGCTTCTCAGCACGTCTCTCACCGGCTGGCGTTGGTGGGCAATGCAGCGCAAACGCTTCACCCTATTGCCGGTCAGGGATTCAATCTGGGACTCCGGGATGTGATGTCTCTTGCAGAAACCGTGGCTGCCGCCTGGCGCGCAGGCGAGGATGTGGGGAGCTACGCCACGTTGCAGCGCTATCAGCAGCGCCGCCAGCCGGATGCCGCTGCCACCATTGGCATTACCGACACGCTGGTCAGGCTGTTTGCTAACCGCTATACACCGCTGGTGGCAGGACGCACTCTTGGCCTGATGGTCATGGACGCGCTGCCGCCAGTGCGGAATTTGCTTGCCGAGCGTACGTTAGGCTGGGTCGAGCGTTAAGGAGAAAGCAGTAATGCAAACTTATGATCTCATCGTCGCGGGCGGCGGTATGGTTGGACTCGCCGTAGCCTGTGGCTTGCAGGGCACAGGGCTGAAGATTGCCGTGCTGGAACGCGAGCCAGAGAAAGAGTTTACCGTCATAGCAGAACCCGCGCTGCGCGTCTCTGCTATCAACGCGGCCAGCGAGCGCCTGCTTCAGCATCTTGATGTCTGGACCACCATCCTGGCGACCCGCGCCAGCGCTTATCATGGCATGGAAGTGTGGGACCGCGACAGCTTCGGGCGCATTGCTTTTGACGATGGTCAGCAGGGCCTGGCGCATCTTGGGCATATCGTAGAGAATCCGGTTATTCACCACGCGTTGTGGAAAAAAGCGAGCGAGCTTAACAACGTCACGCTTATCGCGCCCGCTGAACTTCAGCAGGTAGCTTTTGGTGACAACGAAGCCTTTGTGACCCTGAAGGATGGCACCATGATGAGTGCCCGGCTGCTGGTGGCCGCCGATGGCGCGAACTCCTGGCTGCGTAATAAAGCTGATATTCCGCTGGCCTTCTGGGACTACGATCACCATGCACTGGTCGCTAACATCCGTACAGAGCAGCCTCACGAGGCGGTAGCGCGTCAGGTTTTCCATGGCGACGGTATCCTGGCTTTCTTACCGCTGAACGAACCCGATCTCTGCTCCATCGTCTGGTCCGTTTCCCCGCAGGAAGCGACACGTTTGCAGTCAATGCCTGCTGAAGTCTTTAATCAGCAGCTTTCCGTGGCGTTCGATTTGCGGCTGGGGTTGTGTAAGGTCGAGAGCGAGCGTAAAACGTTCCCGCTGATGGGGCGCTATGCGCGTAATTTCGCGGCGCACCGCCTGGCGCTGGTAGGCGATGCTGCGCATACCATTCATCCGCTGGCGGGGCAGGGCGTGAACCTGGGCTTTATGGACGCAGCGGAGCTGATAGGCGAGGTGAAACGCCTGCATCAGCAGGGTAAAGACATCGGGCAGCATCTCTACCTGCGCCGTTACGAGCGCAGCCGTAAACAGAGCGCGGCCATGATGCTGGCGGGCATGCAGGGGTTCCGGGAGGTGTTCAGCGGCACTAACCCGGCGAAAAAACTGCTGCGTGACGTTGGTCTGAGCCTGGCCAATAACCTGCCCGGCGTAAAACCCCGCCTGCTGAAACAGGCCATGGGGCTGAACGATCTGCCGGAATGGCTGCGGTAATATTTGCCTGCCGTTATGCCACCCACGCGGCAAGATCCTTGCCGCGTATTTCCTGATTCATCTGTTGTAGTTCGGGCAGAGTAGCCTGGCTTAACGTCACTCCTTTTTCACCCAATGTCGATGCCAGCTGCTGCTGAAAGCGGCCCAACTGCTGTGGGTCAAGGTAATGCGCCCGCATACCGCTATCGATTTTATCCCGCCTGTTGGGATTAATCCGGATCAGGGTATCGGCGGGGATTTTCACCCCTTTCGCCAGACAGGTCAGGCTCAGGGTTGCCAAATCCTTAAGGGTATTGAGTTCAATCTCCTTTAATTTCCCCCCTTTTGCCGAGCCGGCAAGCGGATGGCTTTCACTCTGATAGCGGTAGTGCTTCGCTTCCCCCCCCAGCGAGCCGTTTATGGTGTGCGTTTTGAGATCTTCAATCTTACTGAAGCCAAATACCATGGGAACAATTTCACCGTTGTTGATCATCGCCAGCAGCGGCGCTTTACCTCCTTCAAGCTGCTGCTGTAGCGTTTTTGCTGCATCCGCCAGCAGAGGTTTCAGCGCCTGGCCGTCAAAAACCTGTTGATGGTTATCAGAAAAATTGATCGTGATGGACTCAGGAAACTTCAGTAAAGCGACGCTCTCCTCTGCCTGCACATTTTCAAACTTTTTTGCCCCATTGTTGCGTACGCTGGTCAGTAAATTCTGTAACCAGTGCGCGGCGATCTCACTAACCTGTTGATCAGCGTTCGCCTGCAATTTCAGGGGATTGCCACTGGAGGGCAGCGGTCGTCCACTTGCCAGATAATGACCGATAGCCTGACTCATACGGTGCTGGAAAGCCCTGGCTACGGGGTTACTGCTGTGCATCCCTTTTCCGTGAGAATAGATGCGGGGGTTGCTTCTGAAATTATTACGGGTAACCCGTTCAGACAACTTTTCCGGGCTGCGATCGGAAAAAAAGACCTCTCCTTCCAGCGATTGTGTCCCGCCTTTGGCATCATTGACGCCGCCTCTCAGTTCGCCCGATGCCAGGATCTCAAATCCCCAGGGAGAGCCATGCAGCGCCTCAGGTTTGGTATAGCCTTTTGGCGCTGTGGGGTTCATCGACGAGAGCAGCGCACCGTGCATTTTTTCACGCAGCGTCTGATCGATAGATCGTCTTCTGGAAAGCAGATCTACAGGTGAGAGGTTGGCCTCATTAAGCTGGTTAGTCTTATGTCCCTCCTCTCTTAACTGAGTGATAGTTGTGGTGTCGTGCTGCTCCACCGCCTGGTGAAGCGGGAAGGCGTTTACTGAGGTTGATTTAATATCCATAGCGTTTTAACCAGAAAAGAACTCGTTACGTTAAGTGTTCAGTTTGGTTAAAGGGTTCCTCTGGCACAGCTTCATTTGAAAAATTCTAATTTCACCCCGCTTTTCAGATTACTTATTTTCATGTGTAAGGTTTTTTATTTTACCGAATTATTTTGGTCTCTCTCCCGGAACGCTATTTTTAAACTGCTCACAAGGGCGTTAATTGTCATTTTTGCGTGCTTCTTTACAGATTTATGGTGAAAAATTTTGGAAACTCTCTGCTGGTTCTGCAACGGCGCGGAAATTTTCGACCCCGTTTTACTTATGGTTAATGCCCGCGTTCAGTGGTAACTTCAGATCCAGGTTATCGTTTGCGTACGGTGCAAAGCCGTGGCAGAGCATCCAACTCATCGCCTTACAGGATTGATATGACTCAGCAAACCCCCTTGTTCGAACAGCATCAGGCAGCAGGCGCGCGTATGGTCGATTTTCACGGCTGGATGATGCCGTTGCATTACGGCTCGCAGATGGATGAGCACCATGCCGTGCGCACTGATGCCGGCATGTTCGACGTGTCGCACATGACTATTGTCGATCTCAACGGTGCGCGTACGCGTGAGTTCCTGCGCTATTTGCTCGCCAACGACGTCGCCAAACTCACCCAGCCCGGTAAAGCGCTTTATAGCGGCATGCTGAATGCCTCCGCTGGCGTAATTGACGATCTCATTGTTTACTTTATGACCGAAGACTTTTTCCGGCTGGTGGTCAACTCAGCAACCCGCGAAAAAGATCTGGCATGGATTTCAGAGCACGCGGCACCTTACGGTGTGCAACTGACGCCCCGTGATGACCTGGCGCTGATTGCTGTGCAGGGGCCGCAGGCGCAGGAAAAAGCCCGGACGCTGTTTGATGAGGCGCAGCGTGAAGCAGTTGCTGGCATGAAGCCCTTCTTTGGCGTACAGGCGGGTGAGTTGTTTATCGCCACCACCGGCTATACCGGTGAAGCGGGCTACGAGATTGCCCTGCCAAACCAACAGGCCGCGGAGTTCTGGCAGAAGCTGCTGCATGCAGGCGTTAAACCCGCCGGTCTGGGCGCACGCGATACGCTGCGTCTGGAAGCCGGTATGAATTTATATGGTCAGGAGATGGACGAAAGCATTTCTCCGCTGGCCGCCAACATGGGCTGGACAGTAGCGTGGCAGCCTGAAGATCGTGATTTTATCGGGCGTGAGGCGCTGGAAGCGCAGCGTGAAAAGGGCACTGACCAACTGGTCGGGCTGATCATGACCGAGAAAGGCGTACTGCGAAATGAATTGCCGGTACGCTTTACCGACAGCGAAGGCAATCTGCATGAAGGGATCATCACCAGCGGTTCCTTCTCCCCAACTTTAGGTTGCAGCATCGCCCTGGCACGCGTTCCTGCTGGCATTGGCGATCGGGCCATTGTGCAGATCCGTAACCGGGAAATGCCGGTAAAAGTCACCAAACCTGTTTTTGTTCGCGCCGGAAAACCCGTCGCCTAATAACGATAACTTCTCAGGAGAGCAGGGCTATGAGCAATGTCCCAAATGAACTGAAATACCGCGACAGCCACGAATGGGTGCGTAAAGAAGCTGACGGAACATACACCGTAGGCATTACCGAGCACGCGCAGGAGCTGCTGGGCGACATGGTTTTTGTTGATCTCCCCGATGTAGGCAACACCTACAGCCAGGGCGATGACTGCGCCGTTGCGGAATCGGTGAAGGCGGCTTCCGATATTTATGCCCCAGTCAGCGGCGAAATTATTGCAGTAAACAGCGCGCTGGATAGCGAACCGGAGCTGGTTAACAGCGCTCCTTACGCCGAAGGCTGGCTGTTCAAAATCAAAGCCAGCGATGAAGCCGAGCTGGATGCATTGTTGGATGCGGATGCTTATAAAGAGAGCATCGACGAATAACTGCTTACGCGGGCGGGGCGGCTTTAACCGTCCCGCCCTGCTTACCCTGCCCGATTCAGGATTTACCGCTAATGACTCAGACTCTCAGCCAGCTTGAACACACCGGTGCGTTTATCGAACGCCATATTGGCCCGTCGCAGGAGCAGCAAACGGCGATGCTCAATGCTACCGGTGCCAGCTCACTTCATGACCTTATTGCGTCTATTGTGCCCGCCGATATTCAGCTACCCAGCCCGCCTGCGGTAGGGGATGCGCTGACCGAGCATCAGGCGCTTGCGGAGCTGAAGGCAATTGCCAGTCAGAATCTGCGCTATAAATCCTTTATCGGCATGGGTTATACCCCGGTACTGACGCCGCCGGTTATCCTGCGCAATATGCTGGAAAATCCGGGCTGGTACACCGCCTATACGCCTTATCAGCCAGAGGTTTCGCAGGGGCGTCTGGAAGCGCTGCTGAACTTCCAGCAGGTAACGCTGGATCTCACCGGACTGGATATCGCTTCCGCCTCATTGCTGGATGAAGCTACCGCTGCGGCTGAAGCGATGGCGATGGCAAAACGCGTCAGCAAGCTGAAAAATGCTAACCGCTTCTTTGTGGCGGACGATATTCATCCGCAGACGCTGGATGTAGTGCGTACCCGTGCGGAAACCTTTGGTTTTGAGGTGCTGGTCGACAGCGCAGAAAAAGTACTCGATCACCAGGAAGTGTTTGGCGTCCTGTTACAACAGGTTGGTACCACGGGTGAAGCTCACGACTATACCGATCTGATTGCCGAACTGAAAAATCGCAAGGTCATTGTCAGCGTTGCGGCAGACTTTATGTCGCTGGTGCTGCTACAGGCACCGGGCAAAATCGGCGCGGATATCGTGTTTGGTTCTGCACAGCGCTTTGGCGTACCTATGGGCTACGGCGGCCCGCATGCGGCCTTCTTTGCAGCGCGTGATGAGCATAAGCGCTCTATGCCGGGACGTATCATCGGCGTTTCGCGTGATGCGGCAGGCAACACCGCTCTGCGTATGGCTATGCAGACCCGCGAGCAGCATATCCGCCGCGAAAAAGCGAACTCCAACATCTGTACCTCACAGGTACTGTTAGCCAATATCGCCAGCCTCTACGCCGTGTTCCACGGGCCGGTGGGGCTGAAGCGCATCGCTTCCCGTATTCACCGTCTCACCGATATCCTGGCGGCTGGCCTGCAAAAAGGCGGCCTGACGCTGCGCCATCAGCACTGGTTTGATACGCTGACCGTCGAGGTAGCTGATAAAGCTGCGGTGCTGGATCGCGCCCTGAGCTTTGGTGTGAACCTGCGTACCGATATCCATAACGCGGTTGGGATCACTCTGGATGAGACCACGCTGCGGGAAGATATCACGGCGTTATTCTCCATCCTGCTGGGTGAAAACCACGGGTTGGATATCGATGCGCTGGATGCCGCCGTTGCCACAGAAAGCACTTCTGTGCCCGCTGGGCTGCTGCGCCAGGATGCGATCCTGACGCACCCGGTGTTTAACCGCCATCACAGCGAAACCGAGATGATGCGCTACATGCACAGCCTGGAGCGTAAAGATCTGGCGCTGAATCAGGCGATGATCCCGCTCGGCTCCTGCACCATGAAGCTGAATGCGGCGGCTGAGATGATCCCGATCACCTGGCCTGAATTCTCTGAGCTGCATCCGTTCTGTCCGGCAGACCAGGCGACGGGCTATCTGCAAATGATCGGTCAGCTTTCCCAGTGGCTGGTGCAGCTGACAGGTTATGACGCACTCTGCATGCAGCCAAACTCTGGTGCGCAGGGGGAATACGCTGGCCTGCTGGCGATCCGCCGCTATCACGAAAGCCGCAACGAAGGTGGACGTAATATCTGTCTGATCCCAAGCTCAGCGCACGGCACCAACCCGGCCTCGGCTCAGATGGCTGGCATGTCTGTGGTGGTGGTGGCCTGTGACAAGCAGGGCAATATCGACCTGGCCGATCTGCGGGCAAAAGCGGAGCAGACGGGCGACGCGCTCTCCTGCATCATGGTGACCTATCCTTCTACTCACGGTGTGTACGAAGAGACCATCCGCGAAGTTTGCCAGATCGTTCATCAGTTTGGCGGTCAGGTCTATCTGGATGGCGCCAACATGAATGCTCAGGTGGGGATCACCACGCCAGGCTATATCGGCGCGGATGTGTCTCACCTTAATCTGCATAAAACCTTCTGTATCCCGCATGGCGGCGGCGGTCCGGGCATGGGGCCTATCGGCGTGAAAGCGCATCTGGCACCCTTTGTGCCGGGGCACAGCGTGGTGCAGATTGAAGGTGTACTGACACAGAATGGCGCAGTTTCTGCCGCACCTTTTGGCAGCGCTTCGATTCTGCCGATCAGCTGGATGTATATCCGCATGATGGGTGCTGAAGGGCTGAAACAGGCCAGCTCTGTGGCTATTCTTAATGCCAACTACATTGCCACCCGTCTCAAATCAGCCTATCCCATCCTTTATACCGGACGTGATGGCCGCGTGGCGCATGAATGCATCCTGGATATTCGTCCGCTGAAAGAACAGACCGGTATCAGCGAGCTGGACATTGCCAAGCGCCTGATCGACTACGGTTTCCATGCGCCAACCATGTCCTTCCCGGTTGCGGGAACGCTGATGGTTGAGCCAACGGAATCTGAGAGCAAAATCGAGCTGGACCGCTTTATTGATGCCATGCTGGCGATCCGTATGGAAATCGATCGGGTTGCGGACGGAGAGTGGCCTGTGGATGACAACCCGCTGGTTAACTCCCCCCACACTCAGATGGAAATCGTCGGCGAGTGGAGCCATCCTTACAGCCGTGAGCTGGCGGTGTTCCCGGCAGGCAGTGACAACAAATACTGGCCAACCGTGAAGCGTCTTGATGATGTTTACGGCGACCGTAACCTCTTCTGTTCCTGCGTACCGATGAGCGAATACGAGTAGTCTGGCGTTTCAGGCTAAAGTTAAAAGGGCACAGCACGTGCCCTTTTTTTATGGAGAAAAAGATGAAGATTGCGTTAGTAACCGGTGGCAGTCGGGGGATCGGGCGGGCAACTTCTTTACTGCTGGCCCGGCGCGGATACAACGTGGCGGTAAATTATCGCCAGAATGTCGCTGCGGCAGCAGAAGTGGTAGCGCTGATAACAGAGCAGGGTGGCCAGGCATTTGCGGTTCAGGCTGATATTGCTGATGAGCAGCAGGTCGTGGCGATGTTTGCACAGATTGATCGTCAGCCGGGTCAGCTTCGTGCCCTGGTGAATAATGCGGGGATCCTGTTTCAGCAAACCCGCGTGGAGCAGCTGACGGCTGAGCGGATCAATCGGGTCTTTGCCACGAATGTGACAGGCTGTTTTATCTGCTGCCGTGAGGCGGTAAAAAGGATGGCTCACCACCACGGAGGAGAGGGCGGCGCGATAGTCAACGTCTCCTCAGCGGCAGCGCGGCTTGGTGCGCCGGGTGAATATGTCGATTATGCGGCATCAAAAGGCGCGATGGATACGCTGACCACGGGGCTTTCGCTGGAGGTAGCCGCTCAGGGCATCAGAGTGAATGGCGTACGCCCTGGCTTAATCTATACGGAAATGCATGCCGATGGCGGCGAACCCGGAAGAGTGGATCGGGTTGCTCCCGGTTTACCCATGCAGCGAGGCGGGCAGCCTGAAGAGATCGCTCAGGCTATTCTGTGGCTGCTGAGTGACGAAGCTTCCTATATCACCGGTACCTTTATTGATGCCGCGGGCGGGCGATAGCAGCAGACGCCAGGCAACACCGGCACAGAAACCGGGTATTGCTGTTCGCTACCTTCAGGATTTATTTACTGCTCCGGCTTACACCGGGTTACGGCCCGGCACCGCCAGAGTGTATAAACTCTGGCGGTGACAAGGGGCTACAGCTCTGCGCCGTTGCTGGCGATAACCTGCTTATACCATTCAAAGCTCTTCTTTTTCGATCGTTTCAACGTGCCGCTGCCGTCGTCATTTTTATCAACATGGATAAAGCCGTAGCGTTTGCTGTACTGGCCGGTGGTGAACGAAACGCAGTCGATGCAGCCCCAGGGCGTATAGCCCATCAGCTCAACGCCATCGTGAAAAACAGCCAGCTTCATCTGTTCGATATGTGCTTTGAGATAGGCGATGCGGTAGTCATCGTTAATCTGGCCGTCAGCTTCCGGCTTATCAATAGCGCCGAAGCCGTTTTCCACAATAAACAGCGGTTTCTGATAGCGCTCATAGAGCGCGGCCAGCGAATAACGCAGCCCAACGGGATCGATCTGCCAGCCCCAGTCAGAAGCCTTAACATGAGGATTTGGTACGCTGCCCTCAAACCCTGATACCGCGCTTCCCGTTCCTCTGGCGCTCGCCTGCACCACATTACTCATGTAATAGCTCAGGCCAATATAATCGGCGCATCCCTCAAGCAGGATCTCCGCATCGCCCGGCTGCATATCAATCTGGTAACCCTTGCGCGCCCACTCGTTAACGATGTAGGAGGGATAATAGCCACGCATATGCACATCACTAAACAGGTAACGTTCACGCATCGCCTCCTGGGCAAGCATCACATCATCCGGATGGCAGGACCAGGGATAGAGCGGCACCATGGCAATCATGCAGCCTATCTGCATCTCGGGGTTGATCTCATGCCCGAGTTTCACCACTTTCGCGCTGGCGACAAACTGATGATGCAGCACCTGATACATCGCCTGCTCAGGCTTTTCATGATCGGTAAACACCACGCCAGAGCAGCAGTAGCCAAAGAGCGGATATTTCCAGTTACGCTGGTTATTGATCTCGTTAAAGGTCATCCAGTACTTAACTTTATGCTTATAGCGCGCCAGCACCACTTCGCTGAAGCGTACAAAGAAATCCACCACCTTGCGGTTCAGCCAGCCGCCATAGGCTTTGACCAGGTGATAAGGCATCTCAAAATGAGAAAGCGTGATGACCGGTTCAATATGGTGTTTTAGCAGCTCATCGAACAGGTCGTCATAAAACTGTAGGCCCGCTTCATTAGGCTCCTGCTCATCGCCGTTGGGAAAGATACGGCTCCAGGCAATGGAGGTGCGGAAACACTTAAATCCCATCTCCGCAAACAGCGCAATATCCTGCTTATAGTGGGAATAAAATTCCACCGCCTGGTGGTTTGGGTAACTGAAGCCCTCCTGCACGCCGTCAGTCATTACCCTGTCTACGCCGTGGGCGCCACCGGAAAGAACATCAGCAATACTGATGCCTTTGCCATCCCGATCCCAACCGCCTTCAACCTGATGCGCGGCTACGGCACCACCCCATAAAAAGTCCGCTGGCAACTGCTGATCTCTGCCCATTCATCCTCTCCTTCTGATTAACTAAACTGTCGGGCCGCCATTTCCGCCCGTTGATTCAGGCGCTGGCTGGCTTAAACTTCTCTGCTTGATCTGGCGTGCCTGGCCGTTCGCTGAATCCAACCACCCAGGTCAACGCCGCACCAAGCACAAAGGCGATGCTGACTGAGAGCAAAAAGCCGATAAATTGCGGCATATGCCCCTGTTTGAAAAAGACCGGAAGTACGGCAATGCCGGGCAGGCAGTAGCTCCAGGAGACGGCATTAAAGAAGCCCGCCACCGAACCGCCAATAGCGCCCGCCAGGCAGCCGCACAACATCGGTTTTTTCAGCCGGAGCGCCACGCCATACAGCGCCGGTTCAGAGATGCCAAACAGCGCCGTTAAGCCTGCTGAAAGAGAAACGCGCTTCATCTCCTGATCCTTTGACTTAAGCCAGACGCCAAAGGTCGCCCCCGCCATGGCAAACACGGCGGAGGCCTGAAGTGCGGTAAAGGTGTCATAGCCCAGCGTGGCGTAGTTCCCGACGGTGACGGGCGTAATTCCCCAGTGTACCCCCAGCGTGACCAGCGGCATCCAGAGTGCCCCCACCACAAACCCGGCCACCACCGGACTGAGATCGTAAAGGGTGTTGTAGATACCGCCGATAGCGCCGCCAATCGCATTTCCTGTCGGGCCAAAGGCCAGCAGCGTCAGCGGCACCATAATGGCCAGGCAAATCATCGGGGTAAAAAGATTGCGGATCACCAGCGGCAGCACGCGCTCACAAAAGTGCTGAATGTAAGACATTATCCAGACCATCAGAATGATCGGGATCACCGAGGCGGTATAACTCAGGTATTTCACCGGAAGGCCGAAGAAATCAAGCGCTGGCGCATTCACCGGAACGCCAGCTACCTCAGCCAGAATCCTGGCCGTTTCCGGATTGCTGACCGCCTCTTTCATCAGCAGTTGCAGGGCCGGGTCGGCAGAATTGGCCAGCATGATTTTGTTGGCGGTAAGCATATTCATATAGTCAGGGCTGACCAGCGCACAGGCGGCAATCACGGCGGTGAAGGGGTTAACGTTGAATTTTTTGGCGGCAGTAAAGGCCACCAGCACCGGAAGAAAGGTAAAGCCGGTCCAGGAGACAAAATTCAGAATACGGTATGCGCCACTGGCCTGATCCATCCAGCCGAGCGCCGTTACCAGTGACAGCAGGCCTTGCAGAATGCCACAGGCAGCAAGAGGGTAGAGGAAAGGGGCAAAGATACTGGAGATAATATCCATCAGTCGGCTGACAATGCCGACGTCTGGCGCGGAAATGGCCGCATTTTCCTCCACGCTCACCAGCTTTATCACTTCCTGATAAGCGGCGTCCACATGGTTACCAATCACCACCTGAAGCTGGCCGCCCGCTTCGATAACGGTAATCACCCCTTTTACCCGTTTTAATTGCTCCTTATTAACTTTCCCGCCATCTTTTAATATAAAACGCAACCGCGTGGCACAATGCGTGATATTGATCACGTTATCGTTACCACCGACCAGCTTGACGATCTCTACTGCGGATTCAGCAAAATTCAACGCCATGATCTTCTCCTCGCCAGGGTATTTCAGCTTCTGAAGTAAATCTTTTCTGAAGCGATGTTTTTATTATTGTGGCGAGTTTATCAAGCAAATAAAGAATGTCACGATATAACAAATTTGCGATTCCGTAATTTGTTACATCGAAAAAACAGGGTGTTTTTATTTAAGCCGCGCTGCCAGCCTGCGGCCAAGCGTTTCTAAGATATAGATAACGGGGACCTGCGTGGTCACGTCATATTGATCCGCTACCAGCAGCCGTGGCATATGGTAGGAAAGGTTGAAGTCAGCCATTTTTGCCAGCGAAGCATTTTCATTATTAGTGACAGAGATCACCTGGCAGTGATGCAGGCTGAACTGGCTGGCTAACCGTAATATTTCCGGGGTTTCGCCAGAGACAGATAATATAACCGCTACGGCATTTTCATACATATCGCTGTTGACCGGATAATAAGGGTCATCGATATAACTGCTGAACTTTCCAACATTAGAAAAGAAGCGGGCGCCATATTTTCCTAACGTTCCTGAAGTGCCAGCGCCTACAAAGATAATACGTTCCGCATGAAGCAGATGATCGACGGCACGATTGATCAGATGCTCAAAGTCATCATTGTTAATGCTTTTAAAAAAGCTGATAAGTTCACCCACGCCAGAATAAGCGGGCTGATGCTGCTCCTGCTCCAGATAGAGTCTGAAGCGAATACGAAATTCAGAGTAGCCATCACAGTGCAGTTTACGGCAGAAACGTAGCACGGTGGTGGTGGAAACCTGCACCGCATCGGAAAGCTCGCGAATGGTCATGTACATCACTTTATCGCGGTTCTTAATCACGTAGTTATAGACCTGGAGTTCCAGGGCATTCAGGGTGGCGAGAGTGTGATGCGTGAACATAGCGGCGCTCAAATTCTGAAGAATCACTACCTTAGCAGAATTTATCTCAGGGTGTGGCCGTTTTACCAGAGCTGAGAAGTTGCTCGCAAAATGGCGTTCCGGGGTGCAGCAGTACGCACCCCGGTACTTTTCTACATTAACCAGCCCCGCTGCTGAGCCTGTTCCAGATGCTGTTTCAGGTAGTGCCAGAGCGCAGGCCACTCTTTTTCAATGGCGACATTGCGGCTGATCACCTGTTCCAGACGGATATGGTTCTCTTTCCAGCTTTGTCCCTGGTTGTGCAGGTTCTGGATAACGGGCAGGGCGCGGTCAAGCATGTTCGCAAAGCGGGAGTCTGGCGTTTCACCCGCTTCATATTCATCCCAGAGCGCGCGGAATTTTTTACCCAGCGCATCGGGGAGCAGGGCGAAAATCCGGTCGGCGGCGGCGACTTCCTGAGCGTGAATAGCGTCGCGGGCCGCAAGGTCATAAACCATCACGTCGCCTGCATCGATTTCCACCACGTCATGCAGCAGCGCCATCTGCACCACGCGCGTCACGTTCACCTCAGAGCCGGAGTAGGGGGCCAGGCTCATCGCCGCCACTGCCAGCTGCCAGCTGTGCTCGGCAGAGTTTTCGTAGCGGGAATTGCCAATCAGCCGGGTACGGCGCTCGACGCTTTTTAATTTATCCAACTCCATCAGGAACTGAATAACCTCTGTCATTTCACCGAAATCAACGGCGGATACGCTCTCGGACATCGCTGGCCTCGTTATTTTCCTGCAAAAAAAAGTTGGCAACCAGTGTAAGGGAAACGATTGCGCAGGTCGCGCTTAAAAGTGTGGGTTACACCCGGTCACGCTTTATTTTAAGCTTACACCTGTACTCTGAAATTATTCTCAGCTAGGCTATTCGTGCTCAAACTGCTGGCCTGGCCCGCTCTGTGTAACAGAGGTCGAGTGGACTCAACTATTATTCAGGCCCTTTCAGGGTATGGAGAGAAGGCTTCATGACGGAAAAAGTTATATCAGAACAAGGCTATTCACTGGCTGAAGAGGTGGCGAACAGCATCAGCCACGGCATTGGTTTACTGTTAGGCATTATCGGACTGGTACTGCTGCTGACGCAGGCCACAGAGGCAAAGGCTGGCACCCTGGCTATCGTCAGCTACAGTCTGTACGGCGGCAGTATTATTCTGCTCTATCTGGCTTCCACGCTCTATCACGCCATCCCAAACCCGCGTGCGAAATTCTGGCTTAAGAGGCTGGATCACTGCGCTATCTATATTTTGATTGCCGGTACCTACACCCCTTTTCTGCTGGTGGGGTTGCAGTCACCGCTGGCACACGGATTGATGGTGGTGATCTGGAGTCTGGCACTGATTGGCGTGATCTTTAAGCTGGCATTTATTCATCGCTTTGAGGCGCTCTCCGTCATCACCTATTTACTGATGGGCTGGCTCTCACTGATTGTGGTGTATCAACTGGCGATGAAACTCTCACCGGGCGGGATCTGGTTGCTGGCAGCGGGAGGAGTAACCTATTCGCTGGGGGTGATTTTCTATGTGATGAAGCGCATCCCCTATAACCACGCCATCTGGCATGGGTTTGTACTGGGCGGCAGCCTGTGCCATTTTCTGGCGATCTATCTCTATGTGATGTGAAAACAGGAGCCGGAAGGCTCCTGTTCTGTTTACTCGCTCAGCGAGTAAGGTAACGGCTGAATAGTCAGTTTGCCGCCCTCATCTCCCTGCACACGCAGTTCCGTATCCGGCTCCAGATCGTTGTTTAACACCGCCTGAACCCAGACTTCACCATTGTCTAACTGACAGGCTGAAAGAATGGTGCCGGTACGGCGCCAGTTTTCTCCCAGTTTCATTTCCAGCGAGTCATTGGCCGCGGGGACGCGTCCGGCGCTGCCTGCAAGCCAGTAAAGCGCGCGCTTATTGGCACCGCGGAATTTAGCGCGGGCAACCATCTCCTGGCCGGTATAACAGCCTTTTTTAAAGCTGATAGCGTCCAGCGCCTGTAGATTGGTGGCCTGAGGAATAAACTGGGCGCTGGTAACAGCGTCAATTACCGGCAAGCCTGCTTCGATATTCAACGCCAGCCACTGGGTGCTGTCATTTAACTGCGCTTCGCCTTCCAGGCTCTGGCGCAGGCTTTGCGCCTGTTCGCGGCTGGTCACCAGCAGGAAACGTTCTGCCGGCGTGCCAAACCATAAAAGGGTGCTGTCGCCCTGCTGCACCACCGGGTTTTCGGCATCCGGCAGCGCTGTAAAGAAGCCGCTGAGCGCAGCGCGGGCCTGAAAACCGGCGACGCCCAGCAGCACGGCTTCTTCATCCGCTTCGATAGTGACTTTGGCAAAGACGGCATATTTTTTCAGCTCGCTGATCTGGTTGTCGCGCAGGCTGCGGCGCTCCAGATAGGCCAGGCCTTCCCCACGGTGAAAGAGACGCAGATTACTCCACATTTTGCCTTTGGCATCACAATGGGCAGCAGGGAGATGGCCATTCTCCGCCAGCGCGGCGACGTCCAAGGTCACCTGACCCTGCAAATAGCTGATGTGGTCAGCGCCAGTCACATTAACCAGCGCCCACTCTTCCAGAGAGATAAGCGTAAGCGGCAGGCGTGAGGCCGCCGTAGGGTGACGAGGGGGGAAAGAGAGTGTTGGCATGCATCCATCCTGAATAGAGGAACTATATGCTTCATGTTAAAAGAGCCACCTGGCTTTGCAACCTGTTTCCGGAAAATGCGGCACAAATCGCTTGATAACCCTGCAACAAAAGTGGACGCGTTTGAAGACAGCCCGCAACCTCAGCACGGCGTCATCAACAAGCGAACAAAAAAGCGCTACACTAGCCGCCATGTGTGACTCACTGACGATGGATAAAATGGATATTAATAACAAAGCACGGGTTCACTGGGCGTGCCGCCGAGGCATGCTGGAACTGGATATCGCCATCATGCCGTTCTTCAAGTATGAGTATGATTCCCTGACCGACCAGGAGAAACAGCAGTTTATCCGCCTGCTGGAAAGCCCGGATCCGGACCTCTTTAACTGGCTGATGAATCATGGCGAGCCGGATGACGCTGAGCTGAAGCAGATAGTGACCTTGATTCAACAGCGAAACCAGCAACGTGGCCCTGTGGCACTCTGACCTGCGGGTCTCCTGGCTTGCTCAATGGGTTTCTCTGCTGCTGCATGGCACCGCAATCCTTGCACTGCTGCTGGCGCCCTGGCCTGCACGTCTGACCTTGGTGTGGATGCTGTTGCTGACGTTGATGGTGTTTGAATGCGTACGCAGTCAGCGCCGGATCCGTGGCCGGGAAGGAGAGATCGCGCTGCTGGAGGCTGGTCAGCTTCAGTGGCGACAGAAGCGGTGGCAGATCTGCGGCCGTCCCTGGATGAGCCGACAGGCTATGCTGCTGGCGTTGCGCTCAGCGGCGGGCGAGAAAGAGAAGCTGTGGCTCTGTCGGGACAGCATGGATGAAGAAGAGTGGCGCCTGCTGCGTCAGCATCTGCTGCCCGAGAGATAAAACCGCCATTCAAGGATGGCAACGGGCATCATAAGCAGTATCGGCCGCACCACCCGGCATGGCGATAGTGGTGCAGCAACTCAGCATTACCGAAAAGCCGCTACGCTGGCGCGGTTGGCTCTATAGCCTGCGCGGCAAAAGCTTCTCTCTTTGCAGCCTTTGGACTACAGCGCGTCGGCCATTTCGGTGAGGATCTGCTCACACCACTGGGCGATGCGCTCATCGGTGGCCTCAAACTGGTTGATATCATCCAGCGCCAGGCCGACAAAATGGCTGCCATCCGGCGTCAGCGGCTTGCGGCTGGTGAACTCATACCCCTGATTGGGCCAGTAGCCGACAAACTTCACGCCGGAAGGGGCCAGTACCTCATGCAGCATACCCAGCGCGTCTAAAAACCATTCGCTGTATTCGCCCTGGTCACCCATGCCGTAGAGCGCGACAATTTTGCCCTCCAGGTTCAGGCCAGGCAGCTCGGTCCAGATCGCTTCCCAGTCCTCCTGTAGTTCGCCGAAATCCCAGGTCGGAATGCCGAGGATCAGCATGTCATACTGCTCCATCAGCTGGGGCGAATCATCTTTCAGGTTGTGCAGCGTAACGAGATCGTCGCCGATAAAATCGCGGATTTTCTCTGCTGCCATTTCGGTGTAGCAGGTGCTGGAACCATAAAAAAGCCCGATATTCATATCCGATAACTCAATTTACTTGGTGCAATGGCGCGGATTATATCAGAATTGAGCCTCAGCGGCGTAATGCGGCAGCCGCAGCGAGCAAAAGGGGATGACGTGCAGGACAACGATCTGATTGAGCAATTTCTTGATGCCTTGTGGATAGAGCGCAATCTGGCCGAAAATACTGTGGCTTCTTATCGCCTGGATTTGATGTCACTGGCGGGGTGGTTAGCGCACAATGCGACAAATTTGTTGCGCGTGGATGCGGTCGATCTACAGGCTTTTCTGGCAGAAAGGATCGAGGGCGGTTATAAGGCCACCAGTTCTGCCCGGCTGCTCAGCGCCATGCGTCGGCTGTTTCAGTACCTCTACCGTGAAAAGCTTCGCGAGGACGATCCCAGCGCGCTGCTCGCTTCGCCAAAGCTGCCCCAGCGTCTGCCGAAAGATCTCAGTGAGGCTCAGATAGACCGCCTGCTACAGGCACCCAGCACTGAAGAGCCTCTTGAGCTGCGGGACAAGGCGATGCTGGAGCTGCTTTATGCCACCGGACTGCGCGTTACCGAGCTGGTCAGCCTGACGTTAAACAATGTCAGCCTGCGCCAGGGCGTGGTGCGGGTGATTGGTAAAGGGGATAAAGAGCGCCTGGTGCCGCTGGGAGAAGAAGCGGTACACTGGCTGGAGCACTATCTGGAGTATGGCCGCCCCTGGCTGCTGAACGGTCAGACGCTGGATATCCTGTTTCCCAGCAGTCGCGCCCGGCAGATGACCAGGCAAACTTTCTGGCATCGCATCAAACATTACGCCACACTGGCAGGGATCGACAGTGAGAAGCTTTCGCCGCACGTGTTGCGCCACGCTTTCGCCACCCATTTACTGAATCATGGGGCCGATTTGCGTGTCGTACAGATGCTCTTAGGGCACAGCGATCTCTCCACCACCCAGATTTATACGCATGTCGCCACCGAGCGGCTGCGTCAGTTACATCAACAGCATCATCCTCGCGCCTGAAGCGGGGAGAGAGAAAAAGGCTAAGGATAACCCGATGAAAAAGCATTACCTGTTACTGACTTTGCTGATGACCGCCGTCAGCGGCCTTGCGCATGCGGATGACGCGGCGATCCAGCAATCACTGAAAAAATTGGGTTTACAGCAGACTGAGATCCAACCTTCGCCTCTGCCCGGAATGAAAACCGTGCTGACAGAGAGCGGCGTGCTGTATGTCACTGAAGATGGCAAACAGTTTATTCAGGGACCGCTGTACGATGTCAGCGGTGGCCAGCCGGTCAATGTCACCAACAAACTGCTTGAGAAGAAAGTGGAAGCGTTAAGCAGCGAGATGATCGTGTACAAAGCGCCAAAAGAGCAGCACGTGATCACCGTGTTCACCGACATCACCTGTGGCTACTGCCGCAAGCTGCACTCTCAAATGGCTGACTATAACGCGCTGGGCATCACCGTGCGTTACCTTGCCTTCCCGCGTGAAGGCATGAATGGTCAGGTTGCGAAAAACATGGAATCCGTCTGGTGCGCCGCAGACCCTAAAAAAGCGTTCAGCACCGCCATGAACGGCGGGGAAGTGTCGCCCATCGACTGCAAAATCGACCTTTCACAACATTACAAGCTGGGCATCCTTTACGGCATTCAGGGCACGCCAGCCATGCTGCTGCAAAACGGGATGATGATCCCAGGTTACCAGGGGCCGCAGGAGATGAAACAGCTGCTGGATAGCCAGAGAGCGGGTGGTCAGGGCTAGTGAAGAGCCAAACTGAACTCCGCCGTCGTGTGGCGGTGGAAGGGGCTAAGCTCCCCGATGAACTCCATCCGTTGCTGCGTCGTCTCTATCAGCATCGTGGGGTTCTGCATGCCAGTGAACTGGAGCGCGGGGCGAAAAACCTGCATCCTTTTCACTCTCTGTCGGGCATTGAGTTAGCGGCTGAGATCCTGCAAAAAGCCATTGCGGATAACCTCTGCATCATGATTGTGGGGGACTTTGACGCCGACGGCGCGACCAGCACCGCGCTGGCCGTTCTCGCGCTGCGCAGCATGGGCGGACGCAACGTCAAATATCTGGTGCCTAACCGTTTTGATGATGGCTATGGTCTGAGTCCTGAAGTGGTTGAGCAGGCCGCCGCCAGGGGCGCGCAGCTGATTGTTACCGTGGATAACGGCATCTCTTCCCATGCTGGCGTGACGCTGGCGCACGAGAAGGGCATTGCCGTGGTGGTTACCGATCACCACCTTCCCGGCGAAACGCTGCCGGATGCGGAAGCGATCGTCAATCCCAATCTGGCCGACTCCACTTTCCCTTCACGCTCGCTGGCAGGGGTGGGTGTGGCGTTCTATCTGATGCTGGCGCTGCGCGCGCGGCTGCGCGACAGCGGGGCAGAAGTGTTGCCTAACCTGGCGGAACTGCTGGATCTGGTAGCGCTGGGTACGGTGGCGGATGTGGTGCCGCTGGATGCCAATAACCGTATTCTGGTCTGGCAGGGGCTGAGCCGTATTCGTGCCGGAAAATGCCGTGCTGGCATTAAAGCGCTGCTGGAAATTGCTAACCGCGATCCCTGTCAGCTGGCGGCCAGTGATTTAGGCTTTGCGCTTGGCCCACGGCTGAATGCGGCAGGCAGGCTGGACGATATGTCTGTTGGCGTGGCGCTGCTGCTGAGTGAAGACATTGCTCAGGCCCGTATGCTGGCGAGTGAGCTGGACGCGCTGAACCAGACCCGTAAAGAGATTGAGCAGGGCATGCAGCGGGAAGCGCTGGCGCTGTGTGACGCGCTGGAGCGCAGCAGCGAAGCGTTGCCGCTGGGTATTGCGATGTACCATCCCGAGTGGCACCAGGGCGTGGTGGGCATCCTGGCCTCCCGTTTGAAAGAGCGTTTTCACCGTCCGGTCATCGCTTTCGCACCGGCGGGCGACGGTACGCTGAAAGGCTCCGGGCGCTCTGTCGCCGGGCTGCATATGCGTGATGCGCTGGAGCGGCTGGATACGCTCCACCCCGGCTTGATTATTAAATTTGGCGGCCACGCCATGGCAGCGGGTCTGTCGCTGGAAGAGGCGAAATTTGCCGAGTTCCGCCAGCACTTTGGCGATCTGGTGGGTGAATGGCTGGACAAAGAAGCGCTACAGGGCGTGGTTTGGTCAGACGGCGAGCTGATGGCTCGGGAACTGACGCTGCCAACGGCGGAACTGCTGCGTGAGGCCGGTCCCTGGGGCCAGGCTTTCCCGGAACCGCAGTTTGACGGCAAATTTAAGCTTATCCAGCAGCGGCTGGTAGGCGAGCGCCATCTGAAAGTGATGATCGAACCTCTGGGCGGCGGCCCGCTGCTGGATGGCATCGCCTTCAACGTGGATACTGCGCTCTGGCCAGACCCCAGCGTGAAGCAGGTTGAACTGGCTTATAAGCTCGACATCAATGAGTTTCGCGGCAACCGCAGCGTCCAGCTGATTATTGAAAAGCTCTGGCCGCTGTAGGCCTGGCTTATCCCTGCTCTTTGAACGAAATCCGCCTTTGCGCCGCCTGCTTCAGGTCAGTGGCCTGCTGAGGCGGTTTCTTACTTCCTGAGACGCAAATTGCCTCCTCTTCAGCGCTACAATCCGTCGGCAAATTCGGTTAAACTGCTCAGTTACATTCATGTCCTAAAAGATTCTTATCATGTTTGAAATTAATCCGGTAAAGAACCGAATTCAGGATCTCTCTGAGCGCAGTAGCGTTCTCAGGGGGTATCTTTGACTACGATGCCAAGAAAGAACGCTTAGAAGAAGTTAACGCCGAGCTGGAACAGCCGGACGTATGGAACGAGCCTGAACGCGCCCAGGCGCTGGGCAAAGAGCGCTCCTCGCTGGAAGCGATCGTCGAAACGCTGGATCAGATGGAGCAGGGGCTGGAAGATGTCTCTGGCCTGCTTGAGCTGGCCGTTGAAGCAGACGATGAAGAGACCTTCAACGAAGCGATCGCCGAACTCGACCTGCTGGACAAAAAGCTGGGTGAGCTGGAGTTCCGCCGCATGTTCTCCGGGGAGTATGACAGCGCCGACTGCTATATCGACATTCAGGCCGGCTCCGGCGGCACCGAAGCCCAGGACTGGGCGGGCATGCTGGTACGCATGTACCTGCGCTGGGCAGAAGCGAAAGGCTTCAAAACGGAAATCATTGAAGAGTCCGAAGGCGAAGTGGCTGGCACCAAATCCGCCACGCTGCGCATCATGGGCGATTATGCGTTTGGCTGGCTGCGCACCGAAACCGGCGTTCACCGCCTGGTACGTAAAAGTCCGTTTGACTCCGGTGGCCGCCGTCATACTTCCTTCAGTTCCGCGTTTGTTTACCCGGAAGTGGACGACGATATTGATATCGAAATCAATCCGGCGGATCTGCGTATTGACGTTTACCGTGCTTCGGGCGCGGGTGGTCAGCACGTTAACCGGACCGAGTCGGCGGTGCGTATTACCCACATTCCCACCAATACCGTGACTCAGTGCCAGAACGATCGCTCTCAGCATAAAAACAAAGACCAGGCGATGAAGCAGATGAAGGCGAAGCTGTACGAGCTGGAAATGCAGAAGAAAAATGCTGAGAAACAGTCGCTGGAAGATAACAAATCCGATATCGGCTGGGGAAGCCAGATCCGCTCCTATGTGCTGGATGACTCCCGTATCAAAGATTTGCGTACCGGTGTAGAGACCCGTAACACCCAGGCGGTGCTGGATGGCGATCTGGACCGTTTTATTGAAGCCAGCTTGAAAGCCGGTCTATAAGGAACTGACATGTCTGAACAACAACCGCAGAGCGCTGATGTCGCACTTGAGCTTAACAATGAACTGAAAGCACGTCGCGAGAAGCTCAGCGCGCTGCGCGAAAATGGCGTGGCGTTCCCTAACGATTTCCGTCGTGACAGCATTTCAGAGCAGCTGCATGCTGAGTTTGATGCAAAAGAGAACGAAGAGCTTGAATCTCTGGGCGTGGAAGTAAGCGTAGCCGGTCGTATGATGACCCGCCGCATCATGGGTAAAGCCTCATTCGTGACCTTGCAGGACGTTGGTGGCCGCATCCAGCTCTACGTTTCCCGCGACGATCTGGCGGAAGGGATCTACAACGAGCAGTTCAAAAAGTGGGACCTTGGCGATATCGTCGGCGCTCGCGGCAAACTGTTCAAAACCAAAACCGGTGAGCTTTCTGTCCACTGTAACGAGCTGCGTCTGCTGACCAAAGCCCTGCGCCCGTTGCCGGACAAGTTCCACGGTCTTGCAGACCAGGAGACGCGTTACCGTCAGCGTTATCTGGACCTGATCGCTAACGAAGAGTCGCGTAAGACCTTCAGAATTCGCTCACAAATCATGGCGGGTATCCGCAGCTTTATGGTGGGTCGCGAGTTTATGGAAGTGGAAACGCCGATGATGCAGGTGATCCCTGGCGGTGCGTCTGCTCGTCCGTTTATCACTCACCACAATGCGCTCGATATCGATATGTACCTGCGTATTGCGCCGGAACTCTATCTGAAGCGTCTGGTAGTGGGCGGTTTCGATCGCGTCTTCGAAATCAACCGTAACTTCCGTAACGAAGGTATCTCGCCACGTCATAACCCAGAGTTTACCATGATGGAACTCTATATGGCGTATGCGGACTACCGCGATCTGATTGAACTCACTGAAAGCCTGTTCCGCACGTTGGCGCAGGATGTGCTGGGCACCACCGTAGTCCCTTACGGCGAACAGGAGTTTGATTTCGGCAAGCCGTTTGAAAAGCTGACGATGAAAGAAGCGATTCTGAAATACCGTCCGGAAACCAATCTGGCCGATCTCGACGATTTTGACAAAGCCGCCGCCATTGCGCAGTCGCTGGGCATTAAAATTGAGAAGAGCTGGGGTCTGGGCCGTATCGTGACGGAAATCTTCGAAGAGACCGCTGAAAGCCATCTGATCCAGCCGACCTTTATTACCGAATACCCGGCGGAAGTTTCTCCGTTGGCGCGTCGTAACGACGATAATCCGGAAATCACCGATCGCTTCGAATTCTTTATCGGCGGCCGCGAAATCGGTAACGGCTTCTCCGAGCTGAACGATGCGCAGGATCAGGCTGAGCGTTTCCTGCAACAGGTGAATGCGAAGGATGCCGGGGACGACGAAGCGATGTTCTACGACGAAGACTACGTGACCGCGCTGGAGCATGGCCTGCCGCCAACGGCGGGTCTGGGTATCGGGATTGACCGTATGGTGATGCTGTTTACTAACAGCCACACCATTCGTGATGTAATCCTCTTCCCGGCATTGCGTCCGACCGGTAAGTAAGTTTGCTGCAATAAGCGTTGTAAGGGGCGAAGCGATTCGCCCCTTTTCTACATCATGCCCCACATAAAAAACACCCCTAAGGCTACTGATTAAAAAATTGTGTAAATTCTGCCTGGTCCTCTCTGGTCAGAACGTTATATCCGTTTATTGATATCAATATTTTAAAGCATCCTTAAATTATTTTTCTGCCCGGCGTCCCCATCCGGTAATATAAAAGTCATGCAGGTTTATAGTATATGCAATGTATTTTTTATATTATTGCCTGAGTGCTACCGTTCAGCAGGAAAAGGTAATATCATCCTCCAGTCCCGGCATAATGAGTTAAGAGCTTCCACCTGTTTTATCAGGCTATGTCTGAATTTATTAACAGGTATCATTATGCTTAAAGCTTACTGTTCTGACTGGAATTAAATCAGCGGCCCCTGTCTGTCTTAAATCTTTAGAGATTAACTAACGGGTCGCACCAGGTGGAGTTCAATGCCGAGGCGCACAGCATGCCTTGCATTTGTTACCCCCAGTTTTTTGACAATATTGGACATATGAAATTTAACGGTAGTGGTTTTAATTCCCAAAATAGTTCCGGTTTCGGAGTAGGTTTTCCCAACGCTGGCCCAGTAAAGGATTTCGTTTTCTCGTGGGGTAAATATATTTTCATTAACGAGGTGTGACGCATTCTTTTGGGCAAGAGAAATAAGTGCCAGATACTCTTCATGGACTGACGCGAGTAACAGGTCTAAGGTGCCTTTATGCAGGTTAATAGAGCGCTCTGTTTCTTCTCTTTTATCAGGGTTAATAATAAAACTCAGGGTGACCAGGTTCTTTTTATAATCATGTAAAACAAAAGTGTAGCCGTAAATTTTCGTCTTTTCAAAAATACTCAAGAATAACGATTGGTCAGCGAGGGCTATTTTTTCATTCCATGAAAAGGGGGTGAGACGATTCAATGCGGTAATAACAACCGGGTCGGTAAAGTGCAGGTTATTTTCCTGGTAATGCTCAACCCATTTGGCCGGATAATTTGTTGCATGCGCAGAAATTGACATATTGTTTTTTGAAAGCACAACATAGGCCCAGGTAAAATCACCTAACTCATTTAGCTTAGTTTCAAGATGTTTTTTTATAACGCTATTAACATAACTTTCGTTTTCCATAACGGCTAGTTTCCCAGTGAGTCAGTGTATTTTTCGGCGCGGCGACAATCAGTAACAGGAATTATTCTAAACCCCCGAAGCCAGCCAGCAACAAACGAATAACCGGTATCTCTTTTCAAAGATAAAAAGTACCGCTTTAAGCCTCCTCAAGCAATCCATTGCTTTCCGGGTAACATTTAGGCTGTGCTACGCCGCGCAATTACGCTCAGAATACCTTATTTTTCCATGACAGCGGATGAGCACCTCCGTTAAGGTGGTGAGTGCTGCAAACCGCAGCTTCAAGCATTAAGGATTGCCATGAAATCAACACCACGTCCTGACTGTATACGTCACTGGCAGGAGCTGGAACAGCCTGATAACGAGCATTACACCGGTAGCGATGAGCTGATGGTGATAGGTGCGCCGCTGGCCAGAAAGCTGGGTCTGACCCGGCTTGGCATTCATCATATCCGGCTGTTGCCCGGCCGTCGGACCTCCTACCCGCATGCTGAAAGTGCTGAAGAAGAGTTTGTATTTGTAGTGGAAGGGACGCCGGATGCATGGATTAACGGTGAGCTTTACCCCCTTAAAGCAGGTGACTCGGTGGGCTTTCCCGCAGGAACCGGCCTCTGCCATACGTTTATCAATAACAGCAGTGAAGAAGCTCGATTAATAGTGGTAGGGGAAGCCAATAAAGCGGAAAACCAGATTCATTATCCCCTTAATCCTGTTTATGAAGCCACCAGGGAAGACCGCTGGGAAAATCCCCCTGAGCAGCAGTTTGGTGACCATAACGGCCTGCCGGATAAACTGAATAAAAATGCGGGCTAGCAGAGAGTAAAGGTGCGGGGAAAGAAGTGCACAATCAGGATTTGACAGCCTCATCCAGCCAGGCTTTGAATCGGGCATAGGGCACGTACAAAGAGACATCTTTATAGAGCAATTTGCCCGATTTCAGATCGTTGATGCGGTTTGAGTAACCCACTATAACGCCGCCAATTGAATCATCGGAAGCGTTATAGACCGCGCCGCCGGACATGCCTTTTACCACGCCCGCATCAGATGCCACCACTACGCAGCTCACCTTATTCCAGTCGTTCTTCAACCCGGTGTTCACCAGATTGGTACCGCTGGAAGCCACCGGCATCGCGGAGATAAAACTGTAGCCATAAAGGTTGATCTTATCGCCGATAAGGCCGTTGCGGAAATGGGGCGGCGCGACGTTGCCGTTCTTGTGGTAAACCACGGCCAGGTCACATTCAGGATGGTAAGATTTAACGCGATAGAGAGAAAACTTTGCTACGTGTGCGGCGGTCAGGCTGTAGTCAGGCGTGAGCGGTATAGTAGTGCCGAGCGTGCCCACGCCAAGCACGGTAGGAATACCCGTGACCGTCATATCTACGCGCTTTTCCGCTTCTTTGCTGTACTCATATTTTCCCACTGAACAGCCGCCCACAAGCAGGGCAAGCAGGCAGATAGCACGTCGCATCGCTACTCCTCGGTAATGAATTGCTTAAGTACAGCACCAGAAAACGCCTCTTAATCTCTTGTATCTTATCGGCACCTTAAGGCAAATCTTTAATGCTTTTGCATAAACCCACGGCCCGGAGATTATCAGGCATCCCTTTTAGCGCTGAGCAATGCCGCTCCCTGTTAAGGGCGAGCCTTGAGAAAGTATGATGTTATGGGCTTCTGAAGCAAATTTTAGTGGCGAAAGATTGCGTAAAAAAGGCAGCGTGCTCTTTTCCTGAGCGAATTGACGGGATTTTATTCGCAGAATTTCCCCTTTCTCTGACTATTGCCTGCCAGGCAATAGTCCTTTGATGCTCAGGCTGTTTCCGCCTGAGGAGAGCTGTGCTTTAATTGCTGATGTGATCTGGATCAAATTTTAATTTCCCTTCAGCACCGCAGAACGCCTGTTGCGCTGTCTTTCTATTTTGTCGACCTGTCTGGAGAGTCTGACATGCCTGTCTCTTTACTGGCGCTGGCGCTGAGTGCTTTTGCTATCGGCACCACGGAATTTGTTATTATGGGTTTGCTGCCGGAGGTCGCGGGGGATTTGCAGGTCTCTATTCCCTCTGCGGGCTGGCTGATCAGCGGTTATGCGCTGGGCGTGGCGATTGGTGCGCCAATCATGGCGCTGCTGACGGCAAAACTGCCGCGTAAACGTACGCTGATGCTGCTGATGGTGATTTTCATTATCGGCAACGTGCTCTGCGCGCTGGCTTACAGCTACAACCTGCTGATGGCCGCCCGCGTTATTACGGCGCTTTGTCACGGCGCTTTCTTTGGCATCGGTGCCGTGGTGGCAGCCAGCCTGGTTGCACCGGGCAAACAGGCTTCAGCGGTGGCGCTGATGTTCACCGGCCTGACGCTGGCTAACGTGCTGGGCGTCCCGCTCGGCACCTGGTTTGGTCAGCTGTTTGGCTGGCGCGCCACCTTCTGGGGCGTCTCTGTGATTGGCATCCTGGCGTTTATCTCGCTGATTGTCAGCCTGCCGACCAATCGGGATGAGAAGCCGGTTCATCTGGCCAGTGAGATCAACGCGCTGGCCAACGGCAAGCTGTGGCTGTCGCTGCTGATGACCGTCTTCTTTGCTGCGGCGATGTTTGCCCTGTTCAGCTACATTGCGCCACTGCTGTTGCAGGTCACGGGGATCAGCGACAAAGGGGTAAGCTGGACGCTGTTTCTGATTGGCGGCGGCCTGACGGCAGGCAATATCCTGGGGGGCAAACTGGCGGACAGAAAATTGTCGCTCAGCCTGATCCTCAGCTTTTCGCTTATTGCGGTTTTCTCTCTGATCTTCAGCTGGACCAGCCATGCGCTGTGGCTGGCGGAACTCACGCTGTTCCTGTGGGCGATGGCGACCTTTGCCACCGTGCCTGGCCTACAGATTAACGTGGTTCGCCACGGCAAAGAGGCGCCGAATCTGGTCTCTACGCTGAATATCTCGGCGTTTAACGTGGGCAACGCCTTTGGTGCCTGGGCTGGCGGCGCGGTGATTGGCAGCGGTTATGGCCTTACTGCCGTACCGGTAGTCGCGGCCATACTGGCGGCGGGCGGGCTGGTAATCTGTCTGATCACCTTCCGGCCTTCCCGTGGTCAGGCGCAACCCGCTAACGCTTAACGCAACAGCGCATCAAGACGCTGGTTAACCAGGCTGATATCGGCGTGCAAATGTGCGCAGAAAGCCTCAACCAGCGCAGAAGAAGGGCGGTGCCGTGGCCGGACAAGGCTGACCGTAAAAGGCACCGCAATGCTGAACCGCCTGATGGCGACTCCGCTGCCAGCATAATCCAGGGCTGTCAGCGGGTTCACTATCGACACCCCAACTCCCGCCCTTACCATTGAACATACCGATGCCGCGCTGTGCGTTTCCAGCACCATTCTGCGCTGAACTCCCTGCTCCTGAAACAGCGTATCCAGCAGCTGACGATAGCTGTCGTTGCGTGACAGGCTAATGTAGTCCTGTCCGGCGAAATCGGCCGGGCTGAGGCACGCTTTTGCCGCCAGCGGATGATCTTCAGGCAGAACGCAGACTTCATTGCCGGTAAACAGCTCAGTGCGCCCGGTGCCGGCAGGCGTCTGGCTGGTTTCCGTCAGCCCCAGATCGTAACGCTGAGCAGAGAGCCACTCCTCCAGCAGCGGGGATTCCTGCGAAATAATATTCAGGCTGACCTCGGGATAACGCTGCAAAAACGGCTGGCAAAAAAGCGGCAGCAGCGACTGTGAGAACACCGGCAGGCAGGCCACGGAGAGTTCGCCCTGGCGAAACTGACGCAGCCCCTCTGCGGCGCTGATAATTCTGTCCAGCCCATACCAGGAACGCTGTACCTCTTCGAAAAGACGCAGCCCCTGTACGGTAGGTTGCAGGCGGCCGCGAACCCGGTCGAACAACTTCAGTCCCACCAGCTTCTCAAAGCGGGCAAGCTCGCGGCTTACCGTAGGTTGTGAGGTATGTAACAGCGCAGCGGCCTCTGTGAGGTTACCGGTGGTAACCACGGCATGGAAAATTTCGATATGTCGCAGCGTAATGCCCGCCATATTCAGCTCCCGCAGAACAGGTAAACCCATATCATGGATGAATAGACTCTGTTAAAACAGATATTTTTCATGCTGCTCTGCTTGTGGCGTAATAAGCCGATATTCTTCAGGAGACTCCTTATGCCACGCTTACTCAACAATCCCGACACCGCGCTGACCCGTGATAATCTTCTGCCGCTGGTTCAGCACTATGGCGGGCCTGTCTGGGCTTACGATGCCAGCATCATCGCCAGGCGCATCGCACAGCTCCAGCAGTTTGACGTGGTGCGTTTTGCGCAGAAAGCCTGCTCGAATATTCATATTCTGCGCCTGATGCATGCTGCGGGCGTCAAAGTGGACTCGGTCTCTTTAGGTGAAATTGAGCGTGCGCTGGTGGCCGGTTTTCAGCCGGGCGGCGATGAAATTGTCTTTACGGCCGATGTTATTGATGAGCCTACGCTGGCGCGTCTGGTTGAGCTGAAGATCCCGGTAAATGCCGGTTCGGTAGACATGCTTAATCAGCTGGGGGAAGTGTCTGCCGGGCATCCGGTCTGGCTGCGCGTTAACCCCGGCTTTGGGCACGGCCACAGCCAGAAAACCAATACCGGTGGCGAAAACAGCAAGCATGGCATCTGGTACAGCGATTTACCGCTGGCGCTGGCGGCAATCCAGCGCCACGGGCTGAAGCTGGTTGGCATTCATATGCATATTGGTTCAGGCGTGGATTATGGCCATTTGCAGCAGGTCTGTGAGGCGATGGTCAGTCAGGTGATCAGCTTCGGTCAGGATCTGGAAGCGATATCGGCGGGCGGCGGGTTGTCGGTTCCCTATCGCTTTGGCGAAGAGGCGATCGATACCGGGCACTATTTCGGCTTGTGGAACGCCGCGCGTGAGCGGGTGGCGCAGCACCTGGGCCATGCGGTGAAGTTAGAGATTGAGCCAGGGCGTTTCCTGGTGGCAGAGTCTGGCGTGCTGGTCTCCAAAGTGCGGGCGGTGAAGCAGATGGGCAGCCGTCACTTCGTGCTGGTGGATGCAGGCTTTAACGATCTGATGCGTCCGGCAATGTACGGCAGTTATCACCATATTTCGGCAATGGCAGGCGATGGCCGCGAGCTGGACGAGCAGCATACCCTTGAGAGCGTAGTGGCCGGGCCGCTGTGTGAATCGGGCGATGTCTTTACCCAGCTGGAAGGGGGGAAAGTGGAAACCCGTGCGCTGCCGGCGGTAAAACCGGGTGATTACCTGGTATTCCATGATACCGGCGCTTACGGTGCCTCGATGTCATCAAACTACAACAGCCGCCCGCTGCTGCCGGAAGTGCTGTTTGAAGACGGTAAGCCGCGCCAGATCCGCCGTCCGCAGACCATCCAGGAGCTGCTGGCGCTGGAGCAGTAAGAGCCTTTATCACTCTGTGATCCGGGCTGGCTTTTTACCCTCTCATTAAGCCAGCCCTTGATCACAAGGGGATCTTTACCCAAATAATTCTTTTCTCAGCAGCACGATCTCTTCCGCCAGATCGCGGCACAGCATCGCCGTCATCAGGTGATCCTGCGCATGCACCAGGATCAGCGTCACCGGCACTTTGCCACACCCTTCATCGGCCCCAATCAATTCAGTCTGGATCTTATGTGCCTCTTTAGAGGCTTCCAGCGAAGCTGCCAGCGCTTGTTCCGCCTGTAGCCACTCTCGTTTACGGGCGAACTGAATGGCGCCCATCGCATGAGAGCGGGCTTCCCCCGCGCTGATCAGCAGCGTCATCATGGTTTGTTCAAAATCCATTACAGCCTCCGTTATTGGTATACCAAATAATAAGTATTCATCCTATCGGAATACCAATATCCACTTCTGGGAGACTTATCACAGAAAATAAGGTGAGTTTCGCTACTTTTGGTATGCCACGAGCAGGGATATTCATCAGGCCACAAAAATACTGGAATGCCTTATCACTTACCTCTGAGGGTATTACGCATGTCTCTACAGGATCGGCTTATTGACTCTTTGGGTAGTTTTGCTACCCAATTCAACAGCTACCGCTACATCATGGCGATTAAAGCGTCCTTTATCACGCTGATGCCGGTGATTATCGTGGGCGCCTTCTCCGTACTGATTTCAAATATGGTGCTGGACAGTAAAAATGGCCTTGCCGGCTTCGCGGCGCTCTCCTTCCTTGCCGAACTGAAGCCGATCACCACCAGCATCAACTATGCAACGCTGAGCTTTCTTAACATCGGCGCGGTATTCCTGATCGGCATTGAGCTGGGCAAAATCAACGGCATCAAAACGCTGTTTCCCGGCCTGTTAGCCATTATCTGTTTTATTGCCGTTACGCCAACCACGCTCACCATGCTGGTTGACGGGCAGATGCAGCTGGTAACCGATGTGCTGGCCAAGCAGTTTTCCGATACCAAAAGCCTGTTCCTGGGCATGTTTATCGCCATTCTTTCGGTGGAGATCTACTGCAGGCTGGAGAATGTCGATCGGCTGAAAATTAAAATGCCCGATACCGTTCCGCCTAACGTTGCCGCTTCTTTCTCCGCACTGATCCCGGCGATCATTACCGTCTCTGCTATCGCCACCTTTGGCTTTGTCTTCCACCGTTTTACCGGCATGTACCTCTATGATGCCGTCTACAAAGTGGTGCAGGAGCCGCTGGAGTCTGTGGTGCAAAGCCTGTGGGGCATTCTGCTGCTGATGTTTGTCGCGCAGCTGTTCTGGGTGATTGGCATCCACGGTAATCAGATGGTTAAGCCCATTCGTGAGCCGCTGCTGCTGGGAGCCATTCTGGTCAATATGAATGCCTTCGAGCAGGGCAAAGAGGCGCCCAATATCATCACCATGCCTTTCTGGGATGTCTATATGAGCATTGGGGGATCGGGCCTGACTATCGGCCTGCTCAGCGCGGTTATGCTGGCGACAAAACGCAAAGAGATGCGCGAGATCGCCAAACTCTCCTTCGGCCCCGGCCTGTTCAATATCAACGAACCGGTGATTTTCGGCATGCCGATCATGCTCAATCCGATTCTGGCGATCCCCTTTATCATCACCCCGCTGATCACTGGCTCAATTGGCTACTTTGCCACGGTAATGGGCTTTGCCGATAAGGCGGTGGTGATGGTGCCCTGGACTACGCCGCCCCTTATCAATGCCTGGCTTTCAACCGCAGGTTCGATGGGCGCGGTGGTGACGCAGATTATCTGCATCCTGGTCTCGATTCTGATTTACCTGCCGTTTGTGAAAATCGCCGCGCGGCGGGCAGAGGCGGCAGAAGCCAAAGCGCTACAGCCTGAGCTGGTGCAAAATTAAGGAGCCACAATGAGCAAGGTGACTATCGCTATCCCGCAGGATTTTATCCTCGGTGCCGCCGCATCAGCCTGGCAAACCGAAGGCTGGAGCGGAAAAAAGGAGGGGCAGGATTCATGGCCCGACGCCTGGTACAAAAACGATCGCCACGTCTGGCATAACGGCTACGGGCCAGCAGTGGCAACGGATTTTATTAACCGTTATCAGGAGGATGTGGCGCTGATGAAGGCCGCCGGGCTGACGCACTACCGTACCTCCATTAACTGGTCACGGTTTTTAACTGATTATGAAAACGTGGTGGTGGATGAGGAGTACGCGAGCTATTACGACGCGCTGATCGCTGAAATGCATGCCCAGGGCATTGAGCTGATGCTCTGCCTGGAGCATTACGAACTCCCCGCCGTGCTGCTGGAACGTTATGGTGGGTGGGGTTCAAAGTATGTCGTTGAGCTTTATCTGCGCTATGCGGAAAAAGTGTTTGCACGCTATGCAGATAAAGTTACCCGCTGGTTTACCTTTAACGAGCCTGTGGTGGTGCAAACAAGGGTTTATCTGGATGCGCTGCGCTGGCCTTATGAACAGAACACCGCAACATGGATGCAGTGGAGCCACCATAAAAATCTTGCCACCGCCAAAGTCGTGAAACTGTTTCGTGAACAAGGCTATTCCGGCACGGTAGGCACCATTCTGAATCCTGAAGTGACTTATCCCCGTTCCAGCGCACCCCACGACGTGCAGGCGGCAGAGCGGTACGATCTCTTCTACAACCGGCTGTTTCTTGATCCCGCCATCAAAGGGGAATATCCCGCAGAGCTGCTGGCGCTGCTTGAGAAGCACCAGGTCCACTGGGAATACAGTGAAGAAGAATTGCAAATCATTGCCCGCTACCGGGTGGATGAGGTGGGCATTAATCTTTACTACCCACATCGGGTAAAGGCGCCGTCCCGCGCCTGGCACCCCGACACGCCTTTCCACCCCGCTTATTACTATGAGCCTTTCGAGCTGCCGGGGCGGCGAATGAACAAATCGCGCGGATGGGAGATCCAGCCCGGCATCATTTACGACATGGCGATGCGCATCAAAAATGAGTACGGCAACATTCCCTGGTTTGTCGCAGAGAACGGGATGGGAATTGAAGACGAAGCGCAATTTAAAGATGCCAGCGGCGAAATCCAGGACGATTACCGCATCTCTTTCATTGCCGAGCACCTTTACCAGACGTTGAAAGCGCGTGAAGCTGGCGCTAATTGTCAGGGCTATATGCTCTGGGCCTTTACTGACAACGTCTCGCCCATGAACGCCTTTAAAAATCGCTACGGATTGATTGAGATCGATCTGGATAACCAGCGTCAGCGGCGGATGAAAAAGTCAGCCTACTGGTACCGCGAACGGCGTGACAGCCGACAGTTAACCCTCACTCTTGATGATGAAATCAAATAAGGAAACCCCATGAAACGTATAGTACTGGCCTGCGCCGCAGGCATGTCCACGTCGATGGTCGTTACGCGGATGGAAAAAGAGGCGGTAGCACGCGGTCTTGACTATCAGATCTACGCCATCCCTGAGCAAAACCTGCGGGATGAGCTGCAAAACTACGGTAACGATGTGGTGGTGGTTCTGCTGGGGCCACAGGTTCGCTTCAAGCTGGAAGAGAACCGAAAACTCACCGACAGCTATCAAATTCCGCTGGCGGTGATCGATACGCTGGCTTACGGAACGTTGAATGGAGCAAAAGTACTCGATCAGGCGCTGGCTTTGTTAAACTAGGCTGATTAACTCGCCGACAGGGGTCAGCTTCTGGCTCTGGTCGGGAAGGCGGCATTACGGTCGGCGAGATTATCATTAACGAGCTAAGGGTGAAGACGTGGAAAAGGGCGCGGCTGGTCAAGAGAAAAAGCAGTATCAGGAAATCGGACAGCATCTGCGTCAACAAATTATCGACGGCAATTACCCGGTAGGATCGCGCCTGCCCCCGGAGCGAAATATCGCTGAAACCTGGGGAGTCAGTCGGACTATCGTGCGTGAGGCGCTGTTGATGCTGGAGCTGGAGGGAACGGTAGATATCCGGCAGAGTTCCGGTGTCTACGTTATGCGCATCCCTTCAGAGAGCAGCGACGAGGAAGAAGCTTTTTTCCGTAGCGACGTAGGCCCGTTTGAAATGCTACAGGCGCGCCAGCTGCTGGAGAGCAACATCGCCGCCTTTGCGGCTAAAATGGCCACGAAAGCTGACATTGAAAACCTGAAGCGCATCCTGGAGCAGGAGCAGAAAGCGATAGCGATCAACGATGCAAGTCAGGACAACGACAAAATGTTCCATCTGCTGCTGGCCGGTGCCACACAAAATCAGATGCTGCTCGATACTGTGACCAGCATCTGGCGTCATCATGAAACCAGCCCGCTGTGGCAGCAGTTGCGCAGCCATATAGAAACCCGCAGCTACCGGCTGAAATGGCTTGGCGATCATCAGACCATTCTGGCGGCCCTGCGCCGTCGCGACGTGATGGGTTCCTGGCAGGCGATGTGGCAGCACCTTGAGAACGTCAAAAACTCTTTGCTTGAACTTTCCGATGCAGATGCGCCCGACTTTGACGGTTACCTGTTTGAATCTGTACCGATTTTCCAGGGCAAGCTGGTATGAGTGCGTTTCGTATTGTGCCGCTGAACATGTCCCTTCACCACCTTGAGACGGTGACGGACTGGCTGACCAACGCCTTTGGCGCAGATAACAGCCGACCTTTTTTTGCCACCATACTGCGCGCCAGTCTGAGTGAAGCTGAGTTTCCTCTTACCTGGGTTGCGCTTGAGGGCGACCGGGTGGCGGGGACGGTGGGACTCTGGCGCTGCGATCTGATCAGTCGTCAGGATTTGTTTCCCTGGCTGGCTGCACTATATGTGGATGAAAGCTATCGGGGGCGGGGCCTGAGCGGGGAGCTGCAACAAACAGTGATAGCCGAATGCCAACGGCGCGGCTATCCCGATCTCTATCTCTATTCAGAATGCGCGGAGTATTACGAGCGCTTTGGCTGGCGCTATATCGGCGATGCGCTGGATTATCCGGATAACTCAGTGCGGCTCTATCACCGGCATCTGTGTGCCTGACTGCCCGACCCTCTCCTTGAACGAGCGACTGCCCACCCGTTCCGGGAGAGAACGCCTGACCGCATGGCGATTTTCCGAAAAAATAGCGGCCTCTGCTGGCAATGAAAGATGCCTAATTGCCGGGCGAACCCACCGAATGGCGACGAACCAGCGTCGGGCTGAACATATTAGTGATCTCTGGCAGCGGCTGCTCGTTCGCCAGCGCCAGCGCCAGGGCGGCAGCCTGCTGCGCCATGGTCACAATTGGGTAGCGAACGGTGGTAAGACGCGGGCGTACATAGCGCGAAACCAGCACGTCATCGAAGCCAATCAGCGACATCTCTTCCGGCACGACCACGCCATTATCGCTTAATACCGCCAGCGCACCGGCGGCCATAGAGTCGTTATAGCAGGCGACGGCGGTAAACTGCTTACCGCGCCCCAGCAGTTCAGTCATCGCCTGCTCTCCGCCTACTTCATCCGGCTCGCCCAGCGCGACCAGCCGGTCATTACAGGGCAGATTGTGCTCTTTCAGCGCATCATAATAGCCCTGCAACCGATCTTCCGTATCGGAGATAGGGTGAGTGGAGCAGATAAAGGCAATGTTCTGATGCCCTTGCTGGATCAAATGGCGGGTAGCCAGCCACGAACCGTAGCGGTCATCCAGCGCAATACAGCGTTTTTCAAAGCCGGGCAGGGCGCGGTTAATCAGCACCATGCCGGGGATCTGTTTCATCAGCGAGATCAGTTCCGCATCGGGGATCTTTTTGGCATGAACCACCAGCGCGCCGCAGCGATGGCGGATCAGTTGCTCAATGGCCTGACGCTCTTTTTGCTCGTTATGGTAACCGTTACCAATCAGTAAAAAGTTTCCCGTCTCATAAGCCACTTGTTCAACAGCTTTTACCAGAGCGCCAAAAAAAGGGTCGGAAACGTCGCCCACTACCAGCCCCATCGTTTCGGTCGATTGTTGCGCAAGGGCGCGGGCATTGGCATTAGGATGGTATTGCAGCTGTTCCATAGCGCTGTTAACGGCCAGGCGTGAGTTCTCGCTCGCTTTGGGCGAGTTGTTAATAACGCGGGATACCGTTGCCACGGAAACGCCCGCGAGCCTGGCAACATCCTTAATAGTGGCCATCGTTACTGCCTTCCAGGGTAAGCGTTTACATAGCTGTTCAGTGTTGCGGAAATTCCCTGTTACTTCAAGCACACAGAATGCCAGCGGTGTCGCAAAGCTGGAGAATTCAGTCCATTCTGGCTTTGTAAGGGGCGGGATATATTCAGCTTTGCCAAAAAAGGCTATTCTGGCTTTCCAGAAAATATTTTCGCCTGCCGGACCGCCATATGACCGTTAAAAGAGTGCCGCATCTTGCCCATTGGGGCGCCTTCACCGCCGTAGTTGAAGAGGGAAAACTGCTCCGCTGTGAACCCTTTTTCGCCGATCAGGATCCGTCGCCGATGCTCAACACCATCCCGGAGCTGGTCTATTCAGACAAGCGTATCCGCCAGCCAATGGTGCGTCGCTCCTGGCTCAAATCACGCGAGAAGAGCGATCGTACCCTGCGCGGGCGTGAAGACTTTGTGGCGGTTGACTGGGAGACGGCGCTGGATCTGGTGGCCGAAGAGAACCGTCGGGTGCGTGATCGCTATGGCCCTTCCGCTATTTTCAACGGCTCGTATGGCTGGTCTTCAGCGGGGCGGGTTAACCATGCGCGAACGCTAATCCGCCGTTTCTACTTTAACGGCGGTGGCGGTGTTGACCAGCTGGGCAACTACAGCTGGGGCGCAGCGCAGTTCTTCCTGCCTTATGTCATTGGCACCTACATGCCGTTGACGGGCAGAGTAACCGACTGGCCAGGAGTGGTAGAGCACTGCGAAATCTTTATCGCCTTTGGCGGACTGGCGCTGAAAAATAGCCAGGTCGCTTCCGGCGGAGCGGGGCAGCACAGCCTGAAGCCCGCACTCCTTGCGCTGGCCGCGAAAGGCACGCCGGTGATCAATATCAGCCCGATGCGTGATGACTGCCCGGAATTCGTTAATGCGGAGTGGATCCCGATACGTCCGAATACCGATGTGGCACTGATGCTGGCGCTGGGCTTTGAAATAGAGCGGCTGAACGCCGTAGATAGCGCGTTCCTGCACTCTCACTGCGTGGGCTATCCCCAGTTGCGCAGCTATCTGCTGGGTGAAAGTGACGGCATAGCGAAAACAACGCAATGGGCCAGCGAGATCACCGGCATTCCTGCCTTGCGCATTGAACAGCTGGCAAAACAGCTGATCGGCAAACGCAGCTTTATTACCTGCTCCTACTCGGTTCAGCGTGCTCACCGTGGCGAACAGCCTTACTGGATGATGATTGCGCTCTCTTCAATGCTCGGGCAGCCAGGCCTGCCGGGCGCGGGCTTCTCCTTTGGTCACGGCTCGATGAACAGCGTGGGCAACCCGCGTGTGGAAGGGCCTGCGCCGCTGATGTCTACCGGCGTGAACCCAATTGCGGATCGGGCCATTCCGGTCGCCCGCATCAGCGATATGCTGCTCCATCCGGGCGAGCCTTATACTTTCCAGGGGCAGACGCACACCTATCCCGATATTCATCTTATCCACTGGGCTGGCGGTAATCCCTTCCACCACCATCAGCAGCTAAACCGGCTGGTTGAGGGCTGGCAGCGTCCTGATACGGTTATCGTTCAGGATATTGTCTGGACGCCGGCTGCACAGATGGCGGACATCGTTTTGCCGGTCACCACCTCGCTTGAGCGTAATGATATTGGCGGCTCCTCGCGCGACCGCTTCGTGCTGGCGATGCACCAGGCGATCCGGCCCCAGCATCAGGCCCGTAACGACTTCGATATCTTTGCAGACCTGGCCGAACGGCTTGGCTACCGTGACACCTTTACGGAAAACCGCAACGAAGCGCAGTGGATTGAGCATCTTTATCAGCAGTGCGCCGTCGCCCATCAGCGCAAGGGCCTCCACTGGCCAGCGTTCCGGCAGTTCTGGGAAGAGGGGCATGTTGAGGTGCCTGAAGGTGATAAGCCCTTTATCTTTATGGAAGATTTCCGGGCGGACCCCGTCGCAAATCCGATCAAAACCGCCAGCGGAAAAATCGAGCTGTACAGTGAAACCATCGCGGGCTATCAGCTGCCAGACTTTGCGCCTCATCCTGAATGGCAACCGCCAAAAGAGTGGCTGGGCGCAGAGGTGAGCCAGCGCTTCCCGCTGCATATGATCTCTATTCAGCCAGCCGACAGGCTGCACAGCCAGATGGACGCCACGCCTTCCGTGCAGGCTAACAAAACTGCCGGACACGAAACGCTGTGGATGCATCACGACGATGCCGCCCCACGAGGCATCGCAGATGGCGATGTGATTGAGGTCAGTAACGATCGTGGCCGGATGCTGGCTGGCGTCCGTCTCACTGAGGGGGTTACCCCAGGCGTGGTGCTGATTTCCACCGGCGCCTGGTTTGATCCTGGCTTCGGCAAGGCGTGGCAACCTTACGATCGTGCCGGGAATCCTAATGTGCTTACGCTGGATATTGGCACCTCTTCTCTGACGCAGGGGCCAAACGCCATGAGCTGTCTGGTGGAGATCAAAAAGGCGAAAGATTGCAAAAGTGCATAAGAATCACATAGCTGGTTACATTTTGCGGGTAACTGTTGCGAATAGTGGCTGGCGGGAATTGGCGGCAGATTGCTAAAGTCTAAGTCCCAGAGGTATTGATGGGTGAACATCAAAAAGTATTTATGCTTTGTTTCACCGACCTGCGCAGATGCGCAGGTTTTTTTTGCCTGAAAAAGGGCGGGCCAGGAATAACTTGATGAATTAGCAGGAAACAGGCCACTTCTCCTGGCCTGTGAACCTCACGGCAATCACGATCTGAAACACAGTTTCCCTGTTATCTCTCCCGCATTTTTTGTATAACTCACAGCCAGTTATCTCGCTTACTCCAGTAGAAGATCCATGTCCCGCTTAAAGAAACTGCTCGCAAAAGATCAGGCTAAATCACCTTTTCATCCTTTTCGTTTCCGGCTTATCTGTCTCGGCGTAGTCGGCTGTCTGGTGGTGCTGCTGGCGCGGGTAGGGGATCTGCAACTGATAAACCACCCCATGCTGGAGAAGGAGGCGGATGAGCGCTCGCTGCGCACTGTTACGCTTCCCACTAACCGCGGAACGCTGCTCGACAGAAATGGTGAAGCGCTGGCGCTGAGCGTGCCTTCGCGGGACATCATTGCCGATCCGCAACGCGTGCTGGAAGCCCACCCCGATTTCACCAGCGCCAAGTGGGAATATCTGGCCAATGCGCTTGACCAGCGCCCGGAGCAGATTGCGCAACAGATTAATGCCAACCCCCATCGCCGCTTCCTCTATCTGGGGCGCAAAATCGAACTGGGGATCGCCAAAGACATTGCCAAACTGCATCTCACCGGCATCTCTACCGTCTATGATGACAGCCGCTTCTATCCGATGAGCGATGCTACCGGCCCGCTGCTGGGCATTGTTGGTGCGGATAACAACGGATTAACCGGGCTGGAAAAAGGCTTTGATAAAGTGCTACAGGGCACCCCAGGCGTAGAGAAATACCGGCAGGATGCTCACGGCAACATTGTGGCGATGATCAATTATGAACCGCCACGTCAGCCGCCAACCGTCCAGCTCAGTATCGATAAATTCGATCAGTACACGATGTACTCGAAGCTGCGTGAAGGGGTTTTATTAAACAAAGCGGATTCTGGCGCAGCCGTGCTGATTAAAATCGACACGGGTGAGATCCTGGGGATGGCCTCTTATCCCTCCTTCAACCCAAATAATTTCGTCAACGTCTCGCCCAGCCAGATGCGTAATACGGCGATCAACGACAGCTACGAGCCGGGATCTACCGTGAAGCCGCTGGTGGTGATGGAAGGGCTGGCGCGTAAGCTGGTACGGCCGGATTCGGTGCTTGATACCACCCCTTATCGCGTTAACGGCCATCTTATCCGTGACGTGGGCCACTGGCCGCGCCTGACCATGACCGGTATTTTGCAGAAATCGAGCGACATCGGCGTTTCCCATATCGCGCTGGCAATGCCTGCTGAAGTGCTGGTGAACACCTTTAGCGCCTTCGGGCTGGGCAAACCCACCGGCCTGGGGCTTACCGGCGAGAGCGTAGGGTACTTCCCACTGCATCGCACACGCTGGGCCGATATCGAACGCGCCACCTTCTCCTTTGGTTACGGCCTGCGCGTCACGCCGCTGCAAATCGCCCGTGAGTACGCCACTCTGGGTTCGTTTGGTATTTATCGTCCGCTGTCGATCACTAAGGTGACGCCGCCAGTGATAGGCAAACGCGTGGCCGATGAAGAGATTGTCCGCTCCGTGGTGCATATGATGGAGAGCGATGCGCTGCCCGGCGGGAGCGGGGTGCGTGCCGCCGTGCCGGGCTACCGGCTGGCGATCAAAACGGGTACGGCAGAGAAGATGGGCGACAGCGGTAAATATGACGGGGGTTATATCAACTATACCGCCGGTGTGGCACCCGCCAGCAATCCACAGGTGGCGCTGGTGATCATGATTAACCACCCGACGGCGGGCGACCACTTTGGTGGCTCGGTAGCCGCGCCGGTGTTTGGCAATATTATTGGCCCGGTGCTGAAGCATATGAATGTGGCGCCTGATGCGCTTTACTCCACGCACAGCGGATAACCTCTCTCTGAGCGTAACACGCGAAAAGACTCGTCGCGCTTTAACCGGGGCGACGAGCGCCACGCCAGACATTATGTTTTCGATCCCGCCCGCAAAAGGGTAATGAAACGCAGAGAAAGGGCAGATTTGTTCAGATAAACACTGCAATTTGGCGCCGTTGCCATTGAGTTGTTTCACCAGATCCTGCATCGTTGTAGCCAACTTTTTTATGCTAAGGAGTTGGCATGCTCTTTTCCCTGCTTCGGCTGATATTCCGTCTCTGCTTTCGTACCCGCCTGAACGGCGAGCTTTCTGGTTTGTATAAAGAAAAAGTGCTGATTGTCCCCAACCATATGTCGTTTCTGGATGGGGTGCTGCTGGCGATCTTTTTGCCCGTTAAGCCCGTTTTTGCCGTCTACTCTTCAATCAGTGAGCGATGGTATATGCGCTGGGCGCGCAAGGTCATCGATTTTGTGCCGTTAGATCCCACCAAGCCGATGTCAGTGAAGCACCTGGTGAGGGTTATCGGGCAGGGGCGTCCGGTAGTGATCTTCCCGGAAGGACGCATCACGGTGACCGGTTCGCTGATGAAAATCTATGAGGGGGCCGGGTTTGTCGCGGCCAAATCACAGGCGACAGTGGTGCCGCTGCGCATTGAGGGGGCTGAGTTTACCCCTTTTGGTCGTCTGGCAGGCGTCTTTAAACGTCGGCTTTTCCCCACCATCTCCCTGACCGTGCTGCCTGCAACCCTTATCCCGATGCCGGAAGCGCCCAGCGCGCGTGAACGGCGCAAGCTGGCCGGTGAGCATCTGCATCATATTATGATGGAAGCCCGTATGGCGGTGCGCCCGCGGGAGACGCTCTGGCAGGCATTTCTGTCGGCCCGCACGCGGTATGGCTTTTTCAAACCCTGCATTGAAGATGTGAATTTCACGCCAGACAGTTACACCAGCCTGTTAAAGAAATCACTGGGCGTGGGGCGGATACTGGAACGTTATACCGCGCCGGGGGAATATATCGGCCTGCTGCTGCCCAATGCCACGGTGACGGCAGCGGCAATCCTGGGGGCCTCCATGCGTGGGCGCGTTCCCGCCATGCTTAACTATACCTCGGGAGTAAAAGGCGTCAGCAGCGCGCTAACAGCAGCTGAAGTTAAAACCGTTTTTACCTCGCGTCAGTTTCTCGATAAGGGCAAGCTCTGGCATCTGCCGGAAGAGATAACCCAGGTAAACTGGATCTTTCTTGAAGATCTTAAAGATACCGTCACCATGCAGGACAAACTCTGGATCCTGGGGCATCTGCTGCTGCCACATCTGGCTGAAATCGATCAGCAGCCTGAGGACGCCGCGATGGTGCTGTTTACTTCCGGCTCAGAAGGGCACCCCAAAGGGGTGGTGCATTCGCATAAAAGCCTGCTGGCAAACGTTGAGCAGATCAGAACCGTGGCGGATTTCACCCCGCGAGATCGCTTTATGTCTGCGCTGCCGCTGTTTCACGCTTTCGGCCTGACGGTAGGCCTCTTTACGCCGCTGATGACGGGCGCACAGGTATTCCTCTATCCCAGCCCGCTGCACTACCGTATCATTCCTGAGCTGGTCTATGACCGTAACTGCACCGTGCTGTTCGGTACCTCAACCTTCCTGGGCAACTATGCCCGTTTCGGTAATCCCTATGATTTCGCGCGGCTGCGCTACGTGGTGGCGGGAGCCGAGAAGCTCCAGGAAACGACGCGGCAAACCTGGATGGAGAAATTCGGCATCCGTATTCTGGAAGGCTATGGCGTGACGGAATGCGCGCCGGTTGTTGCCATTAACGTGCCGATGGCGGCAAAAAATCACACCGTGGGCCGCATACTGCCCGGCATGGATTCACGCCTGATCGCCGTTCCGGGAATTGAGCAGGGCGGTTTGCTGCAACTGCGGGGGCCTAACATTATGAAAGGCTACCTGCGCGTTGAGAAACCGGGCGTGCTTGAAGCGCCAGAGGCGGATAACGGGGAAGGGCAGATGGACGCGGGCTGGTACGATACCGGCGACATTGTGAGCTTTGACGATCACGGCTTCTGCCAGATTCAGGGACGCATGAAGCGTTTTGCAAAAATTGCGGGTGAAATGGTGTCGCTGGAAACGGTTGAGCAGATTGCCCTCAAAGCCTCCGCAGAGAAGCAGCACGCGGCCTCAATAAAACCAGACGGCAACCGGGGCGAAGCGCTGGTGCTGTTCACCACCGACAGCGAGCTTACCCGCGACAAGTTACAGCGCACCGCGCGCGAACTGGGCAGCCCGGAGCTGGCCGTGCCAAGAGATATTCGCGTGCTGAAACAGCTGCCGCTCCTGGGCAGCGGCAAGCCCGATTTTGTCACCCTGCGCAGCATGGCTGAAAACCCGGAGAGCAATAATGAGTAATGCCGGGAGTTCGCAAAAGCTGCTATCCAGGGGAATGCTGGCCGTTATTGCCGCGCAGTTCCTTTCTGCTTTTGGTGATAATGCGTTGCTGTTCGCTACTCTGGCCGTGTTAAAGCAGCAGGTTTATCCGGACTGGAGCCAGCCGGTGCTGCAAATGGTGTTTGTCGCCACCTATATTATCCTCGCGCCGTTTGTGGGGCAGATGGCAGACAGTTTCGCCAAGGGTCGGGTAATGATGTTTGCCAACGGCCTGAAGCTGCTGGGCGCGCTGACTATCTGTTTCGGCTTCAATCCGTTCATCGGCTACAGCCTGGTCGGGGTGGGCGCGGCAGCCTATTCACCGGCTAAATATGGCATCCTGGGGGAGATAACCGGCGGAGAGACGCTGGTGAAAGCCAACGGCCTGATGGAAGCCTCCACCATCGCCGCTATTCTGCTGGGTTCTGTAGCGGGAGGCTTCCTGGCCGATCTCAATCTGCTGGCGGCGTTGGTTGCCTGCGTGGTGGCTTACGGACTGGCGGTAGCAGCCAATATGCTGATCCCGAAACTGGCTGCCGCCAGACCGGGGCAGCCGTGGCATCCCGGCAAGATGGCCGCCAGCTTCTTCCGGGCCTGCCGCGCGCTGTGGCGGGATGGCGAAACCCGCTTCTCGCTGGTCGGCACCAGTCTCTTTTGGGGCGCCGGGGTGACGTTGCGGTTCCTGCTGGTGCTCTGGGTGCCGGTGGCGTTAGGTATTACCGATAATAAAACACCAACGCTGCTTAACGCGATGGTGGCGATCGGCATCGTGATTGGTGCCGGGGCTGCGGCCAAACTGGTGACGCTGAAAACCGTGGGCCGCTGTATGCCTGCGGGGGTACTGATTGGTATCGCGGTAGTGTTCTTTTCGCTGCAACACTCTATGGCTGGCGCTTATGCCCTGTTGGTGGCGATTGGCGTGTTGGGGGGCTTCTTCGTGGTACCGCTTAATGCCCTGCTGCAATTACGCGGTAAAGAGAGCGTGGGCGCGGGAAATGCCATTGCGGTGCAGAATCTTGGTGAGAACAGCGCAATGCTGATCATGCTGGGGCTTTATTCGCTGGCTGTGAAAGCTGGGGCGCCGCCCGTGGCGACCGGCGTAGGGTTCGGTGCGCTGTTTGCGCTGGCGATTGCGGTTCTCTGGGGCTGGCAACTGGCGCAAAAGCGCGGAAGGGGCTGAATAAAACCGGGCCTTTTGTGATAAAAGGCCCGCTGTGGAGTGAAAAGCGCCTCCCTGCGCTTTCTCTTCGGGTAAGTTGTGCGGCTATCCCTTAAGGCGAAGGGAAAGTATAACGGCGATGGATCGCCTCCAGTCCCTGCATTACCTCTTCATCCAGCGTCAGGTTATAGCTGTCGATATTAATTTGCAGCTGCTCCAGCGTGGTTGCGCCCAGCAGGGTGCTGGCGACAAACGGCTGCTGACGAACAAATGCCAGCGCAATTTGTGACGGGTCCAGCCCGTGCCTGTCAGCCAGCGCCACATATTCAGCGACAGCCAGCTGCGCCTGCTCGCCGCTGTAGCGGGTAAAACGGCTGAAGAGCGTGTTGCGTGCGCCTTCCGGCTTTGCCCCGTTCAGGTATTTCCCGCTCAACGTACCAAAGGCCAGGCTTGAATAGGCGAGCAGCTCCACCCCTTCCAGATGACTGATCTCCGCCAGAGCCACTTCAAAACTGCGGTTCAGCAGGCTGTAGGGGTTTTGAATGCTGACGATGCGCGGCAGTTCGTGCTTTTCCGCCAGTTGCAGATAACGCATCACGCCATAGGGGGTTTCATTTGAGACGCCGATATAGCGAATTTTCCCGGCCCGGACCTGTTCGTTAAGGGCTTCCAGCGTCTCCAGCAGCGTTACCGTGGCACTGCCCTCGCTGTACTCATAGGATAACTTGCCGAAATAGTTGGTCTGACGCTGAGGCCAGTGCAGCTGGTAGAGATCCAGATAATCTGTATTAAGTCGCTTAAGGCTGGCATCCAGCGCCTCGCGGATATTCTTGCGGTCAAGCGCCTGATTGGGGCGGATAGAGGCATCAGCGCCGCGAACCGGCCCGGCAATTTTAGAAGCCAGGATCACTTTTTCACGGTTGCCGCGAGCCTTCAGCCAGCTGCCAATATACTTTTCGGTTAAACCCTGGGTTTCCGGGCGCGGAGGCACCGGGTACATTTCAGCGGTATCAATAAGGTTAATACCGGAACGGAGCGCCAGATCTAACTGGGCGTGGGCGTCGGCTTCGCTGTTCTGCTCACCAAACGTCATGGTTCCCAAACCCAGGCTACTGACTTCCAGGGTGCTGTGGGGGATACGGTGATAGTGCATTTGCCGGCTTCCTTTTTTCATTATTAAAAGGTCTGGAATCTGAAGCATGCCCTGCATGAGGTGCATAGCCTCGCGGTGCGCACTCAGATCCGGCATTTGACTATAACCGCGGTAAGCGGCAGGGGGAAGAGGGGATTTATCGGGAAGTGCGGAGAGAGCCACCCTGGCAGAATAAACGGGTGGCGTAAGGTCTCTTAGCGTTCAACAATGGAGGAAACTTCATCACCATTAATCTGCAACTCATGCCCTGAACGGTCAGTATATTTCACCAGGCCGGTCTCTTTATCTATTTCAGGTTTTCCCTGAGTCATGATCATATTGCCTTCCCTGGTAGCCATGACGTAATCACTGCTGCACCCGCTGACCAGTGTGGCCAACATCAGCGCCGCTGCGCCAAACACATACTTCATATCTCTCTCCCTTAATACCTGAAACTGATGCGTCTGTTTATAACGCATTTTGTACAGGGGATCAGTAGAAGAACTCCGAAAGTGTGGAGCAAGCACGTGGTGCCATTGACTTTATTCGTAAAATGATATTACAGGCAGGGGCAGGCCGGGTAAGCGGCCTGCCTCAGATCAGGCAAGTTTCTTTTTACTGCGCATCAGATTCAGGCACTCAACCGCCATTGAGAAGAACATGGCGAAATAGATGTAACCTTTTGGCACGTGGACATTGAAACTTTCCAGAATCAGCGTAAAGCCGACCAGAATAAGGAACGCCAGCGCCAGCATTTTAACGGAAGGGTGACGCTCTACAAATTCCCCAATCGATCTGGCGGCAAACATCATAACGCCAACCGCTATTACCACGGCAGCCATCATAATAATCAGGTGATCGGAAAGGCCCACGGCGGTAATGACCGAGTCCAGGCTGAAGATGATATCCAGCAGCATAATTTGTACGATGGCACCAATAAACGAATGGACGTTGGTCTGATGCTCCTCTTCACCCCCTTCTATCGTCTCATGGATTTCCGCGCTCGATTTCCACAGCAGGAACAGGCCGCCAAAGAGCAGGATGAGATCGCGGGCGGAGAAGCTGTGATCCATCAGCGTGAACAGCGGCGTGGTCAGGCGGATAACCCAGGCGATAGAGGCCAGAAGGCCCAGACGCATTAACATCGCGCCAGCCAGACCCATGCGGCGGGCGGCATTCTGCTGATGTTTCGGAAGTTTGGCGACAACCAGAGAGAGGAAAATAATATTATCAATACCCAAAACGATCTCAAGAATCGTCAGCGTACCAAGGGCCAGCCAGGCATTGGGATCTGCAATCCAATCAAACATACTAACATTGCATCCTAAACGAAAAGTAAACGGGGAGTATACGCAACCCCTGGGCTGCCCGCCATCCGTGGCTTCAGCTCCTACAATAAAAAATGACGAGCCAGCAGCGGGCCAGTAAAAGATTTCTTCAGATAGAAGCCGCGGGGAAGGGTCATAATCGGCTGACCGTTTTCGCCAATTCCTTCCGTCAGCGCCTTACTGTTAGCCGCTTTGGGGCGAATTTGCAGCACTTCCCCGTGCCGGGCGGTGATGCGCTCTACCTGTCCCAACACAATCATATCCATTAACTCTTCCCAGTCTCGCTGCAACAGCGCCTCTTCTTCTGCACTGGCACTCCATAACAGCGGCGCACCGACGCGGCGTTCAGCCAGCGGAATAGCGCGATCCCCTTCAACGGGAACCCAGAGAACCCTTTGCAGCTTGTGGCGAACATGGCTTGTCTGCCAGGTGACGCCCGTATTGCCGGTTAACGGGGCGACGCAAACAAAAGTCGTCTCCAGCGGACGACCCAGTGCATCAACCGGAATGGTTTTCAGCTCAACGCCGATCTCCGCAAAATCCTGTTCCGGTTTACTGCCTGCGCTGGCACCCAGATAGCGTTCCAGCAGCATGCCAACCCAGCCTTTATCCCTTCTGAGATCCTGAGGGATCGCCAACCCTCCGCGCTCTGCCAGCTCACCCAGGGTATAACCCGCCAGGTGCTGAGCACGTGCCAGCAGAACCCCCTCGTTTTCCGGAGAGGGCACCGGGATAAGATCACCGCCCATGAATAACTCGCTGTAGTTGGTTAAAAAATAACCACACTTTTGCGCTGAGGCTCAGCCGCAAAAAATGATTGTGTAAAACAGGAATAATAACATGATAAATCATGCTTTTTTATTTTCCTGTGGCGGGAAAACAGCGCGCGTCCGCAAGGTTATGCCAAAGTTGTCACCGACAATGAACAGGATCACACCCCCTGTTATCCACAGAAAAATGGGATAACTCACTTTTTACAACACTACTGTTTCGATTTACAGCCTTGACGGCATGGATTTACGACTTTTTGCACGATTTATGCTTAACTCAGCGGCATAACCTGTGGATAAAAAGTGCAGTGCTCGATCTTTCGCCAGTTGCGCGGCATAGCACTGTGACAACAGGATGAACAGACCAGCAGGAGCCTGTATATCCGGATAAATCCTAATACTTAGAGTAAGTTATTAAAACGGCCCGCGCCTGAGCGGCAGGGGCAGGAAAAAGTTTTCCCCAATGGTTAACAGAGTTCTGCACAAAGCTATCCACAGAAAACGTGAATAAGATCGCGCTTTCACACCTTATTCTGTTTATAACTCGGCCCGGAAGGGCAAGTTATCCCGCGTTTACCGCGTGCTGAGGGCGTAAAGCAGTGGTTTACCACCTGTGAGGAGTATGAAACAATCAGAACATCCGAGTTTTAGTTAGAGGTAGTCCAGTGATCGATGATGATGGCTACCGCCCGAATGTTGGTATCGTAATTTGTAACAGGCAGGGACAGGTAGTGTGGGCCAGGCGTTTTGGTCAGCACTCCTGGCAGTTTCCCCAGGGAGGGATTAATGCTGGTGAGACGGCAGAACAGGCGATGTACCGGGAACTTTTCGAAGAAGTCGGTTTGCACCGCAAAGATGTTCGCATCCTTGCCTCTACCCGAAACTGGTTACGCTACAAGTTGCCAAAACGTTTGGTGCGTTGGGATACAAAGCCGGTCTGTATCGGCCAGAAACAGAAATGGTTTCTTCTGCAATTATTGTGCAATGACGCGGATATCAACATGCAAACCAGCAGCACGCCAGAATTTGATGGCTGGCGCTGGGTCAGCTTCTGGTATCCGGTTCGTCAGGTAGTCTCGTTTAAACGCGACGTTTATCGTCGGGTGATGAAAGAGTTTGCCAGCGTGGTGATGCCGTTGCAGGAGAGTACCGCACAGCGAAATATGCCTGCTTATCGACGGAAGAGAGGTTAAGCCACCTGGATTATGCTCACACAGCTTCGCGAAATAGTTGAAAAAGTGGCAGGAGCGCCCCGGCTCACGGAGGCGCTGGATATCCTGGTCAACGAGATCTGCCTGGCGATGGAAACCGAAGTCTGTTCGGTCTACCTTGCCGATCACGATCGCCGCTGCTATTACCTGATGGCGACACGTGGGTTGAAAAAGCCACGTGGTCGCACTGTGGCACTCGCCTTTGACGAAGGGATTGTCGGGCTGGTGGGCAGGCTGGCTGAGCCAATTAACCTTGCTGATGCGCAGAGTCACCCCAGCTTCAAATATATTCCCTCCGTAAAAGAAGAGCGTTTCCGCTCGTTCCTGGGCGTGCCTATTATCAGCCGTCGTCAGCTGCTGGGAGTACTGGTTGTTCAGCAGCGGGAGCATCGTCAGTTCGACGAGAGTGAAGAGTCATTCCTGGTCACCCTGGCGACACAGATGGCGACCATCCTGTCGCAATCCCAGCTGAATGCGCTGTTTGGGCAATATCGTCAGACGCGGATCCGTGCGCTGGCCGCATCGCCGGGCGTGGCGGTTGCAGAAGGGTGGGTGGATACCACGCAGCCTTCCCTTGAGCTTGTTTTCGCGGCCTCCACTCTTGATACCCATCGTGAGCGTGAGCGCCTCTCGCTGGCGATGGATGAAGCCTCCAGCGAATTCCGGCGCTACAGCAAACGCTTTACTGCCAGCGTGCATAAAGAGAGCGCGGCAATCTTCGATCTCTATTCACACTTGCTCAGCGACAACCGGCTGAAAAAAGATCTCTATGCCGAGATTGATGCAGGATCGGTTGCCGAGTGGGCGGTGAAGAAGGTCATTGAGAAGTTTGCGGCCCAGTTTGCCAGCCTGCAAGACAGCTATCTGCGGGAGCGTTCCGGCGATTTACGTGTTCTGGGGCAGCGGCTGCTGTTTCACCTCGACGATACCGTGCAGGGCACCAATACCTGGCCTGAACGGTTTGTACTGGTGGCCGACGAGCTGACAGCTACCACGCTGGCGGAGCTGCCTCACGGCCGGTTATCCGGTGTGGTGGTCAGAGATGGCGCCTCAAACTCCCATGCGGCCATTATGGTACGCGCGATGGGCATCCCGACGGTAATGGGGGCAGATATTCAGCCCGAGCTGCTGCACGGCAGGCTGCTGATAGTAGATGGCTATCGCGGCGAGCTGTTAGTGGATCCCGAGCCGGTGCTGGTGCAGGAGTACCAGCGGCTGATCAGCGAAGAAAATGAGCTGAGCAAGCTGGCCGAAGATGTGGTTGAACAGCCCGCCAGGCTTAAAAGCGGCGAACTGGTTAAGGTGATGCTGAACGCCGGGCTTAGCGCCGAACATGAAAAAGCGCAGGGAAGCTGGGTTGATGGCGTCGGACTCTACCGCACCGAAATTCCCTTTATGCTGCAAAACGGCTTCCCCTCGGAAGAGGAGCAGGTGGCGCAGTACCAGGGCATGCTTCAGCTGTTTCTGGAGAAACCCGTTACGCTGAGAACCCTGGACGTGGGGGCGGATAAGCAGCTGCCCTATATGCCTATCTCTGAAGAGAATCCCTGCCTGGGCTGGCGAGGCATTCGCCTGACGCTCGACCAGCCGGAAATTTTCCTGGTCCAGGTACGGGCCATGCTGCGCGCCAACGTCGCCAGCGATAATCTCAGTATCCTGCTGCCGATGATCACCAGCATTGATGAAATTGACGAAGCGAAACGGCTGATCGATCGTGCCGCTCGTGAAGTGGAAGAGATGCTGGGCTACGCCATCCCCAGCCCCAGGATCGGCGTGATGATCGAGGTGCCCTCAATGATCTTTATGATCGGCCATCTCACCGGGCGCGTGGATTTTGTCTCTGTGGGCACCAACGATCTGACACAGTATCTGCTTGCCGTGGATCGCAATAATACCCGCGTTGCCAATCTGTATGACAGCCTGCATCCTGCCGTGCTGAGAGGTCTGAAAACCATCGCGCTGGAAGCGGAAAAAGCGGGTATTGAGCTTTGTCTGTGTGGCGAAATGGCGGGCGATCCAATCTGTGTGGCCGTGCTGGTTGGTCTGGGATATCACCATCTCAGTATGAATGGTCGTAATGTTGCCAGGGTGAAATACCTTCTGCAACATATCGATTATCAGGAAGCAAGGCTGCTTGCAGAGCAGAGCCTCCGGGCGACGCTGGCCAGCGAAGTGCGTAGCCAGATCGCCGCCTTTATGGAGCGGCAGGGGCTTGGCGGCCTGATCCGGGGCGGCCGCTAGCACTCTTAACAAAGTTTACAGTTCCGCCGGATCGCAACAATTCCCGCTGTGCTATGATGCGCGCCTTAATGCAGCGCCCCGCGCGCTGGTTCCGTCGCCTGCCGGTCAGGACAGACTTTAAAAATGGTGAAAGATGAACAACGGCTATCTGGCTTTCCCCCAATTTGACCCGGTGATTTTCTCCGTCGGGCCAATCTCTCTGCACTGGTACGGACTGATGTACCTTGTCGGCTTTATTTTTGCCATGTGGCTGGCCGTACGTCGTGCCAACAAACCCGGCAGCGGCTGGAAAAAGGAAGAAGTTGAGAATCTGCTCTATGCCGGTTTCCTGGGCGTGTTTCTGGGCGGACGTATTGGCTATGTGCTGTTCTACAATCTGCCGCTGTTTCTGGATAATCCGCTCTATCTGTTCAAAGTCTGGGATGGCGGCATGTCATTCCACGGCGGCCTGCTTGGCGTAATCTGTGTGATGCTGTGGTTTGCCCGTCGCACGAAACGTAACTTCTTCCAGGTGGCTGATTTTATCGCTCCACTGATCCCCTTCGGTCTGGGCGCAGGGCGTTTAGGCAACTTTATTAACGGTGAGCTGTGGGGCCGCGTGGCACCTGACCTGCCGTGGGCGATGCTGTTCCCCGGCTCACGCAGCGAAGATGTCGCTCTGGCGGCGACTCATCCTGAATGGCAGTCGCTGCTGGCGACCTATGGCGTTCTGCCGCGTCACCCTTCACAGGTATACGAGCTGCTGCTGGAAGGCGTAGTGCTGTTTATTATTCTTAACCTCTTTATTCGTAAGAATCGCCCGATGGGTGCGGTTTCGGGCCTGTTCCTGATTGGGTATGGCGCGTTCCGCATTATTGTGGAGTTCTTCCGTCAGCCTGATGCGCAGCTTGGTCTGTTCGACAACGCCATCAGCATGGGACAAATCCTGTCACTGCCGATGATCCTGGCAGGGGTAATCATGATGGTCTGGGCTTATCGCCATCAAAGCACGCAGCAATTACGAGAGGGCAAATGAAACAGTATCTGGCGTTAATGAAGAAAGTGCTGGAAGAAGGCACACCGAAAAATGACCGTACCGGTACCGGCACGCTGTCGATTTTTGGTCACCAGATGCGCTTCAATTTGCAGGAAGGTTTTCCGCTGGTCACCACTAAAAAGTGCCATCTGCGTTCTATTATCCATGAACTGCTGTGGTTCCTGAATGGCGATACTAATACCGGCTATTTGCAGGAAAATAACGTCTCTATCTGGGACGAGTGGGCTGATGAGAACGGCGACCTCGGGCCGGTTTACGGTAAACAGTGGCGTAGCTGGGGAGCGGCCGATGGCCGTCAGATTGACCAGCTCAGCAACGTTCTGAAGCAGCTGAAAAGCGATCCCGACTCGCGCCGTATCATTGTTTCCGCGTGGAACGTGGGCGAGCTGGATGAGATGGCGCTGGCGCCTTGCCATGCGTTCTTCCAGTTCTACGTTGCAGACGGCCGGCTCTCGTGCCAGCTGTATCAGCGTTCCTGCGACGTCTTCCTGGGCCTGCCGTTTAACATCGCCAGCTATGCGTTACTGGTGCATATGGTGGCGCAGCAGTGCGATCTGGAAGTGGGCGATTTTGTCTGGACGGGTGGCGATACGCACCTCTACAGCAACCATATGGATCAAACTCATTTGCAGTTGACCCGCGAACCGCGTTCGCTGCCTAAGCTGATTATCAAACGCAAGCCAGCCTCGCTGTTTGATTACCGTTTTGAAGATTTTGAGATCGAAGGGTACGACCCGCATCCGCCTATCAAGGCACCGGTCGCTGTCTGATAATAAGCAGGAGCGGGTAAAACCGCTCCTGTTACTAAAGCTGATGTTAGCGGGTAAGCGCTCGTTCATCTCATCAACTATCTTTTCCCTCGCCAGACCTTTCCCGGCAATAATCAGCCTGGTATGATCCCCGTTAACCGTCTTTGTAGCGCATTCATCCCCTCTCCGGCAGATTTTTTACGAGCGCCTTCGCAATAATTTCCTCTTAAGCTGCAACAGCAATGATTAACTGGATTATCTCTCGCAGGTGCAGGTTTTGCCGCTGGACGGCTCTGGCAAAAAAAGCAAAATGGCCCTTATGAAAACGTCGGGATTTACCTTAACCGAGCTGTTAATTGTGATGGTGATTGCCAGCATAGTCTCTCTGGGCGCAGCGGGCGGCTGGCTGCGCTGGCAGCAGCTTCAGCGGCTGAACGACAGCGCACGACAGGTTCAGCATTTTCTTCTGCGGTTACGGGCAGAGGCGAATGAGCACAACAGCCAGCTTTTGTTGTGGCGGGGCGGAAACAGAACCTGGTGCATCGGCAGCGGTCCGCCTCTGCCCTGTGCGACACCCTCACGTAAAATACTGGCTGCGCCCTGGGCTGAGATTTCACTGCACTCTTTAACGGAGGGTCTCGGCTTTTATGGTCGCCGTAACGTGGCAAAACCAGGCCGCATTGTGCTTGTCGGAGCGGCAGGTGAACGCCATATCATTGTCTCATCTCGCGGGCGCGTAAGAATTTGCGAGGAGGAGTGCCCATGAAAGCGTCCGGATTCAGTCTGATGGAGATGCTGGTGGCGCTGGCCGTCAGCAGCGTGCTGTTAGTGGGTGCCGCCAGAGTGCTTCCGGCGTTGCAACGCCACAATCTGCATACGCTGATGCGCTTTCAGCTGCATGAGGAGATCCAGCTAATGATGGCCAGGCTGCAAAAAGCGGTAGTCAGAGCGGGCTATTGCAAAGGAGAGTGTGCCGGTGCGGCTCTGCGCATTGCGGAAAACGGGCGCTGTTTTTTAGTGCGCTGGGATGAAAACAGCAACGGGAGATGGGAGGGAACCGGCAGCGAAGAGAGCGACTTCTACGGTTATCGCTTCCGGCAGGACAGCCTGGAGATGCAGCGCGGTGTTGATAACTGTGAAGGCAGCGGCTGGGAGAAGCTGAACGATCCGGCAGCGATTATCCTGTCTGATTTTCATATCATCCGGCATGACAAACAGATACGGCTGGCTATCTCCGCTTTTGCCCGAGCCTTTCCCCGGCAGTCGGTCACCCTTGAGCGCTGGATCACGGCGCGGAATTTATGAAGCAGACCGGCAGCGCCCTGTTTATGGTGATCGTTCTGCTGGCGCTTTCGGCAGCGCTACTTGGTGCCACACGCAGGCTGTTGGATCAGATCTTAAGTCGAACCGGTGATGAGCAGCAGTACCTGTATCAGACCAGTCAGGCATTCTCTGCACTTGCCTGGGGCAGCCAACAAACCTGGTCCGGCCGCACGGGGTGGCAGTGCCGACAGGAGCGCGCCGCTGGCTGGCGGAGCTGCCTTTATCAGACGGAAAACTCTTCTGCGCTGCTGCGTGGGGAGAGCGGCACTGCCTCAGTTGCCCTTTATCAATGGGTGAGGTGGAAGCAGGAGAGTGGCCGGATAGCCGCCGTGCCGCATGGCTGGCTGGACTACTGCCCGCTGACCGAAGAGGAGAGATGTAATCCTGATGAGACAACAGCAAGGTTTTAGCTTACCGGAAACGCTGGTTGCGCTGGCCCTGTTTGCCAGCAGCCTGGTGGCATTGATGCACTATCAGACCGCGCTGGCAAAAGGGTTTCAGCTTCAGGCAGAGCAGAAAGAGGCCTGGCGCTATGCCTGGCAGCGTTTCGAAGGCTATCAGCCACCGCGCTGGCAAAGCTCGCTGACACAGCAGCCAGCCTCTTCCGGCTGCCAGCTTCTGACTTCATCAGTCGTCAGCCCTCTGGGGCGCGAGGCGAAGCTAACGTTGTTACGCTGCCCGGAGGCTGGCAAGTGACCCGGAGATTTTGCAACGGCGTCAGGACGGGGTAAAGTAGCGGCGCATCGCGCCATTCAGCCATTCAGCAACTCAGGAGCCACCATGTTTACCGTTTACCACTCAAATCAGCTGGATTTGCTGAAAACGCTGGCGGCCTGGCAGATTGAGAACCAGCCCCTGCGCGATCCGTTCCAGTCGGAAGTGGTGCTGGTACAAAGTCCGGGCATGGCGCAGTGGCTGCAAATGTCCCTTGCGGAGCAGTTTGGCATTGCGGCGAATATTAGTTTCCCGCTGCCCGCGAGCTTTATCTGGGACATGTTTGTGCGGGTGCTGCCTGACATCCCCAAAGAGAGCGCGTTCAATAAAGCGAGTATGAGCTGGAAGCTGATGACCCTGCTGCCAGAAATGCTCTCACACCCTGAGTTTACGCTGCTGGATCACTACCTGGCGGATGACGGGGACAAACGTAAGCTGTTCCAGCTTGCCTCCCGCATTGCTGACCTCTTTGACCAGTATCTGGTTTATCGCTCCTCCTGGCTGAACAGTTGGGAGAAAGGCAAGCTTATTGAGGGGCTGGGCGAAGCGCAACAGTGGCAGGCTCCTCTCTGGGCGGCGCTGGTTGAGTACACCAGAAAACTTGGTCAGCCTGAATGGCACCGTGCCAATCTCTATTCACGGTTTATCTCCACGTTAGAAAACAGCAGCGTGCGGCCGCCAAATCTGCCCGACAGGATATTTATCTGCGGTATATCTGCCTTGCCGCCTGTCTATTTACAGGCGCTTCAGGCGCTTGGAAAGCATATCGATATTCATCTGCTGTTTACCAACCCCTGTCGCCACTACTGGGGGGACATTCAGGATTATGCCTTTCTGGCAAAATTGCAAAGCCGTCGCCGTCAGCATTATGAACAGCAGCGGGAAAGCGCGCTGTTTCGTCAGCCTGATGCAGCAGAGCTTTTCAATGAGGCCGGTGAGCAGCAGTTAAGCAATCCACTGCTCGCCTCCTGGGGAAAGTTGGGCAGAGACAACCTGTTTTTACTGGCACAGATGGAGTGTCGGGAAATTGATGCGTTTGTTGATATCGAACCCACCACGCTGCTGCAAAGCCTGCAACACGATCTGCTGGAGCTGGAAGATAATGCGGTCATAGGACTACAGCTTGAAGAGTGGCAAACCAGCCGCCGCAAACGTCTGCTGGACCCTGCCGACAGATCGGTCAGCATTCATCTCTGCCACAGCCCACAGCGGGAAGTAGAGGTTCTACAGGACCGTTTGCTGCAAATGATGGCGAGCGATCCCTCACTTTCCCCTCGTGATGTGATTGTGATGGTAGCCGATATTGATGCCTACACCCCTTTTATTCAGGCCGTGTTTGGCAATGCTCCCGCCGACCGTTACCTGCCTTTTGCTATCTCAGACCGCCGGGCCAGCCAGGCTCATCCGGCGTTGCAGGCTTTTATCTCCCTGTTGGCTCTGCCGGACAGTCGGTTTACCTCTGAAGAGGTGCTGGCCCTGCTGGAAGTGCCTGCACTGGCAAACCGCTTTGCGATCAATGAAGAGGGGCTGAAGCGGCTGCGCAGTTGGGTGGAAGAATCAGGGATCCGTTGGGGACTGGATGATGACACCATCCGTAATCTGGAGCTTACGCCAACCGGACAGCATACCTGGCACTTTGGTCTGACCCGCATGCTGCTGGGCTACGCCATCCACAGCGAAAGCGGCCACTGGCAGGGCGTTCTGCCCTATGATGAGTCGAGCGGACTGATAGCCGAGCTGGCGGGGAACCTGGCCGAGTTGCTGATGCGGCTTCGCCACTGGCGGGCTTTATTAAACGAGGAGAGGGCACTTCAGGAGTGGTTACCTCTCTGTCGTGCTCTGCTTAACGACTTCTTTGCCGGCGATGCCGATACAGAAGCGGCTCTGGCGCTGATTGAAGATCAGTGGCAGCAGGCTATTAACTGCGGTATCCAGGCCAGGTACGATCGTCCTGTCCCGCTCTCGCTGCTGCGTGATGAACTGGCAAGCCGTCTCGATCAGGAGCGTATCAGCCAGCGCTTTCTGGCGGGGCCTGTTAACTTCTGTACCCTGATGCCGATGCGATCCATTCCTTTCAAGGTGGTGTGCCTGCTGGGCATGAACGATGGGGTTTACCCCCGCACGCTGCCGCCGCTTGGCTTTGACCTGATGAGCCAGAAGCCTGAAAAGGGCGACCGTAGCCGCCGTGATGATGACCGCTATCTGTTTCTTGAGGCTATTAACTCCGCCCAGCAGATGCTCTATATCAGCTATATCGGCCGGACGATTCAGGACAACTCAGAACGCTTCCCTTCAGTGCTGGTCAGTGAACTGGTGGAGTATATCAGCCAAAGTTTCTGCCTGGAGAAAGATCGAATGCTGGATGTGGACAGCAGCGCCAGGGGCGTGGTCGAACATATCCATCATCTGCACAGCAGAATGCCCTTTGCGGCGGAGAACTTCTCTCCCGTGGCTGAGTTTCGTAGTTTTGCGGCTGAGTGGCTGCCTGCCGCCACGGCCAGTGGCGTTCCGCATCCTGCCTTTATGCAGCCGTTGCCGCCGCAGACAGTGGAGGAGCTTAACTTTGAGCAGCTGGTACGTTTCTGGCGGCATCCGGTGCGGGCCTTTTTCAGCCAGCGGCTGGGCGTCAGTTTCGTGCTTGAAGAGACCAGCCTGCCGGATGCAGAGCCTTTTTTGATGGATAACCTCAGCCGCTATCAGGTCAACAAGCTGTTGCTGAATACGCTGATTGATGAGCAGCCCACCGAGTCGCTTTACGATTTGCAGCGGGCAGCAGGGCTGCTTCCTTATGGCGCCTGGGGAGAACTTTTCTGGCAGTCTCAGCTGGAAGAGATGGCGGATCTCGCCAGCCGGGTACGCGAGCAGCGAAAAGAATCAGCAAGCTGGGAAATCGCGCTTCAGGTAGGGGGCGTTCAGCTTCACGGCTGGCTGCCACAGGTTCAGGATGACGGTTTACTGCGCTGGCGTCCCGGACATCTGAATTTTACCGATGGCCTGTCATTGTGGCTGGAGCATCTGGTCTACTGCATGCTGGGCGGGCAGGGCAGCAGCAGAATGTTTGGCAAAAAAGAGAGCCAGTGGCAATTCCCGTCGCTAAGCGTTGAACAGGCTACCTCGCTTCTGGAGCGCTATGTCGAAGGCTACCGGCAGGGAATGTGTTCGCCTTTGCTGCTGCTGCCGCGCAGTGGCGGCGCCTGGCTGGAAGCGGCCTGGGATGAAAAGTCCGGGGTGATATTGCAGGATGAGAGCAGCCAGGCCAAAGCCAGGAGCAAGTTGCTTCAGGCCTGGCAAGGGAACCAGCAGATTGAAGGGGAAGGAAGCGATCCCTATCTGGCACGCCTTTTCCGCACCCTGGATGAGGAAATAATGCAGGAAATCGCCCGGAATGCGGAAATTTGGCTGTTGCCGCTGATGCAGATGAATGACACAGGGCGGGACATCCTGTAGTGTTACTTTATAACCATTTGTTGTTTTTTACTTTCTTGTTTCCCTTTCGTTCACAGCCGGAAGAGAAAATATCCAGGGTAAACTTCTGCTGCCCTCCCTGCTGAAAGGGACGGAGCGGCCAGAAGAGTAGATCGTCGAGGAGTTTGAATGCGTCGTTATGCAGTCTGGTTCACCACGTTTTTTCTGCTGTTTTCCCTGATCCCGCTGGCTCAGGCCCAACCTGGCTGGCAACCCGTTTCTGAAGCGATCCGTAAAAGCGAAAAAGATCCGCGCGACTACCAGGCGATCAAGCTGGATAACGGCATGACGGTGCTGCTGGTCTCCGATCCGCAGGCGACGAAATCGCTCTCTGCACTGACCCTTCCGGTGGGATCGTTAGAAAACCCGCGTAACCAGCAGGGGCTGGCTCACTATCTTGAGCATATGCTGCTGATGGGGTCTGAGCACTACCCTCAGCCCGATAATCTGGCGGAATACCTGAAAAAACATGGCGGCAGCCATAACGCCAGCACGGCCTCCTACCGAACCGCTTTTTATCTTGAAGTGGAAAATGCGGCGCTGGAGCCTGCTGTTGACCGGCTGGCTGATGCTATTGCGGCACCGCTGCTGGACCCGGTTAATGCAGATCGTGAACGTCACGCGGTGAATGCCGAGTTAACTATGGCTCGCTCACGCGACGGCCTGCGTATGGCTCAGGTCGGCGCGGAGACGCTTAACCCGGAGCACCCCAGCTCTCTCTTCTCGGGCGGCAACCTGGATACGCTGAAAGATAAGCCGGACAGTAAACTGCATGACGCCCTGACGGCATTTTATCAGCGCTACTATTCAGCCAACCTGATGAAGGCGGTAATCTACAGCAACAAACCCATGGAAGAGCTGCAAACTATTGCCGTCAAAACCTTTGGTCGTGTGAAAAATCGCAACGCCAGGGTACCGGATATAACAGTACCGGTGGTGACGGACAAACAGAAAGGCATCATTATTCACTATGTGCCGGCGCAGCCGCGTAAGCAGCTGAAAATAGAATTTCGCATCGACAATAACAGCGACAAATTCCGCAGCAAAACTGACACGTTAATTAGTTACCTGATAGGTAACCGCAGTAAAAATACGCTTTCAGACTGGCTGCAAAATCAGGGGCTGGCTGATTCAGTGGATGCGGGCGCTGACCCGGTTGTTGATCGTAACGGTGGAGTCTTCTCTGTCTCAGTCTCTCTGACCGACAAAGGTCTGGCGAACCGGGACGAGGTGATTGCCGCGGTGTTCAGCTATCTCAACAAACTGCGTAGCGGTGGCATTGATAAAAGTTACTTTGATGAAGTGGCTAAGGTGCTGGATCTCGATTTCCGCTATCCGTCGATCACCCGTGACATGGACTACATCGAATGGCTGGCAGATACCATGTTGCGGGTGCCGGTTGCCGATGTCCTGGATGCGCCTTATATTGCCGATCGTTACGATCCCAAGGCCATTCAGGCCCGTCTGGAGGGAATGACGCCGCAAAATGCGCGTATCTGGTATATCAGCCCCGATGAACCCCATAACAAAGTCGCCTATTTTGTGAACGCGCCCTATCAGGTAGACACCATTACGCCTGAGCATTTTGCAAAGTGGCAGGCAGCCAGCGACAAAATCACTTTGTCCCTGCCGGTGCTGAACCCTTACCTGCCGAGCGATTTCACCTTAATCAAGTCTGAACGCAAATACCCCCATCCTGAGGAAGTGGTTAATCAGTCTGGCCTGCGGGTGTTCTATATGCCCAGTCAGTTCTTTGCCAACGAACCCAAGGCCAGCATCACGCTGGCGTTACGGAATAAAGAGGCGATGCGTACCGCAAAAAATCAGGTCATGTACGGGCTGAATGATTACCTGGCTGGCCTGGCGCTGGATGAGCTTAATTCGCAGGCTTCTGTTGCCGGTATCGGCTTCTCTACGGGTGAGGATGACGGCGTGACCTTCAACGCCACTGGCTTTACCCAGCATCTGCCGGAGCTGATGGGTGCGCTGCTGAAAAGCTATGCCACCTACCAGCCGGATCAACAGCAGCTGGATCAGGCAAAGTCCTGGTATCTTGAGCGGCTGGCGGCAGCCGAGAAGGGTAAAGCATTTGAATTAGCAATTCAGCCAGCGCAGATGCTCTCGCAGCTGCCTTATACCCAGCGCAGCGAGCGCAGAGCGCTGGTTGCCGGAATTACGCTGGACGAGCTGAACGCCTACCGCAAAATGCTGCTGGAGAAGTCCACGCCGGAACTGATGGTGGTGGGCAATATGACGGGAGAGAGTGCTAAATCTCTGGCCAGCGATCTCAAAGCCCAGCTCAGTTGTGAAGGCGAGAGCTGGTGGCACAGCCAGTATCTGGTTATCGACAAGAAGACCTCAGCGAACCTTCAGCAGGCGGGAAGCAGCACCGATTCAGCGCTGGCCGCGCTCTATGTGCCGCTGGGTTATCCCGAGCATGAAAGTATTGCCAGCAGCGCCTTGCTCAGCCAAATCATTCAGCCGTGGTTCTATAACCAGCTGCGAACCGAAGAGCAACTGGGTTATGCCGTATTCTCTTTCCAGATGCCGGTAGGGCGTCAGTGGGGCATCGGTTTCCTGCTGCAAAGCAACGTGAAGCAGCCTGCTTACCTGCTGACCCGTTTCCAGGCGTTCTACCCTACGGCAGAGAAAAGATTGCGCGAAATGAGTAAAGAGGATTTTGCCCAGTATCAGATGGCAATGATTAACGAACTCAAACAGCGTCCTCAGACGCTGGATGAAGAAGCGGGCCGCTTCAGCAAAGATTTCAACCGCGAAAATTATCAGTTTGATACTCGTGAAAAAGTCATTGCGCAGATCCAGGCGCTGACGCCGGAAAAGCTGGCCACCTTCTTCCATAAAGCGGTGATTGAGCCGCAGGGGCTGACGTTACTGTCGCAAATTTCAGGCAGTCAGCACGATAAGGCGGACTATGCGAAGCCAGAGGGCTTTACCAACTGGCAGGAATTGTCCAGACTGCAACACTCTTTTCCGGTGAACAGCGATAAACCATGACACAGCTTGCCCAACGTCTTGATCCCCTGACGCTGCCTTTACAGGGCGAAAGGCTTATCGAGGCCTCGGCGGGGACGGGGAAGACCTTTACTATTGGCCTGCTTTATCTGCGTCTGTTGTTAGGGCTGGGGGGCGGCTCGGCCTACTCGCGCCCCCTGCCCGTAGAAGAAATTCTGGTTGTTACCTTTACCGAGGCGGCGACAGCAGAGCTGCGGGGCCGTATTCGGGAGAATATCCATGCCTTACGTATCGCCTGCATCAGGGGCGATACCTCCGACGGCATGCTGGCGCAGCTGCTGGAGCAGATCCCCAATCTGAATAAGGCGGCAGCCCTGTTGCTGGCGGCGGAGCGGCAGATGGATGATGCCGGGATTTTTACTATCCACGGCTTTTGCCAGCGGATGCTGAACCTTAATGCCTTTGAGTCCGGCATGCTGTTTGAACATCAGCTGATTGAGGATGAACTGCCGCTGCGCCGCCAGGCCATTGCTGATTTCTGGCGGCGTCACTGCTACCCCTTGCCGCTTCCCATTACTCGCGTGATGGCGCAACTGTGGCAGGGGCCGGAACAGCTTCTTAGCACGCTGTCGCCCTGGCTGAACGGTGAGGCGCTTTCGCTAAAGCATCCGCCTGATTTAGAAGAAACATTCACTGAACGGCATGAGAAAATCATCGCCAGAATCGCCCAGCTTAAAGCTGCCTGGGTTGCTGCCGGTGATCTGCACGATCTGATAGCAAAGTCCGGTGTGGACAAGCGCAGCTACAGCAGTAAGCACTTACCTAACTGGCTGGAAAAGCTCTCGCAGTGGGCGGCTGAAGAGACGCAGGATTACAGCTTCCCGAAAGAGCTGGAGCGTTTTGGACAGCGCATACTGCTGGAGAAAACAAAAAAAGGTGAAGCCCCGTCTCATCCACTGTTTGATGAAATCGATCGCTTTCTGGCTGAACCGCTCTCCCTGCGCGAACTGGTTATTGCCCGCGCGCTGAGCGAAGTACGTTATGTGACGCAGAAAGAGAAGAAGCTGCGTGCGCTGCTGGGGTTTGACGATCTGCTAAGCAGGCTGGATAACGCGCTGCAACAGCCCGCTGGCGAAGCGCTGGCTCAGGCGATCCGTACGCGCTATCCGGTGGCGCTGATCGATGAATTTCAGGATACCGACCCTCAGCAGTATCGTATTTTCCGCACGATTTATGGCAAACAGCCCGATCATGCGCTGTTACTGATAGGTGACCCGAAACAGGCTATCTATGCGTTTCGCGGCGCTGACATTTTCACCTATATGAAAGCGCGCAGTGAAGTTAGCGCCCACTATACGCTTGAAACCAACTGGCGCTCCTCTCCCGCTATGGTAAACAGCGTTAATCGCCTGTTTTCTCAGCTGGAAAATCCTTTTCTGTTTGAAGATATTCCCTTTATTGCCGTACAGCCCGCAGGGGCAAACGCTGCGCTGAGTTTTACGCTGGAAGGTCAGGAGCAGCCCGCGCTGCGTTTCTGGCTGCAACCGGGGGATGGCGTAGGAGTGAGTGATTACCAGCAGTTTATGGCACGCCAGTGCGCTGCCGAGATTTGTCGCTGGCTGACCGCCGGCCAGCAGGGCAAGGCGCTGATTGGTAAAGCAGAGGAGCGCCGTCCGGTGCAGGCATCGGATATCACCATCCTGGTTCGCAGCCGGAACGAAGCTTCGGTAATGCGCGAAGCGCTGAACGGCCTGAACATCCCTTCCGTGTACCTTTCTAACCGTGACAGCGTATTCACCACCCCGGAAGCCCGTGAAATGCTCTGGCTGCTACAGGCAGTGCTGGCGCCAGAGCAGGAGCGGGTGCTGCGCAGCGCGCTGGCAACCAGTATATTTGGTCTGGACGCGCTGACGCTGGATTCCCTGAATCAGGATGAACGCGCCTGGGATGCGCTGGTGGATGAGTTTGACCGCTACCGTCAACGCTGGCTGAAGCGCGGCGTACTGCCAATGCTGCGCGATCTGATGGTCAATCGGCAGATAGCAGAGAATCTGCTGGCCTCGGAGAGCGGTGAACGGCGGCTGACGGATTTCCTGCATCTGGCAGAACTGTTACAGGAAGCCTCTGCTCAGTCAGACAGTGAACATGCGCTGGTTCGCTGGCTGGCTCAGGAGATCGCCCAGCCCAACGGGCAGTCCGCCAGCCAGCAGCTGCGGCTGGAGAGCGATCGTCATCTTGTGCAGATCGTCACTATCCATAAATCCAAGGGGCTGCAATATCCGCTGGTCTGGCTTCCTTTTGTCGCCAACTACCGCGAGGCAAGCCAGGGGATATACCATGACCGGCAGAATTTCCAGGCGTTGCTTGACCTGCGGGATGATGAAGAGAGCGTGGCGCTGGCCGAGCAGGAGCGGCTGGCGGAAGATTTGCGCCTGCTCTATGTGGCGCTGACGCGCTCTGTCTGGCATTGCAGCGTGGGTATTGCGCCCCTGGTTAAAGGAAATCGTAAGAAAGAGGGCGAAACCGACCTGCACCACAGTGCGCTGGGCTTTCTGGTGCAGAAAGGGGAAGCTGCGGATGCCAGCCAGCTGCTCAGCCATTTGCAGGCCTTACAAAATGAGACAACCGAGGTAGTGCTTGCCGGTGCGCCAGATAGCACGCCCTGGCAGGCGGAAAGAGATAGTGAGCAAACGCTCACCAGCCAGCAAATTACCCGCACGCTGCGCGACGAATGGCGGGTCACCAGCTATTCGGGACTTCAGCAGCATGGGCATGCCATCACCCTGGATCTGCTTCCCCGGCTGGATGTGGATGCGGCAGGTGAAAGCCAGCCGCAGCAGATGAGTGAACTGACGCCGCATACTTTTCCTCGTGGAGCCGCGCCAGGGACTTTCCTGCATGGCCTCTTTGAAGATCTGGACTTTACGCAGCCGATCGACAATGAGTGGCTAACAGAACAGCTGCTGGGGCAGGGCCACGATCTGGCCTGGCTGCCGGTGATGAAGCAGTGGCTGGAGCGCATTCTGCACACGCCTCTGGACGACTCTGGCGTCAGCCTCAGCCAGCTGCCAGCCGACAAAAAACAGGTCGAGTTAGAGTTCTACCTGCCTATCCAGCGTATGCTGACGGCTGAGGCGCTGGATAAGCTGATCCGCCGTTACGATCCCCTTTCGGCGGAGTGCCCTCCGCTGAATTTTCAGCAGGTTCAGGGTATGCTGAAGGGCTTTATCGACCTTGTCTTTGTCTGGCAGGGGAAATATTACCTGCTGGATTACAAATCTAACTGGCTGGGTACCTCTGCTGAAGATTACACCCCGCAGGCGATGGCTCAGGCGATGCAGTCGCATCGCTATGACTTGCAGTATCAGCTTTACTGCCTGGCTCTGCATCGCTATCTCCGCCACCGGCTGGCGGATTATAACTATCAGCACCATTTTGGCGGCGTGTTCTATCTCTTCCTGCGTGGGGTTGACGGCACGGCGAGTGAAAATGGCATTTACCGAACCCGTCCTGACGCCGCGTTTATTGCAGAACTGGACGCGCTGTTCGCAGGAAAAGAGCAGGAGAAGGCATGTCAGGGATAACCGAATTATTGCAGCAGGCCGCAGATCTGCGGCTGTTTCGCGCGCTGGATATTCAGTTTGCCCGCATGGTGGCAACCGATGACCAGCCAGGCCTGATGCTGGCTGCGGCCTGTGTCAGTGCTGAAGCAGGGGAAGGGCATGTCTGCCTGCCGCTGGCTCAGCTTACGGAACAGTTGCTGTTCGACGGACGGCAGCCAGAGCTTGCCCGTCAGCTCTGGCTGGCCGCCGGAGAGCCAGAGTGGCTGGAACTACTCCCCGCTTGCGATGCGGTGGGCGATGGAACCACGGCAACGCCGCTGGTTTTACATCAGCAGCGGCTCTACCTGCACCGGATGTGGCAATCGGAAGGGCAGGTCGCCAGGTTTATCGTCAGTGAAACCGCCGTCAGGGCGTTTGAGCCGCTAAGCGTCAGGGCCGCGCTGGATAAACTCTTTGGTCAGCAGCCCGATGACTGGCAGAAAATTGCCGCCGCCGTGGCTATCACCCGGCAAATAGCGGTGATCTCCGGCGGGCCGGGCACCGGCAAAACTACTACCGTTGCTAAACTGCTGGCCACTTTGCTGGCGCTTGACGGTTCGTTACGGATCCGGCTGGCCGCGCCCACGGGCAAAGCGGCTGCCCGGCTCACCGAGTCGATGGGAAGAGCAATACAGCAGCTGGATGTCAGTGAAGAAGAGAAACGGCGTTTTCCGGCGGAGGCCACCACGCTGCATCGGCTGTTAGGGGCGGTGCCAGGCAGCCAGCGCATGCGCTATCACAGCGGCAATCCTCTGCATCTGGATCTGCTGGTGGTGGATGAGGCTTCCATGGTTGACCTGCCGATGATGGCGAACCTTATTGCCGCCTTGCCCCCTCAGGCCAGAGTCATTTTTCTGGGTGACCGCGATCAGCTCGCTTCCGTAGAGGCGGGGGCGATACTGGGAGATATCTGCCGTTGTGCCGAGTCAGGATACAGTGCGCTCCGCGCAGATGAACTGGCGAACCTGACCGGATGTCATATTGAAGGTCAGCATGCGCTGGACGCGCCTGCGGTGCGCGACAGCATTTGTCTGCTGCGCAAAAGTTACCGTTTTGATGCGCAGTCAGGCATCGGGCAGCTGGCACTGGCGGTTAACGCCGGAGACACGCGCCAGGTTGAGCAGGTATTCTCAGGCGGGTTCGAAGATATTGCTCAATTCCCACTGAGCAGCAGCGAGGAATATCAGCAGCTGTTAACCGCCTGTGTGGAAGGCTATCGGGACTATCTGAAGTTGCAGGCAGAGGGGGCATCGGCACAGGATGTCCTGGAAGCCTTCAGTCGTTTCCAGCTTTTGTGCGCGTTACGTGAAGGGCCATTTGGCGTGGCGGGACTGAACGAGCGCCTTGAAATGTCGCTGCAAAAAGCGGGGTTGATCCGCCGTACGCCCGGCTCTGCGGGTAAATGGTATGCTGGCCGCCCGGTCATGATTGCCCGCAATGACAGCGCTTTGGGGCTTTTTAATGGCGATATCGGCATCGCAATGTGGGATGAAGAGAGAAACTTAAAAGTCTTCTTTCCGCTGCCTGATGGCAGCATCAAAGCGGTACAGCCCAGCCGTCTTCCGCCCCACGACACCGCCTTCGCTATGACCGTGCATAAATCTCAGGGTTCTGAATTCGAGCATACCCTGCTGGTGCTGCCCACACAGTTTACGCCGGTGCTGACCCGCGAACTGGTGTATACCGCCATCACTCGCGCAAAAACGCGGCTGTCGCTCTATGCGAACTTCAGCGTGCTGAGTAGTGCAGTGAAAATGAGGACTTTACGGCGAAGCGGATTGGTTGAGCGGTTAGCAGAGACAAAATAACCGGAGCGTTTCCCGCCCCGGTTACCGGAACTTAGCTCAGCAGGCGCGCATGGCGCAGGTCGGCCATCAGCACTTTTGAACGGCGCTGATAGTTATACATCAGCTTTTTACTCTCCGGCAGCACTTCAATATCCACCGGCGTGAAGCCGCGCTCCTGGAACCAGTGAATACTGCGGGTGGTCAGCACAAAAAGTTTTTTCAAACCCATCTGGCGCGCCTGTAGCGCCACGCGCTCCAGCAGCGCTTCCCCCCGCGATGAGCTGCGGTAATCCGGATGCACGGCCACGCAGGCCATTTCCCCTATCTCCTCTTCCGGGAAGGGGTAGAGCGCCGCACAACCAATGGTCAGGTTATCGCGCTCAATGATAGTGAACTTATCGATCTCCATCTCCAGCTGCTCACGCGAACGGCGAACCAGAATGCCCTGCTGCTCCAGCGGACGAATCAGCTCCAGGATGCCACCTATATCATTAATGGTCGCGCGACGGATCTGCTCGGCACTTTCCATCACAATCTGCGTACCGATGCCGTCACGGGAAAATAGCTCCTGTAACAGGGCGCCATCTTCCTGGTAGCTGATGAGGTGGCTGCGGCGCACCCCGCTGCGGCAGGCTTTCACTGCGCCGCGCAGGAAGCGCACGGTGCCCGATAAGTAATCGTCCCGCTGCTCCAGCTCTTCAATGCGCTGCTGGGCTTCTTTCGGGAACAGTTCAGAGATGATCTCCCCTTCGTTGTTGGTCACACCCTGTTCTGAGCAGAAGCCAATCATCTTCTCAGCTTTTAATTTAACAGCCAGCTGCGTGGCGACCTCTTCCGAGGTGAGGTTAAAGCTCTCACCGGTGACCGAGACGGCAACAGGCCCCATCAATACAATGGCACCGCTGTCGAGCTGGCGATGGATCGCCTCTTCATCTATACGGCGGATACGGCCGCTGTGGCAGTAATCGACGCCATCATCCACGCCCAGCGGCTGAGCAATAATAAAGTTGCCGCTGACGACGTTGATATGTGCACCCTGCAACGGTGTGTTATTCAGGCTCATGGAGAGGCGGGCAGTGATATCCAGCTGAAGCCGCCCCGCAGCCTGCTTCACCAGCTCTAGCGCATGCGCATCGGTTACGCGGGTATGTTTGTGATAGAGAGGTTCCAGCTGATGTTCAGCCAGGTTAGCGTCGATTTGCGGGCGGGCACCATAGACCACTACCAGCCGGATCCCCAGACTGTGCAGCAGGCCAATGTCGTTGACGATGCCAGAAAAGTTCTCATGCTCGATGGCTTCACCGCCCAGCATAATGACAAACGTTTTACCACGGTGGGCATTGATATAGGGGACGGTATGACGAAAACCCTGAACCAGCTCGGTACTCCGTTCCTTCACGGCAAACCCTCTATGAATTATTATTCGCTAAAAGTGTATTTTTATTCTTTTATCGTCCTGGCGCAAGGGGCAATTTTCTGCGGTTTTTCCTTTTTTCGTTTCAGCCATCATGCTAATACGCTGCATTTTATCGTTTTTTCTGGGTGACACTGCCAAAGGGATTCGATAAAGTTTTTGCCCCTGATAGTCATTTGGCTTTTTTTCAGACACACAACAGTTCTTCTTCTGGAGTCGCATGTCCGATTTACCCTCCCCTGGCCGACGCAGGTGGTTAAAAAGTGCAGGAGCCGTGCTTCTGCTGAGCGTCAGCAAAGTGGGACTGGCGGCCAGTAGTCATGTGGTGGCTATCCGCATCTGGCCCTCTTCCACCTATTCCCGCCTGACGCTGGAGTCGAACGGCCCGCTTAAATATAAGCAATTTGCGCTCAGCCACCCTGAACGGGTGGTGATCGATATTGCCAATATCCGGCTCAACCACGCGCTAAAAGGGATCGGTAACCTGGTCCGCCGTGACGATCCCTATATCAAAAATGCACGGGTAGGGCAGTTTAATGCTAATACCGTCCGGCTGGTGCTGGAGCTTAAGCAGAACGTAAGCCCTCGCATATTCACGCTGGATCCTGTGGCAGGCATCAAAAACCGCCTGGTGCTTGACCTCTATCCCGCTAAAGGAAGCAGCTACGATCACGCAGACGATCCGCTGCTGGCCTTGCTACAGGACTACAACAAAGGCAATCTTGAAAAAACAGAGCCGGCAGCCGCCCCTTTACCGGGTAAAGCGGGCCGCGACCGGCCCATTGTGATCATGCTGGACCCCGGCCACGGGGGCGAAGATTCCGGCGCCATAGGCAAGCATAAAACGCGTGAAAAGGACATCGTGCTGAAGATTGCGCGGCGGCTGAAGTCATTAATCGACAAGCAGCCCAACATGCGGGCCTATATGACGCGCAATGAAGATGTGTTTATCCCGCTGAAAGTCAGGGTTGCCAAAGCGCGTAAGCAGCGTGCTGACCTGTTTGTCTCTATCCACGCAGATGCATTTACCAGCCGTGCAGCGCGGGGATCTTCAGTTTTTGCGCTCTCCACCAAAGGTGCAACCAGCACGGCAGCCCGTTTTCTGGCTCAGACTCAGAACGAATCAGATTTGATTGGCGGCGTCAGCATGAGCGGGGACCGTTATCTCGACCATACCATGTTTGATATGGTGCAGAGTCTGACAATCAATGACAGCCTGAAATTCGGTAAAGAGGTGCTGACCCGAATGGGCAGGGTGAATCATCTGCATAAAAAAACGGTGGATCAGGCGGGGTTTGCGGTACTGAAAGCGCCCGATATTCCCTCAATCCTGGTAGAGACAGCATTTATCAGCAATCTGGAAGAGGAGCGTAAGCTGCGGACCACCCGCTTTCAGCATCAGGTAGCTGATGCCATTCTGGCAGGCATTAAGGCCTATTTTGCCAGTGGCGCGTCGCTGGCCCCGGTAAAGTAGCCTGACCGGCAGGGCGAAGGCAGATTCGTCCTGCAATCAGCCAAAGGCTGACAGTGTTGGCGGTTAAAGAGTGTGAAAGCGCTGGCTGCCGGTAGGAAAAGTGCAGCTGAAATAGCCGAAGCGTGAGCTGTTCAGAAGGTATTCGAAGCGATAAGGGGTCAGAGGAAGTCGCGTTCAGAAGGGTTTTTAAAAGCCAGAAACAAAAAAACACCCGTTAAGGTGTTAAGTTGGTTGCGGGAGCCGGATTTGAACCGACGACCTTCGGGTTATGAGCCCGACGAGCTACCAGGCTGCTCCATCCCGCGTCCGATATACTGCTGCTTCCATCACAACAGGTCTTGCTGTACTGCACACTTCCGGAGAAGTGGTTGCGGGAGCCGGATTTGAACCGACGACCTTCGGGTTATGAGCCCGACGAGCTACCAGGCTGCTCCATCCCGCGTCCGAAATACTGTTGCTTCCATCACAACAGGTCCTGCTTGTTCACAGACCTTCTCAAAAGAGTTGGTTGCGGGAGCCGGATTTGAACCGACGACCTTCGGGTTATGAGCCCGACGAGCTACCAGGCTGCTCCATCCCGCGTCTGTGGAAGCGCACTATACTCTCAGTGAGTTTCGTTGCAACCCCTTTTTGCAACAAACTCATCAAAATAGCGCTGCCTGCTTAATTCTTACTCATCCTGCCGGCTGTTCTCCTCAGCCAACCGATCTTTACCCTTGTCCCGTTTAATTCTCTCAGTGCCTTTGCTATCTTCGGCGGGGAATTCCGCAAAGAGGGCAGTAGAGAATGAAAGGACGTTGGGCGAAGTATGCAGTAACAGGGGCGTTAATTGCCCTGCTGGCGGGATGTTCTTCAAAACCGACCGATCGCGGCCAGCAATATAAAGATGGCAAGCTTGAACAGCCGCTGGGTCTGGTTAATCAGCCTAACGCAAAGGGGCGGCCAGTGAATGGCAAAGATTTTGGCGATCAGATCAGCGAAATTCAGTACGCTTCGCCCGGCATGTACTCCCGCCAGAACAGCACCTACAGCTCGCTTAAAGCCTGGCTGATGGCCGGGGGCGATACCCGCCAGCTGCGCCAGTTTGGCCTGGATGCTTACCAGATGGAAGGCACCGACAATTATGGCAACGTGCAGTTTACCGGCTACTACACGCCGGTTATCCATGCGCGCTACACCCGTCAGGGCGAGTTCCAGTATCCTTTATACAGAATGCCGCCTCGGGCTAAAGGGGCGCGTCTGCCCAGCCGGGCAGAAATCTACAGCGGCGCGCTGGGTGAGCGTTACATCGTGGGTTACAGCAATTCGCTGATGGATAACTTCATTATGGATGTGCAGGGCAGCGGCTACGTCGATTATGGCGATGGCCGTCCACTGACGTTCTTTGGCTACGGCGGCAAAAACGGCCACGCTTATCGCAGCATTGGCAAGGTGTTGATCGATCGCGGTGAGGTGAAGCGCGAAGATATGTCGATGCAGGCAATCCGGAAATGGGGTGAAGAGCACACTCCGGCTGAAGTGCGTGAGCTGCTTGAGCAGAACCCTTCCTTTGTCTTCTTTAAGCCAGAGGAGTTTGCGCCGGTGCGTGGCGCCAGCGCCGTTCCTCTGGTGGCAAAAGCTTCGGTAGCGTCCGATCGCTCGCTGATCCCACCTGGAACCGCTCTGCTGGCGGAAGTCCCGCTACTGGACAACAACGGTAAATTTACCGGAAAATATGAGATGCGGATGATGGTCTCGCTGGATGTGGGGGGCGCGATTAAAGGTCAGCACTTCGATATCTACCAGGGCATTGGCGAACAGGCGGGGCATATGGCTGGCTGGTTTAACCATTATGGCCGCGTCTGGGTGCTGAAAGCCGCACCGGGTGCAGGCGCACCGCTTTTCTCTTCCGCACAAAATAGCACGGGTAACTCCGGCCTGCTCACCCAGTAGCAGGTAGCAGCGGGCTGGTTCGCCAGCCCGTCACTGATTCCGAGGTAAGACATGACTTCTCTTTCTGACGCCTGGCTGCAACGCTTTGGCGGGACGGCGCGTTTGTATGGGCAACCGGCGCTGCAACTCTTTGCAGATGCGCACATCTGCGTGGTGGGTATTGGCGGCGTAGGCTCCTGGGCCGCAGAGGCGCTGGCCCGTACCGGTATTGGGGCGATCACGCTGATCGATATGGATGACGTCTGCGTCACCAATACCAACCGGCAGATCCACGCCCTGAAAGCAACGGTAGGGCAGGCGAAAACGGAAGTGATGGCGGAGCGCATTCTGGCGATTAACCCGGAGTGTAAAGTCACCTGTGTGGACGACTTTATTACGCCTGATAACACGGCGGAATTAATGGGCGCAGGATTTACCTACGTCATTGATGCAATTGACAGCGTGCGGCCTAAAGCGGCCCTGCTGGCCTGGTGCCGCCGCAATAAAATTCCGCTGGTGACCACCGGCGGCGCAGGGGGACAAATCGATCCTACGCAAATTCAGGTCGCCGATCTGGCTAAAACCATTCAGGACCCGCTGGCGGCAAAACTGCGTGAACGTCTGAAGCACGACTTTAACATCGTGAAAAACAGCAAAGGCAAGCTGGGGATTGATTGCGTTTTCTCGACTGAGGCGCTGATGTACCCGCAGCCGGATGGATCGGTTTGCGCTTCCCGCAGCACGGCGGAGGGGCCAAAAAGAATGGACTGCGCGTCAGGCTTTGGTGCCGCGACCATGGTCACGGCCACCTTTGGCTTTGTTGCCGTGTCCCATGTGCTGAAGAAAATGATGGCAAAAGCAGCGCGCGGATAAGAAACAATCTGCTGACCTGCTGACCTGCTGACCTGCTGACCTGCTGACCTGCTTTAGCGGTATTCAGCGGCTGCCTTAACTGCCGCATCCGCCAGAGCGCCCAGTCCGGCGCTGCGTGAGGCGCTAAGCTGGGTGCGCAGACCCAACTCGTCAAATAAGGCCAGCGGATCGGTGTGCAGCAGCGCTGCTGGCGGTTGTCCTTCCACTGCGGTAAGCAACACTGCCAGTAATCCCCGCACAATTCTGCCTTCGCTGTCGCCATAGAAGTGCAGAGTGCCGTCGGCCTTCAGCTGATGTCCCAGCCAGACGCGGTTCTCACACCCGCTCAGCTCAATTTCGCTGCGCTTAAGCGCTTCAGGCAGTGCAGGAAGCTGTCTACCCAACAGGATCAGCTGACGATAGCGATCTTCCCACTGGGTAAACGCCCTGAATTGCTGTTTTAAACCCTCCGGCGTAATAAGTTCACCAAACGGGTGTGGGGCTAATAAAGTTGTCATGTTTACTCTGCAAGCAGCTCCAGTGCGGTGGTCATGCCTCTGACCAGCGCTTCCACATCATCAAGCGTATTATAGGGGGCAAATGAGGCGCGCAAAGTACCGCTGACGCCTAAAGCCTGTAAAAGCGGCTGCGCGCAGTGTTGACCGGCGCGCAGGGCGATGCCCGATTCCGCCAGCAATGTCACCACATCGCTGTGATGGATGCCGACAAAGTCAAAGGAGAGCAGGCTTGAGCGGCTGGCGCGATAGCTGCGAAAGCCCGGTAGCAGAGAAAGCCGCTCTTCAGCCCTGTCCGCCAGACCACAGCTCCAGCTTTCAGCGGCCTGCCAGTCCAGGGTTTCAAGCCAGCTCAGGGCTGCACTCAGGCCGATTACCCCGGCAACGTTTGGCGTACCGGCTTCAAAACGCCAGGGAACAGGCTGCGGGGTAAAGCCTTCAAAGTTCACGCTGGTCAGCATCTTACCGCCGCCCTGCCACGCAGACATCTCCTCCAGCAGCGCTGTTTTGCCGTAGAGCGCACCGATGCCCATCGGGCCATAGAGCTTATGTGCAGAAAAGGCATAGAAATCAATATCCAGCGCGCTGACGTCCGCCGGGTTGTGTACCACGCCCTGGGCACCATCAATCATCACTCTGGCTCCGACCCGGTGCGCCAGCGTAATGGCCTCTGCCAGATCCGGGCAACCACCCGTTACGTTAGACATCTGTCCCAGAGCCAGGACTTTAGTTTTCGCCGTCAGCAAAGAGGCCAGCAGCGTGGGATCCGGTAGCCTGTTGGCATCCAGCGGCCACTTTATGACTTTTGCGCCGGTTTGCAGGGCAACCATCAGCCAGGGCACGAGATTGGCATGATGCTCGGCTTCACTCACCAGAATTTCATCGCCCGGTTGCAGGCGTGGACGAAAATAGCCCTGAGCCACCAGGTTAATGGCTTCTGTCGTGCCCTTTGTCCAGACGATATCATTAGCGCGGGGGGCGTTAAGCAGGCGTGCAACCTGCCCACGAGCCTGCTCATAGCGATCGGTCAGCTCGCGCGCGGCGGCGAACTGGCTGCGATGTACGGTTCCGGCACTCAGGCTGTAAAACCGCTCTGTAGCCTCAATCACCGCCAGCGGTTTTAGCGTGGTCGCCGCACTGTCGAGGTAAACACCAGCATCAGCTAAAGCTGGAAAGTGGTGGCGAAAGTGGTCAGGGTTAAAAAGGGTCATACCTTCCTCGTGCTTTGATGTATTCATGCGCTTTTTTCAGCACCAGTCTGAATTACAGGCATTTTCCTGGCAATGTTGAAAAAGCTGGTTATGCTCTTTTATGCAAGGTTTAAACTATTACCCGCAAATAAGCGTTTCTCATGCAGGCACTTTGCCCTGAGTCCGTGTTCTGCAGGTGGTTTATCGCATCACAGTCTGCAAGGAGATATAAAGATGAAAAAATTTGCTGCAATTATGGCCGCCTGTGCCATGACATTTACCCTGGCCGCTTGTTCAAGCAACTATGTTATGCACACCAATGATGGTCGTACCATTGTCGCGGACGGCAAGCCTGTGGTAGATGATGATACTGGCATGATCAGCTACAAAGATGCCAATGGCAACAAACAGCAGCTGAATCGTTCTGATGTGAAAGAAATGGTCGAAATGGACCAGTAAGCTTCAGGCAAAAAAAAGCACCGCAATTTGCGGTGCTACTAATCACTATGGACAGACAGGGTAAATCTACAGGAATAAAAAGATAGCCAGGCTATCAGATCTGAAAATCGTCAGATCAAATGCAAACACAACATCACGACCACAAGCCAAAAGCCCCTCAAAATCTGGCGTTTCCGCCACTATTTCAAACAACTTTTCGTTCCGGCTCAGGAAGTGCGGCAACTATAGGTATTTGCTGGTACATCCTCAACGGACAAATTATAATGCCTCGGATAAAAAAAACTAATAGGTGATGCGCCTTCAGGTGCGTGACTTCCCATGCTGTTAAAGTGTACCCGGTAACCATGTCGAAACGTCTTCCTCCTTTAAATGCGCTGCGTGTTTTTGATGCAGCGGCGCGCCATCTCAGCTTTACCAAAGCGGCTGAAGAGCTGTTTGTAACTCAGGCTGCGGTAAGCCACCAGATCAAGTCATTAGAGGATTTTCTCGGGCTGAAGCTCTTCAGAAGACGCAATCGTTCGCTGCTGCTCACCGAAGAGGGGCAGAGTTATTATCTCGATATCAAAGAGATTTTTACCTCGCTGAACGAGGCAACCCGCAAGCTTCAGGCGCGCAGCGCTAAGGGAGCATTGACGGTGAGCTTGCTGCCCAGTTTTGCCATTCAGTGGCTGGTGCCAAGGCTGACAAGCTTTAACTCAGCTTATCCGGGCATTGATGTCCGTATTCAGGCTGTGGATCGCGATGAGGAAAAACTGGCGGACGATGTCGATGTCGCCATTTTCTATGGCCGCGGCAACTGGCCGGGGCTGAGAGTTGAAAAGCTCTATGCGGAGTATTTACTGCCGGTCTGTTCACCGCTGCTACTGACCGGTGATAAACCGCTTAAAACGCCTGAAGATCTCGCGCGGCAAACTTTGCTGCATGATGCCTCGCGTCGCGACTGGCAGTCCTACACCCGCCAGCTTGGCGTCGGACACATTAATGTTCAACAGGGGCCTATCTTCAGTCACAGCGCTATGGTGCTACAGGCTGCAATCCACGGGCAGGGTGTGGCTCTGGCAAACAATGTGATGGCGCAAACTGAAATTGAAGCTGGCCGTCTGGTTTGTCCGTTTAATGACGTTTTAGTGAGTAAAAACGCTTTTTATCTGGTTTGTCATGACAGTCAGGCAGAACTGGGTAAAATAGCCGCCTTTCGGCAGTGGATCCTGGCGAAAGCGGCCAGTGAACAAGAGAAATTCCGCTTTCGTTATGAGAGCTGAGCAATAATTTTTTCGCGTGGCCAGCGTGCGGCGTGTGTAACCTCTGAGGATAAAGGAAATGTCGAGTCGTGCGATGCTGATTTTTTCAGCTATTAGCGGATTTGTCTATGTGATGCTGGGCGCGTTTGGTGCGCATGTACTCAGCAAGTCGCTGGGGCCGGCTGAAATGGCCTGGATGAAAACCGGTCTGGATTATCAGGCTTTTCATACCCTGGCCATTCTGGGGCTGGCGGCGGCAATGCTACGCCGGGCGAATATCTGGTTTTACTGGAGCTCGGCGCTGCTGGCGCTGGGCACCGTACTGTTCAGCGGCAGTCTCTACTGTCTGGCGCTTTCGCACATGAAGCTGTGGGTTTATATCACGCCAGTGGGCGGCACCTGCTTCCTGATTGGTTGGGTTTTGATGTTGGTTGGCGCGCTGCGTCTGAAGAAAAGGGCAGAACGCCATGAATAAAGTATTACTCTATTGCCGTCAGGGATTTGAGAAAGAGTGTGCGGCAGAGATCACCGCGAAAGCGGCGGCCCGCAATGTGTTTGGTTTCGCGCGGGTGAAGGAAGATTCGGGCTATGTGCTGTTTGAATGCTACCAGGCGGAAGAAGCAGAAAAACTGATTGCTGAACTGCCGTTCAGCGAACTGATCTTCTCCCGTCAGATGATCGTCGTAGGCGAGCTGCTGCGCGATCTTCCGCCGGAAGATCGCGTCACGCCGGTCACAGGTATGCTGACCGGATTTGTTGAGAAGGGGGGCGAACTGCGCGTCGAGGTGCCAGACACCAATGAGAGCAAAGAACTGCTTAAGTTTTGTCGTAAATTCACCGTGCCGCTGCGTTCGAGCCTGCGTTCCGCCGGTATTTTGCTGAAGTATGAAACTGACAAGCGCCCGGTTGTGCATGTGTTCTTTATCGCGCCGGGCCATTGCTATGTAGGCTATTCACTGCCGCAGAATAACTCCCGCTTCTTTATGGGCATTCCGCGTCTGAAGTTCCCTTCTGATGCGCCAAGCCGCTCCACGCTGAAACTGGAAGAGGCCTTCCACGTCTTTATTCCTGCTGATGAATGGGACGAACGTCTGGGCAGCGGTATGTATGCTGTCGATCTGGGTGCCTGTCCGGGCGGCTGGACCTATCAGCTGGTGCAGCGCAGCATGATGGTTCACGCGGTGGATAATGGCCCGATGGCGCCAAGCCTGATGGATACGGGACAGGTTTTCCATCATCGTGAAGATGGCTTCAAGTATCGCCCTACGCGCAGCAATATTTACTGGGTGGTATGCGATATGGTAGAAAAACCGGTTCGCGTAGCGAATCTGATGGCCGACTGGCTGGTAAACGGCTGGTGCCGTGAAGCGATCTTTAACCTGAAGCTGCCGATGAAGAAACGCTTTGAAGAGGTGTCACAAAACCTGGCGATGATCGATGAAAAGCTGAAGGCTAACGGCATCAATGCGCAGATCCAGGCACGGCAGCTCTATCACGACCGCGAAGAGGTGACGGTGCATATTCGCCGCATCTGGAGCGCGGCACCCGGCCGCCGGGACGAGCGTTAAGGTGTGATGCACGGCGGCGCGCCTGGAATGTGCGCGCCCGGAAACTTAACGCACAGCCAGAAGCGTTTAAAAGCGTTCTGCCAGCCCGGACGCCGCAACCCTTCCGGGCAGCCGTAAGTTTATTAACGTTCCGGCAGCCGCAACTCTTTCAGATTCCCCTCAAGATGCAGGTCGGTGCGCAAAGTAGCAACCTTCCTGCAAATCTTCGCCATCTCTTGCTGCTCCTGTAACTTCTTCTGCCATTTGGGCGGCACCGCAGCGAGTTGTTGATAAATCGCTTCCAGCGAGCCAAATGTTGTAAGCAGTTCCGCTGCGCTTTTCGCGCCAATCCCGGCCACGCCCGGAATTTTGCTGCTGCTGATGCCGGCCAGCCCCCAGTAATCGGGTAGCAGGGCAGGCGTCATGATGCCAAATTCCGCCGTAATAAAAGGCAGATCCAGCCAGCGTTTCTGGAAATAATCCCGAATCTGAATGGCGGGTGCCAGCAGCTGGCAATAGCCTTTATCGGTGGAAACGATAGTCGCCTGATGGCCAGCTGCCGCTACCTTTACCGCCAGCGTAGCCGCCAGATCATCCGCTTCTTCGCCGTGCGCCTGCCAGCACGCGACGCCCGCGGCCTGAAAAGCGGTGCGCAGCAACGGCATCTCTTGCCGTAACGTCTCCGGCATTGGCGAGCGGCCAGCCTTATACCCTGGCAGTAGCTGATGACGCCAGCCTTCATGCCGCTCTTCATCGTCAAATACCGCCACGGCATGGGTGGGGTTACTGTGCCGGATCAGCTGATGCAGCGCGTTAACGCAGGTTTCCTGGCAGGGCGATCCCTGAACCGCGTGGATACGTCGGATAAGATTCAGGGCATCAACAATCAGTAAATGAACAGTCATAGGATCCACGAAAGCGGAGCGGCTATGTCGCCGCTCCTGTGAGCAGTTTATTTAATGATTTCGTAGCAGGGAATGTAGGCGGTACCCGGCAGCTTCATGCGGTGCTGAGCCACAAATCCCTGTAACAAATCATCCATGCGGCGCATCATTTCCCGATCGCCGTGCAGCTTATAAGGGCCTTTCTCTTTGATCGCTTTGATCCCCATATCCTTGACGTTTCCAGCCACGATCCCGGAAAACGCGCGCCGCAGCGCAGCGGCAAGCTGCTCGGCAGGCTGATCGGGATAGAGATTGAGATTCGCCATGTTTTCATGGGTAGGTATAAACGGCACCTGTAGATCGGGCGCAATGCGAATCGACCAGTTAAAGCTGTAAGCATCGCCCGTTTCCCGACGGTGCTCTTTTACCTGCGGCATCGCTTTTTTCATCAGGCGAGCCACTTCAGCGGCATCATCAATAATGATGGTGTAGTGCTGGCGGGCAGCCTCGCCCAGGGTGCTGACAATAAACTCATCCAGCACATTAAAATAGTCCGCACTCTCTTTCGGCCCGGTCAGAATCAGCGGCAGAACCTGATCCTGGTTTTGCGGGTTCATCAGAATACCCAGCAGGTAGAGCAGCTCTTCTGCGGTACCTACGCCGCCGGGGAAAATGATGATGCCATGCGCAATACGGACAAACGCTTCAAGACGTTTCTCGATATCCGGCATGATAATCAGCTCATTTACCAGCGGGTTTGGCGGCTCTGCGGCGATGATCGAAGGCTCTGTTAAGCCGATAAAACGCCCCTCTTTATAGCGCTGCTGCGCGTGACCGACGGCGGCGCCTTTCATCGGGGCTTCCATCACCCCCGGCCCGCAGCCTGTACAGATGTTCAGCTCCCGCAGGCCCAGCTGCGACCCGACGTTACGGCAATATTGATATTCCACCGCGTTGATCGAGTGGCCGCCCCAGCAGACCACGGTATTGGGTTCTTCCCCAACATGCAGCGCACGGGCGTTCCTGAGTATTGAAAACACCATGTTGGTGATCTGCACCGAGTCTTCAATATTGAGGTGCTGGAAGCGACCGGCGCTGTCGATCTGTCCATTCACAAACAGAATATCGCGCAGCACGGCAAACAGGTTCGCCTGCAACGAGCGGATGATCCTGCCATCCACAAACGCCTCTTCAGGCGGGTTAATCAGCTCAAGTTTTACGCCGCGCTCGCGTCGCAGCACGTTGATATCAAAATTTTCAAAGCGGGAGAGCAGCTCATTGCTGCTGTCGGTCTGACTTCCGGAGTTAAGGACGGCAAGAGAACAGTTACGGAACAGCTGGTAGAGGTCGCTGCTGGCCGTCTGCTTCAGCATATCGACTTCCAGTTGTGAGAGCAGATCCATTGAGCCTAAGGGGCTGACATGTGTAATCAAATTAACTCCTTTACACCCGTACGGGTGGTAGTCACTCCATTGTGGCCATTCGGCCGGAACAGCATGGAGAGTAAAATCCCTGGGCCAGGTGGTTACCTGTGCCCACTCCAGAGTAGCCTTGTCCGTCCTGATTTAACAAGAGATCGCATCCTGCTAATGCGGGATGGTGCGCAAAACCGTGCTGATTACTGCCTGACAAGACGGGAATGGCCTGGCCGGAACACAGCGTTGCTGCGCCAGGGGTTGATATCCAGCCCGCCCCGACGGGTGTAGCGGGCATAAACGCTTAGCTGCTCTGGCTGGCAAAAGCGCAGAATATCGTTGAATATGCGTTCGACACACTGCTCGTGGAATTCGTTGTGATGACGGAAAGAGATCAGATAACGCAGCAGCGCTTCACGCTGAATACGCGGCCCCCGGTAGCTGATCTGCACCGAACCCCAGTCTGGCTGGTTGGTAATCAGGCAGTTGGATTTCAACAGATGGCTGACCAGCTGCTCTTCCACAATTTCAGGTTGCGTTGCCTGTTGCAGATAATCCGTGGTGAACTGATAGTTATCAATTTCAATATCCTGTTCATCAATGCAGTATCCGGCAAGGTGCCCAATGGGCTGGCCTTCCACTTCCTGTAGCCGGAACAGTGCGACGCTGACTTCCCCCTGCGCACAGGCGCTGAGATCGCGCTCCAGCGTGCTACGAACATCGCCCCAGTCGGCAAATTTTGTCTGGTTGAAACTGTTAAGATAGAGTTTGAAACTCTTGGACTCAATCAGGTTCTGGCTGTCCGCCTTCAGCGTCACTTCGCCTATAGCAACCTGCGGCAGGCCTTTCTCATTCAGCCAGGATAGCTCGTACAGCGTCCAGATATCGGCGCCATGAAAAGGCAGGGCGTCCGGATAAAGCCCCAGCGGTTCGCGGTTCATGCTGCGCGGTACGGCTTGCAGTAAAGAGGGTTGATACTTATCGTGATACTCTGTGGGTTTTCCCAGTGTCAGGTTGTTTAATGCCTGATGTGGAGCCTTAGAAGACATCTTAATTACCTTATGGCCTGCGGCTTGCAGGCGGTAGTGCACAGTTAGCCTTAGTGTAACTCAGGCAACAGAGAGTGAAAAAAGAATGATTGAACAAACGGCCCAGGCCTTAACGGATTTTACCCGTAAATATTGTGATGACTGGATCCGCGAATGCGGCCATCCTCCGGCAAGTGCCGAACTTCTTGGCGTGCCTTCGCCCTGCGTCCAGCAAACCAATGAAGAGGATCTCTTCTGGCTGCCGCAGCCCTTCACCCTGGCGCAAAACCTGGAAGCGGTTGAGCGGGCCGTGGAGTTACGCATCCAGCCCTCTGTAGTGGCCTGGTATAGTTCGCAGTTTGCCGGAGATATGTCCGTCACGTTTGGCGAGCTGAGCTGTACGCTGCTGCAAACCTGGAGCGAGGAAGATTTTCTGCGCGTACAGGAAAATCTTATTGGCCATCTGGTTATGAAGCGCCGTTTAAAACAGTCGCCAACCCTGTTTATCGCCACAACCTCCTCTGAACTGGAGGTGATTTCCGTGTGCAATCTCAGCGGGGAAGTGGTGTTGGAGCAGCTGGGCACCAAACAACGCACCCTTCTGGCGCCAGACCTGGAGCAGTTCATCACCGAGCTGACGGTTGCCTTACCCTGAATATTAAAAAGCGCGACGTTTTGTAAGAGATCTCTCACGTCAGCTGTGAGAGATCGCTTGAAAATAGCCACGTACAAACCAGGGTTTTTAGTGCAATTGATTAAAAATCATAAAGTTGCTCTTACTGGTGGCGCTTACACAGCGGTAAGCATGACATTTCGCTGTCAGCCATATTGTGTGTTTATACAGTTAGGGCAGAATAACGCCACCAAAAGGAAGTGTGGCTTAGCAATAAGTCGGGACACCTCGGGAAGAGGAAGCAGGGAAGTCTTCAGGATGAAGAAAGGATATCTCAGGACGAGATCAGGGACACCTCCAGGATGGAGATTGTGAGCTGTCATGAAGATGGCGTGCCGGGATGCAAGGGACACACCAGGAAGGTGAAAAGTAGGGAACACTCAGGGACAAAGTTATCACGGACGAGCAGGGAGCATAAGCGTGGCGGGATAGCTGCAAACGAACCGGGAGCACTGTTTACACAGTGCTCCCTTTTTTTGTCCATACTTTTCCAGAGCACACTGCTGAGTGGTATGCTTGCTGCCTTCCGATCATCTGACCAAGGAGAACTGCCAATGAGCCGTGAAACCCAGGTTTTGCATCGCCTTGATGCGATTGAGCAACTATTACATGAGGCGGGTCTGTGGCAAGTTTGTGCACCTACCAGCGAAGCGTTTAACAGCGTGGAGCCATTCTGCGTGGACACCATGATGCCGTTGCAGTGGCTACAGTGGATATTTCTGCCGCGCATGCGGGCAATACTGGATGCAGGCGCTCCACTGCCGGAAAAACTGGCGATTGCCCCCTATTACGAAGTGGCGCTTGAGGGCGAAATTCCTGCACGTGCCACGCTTCTGCACGCTCTGAATCAGCTGGATCAGTTGTTTGGGCAGGACGATTAATGCTGGAGATCCTCTATCAGGATCGCTGGCTGGTGGCGGTTAACAAACCCTCCGGTTGGCTGGTCCACCGTAGCTGGCTGGATCGCCACGAAACGGTTTTTGTTATGCAAACCCTGCGTGACCAGATTGGTCAGCATGTTTTTACCGTCCATCGTCTCGATCGTCCAACTTCCGGCGTGCTGCTGCTGGCGCTGTCGGCCGAGGTAGCCCGGCTTCTGTCGCAACAATTTGAACAGCACGCGTTACAAAAAACCTATCACGCGGTGGTCAGAGGCTGGCTGGAAGGGGAAGAGACCCTGGACTATGCGCTGACCGAAGAGCGGGACAAAATTGCCGACAAATTCAGCGTGGCGGATAAAGCGCCCCAGTCTGCCGTTACGCACTGGAAGGCTTTAGCAAAAGCGGAGCTGCCGGTAGCGGTAAGCTGCTATGAGACGTCGCGTTTCAGCCTGGTGGAGCTTAAGCCTGAAACCGGGCGTAAACACCAGTTACGCCGTCATTTACGCCACCTTCGTCATCCCATTATTGGGGACAGCGCCCACGGTGACCTCAAACAGAACCGCAGCGCCGCGCAGCATTTCGGCATGAAGAGGCTGATGCTGCACGCCAGCGAACTGAGCCTGACGCATCCGGTGACGGGTGAACCGCTGCTGTTGCGGGCCGGTCTGGATCCCGTCTGGCAGGGCTGCCTGTCCGCTTTTGGTTGGGAAGCGTGCCTTCCTGAGCTTCCGAGGGTTGAGTTTATGACGACTAACCTTCAGGATAGTCTCACTTAATAAGCGCCAGAAACGGAGAATTGCATGGCTCAGATAGGTATTTTTGTTGGCACCGTATACGGTAACGCGCTGATGGTGGCTGAAGAGGCTGAGCCTTTGCTGGCCGATCTGGGTCACCAGGTGAAAATTTTCGAAGATCCCACGCTGGGTGACTGGCAGCGCTACGCCGATCAGGTGGTACTGGTGATCACTTCGACTACGGGTCAGGGCAATTTACCAGACAGTATTGCGCCGCTGTTCCACGCCATCAAGGATAAGATGGGCCACCAGCCAGCCCTGCGTTACGGCGTGATTGCTCTGGGCGACAGTAGCTATGACGATTTCTGCGGAGGTGGAAAGTCGTTTGATGCGCTGTTGCAGGAGCACAGCGCCACGCGGCTGGGAGAGGTGCTGCTGGTTGATGCTACGGAATATCCGGAGCCGGAAGAGATTACTTCTCCCTGGGTGGAAGCCTGGGCAAAGCTGATTAGCTGACAGCTCTTACCGCGCCTGCTCTCAGGCGCGGTAAGAAAAACTCCTGCCACGCTGGCTCACGTCACCGGTGCCGGATTGAAAACGGCCAGCGCATTATGAATTCCCCAGCGATCGGACCAGGTTTGTTTGCTGCCGCTGGCAATCTCCAGAATCAGTTCAAACAATCTCCAGCCTACCTGCTCAATAGTCTCTTCACCGGTGGCGATAGTGCCCGCGTTGATATCCATCAGGTCATGCCAGCGATCGGCCAGCGCCGTGCGGGTCGCCATTTTGATAACCGGAATAGCAGCCAGGCCATACGGCGTGCCACGTCCGGTAGTAAAGACCTGAAGCGTAATGCCTGAAGCCATCTGCTGCGTGCCGCAGACGAAATCACTGGCTGGCGTGGCGGCATAGATCAGCCCGCGCTGCGTCGGACGCTGGCCGGGGGAAAGAACTTCGACAATGGCGCTCCGTCCCGACTTCGCAATAGATCCCAGCGCCTTTTCCACTACGTTAGCCAGCCCCCCTTTTTTATTGCCCGGAGAAGGGTTAGCGCTGCGATCGGTTTTACCCATATCAAGATAATTATCGTACCAGGCCATCTCCTCAAGCAGCCGTTTGCCTACTTCCACGCTGGCGACGCGCGGCGTAAGCAGATGCACGGCATCACGGACTTCGGTGACCTCAGAAAACATCACCGTAGCACCGCAGCGAACCAGCAGATCCGAAGCAAAGCCCACGGCGGGATTAGCGGTTACGCCCGAGAAAGCATCGCTGCCACCACATTGCATTCCCACAACCAGCTCAGACGCCGGGACGGTTTCCCGCTGGCGCTGGTTCAACCGCTGTAAATGGCGCTCTGCTACCTGCAAAATATCGGTGACCATCGATTCAAAGCCAATATGCTTTTCATCCTGCAACCGGATCACATCCTCTTCGCCCAGCGAAATGGTCTGAACATCGGGCGTGCCTTCCAGCAGACGTTCTGGCTGAAGTTTTTCGCAGCCCAGCCCCACAACCATCACTTCTCCGCCAAAGTTAGCGTTCAGCGCCAGGTTATGGATGGTGCGGATAGGCACCACGGCGGCAGGAGCATTGATTGCCACACCGCAGCCATAAAGATGATTCAGGGCTACCACGCCGTCAACGTTGGGATATTTCGGCAGCAGATCGCGTTCAATAATCTTCACCACATGGTCTACCACGCCAGCCACGCAGTGCACGCTGGTAGTGATCGCCAGCAGATTGCGGGTGCCTACGCTGCCATCAGCATTGCGATAGCCCTGGAAGGTATAACCTTCAAGCTTGGGCAGGGCAGGGGGAATGTTGGTGGCCAGCGGCAGAGTCGTCAGCTCAGGCGCTTCAGGAAGCACCACCAGCGATTCATCAATCCAGCCTCCGCGTGAAATATTACGCACCGCGTAGCCGATAACTTCGCCATAGCGAATAATATCGCTGCCTTCAGAAATATCGCTCAGCGCAACTTTATGTCCCTGAGGAATATGCTCTTTTAATATCAGTCCGCAGGGGAATTCAGTGCCCGCAGTCAGGCCATTATTATTGACCACAATGGCAACGTTATCGTTTTCATGCACTTTGATATAGAGAGGCGGATCGTTTCTGAGAATATTCATTGCTCGACAAGTCCTGAAATAAGTGAGGAAAGCGTTTATTTTCTCTTCCTGAGGAACGATCTCTTCTGTTACGGGTAATCATGATTCTGCTGGCGACCAGTATAAAAGCGCAACAAGCCAAATACATTATGCATATGTCCGACTTAATGCCTCATTATCGCCCTCTTTTTATGGCAGACGTACAGATATCAGTGAGAATGCTCACAAAGGCAAGGGGAAAGCGGCGGGAGTGTGACCCCGGCCGCAGAACGGATCTGAACCGTGAGCCATCACGCAGCGTATTGGGCATTTGCCATAAGAATTACGTTTTTAAAGCCAGTTTATAGGGCTAAATGCCGATGTGTTACCTGAGCGCAGTTCATATACTTTTTAGCCACTGGAACAAAAAGATATTTTTTCTGCTGGGCGTTAACGATTCTGCAAAATAATCGCCGTGTTTAACCCAACATCATTCTGATACCCAACGCGATGTGTATGCCGTCCAGAGTGAGTTTGCCTGACCGCACTATTTCAGGAGTGTCTCATGAATTCAATCAACAGTGCTGCGAGCGCCGTGCAAAAAAAAAGTAATGCTCGCTACTGGATAGTGGTGATGTTATTTATCGTTACCTCTTTCAACTACGGGGATCGGGCAACCATTGCAATTGCCGGTTCCGCTATGTCCAAAGATATCGGGCTGGATCCGGTTGGCCTGGGCTATATCTTCTCCGCATTTTCCTGGGCTTATGTCATAGGCCAAATCCCCGGCGGCTGGCTGCTTGACCGCTTCGGCTCGAAAAAAGTCTATTTCTGGAGCATCTTCCTCTGGTCGCTCTTCACCCTGCTACAGGGGTTTGTTGACCTGTTCAGCGGCTTCACGGTCATTGCCGCGCTCTTTATGCTGCGCTTCCTGGTAGGGCTGGCAGAAGCGCCCTCCTTCCCCGGTAACAGTCGCATAGTGGCAGCCTGGTTCCCGGCACAGGAGCGCGGTACCGCCGTAGCGATTTTCAACTCAGCACAGTATTTCGCCACGGTTATCTTTGCGCCAATTATGGGCTGGCTGGTCTCGTCAGTAGGCTGGGCGCACGTCTTCTGGTTCATGGGCGGACTCGGTATCGTGATCAGCTTTATCTGGCTGAAAGTGATCCACGATCCTAATGACCACCCTGGCGTGAACAAAGCTGAGCTGGAGTACATGGAGCAGGGCGGTGCGCTGATCAACATGGATCAGAAAAAAGTCGAGCGGAAGGTGAGCTGGGCGGAGAAGAAATATCAGATCAAGCAGCTGGTCACCTCACGCATGATGATCGGTGTCTATCTTGGGCAGTATTGCATCAACGCATTGACCTACTTCTTTATCACCTGGTTCCCGGTCTATCTGGTTCAGGCTCGCGGCATGTCGATTCTGAAAGCGGGGATGGTCGCCTCTATACCCGCTATCTGCGGCTTCCTTGGCGGCGTCCTGGGCGGGATTATCTCCGACTGGCTGATGCGTAAAACCGGCTCGCTGAATATTGCCCGTAAAACTCCTATCGTGCTTGGCATGCTGCTCTCTATTTCGATGGTGGTGTGTAACTACGTCGATACCGAATGGGTAGTGGTGTTCTTTATGGCGCTGGCGTTCTTCGGGAAAGGAATTGGTGCCCTGGGCTGGGCGGTGATGGCAGATACTGCGCCTAAAGAGATTAGCGGACTGAGCGGTGGGTTGTTCAATATGTTCGGCAACATCTCCGGCATCGTTACCCCCATTGCTATCGGTTACATCATTGCCTCTACCGGCTCGTACAACGGTGCGTTGATCTACGTCGGCATTCACGCTTTTGTCGCCGTACTGAGTTACCTGGTGCTGGTGCAGGACATCAAGCGTATCGAACTGAAACATCTGTAAGGACAAGGTATGACCACGCAAAGCACTCCTGTTATTACCGGGATGAAAGTTATCCCCGTTGCTGGCCATGACAGCATGCTGCTGAATATTGGCGGTGCGCATGGCGCTTACTTCACCCGCAACATTGTAGTGCTGACGGACAGTGCAGGGCATACCGGGGTGGGTGAAGCGCCGGGTGGCGAAACCATCTACCAGACGCTGATAGCAGCCATACCCCTGGTAAAAGGCAAGGAAGTTGCCCGCATGAATCGTGTGGTGCAGGAAGTGCATAAGGGCAATCAGTCTGCTGACTTTGCTACTTTCGGTCAGGGTGCCTGGACGTTTGAACTGCGGGTCAATGCGGTGGCGGCACTGGAAGCCGCACTGCTGGATTTATTAGGTCAGTGCCTGAACGTGCCGGTGGCGGAGCTGCTTGGCCCCGGCAAGCAGCGTGATGAAGTCACCGTACTGGGATATCTGTTTTATATCGGCGACCGTGAAAAAACCGATCTGCCTTACCTTGCCGGTGAGCAGACAGGGCATGAGTGGTATCACCTTCGTCATCAACAGGCGATGGACAGCGCCGCTATAGTGCGTCTTGCCGAAGCGGCGCAGGACAAATATGGCTTTAAAGATTTCAAGCTGAAGGGCGGTGTACTGCCCGGCGAGCAGGAGATTGAAGCGGCTAAAGAGCTGAAAAAGCGTTTTCCCGATGCCCGGATAACCGTCGATCCCAACGGTGCCTGGCTGCTGGACGAAGCTGTCGCCCTGTGTAAAGGCATGCAGGACGTTCTGACCTACGCTGAAGACCCGTGTGGCGCTGAGCAGGGCTACTCAGGCCGGGAAGTGATGGCCGAATTCCGGCGCGCTACCGGTCTGCCCGTGGCAACCAATATGATTGCCACTAACTGGCGCGAGATGAACCACGCAGTGATGCTGAATGCGGTGGATATTCCGCTGGCTGACCCCCATTTCTGGACGCTGAGTGGTGCGGTGCGCGTGGCCCAGCTCTGTGATGAGTGGGGGCTGACCTGGGGTTGCCACTCCAATAACCATTTCGACATTTCGCTGGCGATGTTTACCCACGTGGCTGCGGCCGCGCCGGGTAAACCCACCGCCATCGACACCCACTGGATTTGGCAGGAGGGCGATCAGCGCCTGACTAAAAATCCGCTGCAAATTACCAACGGAAAGATCGCCGTGCCGGACGCGCCAGGTTTGGGTATTGAGCTGGACTGGGCGCAGATTGAAAAAGCGCATGCGCTCTATAAAACGCTGCCTGGCGGTTCCCGCAACGACGCGGCCTCAATGCAATATCTGGTCCCAGGCTGGACGTTCGATCGTAAACGTCCCGCCTTTGGACGCTGAACCTAACTTGTAGAAGGAAGAGGGTATGATCCCGATTACAGGCACCCCATTAGTCACAGAAATGCAGGTTATTCCTGTGGCCGGTCACGACAGCATGCTGCTGAACCTGAGCGGGGCACACGCACCGTTTTTCACGCGAAATATTGTCATCATTAAAGACAACTCCGGCCACACGGGAGTGGGCGAGATCCCAGGCGGGGAGAAAATCCGCAAAACGCTGGAAGAGGCTGCCGCGCTGATTATCGGACACGGGCTGGGTGAATATAAAAACCTGTTAAGCCTTGTCCGCCAGACCTTTGCTGACCGGGATGCGGCAGGCAGAGGAAACCAGACGTTCGATCTGCGTACCACTATTCACGTGGTAACCGGAATTGAAGCCGCCCTGCTTGATCTGCTTGGTCAGCATCTTGGCGTGAACGTGGCCTCTCTGCTGGGCGACGGGCAACAGCGTGATGAAGTTGAAATGCTGGGATATCTGTTTTACGTAGGCGACAGAGGCAAAACCAGCCTGCCTTATCAAAGCCAGCCTGACGACAGCTGTGACTGGTATCGCCTTCGTCATGAAGAGGCGCTGACTCCGGAAACGGTGGTCCGGCTGGCGGAAGCGGCTTATGAAAAATATGGCTTTAACGACTTTAAACTGAAAGGCGGCGTGCTGGCTGGGAGCGAAGAGGCGGAAGCCGTCACTGCTCTGGCGAAACGCTTCCCGGATGCCCGTATTACCCTGGATCCCAACGGGGCCTGGTCGCTGAACGAAGCGATTACGTTGGGCAAACAGCTCAAAGGCGTGCTCGCCTATGCTGAAGATCCCTGTGGCGCGGAACAGGGCTATTCAGGCCGCGAGGTGATGGCGGAATTCCGCCGTGCCACCGGTCTGCCTACCGCCACTAACATGATTGCCACCGACTGGCGTCAGATGGGTCATACTCTCTCTTTGCAGTCAGTCGATATTCCGCTGGCCGATCCACACTTCTGGACCATGCAAGGCTCGGTGCGCGTGGCGCAAATGTGCCACGATTTTGGCCTCACCTGGGGTTCCCACTCTAATAATCATTTCGATATTTCTCTGGCGATGTTTACCCACGTGGCCGCTGCTGCCCCTGGCAAGATCACCGCTATTGATACCCACTGGATCTGGCAGGAAGGCAATCAGGGTCTGACCCGTGAACCGCTGCAAATTAAAGGCGGCAAGGTGCAGGTGCCAACCGTTCCCGGACTGGGCGTGGAGCTGGATATGGATAAAGTGATGCAGGCCCATCAGCTCTACCTTCAGCATGGGCTGGGCGCACGCGATGATGCGCAGGCTATGCAGTTCCTGGTGCCGAACTGGACCTTTGATAACAAACGCCCTTGTCTGGTGCGCTAATTCTTTTCACAGGAGTTACTGATGAGCTATGTAAGCAATCCCAACAGTTTCCGTCAGCGCCTGCTGGCTGGCGAAACCTTGATTGGCAGCTGGTGTGCGCTGGCCAACCCGCTGACCACGGAAGTGCTGGGCCTGGCCGGGTTTGACTGGCTGGTGCTCGACGGTGAACACGCGCCGAATGATATCACCACTTTTGTGCCTCAGCTGATGGCCCTCAAGGGCAGCGCAAGTGCTCCGGTGGTGCGTCCGCCGACCAATGAGCCGGTGATCATCAAGCGTCTGCTTGATATCGGCTTCTCGAATTTCCTGATCCCCTTTATAGAAACCGAAGAGGAAGCCGTGCGCGCTGTGGCTTCAACCCGCTATCCGCCAGCCGGCATCCGTGGCGTGTCGGTTTCGCACCGCAGCAACATGTACGGCACGGTGCCGGACTACAACAGTACGATCAATGACAACGTGACGGTGCTGGTGCAGATCGAAACGCAGCAGGGCGTTGACAATATTGATGCTATTGCCGCTGTAGAGGGCGTGGACGGGATTTTTGTCGGGCCTGGCGACCTGTCAGCCGCCTTAGGATACCTCGGACAGCCGGCCCACCCAGAAGTGCTGAAGGTGATCAAATATCTGTTTGAGCGGGCAAAAGCCGCAGGTAAACCCAGCGGCATCCTGGCGCCGGTTGAGGTCGATGCCCGCCGTTATCTGGAGTGGGGCGCCGGATTTGTTGCCGTAGGCAGTGACTTAGGCGTCTTCCGTGGTGCCACGCAGGCACTGTGCGATCGCTTTAAAAAATAACCCCGTTTCTGGAGGAAACAAGATGAAAATTGGCTTTATTGGTCTCGGCATCATGGGCAAACCCATGAGCAAAAACCTGGTAAAAGCAGGCTATTCACTGGTTGTTCGCGACCACAACCCGGAAAACGAAGCGGAGCTGGTCAGCGCTGGCGCAACCACGGCTGGCAGCGCCAGAGAGGTTGCTGAGCAGAGCGATGTTATTATCACCATGCTGCCAAATTCCCCGCAGGTGAAAGAAGTCTTACTCGGTGAAGAGAGCGTTATTCAGGGCGCAAAACCGGGAACCATCATTATTGATATGAGTTCTATTGCGCCGCTGGCGAGCCGTGAAATTCATGATGAACTGGCGAAGAAAAATATCGCGCTGCTGGATGCACCGGTAAGCGGTGGCGAGCCTAAAGCGATTGAAGGCACCCTGTCGGTAATGGTAGGCGGCGACAAAGCGCTGTTTGATAAGTGTTACGACATCATGAAAGCGATGGCGGGATCGGTGGTGCATACCGGTGATATTGGCGCAGGCAACGTAACCAAGCTGGCTAACCAGGTGATTGTTGCGCTGAACATCGCAGCGATGGCTGAAGCGCTGACGCTGGCAACCAAAGCAGGCGTTAATCCTGACCTGGTGTATCAGGCGATCCGCGGCGGGCTGGCAGGCAGCACGGTGCTGGATGCCAAAGCGCCGATGGTGATGGAGCGTAATTTTAAACCTGGCTTCCGTATTGATCTGCATATCAAAGACTTAGCCAATGCGCTGGATACCTCACACGGCGTCGGCGCTCAGCTGCCTCTTACGGCAGCAGTAATGGAAATGATGCAGGCGCTGCGAGCCGATGGGCTGGGCACTGCCGACCATAGCGCGCTGGCTTGCTATTACGAGAAGTTAGCGAAGGTAGAAATCAGCAAATAGTCCCGTGGTCCGGCCTTTATGCAGGCCGGTAACGGCACTGCCTGGTAAACGCCAGGTTAACGCGCCCGGATACCGTATGAAAATAGTAATCGCACCGGATTCATATAAAGAGAGCCTGTCGGCTCAGCAGGTCGCCACACAGATCGAGCTGGGGTTTCGCGAAATTTTCCCCGACGCGCACTACGTCAAACTGCCGGTGGCAGATGGCGGAGAGGGAACTGTCGAGGCGATGGTAGCGGCAACCAGCGGCAAAATTATCCGGCTTGAAGTCACTGGCCCGCTGGGCGAACCCGTGAACGCCTTTTATGGCCTCTCCGGTGACGAAAGCTGTGCCTACATTGAAATGGCGGCTGCCAGCGGGCTTGAGCTGGTTCCTGCCGCCAGGCGCGACCCGCTGGTTACCACCTCCTGGGGCACGGGAGAGCTGATCCGCAGCGCACTTGATAAAGGCGTTAAGCATTTTATTATTGGCATTGGCGGTAGCGCCACCAATGATGGCGGGGCGGGTATGGTGCAGGCCTTAGGCGCGCAGCTGCTTGATAAGCAGGGCAGGCAGATTGGCTATGGTGGCGGGCAACTGCCCGAACTGGTCAGCATCGATATGAGCCAGTTTGATCCCCGAATTGCGCAATGTCGTTTTGAAGTGGCCTGCGATGTGACCAATCCGCTGTTGGGCAAAGAGGGGGCGTCAGCCATTTTTGGGCCACAGAAAGGGGCCACCGCAGAGCTGGTCGAACAGCTGGATCGGGCGCTGGCCCACTACGCTGAGGTGATCCACCGTGAGCTGGATATTGATGTGTTAACCATTGCCGGCGGCGGCGCAGCGGGCGGGATGGGCGTGGCGCTGCATGCGTTCTGTCAGGCCGAGCTGCGGCGGGGCATTGAAATCGTCACCGAAGCGTTAGGGCTGGATGAGCTGGTGCGTGATGCCTCGCTGGTTATTACTGGCGAAGGCCGGATCGACAGCCAGACCATTCATGGCAAGGTGCCGATAGGGGTGGCAAAAGTCGCTAAACGTTATAACAAGCCGGTGATAGGCATTGCAGGCAGCCTGACCCCGGATGTGGGTGTGGTGCATCAGCATGGACTGGATGCGGTGTTCAGCGTGATCTATACCATCTGTACGCTTGAAGAAGCGCTGGATAACGCTGCGGAAAACGTGCGCCTTAGCGCAAGAAACATCGCCGCCACCTTAGCCATTGGGCAGCAGCTGGCGTAGTCGTTTTCGCTACTCTTTACGCTGAAACAGGGGGACGAGGCTTATCGTCCCGCTTCGTTCGTGCGCCCGGTTAACAATACTTCTTTAATGGCTGTCAGGTCAGAAATGCCGTTTCTTGCACCGTGCCGGTGAACCCCGTTGGGCTGGCAGAACAGCCTCTCCGCTTCGTTGCGACTTTAACGGCTGAACTCTTTCACTGAGGGCTACAAATTAAGCCGTTTCTTCGCCAGCGTCGCCACGTTCTCCATCTCATCCAGCAGTTCAAACAGCTCCGGTTCCACTTCAACAATACTGTTATGCGTACGCAACCCCTGCTCAAGCTGTAGGCAAAGCTGCTTGAGTCTCGGCACGCCGCTGTAGCTGGCGCTGCCGTGCAGTTTATGGATGATATCTCTTAACGCCAGCGTGTCGCCCGCCGCCATGTGGCTCTCCACCAGCATATGAACTTCAGGCAGAAAATCGACCAGCATCCGCAACAGATCGCGCGCCAGGTCAGGTTTGTTTGCCGCCTGGCGCAGCGCCAGCTGCCAGTCCAGCGAGACGGGAACATCCTGAAGCTTCGCCGCCACCGCCCGTAAACCTGGCGTATAGCGGGCCAGCAGGTTGCTGAGTTTCGCCTCATCAATAGGCTTGGCGAGGTAATCCGTCATGCCAGCTTTAATCAGGTGTTCGCGTTCACCATCCAGGGCATGGGCAGTCACTGCCACAATGGGCGTGGTAGCGTGCTGCGGGAAGCTGCGGATCATCTCACCGGCGCGAATGCCGTCGATATTCGGCATCTGAATATCCATCAAAATAATATCCAGCGGCTGTTTGCTGGCCTGCTGAATGGCCGCTTCACCGCTGTCGCACAGCACAATGTTTTCCACCTGCTCCTCCAGCAGCGCACCAATCAGCTTGAGGTTGGCGGGGTTATCGTCCACGGCCATCACCGTCAGGGGCAGACGATGGCGGGCAGGGCGGTAGTCACTCTCCCGCGTATGGTTCTCAATCAGTACCGGCAGCAGTCTGGTCAGACTCACTGGTTTAATCAGGCAGGCGCTGACGCCACGGGCTTTAAGCTCCTCTGCGTAAATCTGCATCTGGCAGGGAAGCGCCATAATCAGGCTGTCGGCGCGTTTAAGCGCGGGCAGCAGCAGCTCTGGCGAGAGTTCGCGATCGGCCTCTTTGGTGACGGGCAGCCCCATCAGCAGCGCATCAAAGTGGCTGTCCGGCAGGCCATCCAGCGTGGTGCTGTAGCTCACCTCCATCTGCGTGGCGCCCAGCATCTCCAGCGTCGCTTTCGCCGCCGCGCTGTTGGCCTCAACATAGGCCAGCCGCTTGCCCATCAGACAGGCGGTAGCGCGAGGATCGCTGGCCGCATTAGGATTCAGCACCAGATTGACGTTAAACCAGAAGGTGGAACCATGATTAAGGCGGCTGTGCAGCGAGATTTCGCCGCCCATTTCATTCACCAGCTTCTGAGTGATCACCAGCCCCAGGCCCGTACCGCCGTGCCGTCGGGAAATGCTGGCATCCGCCTGGCGGAAAGCCTGGAAGAGCTGCGACTGCTGTTTCTCACTGATGCCAATGCCCGTGTCGTGTATCTGCACTTCCAGATTGACGCGGTTAGTGCTCAGCGAGCGCATCTCAATGCGAATATCAATATTGCCGCGCTCGGTAAACTTAATGGCGTTGCCCAGCAGATTGATGATGATCTGTTGCAGGCGCAGCGGGTCACCGATGGTGTTGTCCGGCACCTCTGGCTGAATACTCAGCGTCAGCTCAAGCCCCTTCTCGTGCGCCGACTGCGCCAGTAATACCACCACCTCATCCAGCGTGGCACGCAGCGGGAAAGGAATGGTTTCCAGCACCAGCTTGCCCGCCTCCAGCTTGGAAAAATCGAGCACGTCATTGATGATGCTCAGCAGATTGTTAGCCGACCGCTCAATGGTATGCAGGTAGTCGCGCTGGGTGATGTTCAGCGGCGTTTTCAGCGTCTGACGGGTAAAACCGATCACGCCGTTCAGCGGGGTTCGCAGTTCATGGGACATATTCGCCAGAAACTCCGACTTGATCCTGGCTGCTTCCTGCGCGCGCTTTTTAGCCAGGTCCAGCTCGACGTTCTGGATTTCCATCTGCTCCAGCGTCTCGCGCAGATCGGAGGTCGCCTGGTCGATGTTCTGCTGCATCTCTTCATGATAAGCGGTCAGCGACATCGCCATTGAGTTGATGCCATTCTTCAGCATATCGAGTTCGCCAAGCATATAGCCGCTGACGCGGCTGTCGAGTTGACCACGACGAATACGATCAACCGTGCTGACCATATCCCGGATTGGCCCGGTCACATCACGCATCAGTCGATAGGCAAACAGCATTGCCAGACAGAGGCAGAACAGCAGCAGCAATGTTGAGACAAAAACCTCTTTGTACTGTTGCAGGCGGACAGATTGCAGATCCAGCTCTATAGCGACGTAGCCCAGAGGATTGCCATTGGGCTTGGCATCTTCGCCGGGCGACTCGTCGGGATAATAACTCTCCGAGACGATTGGCGTTCGCAGAATGACCGAATTGCCCTGACGCTCGTAGCTGAAGGCGTGGGGTAATTTTTCCTGCGGAGGCATCCTCAGCTTTTCCGCATTGAGGTGATAATTTGAGGTAACAAAAAGCTGATTTTGCGCATCAAAAATAGAGATGGCCCGGACGATATCAGAATGACGGCGATGCAGCAGGCTGACCAACTGGCGCACCGACTCTTTACTGTGAAACGTCATGCCATATTCGCTGGAGACCGCCAGCGGTTCAATGATGTTAGCGCCCGCATCGATCAGCTGCCGCTGTAGCTCGTTATAGCGATGCACAATGAAAAAGGTACTCAGCAGCAGGCCAATCATCAGGGTGGGTGCCAGGATTAAAATCATCATCCGCGCCCGCAGGCTGTATTTGGTCATAATCTTCCTGTTACGAAATCGCGCCCGTTGGGCTGCTCTGCGGGTCGAATAAATCCGGAGGCTGGTGTAGGCTACGCACGCTTTTTGATGGCTGACACCGCTTACGACTTTCGGGATAAACGAATAATGGCGCAATTCTACTCTGCAAAACGGCGCGTGACGACCCGCCAAATCATCACCGTGACCGTCAGCGACCTCGACGCGTCAGGCCAGGGCGTTGCCAGGCATAACGGTAAAGCGCTGTTTATCAGCGGAGCACTGCCTGGCGAGCAGGTAGAAGTGGAGATTGTTGAGGACAAACGCTCGTGGGCGCGCGGCAAGGCAAAAAAAATCCTCAACGCCAGCCCGGATCGCGTTACGCCTCAATGCCCTCATTTCGGCCAGTGCGGCGGCTGCCAGCAGCAGCATGTCGCGCCAGCCCTACAGCAGAGCAGTAAAGCGAAGGCGCTTTCCCGCCTGATGAGCCAGGGCACCGGCGGGGAGGTTGAGGTCGGCAATATTCTTTTCGGTGAGCCTTATGGCTACCGACGCCGCGCCCGCCTGGGGCTGAGCTATCATCCGCGCAGCAAAACGTTACAGATGGGATTCCGTCAGGCAGGGTCAAATAATCTGGTTTCTCTGACGCAATGCCCTATTTTGAAGCCCGAACTTAATGCGCTGATCCAGCCGCTGCATCAGGTACTAAGCACGCTACAGGCGGTGAGCAAGCTGGGACATGTGGAGCTGGTGCTGGCAGATAACGGTCCGCTGCTGGTTCTGCGTCATCTTGAGCCATTAATTACTGGTGACCGACAAAAACTGGAACAGTTTTCGCATAAGCATCAGGTGGCGTTATACCTCGCCCCGGAGAGCGATCTGCTTGAGCAGGTTAACGGCGAGATGCCGTTCTACCGTATCCACGATTTAAAGCTAACATTCAGCCCACGCGACTTTATTCAGGTAAACGCGGAGCTGAATGAAAAAATGGTCAGCGAGGCGCTAAGCTGGCTGGATTTGCAGCCGGACGATCGGGTACTGGACCTGTTCTGCGGGATGGGAAACTTCACGCTTCCTTTAGGAAAGCGCGTAGAAAATGTCACGGGTGTGGAGGGGGTTGCAGCATTAACGGCAAAGGGTGCGTATAATGCGCTTCTGAATAATCTTAATAATGTGACCTTTTTTCAGCATAATCTTGAGGAAGAGGTTACCCGGCAACCGTGGGCCGCACAGGGATTTAACAAGGTTTTACTCGATCCGGCCCGCGCCGGAGCGGCAGGAGTGATGTCTCACATCATTAAACTTGCGCCGGAACGTGTGGTCTATGTTTCCTGTAATCCGACTACACTTGCCAGGGATAGTCAGACACTTCTGACATCCGGCTACCAATTGGAAAGGATTACCCTGCTTGATATGTTTCCGCATACCGGGCATATGGAATCAATGGTGTTATTTAGCCGAAAACAGGCCCCCGGAGGGGGCTAAGTCAGGAGAGGTTATGGTTGCGGTAAGAAGTGCGCATATGAACACGGCTGGCGAATTTGCGATTGACCAATGGATCGCAAGTCTTGGGATCGCTAATGAGCTGTCATGTGAACGCCTGGCCGAGACCTGGCGTTATTGCGAAGAGGTCACCCGTAACCATCCTGACGCCGCCCTGCTGCTCTGGCGGGGCGTGGAGATGGTGGAGATCCTCTCAATGCTCAGCATGGACAGCGAAAGCCTCCGCGCCGCGCTGCTCTTCCCTCTGGCCAACAGCAATGTGGTTTCTGAAGAGGTGCTGGAAGAGCAGTTTGGTAAGGCGATCGTCTCGCTGGTTCACGGCGTGCGTGATATGGATGCCATTCGTCAGCTGAAAGCGACCCACAATGACTCCATGGCCTCTGAGCAGGTGGATAACGTCCGTCGCATGCTGCTGGCGATGGTCGAAGATTTCCGCTGCGTGGTGATCAAGCTGGCCGAACGTATTGCCCATCTGCGGGAAGTGAAAGACGCGCCGGAAGATGAGCGCGTGCTGGCTGCCAAAGAGTGTACAAATATCTACGCGCCGCTGGCGAACCGGCTGGGGATTGGCCAGCTGAAATGGGAGCTGGAAGATTTCTGCTTCCGTTATCTGCATCCCGATGAATACAAACGCATCGCTAAGCTGCTGCACGAGCGTCGTATCGATCGCGAACAATATATCGATACCTTTGTGCAGTCTCTGCGCACCGAAATCGTTAAAGAGGGGGTAAAGGCTGAAGTGTATGGCCGCCCTAAGCACATCTACAGCATCTGGCGTAAGATGCAGAAGAAGTCGCTGACCTTTGACGAGCTGTTTGACGTACGCGCTGTGCGCATCGTCGCCGAACGTTTGCAGGACTGCTACGGCGCGCTGGGGATAGTGCATACCCTCTATCGCCACCTGCCCAGCGAGTTCGATGACTACGTTGCTAATCCTAAACCCAACGGCTATCAGTCTATCCATACCGTGGTACTGGGGCCGAAGGGCAAGACGGTTGAAATCCAGATCCGTACCCGCCAGATGCATGAAGATGCCGAGCTGGGCGTGGCCGCGCACTGGAAATATAAAGAGGGCGGCGGCGGCAGCGCGCGTGGAGCTTCAGGCCATGAAGAACGAATTGCCTGGCTGCGTAAGCTGATCGCCTGGCAGGAAGAGATGGCGGACTCTGGCGAAATGCTGGATGAAGTGCGTAGCCAGGTCTTTGATGATCGGGTGTATGTCTTTACCCCCAAAGGGGACGTGGTGGATCTCCCGGCCGGTTCCACGCCGCTCGACTTTGCCTACCATATTCACAGCGATATTGGTCACCGTTGTATCGGCGCCAAAATTGGCGGCCGCATCGTGCCCTTTACCTATCAGCTACAGATGGGGGATCAGATTGATATCATCACCCAGAAGCAGCCGAACCCAAGCCGGGACTGGCTCAACCCCAATCTGGGCTATGTCACCACCAGCCGTGGCCGGTCAAAAATTCACGCCTGGTTCCGCAAGCAGGACCGCGACAAGAATATCGTAGCGGGCCGGCAGATCCTCGACAGCGAGCTGGACCACCTCGATATCAACCTGAAAGAGGCGGAAAAGCTGCTGCTGCCGCGCTACAACGTTAACTCGCTGGAGGAGCTGCTGGCAGCGATTGGCGGCGGAGATATTCGCCTCAATCAGATGAGCAACTACCTGCAATCGAAGCTGCACAAGCCCAGCGCCGAGGAAGAAGATCGCGAGGCGCTGCGTCAGCTGACGCAGAAATCTGCCGCGCCGCGCAGCAAAGAGAGCGGCAGGGTAGTGGTGGAGGGCGTGGGTAATCTGATGCACCATATTGCCCGCTGCTGCCAGCCGATCCCTGGCGATGATATTGTGGGCTTTATTACCCAGGGGCGGGGAATTTCGATTCACCGTGCTGACTGCGATCAGCTCACCGACCTGATGTCGCATGCGCCGGAGAGGATCGTGGACGCGGTCTGGGGGGAAAGCTACTCCAGCGGCTATTCGCTGGTGGTCAGAGTCACTGCCAACGATCGTAGCGGCCTGCTGCGCGATATCACCACCATTCTGGCCAATGAAAAGGTTAACGTGCTTGGCGTTTCCAGCAGGAGCGATACCAAAAAGCAGCTGGCTACCATCGATATGGATATCGAAATCTACAATCAGCAGGTGCTGGGCAGGGTGATAGCGCGGTTAAATCAGGTGCCGGATATCATTGATGCCAGAAGACTCCATTAATTTTTCAGCTGGCTGATTTACTGGCCATTTTCGTCCCGACAACGCCCGGCCTGGCTAGATATTTTCTGTATGCTGCCAGGCTGAGCGCTGGCGGGACGTAACTGCCTGCGACAGTAACGCCACCACGCAGAGAGAGATAAACCTCAAACTGCCGTACTCCTGCCCATCCGGTTGCCTCTCCACCCTTTTTTCAGGAAAAGTCGCGGCGACTGCGGCCCTACTATTTTGGCTTTCGCTTCCCAACGGTTATGCTGCCTCCAACAAGATAAACTTTTCAGGAAGTGACCATGAACGCACTCGATCGCCTGCTGGGCATCATGAAAACCCTGCGCGATACCGAAAACGGCTGCCCGTGGGATCGCGAGCAGAGCTACGCCACCATTGCCCCCTATACCCTTGAAGAAACTTACGAAGTACTGGATGCCATCAGTCGGGAAGATTTTGCCGATCTCAGAGGCGAACTGGGCGATCTGCTGTTCCAGATTGTGTTCTATGCGCAGATTGCTGATGAAGAAGGGCGGTTCAACTTTGAAGATATCTGCCAGACCATCTGCGACAAGCTGGAGCGGCGTCACCCGCATATCTTCGGCGAGGCGAAGGTCAGCGGCAGCGAAGAAGTGCTGATCAACTGGGAGCAGATTAAAACCAGCGAGCGGGCAGCGAAAGAGCAGCACTCCGCGCTGGACGATATTCCGCGCGCCTTGCCTGCCCTGATGCGTTCGCACAAAATCCAGAAACGTTGCAGCAACGTCGGCTTTGACTGGAAAACCCTGGGGCCGGTGCTGGACAAGGTGTATGAAGAGATTGACGAAGTGATGCACGAAGCTAACCAGGCGGTTATCGACGAGCAGAAGCTGGAAGAGGAGATTGGCGATCTGCTGTTTGCCACCGTTAACCTCTCACGCCATCTTGGCAGCAAGGCGGAAACGGCTTTGCAAAAAGCCAACGATAAGTTTGAACGCCGCTTCCGTCAGGTTGAGCAGATTATCACTTCTCAGGGGCTGAAAATGCAGGAGGCGACGCTGGAGCAGATGGAAGCCGCGTGGCAACAAATCAAGGCAAATGAGTAGCTGACTCGATTCAACAAAAGTGTGATGCAAGTCAACCTCCCTTACCCGCAAATCGGGTAAGATTTTGACGGTCAATGCGATGGATGCCAGCTATCCAGAAACGATTAATTGTGGCACTGCGGGGATTCGGGTAGACTGTTTTCCCGTCCTGGTTATTCCATCGTCTTTAAACCTACTTTCTCAGGTTCAGCATGACAACGAACTATATTTTTGTGACCGGCGGGGTCGTATCCTCTCTGGGTAAAGGCATTGCCGCAGCCTCCCTGGCCGCCATTCTCGAAGCACGTGGTCTTAATGTGACCATCATGAAGCTGGACCCGTACATCAACGTCGATCCGGGTACCATGAGCCCCACTCAGCACGGCGAAGTGTTCGTCACCGACGACGGCGCTGAAACCGATCTCGATTTGGGTCACTACGAGCGTTTCATCCGCACGAAGATGAGCCGTCGTAACAACTTCACCACTGGCCGTATCTATTCAGAAGTCCTGCGCAAAGAGCGCCGTGGCGACTATCTGGGCGCGACCATTCAGGTTATTCCGCACATCACCAATGCCATCAAAGAGCGCATCATCGAAGGCGGTGAAGGCCACGATGTGGTGCTGGTGGAGATTGGCGGAACCGTAGGTGATATCGAATCCCTGCCGTTCCTGGAAGCGATCCGTCAGATGGCGGTCGACGTTGGCCGTGAACACACGATGTACATGCACCTGACGCTGGTGCCTTACATGGCGGCTGCGGGTGAAGTGAAAACCAAACCTACTCAGCACTCCGTAAAAGAACTGCTCTCTATCGGCATCCAGCCAGATGTGCTGATTTGCCGTTCCGACCGTGCCGTACCGGCTAACGAACGCGCGAAAATCGCCCTGTTCTGTAACGTACCGGAAAAAGCAGTTATCTCGCTGAAAGATGTTGATTCCATTTATAAGATTCCTGGTATGTTAAAATCCCAGGGACTGGATGATTATATCTGCAAGCGCTTTAATCTGAACGCCCCGGAAGCGAACCTGGCCGAATGGGAACAGGTGATTTACGAAGAAGCCAATCCGGGCGGTGAAGTCACCATCGGTATGGTCGGCAAATATGTTGAGCTGCCGGATGCCTATAAGTCAGTGATTGAAGCGCTGAAGCACGGCGGCCTGAAAAACCGCGTGACGGTCAATATCAAGCTGATCGATTCGCAGGATGTGGAGTCACGCGGCGTCGAATTACTGAAAGATTTGGATGCTATCCTCATTCCAGGGGGCTTCGGCTACCGCGGTGTGGAAGGCAAGCTGATGACAGCCCGTTATGCGCGTGAGAACAACGTTCCTTATCTGGGCATCTGCCTGGGTATGCAGGTTGCGCTGATGGAGTTCGCCCGTAACGTTGCGGGCATGGAAGGCGCTAACTCTACGGAATTTGTGCCAGACTGTAAGTATCCGGTGGTGGCGCTGATCACCGAATGGCGTGATGAAGAAGGCAACGTTGAGCAGCGTACCGAGCAGAGCGATCTGGGCGGCACCATGCGTCTGGGGAGCCAGCAGTGTCAGCTGACCACCGACAGCCTTGTGCATCAGCTCTATGGTTCCGACACTATCGTTGAACGCCATCGCCATCGCTATGAAGTGAACAATATGCTGTTGAAGCAGATTGAAGCGGCTGGTTTACGTGTGGCAGGACGCTCCGGGGATGACCAGCTGGTAGAGATCATTGAGATCCCGAACCACCCGTGGTTTGTTGCGTGTCAGTTCCATCCGGAATTCACCTCAACGCCGCGCGACGGTCACCCTTTGTTCGCGGGCTTTGTTAAAGCCGCCAGCGACTACCAGAAGCGTTTGGCAAAATAAGTATTTTCATAACCACGCCCGAACTTTCCGGGCGTTGTTTGTCTGAGTTTCTAGATAACTTGTACTGAGGAAAAACTAATGTCCAAAATCGTTAAAGTCATTGGTCGCGAAATCATCGACTCTCGCGGAAACCCGACCGTTGAAGCTGAAGTGCACCTGGAAGGCGGTTTCGTTGGTATGGCGGCTGCGCCATCAGGCGCTTCTACCGGTTCTCGCGAAGCGCTGGAGCTGCGTGACGGTGACAAATCTCGTTTCCTGGGTAAAGGCGTGACTAAAGCAGTTGCTGCGGTCAATGGTCCAATCGCTGATGCGGTGACCGGTAAAGACGCGAAAGATCAGGCAAACATCGATAAAGTAATGATCGATCTGGACGGCACCGAGAACAAATCCAAGTTTGGCGCTAACGCCATCCTGGCCGTTTCTCTGGCTGCGGCTAAAGCTGCCGCAGCAGCAAAAGGCATGCCGCTGTATGAGCACATTGCTGAGCTGAACGGTACCCCTGGCAAATTCTCTATGCCACTGCCAATGATGAACATCATCAACGGTGGCGAGCATGCCGACAACAACGTCGACATCCAGGAGTTTATGATCCAGCCTGTGGGCGCGAAAACCCTGAAAGAAGCCATCCGTATGGGTTCTGAAGTATTCCACACCCTGGCGAAAGTGCTGAAGTCTAAAGGCATGGGCACCGCAGTAGGCGACGAAGGCGGCTACGCGCCTAACCTGGGTTCTAACGCCGAAGCGCTGGCTGTTATCGCTGAAGCGGTAAAAGCAGCAGGCTACGAGCTGGGCAAAGACATCACTCTGGCGATGGACTGTGCAGCTTCTGAATTCTACAAAGACGGCAAATATGTGCTGGCGGGCGAAGGTAACAAAGCCTTCACTTCAGAAGAGTTCACGCACTTCCTGGAAGACCTGACCAAACAGTACCCAATCGTCTCTATCGAAGATGGTCTGGATGAATCTGACTGGGATGGTTTCGCATACCAGACCAAAGTGCTGGGCGACAAAATCCAGCTGGTGGGCGACGACCTGTTCGTGACCAACACCAGGATCCTGAAAGAAGGTATCGACAAAGGCATCGCTAACTCCATCCTGATCAAATTCAACCAGATCGGTTCTCTGACCGAAACTCTGGCTGCGATCAAAATGGCAAAAGATGCAGGCTACACCGCGGTGATCTCTCACCGTTCAGGTGAAACTGAAGATGCTACTATCGCTGACCTGGCGGTAGGTACTGCTGCGGGCCAGATCAAAACCGGTTCTATGAGCCGTTCTGACCGTGTTGCCAAGTATAACCAGCTGATCCGTATTGAAGAAGCGCTGGGAAGCCGTGCGCCATTCAACGGTCTGAAAGAAGTTAAAGGTCAGTAATGACCTGATTCCCCGGCCCGATAAGGGCTGAGGAATGCCAGCTAAAAGCGAGTCAGGCCCGGTTCTCCGGGCCTGACTTTTTTATGCCTTTTTCAACGTACCCGCCACCAGTCGGCCCTGATGGAAGCCAGCCTGTACCTCCGACACGCGGGCGACAGCTTCCGCAGAACAGCTTGCCGCTACCAGTATCATCTCCGCAGGGTCATTCACCTTCGGCCACTGCCGCTTTCCTGACGCATCCAGCGGCAGAATATTGCCGGTAGCAATGGCCAGCGAACGGGTGAGGCCGAATTCGTCACTGTTGCCATAGAGCTGCGCGTAAAGGTTGGCTTTCTCCAGCATGCTGCCCGTGCCGAAGGGCGACCAGTGATCGATCACGCTGTCGGTGCCTGTCATAACCCTTACCCCTTTCTCCGTCAGCTGCGGCAGCGGCATAACACCTTTACCAATCGGCACCGTAGAGGCCACCGAAAATTGCTGCTTAGCCAGCCCCTCAATCACCTCGTCAAGCTCTTCATCTGCCATTACCGACAGCGCAAAAGCGTGGCTCAGCGTCACTTTGCCCCTGAGCTGCGGGTTCTGCTCTACGGTGCGGATCATATATTTAATAGCGGCAATGCCCGCCGGGGTGGTTTCGTGCAGGTGAATATCCACACCTTTTTGCGTATCCAGGGCAATGCTGAACATCGCATCCAGCGACTTCTCCATCGCGCCATCCACATTAGTCGGGTCGAGGCCACCCACAAACTGCACGCCCATCTGCATCGCTTCCCGCATCAGACTATCAACCTTTGAGTGCAGCAGACCATGCTGAGGAAAGGCGACAATTTCACAGCTGAAATCCTGCTGATGCTTTTGCAGCGCAATCTGTAAATGCTCAAGGCTTTTCAGACCGCTTACCGGGTCGATATTGCAGTGGCTGCGCGCCACCGTGGTGCCTTTGGCCTGGAGCAGCCTGATAATAGCCTCAGCATGTTCAACCGAGTGTGGCAGCAGCCTGGGGATAATGGTTTGCTCACGGGCAATCATATCCATAATGGTTTTGCCTTTTCTCGGACGCGGCGCTTGCCACGGGCCGCCGTAAAAGGTTTTATCCAGATGAATGTGCATATCGCGGGTAGCAGGCAGCAGCAGCAGGCCGCCCGCGTCAAACGCTGGCAGTGCGCTTGCGGTTCGGTCTTTTACCGGCTGAATAGCAACCAGAGCGCCGTTATTAACCTCCAGATCATAGAGTCCGGTTCGCGTGGCAATAACGCTGTCACCCTCATATTCAAATCCCTCCTCAAGGCGGACGTTTTGCAGCCGGTAATGTGGCGAGCTGATGGCGTTGACTTCACCTTTATCCTCACAGGTGGGCGTGGCCGTACTGCCCGTTGCAGCAGCTGCCATCCCGGAGGCAAGCAGGGCGCTGCCCGCGGTCATGCGGGCAGTTTGTGACAGAAAATTCCGGCGGCTTTGATAAAGAGTTTGCACGTAAGTCTCCTTTTATTGGCGAGTCAGTAGCCAATATACGCACTTCAGGATTGCTAGCAATCCTGAAGCAGTAAAAGCGTTGTCTGCCTCTCTTTAACCGGCATTGTCAGAATGGTGCCAGGGTTTATTTGAAAAAATAACCAGTTTGCTGGCCGTGATTTCACTATTACCCTTTATATTCATAGGGTTGTGGGAGTCGTGGCAGGATACAGATTGGTCTGATTTGTGTTAAGGAGGGCGAAATATCGGGTAAATATATGTAAATTCGCCGTAACTAATTGTCATCAGGGCCAGTTTAAAATGAAATACAGGGCAGATGTAGATGGATTGCGGGCGTTGGCAGTACTGCCGGTAATCGCCTATCACATGGGGGCAGGCGGCATTCCGGGCGGGTTTACCGGCGTGGATATCTTCTTTGTGATCTCGGGCTACCTTATTTGCGGCATTATTTACAATGGCGCTACCAGTAATACCTTCTCTTATCTGGAATTTTACAAACGCCGCTGTTTACGTATTCTGCCTCCGCTGTTTGTGGTGCTGCTGAGCACGCTGGCCTTTGGCTACTATCATCTTCTTCCGGCACAGTTCAGCGATCTCAGCGACAGTACGCTGGCTACTCTGCTCTTTTCATCCAATATCTTCTTCTGGAAAACCACGGGGTATTTTGCCGGACCGGCAGAGTTAAAGCCCCTGCTGCATACCTGGTCGCTCGCCGTTGAGGAGCAGTTCTATATTATCTTCCCGGTGATACTGCTTTTCGTGGTGCGCTTTTTCCGCCAGCGTGCCACCCAGGTGATGCTGCTGATTATCGCCGTTTCCCTGCTGCTGAGCATTTACGCCGTCACGCGCAAACCTACCTTTACTTTCTATATGTTGCCAACCCGAGCCTGGGAACTGGCACTGGGCGGGATCATCGCCGTGGCGGGTCTGGAAGCGAAGATGAGCAACGTCTCACAGGGGATCAAACACCTGATGAGTCTGGCAGGCCTCGCGCTGATCCTCTTTGGCTTCCTGTGGCTGGATACCGGTAAGCCGTTCCCGGCATGGAATGCTCTCTGGCCTTGCCTGGGCAGCTTTCTGATTATCCTGGCGGGCCAGCAGGCGGCGGTATCGCGCGTGCTGGCATTAAAGCCGATCGTTTATATCGGTATGATCTCCTACTGCCTCTACCTGTGGCACTGGCCGATTATCGTATACAGCCGGATGTTCTTTAATTTCGCTCCCGGCCTCCGGGAAGCGGTGATCATCGGACTGACCTTTGGCCTGGCGATAGCTTCCCGCTACCTGATTGAGATCCCGTTCCGCTATAAGCTGGCGGTTGTCCGCTCCGGAAGGATTGTTACCGCCTCAGTGATGGGGCTGGTGGTGTTGGCATCCGGTGCGCTCTATAAGGGACATGTTGATAACAACGCCGGGCAGTTCTCTGCACAAGCGCTGGCTCTGGCTAAATATTCTCAATATAAAGAGATGCCGGAATTTAACTATCAGTACCGGCTGGGGCGCTGCTTTGTCGACGGCAAGAGCCAGGAAGATAAGCCTTACGACCGCGATTACTGCCTGAAGACCTCCGCTTCCGCCAAAAATTATATCCTGATAGGGGACAGCCATGCTGCGCATCTCTGGCGCGCGCTGAGTCTGGCAGCAGGGCAGGGCGTAAACGTGATTCAGGCAACCTCCGCCGGGTGTAAGCCTTTATACCAGCAGGCGCTGCGTAATCCCTGCTCCGACCTGGTCGATTACCTCTATGGCTCATGGGTCCCGCAGCATAAAATTGACGGCATTATCATCTCTGCCCGCTGGGCGCCGGAAGATATCGCCCCCCTCAAGGAGACGTTAAAGCACCTTAAAAGCGTGTCGGATAACGTGATTGTGATGGGGCCGACCATTGAGTATTCAGAATCGCTGCCGGATCTGCTGGCCTACCAGACCGATGGCCGCAAAGATCTGGTCGCCGCTTCCATTGACCACAGCATTAAAGCCACGGACAGCGCCATGAAACAGGCGATGCAGGATGTCACCACCCGTTATATCTCGGTCTATGCGATTATCTGTCCGGGCGATATCTGTCGCGGGCTGGCGTCCGACGGGCATCCCATCTCAAATGACTACGGGCACTTTACCTTAAGCGGCGCGAAGGATGTGGCGAATCAGGCTGTTGTCGAAATGCATCGGGACGCGTTTATGTAAGGCGGCTACCGCTGCGGGCTGGGGGGCCCGGCAGCGGGATGCTTATGCTGTTCAGCGCCGGTTATGTGGCCGACACCGGCAGCGGATTTTTGCTGAATAAGCGATCACCCTTTAAGCTCAACCTTGAGGTTTTTCGAACTGCTGCCTAAGGTACTGGCATCGTCAGAGGGGATCACATATCCCTTGTCCGCGGCTACATGTTGGCGATAGTAATCAACCACGGCGGCATCCTGCTGATTAGCAGTGGTACTTTTCTTTAAACCGTAGACGTTACCCTCTTTATCTTTTGCCTTAATGCTGTCCGGCGCGTTGCTCACCAGATCGTCCAGCGTGCCGGAAACCCGGCCATCCCCCTTCGCCGGGCCGATGGTCATCGCGGCATTATTTCCCTCTATATAGCTGACATCATAGAAAGTCTGGCCGCTGCTGCCGTCAAATTTCACCTCGCCCAGCGTTGCGTTGGCACCATCACCCTGGGTGCTGCGGAAGTTACCTGACCAGTTAGGGTCAAATTTCTGCGTTTTTGTTTCGCCCGGTTGCAGGGTGAGATCGTCCGGTTTGGCGCTGCCGTCGGCATTCGGCGTAAACGAAATCGTCATCGCCTTATCGCCCTTGTTCTCAAACGTCAAACTGTTCTGGCTTGGGTCGATATCGGCATCGCTACTGACCGCACTGGCGCTGGTGCTGGCTGCGGCAGAATCCACAGTAGTGGGCGACTGGTGTGCTGTACTCTCCGGCGTTGCCGTTTGCATGGCAGGTGATGAGGTGACCGCTGGCGTTGTCGCCTGAGATGCTGCCGAGGCTAAAGGCGGTTGTTGTTCGGCTAAAGCGTGCTCTGCAAAGGGGGCCGCGCCCTGGGATGAGGTTGCGGAACCAGAGGAGGCGTTACCGCTCCCGCCGTGAGCTTTGTTGATCTGCTGGGCCAGCGTATCAATGGCAGAGAAGGCGTTCTGCAACAGCTTGCCAAGCGTCTGTAAAAACTGACTGAAAGAGGAGCTATCCGTGCTGCTGGCGGCCTGTTTTGAGCCGGAAAACTCCGGCAGATTACTGGTGGCCGGGGAGCCAAAACTGATGCTGTGGCCGCTGCCGGTTTGCTGGCTGGAGAGGCTCTCTGGCTGAGTTTTCAGTAAGGAATTCAATCCGCTGTCGCTTAAATCCTGTAAGGCGCGATTTACTCCACTGCCGACCTGCATGTTCATGGGATTTTCCTGGGAAAAGGCGATGAGCCTTGAGTGGCCTGAAAAGCTGTCCGGTTCCCGGCACAAAGCGATTTGGCTAACCCGCGTCGATCTGCCATACTCTGCGCCCTTAAATTCACTACCAGTCGAGATGGCAATGCAGTACCCGATTAATGAAATGTTCCAGACGTTGCAGGGCGAAGGGTTCTATACCGGCGTTCCGGCAATTTTTATCCGCCTTCAGGGATGCCCGGTAGGCTGTAGCTGGTGTGATACCAAACACACCTGGGATAAGCTGGCCGATCGGGAAACCTCGCTGGGCGATATCCTGCTGAAGACGGTAGAAACCGACGCCTGGGGTGCGGCAGATGCGGCTGCCCTGTTGGCGGTGATTGCTGACCACGGCTGGACGGCTCGTCACGTGGTGATCACCGGGGGAGAACCCTGCATTCATGATTTAACGCCGCTGACCCATACCCTGCAACAGCATGGCTTCAGTTGCCAGATTGAAACCAGCGGCACGCATGAAGTGCGGTGCAGTGCGGAAACCTGGGTGACCGTTTCGCCAAAAGTGAATATGCGCGGAGGCTATGATGTACTGCATCAGGCGCTGGTACGCGCCGATGAGGTCAAGCATCCGGTGGCGCGCGAGCGTGATGTGGAGGCGCTGGAAGCGTTGCTGGCTACGCTGCACGATGACAAGCAGCGGATTATCGCCCTGCAACCGATCAGCCAGAAAGAGGATGCCACTAAGCTGTGCATTGAAACCTGTATCCGGCACAACTGGCGTCTCTCGATGCAAACCCATAAATATCTGAATATTGCCTGACGCGCAGCGGCGACGATAAACAGGGAAACGGCAGAAAACTTCAGGCTTGTCGCTGGCTTACCTGAAGGCGCCCACAACCTGATGAAGAGGAATGACAGAGGGGAGGGCGGACCGGTCTGAGCCGATCCGCAGAGGCACTAACCTTTATACACGCAGCCAGCGGTGCAGGTCTCTTTGATCATCACGGCGCTGAGATCAGCGAGCTTTGGCTTCATCTGATCCCAAATCCATTTCGCCAGCACTTCGCTGGTAGGATTCTCAAGGCCGGGGATATCGTTCAGATAGTAGTGATCCAGACGATCGTAAATCGGCATAAAAGCCGCTTTCAGTTCGGCAAAGTCCATGATCCAGCCGGTATGCGCATCCACTTCGCCGGTAATTTCAAGCCGCACCAGAAAGGAGTGCCCATGCAGGCGGCCACATTTGTGCCCTTCCGGCACGTTAGGCAGATGGTGCGCAGCCTCGAATTGGAAATCTTTAAACAGCGTGGTAGCCATAAACGTTCTCTGTTGCTGGGAAAAACCGGCGAATTCTACCTGAAAACGCCTTTTTTCGCACCCGTTTCCCGGCCCGTTGTTGATTTTAAGCAGCAGTTCACGCCCTCCGCTTATTAATTTTTTGTTTATCAAGGACTTGGCTAACCTGTTTTGCCGCTATGCCTTACCCGTAAAACCGTTTAGTCGTTTTGGTTATTTATTATTACCAACCCTTATTTAATGGTTATTATGCTTGTCGTTACCCTACTCCTATCTTGCTGTCTTTACGGCCCGGACCACCGATACTGGAACCTTCAACGCAATGACGACTCAGGCACCTCCAAGCTCTCTGCTTCCGCTTAATCCGGAACAACTCGCCCGTTTGCAGGCGGCCACCGGAGATTTCTCTACCACGCAGATGGCGTGGCTCTCTGGCTATTTCTGGGGCATGGTCAACCAGACGCCTGGCGCCGCAGCCGTCTCTGCGCCCGCGCCGGCAGAGGCCACTACCATTACTCTGCTTTCTGCTTCTCAGACCGGCAATGCCCGTCGCCTGGCAGAGCAGCTGCGTGACGATCTGCTGGCAGCGAAGCTGAGCGTTAACCTGGTTAACGCGGGTGATTACAAGTTCAAGCAGATAGCGCAGGAAAAACTGCTGGTGGTGGTTACCTCCACCCAGGGTGAAGGCGAACCGCCGGAAGAGGCCGTCGCGCTGCACAAGTTCCTGATGTCGAAGAAGGCGCCAAAGCTGGACGGTACCGCGTTTGCCGTGTTCGGCCTGGGCGATACCTCGTATGAATTCTTCAGCCAGGCGGGGAAAGATTTCGACGGTAAGCTGGCGGAGATGGGCGGTGAGCGTCTGCTGGATCGTGTGGATGCGGATGTCGACTACGCGGCTGATGCGGAGAAATGGCGTAAGCAGATTGTTGAAATCCTCAAGGCACGGGCGCCAGACCAGTCACCTGCGGCCGCTGCGGTTAGCGCAACTGGCAGCGTGAATGAACTCTCTACCAGCCCCTACACCAAAGAGGAGCCGCTGACCGCAAGCCTGGCCGTGAATCAGAAAATCACCGGGCGTAACTCCGATAAAGATGTTCGCCATATTGAAATCGATCTGGGCGATTCCGGTCTGCGCTACCAGCCGGGTGATGCGCTGGGCGTCTGGTTTGAGAACGATCCCGCTCTGGTGCAGGAGCTGCTTGAGCTGCTGTGGCTGAAAGGGGATGAGAGCGTGACGGTGAACGGCCAGACGCTGCCGCTGGCAGAGGCGCTGCAAAAGCATTTTGAACTGACGGTGAATACTCCGCAGATCGTCGAGCAGTACGGCAAGCTATGCCGGGATGAAACGCTGCTGGGGCTGATTAATGAAAAACCACGGCTTCAGCACTATGCGCAGAACACGCCAATTGTGGATATGGTTCGTCTGGCACCTGTCGAGTTAACGGCAGAACAGCTGACTGGCCTGCTGCGCCCGCTGACGCCACGCCTTTACTCTATCGCCTCGTCGCAGGCGGAGAGCGAAAGCGAAGTGCATATCACCGTGGGTGCTGTACGCTATGAAATTGACGGGCGTGAACGTGCAGGCGGCGCTTCCAGCTTCCTGGCGGATCGTCTGGAAGAGGATGGCGATCTGCGCATCTTTATTGAACATAACGACAACTTCCGCCTGCCGGCTAACCCGGAAACCCCGGTCATTATGATCGGGCCAGGCACCGGTATTGCTCCTTTCCGCGCCTTTATGCAGCAGCGTGATAATGAGGGTGCCGGAGGCAAGAACTGGCTGTTCTTTGGCAACCCGCACTTTACAGAAGATTTCCTCTATCAGGTTGAGTGGCAGCGTTACGTGAAGGATGGGCTGCTGACAAATATCGATCTGGCCTGGTCCCGCGACCAGCAGCAGAAAGTCTATGTACAGGATAAAATCCGCGCGAAGGGCGCCGAAGTGTGGCGCTGGATCGAGCAGGGTGCGCATATCTACGTCTGCGGTGACGCAAACCGGATGGCGAAGGATGTGGAGCAGGTGCTGCTGGAAGTGGTAGCTGAGCACGGCGGCATGGATCTTGAAACCGCCGATGAATTTTTAAGTGAGCTGCGCATTGAGCGCCGTTATCAGCGAGACGTTTACTAATGACTAATGAAAAACATCCTGGCCCGCTGGTGGTTGAAGGCAAACTGACCGACGCAGAGCGCCTGAAGAAAGAGAGTAATTATCTGCGCGGTACTATCGCCGAAGATCTGCAAAATGGTCTGACTGGCGGCTTTACCGGCGACAACTTTTTGCTTATCCGCTTTCATGGTATGTATCAGCAGGATGACCGCGATATTCGTGCCGAGCGTGCAGAACAGAAGCTGGAGCCGCGTCATGCCATGATGCTGCGCTGCCGTCTGCCGGGCGGTATCATCACGCCGAAGCAGTGGCTGGGTATCGATAAGTTTGCAGAGAACAACACCATTTACGGCAGCATTCGTCTGACCAACCGCCAGACTTTCCAGTTTCACGGCATTCTGAAAGGCAACGTGAAGCCTGCGCACCAGATGCTGAGCGAAGTAGGGCTGGATGCGCTGGCAACCGCAAACGATGTAAACCGTAACGTGCTGTGCAGCTCCAACCCGGTGGAGTCTGAGCTGCATCAGGAAGCTTACGAGTGGGCGAAAAAGCTCTCTGAGCACCTGCTGCCGCAGACGCGTGCTTACGCTGAGATCTGGCTGGATCAGGAGAAAGTTGCCACCACGGATAAAGAACCTATCCTGGGCGAAACCTACCTGCCGCGTAAATTTAAAACTACCGTGGTTGTGCCGCCGCATAACGACGTGGATCTGCACGCGAACGATCTTAACTTTGTCGCCATTGCTGAAAACGGCAAGCTGATTGGCTTTAACCTGCTGGTGGGCGGTGGCTTGTCTATCGACCACGGTAACAAAGCGACCTATGCGCGTACCGCCAGCGAGTTTGGTTTCCTGCCGCTGGAGAAAACGCTGGCCGTGGCGGAAGCGGTGGTGACCACGCAGCGCGACTGGGGCAACCGTACCGACCGTAAAAATGCCAAAACCAAATACACGCTTGAGCGTGTAGGCGTAGAGACGTTTAAGGCGGAAGTTGAGCGTCGTGCAGAGATAAAGTTTGAGCCGACCCGCCCTTACGAGTTTACCACCCGTGGCGATCGTATCGGCTGGGTAAAAGGTATTGATGATAAGTGGCACCTGACGCTGTTTATTGAAAATGGCCGTCTGCTGGACTATCCGGGCCGTCCGTTGAAAACCGGCATCGCAGAGATTGCTAAAATTCACCAGGGCGACTTCCGCCTGACTGCCAACCAGAATCTGATTGTGGCGGGCGTGCCGGAAGCGGAGAAGCCAGGAATTGAAGCGTTGGCCCGCAGCCACGGTTTGATGGAAAGCGTCACCGCCCAGCGTGAAAATTCGATGGCCTGCGTGTCGTTCCCGACCTGCCCGCTGGCGATGGCGGAAGCTGAACGCTTCCTGCCAGATTTTGTCACCCGCGTGGAAGGGCTGATGAGTTCGCACGGCGTGGGCCATGAGCACATTGTGCTGCGCGTGACCGGCTGTCCGAATGGTTGTGGTCGGGCGCTGCTGGCTGAGATAGGCCTGGTGGGCAAGGCGCCGGGGCGTTACAACCTGCATCTGGGTGGCAACCGCATCGGGACAAGGATCCCGCGCATGTACCGTGAAAACATCACCGAAGATGAAATTTTGTCTACCCTTGATGCATTACTTGGCCGCTGGTCAAAAGAGCGCGAAGCTGATGAAGGCTTTGGCGATTTCACCGTCCGCGCAGGCGTGGTGAAACCGGTTGTCGATCCGGCCCGCGATTTTTGGGCATAACGGAGGCAAGATATGTCTGTACTCGATCTCTCGGCACTGAACGAATTACCTAAAGTTGAGCGCGTGATGGCGCTGGCGGAAGTGAATACCAAACTGGACAAGCTTTCCGCTCAGGATCGCGTGCTCTGGGCGCTGGAGAATTTGCCCGGCGAAGCGGTGCTCTCTTCGAGCTTCGGCATTCAGGCTGCGGTCAGCCTGCATCTGGTTAATCAGGTAAAGCCGGGCATTCCGGTGATCCTGACCGATACCGGTTATCTGTTCCCGGAAACCTATCAGTTTATCGACCAGCTGACAGAGAAGCTGGACCTTAATCTGAAGGTGTTCCGTGCGGAGCAAAGCCCGGCCTGGCAGGAAGCACGGTACGGTAAGCTGTGGGAGCAGGGCGTTGAAGGGATTGAACGCTACAACGAGATCAATAAAGTTGAGCCGATGAACCGGGCGCTGGCAGCGTTAAACGGCCAGACCTGGTTTGCCGGTCTGCGCCGCGATCAGTCCAGCAGTCGTGCGCATCTGCCGGTGCTGGCTATTCAGCGTGGTGTTTTTAAGGTACTGCCGATCATCGACTGGGATAACCGTCAGGTGCATCAGTATCTGCAAGAGAATGATTTGGGGTATCACCCGCTGTGGGATCAGGGCTATCTCTCCGTGGGCGATACGCACACCACCCGTAAATGGGAGCCGGGGATGGCCGAAGAGGAAACCCGTTTCTTTGGCCTGAAGCGCGAGTGCGGGCTGCACGAGTAGTATTTTCCTGATTTGAAAGAAGCTCACAGGGTTGCCTGTGGGCTTTTTTTTTGCGGGTAGTGCTGGGGGAATCGGTTCAGCATCGGTATCTGGGAGGTGTTGCCTGTGAGGCTGATTTCTGCGGGGGGAACGCTGGCCGTTAGCATCAGCAGCAGTGTTACGGCGGTGTTGCCTGTGAGGCTGATTTCTGCGAGGGGAAAGCTGGCCATTAGCATCAGTGTCGTGGAGGTGTTGCCTGTGAGGCTGGGTTTCTGCGAGGGGAACGCTGGCCATTAGCATCAGTGTCGTGGAGGTGTTGCCTGTGAGGCTGGATTTCTGCGGGGGGAACGCTGGCCATTAGCATCAGTGTTGTGGAGGTGTTGCCTGTGAGGCTGGATTTCTGCGAGGGGAACGCTGGCCGTTAGCATCAGCAGCAGTGTTACGGCGGTGTTGCCTGTGAGGCTGATTTCTGCGGGGGAAACGCTGGCCATTAGCATCAGTGTCATGGAGGTGTTGCCTGTGAGGCTGGATTTCTGCGAGGAGAACGCTGGCCGTTCATAAAGACGCAAAAAACGTCATCCCTGACAGCTCGGCTCGCGCCGTCCATGGCGCGAGACGCTTTATTCACGGCCAGCATTCCCCTCGCTTTAACCTTTGGCGTTGTCTGTCAGAGGTTCCAGCGGCTTAGGTGTTTGTTATTTTGTCTGTCAGGGGTTCCAGCGGATTAGGCATTCGTTACTTTGTCTGTCAGAGGTTCCAGCGGCTTCGGCGGTTGTTACTTGTCTGTCAGAGGTTCGAGCTGCTTCGGCATTCGTGACTTGTCTTACAGAGGTTCGAGCGGCTTAGGTGTTTGTTACTTGTCTGACAAAGGTTTCAGCGGCTTAGGCATTCGTCACTTTGTCTGACAGAGGTTTCAGCGGCTTAGGCGTTTGTTACTTGTCTGACAGAGGTTCCAGCGGCTTCGGCGTTTGTTACTTGTCTGTCAGAGGTTCGAGCGGCTTCGGCGTTTGTTACGTCCTCTGGCGGAGGAACCTGCTGCATCAGCAGGCTCAGCTACCAATCAGCCCCTTAAACTCATCGGCTGCGCGGGTAATATTAATCTCTGTTACCTCATATTCCGCCACGGCCTGGAAGGCATCTTCCAGCAGGATAGTGTTCAACCGTTCACGATCGATATTCCTGGCGATAATCACGCCGCCCGTCCGCGGCTCTTTCCGGCCTGCGGTGATAAAAACCCCGGCAGCAAAATATTTATCCAGCCATGCCATATGCGCATCCAGCACGGCATCCACTTCTTCCATCGGACGGGTATAACTCAGGCTAACGATATACATTACAACTCCTGGATCAGATTTTAGGGTTTGCCAGCTCGGTAATCAGCGGCAGGAGGATCTTAACAGCGGTGCGTGTACGTTGCGTCATCCGGCCTGGTAACCAGCGATCAAGAAAAGCCAGGTTATCGAGGGATGCCTGATGCATGCTGGTGCCCTGCGGGAAATGGCGGCTGGCGGTTCGCTGTTGCTTGCCGTCATGTTTGCCTAAATCCCAGTTAGTGGCGCGGAGGCTGAGCAGAGGGAAACCGGCTTTATCAAACAGATCTTCTGCGGGAAGTGCTTTCACCGCTTTGCCGTTTGTTGCCGCAGCCAGCCCATGCAGGCGGGCAATGGTCAGCGCCCGATCCCGCGTTTGTCGGGCGACCGCTTCCGGCGTGTTGCTGCCGCTGTCAAAGTAGAGTTTATCGCCAACAATCAGGCTGTCCAGGCTTATCACCAGCAGCGTGTTCTTCTTCTCTTCCGGTTTCATCCGGGCGAGGTAATCCTCTTCACCGCGCTGTCCCAGCTCTTCAGCGCTGAGGACGACAAAGCGCAGGCTGTAATGCAGCGGCACTTTACTGAGCCTTTGCGCCAGTTCCAGCATCACGCCAAGTCCGGAGGCATTATCGTCCGCGCCCTGAAGGGTTAACCCGCCCAGATTATGTTGCCGGTCGCTGTCGCTGGATGGCAGGTAAGTATCCGCATGAGTCACAATCATAATCTGTTGGGGAACATCCCCCGCTTTGGCGGCAATCACGGAGGTGGCGGTTACGTTATGCGGCGTGGTGCGTCCATTCTGCGCACGGTATTGATAGCGAGCGGTGAAGGTGCGCTTGTTGCTTTCATAGCCCATTTCCGTGAACTGGCGCTGAAGGTAGTCTGCCGTCAGCATCTCTGCCGGGCTGCCCGCCATCCGGCCGGGGAAGTAGGTGGCGATATGGCGCAACTGTTGCTCAGCGAACTGGCCATCCTGCTGCGCAGCCGATAAGGGGAAAACAGCACCGCAACTGAGCAGCGCGGCCAGCGCACCCAGGCAGAGTCGGGAAAACATGTCAGATCCTTAGTCGTCATCCGGTGACGATCCTGCGAGTTTTTTTACCCGGATAGTATGAAAGTGTGATGCGCTTTGCACAATTTCATTCTCTCTTAAATGCCCTAAATATCATCCGTTAAGCACATTATGTGCGGAGCTTTGCCAGAACGTTATTCCATTCAGTAACTACTCATTCCAATTAGTAATTTCATAAGCCTGAAGCCTGGGCCGTATAGTCGCATGAACTTTATGTCATGAATGAAAAAGGCTGACGTGGACTATCTTCCGATTTTTGCAGATATCCGTAACAAACCGGTGCTGATTGTAGGCGGCGGTGACGTGGCTGCGCGCAAAATTGAGCTTCTGCGCCGCGCGGGCGCTCACGTCACTATTGCAGCGCGTGAGCTGTGTGAAGAGCTGACTGCGCTGGAAGAGAGCGGCGCAGTCAGCTGGATAGCCAAAGACTATCAGCCTTCTCAGCTGGATAACGCCTGGCTGGTGATTGCGGCCACAGATGATGGCGAGCTGAATGCCCGCGTATTCACCGATGCCAGCGAGCGCCGCCTGTTGGCTAATGTGGTTGACGATCAGCCCAAATGCTCCTTTATCTTCCCGTCAATTGTGGACCGCTCTCCGCTGGTGGTCGCCATCTCTTCCAGCGGCACCGCGCCAGTGCTGGCCCGGCTGCTGCGTGAAAAGCTGGAAGCTTTACTGCCTGCCAATCTGGGACAGATGGCGGAAATCGCCGGAGAGTGGCGCAACAAGGTAAAGCAGCGCTTCAGCAAGATGTCGGAACGCCGCCGCTTCTGGGAGAGCGCCTTTAACGGGCTGTTTGCCAGCCAGGTCGCTTCCGGCAACATCGAAGGGGCGAAGCGCACGCTGGATCGGCAGCTCGACGAGCCGGAAGCCAGCGAAGGTGAAATCATTCTGGTGGGGGCGGGGCCGGGCGATGCGGGCCTGTTGACGCTGCGTGGTCTTCAGGTCATGCAGCAGGCTGACGTGGTGCTCTATGACCATCTGGTCAGCGATGAAATTCTGGACCTGGTGCGCCGCGATGCCGATCGCATCTGCGTAGGCAAACGGGCAAATGCGCACAGCGTGCCGCAGGAAGAGACTAACCGTCTGCTGGTAGAGCTGGCGAAGAAAGGCAAACGCGTGGTGCGGCTGAAGGGGGGCGATCCCTTTATCTTTGGCCGGGGCGGTGAAGAGTTACAGGCTGCTGTGGAAGCAGGCATTCCTTTCCAGGTGGTGCCGGGCGTGACGGCTGCCGCAGGCGCAACCGCCTATGCCGGCATCCCACTGACCCACCGCGACCATGCGCAGAGCGCAACCTTTATTACCGGTCATTGCCGTGCCGACGGCGAGGGCATGGATTGGGCTTCACTGGCACGCGCCCGACAGACGCTGGCTATCTATATGGGCACCCTGAAAGCGGCAGAGATCTCCGCACAGCTTATTGCACATGGGCGCGACGCTCAGACGCCGGTGGCAGTGATTGGCCGCGGCACGCGACAGGATCAACAGGTGCTGATCGGCACGCTGGAAGAATTAGACGCATTAGCGCAACGCGCACCGACGCCGGCGCTGTTAGTGATAGGGGAAGTGGTTAACCTGCACCAACAGCTGGCATGGTTTCAACATTCAGCGCAGCAGGATGGACGCGAGTCCCCCGTTGTGAATTTGGCTTGAGGAAAAGTTATGGATCAAAAACGACTCACCCACCTGCGTCAACTGGAAGCGGAAAGTATCCATATCATCCGTGAAGTGGCGGCAGAGTTTGGCAACCCGGTGATGATGTATTCCATCGGCAAGGACTCCTCTGTGATGCTGCACCTGGCGCGCAAGGCGTTCTATCCCGGCACGCTGCCGTTCCCGTTACTGCACGTGGATACCGGCTGGAAATTCCGTGAAATGTATGAGTTCCGCGACCGCACGGTGAAAAACATCGGTGCCGAGCTGCTGGTGCATAAAAATCCGGAAGGCGTGGCGATGGGCATTAACCCGTTCGTCCACGGCAGCGCCAAGCACACCGACATCATGAAAACCGAAGGCCTGAAGCAGGCGCTGAACAAATATGGTTTTGATGCTGCTTTTGGCGGCGCCCGCCGTGACGAAGAGAAGTCGCGCGCGAAAGAGCGTATTTACTCCTTCCGCGACCGTTTCCACCGCTGGGACCCAAAAAATCAGCGTCCTGAGCTGTGGCATAACTACAATGGCCAGATCAACAAAGGCGAAAGCATTCGCGTCTTCCCGCTCTCCAACTGGACCGAGCTGGATATCTGGCAGTACATCTTCCTGGAAAATATTGAGATCGTTCCGTTGTACCTGGCGGCCCCGCGTCCGGTTCTGGAGCGCGATGGCATGCTGATGATGATTGATGACGATCGCATCGACCTGCAACCTGGCGAAGTGATTGAGCAGCGTATGGTGCGTTTCCGCACCCTGGGCTGCTGGCCGCTGACCGGCGCGGTAGAGTCTGAAGCGCAGACGCTGCCGGGGATCATTGAAGAGATGCTGGTCTCCACCACCAGCGAACGTCAGGGCCGCGTTATTGACCGCGACCAGTCCGGCTCCATGGAGCTGAAGAAACGCCAGGGTTATTTCTGAGGAGCCGAGATGAACAACGTCATTGCACAACAAATTGCTGACCAGGGCGGCGTGGAAGCCTGGTTACACACTCAGCAGCATAAAAGCCTGCTGCGCTTTCTGACCTGCGGCAGCGTCGATGATGGCAAGAGTACGCTGATTGGTCGCCTGCTTCACGATACGCGCCAGATTTATGAAGACCAGCTCTCTTCCCTGCATAACGACAGCAAACGTCACGGTACGCAGGGCGAAAAGCTCGACCTGGCGCTGCTGGTGGATGGTCTCCAGGCGGAGCGTGAGCAGGGCATCACCATTGATGTGGCTTACCGCTATTTCTCTACCGAAAAGCGTAAGTTTATTATTGCCGATACGCCGGGACATGAGCAGTACACCCGTAATATGGCGACCGGTGCTTCAACCTGCGACCTGGCGATCCTGCTGATTGATGCGCGCAAAGGGGTGCTGGATCAGACCCGTCGTCACAGCTTTATCTCCACGCTGCTGGGTATCAAGCACCTGATTGTGGCGATCAACAAAATGGATCTGGTGGCGTATCGCGAAGCCACCTTTGAGCAGATCAAACAGGATTACCTGGACTTCGCCGGACAGCTGCCTGCCGACCTGGATATTCGCTTTGTGCCGATGTCTGCGCTGGAAGGGGAAAACGTGGCCTCACCAAGCGAAGCGATGAGCTGGTACAGCGGCCCGACGCTGCTGGATGTGCTGGAAACCGTGGAAGTGAAGCGCGTGGTAGAACAGCAGCCGATGCGTTTCCCGGTGCAGTACGTTAACCGTCCAAACCTGGATTTCCGTGGCTACGCCGGTACGCTGGCTTCCGGCTATGTGAATGTGGGCCAGCGCGTTAAGGTGCTGCCTTCTGGCGTGGAATCTTCCATCGCCCGCATTGTGACCTTTGATGGCGATCTACAGGAAGCGCAGGCGGGCGAAGCAATTACTCTGGTGCTGAAGGATGAGATTGATATCAGCCGTGGCGACCTGCTGGTAGCCGCAGAAGAGACGCTGAAACCGGTGCAGGCCGCCGCTGTTGATGTGGTATGGATGGCCGAGCAGCCGATGGTGCCGGGACAGAGCTTTGATATCAAAATTGCCGGTAAGAAAACCCGCGCCCGCATCGAGAAGATTGAATATCAGGTTGAGATCAACAGCCTGGCGAAGCATGACGTCGAAAGCCTGCCGCTGAATGGCATTGGCCTGGTCAGAATGACCTTTGATGAACCGCTGGTGCTCGACAATTATCAGGCTAACCCGGTGACGGGCGGCATGATCTTTATCGATCGCCTGAGCAACGTCACGGTGGGCGCAGGAATGATCCGCGAACCGTTACAGGATGTGGTGCAGGAGCAGGGCAACTTCAGTGCGTTTGAGCTGGAGCTGAACGCGCTGGTTCGCCGTCACTTCCCACACTGGAACGCACGCGATCTGCTGGGCGGCCAGTAATGGCTGCTGAACACGACGAAAACGTTATCTGGCATTCGCACGCGGTGACGCGTGCGGAGCGTGAGCAGCAACATGGCCATCAGGGCGCGGTGCTGTGGTTTACCGGTCTTTCGGGTTCGGGGAAATCTACCGTGGCTGGCGCGCTGGAACAGGCGTTACATCAGCTTGGTGCCAGCACCTATCTGCTTGATGGCGATAATGTCCGCCATGGACTCTGCCGCGATCTGGGCTTCAGCGATGAAGATCGTAAAGAGAATATCCGTCGGGTGGGCGAAGTCGCCAAACTGATGGTTGATGCCGGGCTGGTGGTGCTCACCGCCTTTATCTCTCCGCATCGTGCGGAACGCCAGATGGTGCGGGATATGCTGGGTGAAGGGCGTTTTATCGAAGTATTTGTGGATACGCCGCTGGCGATCTGTGAAGCCCGTGACCCCAAAGGGTTATACAAGAAGGCGCGTGCCGGTGAGTTGCGCAATTTCACCGGTATTGATGCCGTCTACGAAGCGCCTGAGCAGGCAGAGCTGCATCTTGATGGCGCGCAGCCGGTGCCAGTGCTGGTTTCTCAGATTGTGACGCTGCTTCGCCAGCAGCAACACCTGCCAGCGTAATCGCCAGAGCAGAAAGCGCTATTCCCGGCAGCTGAAGTAACCGTTAAGCCAGAGGGTGGTCGGCACGCCTGAAGGCTTTAACGGCAGCGTGATACCAACAATTGGTAACAATATTACGGGTTCAAGTGTAGATCTGCCGCGATGCCACGATATGATCCCTTCCTGAGATAGCCTCGGTAAAACGCCTCAGAGCGCGCCGATTTTCGCGTCCACAGGATACTTATGCATAATGTTACGCCCATGCTTGCCCGTAAAGAAGATCGCGACAGGGAAGAGCCTTCCTGGTCTTTTCCCGGTGGAGTAGTCGGCTTTGCCGCTTACTGGCTCGCTCTGGCGATCCCTTTCATGCTGTACGGCTCCTCTACACTGTTTTTCTTTCTCTATACGTGGCCTTTCTTTCTGGCACTGCTGCCGGTTTCCGTGCTGGTTGGCATCGCCAGCAGCGTGATCCTGCGCGGCCAGCTAATCTGGACCATATTGCTGACCACGCTACTGGTTATCTTTCTTTTCTGGCTGCTGTTTACGCTACTGAGCGGATGGTAACCTGGCCGCTCTCTCCACGCTGTTGGCTGCTGGCCTGAGCAGATTTACTCTCTGAATCCCTGCTTCCGGGAGAAAATGTTGCCTGCAACCCGGTGATTCGGGTGAAGAACGCTCACCATTTCACCAATACAGGGTTAAATCACCGGTAGAGTGGAGTCAGATGAAAAGTTATGGGATGATTGAGCCGTTTTTCAGGGGGCGGGGATGGGAAAACTTACGCTGCTGTTACTTGTTTTACTGGGCTGGCTGCAATATTCGCTCTGGCTGGGCAAGAACGGCATACATGACTATACGCGCGTTAAAGACGATGTTGCGGTGCAACAGGGCGGCAACGCGAAGCTAAAAGCGCGAAACGATCAGCTGTTTGCAGAAATCGACGACCTTAACGGCGGTTCTGAGGCAATTGAGGAACGCGCACGTAACGAGCTGGGGATGATCAAACCCGGCGAGACTTTCTATCGCCTTGTGCCGGATCAAAATAAACGAAACGCGCAGCAGGGTGCTTCTTCCAGTCAGCAACGATAACTCATGAATATCGCAGACTCCTTTCCGGCGCTTGTCGCTGTAGTCCCGGCTGCCGGTATCGGCAGCCGGATGCAATCAGAATGTCCCAAACAATACCTGAAGCTCGGCGGTAAAACGCTGCTTGAGCATGCGCTGGAGAGCCTGCTGATTCATCCGGCGGTCAGCCGCATTATTGTGGTTATCAGCCCGGACGATCTCTGGTTTTCCGCCTTACCCATTGCCAGCGATGCACGTATCTCGGTGGTGCAGGGCGGGAAAGAGCGTGCGGATTCTGTGCTTGCCGGTCTGAACGTCGCCTCTTCTGCGCACTGGGTGCTGGTGCATGACGCTGCACGGCCTTGCCTGCATCCGGACGATCTCAGCCGCCTGCTCGCCATTATGGCGACCAGTAAAGTTGGTGGCATCCTGGCCGCGCCGGTTCGCGATACCATGAAGCGGGCAGAGCCAGGCAAAGAGGCGATTGCCCACACTGTCGATCGCGAAGCGCTCTGGCACGCCCTGACGCCACAGCTTTTTCCGCTGGCGCTGTTGCGGGAGTGCCTGACCCGCGCATTGCAGGAAGGGGCGACGATCACTGACGAGGCGTCGGCGCTGGAGTATTGTGGTTATCACCCGGAACTGGTTATGGGACGCAGCGACAATATCAAAGTCACCAGGCCGGAAGATTTGGCGCTGGCCGCGTTTTACCTGACCCAATCAATTAATAAGGAGAGCGCATAATGCGTATCGGCCACGGTTTTGATGTTCACGCGTTTGGCGGCGAAGGCCCGCTGATTATTGGCGGCGTTCGTATTCCTTATGAAAAAGGGCTGCTTGCCCACTCCGATGGCGACGTGGCGCTGCATGCGCTGACGGATGCGCTGCTTGGTGCCGCCGCGCTCGGTGATATAGGGAAGCTGTTCCCGGATACCGATGCCGCCTATAAAGGCGCGGACAGCCGTGAACTGCTGCGTGAAGCCTGGCGTCAGGTGCAGAAAAAGGGCTATCGTCTGGGAAACGTTGACGTCACCATTATTGCGCAGGCACCAAAAATGCTGCCGCACATCCCTCAGATGCGTATCAATATTGCAGAGGATCTCGGTATCCATATGGATGATGTTAACGTCAAGGCGACCACTACCGAGAAACTGGGTTTTACCGGCCGGGGTGAAGGTATCGCCTGTGAAGCCGTGGCGCTGATCCTCAAGGCGGGAGCGTAATGGCCGTTGACGAGCTGAGCTGGCTGCACGGAAAACCCACCGCGACAGGTGTGCTGAAAGCCAACCCGGAAGATTTTGTCGTCATTGAAGATCTGGGCTACCGCCCGGATGGAGAGGGCGAGCAGGTACTGGTGCGCATTCGTAAGAACGGCTGCAATACCCGCTTTGTGGCGGAAGCGCTGGCGAAATTTGCCGGTATTCATCCCAGGGACGTCAGTTTTGCCGGGATGAAAGACCGACACGCGGTAACCGAACAGTGGTTTTGCCTGCGTATTCCCGGCAAAGAGACGCCAGATTTATCTGCATTTCAGCTGGAAGGGTGCGAGGTACTGGAAAGTGCCCGCCATCGTCGTAAACTGCGTACGGGCGCCCTGCAAGGAAATGCCTTTACCCTGGTATTACGGCAAATCTCAGATCGTGATGCGGTTGAGCAACGTCTGGGGCTGATAGCGCAGGCTGGCGTGCCTAATTACTTTGGCGAACAGCGGTTTGGTCACAACGGCAACAATTTGCTGATGGCTCGCCGCTGGGCGGCAAACGAGATCCGCGTTAAAGAGCGCAATAAACGCAGCTTCCTGCTTTCTGCCGCCCGCAGCGCAATGTTCAATCAGGTGGCGAGCGAGAGGCTGGCGCAGGGAACCTTCGCCAGCGTGATGGCGGGCGATGCGTTACAGCTTACCGGACGTGGAAGCTGGTTTGTTGCAGAGGAAGCCGAGCTGGCAACGTTGCAGGCGCGGGTAGAGAACGACGAACTGCGTGTTACCGCGCCGCTCCCCGGCAGCGGTGCCTGGGGCACTCTTCACAGCGCGCTCGCTTTTGAGCAACAAAGCCTGGCAGCCGAGACAGAATTGATTACACTGCTTGAGCGTGAGCGCGTTGAGGCAGCTCGTCGCGCCCTGTTGGTAAAACCGCGTGACCTGCGCTGGAGCTGGTGGGATGACGTCACCGTCGAACTGAATTTCTGGCTACCGGCAGGCAGTTTTGCCACCGCACTGGCGCGTGAAATTATCGAACAAGAAGGTGAAGATGCGAATATTGCTGAGTAACGATGACGGCATCCATGCGCCAGGCATTCAGACGCTGGCTGCCGCGCTGCGTGAGTTTGCCGAGGTGCAGGTAGTCGCGCCCGATCGCAACCGCAGCGGTGCCTCTAACTCTCTGTCACTGGAAACACCGTTACGCACCTTTACCCATGCTAACGGTGATATTGCCGTGCAGATGGGCACGCCAACGGACTGCGTGTATCTCGGCGTTAATTCGCTGATGCAGCCCAAACCTGACATTGTGGTTTCCGGCATCAATGCCGGGCCGAATCTGGGCGATGACGTCATCTATTCAGGCACCGTAGCTGCCGCGATGGAAGGGCGTCATCTGGGATTGCCCGCGCTGGCGGTCTCACTTGACGGCTTTAAGCATTACGATACGGCCGCCACAGTGACCTGTTCAATCTTGCGTGCGTTGATGCGCACGCCGCTGCGCACCGGTCGCATTCTGAATATTAACGTTCCGGATTTACCGCTTGCAGAGATAAAGGGGATCCGCGTGACCCGCTGTGGCAGCCGTCATCCCAGCGATCAGGTGATCCCGCAGCAGGATCCGCGTGGCAACATGATGTACTGGATCGGTCCGCCTGGCCAGAAGCTGGATGCCGGCCCGGATACGGACTTTGCGGCCGTGGATCAGGGGTATGTTTCCGTTACTGCGCTACACGTCGATCTCACTGCTCATGCCGCGCAGGAGAAAGTGGCGTCATGGCTTGAAAGTGTCGAGGTCAGCAACGAATGGTGATCCGCCGAATTGATACGCTACTGGCGCAGCTGCGCCAGCAGGGCATTGACGATGAACGGTTGCTGAAAGCGATTGAGGATGTCCCGCGCGAACGATTTGTCGATGAGGCGTTCGAACACAAGGCCTGGGAAAATATGGCGCTGCCTATTGGTTCCGGGCAGACCATCTCTCAGCCCTATATGGTGGCGAAAATGACCTCGCTGCTGGAGCTGAGTCCCGGTTCACGCGTCCTTGAAATTGGCACCGGCTCCGGTTATCAGACCGCGATTCTGGCGCATCTGGTTGAACATGTTTACTCCGTTGAACGGATCAAAGGGTTACAGTGGCAGGCCAAGCGTCGTTTAAAACAGCTTGATTTGCATAACGTTTCCACGCGCCACGGCGACGGCTGGCAGGGCTGGCCCTCCCGTGGGCCTTTTGATGCGATCATCGTTACCGCGGCACCACCTGAGATCCCGGTTGAGCTGATGTCCCAGCTTGATGAAGGGGGGATTTTAGTGCTGCCCGTGGGTGAAGAGCATCAGGAATTAAAACGTATCCGGCGCAAGGGCGGTGAGTTTATTGTTGATACCGTGGAGCCGGTGCGTTTTGTTCCGCTGGTGAGGGGCGATCTCGCCTGAGACGTTAGCAATTACACACATCTGTAAATAGCACCTGTTCAGCGATGTTGGTAGTATCTTATTCATTTCACGATTTATTACTGCGGGTGCGCGCTCACAGGCTGCCGCAGTGGTCATAGTTTTGCCGTTATGGGGGAGTTAAATGAGCACAGGAAGCCCAGTATTTAAGTTATGCCGAATTGCGGCTGTTTCACTTGTTGGTTTTTGGTTGGCTGGCTGTTCCAGCGATAACACACAGGCTCCTATCAGCTCCGTTGGCGGAGGCAACAGCGGCGGTATGCTAAGCGGCGCTTCCGGTAACGCTAACAGCAGCAACAGCAACAGCAATGCTGGCGGCAACGGTGGTTATATTGCCCCTCCTGCTTCTATCTCGGCAAACTCCAGCGGTGTGGTAAGCGCTCCGCAGAACATCTCTGCTTCCTCAAACGCCGCTTCTGCTCCTGCCAATGAGAATGTGGTGACCCAGGATGGCCATATTGTCTATAACCGTTCGTATGGGAATATTCCTAAAGGTAGCTACAGCGGAGAGACATATACCGTTAAACGAGGCGATACGCTGTTCTATATTGCCTGGATTACCGGCAACGATTTCCGTGATTTAGCCCAGCGAAATAATGTCTCCGCGCCTTACAGTCTCAACGTGGGCCAGCAGTTGCAGGTTAGTAACAGCTCCGGTGGTACCCTGACCGGTGGCAATGCAATTACCGCTGCCGATGCCAACGCTGGCGGTGTAGCGGTTCAACCCTCTGCACCACAAATCAAAGGCGGAGCGGTTGCACAGCAGCCTGTTATTACGTATTCTGAGGATTCAGGTAAACCAAGTGAAGGCAAAATGTTACCTTCATCCGGTAAAAATACTGTTGCAACGACAACAGCACCGGTTACTGCCCCGACCGTCAGCAGCACAACGAACAGCACTACCCCTGTGGGTAACTGGCGCTGGCCGACAGACGGTAAGATTATTGATAACTTCTCTGCTTCCGAAGGTGGCAATAAAGGTATCGATATCGCGGGATCGCGAGGACAGCCTGTCATCTCAACCGCCTCAGGGCGAGTGGTATATGCAGGGAATGCGCTTCGCGGTTACGGTAACTTGATTATCATCAAACATAATGATGACTACCTGAGTGCATACGCCCATAACGATACGATGCTGGTCCGTGAGCAACAAGAAGTGAAAGCGGGTCAGAAGATTGCCACTATGGGTAGTACCGGCACAAGTTCGGTTAGATTGCATTTTGAAATTCGTTACAAGGGGAAATCCGTAAACCCGCTGCGTTATTTACCGCAGCGATAGTCCGGCAGAACCTGGGTGTTCTGCCCTTGGATCACGGGTAGGAGCCGCTTATGAGCCAGAATACGCTGAAAGTTAATGAGTTACATGAAGATGCGGAATTCGACGAAAACGGAGCTGAAGTTTTTGATGAGAAGGCTCTTGTCGGAAATGAACCTGCTGATAACGAAATAGCTGAAGATGAGCTGTTGTCACAAGGCGCTACGCAACGAGTATTGGACGCGACGCAGCTCTATTTGGGGGAGATCGGTTATTCTCCTCTGTTGACGGCTGAAGAAGAAGTTTTCTTTGCGCGCCGTGCTCTGCGTGGTGATGTTCCCTCTCGTCGCCGTATGATTGAAAGTAACTTACGTCTGGTAGTGAAGATTGCCCGTCGTTACAGCAATCGTGGTCTTGCTTTGCTGGATCTGATTGAGGAAGGTAACCTGGGGTTAATCCGCGCGGTAGAGAAGTTTGATCCTGAAAGAGGATTCCGCTTCTCTACCTACGCTACCTGGTGGATTCGTCAGACAATTGAACGGGCTATCATGAACCAAACCCGTACTATTCGTCTGCCAATCCATATCGTGAAAGAGCTGAACGTCTATCTGCGTACCGCTCGTGAACTGACCCACAAGTTAGATCACGAACCAAGCGCAGAAGAAATTGCCGAGCAGCTTGATAAACCTGTTGATGATGTCAGCCGTATGCTGCGCCTCAACGAACGCATTACATCAGTCGACACGCCACTAGGCGGTGATTCTGAAAAAGCGTTGCTGGACATCCTGGCCGATGAGAAAGAGAACGGCCCGGAAGATACCACGCAAGACGATGACATGAAGCAGAGCATCGTTAAATGGTTGTTCGAACTGAACGCCAAGCAGCGCGAAGTGCTGGCACGTCGTTTCGGCCTGTTAGGCTATGAAGCGGCAACGTTGGAAGATGTGGGTCGTGAAATTGGCCTGACTCGCGAACGTGTTCGTCAGATTCAGGTTGAAGGTCTGCGTCGTCTGCGTGAAATTTTGCAGGCACAGGGACTCAATATTGAAGCCTTGTTCCGCGAATAAGCACAGGCACTTTAAGATGTGAATGCGAAAAGCGGTGGTGAAAACCACCGCTTTTTTATTGCCTGAACCGGCTGCTCAGACGCTTTCTTTTACCTTATCCTTAACATCTGACTTGGTATCCTGCATCACGTAGGTGTTACTGACTGCACCCTTGTAAGCGCTTAACAGCATCTGTATCGGGTTAAGCCTGCCTTTACCCAATCCTTCCACCACACCTTTCAGCGCATCAAAGGCCGTTTTCGCCGCACCGACAACACCCCCTTTGAGCACTTCCCACGGATTGGTGCTTTCTGACCTGCCCATACCGGTCAGGAAATTACTCAGGCCCGGAATAAAGGCGAGCGCACGTCCCACCTTCAGACAGATGCCCTGAAAGCCGCTCTTGGTAGTGCCGTTCAGGTTTACCATTTCATCGTTGGTTTGCGTCAGTTTTCCATCCTTGGGAAACATTTTGTCCAGTCCCTGTTCCGCCACATCCTTAACGATAGCGGCTTCGCTACCGTGGCGGGCGTCACCACTTTTGGTCAGCCCCTCTATTTTCCCGTTGGTATGAACATCACCACGATCGCCATTTTCACGGTTTTTCAGCGCTTTGACGCTGTTAAGAAAGTAAGACATGTTCTTGGCCGCCAGCGCCCGGCTCTGCTCATCCGGGTTATTGGCTGTCCAGTCGCCAAACTGCTTCTTGAGATCTTCCTGCTTGATATCTTTCTGATTACCCAGATTCTTCAGCACCGGATTTTGCTCGATAATCTGATCGGCGGAACGGTTGTCGCCATCCATGTTTTTAAACAGGGTGTCGGTGGAAGGCGGGACACTGGTATCTTTCTCATTCTTTGGCATCGCCGGGCCGGTACTTTCGCTGCCGGTTGAAACGGGAGCACTGGCAGAGGTTTCGCCAATAGTGGAGAGGAGATCTTTGAGTTGCGTCATCATAGTAGCTAACTGAGCATCGTTAGAGGTGCTGTTAGCCGCAGGCTGTTGGCCCTGTTGACTCTGCTGGCTCTCTTTAAGGAACTTCATCAGGCTGTCGAGCAGCATCTGCAACTGCGACATCTGATTGCTGCTGTTGTCGGTGGTAGCGGGCGAGTTTGCTGCACCCCCCTGAGATTGCTGCTGCGCCAGTTCATCCTTGAGCTTTTTAAGCTCCTCCTGGCCCTGCTTGATCAGCGAATCGAGCAGCGTTTTATAATCGGCGATCAGCGAAGAGGCAGACGATTTCTCACTGGTGGCGCCAGTGTTGCCGCCATATTGCAAAGGGGTAGCTTTTCCGGAAGCGGGACCAAAACCAGCTTCACCGTTTTTGCCCTCCTGCTTCAGGTTGAAGCGTGATGCCAGCATACCGTCTGGCGCTTGATTCATCATCCCACCGGGATTTACTCTCATAATCATGACAATCTCCACTGGACCAGGTTAAAGAACATCAACGAAACGTCAGGTTGCAAAATGCTACTAAACGTTTCATCTCAGTCGTTACGTGGACAGGGGGAGAGGATAGTTCCATCAACCCGCACCAGGGAGAAACGATCCTGGCGGGCGCGCCGCACCAGCCAGCAGAAACTAAGCCGTTATCACCGACAGGACATCAGCAGAGCGAGCCACTGCGCCAAACACGCCGCCCTGCATTTTGACCATCTCCAGTGCTGCGGCGTGGTTAGCGGGATCGGTGGCGGCACAGCAGTCGGCGACCAGTAAGCATTCAAATCCGCGGTCGTTGGCTTCCCGCAGGGTAGTGTGAACACAGACATCGGTGGTGATGCCGGTAAGCAGCAGATTTTGGATCCCCCGCGTGCGCAGGATCAGTTCAAGATCGGTGGCATAAAACGATCCTTTACCCGGCTTATCGATCACTATCTCGCCTTCTGCCGGCTGTAGCTCAGGAATGATCTCCCAGCCAGGTTCACCCCGGATCAGGATCTTCCCGCACGGTCCGGGGTCGCCAATGCCCGCTCCTTTTTGTCGCGAACGCCAGCGCTTATTGGCTGGCAGGTCCGCTAAGTCGGGCCGGTGGCCTTCCCTGGTGTGAATAATGGTATACCCCTTTGAACGCATAGCGTGCAGGAGTTCGCGGAGCGGGGCGATGGGGGCACGCGTTAAGCTGATGTCATAGCCCATAGTGTCCACATACCCCCCTTTGCCGCAAAAATCCGTCTGCATATCAATGACAATTAGCGCGCTATTATCTGTAGAGAGCTGGCCATTCCAGGGCCAGTGATACGGAGCGGCCGGCACAAAACGCGCTTCCAGACTCTTCATGCCGTCACCCATTTTTTAGCCATCTGTGACTGAATAACACCATAGGCAGCGCCGCCTGCCAGCATGCCAATCAGCGCTTCACCGGCATCCGGAAACCAGATATGCGCGATGCCAGCACACAGGGTGCCGAAGGCCCAGCCGATAAAAGCGCTTGCGCGCCAGGCGCGTTCTGGTCGTGAGCTGACGATATGGCCCATTATCAGCAGGTCGACAATCATCACTGCCCCAATTGGCGGCACGGCAACGCCCAGCAGGCTGAGCCAGTTAAGGAAATAGCTCCAGACGCCAGCCACGGCTAACAGCCCGCCCGTCAGGCCAAGGATCACCGTCCATAAACGCATTTTGCTTTTAAAGAGATGACTGTAGCCAACCGCGCCGTTATAGAGGCAGTGCGTACAAACGGACCCCAGATTGATAAAGACAAACAGCAGCGCCAGCAGATTAAGCAGGGCGCTGTGCCCGGTCAGCAGATGCAGGAAATCGCCGCCGTTTTGCGCCGGGTTGATGCCAGCGCCCGCAGAGACGATTACCACGCCAGAGAGCAGTGAAACAACGTTCGCCAGCGGAAAGGCTGAAAAGGTGGCTATCACCGCAGATTTTCCCTTTCGGGACCAGCGCGTGAAATCCGCCGTCATGGTGCCCGAGTCAGCAAATCCGGCAATTACCATTGTCATGGCGATGCCCATGCTGATGCCGCCGTGCACGCCCTGATAAGCTGAAATCTCACTGAGATCGCTCTGCTGTGCGACAAAATAGAGCGCCACCAGGCCCAGGATCACAAACATCGGGGCAGCAATCATGCCAATCACAGAGAGCGCACGGACGCCGAGGAACGTAACGCCGGTATAAAGCACCGTCGCCAGGACAATCACCCAGGTGGTATTCCAGCCGAAAGTGGCGTTAACGATGGTGCCAGTCAGGCCAGTCTGAAAGGCATACCAGCCGATGACCACGGTAGAGAGAAAAGCAGAGGCAATGATATAGCCCCGGTTACCGAACGTTTTCCGCGCCTGCATAGCAAAGTTCAGCCCGGTATTTCCGGCCAGATAGCTTAATGCGCCGACGTAAGCAAACAGGACCAGGTTGCCAGCCAGAATGGCGAGAATTGAACGCCAGAATCCCAGATTAAAGGCGATGATCCCGCCAAAAACAGCATTGGTCAGGATCATCGGAAAACCAAACCAGACGGCGGAGACCGAGCGGGTCGAATGACGATGGGAAAGCGGCACAGCCTCATTTTCAAACTCTTGCTCTAACCCCGGCGGGGTTGGTGAATGCAGCGATGTCTTCTGGCTCATAATGTTTTTCCGGTAGAGGTCAGTAAAGGGTTAGCGGGAGAGAATAGGCGGCAACCGATGCTGCCAGCCGCACGCTTTTTCGAACGCAGCACTGGCGCGCAGTACCAGAGCATCATCCAGATGGCGGCCAACGATTTGCAGGCCTACAGGCAGCCCTTTTGCGGTAAATCCGGCAGGAATAGAAGCCGCAGGCTGGCCGGTCAGATTGATTGGGAACACAAAAGCGAGCCATTCGGCAGGGGTGACTTTGCGTCCTTCAATAATTTCAGGGCCTTCGATATCAACAGGGAAGGGCGGCATTGCCAGCGTCGGGGTCAGCAGCAGATCGTAGCGCTGCATAAAGCGCCACATTTTATTGGTGACCGCTTTGCGCTGCATATTGGCGTCAGTGAAGATCTCGGCAGTCCACTCTTTTTTCAGCATGGCGACCAGATGGGGCGACATGCGCTCGCTGTAGCTTTCCATCAGCTTACGCATGCCGGAGAGATCGGTTTCCTGTGCCACCAGAGCCGCAAAGGTCTCCTGAGGATCGCTGAAGCCGGGATGCGCCTCTTCCACTACGCAGCCCAGCTCCTGTTCAAATACGCGTACCGCCTTGCCCACGATTTCACGCACTTCAGGATCAACCGCCGCATATCCCCAGTCGGCGCTGTAGGCAATACGCAGCCCCTTCAGGCTGCCTTTTGCGGCAAGAAGCCAGTCAATATCGCTGGTGGGAATCGAATGGCGATCGCGCGGATCGGGGCCTGCCATCACTGACAGCATCATGGCCGCATCCGCAACGGTGCGCGTCATCGGCCCGATATGTTCAAGGGATTCCCAGCTTGAGATACCGGGATACCGTTCATCGCGGCAGCCGGGATAGAGCGGCACGCGCCCCATTGAGGCTTTCATGCCAAACAGTCCGCAGTGTGCGGCGGGGATGCGGACAGAGCCGCCACCGTCACTCCCCAGCGCCAGCGGGCAGATCCTGGCGGCCAGCGCAGCAGCTGAACCGGCACTGGAGCCGCCCGGTGTCAGCGCCGTATTCCACGGATTGCGGGTCGTAGGGAAAACCGGGTTGTGTCCGGTGCCGCTGTAGCCAAACTCCGGCGCGTTGGTTTTCCCCAGAATGATCGCCCCCGCCGCCTTCAGCCGCTCAACGGTGATGTCATCTTCGTCAGGAATAAAGTTTTCATATATCCAGGAACCCGAGACGGTTTTAATCCCCGCCGTTGCAATCAGATCTTTAATAGCGACCGGCACACCAGCCAGCGGGCCGGGATCGTCGCCCTGCATGATCTTTCGCTCAATCTCCCGTGCCTGCTGCATCGCCCTGTCGGGCACCGGTGTGCAAAAAGCATGAAGCTCTGGTTCCAGTAGCGTCATGCGCTGCAAAGAAGCCCGCGTCACCTCTACCGGCGAAAGGGATTTATCGCGGATCAGCGCCGCCAGCGAAACGGCGTCAAGATTCAGGATCTCATCATTATTCAAGCCATATTCCTCTCTGTAAGCGTGCAAGATGCGGGCTGACCAGTGCTAGCGTTCAGATAGCAATGCATATTGCAGGCCAGAATTGAGACGACAGGCTTAAAAAAACGACCGGCCTCTGACAGCTTGTATACAGGCTGGTATTCGTTGCTTCAGAGTAAAAAGAAGAAGGGGGAGCAGAGAGATAAGTCCAGGGACGATCAAAAGGAAGTGAGCCGTTGTAAGGCGGAAGATTCACCGGAAAAGTGCAGGTGCCGGGATAGTGGTGCAAAAAAAAGGCGGACCTGAGGGCCGCCGTTTTTTAAATAACTGTCTTTGCCCTCCCGGCCTTTCGGTTAAAAGAGGGAGAATTTTCAGGCTGTAGCCTGACTTACTGCTTCTGAACAGCGGGCTGCGGATGGAGCAAGCTTGCCGGGTGAGGGGCACCCGGCAAGCACCTCAGGCTACAGCATGGTTTTAAGGCGATAGATCCACTCAAGCGCCTGCCGTGGAGAGAGCGAATCGGCATCCAGCGCCTCAAGCGCCTCTACGGCGGGAGAGGTCTCTTCTACCAGCAGCGGCAGCTGCGGGCCATCCGCAGAGGTGCTGGCCGCACTGCCTGACAGCGTCTCCAGCTCTTTGAGCTTCTGCCGTGCACGTTTGATCACCTCTTTGGGTACGCCTGCCAGCGCCGCCACGGCCAGACCGTAACTTTTGCTTGCCGCGCCATCCTGCACGCTGTGCATAAAGGCGATAGTGTCGCCGTGCTCAATGGCATCCAGGTGGACGTTAACCACGCCCTCCATCTTTTCCGGCAATGTGGTCAGCTCAAAGTAGTGGGTAGCAAACAGCGTCATTGCTTTAATGCGGTTTGCCAGACTCTCGGCACAGGCCCAGGCCAGCGACAGCCCGTCATAGGTTGAGGTTCCCCGCCCGATTTCATCCATCAGTACCAGACTCTGTTCGGTAGCGTTGTGCAGGATATTGGCCGTTTCGGTCATCTCTACCATAAAGGTTGAGCGGCCCGAGGCCAGATCGTCTGCCGCACCCACGCGGGTGAAAATGCGGTCAATCGGCCCCAGCGTTGCCTGTTCAGCTGGCACATAGCTGCCGATATAGGCCAGCAGCGTAATCAACGCCGCCTGACGCATATAGGTACTCTTACCGCCCATATTGGGACCGGTGATCACCAGCATCCGACGCTGTGGTGAAAGCGACAGCGGGTTGGCGATAAAGGGTTCTTTTAACACCTGCTCTACGACCGGATGACGGCCGCCGACCAGTTTGATGCCTGGCTTATCGGTAAGGGTTGGGCAGGTATAGTTCAGCGTCCAGGCGCGCTCGGCCAGATTGACCAACACATCAAGCTCAGCCAGCGCGGCCGCGCTGAGCTGCAACGCCTCCAGATGCGGCAGCAGCAGGTCAAACAGCTGCTCATAGAGCATTTTTTCCAGCGCCAGCGCCTTTCCCTTAGAGGTGAGAACTTTGTCTTCATACTCTTTCAGTTCGGGAATAATATAGCGCTCGACGTTTTTCAGCGTCTGCCGACGGACGTAGTTGATGGGCACGCGGTGGCTCTGCCCGCGACTTACCTGAATATAGTAACCATGCACCGCATTGAAGCCGACTTTTAAGGTGTCCAGCCCCAGTTTTTCACGCTCGCGGATCTCAAGCTGGTCGAGATAATCGGTAGCGCCGTCCGCTAATGCACGCCATTCGTCCAGCTCCTGGTGATAGCCAGGGGCGATGACGCCACCGTCACGAACCAGCACTGGCGGGGAATCGATGATCGCTTTTTCAAGCAGCTCGCGCAGTTCGTCAAACTGCCCCATCTGCTTACGCAGCGTTTGCAGATGCGGCGTGGCGACGTCAGTCAGCAGCGCATCCAGCGGCGGCAGCTGCTGGAACGCATGGCGCATACGGGCCAAATCGCGCGGACGCGCAGTTCTCAGCGCCAGACGGGCCAGAATACGTTCCAGATCGCCAACCTGACGCAGCAGCGGCGAGATTTCCGCAGTGAAATCCTGTAGGGCGCCAATGCTCTGCTGACGGTTTTCCAGCGTTTTAATATCACGCACCGGCATATGCAGCCAGCGCTTCAGCATCCGGCTGCCCATTGGCGTGACGGTTTTATCCAGCACGGAAGCCAGGGTGTTTTCAATCCCGCCAGCCAGGTTCTGGGTAATCTCCAGGTTACGGCGGGTCGCCGCGTCCATAATGATGCCATCCTGCTGGCGCTCCATGGTCAGCGAACGGATATGCGGCAGGGAAGTGCGCTGCGTGTCCTTCACATATTGCAGCAGGCAGCCCGCCGCCCGCAGCGCATGATGCGCCTGCTCAACGCCAAAACCCGAGAGATCGCGGGTGCCAAACTGCATATTCAGCTGCTGGCGCGCGGTTTCAACCTCAAATTCCCACAGCGGACGCCGCCGCAGCCCACGCCGGTTTTCGATCAGCGACATGGCGGCGAAATCTTCCGAATAGAGCAGTTCCGCCGGGTTGGAGCGGGTCAGCTCCGCCGCCATCGTCTCCAGATCGGTCGGTTCTGCCAGGCGGAAACGACCGGAACTGATATCCAGCGTGGCGAAACCAAAGCCGCGCGGCCCCTGCCAGATA